>TARA_R110002049_G_scaffold696_6_pt1 | contig 403954 bp, 298 predicted proteins | sample TARA_R110002049 | Tara Oceans TARA_R110002049 (sample SAMEA4396941) | marine metagenome | biome: Polar Biome; feature: [SRF] surface water layer (ENVO:00010504); material: water (ENVO:00002006), including particulate matter (ENVO:01000060) such as... | depth 5 m
GGACACCCAGATTGCAGCCAGTCCCGATGATGATACCACATACACCGCAGGCACCGGTCTTGACCTTACTGGCACCGAATTCTCGGTAGATAATTCAGAAATTGCCCCCGATTGGTCTAACATCACCAATATACCATCGAATTTGGATACTGATAACACCAACGAATTTCAGACGCTTTCAATTTCCGGCAGCGACTTGACAATTTCCGATGGAAATACGGTGAATCTTTCCATTGTGGGAGGCAACTTGACAAATCTGACCCAAAATGACGCCACAGGGGTTATCAGTTACGTCAATGAGGCAAGCACGACCCAAACAGCGGAGGTTATTTCTTCCGATACCGATAACTCAATCAGTGCCGGTACTGATGGCGGCGCCTTTTACAATAGTATGGTTAAGGCGATAGGTAAAATTTCCGCTGTCGGTGTTGCTTTAAAGGCAACAGCGGGAGTTACAGTAACAAAACAGTTAGGATTCGGACATTACAGAGTAAATCTTCCTGTAGGGATGGTCTCCGATGCCAATTATATTATTCAATTGAGCCAGCCCGGACGGGATGGTGTTGGAAATGACGACCCTGGTATTTCCTATAGCAATCAATCAACCGACGGTTTTGACGTCATTATAGGGGACAATGACAATGGAGGAACCGCAAGAGCACGATTCGATTCAGAATTCATGTTCGTTCTTTTAGATCTTTAAATTATGAAAAAACTAGTATTTAAACTTTTATTGATGGCGCCTCTTGTTGGCTGTTTTGGTCAAATAGATGCGAATCTTCTATTGGGTCTTACCCGTGCAACTACCCTCGAAATGAATGCCATAACAGGTTCTATCGAAGGAAGTTTACTTTATAATACCGATGAGGCCAGAATGTATATTTTTGATACGTCCAATTGGGAAGAAATTCCCTTTTCAATTGACCTTCCCACTATTTCCGGCACCCAAGGGTCTATCTTCTTTGCGGATTCCAGTGGTGACCTTTCCGAAAATAATAATCAACTATTTTGGGATGCCACCAACAACAGGTTGGGAATAGGAACCAACACACCATCATATACATTAGAGGTCACGGGCGCCATGCGAGCACCTTCGATCACCAGTGATGATGGAACCGCACTTGCACCAGCCTATAATTTCAACAGTGATACGAACACGGGTGTGTACCTATCTGCCACAAATCAACTATCGTTCTCCACAGGGGGTATAGACGCCTTGACTTTAAATGCCGACCAAAATATGGGCGTAGGTACTGCAAGTCCGAATTCTCGACTGGAGACTGGAGGCTCCTTTGCAACTGCAATAGATGCCGTAAGTGGCAACATAACCCTAGATGAAACGCATCATACCATAATTAACGACGGATATGATGTAATTACTTTACCTGCGGCCAGCACCTGCAAGGGGCGCATGTATATCATAAAGAATACTTCAGCCGCTGGCTCCACAGTGATTAGTGCATTCAAGACACTTTTGAATATTGACGGAACGCTTATTCTTCCGCAGACGGTCTTATGGATTCAGAGCGATGGAACGGACTGGCAACAGATACAATAGGAATGAAAATAATTTTAAACATTGTATCGCTATTCTTCTGTGTATGTGGATTTTCCCAAACAAACTTCCACAATACCGGAAACCTAAAGATCTTTGAAGAAGGAGCAATGGGTTTTCACACACATCTCAGAAACGATGGTTTATTCGATGATAATAAGGGACTTGTAGGTTTCTATAGTGACGACCCGATTACCGTTTCCGGTGCATTATCCCCAACTTTTTATGATATGGAAATAATGACCGATACTTACGTAAGTTTAGAAACCACCGTTAATGTGGTTCACAATGCCAACTTTATATCAGGTGATTTTTTCACTCCTCGCGAAACATCTTGGATACACCTCAACTTTCAGTCAAATGCATTTTATACAGGTGAAAGTGACATGACCAAGGTCAATGGCTTTTCAGCAGCTACTCAAATGCAGAATGTCACTTTCCCAGTAGGCGACGCTTTAAAATTACGCCCCCTAATATTGCACTCCCAAGAAGTAAACCAGACGACCAAATGTGCTTACTTTTTTGAAGACCCTAATAATTCTTCAACTTATAACCGCTCTTTTGATACGGAAAGTCGAATGCTCAACATTGAGGCTATTAGCAGTAGGGAGTTTTGGCGGCTCGAGGGTACCGTCACCGCTACCTTGCAAATCAGTTGGGACGAACGCAGCGAAATAGAAAAACTTACCGACGATGTTGAAAAAATAATCCCTGTAGGCTGGAATAAATCCGAGGCTCGATGGGAAAGTTTGGCCAGCTTCGCTGCAGTCGGAACCCTCGAACAAGGTTTTGTATCATCTAAGCCTTTTATCCCTAACGATTACGAAATAATAAGTTTCGGTGCATTAGGCAACCCATGGCATTTTCTCACCCCAGATAACTACTTGGTTACGGCAAACGGAGATGGCAAGAACGACGCGCTCGAAATTGAGGAACTTGAGCTTTCGCCAAACAATCATATGCAGATTTACGACCGCTTTGGTCTAAAGGTGTTCGAAATGCCCAATTATACTAATGAATTTAGGGGGTATTCGAATTTGAATAATTTTGTTGTCGATCGCGAAAAGGCTCTACCAGTAGGGGTCTATTTCTATATTGTAACCCTAAAAGATTATGACAGGGACTTCCAAGGTTTTTTCTATTTAGCGCATTGACATGTCTTAAACCCTGTTCGATAAATTTCAATTTTACAAAATCAATCACGGAGGAATTTCATTTCACGACATCGCATTCAACGAGTTAAAATAAAAACATCAAGGGTGCTTGTATATTTCGTTAAATGAGTCAAGATTGGAGCAGGAACGCGAAACCATGAAGAATATATCCTCTTAATTTCTACTACACTGAAATTAATAAAAATCTCTATTTTTAGTAGGGCTAAGAACCCAATAACCTTGCTTGATAAGCAACAATTGCCATGAACAACTATACATTACGACCAATTACCGCAGAAGAAGCATATACCGTGCGTCTTCGAGAACTTCGAAAAGGCGGGACCTTGGAAGATTGCCGTTTCGATGGTGATCACCTGAAAACTACGGTACATCTAGGCGGCTTTCATAATCATACGCTGGTCGCCGTTGGCTCATTTCTTAAGAACGACCACACTCTGCATTCCTTGACCAATGCCTACCAACTGCGGGGCATGGCGGTTTTAGAGAAATACTGGAAAAAAGGGTTCGGCCAACAGTTACTCTTCTTTGGCGAGCAATTGTTCTCCGAGAAAAATATAGATTTCATATGGATGAATGCCCGCAAAAATGCCTTTGGTTTTTATGAAAAGCTGGGATATTCAAGAATTGGCAGTATTTTTGAAGTAGCTGACATTGGAACACATCAAGTTTTGTTCAAGAAAATAAATCAACACCCTAAATTGTAACAGATGCAACGCAGATCTTTTCTCGAAAAAAGTATTTTTACCGGTTTGGCCCTTACAGTCTTGCCCAATGTATCATTTTCACAAAATCGAGAGTGGGAATACTCTATCTTAGAGCTAATGGGAAAAGCCGATATCGAACTCTTTGGTAAAGGTATCAATCTTAGGGAGGCCGCTCATGATGCTTTTTTAAAAATGAAGAAAGCAGCCTATAGTGACGGTATCGACATTAAGATCGTATCGAGTTATAGGAGTTTTGACAGGCAGGCGGCTATCTTTGAACGTAAATATATTTCTTATACAGACAAGGGCATGGAACCGTTGGCGGCCATTGACAAGATTATTGAATATTCTACGATTCCCGGTACCAGCAGACATCATTGGGGTACTGATATTGATATAATAGATGGGTATCGTAAAGTGGAGGGCGACGTATTGGTACCTTCTAAGTTCGAGGCCGGTGGCCCTTTCGAAGATTTTAAAAAATGGATGGATGAAAATTCCAAAAAATTCGATTTCTATCTCGTATATACCGATGAACCCAAAAGAAAAGGGTTTAAATATGAGCCGTGGCACTACAGCTATGCACCCCTTTCTATACCCATGCTAACAGAATTCAGAGGTAAAAATATTCCCCTATTGCTTAAGGAAGAAGATTTTTATGGTATTGAACATTTTACTACGGGTTTTATCAAAGATTACATCCGCAATAATATACTGGATATAAACACCGAACTTTTATAGGCTTTTCGTATCTTGAAATAGCATACTAAAGCACCTTAGACATGAGAGGAGGCAATTGGAAAATACGTATTTTAATAGGATTGGCGATTGTTGCATTTGCCTTTATTCAACGCTGTAACAACAAAGAGACAAACCCATACACGGGAAGAACCCAAACCATCAATATGTCAGCTGAACAGGAGATAGCCATTGGCCTACAGAGCTCTCCCGAAATTGCCCAAGAATATGGTGGACTTTATCCTGACCAAGCACTTCAAGACCAAGTTGATCGCATAGGAAACAAATTGGTACAAAGTAGTGTGGCTAGTGAAACACCCTATAAATACGAGTTTCATTTATTGGCCGATGATGAGACCATAAATGCCTTTGCGCTTCCCGGTGGCCCCGTTTTCATTACTTATGCCCTATTTAAACAATTGAACGAAGCACAATTGGCGGGCGTTCTCGGCCATGAAATTGGCCATGTAATCGGTAGACACTCCGCAGAGCGTATCGCCGAGAGTAGTTTTTGGAAAACCATATCGATGGGAGCCTCGGTAGGTGCCGATGCCGGTGGTATTGTGGGCAGTATCGGCCAGAACACCTTATTAAAAAATGGAAGGGGAGATGAACTGGAAAGTGATGAGCTAGGGGTTCAATTTATGCTGCAATCAGGCTACGACCCCAATGAAATGATCAAAGTAATGGAAATCTTGAAGGCTGCCGCTGGTCCGAATCGAGCGCCAGAATTTCAAAGTACGCACCCAGACCCGGAAAATCGAATAGAAAAAATTAGGGAGGCTATAGAAAAGTATAAAAATCAATAGTTTATATGACACTTTTATCCGATAAAAGGCATGGACAGGGGAGCTCGATATCGTTTTAGTATTTCTTCCCGATGTTCTACCGTTAATTTCGTTGAACAACCTTCTGTTTTATCATTATTTATTTACTTTTACAGCTCCCAATAATCTTTATCACCTCAGATTTAACCCTTATAGCTTTAATTAATCATTTAAATAAAACTATATGGGAACGCTAGTACATTTTAAAAACCTCTACACAGAGGCCTTCGAGAATTGTAAACCAGCCATTGCGGTTGTAATCTTAAAGGTTTATTCCGTTTTTTGTGCCTTAATGTTGATGATGGCAGTTTATGCGCTAACAGAAAGGGCCTTAAACGGATTCGAATTTTAACGCTTTGACATTCGCTCTTTTACTTGAACACTATTTGAAGTGAATATTTAATAAAAAAACCTGAGGGCAATGCCTTCAGGTTTTTCTTTTGATTGATGATTATTACGAATTTAAATACCCATAGCTGCTTCTATGACCGCGAGGGCATCGGCTGCATTTGATAGTTCGGCATACTTTTTAACGGTATACCCTTTGTCACTTCTTATTTTGAGGTTAGCCCCATTGGCAATCAACAATTCAAGAATTTCTGCCTTGTTGTAACGTGCCGCAAATATGGCCGGGGTCATTCCCAATGATTTCTGATTTACATTTTCACCGAGTTCGATCATACGCTTTACAACGTCGTAGTCGCCTTCCATAATAGCTTTACAAAAAGAAGTAACCTCTAGCTTCTTAATTGGTGTTGAAACAACTTCACTGTTGTTTTTGTCGATTGTACTTTCTGCTTTTACGACAGTAGCCGTCAATAAACAGCAAGCGATAACTGTAAAAACTGTTTTTTTCATGATGAATGAATTTTGATTGATGAATAAAATATGATTGTTTATAAATAGACTTTTAGGCTTTGGTTTTGTTACGTCATGCATCCGCAAATAACAAAATTTTAACATAATTGAAATATCTTGATGTATTGTACAATCTCAAGGTAATATGTGTACCAAGGCATCGTTCGCTACTATCAAAATTTCGGCAATTGTGTCATTTCATACAATCCTTTTGTTGCTCAATTTGATGTTTTCGAAACCATTTATAAGTGGTTTTTTTTCCTTTCCCCATCCGTATTCGCCCAATTTACCAGACTCCTTTATTACCCTATGACACGGAATCAAATAAGCCACTGGATTACTACCAATAGCGGTTCCGACCGCCCTTACCGCCTTGGGATTCCCAATAACACCTGCCACGTCGTTATAGGCCAAATATTGTGCGCTCGGTATCGTCAACAATGCTTTCCATACATTGATTTGGAACGGTGTGCCTTTAAGATCTAACACAATTTGCTTTTTAGGAACTTCCCATGTAGCAAAATAAGCTTTGACCATAGCGCCATATTTTCCTAATTCAGATATAAAAACAGCATCGGGAAAAATAGACTTCAACAGCTCTTTGGGCGAACAATTCACTGGTAAAAAAGACAACTGACTTACTCCCAAATCAGATTCTGCTATGACCATCTCCCCAAATGGAGTTGGGATAACTTGATATTTTAAAATGAGACCTCCGCCCCTTTTTCCATACTCCCCGGGAGTGCAAGCGACCATTTCCCGAAAGTCCGACTTCATAGGCAGTTGCCAAAGTAGTACGACCTGCTTCCAAGCATTTTTTAGCATGTTCTACCGTAGTAAACTGCAAAAATTGTTTTGGGGAAACTCCGACCCATTGGTGAAAGAGCCGCTGAAAATGATACTTGCTCAAGCAAACATAATCGGAAACCTCTTCGAGTGTCGGTTGAGACCGATAGTTTTCGGTAATGAAATAAATAGCTTTCTCAATAATACTGCAATGGTATTTATTTTCCATATACCAAAAATATTGATATCATGCTCATGTCACAATCCGTTTATTGCTGTTTTCTAGTACTTGAAAGTAGATTTCCGACCATTATCATAAATTGTGTGTAAATGCCGTCCAAAATTCTTAGAGTGGCTCCAAAAAAGGAAGTCTAAATATTGGCAAATCGCCGCAGAACACAGTACTTTTGATTTCTGATAAAAATTCATTCCATGAACAAGAAAGTGATATTGATGATTTTGGATGGTTGGGGAAAATCGCCTGACCCTAAAATTTCCGCCATAGACAACGCGAATACTCCATTTATAGATTCCATAACCACCAACTATCCTAATGCCAATCTACTGACTTTCGGTATGAACGTAGGTCTTCCAGAAGGACAAATGGGCAATAGTGAAGTAGGTCATATGAACCTAGGGGCAGGAAGAATCGTTTATCAAGATTTGGCAAAAATCAATTTGGCCATCAAAGAAAATACCCTAAAGGACGAAAAAGTATTAACTGATGCCTTTGCCTATGCCAAAAAGAACAATAAAGCTGTTCATTTTCTAGGATTGGTCAGTGACGGAGGTGTTCATAGCCATACCGCTCATTTAAAAGGTCTAATCGAGGCTGGGCACACTTATGGTCTTGACAAAATGTTCGTTCATGCCTTTACCGATGGTCGTGATGTCGACCCAAGAAGTGGCAAGGGGTATTTGGTAGATCTCAATGTTTTCTGTGCCGATAAAAATGCCCAATTAGCTTCGGTAATCGGACGGTATTATGCCATGGACAGGGACAAACGATGGGAGCGTGTAAAATTGGCTTATGATGTTTTGGTCAACGCCAAAGGCGAAAAGACGACCGATATAGCTGAAGCAATGCAGGAAAGTTATGACAAAGATATTACCGATGAGTTTATAGAACCGCTGGTAATGGTAGATGGCAATGGTAAGCCCAAGGCTAGTATTCAAGAGGATGATGTCGTTATTTTCTTCAATTTCAGAACTGATAGAGGAAGAGAGTTGACTCAGGTGCTCAATCAAGAAGATAGGCATGAAGAGAATATGCATAAACTCAACCTATACTATGTGACCATGACGAATTATGACGATTCTTTCAATGGCATACATGTAATTTATGACAAAGCGAATATTGCAGAGACCTTAGGTGAAGTACTTGCCAATGCCGGCAAAAAACAGATACGTATTGCCGAGACAGAAAAATACCCACACGTTACTTTTTTCTTTAATGGTGGAAGGGAAGTGCCCTTTGACGGTGAGCAACGCATTTTATGCCCCTCTCCCAAAGTGGCAACTTACGACCTGCAACCTGAAATGAGTGCTTATGAAATTAGGGACGCCATTATACCCGAATTGAAAAAAGGCGACGTAGACTTCGTGTGTCTAAATTTTGCCAACCCTGATATGGTCGGCCATACAGGTGATATGGCAGCAGCCATAAAAGCTTGCGAAGTCGTCGATTCATGTGCCAAAGATGTTATAACTGCCGCTTCCGAAAACGGATATTCTACCATAGTAATTGCCGATCATGGCAATTGCGACACCATGATCAACCCAGATGGCAGTCCGAATACCGCGCATACTACGAATCCTGTGCCATTGATTTTGGTGGATAATGATATCAAGGAAATCAAGGATGGAGTGCTGGGAGACATCGCTCCTACAATACTAAAAATGATGGGGGTCGAGCAGCCTAAATTAATGACCCAAAAACCTTTGGTTTGAGGCAAATAAACCAAATGTTTTACATTTGCAAACTATGATAATAATTAAAACACCCGAGGAAATAGAATTAATGCGCGAAAGTGCTTTGATCGTCTCTAAGACTCTAGGTATGTTAGCCTCGGAAATAAAGCCCGGCGTTACTTCCTTACAGTTAGATACAATGGCAGAAGCATTTATTCGTGACCACGGGGCCGAACCCGGATTTTTAGGCATGTATGACTTCCCCAACAGCCTGAATATGAGTCCAAATGCCCAAGTCGTTCATGGAATACCTAATGACGAGCCCCTAAAAGACGGTGATATCATATCAGTTGACTGCGGCTCATTTAAAAATGGATATTACGGAGATCATGCCTATACCTTTGAAGTTGGTGAAGTTTCCGAAGAGACCAAAAAATTATTAAAGGTCACCAAAGAATCACTTTATTTAGGCATTCGTGAATTTAAAGAAGGAAACCGAGTCGGTGATGTAGCCTATGCCATTCAAAATTATTGTGAAGGCCATGGTTACGGAGTAGTAAGAGAATTGGTAGGTCATGGACTTGGAAAAAAATTACATGAGAGTCCTGAAATGCCAAATTATGGCAAGCGCGGAAGAGGCAAAAAGTTTGTCGAAGGCATGGTAGTAGCCATTGAACCTATGATCAACATGGGAACACGAAGAATCAAACAACTCAAAGACGGTTGGACGATTCTCACGGCAGACGGACAACCCAGCGCCCATTTTGAGCATGATGTAGCCATTGTAGATGGTAAACCAGAGTTGCTATCCACATTTCAATACATTTACGATGCATTGGGAATCGAGAGTGATGAAGAGGATGAATTCCGAAAAAAAGTGAACAACTAACAGTTGGCAATGACCAGTTGAAAAAACTTTCTAAGCTCATACTTAATACCGTACCAAGGCCATTACTCATCAAACTGAGCTACTGGGCAGGTCCACTTATTGCATTCCTTATGCGGGGGCGCACCTATACCGATCCTATAGACGGTAAAAGTTTTAGAAAGTTTCTTACTTACGGTTATGAAAAGCCCCGGGAAAATGTGCTTTCCCCCTCTACGCTGTCGTTAGAGCGGCATCGGCTCTTGTGGCTTTTTTTAAAAGACAAGACAGATTTTTTTACAGCCAAGCACAAGGTATTGCACTTTGCACCCGAGCAAGCCTTCTACAAACGCTTTAGAAAGCTTGTTAACCTAGATTATACTACCACCGACCTAAACTCGCCTTTGGCCGATGTAAAGGCCGATATTTGTGCGCTTCCGTTTCCCGATAATTCTTTTGATGTGATTTTCTGTAACCACGTTTTGGAGCATATTCCCGATGATACCAAAGCCATGCAAGAATTATATCGTGTACTGCGACCGGGCGGGTGGGGTATTTTTCAAATTCCGCAAGATTTGAGCCGTCAAAAAACCTTTGAAGACGACAGCATTACGGATCGCAGGGAAAGGGCAAAAATATTTGGCCAATATGACCATGTACGCATCTATGGAAGGGATTATTTTGACAAACTACGCAACATCGGATTCCAAGTCGAAGAAATAGATTTTACCGCTGCATTACCCGAAGTTGAAATTGAGAGATATCGTTTGGCCAAAGGAGAAATCATACCTTTTGTACGGAAGTAATTTCCCTAGCGAATCTGTAGGTGACAATTTGACGATAGACAGAAAAACCACAGCTGATTCTAAAGCACTCAGTTTAATTGATTACCAAAGCTTTGAATCCTTCGGTCATAAACTCTTGCGTGTTTCCCTGTTCATCAAGATAGACGATATAGGCCTCAAGTTCTCGTTGCTTAGATAGTGATTTTAAGGCATCATCTAAATCCATAGCCATAAATGCGGTGGCATAAGCATCTGCTTTGGCACAAGTATTCGCTAAAATTGTCGCTCCCAACGTATTCGAATTCTTTGTAAACCCCGTTATGGGATCAACGGTATGCACATATTTTTTTCCCGTGACCGGATCTACCCTAAAGTGGCGATAATTGCCAGATGATGCCAACGCCTTATTCTTCAACCCGATCATCAACTTCATTTTTCGCATCTCTTCCATTTGGGGATCATCCACCCCGACCGTCCAAGGCTTTTTCTTTAGTTTGTTCGAGCCTTTTCCGACGAGTTCCCCCCCTACTTCTATAAGATAGTCTTCTATTCCTTTTGCATCGAACAAAAGGGCCAAACGGTCAATCGTATAGCCTTTTGCCACAGCATTAAAATCAAAATAGATATTGGGTTTCGTTTTTTTTATGGTGCCTTTTTCAGTCATGCATACTTTATCAAATCCCACAAAATCTAATAGACTATCGACCTGTATACTGTCCATCTTAATTTGCTCCCCTGGACCAAAGCCCCAAGCATTGACCAATACGCCTACGGTAGGGTCGAAATAACCATTGGTCTTATAATTTATCTCTTTGGAAAGCACAAAAACATCATGAAACATATCATCTACCACCACCGTTGAATCACCTCCATTGATTTTTGAAATATCAGAATCGGGAATATAGGTCGATAAGGAATGATTTACAGCATTAAAGACTGAATCGATCTCAATCTGAAAATCGAGTTCCCTATCAGCCAAATAAATAATATTATAGGTTGTGCCCAACGCTTGACCAGAAGTATCATTTCTGATGACCGTCGTACTATTCGAAGTACAAGAAATAAAAATAGATATACAAAGTATGGTAAAAATTCTACTCATTGCCAATTTCAATAAGTCCGTGATAATGTACAATATATTCTTCATTCAAATATACCGGAAGTTCTTGATTTGTGGCATTATATAACCCGACGCCTGCATAATATGTACGGGCTTCGTGCTTTAAGGCATGATCTTTCATTTTTCGCATTAACGAACGATTATAATTTGTGGGGTCTTCAGGATAACTTACACCGCGAACTACGATAAAATGAAGCTCCTTTTCTTTAAGACAAACAAACTGCGGATTCTTCATGGGTTTACTATTTACTCCCATAAACTCATATCCTTTGCCCTCCAATTCCTTGCCAACAATATTCATGGCCAAATTGTGCAATTCCTGTTCTGTTAAAGGTTTACCCATACTTAAAATTAAGCTAAAAAAACCTGACAGTTTAAAGTCTGCCAGGTTTGTTAATTAAGATTGTGTATTGATAAATCGGTCTTCGTGATTTTTAACCACCAAAATCATCAAAACGTATATGCTCATCAGGGATACCAAAATCTTCACCCATTTTCTGAACCGCTTTATTCATCAACGGCGGTCCACAGAAATAAAGCTCTATATCTTCAGGTGATTCATGAAGACTCAGATAGTTATCGATAACACAGTTATGGATAAAGCCTACGAAGCCATCGCCCGGAGCATCAATGTTTTCCTTTACCTTCCAATTATCTTCTTCCATAGGCTCTGACAGCGCCAAATAGAATTTGAAATTCGGAAACTCTCTTTCCAATTCATAGAAATGCTCTAAGTAGAATAATTCCCTTTTTGAACGTCCACCATACCAATACGTAACCTTTCTACCCGTTTTCAAAGTTTTGAAAAGGTGGTACAGGTGTGATCGCATTGGTGCCATACCGGCCCCTCCACCGACATAAAGCATTTCAGAATCCGACTCATTGATGAAGAATTCACCATAAGGTCCTGAAATAACGACTTTATCCCCTGGTTTTTGTGCAAAGATAAAAGAGGAAGCTATACCAGGATTAACGGACATCCAACCATTTTTTGAACGATCCCATGGCGGAGTAGCAATTCTGACATTCAACATAATCTCTCTTCCTTCTGCCGGGTAAGAAGCCATTGAATAGGCCCTCTCTACAGTCTCAGGATTTTTCATTACCAACGGCCATAACCCAAATTTATCCCATTCAGCTTGAAATTTATCAGGAGTTTCATGCTCTTCTGGGTGTGCAGTAATATCAATATCGGAATACTTGATCTCACATGGAGGAATTTCGATTTGAATATACCCCCCGGCTTTATAGTTCATATCCTCCGGAATCTCAACGACAAACTCCTTGATAAAAGAAGCCACGTTGTAGTTACGCACAACTGTAGCATCCCACTTCTTTATCCCGAATACCTCTTCGGGAATGGTAATATCCATATCTTGTTTTACCTTCACCTGACAAGCCAAGCGCGCTCCATGGTTCAATTCCTTTTTCGAGAAATGTGGGGTTTCAGTAGGCAATGCCTCACCACCACCGGAAAGTACATGACATTCACATTGAATACAGGTACCCCCGCCGCCACAGGCAGAAGGAAGAAATATTTTCTGGTTACCCAAAGTAGTAAGCAAAGAGTTGCCAGAACCTACTTCAACTTTCTTTTCACCATTAATCGTAATGGTAACAGGCCCCGAAGGTGATAATTTTTCTTTGGTAAACAATAATAGTGCGACCAAGAGCAATAATAGTATCATAAATGAGACTACAGTAATCAATATGGTTCCACCTGTACTTGCAGCTAAAATCATGTTTATTTGTTTATGGCATCGTTATAAGAAACCTCTTTTTCGTCGATTTCCTTTTTAATTTCTTTTTTCTTCTCCGTCTTTGCAGCCGTATTTTCTTCTTCCACCGGGGCAGCATCGTCCCCCCCAGTCAACATACCACCAAAACTTTGAAAACCTATTCCCATCAATCCGGTAATGATAAAAGTGATGCCCAACCCCCTCAATGGTGGTGGAACATTCGAATAGCGGATTTTTTCACGTATCGCCGCAATTGCCAATATCGCCAAGAACCATCCGATACCTGAGCTTACACCATAGTTAAAAGCCAGACCTAAAGTTTCTATCTGTCGTGATTGCATAAACAATGATCCACCGAGAATCGCGCAATTCACCGCAATCAAGGGTAAAAATATTCCCAAGGAATTGTAAAGTGAGGGCGAAAATTTCTCTACTACTATCTCTACCAATTGTACCATTGTGGCTATCGTAGCGATAAACAGGATAAACGATAAAAAACTTAGGTTATAATCGGCATATTCAGGTCCTAGCCAGACCAAAGCACCATCTTGCAACAAGTACTTGTCAAGCAACCAGTTCAGGGGTACGGTCACTGCCAATACAAAAATAACGGCGGCCCCCAAACCAACGGCCGTAGCCACTTTTTTAGAAACGGCCAAATAGGAACACATTCCCAAGAATACGGCAAAAACCATATTATCGATAAAGATTGACCTAAAAAACAATTCTACATGCTCTAGCATAATTCTTTTATTATAATTCTTATTTAATTGTCTTCGATCAAGGCTTTATTTCTTGAACGCTGTACCCAAATGACAATACCCACCACAATCAATGCCGCTGGCGGAATAATCATAAAGCCGTTGTTTTCATAGCCAGTAGCATAAAGTCCGGTTTTTTCAATAGGATTTCCTAAAACCGGAATACCGAATAGTGTGCCTGAACCCAATAATTCCCTAAAAAAGCCTACGATAACCAAAATCACTCCGTAGCCAAGGGCGTTACCAATTCCATCCAAGAAAGATTTCCACGGGCCGTTGCCCAATGCAAAAGCCTCAAACCTACCCATAATGATACAGTTGGTAATGATCAGACCAACAAATACCGAAAGCGTTTTACTGAGCTCGTAAGCAAATGCCTTTAATACCTGATCTACTACAATAACCAGGGTTGCCACAACAACGAGCTGCACGATAATCTTAATCTTTGCAGGAATGATATTACGCATCAATGAAATAACAACGTTACCGATGCCCAATACGAATATCACCGCAACCGACATCACAATAGAAGCCTTTAATTCGGCGGTAATCGCTAGGGCCGAACAGATACCCAATACCTGTATGGTAATCGGGTTATTATCGGCTAAGGGATCTAATATCAGATTCGCATCTTTTTTTGTCAATAGTGCCATAGTCTTTTATGCTTAGTTCTTTCTTATGGTTTCTAAATAATCCTTATACAGATTCACGCTTTCCTTTATCATTGCAGAAACGCCGTTACCCGTAATAGTGGCTCCTGCGAGAGCATCTACTTCATTATCATCTTTCGTATTGTTCAACGGATCATTATTCCCCTTAGCCACGGCAATACCGGCATATCGCGTTCCATCTAAAATCGACTCCCCAGTAAAATCGTCCATAAAGTAACGTTGCTTGATGTTAGCACCGAGTCCGGGAGTCTCTCCTTTATGATCAAAATACACCCCTTGTACCACCAAATTATCATCTAATGATATAAAGCCCCAAATAGCATCCCATAGTCCTTTTCCGTACATAGGAATTATATAGAATTTCTTTCCTTCTTTTTCACCGATAAACAAAGGTAATTTTGGAGTACCCCCACTCTTTGCTATGGCCAATTGCTTTTTCAAATCAATTAGGTAAGCCTCATTGTCGGGAGTAGTATTTCCGCCATCGATAACCAATTGTTCCTTTATATATTTCGAGAATTGATCTTCAACCACATCCGTAGGCACAAAACTAACACTGCCCTCATCGGCATTTTCGTTGACCCCCATGGCATAGAGAATATTCTGCTGTTTTTCAAAACGCTCGTTCTCTTCGATTTTTTCTTTTAGACCAGTGGCCAAAAAAGCCAAAACCGATCCAACGACTACAACCATTACGGCCGCAAAGACAACGGTGTATATATTTTTATCTGTGTTGATCGCCATAACTAAATTGTTTCTGCTTTAAGTTCTTTTGCTGCACCCTCTGAATCTTTGGGCAAAATCGTCGCATTTTTTAGACGTTTCATTCTTCGTTTTACATTGCCACGAATAACATAATGGTCAATTGTCGGTGCAAAAACATTCATTAAAAGAATGGCCAAGAAAACACCTTCAGGATACGCCGGATTGAACACGCGGATCATCACTGAAATAAATCCGATCAAAAAGCCATAAATCCATTTTCCTCTATTGGTCTGCGCACCTGTTACAGGATCAGTGGCCATATAGACAATACCAAAGGCCAAACCACCTACCAATAAATGTTTCCAGAAATCAAAGCTCATCAGTCCGTAAAACTTGCTTGTTTCGGTGATCCATCCTTGATCGACGACCGCATTAAAGACCAGCCCCATAACCAAAGAACCAACAACGGCACTGACCATTATACGCCAGCTGGCAATTTTGCTGAAAATCAAGAAAAGTCCGCCCAACAGGATTAGCAATGTGGAAGTTTCACCTACTGAACCGGGAATAAAGCCGAAGAACATATCGGAAACAGAATAGGAATATTCATGGCCTTGTGCCAAAAAGCCCAAAATTGTCTCTCCCGAAATAGCATCGGGACCACCAGCCAAATCGACCGCTTCATGAACCCAAACCTTGTCGCCACTCATCCATGTGGGATAAGCGAAAAACAAAAAGGCCCGAATGGTCAAAGCAGGGTTGAGAATGTTCATTCCGGTACCTCCAAAAACTTCCTTTCCGATGACTACACCAAAGACCACCGCCACGGCCAACATCCAAAGTGGAGTATCAACCGGAACAATCAAAGGCACCAACATACCAGTAACCAAGTACCCCTCTTCTACCTCGTGACCCTTGATTACCGCAAAAATAAACTCAACGACAAGACCGACTCCATAAGAGACGATGACCAAAGGCAAGACGGTCGTGATTCCTACCCAAAAATTTTCCCAAGTAAGAAAATCATTCCATACCGAAAAGTTTTCTGGAAAGCCGTTGATTGCTGAAAAGTGTTGGTAACCTGTATTAAAAAAGGAAAACAACAATACTGGAATCAACGCCATGATCACCGTATTCATCGTACGTTTCAAGTCGTCGGCGGCCCGAACGTGCGAACCGGAGTGCGTCGTTTCATCAGGCGCAAACAAAAACGTATGAATCGCATTGAAGGCCGGGGCCATTTTCTTGTCCCGATAATGATGCTTTAAAATGTGCAATCTCTTTTTAAAAGTCAATCTTTTATCGCTCATCTCTATCCTATTTCTTTATATAATAAATCTAGCCCTTCCCTAATGATTTTTTGGTGTGGTTGCTTCGATATACAAATGAATTCAGTCAATGAAAAATCTTCGGGAGCCACTTCATATAACCCCAATTGCTCCATCTCATCTAAATCTTGAACCATACACGCTTTAAGCAATTGCATGGGGTAAATATCCATCGGAAAAACCTTTTCATACATTCCCGTAACTACGAACGCCCTATGTTCCCCATTAGTATTGGTAGTCAATTCATATTTCTTATTGGGCTGCAACCAAGAAAAGGTCAATGCACGGGTAGCCGACACCTTATTAAATACAGGTTTGTTCCATCCGAACAACTCGTAATCATCACCTTCGGGAATTGCCGTAACCGTGTTATTATAATAGCCTAAATGACCATCCTGCCTACTCTTGTATCCTGTAAGTACGTCACCGTTGATAACCCGAAAGTTATCACTATTGACACCACTGGCATACAAAAAGGTAGAAATTTCAGTACCAATCTTAGTTCTGTAATATTTTGGCGCTTTAACCGAAGACCCTGCCAACGCGACAATACGCTCGGCATTGAATTTTCCCGTCAACAACAATTCTCCAATAATCACAAGGTCTTGCGGAGTAACCGTCCAAACAACCTCACCTTTGTTTATTGGATCTATTCGATTTATTTGGGTACCGACCAAACCTGCTGGGTGCGGCCCTGAAACATTATGTAGTGTAATATCGCTTAAACCGTTCATAGGCGAGCCGGAAGACTTTCCGACTGAGACATGAACCTTACCTGGGGTCAATTTGGCCAAAGCACTAACTGCCGCCTGCAACTCCTTTTCTTTTCCCTGTAACGCAAAATCATAGTCCGCAGCCAAAGGGGCCGTACTATGAGCAGAAATAAAAATAGCCTTGGGGGTATCATCAGGACTGGCAATAATATCATAAGGTCGTTGCTTTACAAATGGCCAACAACCACCTTTAAGCAAATAGGCCTTGATGTCAATGGCAGAAGCGTTCTTGAAATCGAACTTCTCATGCTCTAATTGACCTTGGGTCTTATCTGCCAGTATTTTTAAAGTCAGAATACGTCTGCGTGCACCGCGTTCAATTTCAACAAGTTCGCCACTCACAGGAGAGACAAATAGCATGTCTTGATTGTTCTTGTTGTAGAAAAGCGCTTCACCAGCTTTCACCTCAGCTCCCTGTTTAACGAGCATCTTCGGCGTTATTCCGTGAAAATCTTTGAGATTTATTGCGTAAACATTGCTTAAAACGGCTTTGGAAATGGTCTGTTCAGCTTCACCGACGAGGTTAATGTTCAAGCCCTTTTTAATTCGGATGTCTTTGGACATATTTATGTAGACCTTATGTTAAAATTTCGTGCAAATTTAGTACTTAAAAAAAAGTTTTCATAATTATTGACTATAAATTTGGGCATTACGACGATGTTAATTTTTTAGGTATGCTTTTTGTTTACCTTTGCCCCAAAAATTGTACATAAATGCGCATTATTCTTCAACAGCTTTTGCTGCTACTTATTTCAACTTCACTTTTTGCGCAAGTTCAAGAAGAGGTCACACCACCAGAACATATAAAGTCGGTGATTTTTAAAGGACCTACCGAAGATCAATTTCCCATTGCCCAAATCGGCGAATCGATATACCTTGAATTTGATGACCTTTCGGCCAGTGAACAAGATTACTATTACAAAATAGTTCATTGCGACTACGATTGGACCCCATCTTCTTTATTAAAGTCACAATATTTGAACGGGGTCGACAACCAGCGGATCATTGACTATGAAAATAGTTACACCACATTACAACCCTATTCAAATTACAGGCTGACCATACCCAATGACAATGTGCGACTCAAAGTAAGCGGCAACTATCTAATTGAGATATATAACAGCACCAATGAGCTACAATTCTCAAGACGATTCGTAATCTATAAAGATTTAGTTCAGGTAGGGGGCGTTGTAAAACGCTCAAGGGATTTTAACTTTCTAAATGAGAAACAGGTAGTTCAATTTACGATAAACGCTAATAATTTTCAATTGGTCAACCCCAAAAAGGAGGTTAAAATTGCCATATTACAGAATTACTATTGGCCAACTGCCCGCTACAATATACCTCCACAATTTACGATGGGCAGTGAACTTGTCTATAAATATGACCAAGAAACCAGTTTTTTCGGGGGTAACGAATTTTTGAATTTTGACACTAAAGACCTTAGAGCTCCAAGTTCGGCAATCTCAAAGATAGAATTGCTTGATATCTATCAGCATTATTTGTTCTCCGATATGTATCGCCATGACAGACCCTATACCTACTACCCTGACATTAATGGCGATTTTGTTATTAGAACGCTTCAGGGCGATGATAATTCACGTGAGGCGGAATATTCAAATGTCCATTTTAGCCTTCCTTACGATCAATTATTGAATCTAGATGATGTCTATATCTTTGGAAAGTATAACAATTACCAACTTACCGAGGAGAATAAAATGGTCTACAACGAAGATAATGGCATGATGGAAGCCCAGATCAAACTAAAACAGGGCTTCTACAACTATAAATATGCCATCAGGCGAGAAGATGGAACGATTGAACTCAATACCATCGGCGGCAATTTTCATTTTACCGAGAATAATTACCTGATTCTAGTTTACTATCGAAATTTCGGAGACCTTTATGACAGCATCATAGGTGTTGGCTCGGCAAACTCCAGAAATATAAGCAACTGATGTGTTTTTAATTTGAAACCCATGTCATGCTGGGCGCCTGCACTTTAGATTAAGAAAGACACAGCACAAATGTTGTAGCATAAATGACCTAATCGTCATCATGGTTGAAACTTTGCCATAAACTTCACCCGTATAGTTATAGGTCATTTTTTTAGCCCCCCTAGTTAAAACATATATAACACTATCCGAACACCTTCAAATTCCCTTAGCCGAAAACCAGTAAATCATTTTCTTTTAGTTCTTTAGGGAAGCTTTATGAATTTCAACACCACTAAAAATGTTTTATAGACAGGCTAATTTCAAATTTGCCATTCACCACATTTTTCTATTTTTTAGCCCGATAGCCCCACATAGCACCTGCCTATGTCAGAAAAAAACACAATTATACCGATCATTTCACCTTAAGTTTTCACAATACCGAACTGTTGCTTATCTTGCTCATTATTAGCGTTTTTAAAAAAAATTGACGCGAACGGCAACCAGATATTTTAGTTTTTTTAGTACATCTGTGATTTACACTATAAATCAATGAACTTTTTAAGCTACTGTTAAATATCTTTTTTTAAGTGCTATTTTTTTTATATTGGCTACGTTTTCGATATTAGTGCTTGTAGCCAGAAATATCATAACATATTAGACCCCATAAATATGATAACACAAGTAACCAAGGGCATAAAGATTTCAGTACACACGAATTTTGAAGGTACTTTCTTCAAAAATTACAAAATGCATTTTGCGTTTGGCTATACTATTACCATTGAAAATCAAAGCAAAGACTCCGTTCAATTAACTTCACGCCATTGGCAAATCTACGATTCATTGAATGATCTTGAAATTTTAGATGGCGAGGGTGTAATCGGTAGAAAACCGGTCATCAAACCCGGTGATTCACATACCTATAACTCGGGTTGTCTTTTGGCCTCCCCTATCGGAGCCATGAAAGGACACTACAATATGGTTAATTTCAGTTCTACAGAAAAATTTAGGGTATATATTCCCACTTTCAAGTTTCATGCACCTTTCGCACTGAATTGATTGTTTTAACCCTTTATTAGTTTTTAATCGATTTCCCTTTTTATACCTTTGAGACCATTTCTAAACCCTAAAACAATTGATATGGGCAAAGGTTTTTTTCAAGTACCGACAGCAATAAACGAGCCGATTAAAGACTATGCTCCCGGAAGCAGTGAGCGTGATGAAGTTCTCAAGCAATATAAGGAATACTATAACGGAAATGCCGAGGTACCTCTTTATATCGGAGCAGAAGAAATCAAAACGGGCAACACAAAGCCCATGTCTCCTCCACATGACCATAAGCACCTTGTAGGAAGCTACCATCTCGCCGAGCAAAAACATGTTGAGAAAGCCATAAAAAATTGCTTGGCCTCAAGAGCGGCATGGGCCAATCTTAGCTGGGAGCAACGTGCAGCTATTTTCCTGAAAGCTGCCGAATTAATTGCAGGGCCTTATCGAGCAAAAATTAATGCGGCGACTATGATTGCCCAATCAAAAAACATACATCAAGCAGAAATCGATGCCGCATGCGAATTGATTGATTTTCTTAGATTTAATGTGGAGTATATGTCACAAATCTATGAAGAGCAACCAGATTCCGCCGAAGGCATTTGGAATCGGGTGGAATACCGTCCTTTAGAAGGATTTGTATATGCCATAACTCCGTTTAACTTCACGGCCATTGCCGGAAACCTTCCTGCAAGCGCGGCTATGATGGGCAATGTTGTGGTATGGAAACCCAGTGACAGTCAAATTTTCTCCGCCAAGGTCATCGTAGATGTTTTTAAGGAAGCAGGTCTACCTGATGGGGTGATAAACGTAGTTTATGGTGATCCCGTCATGATCACCAAGACTGTTTTGGACAGTCCTGATTTTTCCGGAATTCATTTTACCGGATCTACCCATGTCTTTAAAGAATTATGGAAGCAAATCGGAAACAACATTCATAACTATAAAACATATCCTCGAATCGTGGGGGAAACTGGGGGCAAAGATTTTATCATTGCCCATCCTACGGCAAAACCGCAACAAGTGGCTACAGCAATTACACGCGGTGCTTTTGAGTTTCAAGGACAAAAGTGCAGTGCTGCCTCGAGAGTCTACTTGCCAAAATCTACTGCCGATGAAATTTTGAATTTGGTAAAAAAGGATGTAGCCTCTTTTAACAAACCAGGTTCTCCTGAAGATATGTCGAATTTTATTACAGCCGTCATTCATGAAGGGTCTTTTGACAAACTGGCCAAGTACATCGACCAAGCCAAAAAGGATGAAAACGCCGAAATTATAATCGGTGGCGGACACGACAAATCGGTAGGATACTTTATTGAACCAACGGTTATTTTGACAACCGACCCGCATTACACGACTATGGAGACCGAACTATTCGGCCCCGTTGTAACGATATTTGTATATGATGACAAAGACTGGTCGAAAACGTTGACGTTGGTCGACAGCACTTCGGAATATGCGCTTACAGGAGCAGTGCTCTCCCAAGACCGCTACGCCATCGAAGAAGCGACTAAAGCGCTTCAGAACTGCGCAGGAAACTTTTATATCAACGACAAACCTACAGGGGCCGTAGTCGGGCAGCAGCCATTTGGTGGTGCACGTGCCTCCGGCACCAATGACAAAGCAGGGTCTGCCCAAAATTTATTGCGTTGGGTGTCACCCCGATTGATCAAGGAAACTTTTGTAACACCGATTGATTATCGGTATCCGTTTTTAGGATAATTTGAAAGCAGTTCATCTATCGGTTTTGACAGAGCAATATCTTGTCAAAACCGATTTTTTTTATGCATTATTCCTCTTCCATCTATAAAAACAATCCAAAAAACATTTGACGATAAGGTAATTTTGGTTTATCTTATTATGCCTTTTTTTGACGCATTTCGACATTGCTAACACTTAAATTCAAGACACTATGAAATATTTTATCGCATTCTTTACCGTCATGTGCTTTTTTTCAATTTCGGCCCAAGACAGTTCCGTACAATCTACCTTAAAAAGTACTTTGGCCTATAACCAAGGGCAAGTGGTATCATTAGGTGAAGCATTTTCCGAAGAACAATACGATTGGAGGCCCTCCGAAGGCATACGCTCCGTTGGGGAATCAATTTTACATATTGCTTTCGGCAACTATTATTTGGCTTCGAAAATGGGCTTTGCCCCACCATCGGAGGTAGATATGACGAACCTTCAAAAAATCGAGGGGAAAGATAACATTTTAGCGGCCCTTAAAAAGTCGAACGAATTTGTACTTGAAAAAATAATGTTGGTCGAAAACGACAAATTTAATGAAGAAATTGATTTTGGATTTGCCAAAATGAGTGTCTTGGCCGGTTTGTTGTCAATTTTGGAACACAACGGCGAACACAAGGGGCAACTAATTGCCTATGCAAGATCTGTAGGGGTTACCCCGCCTTGGAGCAAATAATTTCTGTGAGATAGATAAAAAAGCAATAGTCCCCTTATATTTCTGATAGCCAAGCACCATTGGATAATTGATATGGCCCGTGACCAAAAATGGTTACGGGCTTTTTTTTACGCAACCATTTAAAAAAAAGACATCTTCAAACTATACCTTAATCCGCCTAAGATGCTTAAAAAAATTGCAGTGATAACCGCTGGTCTATCAATCATCTCTTGTTCCGACACCGACGACACCCCGGAATCTTCATGTGGGGTCAGCGATCCCAAGTTGGAACTCGAATGGTTAAAGAGCGAAATAACAAATAGAGAAGCAAATCTTTCGGAAGATTCTAAATATTGTTATATCGCACAAGCCGATTTAAAAGGTCAAACGGTATTTATATATAAAGACTGCAACCCCGCTATCAACAAAGTAATTCCAGTATACAATTGTTCTGGAAACCAGATAGGGTTACTTCATAGCGATATCTCACCCAACTCTTTAAATGAAGAATTTATTCTTTGGAAAACAGCTGATTTTGCATGTACCGAAGAATAGACACCTCCCTCGGTTTATTCATGCTACAGTCTGCTTGAAAGACTTAAGACCTCTATCGCATCGTTGTTCTTGGCAAATACCACGCTTTTAACCCCTTTGATATTTATAGGACTGATATATTTGACATCGCCTTGTACCAATACACCGCTTTCACCGGCTGTCATAGAATGAAAACCTCCTCGCCCATCTCCTTTCATAAATAAGCCATAGGACGCATCATTTCTAGGCGTTTCAACTTCTGAAGCATACAAGTTTCCAGCCAGTAGTAAATCTTTGTATCCATCTCCATTGAAGTCATCGACTAGAATATCGTTCACGGAAGAAAATTGTGCCCGATTATCCAACTCATGTGCTTTAAAAACTCCATTGCTGCTTTCAAAGAAAGTGGTAGCGAAGGTATAAGCGCTTTGGTGAACCGATTTCTTTAATTGTCTCTCATCAAAAATATCACCGATTTCCGCCTTGCCAAAGGCATCATAGGTAGGAAATTTTTCTTTGATAAAGGGCATTTGTTGAGAAGAACACTGACGCCCGCGTACCGGAACCAGTTTTGCTTCATCGTAATACCCCAGTACAATATCATTGCTTCCCGTATCATCAAAATCGTCGGCATATACCTCGAAAGGAGCTTCGGCCGTAGCACGATATTTATAATTAAGTCCTAAATTTCCGGCTATGATATCTATATCGCCATCTTGATCGAAATCTTCTGCCGCCAAGCTATACCACCAACCATTGGTATTTTTCAATCCGTAATCTTCCGTTTTCTCAACGAAATCCCTACCGCCTTCACTCTCAAAAACACGTATAGGCATCCATTCTCCCGTAACCACCAAATCTAAATAGTCGTCCTTATTCAAATCAACCCAGAGCGCATCGGTAACCATTCCAAGGCTTTTCCAATCATCGAACACCCCGCCCGTAACCACATCGAAACCAATTTTACCATTGTTACTATTGTTGCGCAGTAAGTAACTTTGAGCTGGCGCAGGGTATTTTCCCGGTACCTGCCTACCTCCAACAAACAAATCGATATCACCATCTTTATCGAAATCAGCGGCTTTGACACAAGAACCACTTATTGCTATATTCGGCAATGCATTTGAAGTGTAGCTCAACCCGCCTTTACCATCATTTACGTAAAGTCTATCCCTTAAGTTAGAAGAACCTTGATTGTATTCGTTACCCCCACTTACCACGTAAAGGTCTAAGTCACCATCTCCATCGGCATCAAAAAATTCGGCTGCAACATCTTCATAGGTCGCAGTCTTCCGCATGAGATCATCGTTCGAAGACGTAAAACCTCCACTACTGTTTTGAACATACAGCTTACCCGAACGCTCCAAAGCGCCTCCAAGATACATATCATCTAGCCCGTCACCATTTACATCACCAACAGCCATTGCCGGACCTTCGTGCGACATTTTATGAGGCAGAAGACTTTCTCTTTTAAAATCATCAAAATCATTCTCTTTATGGATGTAATCAATACCTGTAACCCTACTTTTTTTGAACAAGCGGGTTTTTGAAGGCTCGCTTTCCCTTGATTTATTATTTTCGGCCTTCGCATACTCTAAAGTCAATAATTGATCAACGGATACATCATTTAAAATCTGATGTTTATCATCTGGCCAAATAACCTCAACGGTTGCCGTTAAGGCCTTGCCAATGCCAAAATGTAATTCACGGCTCATTGCCGACATAAACCCCCTGGTAAAGTAAAGTTCTTGAACCTGACGACTTTCGTCAGTTGTAACAATAACACGGGCACCTATGCCATCACGGTTATTTTTAGGCCCGTTGAATTTTAAGGAAAGATAATGGCCCAACCCCAATTCCCGAGCATTGTTCTTCAAAATAAAAGCCGGATCATCGGTATTATTAACTATGATTTCAAGGTCTCCATCATTATCTAAATCGGCATACACCGCACCATTCGAGCTGGTTTCTTCACCATCACCCCAAACCTCGTTCATTTTCGAAAAATTTAAATTACCTTGATTTCTAAAGAAGAAGTTTTCTTTTTTACGTGTCGGCATTTTACTCAAAAGATCACCAATGTACTTTTGGGCATCGAACTTTTTATTTTGACGTATGGAATCTTGTTTCTTGTTGACATAGTTTACAAAGTCATTATTTCTAAAGTCTCTTTTAATACCGTTGGAAACAAAAAGGTCTTTTAGACCGTCGTTATCCATATCAAAAAAAAGTGGGGCCCAGCTCCAATCTGTCTTTGAAACACCGGATAATTGTGCGATATCAGAAAATATGGGCACATTATTATCGTTTAAGTAACCTGAGTTCAGCTGTAAAGTATTGTACATATATTGATGGTGAAGCCCTAAATCGACCGTTTCATGAAAACGTTCGGGATTCATACCGCTCATGCTTGTTTTTATATCGTAATTGCTTTCCCCCATCATATCAACGGTCATCATATCAAGCCAACCATCGTTGTTGATATCGGCCATATCATTCCCCATGGCAAAAAAGGAAATGTGTTTGGTAGCTTCCAAGATTCTATCTGTAAAACTTCCATTCTTATTATTTATATAGAAAAAGTCTTTTCCCGTAAAATCGTTGGCAACATACATATCGGGCCAACCATCATTATTTACATCGCCAACGGCTATTCCTAAACCATAGCCTAAACGATTCTGAACAATACCAGCTTCTTTACTGACATCTGTGAATCGACTATTATCGTTTCTTAGGAGTTTGTCATTGGAAATACCGCCATCCATCGTTATAAGTTCAGCCAAAGACTTATCGGAAGGGTAGCTTGATGGATTATGATTCAATAGAAACATATCGAGATCACCATCTTTGTCATAATCAAAAAATGTAGCCTGGGTAGAACAATCGGCCAAATCTAAACCATATTTTGCGCTTTGTTCGGAAAAGGTTGGAATACGACTTTCGTTCTCCGCTCCCATATTCACATACAGTTTATTCTTTCTTTTTTCAGGATCTTTATACTTTCCTGAATTGGAAATGTAAATATCCATCCAACCATCATTGTTGATATCGACAACTGTAATTCCACCGGAAAACTTTTGGTGAAGCAAGATTCCAGTCAAATTCGAAGCATCAATAAACTGGAGGTTTCCTTTATTAAGAAATAGTTTATGCTGTTTTAGGGCGGATACAAAAAAGATATCCTTTAATCCGTCATTATTAAAGTCGACAACTGCAAGCCCACTGCCATTATAAAAATATTCATATTGAATACCATTGAATGCCACATTTTCATCTAGCATGTTGGAAAAATCTATACCTGTTTCCGAATTTTCGAGTTTTGTAAAGAGCGCTTCCCCTTCAGGATCGAGCCCCGAAAGTTGATATTCTTCTTGACACCCAACCAATACCAGTACTAGACAAGTAAATAAAAAATAACCTATTTTCATTTGACGCATATTAAAACCACAATAATCGCAAAAAAACTGTTTTTACAATTGCTTATAAAAATACAATAGCTGCAAGGGTAATCCCAATTTATTCACCAAATCTTAGCAACGGTACTGTAGCTGTTCCATAATATCGGAGAAGTTTCTTATTCCCGACCCGAACAACTAGAAATCAGTATTGGAAAAACCTAAATCGTTAAAAGAAAAATGACCCAGTGCTAACAACACTGGGCCATAATTCAATATACCTATAATTTCTCTTATTCGTAACCGGGGTTTTGAATCAAAGCGGTATCTGCATTCAGTTCTGCAATTCGAATTGGCACATAATACGTTTTATCTAACCATAAGCGGTTCTCAAAACCAGGATCTACCTCAAATGGAACATAGGTATAATCATAGCTTGTCGGATCGTATCTATAGGTCGACACATTGGCACCGGGCTTTAAGGATCCATTGACCTTAATACCTCTTGCCTTGGCACCAAACTTCTCAGGGGCAATCATCCACCTTCTGACATCATGATAGCGGTGTTCTTCGTACACCAACTCTATACGACGTTCGTTTCGATACATCTCCACCAGTTCATCACCCGAAGCGGTTACCGCCGGCAACCCGATTCTGAATCTAATTTGGTTGAGCCAGTTTATCGCTCCTGCTTCGTCTCCTGTTTCCAAAAGGGTCTCTACATAATTGAGTACCAATCCGGTTTCCCTAAAGAAGGGCCATGGAATCGTTTGAAAACCGGTCTGATCGACAAAACCTGGATCTGGCTCGACGAATTTTTTCATATAATACCCCGTTCTGGTTCCATTCCAATCCTCAACAGGACTTTGACGCGTATCCAAACCAAAATGAGTCTCCACTCCATTGGGGCCTATAATATCATATTCCCCAGTCTGAATTTGATTCGCAGGATCACGGTCAGTTACATCTGAAGGGCGTGGCTTCCAATCGGCACCATCATAAAGAATTGTCGCATAGAAACGAGGCTCCCTATTTTCGTACGGAGCACTGGCATGTGCCGGATTATCCCAGTCAAACTCTGAACCATCACTCATTGAATAATCGTCAATTAAATTCTGTATAGGCGCGTTTCCTGCCCAGTTATGATACCCGTTAGGACCATTGAACAAACCTATTCGACGCCCTGGCCCAGTATTCTCTACGTATTGACGTTCCCAGATAATATCGCTTTCCCCTCCGTTGCGGGCCAAAAACATGTCTGCATAGTTTTGTTCAGCCTCCTCAAATGAAACCGGGGCTGTTAACCCCAACTTATACCCGGCATTGGAATAATCCAACGCAGCCTTTACAGCATCACGGGCCTGCACCCATCGTTGTTGCTGATCACCTGATGTATAGGCAATTAGTTCTGGGTTGGAATACCCTGCTATTAACGAAGAGTTGGCAGATGCTGTGGGGAAATCGTGTAGGTCACTTGCCGCATAGAGCAATACTCTTGCTTTTAAAGCTAGAGCGGCGGCGGCATTAGCACGACCACCATCCATTTCACGGCCATCAAGCAGTTCAAACGCCTTTTCACAATCGGCTACAATAAAATCAACACATTCGGCATACGTATTCCGTGGTATATTATAATCAGAATCTAGATCTAAAGGTTCGTCGATTATCGGTATACCCCCATAGAAACGAAGTAGTTGCTGGTAATAATAAGCTCTTAGAAAATGAGATTCGCCCAATAACCTATTCGACAAATCTGCATCTTCTACACCACCTTCCGCCAGATTGGTAATGGCCAAATTCGCATCTCGAATATAACCGTACATATTATTCCAGTCCCACGTATTGTTGACCCATCCTGTATCGGCCGAATTGGTTCGTGATTCGTTAATGGTATTGATACCCCGATTGGTATGGGTAAATACGGCCTCATCGGTCAACGATGCCAACATTTGTTCATCTAACCCCCCTGCACCAAGACCGTTATACACACCTGTAACTGCCGCTTCCGCGAGTCCGGCGTCGGTCCAAACACTCGACCCTGACACTTCACTTAATGGGGTAATGTTCGTAAAATCATCGTTACAACTGATTATTGCGATAAGCGGCAAAACCACTCCCCATTTATTAATTAAATTTCTAATTTTCATAATATTTTTTTTTAAAATGAAACGGAAAATCCAACACTTAAAATCTTGGATACCGGATAGTCCCTACCACTGGTGTTCAAACTTTCGGGATCAAAGAGTGCATTGGTCCAAGTAAATAAATTGGATCCGTTGAGATAGAACCTCAAATTACTAAGGCCGATCTGACCAATAATTTCTTGGGGAAAGTTATAACCCAGCTCAAGGTTCTTGAGACGCATATAGTCAGTATCATTTCTCCAATATGTATTACCATTACTGAAATATTGGTCTCCCCTATTGGTAATTCTAGGGTGTACACTGCTTGGATTGTCTACCGACCATCGATTGTTATAATCCCTTTCCAAATAGTTGCCAATGGTACCCGCTTCACCAAAGCTAAAGAATACTTCACCTCCCCAAGCTCCCTGAAACAAGGCACTTACATCAAAATTCTTATAACTAGCCGTTAAGTTGACACCACCCTGTAGAGTAGGATATATATTTTTATCGTTTCTAAAGCGATCATCTGGTGTTATCTTACCATCATTGTCATAGTCTAAAATTTTCATATCACCTGGTCGCAGTGTGTTGACCAAGGCCGAATAATCTAAAGTTTCGGCATCAATATCGGCTTGCGTGGCAAAGACACCGTCATACCCATATATTAACTGAGCACCTATAGAACGCCCGGTGACCCGTTGCCATTCAGGAGACCCTTCTGCCTCGTCGTTAAAGATAATCTTGTTTTTGGCATAGCCCGCGTTCACCGAAATACCGTAACTGAATTCCTCTCCAATATAATCGTTCCAACCTAAAATAAAGTCAAAACCTGTGTTTTCTACCTCTCCGAAATTCTGACGTGGAGGAGATATCCCTGAAAGTGATGGCAACGATGCAGATGGAGTAGTAAGAATATCTGTTCTTTTGTTCAAAAACCAATCAAATTCAAGATTCATTTTGTTCTTTATAAAACGGGCATCTAAACCGACATTGATATTGGTGGCAATTTCCCAAGTAATACCCGGATTAGGAACCCTTGACTCGCTCAAGGTCGTTACCTGTGCATTGTTGATTACGTAGTTCCCGAAACCATACGTAGCCAAAAATTGGTTGGCTGGGAATTCCGAACTATCAAAAGCATCATTACCCAATTGCCCCCATGACCCCCTTAATTTCAAGTGGTTTAAGAAAGAGTCGCTGTTCATATCACTGAACCAGTTTTCTTTGGTTATGACCCAACCTGCGGAGAAGCCAGGAAAAAAGCCATAACGCGTATCCTCAGGAAAAAGATAAGAACCATCATAACGCCAAAGAAATTCCATTAGGTACTTTTCCTGAAAGTCATAGGAGACCCTTCCAAAATAATTCAATCGGGAGGCACGGTCACTACCACCGTTAATATTCTGTTCTTCGGTACCACCTGCGAAGAGGTCATCTATAGCCGGAGAAATAAAATACCTGCGATAGGCATCAAACCCCTCATAGGTCTTGGTTTCTTTGTTCGTACCCGCCATAAGCAACATATTGTGGTCTCCAAAAGATCTTTGATATTGGATGTTGGCTCCCAAAAGAATGCTCAAACGGTTTTGCGCATATTGTGTAAGATTTGGTTCTGCAGGCCCTCTTTGAACAGGAGTAAGACCGGATGCATTTTCATTGACTCCGTCCCACGTATACAGAAGCCATGGAGTTCTCCAAACTTTTCTATTAAGAAAACTTTTGTCAATGGCCGCCGTAGTCTGTAGGGAAAGCCCGTCAACCCATGGAATTTTGATATCCAGAGAAGCATTCGATTGAAAATAATCCCGTGTATCGCGATCATAGCCTGTTTCATTTGTAGCGATTACCACCGGCTGTTGACCATTTTCAATATCAGGCCCAGGAAAACCATTGGGCCAATAGGCCGGTTCCGTAGGTCTACCCCTAGTCAACATTCTAAAAATAGCGCCTGCCGACTCGGTTGGGAAGTAACGTTTTTCTTCCCTTCCCAAGACTCCTATTTTAAACTGTATGCCCTCACTGATCTTTGCGTCGAGGTTTACACGAAGGTCATACTGCTCATAACCGGTAGCCGAACTTTTGTAATAAGCATCTTGCTTCAGGTAGCCCAAAGAACTGAAATAGTTGAAATTTTCACTACCCCCGGTAAGTTGCATTGTATGCTTTTCCTGTGAAGAGCCCCTTTTAAAAGTTTCCCCGAACCAGTCGGTATCAGGATGCCCCCATGGGTCTTGGCCGTTGGCAAAAAGAGCAATGTCTTCAGGAGTGTAGACAGCATTTCTTTCTGATCCGTCTGGCCTAACATAAGTCGCACTGGGCGTTTTAAAAGCTGCCGTGGCCGCCGCCCATTCACTAGGATCTAAATTATAAACCTCCAATTCATTTCGTAATTCAGCATACTGTGCGGCGTTGGCCATTTCCGGAATTACCGTAGGTGCCGCCCAACCTTGCTGCGACGAATACGTAATTTTAGGTTTTCCGGATTTTCCGCGCTTCGTGGTGACCAATATCACCCCGTTCGCTGCTCGAGCTCCGTAAATGGCTGCCGAGGCATCTTTAAGTACCGAAATACTTTCGATATCAGCAGGGTTAATACGGGCAAGTCCTCCATCACGATCGGGAATACCATCTACAACCACCAGTGCTCCTGTATTATTGTAGGTGTTCGAACCTCTAATGCGAATCGTAGCATTGTCATATCCGGGTTCGGCACTCGCCTGAGACACAAATAGCCCGGCAACCCTACCCGAAAGCGAATTCGTAAGGTTCACCGTGGGAGATTTGGTGAGCTCCTCACCTTTAACGGATGCCACCGCACCCGATACCGTCGCCCTCTTTTGGGTACCATACCCTACAACCACAACTTCATCTAAGGCAGCAACGTCTTCTTGCATTGTTGCATCGATACTACTTTGGTTGTTTACAGCAATTACCATGGGCTTAAAACCTATGTAACTGAAACGAAGGCTAGTACCACCATCATCTAATGAAATGGTATAATTACCGTCGAAATCGGTAACCACACCTTTTGTACCATCATTGACATCGACTACCGACACCCCTGGAAGCGGCATACCATCAGACGCCGCCGTAACAGTACCTGACACCGTAACATCTTGCGCTTGTAAGACAGGCACCGAAAATACGCCGAAAATAAAAAGCACCGATAACGTCAATTGATTGACGATATGGCGCTTTTTCTTGACCATAAATTTGTTTTTCATACTTTTTGAGTTGAGAAATTAGTTATTCAATAATTTCCAAATTTATGATTTTTTTAAGAAGGGCAAAACTTACTTATACTTTTTTAGCCAATCAATATACTATTTTGATTAAAAAATAATTTAAAACACTAAACATCAAATATTTACAATAATTTATTTTACCCCAAAACATACATAAATATGTATTGCCTTCTATATTTCACCGGGCTTACATGAAAAAATTATTTTCTTACAAGTATTATAATATTTTTATATTAGATGATTCTTACTAAGGAAAGCTTGGATTTGCTTCTATTTCTTCACTTCTGAAGCCAAATAGTGAGCATTTTGACTATTTCCGAACGCTACAGACAATATCAATGTAAATTTAACGTTAACTAATTGTAAAATTTTAGTAACTTTACTATTATACTGTTTAAACTGTCTAAAATGATGAAAGAGATAAAGATGAAAAAGAAAAGAATGACCAAAATTAAAAAGTTATCTTTTTTTGAGCGTATCAAGAATTACGCTCAAAACTGTAGATATTCCTTTAATCGAATGCTAAGTACCTAACCGCAGGTCAACCTTTATATTTCAGGGGCAGATATACCACACGCTTTGTTTCAAAAAACGCCTCTTCAAAGTAATGGTTCAAGTCAAAGATTTCTGCCGTTGTGTATTCTTTTAACTCTTCCGTAAGGTCGCCTCCTTTTAAATATAAAATTCCATTCCGCCGCTCGTGTTCCGATTTCTTTTTTATCCTGCCCTTGGTCCAACGAACGAAAGTCGGCATTGCGGCGACAGCCCTACTTACAATAAAATCATGCTGACTATCAAGGTCTTCAACACGAGAATGAATAGCCTTTAGATTAGTGAGTTCTAAGCCATCGACCACCTCTTGAACGACCTTAATTTTTTTTCCGATGGCATCCACCAAGGTAAAATTACTTTCAGGAAACAATATAGCCAAAGGTATCCCGGGAAAGCCACCGCCTGTACCGACATCTAAAATAGAACTTCCGACATTGAACTCTTGAATTTTGGCAATTCCCAACGAATGGAGAACATGCCGTAAATACAATTCGTCAATATCTTTTCGCGACACCACATTTATTTTTTGGTTCCAGTCTTGATACAGTTTTTCGAGCAGTAAAAATCGATTTTGCTGCGTTTCGGATAAATTGGGAAAATATTTAAATATAATTTCAGGAACCATGACTATCTTTGTTTTCCAAGCAAAAATAGTATATTCATTGCCGAAAAATTTCCTTTAGGGAAAAACAATTAAGGATTAAAAACGGCATTTACCTTATCTTTACAAAAAGATTGCATTCATGGATCAGACTACCATAAAATTTTCAAGAAAAGATTCCGCACAATTTTTCAGGACACTAAATAAGCGGGTAAACGATTATTTCAAAGAGAACCAAATCAAAAAAACGGGCAATTGGAAACTTCACCTAAAATCGGTGATTATGTTCGCTCTTTTCTTGACCCCGTACTTCTTAATACTCACCTTGAACCTGCCCAATTGGGCAAACCTTTTGTTAACCATTGTCATGGGCATTGGCATGGCAGGTGTAGGCATGAATGTCATGCATGATGGCAATCACGGCTCCTATTCCAACAAAAAATGGGTCAACAAGATTATGGGCAGCAGCATTTATGTATTGGCCGGAAACGTCTACAATTGGCAAGTACAACACAATGTACTCCATCATACATATACCAACATACATGAACATGATGAAGATATGGAAGCTGGTCGCATACTTCGATTTTCAAAACATACAAAATGGCAAAAGCATCATAAATTTCAACATTACTATTCCATTTTACTATATGGGCTACTTACCTTTAACTGGGCCATAACCACAGACTTTCAACAGATGTACCGCTATATGAAGCGTAAATTGTCTTATGGAAAAATGCCCAGCAAAGCCTTTAATTGGAGTACGCTAGTCATCACAAAAGTATTGTATATCACCATTTGGATTATCATACCTCTTGTTTTCATAGACATTGCTTGGTGGAAAATTCTCCTTGGCTTTTTTATCATGCACTATGTTGCCGGGGTTATTTTAAGTGTCGTATTTCAATTGGCACATATTGTGGACGAGGCCGATACCCCTTTACCCGACGAAAGCGGAACAATGAAGAATACTTGGGCGATACACCAATTATTCACCACCGTCAATTTTGGGACAAAAAATCGTGTGGTCAACTGGTTCACAGGAGGTTTAAACCACCAAGTAGAGCATCACATCTTTCCGAATATCAGCCATGTACATTACACAAAAATTTCAAAAATTGTTAAACAAACGGCAAAAGAATTTAATTTACCCTACAACGAATATAAAACTACCAGAAAAGCTATAATTTCGCACTTCAAGCATTTGAAAGAATTGGGTAAAGGACCCAATTTGCAATTGCATTAATTTTAAACAAACGATGTTTTACCTTCACGGTAAGCAGGCATGTTTTTAAAATCAAAGCGTGCACTGCTGGTTCGTGTACAACTCTAACCCATTATGACACCATCGCTCGCAACTCAAGAACTTTCGGACAGAATAAACAGTCTGGCCCCTTCGGCAACCCTCGAAATGGCGGCAAAGGCCAGGGAACTCCGGGCTGCCGGAAAAGATATTATCGGACTTAGTTTAGGAGAGCCCGATTTCAATACCCCGGATTATATCAAAGACGCTGCCATTCAGGCAATAAACGAGGATTATAATGCCTACACCCCAGTTGATGGTTACGTTGAACTGAAAGATGCTATTATCACTAAATTTAAACGCGATAACGGAATCACTTACGAACGGCCGCAAATTGTAGTTTCAACCGGTGCAAAACAGGCTTTGTACAATGTCGCCCAAGTTGTATTGAACAAAGGTGACGAAGTGATTTTACCATGCCCTTACTGGGTAAGCTACAGTGATATCGTAAAATTGGCAGACGGTGTGCCCGTCGAGGTGGCCACAGCTATCGATAATGATTTTAAAATGACACCGGAACAGTTGGAGGCCGCCATAACACCCAAAACAAAAATGCTTTGGTATAGTTCGCCATGTAACCCTAGCGGTTCTATTTATAGCGAAGCAGAGTTACGTGCTTTGGCCGACGTCTTGCAGAAATACCCTCAGATTATTGTTGTAAGCGATGAGATTTACGAACATATTAACTATGGTGTAACTGCGCATGCCTCTATGGCCGCTTTCGAAGATATGTACGATCGTACAGTGACCGTAAACGGTGTCGCAAAGGCTTTTGCTATGACAGGTTGGCGTATTGGCTATATCGGTGCACCCACTTATATTGCCCGTGCTTGTAATAAATTACAGGGTCAGGTAACCAGTGGTGCGAACTGTATCGCCCAACGGGCGGTAATCACCGCACTGACCGAATCACCGGAACGTATTCAATATATGGTCGATGAATTTAAGGGGCGTCGACAGCTTATTTTAGGACTCTTGAACGATATCGATGGTTTTCGATGCAATGAACCTGAAGGCGCTTTCTACGTCTACCCAGACGTAACCGCATACTTCGGGAAGACTTTAAACGGGGTTACAATAAAGAACGCTTCTGATTTTGCACTTTACCTTTTAGAACATGCAAACGTTGCTACGGTAACGGGTGATGCCTTTGGTAATGGTAATTGCATACGTATTTCTTATGCTGCTTCGGAAACAGAAATCAAAGAGGCGATTTCAAGAATAAAAACAGCACTTAACTCCTAGATTAAATAGTTAGAATATCAAGCCCGTTGTCAAAGCAACGGGCTTATTTATGCGCTACCATTAACATATACAATGTTGCAATCGTGCAAATCAAATTTCATAGGATTTGTTATCATAGTGCACTATTTGACAGCGAGACAACACCTATATCCGACTAGTGCCATTCCTTAAAAAAAAATCAATTGAAAAGTTAAGCTTATTAATGATATAGTGACTGTTTGGGCCTTCAAGGATTTAGACCCAAAAAATAAGGTCTGACAATAAAATTCACCACAACCTCCACTTGAAACCTTGGATATTTACGGTAAGTAAAAAAGCATTGGCATATTTATACAGTGATAGACTGTAGTCAGAACCAGGTTAGACCCAACGATTCTACACCCTACTTCCACAAAAATCTCTTGACTAAAATAATAGAAACGAAAGAACAACTTCTAGAATTGGAAGGAGCAAAAAACCATAGGCAAACCGCAAATGAATCATTAAATTCTTTGCAAAACTAGGTTTTCTTCCAAAAATAAGGGGTCAACAGTATCAGTACGGTAAATAGCTCCAACCTTCCTACCAACATCAAAAAACCACACCACCATTTTCCCAAAGCCGGTAAACCATTGAAATTACTAACAGGGTTTAAACTACCAAAGGCAGGTCCCACATTGCCCAATGACGAAGCAGCACCCCCGATTGCCGTTTCAAAATCGACACCCAGCGCACCCAAAACCAGTGCCCCAATGATAAATAGTAACATATAAAGTACGAAAAACGCAATAATGTTATATACGATGACTTGGCTAATCGACCTATCGTTATAGCGCACTGGAATAATTGCCGCAGGATGAAGGGTGCGTTTAAACTCTAAGAGTCCATTTTTAATAATCAGCAAATGGCGCATGATTTTGATTCCCCCGGCCGTCGACCCCGCCGATCCCCCAGCGAACATGAGTCCGAAAAAGAGCACTGTTAAAAAAGGAGTCCACGTTGTAAAATCAGCCGTAACAAATCCTGTTGTGGTAATAACCGAGACAATTTGAAATAGGCCATGACGAAATGCACTCTCGGCTTGCCCGAAAACCATTGGATGGTAATCTGAAACGGGCACGTTGGCCTTTAGGTAGATGACCACGGCCGAAACCACACTAAAGATTAAGACCAGTGCCGTATAATACTTAAACTCTTCATCTTTCAGAACGCGTTGCACCTTACCCTTGAAGGCAAAATAACTGAGAACGAAGTTACTTCCTGCCAAAAACATAAAAAATATGACGATATACTGAATTAATGGTTCATTGTTCCAATAGGCCAAGCTGGCATTTTTGGTAGAAAACCCCCCTGTCGACAGAGTTGCCAAAGCATGGTTAATGGCATCGAAAAATGACATGCCGGCCAGCTTTAGCAATAGGGTCTCAGCAATAGTATATCCGAAATAAATCAACCAAAGACGTTTTGCTGTATCTGTTATACGCGGGTGCAGTTTATCGGCACTTGGCCCTGGTGCTTCCGCTGCAAACAACTGCATACCCCCGATCCCCAATAACGGCAATATCGCGATGGCCAATACGATAATACCCATACCACCGATCCAATGGGTAAGACTACGCCAAAAAAGAATACCTTCGGGTAGTGCCTCGATATCATCGACCACTGAAGCCCCAGTAGTAGTATACCCTGAAATAGTCTCAAAAAAGGCATTGGTAATATCAGGTATGGCCCCCGAAAACAAGTAAGGCAACATTCCAGAAAGTGACATTACGATCCACCCGAAGGTTACGATGATATAACCTTCCTTTCTTTTAACCTCTTTGTCGTGTCCGCGTGTATAGAACATTGAAAAAATACCCACGAACATTGTAGTGATCGATGCCAAGGTAATATCTAAGGTCGCACCGTCATCATATATACCGCTGACCAATGCGGCTAAAAGCATGAAGAGTCCGTTACAGAGCAATAAAAGCCCCATAAGGTGAAATATTATTTTGGAGTTAAGACCCATACATCAATTTAGCTTTGCAAAAATTGAACATTTTTAACGAAAACCGAAAATTTACAGGTTGCTTTATATGTAATGAGCGATGGTAGAGCATTACAGAAACAGGCGTTCTATTTTCTGAATGGCCTTGGGCAAACAACAAACAACCACCCGATCCCCGGCCTTGATTTCGAATCCCCCCAATGCAATAATCCCTTTGTCGTCACGAATTACCCCTCCGATGGTAGCCATTCTGGGAAAATCAAGTTCTCGAATTACACTACCTGTAACTTTAGAATTGGGCTTTACCACAAATTCCAATATTTCGGCATTTAAATTGTTGAGACGCATCAAAGCCACCACTTCTCCCCTTCTAACATGCCGGAAGATATGATTGGCCGCCAAAAGCTTTTTATTTATCAAAGTATCAATACCAATAGAATGTGATAACTGAAAGTAATTCATATTCTCGACAAGTGCTATGGTCTTCTTGATAAACTTAGACTTGGCCACCAAACACGACATGATATTGGTTTCTGAATTTCCGGTTACTGCTATAAACGCATCCATAGATTGCAAGCTTTCTTCCTCTAACAACTCCGCATTTCTTCCATCGCCGTTTATGATAAGTGCGTTCGGAAGTTCATCGGCAAGATCAAAAGCCTTTTCCTTGTTTTTCTCAATAAGCTTTACATTGAACTTGTTGACACAAAGGTCTCTGGCTGTTTTGTAACCTACCTTGCTTCCACCCAATATCATTACATTCTTGATTTCCTCCTTCTTTTTTCCTGTTAATTTATAAAGTTCGTCGACACCCTCTTTGGTAGTGATAAAATACACTTGGTCGCCTTCCTTAAAAACTGTATCACCTCTCGGAATCAAAGTGAATTGTGTTCCCATACGCTGCAAAGCAATGGGCATAAAGTTTATGGTTGAGAAAATTTTTGCCGCCTCTTTGACCATTTTACCGACGAATGGTGCCGATTTGGGCAACGATACCCCAATCATTATCAACTTACCATCTTCAAACTCATATGTATCGTTAAAGGCCGATTTACTTAATAGCAACTGTATTTCAGTCGCGGCTAGTTCCTCTGGGGAAATAAGCTCATCTATACCAAGATCAGAAAATTTGATCAACTCTTTATTATCAATAAACTCTGTATTGGCAATACGCGCTATAGTTCGTTTGCTCCCTAGCTGTTTTGCAAGCATGCAGAGCGTTAGATTCGTTGTTTCGGAAGAAGTTACCCCAATAACCAAATCTGACTCGTAAACTTGGGCATCTTTTAAAATGGATATGGATGTAGCATCACCACGTAATACCCGAATGTCAAGATGATTGTCGGCATAGGCCAGACTTTCTTTGTTGGTATCGATTAATGTTATATTCTGCGACTCGTAGGACAGTAATTTTGCCAAATGGATTCCTACTTCACCAGCTCCTGCTATAATTATCTTCATTGAACAGTTACATTCGTGTAAACCTCAGGGCCGAAAACCCTATAATGGCGATTGTAAGAAGGGCCATCAAAGGCATTATGGCTTGTTTAAAGCTCATTTCGTGAAAGTTTGCAATTTTCAAAGTTCAAAATTACATAAATTTATTGGGTTGCCGTTTAAAACCCTTGGCGTAAAAACGATGTATCGATTTCTTTATTGTTCAAACGCGATGCCAACCCTTGACGAAATTGTATCTTTGGCGAAATTTGCTGAAATGACCAAAAAGATAACCCCATATAGCAATACCGAGCTTGGAAAAAAGGAACAGGTTACCAAAATGTTCGATACCATATCGAACACCTACGATGGACTAAACCGCGTCATATCTTTTGGAATCGACGTAAAATGGCGCAAACGTGTTGTGGCTATACTTTCAAAAAGACAGCCAAAGAGTATTCTAGACATCGCAACGGGAACGGGAGATTTGGCTATTGAAATGACAAAGACTGGCGCTGACAGCATTGTCGGACTCGATATTTCTGCGGGTATGCTGGAAGTCGGCCAAAGAAAGGTGAACGAAAAAAATTTAGCCGATACCATTTCAATGGTTGTGGGAGACAGTGAAAATCTTTCTTTTGAAGATGACAGTTTTGATGCCGTAACCGTGGCCTTCGGGGTTCGCAATTTTGAAAATTTAGAAAAGGGGCTATCGGAAATACGGCGGGTACTGAAACCTTCAGGTGTTCTTGTAATCTTGGAAACGGCCGTACCTAAAAAATCACCTTACCGCCAAGGATACCGTTTTTACACCAAGAATATACTTCCTCTAATTGGAAAACTATTTTCGAAAGACAAATCGGCCTATACCTATTTGAGTGAATCTGCATCGGTTTTCCCATGTGGGGAAAACTTCAACAATATTTTACGTAAAATCGGGTTTATAGATGTAACCGACGAACCCCAAACACTTGGGGTAGCGTCAATTTATATTGCGACCAAATAACTATATGAAAGCCCATAATGGGTATTTACTAAAAAAAGGCCGATTCCGAACAACATAGGAAAGTGAAAGTAAGGAGGCCAGGAAATTTTTGTTGATGAAAAACATTCTTTTACTATTGATCGGGCTGTTATGTTTGAACACCATGACCCATGCCCAGTTCAACGAAAATCCAATATTAAACTTAGAGAACGAAGATAAGGCGCTGCTCAATTGGGGTTATTTTCTTGGGTTTAATCAATATGATTTTAAATTCGATTACAAAAACGATACACGAGATATTCTAGTCGACAAAGGCTTAGGATTCAATGTAGGTCTAATCGGCGAGCTTCGCCTCAATGAATTTTTAGATCTTCGATTTGAACCAGGGCTGCATTATGGGGCCAGAACCTTGGGGTTTCCCGGATTTACAGGAGAAGATGTTACGGAGCGAAATACCATACGCGAGGTTAAATCTACCTATATCAATTTCCCCTTATTACTTAAGGTCGGCACCCGTAGATTTGGCAACTGGAAGCCCTATTTGATAGGGGGGCCATCAATGTCAATGAACTTGGGGAGCAATGAGACCAATCTAGATGATAATTCAAGTGGCACTTTTCGTATGAAAAAATGGGCCTATAATTACGAACTTGGTTTCGGTATCGACTTTTACCTGGAATATTTTAAGTTCAGCCCTTCCATTCGTGGTGTTTTCACTATAAATGATGAATTGGTTCGCGATGAAGATCCAAATAGCCCTTGGACAGGAAACATCGATGCCCTGCGCACCAGAGGCCTGTTTATCAATTTAACCTTTGAATAATCTTCTACTTCACCAAAACACCGCGCTATAGTTTGCCTATCTTGATAGGTAACGTTTTATTCTAACAATTTGTCAATTTGTTTTTCAATGCTATTTTCACCCTGATAAAAGCCAACAAATGATTTTACTATAACGCCATTTCTATCTATTAAAAAGCTATTCGGCAATGAAGTGATCGTATATTTTTTACCATTTTCGCCATTCATACCTTTTAAATCTGAAATATTAATCCAATAAATATTATCAGCATTACTTGATTTCCGCCAAACAGATTTATTCGTATCAAGTGAATAGCTTATTAATACAAAATCATCCTTGCCATATGCCCGTGCTATTTTTTGAAATTCTGTTTTATTTTGATTTCTGCAGGGACCGCAACTTGCTGCCCAAAAATCCAACAAAATAACTTTACCGCGGTAATCAGATAATCGATGGGTATTACCTTCTAAATCTACACCAACAACATCCCTAAATTTATCGCCTTTCTTGATATCGGAATTATGTGCATAATAGTACAGTTCTCTCCCTTGTCTTGAATTCGCCAAGGTTGAATCTACCCTTTTGTAAAATAGAAGAAAACTATCTTTAGAGATTTCTCTTCTTTTGAATGTCAATAATGCATTCAAAGTCATTTGATTGTTTGAATTTTCAAATATGAACTGGTTTTCGTTCTTTTCAATTCGTTTATCATACCGGTCAGCAATGCTCTTTTTAATAGAATCGACAGAAATACGGAAGCCTTTTTTATGATCTTGGTTTATACTATTTTTTACAATGGAGTCTATCGAAACGGGAGCTAATTTTTCATCTCTTTCAATCCTTATTCTTTTTGAGATGGACAAATATTCGGTCAACAATGCGCTCTGATTTGAACCCTTCACTGTTGCGTTTAGAAAATCGGCATATTCACCATCAATTGAGACCTTACTGTTCTCCAAATAGAAGAATTTAAATGGCTCAAGACGTTTGCCATTTTTATCAAAAAAAAATAAATAACTAAAAGTTGGCAAATCTGCCTTTCCTGAAAACGTAAAGCGTTCACCGATTACATATGATGAATCTATATTTTTATCCAACTCTTTATTAAACAAAAACACTTTCGTACTGTCAGGGAAGTTTTTTGCATTAACAGTTAACATAAAATGGTCTTGTATCATTTTATTTTTTTCCTTCTTACAGGAAGTCAAATTGACCAATAGTAGAATTTGTAAGATTAAAAGGGGTTTATTCATTAGTTCCAATAGATGACACCTAATACCGATATTACTATCGCCTTATTTCATGCAACAAAATCGCAGTCGCGGTTGCCACATTGAGGCTCTCGGCAGTCTTGGCGACAAACTGTGGAATCGCAATTCTTTTATCGCACCTATTTTCAATCACCCGCGAAATTCCATTGGCTTCGTTACCCATTACCAAAATACCTTTTTCGGGCATATCGACTTGACGAAGTGGCGTACCATTCATAAATGTTCCGTACACGGGAAGTTTGGCGTCCTTTAAAAATTCAGAAAGATCGGTATAGCTAACATTTACCCGAGTTATCGATCCCATTGTCGCTTGAAGTACTTTGGGATTAAAGCAATCTACCGTATTCGATGAACACACCAAATGACGGATACCAAACCAATCGCACAAACGAATAATAGTTCCCAAATTGCCTGGATCTTGAATACTATCCAATAGCAATACCCAATCATTAAAATCAATTGGTTTTTCCGCCGGAATATAAAAAACGCCCAAAACCCCGCTAGCATTCTTCAAATTACTCATTTGCCTCAATTCATTTTGAGAGACGAACTCCGTATAATCAGGCAGGGACAGCAAGGAATCCTCATCATTGGCATAAATCTTAAACACCTTAAAATCGGAGGCCAATAGTTCTTTGACTGTTTTTATACCTTCGACCACAAACATGCCATTTTTAATTCGGTACTTTTTTTGATGTAAGCTTTTTATAAGCTTTATTTGGCTTTTGACAACCATACAAATAATGTATTTTTGATTTCTATGAGAATCCCATTGCGAATTGAGAATAACATCGCTAAAATAAGCCTATTATTTTTAGCCGTTGTGATTACCTCATGCAATAGTCTTAGAAGGGTAGATGATGATGAACTGCTACTGACCAAGAACACTATTCATGCGAACGACAAAGTTGTTTCTGACGAAGATATTGAAAGTCTGATCGTACAAATTCCGAACAGCTCACTTTTTGGATATCATCTGCGTCTTAACCTCTATAATCTTGCCAAGAAAAATCCAGATTCATCCTACCAGAACTGGTTACATAAAAAGACAAAAAGAGAACAACGACTGACGAATCTCTTATCTAAAAAGCAGGTCGACAGACTGGGCGAGTCATTTTTGGTAAAGGGGCTCAGTGAATGGCTAAAAAATATTGGTGAAGCGCCTGTAATCATTGACACGTCCCAGACCAGAAGAACATTGGAACGTTTGAGCTCGTATTATGGCAGCAAAGGCTATTTCAACAACGAGACCACTTTCAAAATCGACAGCACAAAAAAACGACAACGGGCCCAAATAGACTACAGAATTACACTAGGCGAGCCTTATATCATCGACTCCCTATCCAATGAAATTTCATCAACGGCAATTGACTCCATATACCAACAACACAAAGAGGCGTCTTTTGTTAAAAGTGGCGACCAATTCGATCTAAACAATTTTAATCTTGAACGGGAAAGACTAACGGCAATCTTTAGAAATACGGGAATACACAACTTTCAAGAGAGTTCGATCGGGTACGATATTGAAAGGGATACCACCAAATCGGGGGCCGACAAAAAGATGAATATCGAACTTAACATCGACGACCTCAGAATACGAAATGACAGTTCACTGACCTCATCTGAATATAAAGTTCATCGTTTTAAAGATATAAACATCTACACAGATTATTTATTCGATGAAACCAATGCTGAACAAAAATTTATCAGATACGGTGATTATACTATTTTCTACAGGAATAAATTACGTTTTAAGCCCAAAACTCTCGTTGATGCTATTTTCTTTGAGAAAGACAGTGTCTACCGAGACTTGGACAAAATTCATACCTATAGGCAACTTACCAACTTAAATGTATTTCGGTACCCGAACATCACCTTTGAGACAAATAGTGAACAAGCAAGTTTGAACGCGAATATTTACTTGGCTCCAAGACCGAAATATTCTTTAGGTACCGATTTTGACATTACCCATTCGAATATTCAACGGGTCGGTATGGCCTTTAGCCCATCATTACAAGCTAGAAACCTCTTTAAGGGAGCTGAAAACTTAAGCCTGTCCGGAAGGCTCAATATTGGCTCCTCTAGTGACCCGAACATCATTGACAACCGTTTCTTTAATATTTTGGAATTCGGTGCCGACCTAAACCTCGACATTCCCCGAATTTGGTTTCCTTTTATAAATACTTCGAAGATAATCCCCAGTTTCACTTTACCCAGAACCCGTATTACATTAGGAAGCAGTTTTCAACAGAATATAGGTCTTGACAAACAAGCTTTCAATGCGATTCTTGGATACAACTGGACCCCTTCCGATTTCAAAAAAAAGAATGTCGAACTCCTAAATGTAGAATTTGTTCGCAATGTGAAACCTGAACAGTTTTTCAATGTATACAGCAATACATATAGCCGACTAGACAATATTGCCGGTTTCTACCAGAATAATTCTACGGTGACCGATTTTTTTGAACCAGCTGCAGGTTCCGATGCGGCTCGACATCTGATCATCCCCACGGGTACTACAGGTTTCATTAATGAGGTACTTAACAACAACCTTATTCCTGAGGAAGCTGAACAATATGGTGAAGTAGTACGCATAGAAGAACGCAGAAAACGCTTAACGGAAAACAATTTGATTTTTGCCAGCAATTATAGCTTTTCCAAAAACAATAGAAACGGCCTTACCGATAATAATTTTCATCAATTTCGATTCAAGTTGGAAGGTGCTGGCAATCTTTTATCGGCACTATCGGAGTTCATACCGTTCAACAAAAACGATGACCAAGATCTGCTGGTTTTTAGTGTGCCTTTTTCTCAATACATAAAAACCGAGTTTGACTACGTAAAATACTGGGACCTTTCCCATTCGAATGTGCTTGCCTTCAGAAGTTTCTTCGGTATAGCGATTCCCTACGGCAATTCTGACAACATACCCTTTGTGCGCAGTTATTTCGCAGGGGGATCGAATGATAATCGGGCATGGTACCCTTATTCATTGGGGCCGGGCAGCACCGCCGCAATCAACGATTTTAACGAGGCCAATTTAAAACTGGCTTTTAATCTTGAATATCGTTTCCCTATTGTTGGCGATATTAATGGAGCATTGTTTGCCGATGCAGGCAATATCTGGAATGTTTTTGACAACGTCGATGACCCAGCGGCGACATTCGACGGTTTTGATTCCCTAGGAGATATCGCCTTGGGCAGTGGTTTCGGGTTACGTTATGATTTCACCTACTTTTTGTTCCGAGTCGATTTGGGCTTTAAAACATATAATCCTGCGGAAATACCTTCGAAAAGATGGTTCAGAGATTACAATTTTGCGAATTCCGTACTTCAGATTGGCATTAATTATCCTTTCTAGAACCGTTCAGACCTAATAATTTTATTACTTTTGTGCCATTAATTTTAGAAACGAAAAGACTAAAAAATATGGCTCACACTATCAAACCCGGCGTTGCCACAGGCGATGAAGTACAGAATATTTTCAATTACGCTAAGGAAAAAGGCTTTGCACTTCCCGCGGTAAACGTTATCGGATCAGATACTATCAACGGCGTACTTGAAACTGCTGCAAGCTTAAATGCGCCCGTAATCATACAATTTTCAAACGGTGGCGCACAGTTCAATGCTGGTAAGGGTCTTTCCAACGAAGGACAACAAGCCGCAATACGTGGTGCCGTGGCAGGTGCCAAACACGTTCATGAATTGGCGGAAGCCTACGGAGCGACAGTTATTTTACATACCGACCATTGTGCAAAAAAATTATTGCCATGGATAGATGGCCTGTTGGATGCCAGCGAAAAACATTTTGCCGCAACAGGAAAATCATTGTTCAGTTCACACATGATCGACCTGTCGGAAGAACCAATCGAGGAGAACATCGCTATTTGTAAGGAATATTTAGCCCGAATGAGCAAGATGAACATGACTTTGGAAATCGAGCTCGGCATTACTGGGGGAGAGGAAGATGGAGTGGACAATTCAGATGTTGACGACTCAAAACTATATACCCAGCCTGAAGAGGTTGCATATGCCTACGAAGAGCTTTCTAAAGTGAGCCCTAGATTTACGATTGCCGCTGCCTTCGGAAATGTTCATGGCGTATACAAACCTGGAAACGTAAAATTGACGCCGAAAATCCTTAAAAATTCCCAGGAATATATCACTGAAAAATATGGTGTAGAACACAACCATATCGATTTTGTATTTCACGGTGGATCAGGATCTACGGTAGAAGAAATACGCGAAGGCATTAGTTACGGTGTTATCAAAATGAATATCGACACCGATCTACAGTATGCATTTTTAACAGGTATCAGAGATTACATCAACGAAAAAAAGGACTATCTTCAAGCTCAAATTGGCAACCCAAATGGAGCTGACGAACCTAACAAAAAGTTCTACGATCCTCGAGTTTGGTTACGTGAAGGTGAAAAAACTTTTGTAGAGCGTCTAAAAAAGGCCTTTGCAGATCTGAATAATGTGAACACGCTTTAAAAGTAATTTAGCCCCTACTAATTAATATGGATAATATGTCGTCTTGGTTCAAAAGAAAGGAAAAAGGAATTCAGACTTCCACCGAACAGAAAAAAGATACGCCGAGGGGGCTTTGGTACAAATCTCCTACCGGTAAGATTGTAGAGTCGGAAGAACTCGCCAAAAACTTTTATGTTAGCCCCGAAGACGGTTATCATGTAAGAATTGGAAGCAAAGAGTATTTTGAAATTCTGTTCGATGACAACAAATTCACAGAATTGGATGCAAAATTAACATCCAAAGACCCCTTAAAGTTTGAAGACACCAAGAAATATGTCGATAGACTTAAGGCTGCACAGAAAAAAACAGGACTTAAAGATGCCGTGCGAACGGGAGTAGGCAATAGTCTAGGCAAAAGTATTGTAATCTGTTGCATGGATTTTAATTTTATCGGAGGGTCGATGGGAAGTGTCGTTGGTGAAAAAATTGCCCGGGGCATCGATTACGCCATCAAAAAGAAACTGCCCTTTTTAATGATTTCAAAATCGGGGGGAGCCCGTATGATGGAAGCTGCATTATCGCTAATGCAATTGGCCAAAACATCGGCCAAGTTAGCACAATTGGCTGAAGCTGGTCTTCCTTATATATCGTTATGTACCGATCCGACCACAGGAGGAACAACGGCATCATATGCGATGCTGGGAGATATTAACATTTCAGAGCCCGGTGCCTTAATTGGTTTTGCCGGCCCTCGAATTGTCAAAGATTTCACTGGAAAAGATTTGCCCGAAGGCTTCCAAACGGCTGAGTTCGTAAAAGAGCAAGGTTTTTTGGATTTCATTGTACATCGCGGAGAGCTTAAAAAGAAAATCAATCTTTATATTGATCTTATTCAGAACAATCCTATTAGGTCGTAAAGAAAATAATCTTATCTTTGCCGCCTGATTGAAAGACAGTCAGATACATAAAAATCATTTAAAATAATATTGGAATGTATTTAACAAAAGAAGTGAAGAGTGAAATCTTCAAAAAACATGGCGGTAAAGCCGAAAATACCGGTTCTACCGAAGGACAGATTGCATTGTTCACGCATCGTATCAATCACCTTACCGGACATCTTAAAAACAATAAGAAAGACTTTAATACTGAACGTTCATTGGTTCGTTTGGTAGGTAAACGAAGAAGTCTTTTAGATTATATGATAAAGAAAGATATTGTAAAATATCGTAAGCTTATCAAAGAATTAGGTATACGAAAGTAATTATACAAGGAGGGAGCTTTGCTCCCTCCTTTTTATATAGTGCCTGAGCCGTTTCGGCATCCACAATACGCGTACAAGCCCCTGTCACAAATTCAGGGCAACATACAAAAAGCTGCACACAGTTTTTCATTGGTCACACGACAACACAACACATGCTCCGACCAGAAAAAATGGCGGAGAGACCATTGTTTAACAATCCCGAAGCGTTCGGGATAAAATCAAATTTATGATTCCAAAAGTATTTAAAGAGGTCATTGACCTTGGCGACGGTAGGGAAATTTCTATCGAAACCGGAAAATTGGCAAAACAGGCCCATGGTTCTGTTGTTGTTCAATCAGGAAAATGTATGCTACTGTGTACAGTAGTTTCCAATTACAAACAAAGTGATGTCGATTTTCTACCATTGACGGTAGATTACCGTGAAAAATTTGCCGCTGCAGGTCGATATCCTGGTGGTTTTTTTAAAAGAGAAGCTCGCCCCAGTGATGGTGAGGTATTGACCATGCGTTTGGTGGATCGTGTTTTACGTCCACTTTTCCCAAAAGATTATCACTCTGAAACCCAGGTGATGATACAATTGATGTCGCATGACGAAGATGTGATGCCTGATGCGATGGCCGGTCTGGCTGCATCGGCTGCAATTCAGTTGTCCGATTTCCCATTTGAATGTGCCATCTCCGAAGCAAGGGTCGGCCGTGTTAATGGTGAATTTATTATCAACCCTACTAGAGCACAATTAGAAGAATCAGATATCGACATGATGATCGGTGCTTCTGCCGATTCTGTTATGATGGTAGAGGGAGAGATGGATGAGATTTCCGAAGAGGAAATGACCGAGGCCATCAAATTTGCCCACGAAGCCATTAAAGTACAATGTGCGGCACAGCTTAGATTGGCTGAGGCCTTTGGCAAAAAAGAAGTCCGTGAGTACGAAGGTGAGCGGGAAGATGAGGAATTAGCGAAAAAAGTACATGGTCTTACCTATGATAAGGTATACGCCATTGCCCAAGCTGGTTCTGCCAAGCATGAGCGAAGTGCTGCCTTTGATGCCATCAAAGAAGAAGTTATTGCAAGTTTCACTGAGGAAGAGCAAGAAGAATACGGCAGTTTGATCTCTAAGTATTTCTATAAAGCGGAAAAAGCTGCTGTTCGCGACCTTACCTTAAACGAAGGGCTGCGTTTAGATGGTCGTAAGACCGATGAGATCCGCCCAATCTGGTGTGAGGTCGATTACCTGCCTTCTACGCATGGTTCCGCTATATTTACACGTGGCGAAACCCAGGCGCTGGCTACCGTAACTCTAGGAACATCAAGGGATTCGAACCAAATCGATATGCCTTCCCACGAAGGTGAAGAACGGTTTTATTTGCATTATAACTTCCCTCCTTTCTCAACTGGGGAAGCTAGACCTATTCGTGGAACATCGCGTAGGGAAGTTGGTCACGGTAACTTGGCACAACGTGCCTTAAAAGGAATGGTCCCCGATGATTGTCCCTATACTGTTCGCGTAGTTTCAGAGGTACTGGAATCTAATGGTTCATCCTCTATGGCAACGGTTTGTTCAGGCACTATGGCCCTGATGGATGCCGGTGTTCAATTAAAGAAACCTGTTTCAGGTATCGCCATGGGATTGATTTCCGATGCCGATTCCGGAAAATATGCTGTTCTTTCCGATATCCTAGGTGATGAAGATCATTTGGGCGATATGGATTTTAAAGTAACGGGAACGGCAGACGGTATCACCGCCTGTCAAATGGACATCAAAGTAAAAGGTCTGTCTTATGAAATCTTGGTCAATGCCTTGAAGCAAGCCAGAGACGGCCGTATACACATACTTGGAAAATTGACCGACACCATTGCAGCACCAAATGCCGATGTGAAGCCGCATTCTCCAAAAATGGTAACACGAATCATACCTAATGAGTTCATCGGAGCCTTGATAGGACCTGGTGGAAAAGTAATACAAGAACTTCAGAAAGAAACAGGCACAACCATTGTAATCAATGAAGACCCTGTAACCGAAGAAGGCATTGTTGAAATTTTAGGAACCGATCAAAATGGTATCGATGCCGTATTGGCCAAAATCGATTCGTTGATGTTCAAACCTGAAGTAGGTAGCGTTTATGAGGTGAAAGTCATCAAAATGTTGGATTTCGGCGCCGTAGTCGAGTATATGGATGCCCCAGGCAATGAAGTACTGTTGCATGTATCGGAATTGGCATGGGAACGTACCGAAAATGTATCTGACGTTGTGAACATGGGTGATGTATTCGATGTGAAATACTTCGGACTCGACCCTAGAACGCGAAAAGATAAAGTGTCTCGAAAGGCATTATTGCCAAAACCTGAAGGTTATGTTGAAAGACCACCAAGGGATAACAATCGCGGAAGAGATAACCGCGGTGGCAGAGATAATCGCAGAGACAATCGCGATCGCAAACCAAGAAGAGATTAGAACTTAATCTTACAAAGATCAAATACAAAAGAGCCTCAATACTACCTATTGAGGCTCTTTTATATCCTAAAAACATCCATACCAGCGAAAAAAACAAAACTTTCGTATTTCATTTGTAACATTTCTATCTTTTTTACGTATAAGTATATGCAGCTTATGTAGCATGAATTTAATTTACCGTAAATGAGACAGTTAAAAATTACAAAACAGGTTACCAATAGGGAAACCGCTTCGTTGGATAAATACCTACAGGAAATTGGAAAAGTAGACTTAATTACAGCGGATGAAGAGGTAGAGTTGGCCCAACGAATAAAAGCAGGAGATCAAGTTGCCCTTGAAAAATTGACCAAGGCCAACCTTCGATTTGTGGTATCGGTAGCCAAACAATATCAAAACCAAGGATTAACCCTTCCTGACCTTATCAACGAAGGTAACTTGGGATTGATCAAAGCAGCCCAACGTTTTGATGAAACCCGTGGATTTAAATTTATATCGTACGCCGTTTGGTGGATTCGTCAATCTATTTTACAGGCGTTGGCGGAACAGTCAAGAATTGTACGTTTACCATTGAACAAAATTGGTTCGATCAACAAAATAAACAAAACTTTCGCTTTCTTGGAGCAGGCACATGAACGTATGCCCTCTGCTGAAGAGATTGCCAAGGAATTGGATATGACTGTTGAAGATGTCAAACAGTCTATAAAAAATTCAGGACGCCATGTATCTATGGACGCACCTTTGATCGATGGTGAAGATTCCAACCTTTATGATGTACTTCGTAGTGGCGAATCTCCTAATCCTGATAAAGACCTATTGCACGAGTCGCTACGAACTGAAATCGAAAGAGCTCTTGAGACACTGACCCCAAGAGAAGCGGATGTCATTCGTTTGTATTTCGGCTTGGCCGGACAACACTCTATGACTCTGGAAGAAATTGGTGAAACCTTTGACCTTACGCGTGAAAGAGTGCGTCAAATCAAAGAAAAAGCAATTCGAAGACTAAAACATACTTCGCGAAGCAAGATATTGAAAACCTATCTCGGCTAAACGGACTCGCAACTTATACGTTAAAGTTTCCATAAATTGGAAATGCGGCATATAAATTGTAATTTTACTGTTAACAACAGTTATCATGACTGTTCGTTTTTTGATTGATGAATAAAACTCCGGCTGATTACCGGAGTTTTTTCATTTATGGTTTCAAACCAATCTAAAATGTATATTTAAATCATGGCCTCAAAAAATTCCGCACCCAAAGAACAACCCAATAATCCATTACATGGAATTAAATTAGTTGATATACTTGAACACCTCTCCCAAAAGTATAGCTGGGAAGAACTGGCAACGCAAGTAAATATCAATTGTTTTAAAAGTAACCCTTCTATAAAATCTTCCTTAAAATTCTTACGAAAAACTCCTTGGGCCCGCGAAAAAGTAGAGCAATTATATCTCAAATCACTAAGGAAAAAATAGCTATGCCATTTAATATTGTTCTTATAGCGCCCGAAATACCCAATAATACCGGTAATATTGGCAGATTGGCATTGGCAACAGGTTCTACGCTACACCTTGTTAAGCCGTTTGGTTTTGAGCTCGACGACAAGCGTTTAAAACGTGCGGGGTTGGATTATTGGCCCCATCTCTCTTTATGTATTTATGAAAATCTAGATGATTTTCTTACACAGCACAAGAACAAGAATATGGTATTTTTTTCAAGCCATGCCGAGAAAAGTCACTGGTCGATTAATTATAAAGATGGTCAATTTCTAGTCTTCGGGAAAGAATCGGTCGGGCTGCCCGCCACGCTAACGGAATCAAACCGAAACGAACTCTACAAAATTCCACTTTATAGCGAACACGTTCGCAGTTTAAATTTAGCGAATGCCGTTGGCATTGCTGTTTATGAAGGTTTGAAACATCTGGTTTAAGGCTGCCGAAAAAAATAAATACCAAAGCCCCGTCGATTGTCTCCTTTGATTTTTTTTGCGAGCGACTCTTATAGCCCATGTATATTGTCGAAAAGTGCCTAAATTGTAGCTGCATTACCATTTATAAACTCAAGGAGCATTCAAAATGAAAGACATTTCCATCGAAAAATTTATAGCGGGAATACCCAAGGCAGAACTCCATTTGCATATTGAAGGTACTTTTGAGCCCGAATTAATGTTTACGATTGCCCACAGGAATAATTTGAAGATTAGTTATTCCAGTGTTGATGCCCTTAAAAAGGCATATCGTTTTAACAACCTTCAAGAATTTTTAGATATTTATTATGCAGGCGCCAGTGTATTGATTCACGAACTGGATTTTTATGACTTGACTTGGGCCTACTTATCGAAGGTACATCTACAAAACGTAAAGCATGTAGAAATTTTTTTCGACCCTCAAACTCATACACAACGTGACATTTCTTTTGATGTGGTAATTAATGGTATTTATCGTGCTTTACTTGACGGTCAGGAAAAACTAGGTATTAGCTTTAGGTTAATTATGTGTTTTTTAAGACACCTCGATGAAGCTTCCGCTTTAAAGACCCTAGATAAAGCTCTTCCCTACAAAAAATGGATTTCGGGTGTAGGTCTCGATTCTTCCGAGGTTGGAAATCCTCCTTCCAAATTTCAAAAAGTTTTTAACAAGGCTATCGAAGAAGGTTTTTTGACCGTAGCCCATGCAGGTGAGGAAGGTCCTTCCGAATATATTTGGGAAGCCATTGATTTACTCAAGGTAATACGCATAGATCACGGCAATCGTTGTCTCGATGATGACATCTTGGTAAAGAAATTGGCCGAAGTTCAAATACCACTGACACTATGTCCGTTATCAAACCTAGAACTGAAAGTAGTTCAAGACCTCAAAGAACACCCCTTGGTAAAAATGATGGAAAAAAATTTATTGGTCACCATAAATTCAGATGACCCTGCATACTTCGGGGGTTATATGAACGAGAATTACTTAGGTATTGCCCAGGCATTGAACCTTTCCAAAAAACAAATCGCCCAACTAGCCAAGAATAGTTTCAAGGCAAGTTGGCTATCAGCATCTGAAAAGCATACAACGATTCGGCAGATCGAAACGTATCTCCAAAATAATTAGAGGTTGAACACAAAAGGCATAAAGTCTTTTACTCACACCTTGCACACTAAAAAGGGGCAATTTCCTTACTTTTGTACAAAAGACTAAGAGTAGATGAAAATCACCAAAACAAAAATTGCCCCCTCCCTCCTAGCTGCCGATTTCGGCAATCTACAACGCGATATAGAACTCGTTAACCATAGTGAGGCCGATTGGCATCATATTGATGTTATGGATGGTGTATTCGTGCCCAATATTTCATATGGAATGCCCGTGGTAAAGGCTATTGCCAAGCATGCCACCAAACCTTTGGACGTTCATTTGATGATTATTGACCCTGATCGCTATATCAAGACCTTTGCCGATCTTGGAGCGAACAATCTAACCGTTCATTATGAGGCCTGCACCCATTTGCACCGAACCTTGCAAGCGATAAAGGCCGAAGGAATGACTGCAGGCGTTGCCCTGAATCCACATACCAACATCAATGTGTTGGAAGATACGATACGCGATATCGATCTGGTATTATTGATGAGCGTGAACCCCGGATTCGGAGGTCAGTCGTTTATTGAAAACACATATAATAAGCTACGTGATTTAAAAGCCCTGATTTTACATAAAAAAACCAAGACCCTCATCGAGATAGATGGTGGAGTTACTTCAGAGAATGCCAAGGCTTTGACCGATGCCGGGGCAGACGTTCTGGTGGCCGGTAGTTTTGTTTTTAAGAGTGAAAATCCGACCCAAACCATTCACGAACTAAAGGAAATTACTGAATAATGACGCATTTTGATCTTGTTATCATCGGAGGAGGCCCTATTGGTATTGCTTGTGGTCTGGAAGCCAAAAAGAAAGGCTTGAATTATCTTATTATCGAAAAAGGGCCAATTGTAAACTCTTTGTTCAACTACCCGTCGAATATGCAATTCTTCTCTTCCTCGGAACGATTGGAAATTGATGAAATTCCTTTTATCAGTAAAGAAGCCAAGCCCAAACGCAACGAGGCACTTGAATATTACCGAAGAATCGTAACCAGCAACCAATTGAATATTCAGTTGTTCGAAAAAGTGGAAAGCGTAAAAAAATCGGAGGCTCTTTTCGAAATCAACACAAGTAAAGGTAGTTATACAACTTTAAATGTGGTTGTCGCTACTGGTTTTTACGATTTACCCAATACACTCGGTATTCCTGGGGAAAACCTGCCCAAAGTTGCCCATTATTACAAGGATCCACATTTTTATGCAAGCCAGAAATTAGCCGTGGTCGGTGCCAGCAATTCGGCCATAGATGCCGCATTGGAGTGCTGGCGCAAAGGATCCGAGGTCACCTTGATCATTCGCGGTGCGGAGGTCGGGCAACGCGTTAAATATTGGGTACGCCCTGATATTATCAACCGTATTGAAGAAGGAAGCATCAAAGCCTACTATCACTCCACCTTAAAGGAAATCAAAGAAAATGAGATTACCATAGACACCCCCGAGGGTGTCGTGAACCTAGAAAATGATTTTGTGTTGGCCCTTACAGGGTACAAACCGAATTTTGAATTTCTAGAAAAACTGGGTATTGAACTCTCCAATGATGCAAAACGACTTCCCAATTATAATCCGGAAACCATGGAAACCAATATTTCAGGGCTTTACTTGGCAGGGGTCATTTGCGGGGGTATGGAAACCCATAAATGGTTTATCGAAAATTCGAGAATACATGCTAAAGTGATTGTAGCAGATATCTTGACCAAAAAATTAGTTGAAGCTAAGGATTCATAAATTTTGTAATATCCTCGGATGCCAATACAGGGTTCGCCCCTTCACTTCCAGCTACTAAAGCACCTACGGCACAACCATAGTCTATAGCCTTCTGAGGGTCTTCTCCCGTGAAGAGTTTATAGATAACCGATGCCAAAAAAGAATCTCCCGAACCCACGGTATCTACTACTTTAATGCGATATCCGCTATTGTAAAAAAATTTCTTGTTCTTATATAAAACAGCACCGAAAGCCCCTTTGGTAACGCATAGCGTTTTGGTCTGTGTCTCTTGTGCAATAAAGGCGATGTTCTGTTCCATGTTATTGTAATTAGACCCTAAATAACCAGCTATCTCGTACAATTCGTCATCATTGAGTTTTATAAAATCAGCTGCTTCCATCAATTCTAAAAGTACTTCTTTCGTATAATGCGGAGCTCTCAAATTCGCATCAAATACTTTATAAGGGGCCCATTTTAAAAGCGCATTTAAAGTTGCCCTTGAAACTTTATCCCTACACACCAAACTTCCGTATACCAAAACGTCCGAGGCCTCAACTACGCCTCTCATGGACTCTTGTAGTCCTATTTTATCCCAAGCTACGGGATAGGCAATATCATACGAAGCCACCCCCTTATCATTGAGCACCACATTCACAACACCAGTGGCATACTCCGTTTGAATATGGATTCCTTCAGTATCTACGCCAGAGTTTCTCAAATAATTGATAATTTTAATGCCATTCTGATCTTCGCCCACACTACTTAACATAGCAGCATCCGCTCCTAAAGATTGTAGTCTTACGCAAACATTCAACGGAGCACCGCCGATTTTTGCATGCGTAGGAAAGACATCGAATAACACTTCTCCAAAACAAACTGCTTTTATTTTGTTTTTCATTTATCTATTTTTTTTGGGTATGAGAATCAGCTTTCTTCGAACCCTTTTTAAATTTCTATTGTAATTCGAGTGCTTGTTTTAAATTTAATGTAGCCACAGAATCTATAACCATATCTGGTTTAAAAGGATAATCGTCCAACACGCCTTTTTTAGATACACCCGAAAGTGTCAAAATAGTTGTGTACCCTAATTGAACACCCCCCAAGATATCGGTATCCATGGTGTCACCAATAATAATGGTCTCTCGGGCTTCCAAACCTAATGATTTACGAGCAGCACGCATCATTACCGGACTCGGTTTTCCAACGGAGAAGGCCTTTTTACCGGTTGCCTCCTCAATCATTGATACTATAGCTTTTATACCCAGATTAGACCACCCTTTTTTCTTGGGAGAAGGGTCTAAATTTGTCGCTATAAGTTTTGAACCGGAAAGAATCATTTCGACCGCATTACTTACCATTTCCAAAGTAAAATTTCTTCCCTCACCCACAACAACAAAATCGGGGTTCTGATTTACCAAGGTATATCCCTGTTGATGCAGACTGGTAATGAGTCCGCCTTCGCCCAGTACATAAGCCGTTCCCTTCGGGTTCATAAAAGACAGGAACCAAGCCGTGGCCATGGCACTGGTATAAACATTCTCTTCGGTAATATTTATACCCATTCTACTCACCTTGTTGACAGTATCTAAGGGTGTACGTTGGCTATTATTAGTCATAAACAGAAAAGGTATGTTTTCTTTTTGCAGTGTAGCGATAAATTTATCGGCCCCTTCAATCATGGTTTCACCACTATAGATAACCCCATCCATATCGATTAAGAATCCTTTTTTCATTTATTTAAATTTTCATTGAATTTACTAAAAAAGCACGGGTAACCATTCCGTGCTTCCAAAAAACCAACTCTAAGTAACACTCAGATCAAGACCAATCTTAAAAAGGGGGAACTAATACTTAGGGTTTTGTTTATAAACCCCGCCAGTAAAATCGATTTCTCGCTGAGGTATGGGATAGTATTCATCCCTACCAGCAGTAAACAATGCATTTGACAAGAAGTCTCGTTTCGTGCTTTCTTCCGTTAAATAAGCATTCAATACCTCAGCAGCTTCTCCCCATCTTACCAAATCGAACCAACGATGGCCCTCCATGGCGAATTCTAATCTTCTTTCAAACTTTAGGGCTTTCCAAGCAAATTCCTTATCAGGAAAAGATGAATAAGTGCCAATACTATAAATATCGGTAGCCCCGGCATCAATAGGTCGCTGCACGCTTGCCGCCGCACGAGTTCTTATCTGGTTGATTATGGGCAAAGCCTCATCCCATCGATTCAATTGAATCAGGGCCTCGGCTTTAAACAGCAATACATCCGCATAACGAATAAAATCCATGTTTTTAGAAGTTCCAACAAATGGTCCTTCTTTCACATAACAGGAGCAATCAGGTGCCTGCTGTTCTTTCATGTTTCCAAAATAACCATATACTCCGGGGTCTCTCGCCCAACTGAAGTTATACACCATGTCACCGGCCTCATTTACCATATTTCGATACTTGAAAGGTCTTCCAGGAATTCCGATGGTATGATCTAATCGGGGATCAACGGTCAATCCTGCATCGGGAGGCGTTTCTCCATCTGCATTTACAGTTGTGAATATGTCAACATCATTAAAAGTATCCATTAGGGGCAATCCGTCGGCATCGGTCTTAAAGGCATTTACCATATTCTGACTTGCCAAATGAAAACCACAACAGCCATATAGACCCGTACCGTGCGGGGAGTTCAATCCTGTAACAAAACTTACCCTACCCACTGTAGTACCATCATTAATCGAAAATTGGGCAGCCCAGATAGACTCCGGTCCATTATCGAAACCGTCTAGATAATTATTTCCAAAATCAGGCTCTAAACTAGCTGTCACCTCATCGGCTAAATCGATAACCTCTTGTAACCGCCCAGAATTGATGGCGGTGACCTGATGATCGTCATTCTGCTCATACGCCTGATATAACCGTAATTTTGCCAAGTAAGCCGTAGCTGCATTTTTATCGGCTCTTCCCACCTGATCTTGCGATTGGGGCAAGTTATTGTACGCAAAAAGAAAGTCTTCCGCTATCATATTCCATAAGGCGTCATTGTCTATATCATTACTGACCTCAGCCGCTTCTTCTTGAGTCAGTTCTTCTGTGATATAAGGAATTTTCTTAAATAACAACTTCAATATAAAATGTGAATGTGCACGTAAAAAACGTAATTCTGCCTGCCTTAAGGTCTTGTCGGCATACTCTCCATCTGGAATTTCATTGATTACGGACAAAGCAAAGTTTGCTCTTGAAATCGCCTTATAATAGTTTGTCCATGTTCGCGGTCCGAACCAATCTAGGGGGTCATCGGCCACAGTCAAATTGTACTGCTCATATCGGTCAACGATATCTACGTCGCCTCTACCCCCACCACCTTTGTAGGCATCGTCAGAACGCACACTACCAAAAGCCCACATATGGGTTAATGGCCCAACCATATCATCATTTGTTATACCTGCATAAGCAGCTACAACCAATGACTCGGCATTTTCTGCAGTAGCCACATTCTCGTTTGACAGCACTCCTTCGGGCTCGTACTCGAGAAAGTCCTCACCACAGGAAACTAGAAGAAATGACGCTATCATTCCTAGTATATATATTTTATTGCTTTTCATGATTTTCATTTTTTAAAAGTTCAAGTTAAGTCCTATAGAATAGACCGTTGGCACAGGTATTCCATCAATACTGGTTCGTTCGGGGTCTGCACCAATGTAATCCTTGGGGGTCATCCAAAATAGATTCTCTCCCTGTAGATAAATTCTAAAACCTGTAAGTGCTCCCCACTTTTCAAGTAACTCTCCTGGGAGTGAATACCCCAATTGTAAGTTTCGCAACTTAAAATAATTGTTCTTCCTATAGTGGTAATCGGTATTATTAGGTAGGTTGTTCACCAATGTCAATGATGGAACATCGGTATTCGTATTGTTGGGAGTCCAAGAATTCAAAACTCCTAAACCGGCATTTTCCCTGCCTTGAACGAAGTTATTATAGTTTATATACGGATCAAGCCCTATTCTCCCGGCCACCCCTGACCCAAAAGCTGAGAAATCGAAGCTTTTGTAAGATAGATCTATACGGATACCGTACTCCAAATCAGGCAAGGTTGTGCCCAAGAAATCTCTATCGGACCCATCAATGACTCCATTGTTATCACGATCGACAATTCGTATCCCTCCGGGTCGTGCATTACCTGTTTGAATGCCGCCTGTTGGATGACTGTCAACTTCTGCTTGGCTTTGAAAAAGCCCATCTGTTCGGTAGCCAAAAATGGAGAATTGAGATCGGCCAATTATTGAATTCTCCAATGTTCCGGGAAACGAGGAAACCACTTCGTCTGGCAATGCCGTTATCTCATCTTTAAACGAACCGAAATTCGTTGATACCCCTATGGAAAATCCATTCTCAAAAGTTTTGGAGTACCCCAGGGCCAGCTCCCATCCTTTCGTTTCGGTCGTAGCACCGTTCAATGTTCTTAATTGTCCCTCCCCAATAACCGAGGCTATAGGTGGAATGGTCAGGATATCACTTGTTTCACGTGTGAAGTAATCGAAAGAACCGGCAATCTGATCATTAAAAAGGCTAAAATCTACACCTAGGTTTATCTCTTTTGTGGTCTCCCATTTCAACTCCGGATTCGCTGCCTGTATGGAAACAAATCCTGATGGGAGATTTCCAGTATCCCCACCGTTAAGATCATAAGCGGTACCTACATTATAAAATGTGTTAAAAAAGAAATCGTCTCCCGTAGCTTCCAATTGATTTTGTCCATATCTGGATTCAAACAACCCGAAACGGGCAACATCCCCTATGGACTGGTTGCCAACTTCTCCATAACCCGCCCTTAACTTAAAGTCGGTGACGACTTCATTTTCAGGCCAAAATTCTTCATTGCTCACTCTCCAACCAAGTGTACCCGCTGGAAATAGACCATATCTATTATCGGCACCGAATCTTGAAGAACCATCCCTTCGAAGTGTAAAAGAAGCTAAGTATCGATCTGAGAATGCATAATTAATTTTTCCGAACTGCGATAAAAGACGGCTTCCTGTGGATGAACCGGAATTTGTTCTTGCCCCAGTTGCTGCATCTAATTGAAAGAAGGACTCCGTTTCAACCGCAAAACCATCAGCCTGGGCCGCCACACTTGCAAAATCGTCTTTTATAGATTCCGCACCTACTAGAACACCGATTCTATGTTCACCAAGTTCAACATTATAATTTAGCGTATTGGTAAATACCACACTGGTAAATTTGTTGGTGTCTTCAATTAGTCTGTTGTTTCCCCGCGTAATAAAACCATTGTTAACTTTAGGTTCTATATCCCTTCTTTTAAAATCTCCGTAGTCGAGCCCCACACTACTCCTAAAGGTCAAGTTGTCACTGATGTCGAACTCCCCATACACATTTCCAAAAATCGTTGTACGGCCCGTATTATCCCATCGGTTCAAATACTGCATTAAAACTGGATTGTTACGGTCGGAGTATCCAGCACCAAGGGGACCTGCAAACTCACCATTGGTATCATAAACGGGCAACGTCGGCGCCAAGGTAACGGCTAAACTGGGTACAAAGGCACTCCCCACATCGCGGGAAGCGAATCGTTCATCGGATGTAGAAATTTGCGTATTGATCCCGAACCTTACCCTATTGTCAAATAAATTAAAGTTGGAATTCAATTTGGCGGTAAATCTCTCATACTCCGTATTCTTTAATATTCCCGTATTTTTGAGATGACCTATGTTAATCAGGTGAAAGGAATTATCCGTTCCTCCAGAAACTGTGAGTTCGTTGTTGTAAACATAACCTGCTTGATACGTTTCATCTTGCCAATCAGTATCGCCGGCAGGCACAGTCGAATCACCTCCGACAAATGGCTGAACGGTTACACTATTAAGTACCGGATTGGTAAAATCATTGTTCCAATCAAAATTATAGATTTCACCATAGCCACCATTCGGGTCGGCACCATCGTTTACCGAAGCACGCCACAAAGCCTCGCCCCGCTGTACGGAATTCAACATATCATAGCGCTGTTGTCTTTCCGACAAAACCGAGAGGTTGGAGTTAATACTTACCTGAAATTTCTCGCCGCCTGCAGCTTTTGCCCTATTTTTAGTAGTAACGATAATAACCCCATTACCTGCACGGGCCCCATACAACGATGATGCCGAAGCATCTTTTAATACCTGAACCGATTCAATTACGCTAGGGTTGATACTTTGAAAAACCTCAGGCCGTACTGTTGGCACCCCATCGATGACAAACAAGGGATTATTATCCCCTAAAGTCGTGGCACCCCTAATAAGTATACTTGCCGAACCCGAGGGATTACCCGATTTTTCGATAAAAAGTCCGGGAACCCTTCCTTGTAACGCTTGAACAGGGCTACCCGAGCTCATACTCTGACCTTCAACTGGACCCATTTCAACTACTGTTATCGCTCCTGTCAAATCTACTTTACGCTCGGTAACATATCCTGTCAATACTACTTCTTCCAGTTGTTGGGCATCGGCGGCTAAGGCTACATCGATTTTAGATTGCCCATTTACCGGAATTTCTACTGTCGTAAAGCCAACGTAGCTAAAGACCAGTACCGCATCGTCAGGAACATCCTCTAAGGTATAGATACCATCAAAATCAGTGATAGTACCTGTGGTTGTGCCTACCACTATAACCGATGCACCGGGCAAAGGCATGCCATCATCGGCAGAGGTAACTGTGCCTTTTACCTCTTCTTGTGCCATTAGGCCAAAAGGAGCAAGGATCAAAAAATAAAATAAGAGTTTCCATTTCATAATAGTTGAGTTTTAATTAAAAGTTTAATTCATGTATTTCAAAGTAATCGAGTATAAATCCGTCGTCTTTCGATTCGATCGAGAGTGTGTCAAATGGTGCATTTGGAAAAAATATTTCAGTCATCACTGTCTGTCCATCATCAAAAAACAACTCTATCGATGTTTTGTCCAATAGTATGGTTCCCCTGAGTCCAGGACTATTTGAAGTTCTGGGGGCCTTAGTTGTTTTGTTTGCAAATTTTTCAGAGAAATCAGTTTTTCCTGCTTTAGTACGGTCAATGAAGAAATCCTCTTCCGTGGGGTCATAACCAAACACCAATTCGTTACCTACACTGTTCGAAAGCGTAAACTTGAAACCGACATTTTCAACATTAGCTATCGCAAAGTTTATTTCCGATTTTGTCAAATCAAGTGTTTTCGAATCGGTCAATTTCACTTCTCCATTGACCGAAATAGTCTCCTTCTTATATTTTTTAGCGCGATACTGATCGAGTTCGTTCACAGGTAAGGACGTTAGCACATAACCGTCGGTGTTCTTTTGCAGTTTTAGTTCTCGTGCAATGGTCATGGCACTACGCCATGTTTCTGTAGGAACATCTTGCGCATAGTCCCAATTTGACATCCAACCCATAAAAAGTTTTCCCCCATCTGCGGTGGTTACGTTCGACCAGGTCACACCAGCGTAATTGTCACGCCCAAAATCGACCCAAAAATCATGACTTTTATTTATCGCTTTTTCAAAAGCGGGGTCCATTGTAAATTGTTTTCCATCAAAATCGCCAATAAAATATTGTGTGGCGCTTCCCCCATTCGGACCACCAGGATTGATACTCACCAAATGCACCCATTTTACTTCATCGGAACCATCGACCGGCAGTGGAAAGAGATCGGGACATTCCCATACCCCGTCATGGTTACCTACACCTTTGCCAAATTCGGAGAGCAACTGCCAGTCCTTAAGATCGGAAGAGGCATAAAACAACGTTTTTTGACCTGCGGCCAATACCATCACCCATTGTTCCCGAAGATCGTCCCATATAACCTTAGGATCTCTAAAATCTCTATCTCCTTGGTTTTCAATAACCGGATTTCCCTTATATTTTGTCCAAGTGAGTCCTTCATCCAACGAATAAGCTATGCTCTGGCTTTCGACATCGGTCTTATTTTCTTTCGCCTTTTTTGGGTCATGACTGGTGAACATGGCTACAATGGGTATGGAACCGTCTTTTCCGAAACCAGAAGAATTGTTGTGATCGACTACGGCGCTACCCGAAAAAATATAGCCTAATTCGTCGGGGTAAAGAGCAATAGGTTGCTCTTTCCAACTGATCATATCGGTACTAATCGCGTGCCCCCAATGCATCGGCCCCCATTTGTTCCCTTCCGGGTAGTATTGGAAATAAAGATGATAATACTCATTGTAAAAGAACATACCATTGGGGTCGTTCATCCAATTCTTTTCCGGAGTGAAGTGGAAATTTGGCCTGTACATCTCTTCGTCAGCATTCACGATAACATTCTCATTTTCAACATCGGAATTTGTTTTTTCCTTTGCCTCTTTACATGAAGTTGCAAAAGCCACAACTATTAAAGCCATTAATAATTTTTGTACCCTGTTTTTCATTTTGCTGATTTAAAAATTCTAGTAATTTATTTCTTGACATCGATAATCTTACTGTTCAAATCTTTCCTTTTAGTCAACATTTTACTCAGTTGCTCCAAGGATATTCCTTTGGTCTCTGGCATGATGAAAAAGACGAACAATAACTGCAGCACCATCATAAAGGTGAAAAAAGAGAATACTACACCAGGACCAATGGTCGTAAACAATATGGGTATTAATGAAGGAACGATTGCGGCCAAGATCCAGTGAACGGAACTCCCGAACGACTGCCCAGAACCCCTTAAGTGGTTCGGAAAAATCTCGGATATGAATACCCAAATGACCGTACCTTGCCCCACAGCATGTGATGCTATAAAAAGGAACAGGAAAATTGGCACCGCCATACCTTCCCATCCAAAGAAAAAAGCGCAAGCCACCAAGGAAAGAGAAACGATATAGCCCACCGAACCTATATACATCAGTTGCTTTCGACCTAATCGATCTATCAGATAAATACCTAAAAGTGTAAAGGCCATGTTGGTCGCGCCAATACCGATACTGCTGAGTAATGCAGTGCTCTCGCCTAGACCTGCTTCTTCCAAAATGCGCGGGGCGTAGTAAAGAAATGCATTTATGCCCGAGAGTTGGTTAAAAAAAGCGATTAAAAAAGCCAGTAGTAAAGGGAACCGATACTTCTTTATAAAAATATTCTCGCCCGAAACCGTGTTTTCATTTTCAGTCTTCATTTCCAACATCAATTTTTCGACATCTTGATCAGGGTTGATTAGGCCAAGCACAGTTTTGGCCTCATCATTTCTGAGCTTGGTAAGCAACCATCTTGGACTTTTAGGAATGGTAAGGGCGAATATGGTATAAATGGCTGCAGGAATGGCCTCGACCCCAACCATCCACCGCCAGGCATTCTCTCCGATACCATTCAATAGATAATTTGAGAAAAAAGCTAGCAAGATTCCGAAGACTATATTGAATTGGTATAGGCCTACCAATTTACCCCTGTCTTTGGCAGGTGCTATTTCAGATATGTAAGCAGGGGCGGCAATAGTTGATGCCCCAACACCAAGCCCCCCAATAAATCTAAAAACTGCAAAGGTAATCGGGTCATTTGCCATTGCGGAACCTAGGGCAGAAACAGTATACAATACACCAATCCATATTAAGGTTTTTTTTCGGCCAATTCTATTGGTCGGTATACCGCCAAGTAGTGCACCGACTACTGTACCCCACAAGGCCATCGCCATTACTATAGTGCCATGAAATACGTCAGATGAATTCCATAATAACTGTAGTTTTTTATCAGCTCCCGATATGACTACGGTATCAAAACCGAAAAGAAAACCCGCTAACGCCGCCGTAATAGACCAAACCCATATTTTTTTCATAATCCTCAATTATTGGATAACACAGCTAAAGTATTCTTATAAATCAATAGCTAATTTTACTGATGTTGCAATCTCTTATGGTTTTGTTAAGAAATCTTAAATAAAACTCATTTAACTGTTTTTCAGTGATTTATGATATTTATTTAACAATTAGATTGCCTTGTGGTTACACTGAGGTTACATGAAGTTTAAAATTGATACATGTGTAGAAAGTAAAATAGAAAACGGAAAGAAAAATTTGGCTTATATGCTTTTCCTATAAGTGACGGGAGAAGTACCAAACCTGTTTTTAAAGGAAGTGGAGAAATAGTTAGGTGAAGAAAAACCGTTGGCGTATGCTATCTCCGAAATACTCAACGATGTATTTTCAAGCATTGCCTTAGCTTTCTCCAATCGAAAGTTGCTTATATAGTCACTCACACTAATACCCATTATTGCCTTTACTTTACGGTAGAGCTGTACACGTGAAATGTTCAGGTTTTCAGCAAGATTTTCTACTGAAAAATCATCATTGTTCAAATTCTCTTTGACTAGTTCGTTCAGTTTATTAACAAACTGCTGTTCTAGATTTCCGAAAGCATCGGTCTGCTCAATTTTATAAATGTTGTTTGTATAATAGAACCGTAACTTTTCCCTATTGTACAGTAATGATTTAAGCGACTGATTCAATATGGAAAAACTAAAAGGTTTGGTCAAATACAAATCGGCTCCGGATTGCAGCCCCTTTAAATAAGATTCCTTGTTCTCCAAAGCGGTTAGAATAACCACGGGAATGTGGGAAGTTCGTAAATCTTTCTTTAACAGTTCACAGATTTCAAATCCGCTTTTATCTGGCAGGTTGACATCACAAAGAATAAGATCCGGAATTGCATCAAAAGCACATTCCATAGCATCTGTACCGTCTGACAATAGAATTTCATATTCTGATTGTAGCTTACTTCTTAGAAAGAACGATAAATCTTTATTGTCTTCAATTATTAAGATTGAAAATCTATCGGCATCGGAATTTGTTTTTTCAATAAAGAAAGGCTTTTCAAGAACTATTTCGGAGGACAAATCAATCAATTGGGCGTCAACCAATTCAGGTTCATCAATAACTTGATCTTCATTGAAATGGGTTTTACCTTTAAACAGTTTTATGGTAAATTCCGTTCCCTTAAATGACGATACCTTTATTTCTCCCAAGTGCAACTCTACAAACTGCTTGCTCAAATGCAGACCTATTCCTGAACTGTTCTTTCTATTGTTCGATCCCTTAAAAAAGGGTTCAAAAACGCTGTCGATTTCTTTGGCGGGAATACCTATTCCATTATCCTTAATTTGTATTTCGGCACCATTTCCTTCCAAATTATCAGCAATATATATTTCAATTTTACCATTATCAGGAGTGAATTTAAATGCATTGGACAAAAGGTTGAAATACACCTTATCCATTAAGTTTCGGTCAATAAATAATTCTAACTGCTCGTTGTTGGCATGTACCTTAAAATCAATATTTCTTTTTTTTGCCTCTCTTGCGAAATCGTTATAAATATTTTTTGAAAAGCTGTACATATTTGTTTTCGAAGCGCGAATATTAAAATTCTTATCTTCCACCCTTCTAAAATCGAGCAAATTATTGATCAATCGAAGTAAACGGTTGCTGTTATTGTGAATCAGTTCGATCTCGTTCATCATTTTGGACCCGCTTTCTCGGGTATTATCTCCCATCGACTCCACAGAGCTCATAATTAGTGTAAGTGGGGTTTTGAATTCGTGGGAAAGTCCTGTAAAGAAATTAAGTTTTGCTTCGTTGCTCTCTTTGACTTCGACGGCTATCTTTTCAATCTGGTTGCGCTGTACTGTAATTTTTTTATTTGTCAATTCTAGTTGTCTATTCTTTTTCTGAATCGCAAAAATGGAATACACGCTATAAATGGCAAGACTTAAGATAATCGCCAAAAGTGCCATAGTAACTTTAAGGAGGTTGCTTTGTGAATAGTACAATTCTTGTTGTTCTCGAATAGCCGCTAACTGTGCCTCAATTTCAATGCGTTGTTCGTTGATTTTATCGAATTGATTTTTCATTATATCGGCGTTCACTTCATTAATGACCGTTGTAGATAGGATATTGTTCTTCGATACCGGTTCATTATTTAAAATTCGCAAAGCAAATTTTATTGCCTCATCGCCTCCCGTAGGATACAATACAGTTGCTTTCAAAATACCGTCTTCAACCATTTGAATACCCCCATCAAGACCGTTGAGACCATCTACACCGACAAAAGCTATTGTGTTTTCGAGTCCAAGTTCACGAGCCACTTCCCATGCTCCAGCTGCCATTCTATCATTGTGGGCAAAAACATAATCAGTGCGACCCCCATTTTTTAAAAATGTTCTGAACTTTTCCAAGATGGACTCTTTCTCCCAATCCCCTTCAATACGTTCAACGATAGAAACATTTTTGTACTGCCCTATTACCTGATTAAATCCAATAGTCCGTTCTTCTGCCGGAGAGGATCCCAGCATTCCCTGTATCTCAACTATTCTTAAACGCTCTTGGGTATTTGAGGCAATAATTTCTTTAGCAGCATTTCTCCCCACCTCGATATTATCAGCCCCCAAATAAGCAGTATAATTTTCATTCTCTGTTTTTCGATCCACAACCAATACCGGAATACCCGCATCCAGCGCTTTTCGAACCACGGGTGTAATGGGCTTTGATTGAATGGGCGAGATAATCAATATATCGACACTATCGGCTATAAATGCATCAATCTGATCGATTTGCTTTTGCACCTCATAATTGGCATCTCGAATAGTTAACATAATATTCGGATTTAAAGATGCCTGTAGCTGCATTGAATTGTTCATTGAACGTCGCCAATCATCTTTAGCCATTGCCTGGGAAAAGCCGATACGTATCCGATCTTCATTACTTCCCTCTTTACAGGAAAATAAGAAGCAGAACATAATAAAGGTGGTGAAAAATAGTCTCAGGTTACTTTTCATTTATGGAAAATACTTTACGTAAACTTAATGAAAATCAATCAAAACCCTATCGTGCAAACAAAAAATGGAACAGCCGCGAAAAAGTAATTTCAAAGACCAGAACACGATATTATCCGTAGACCTGATACTCATTTTCCTATAAAAAGACCAGGTCTATTATAGTGGAAGTTCTTCCATGAATTAAAAAAAATTGGATAATTTACTATTTAAAAGAAAGGATATAATAACTTATATAAATAAAAAAACCACGTCTTAAAGACGTGGTTTCGTGTAGTGACCGCGGCAAGACAGAGTGCTTACTTTTTTGAAGGAGGATACTGAAATTATTATGAGTAAATCATTTCAAATTAAAAATACTTGATCTGAAATTTGACCCGCTGATAAATTTCCCTAAAAAATTTCCTTAATGTCTACAACTTAGCTTTAGTTGCCCAAGGGTCTTAAAATAGTTGATTTTGAACTGATTGATGAAGTTAAAAATAGTACTGATGCGTTAAAATTCAATCGTTAAAGAAATTCATCTGTTCATTGACATTTTCTATGTTCAGCCTTTACGATTTAAGTGTTTTTTAGCCCCGAGTTCCGATTTGGGTACTTCTTGGGGCCAGGTATCCCTAGGATTTCTTTGACTTTTTGGTTCAGGCCACTTTTTAGAGTGAGGTGCTGTAGATGCGCCTACCGATTTCAAGGGTGGTGGCGTGCTACATGAACATCAACGCCAGTTTTCCCTAGGGCGGGAACAACGATGCCGTGCCTTTTTTAGAATCGGCCAAACCAGAAGTACCGACCAAAGTGTCTCAAGGAACGGCAGCATGGATTTTGCCCAGGTCACCTTCAAAAAAAAACAATCGTAAAATAAATCGAACTCCTCAATTTGAGAGTTGAACAATATATGAAAGTGCCTACATAAAAAAATCTTACAGTTTTAAAGCCCCAAACAAAACTTTGGTTTGGGGCTTTTTTTGCTTTTAGCTTAAACCACAATAGGAAATTTCTCAAAAGTATGTAGTATAGCTTGAGCGGTCTCAGCCATGTTGGTAAACTTAATGATTTGTCCACTCTGTTGCGAATAGACCGAAGTTCGATCGTAGTAATCCAATAGTTCGGCAGCGCACGCCTGGAGGTTTCCGAGTTTTAAAGCTGCGATAGCCCTTTCACCTCTACTTTTACCTAGCCGGGGAATGATATTGGTTATCGCCTTTTCCAAATCTTTTTTTGGTAACCCTCCATAAGTTTTAACAAGATTATTGATTCTTTGAGGCGTGGGAACTTCCAGAAAAATTCTTTGTGCTTTATCTGTTTTACAGGAAAGTTGTAATGGAATATGTAATGATCCGATACCAGTACCCTTTTCTTCTATAAAAACAGGTCGATTAGCATTGAAAGCTTCTAAGGATAGTAGCAGTTCTTGCTCAAACTTCCATTGATACGGTTGCTTTTCTTTAGCGATTCCGCCAAAGGTGCTTCCAGAATGCTTTGCAAGTTGCTCTAGATCAACAACCTGCCCTCCTTGGTTGCGAATCTCCCGTAAAATATGTGTTTTTCCACTTCCGGTAAGACCACAAATCTTGATGAATCGGAGATGGGTTTCAAACCTAGCATAGAAGTTATCCAAGTAGCTGTTGAAACCTCCTTCCAAAAATTGTACATTTCTTAGACTTCCCGAAAGTGCTTTCCGATTTCCCATGCCACATTGTAGCTGAATAGTCGCAACCGGATACGCTATGATTTTTGACAGTAGATAACTTCGCAACCTCCCTTGGCCATATAACCCTAAAGAGGAACCATGGGATTTTAATGACTCCATGTAATCTTTATAATCCGTAACGTACAGTTGTAATTGGTCAACAGCCAGCCGATGGCAAGAAGTGCCGTAGTCCTTTTTCAATTTTTTTAGATTAATGGGAAAGGGGAGTGAAATAGCGCGTGGAACATGCGACTTCGCATATTCGTGTGCAAGCCTTATGTCCACTAAGGTTTCTAGTTGCTCAAATTTTTTCCAACTTACCGTATTCATATCAATAAAGCATAAAAAAACCCCTTAGGTAAGAAAGACACTTCATAACAGATAGCACAATCAAGACAACTAGGTTGAGCCTGAAACGCACTTTACTCTATAACTAAAGAAGAAAACCAACTACTTTTTCGAGGCGTGACACTTCATGAATTCAAATTTCACCGCTTTTAAGCTAGACAAGTACACATAATTTTTTTATAATTTTATCGCCATTCCACCTAAATAGAATCCATTTGTTAAAGAGGCAATAGCGTTATTCCAATTCTTGTATCAAGATACGATTAATAATCTGTTTTTTAATATATTAAGCTATTTTTTAACAGGTTCTACCGTATCATACTGAAGTCCACTTGAACCTTCTCCACGACCTACTATTTTTCGTCTTCCATACCAGCTATGAACAGCTCCATTATACCATCGTGCTCGCTGAAATCTTGAAGTTACGATAGCTCCTGCCCTTGGCACTTCCTCTTCATTTACGAAATAGGAAGTAGGTTGTTTGTCTCCATCCGAATTTACAAAGGGCCACAATTCTTTACTCTTGGCTCTTTTGATTCCGAATCTCATAATATCGGTTTGAGGCCGCACTGCACTGAATTCTCCATTGAACAGGCGAGGCATCGAAGCACGTTGTAATGTGATGGCCCTATTCTGGTCGGGAATATGTCTAGGAACAAAAGGAATCCAATTTTCCGGAACGGTGTTGCCCAATTGATAGCTCAACAACGCACTTTCATCAGGTTCAACGGCAGTAACTGGAGGAGCATAGGAATTCAGTAGTTCAACCAACTCTATGGCTGCGGCATGACCATCTCGACCTGAACCCAGTAAACTAGGTACCGCATCTTCAACTCCCCAAACGGTATTTGCCATTTCATCTCGTAACAGGTTAACTGAAGAAATGGGATCGCTCTCTTGTATTTTAGTAACAACAGGAGGGAAGAACAATCGGGTGTCGCTTGGTAAAGGTGCAGCTTTATCTTTCTGTTCTGTGCTCAAATTGTACATGCCCCAAGACATCCAATCATCGGTTTCGCCTTGATTGGCAGCTTCTACAAAAGTTTTTTGCCCAAAAACATCGGTCACTACGATTCCCTTTACGCTTGACATGCTTCCCACGGGTACAGTATAGGGTACAACAAACCAATCATTGCTGAATACCAATGCAAACTGGGTCAGGATAATTTTTGCTATATCGGTCGTATCAGCATTTACGTTTCCTAAATCTACATTTCCATCTTCAAATTCCCACCATCTGGCATTCGGCATACCACCAAATCTTGCTTCTGTAGGAATCACCGTCAGTGTTTTTTCGGTAATGGTATTTTCAGATATGGTTTGCTCGCGCTTTGCCAAAGTCTTTAGCCGAGCATCTTTTTTGGGCTCGGCGGAAACGTCAAAAGAATACCAATCTAAGTTTCCATTATAATATTCCGTAGCAGTGAGTACGGTGTTGTCACCATCTTTATTCGGAAGGGCGCAGGCAAACTGATACTCTAATTGTTCATCGACCCAAGCCGATTGTTTTTTCTGTGCTGGCAAACCATATGATTTTTCAAACCAAGCCATATATGCAATAGCAACGTTTTTAACTGGTGTTCTTTGACTTGCCGGTAAGGTCAAATTCAAAGTAGGGGGTAGTTTGAACGGATTCTGAGATTGCAGGTCTTCATAAAAAAGCACCCCATCCATCGCCTTGCCACCCACTGCATGCAAAAATCTATGCAGCTCTTTATTCGCCTCAATTCTCGCTTTTTCAATGATAAGGGCATTCGAATCGTTTTCCATATCAACTGCATCGGGTACTTCAATAGGGTACTGCGTCTTTAGAGTTGCCTTTATGGTGTTGACATTTGATATTCCGGCCCGTACAAGCATCCGAATGAATTGTTGACCACTTTGTAAGCGGGTTTTATAATCCATACTGGGTAGTTCGCTTTCTACAATATCTTCTAATAAGTGTGAATTATCAAAGACTTTTGGCGCCTCATTACCTACTTTGAATTTTGTAAGATTGGTAGTTTCCAAACATACCTTGGCAAAAATTGCCGAACCCGTATCTTCCCCTTTCAATTCACCGAACTGCCATTGTCGTGTTAGCATCCACAACGGGTCGTAGATTTCTGCTTGCAGTGAACGTTCAAAGTCAACCTGCCTCGGACGGGGCTCTAAGGTATTGTATGTCCTGAGCGGGTCGCAGGTTTTAAAACTCAAATATTTTCTCTCGTTAGCCATGACTACGGTGTTTCTTCCTTATTTAATGTCAAATAATCTAAGGGAACTTGTGTTTTGGGTTCTAGGGGGAGCTCTTCGTTGGGAGCAAGCAACTCACTGCTTATTGCGGGCAACACCCTAGCAAAGACACTCTTTTCGATATGATCTGGCTCAACAGCTCGATTTTTAGCTAATTCAATTGTGTCTTCAAGGGTATGCACAAGATCGTCCCAATTCCAACTGCCCGTGACTTTCGGAGTTACCGCGAGCAATAGACTTTGAGGAGGAGCTGCATCGGGCTGATCGTAATTGAAGGTGAGCCCAGTGGTTTCCTCTTTATTAGGAATGATTTCCAACCACTCATCCAATATTAGTACAGCTTTAGATTTCGTATTATCGACCAATGCGCCACCATTTAAAAGTACCAGTGATAGCTTGTCATCATCGGGGCTATAGGTTTCGGGGTATTCCGCGCCAAGCCAGTAATCTGCAGGCAAGTCGGTAGAAGCAGTACGGTAGGGTAGCTGTACAGGTTGTACTTGTGGAAATTCATGCTCCCAAACTTCACTCAGCATTCCTACCATTTCAAGGGCATATAGTTTTTCTCGAATATGGCCGATACTTTGCAACCAGTCTTCCATAGCAAGCGGATTGTGTCGCAAAAGACCAACTGCTTCCGGAAGTTCTAGAATATTCTTGACCTCGGTACGGTTTTGAAGCTTAAAGAGCGGCACTACAGTGAACGAACGACCAAAAATCTTACGTAATATTCCTATTAAATGTCCGCACTTGTTATCTTCGTTTTTTTCTAAAGTATAGGTGTCGTTCAATTTCTTGATAGCAGTTTCCTTTTTGGTTATGGTGGCACGGGCAACTATTAACTGTCTTGCAAGATCACGACCTATTTCATCCGTCACTTCAATAACCGCATCTGGAACAGTATCAGGAATTCCCAAATCATTAAGTGAAAACAACATAGCCCGCATTTCGTTGATTTGAGTTGTATTGAAAGTCGCTGTATCAAGCTCTTCACTATTAATTTGGGATGCAAAGAAAGCATCAATATCATCTCGTACACCAAAGAAAAGGCCCTCCGCCTCTTTTCTACGAAAATCAAGTTCGGCGACATCTTGATGACGCATAACGGAAAGGGGTACTACATCTTCTAGGGGTATTCTTAAATCATCGGCATGTGCCGGGCGTACATCTCCTAGTATTTTTTGAAGTTGACTGATCATAGGCATCAATGCGTATAGTGTTCGAATTTCATCTCCCCAAGCCGCATCTCTATCTTTTATAGAAATGTTCAAGGGAATATCGACCGTTAGTTTCGGACTTGCTTTGGCCCGCACCAAAAATGCAATACGTTTATTGAAATCGTTGTTACCATCACGACCGGTTTCTAATCCCGCCATCAGATCCATAGGATGCAATCCGAGCTCTGCCATGTTCACCTCTATAGTTTCTATTGCATCATTGCGATTGAAACGCACCAAACAACGAATATTCGTAGCTGGCCCAAGAAGTTTACCCAGCATTTTATTCAAAGAAGGTTCTGCTAAGGCTCTTGGCGTAAGTTTGGAAGACCAACCTGCAGGTTTTGATGCCGCCGCGTTAGGGGCTACTGGAGCGACAACTGTTTCTAGTGCCCATACCACGCGTTGGGTCACTACGGTGCCTGTTCTAGGCGTAGTCACGATTTGCGGTTCGGGCATGTTCTTACCTTCGGCTAAGGCCTCTAACATTGCACCTGCACGAACGTGATTGCCTTGCGCAATCTGGTACACACTTTCAGAGAGTGCAAGATCTCCCAAGGCATCAAAGGCATCTGCAATGCGATCGATTTCTTGGAGCAATATTTTTAATTCAGGATTGCCACCACCATTATTGGTAATGATATTTTTAAGCACCTGAGGGGTGCGACTAAAAGTTCCTCCATTATATAGGACTTCGAATAAACTTTGATTTGGTGGGAAACTTAAATTTTCTAGGTGATCATCGATCAAGTCAAGCAGATCATTACCATGAATTACGTTGGGGTTATAGTTATCGTCAGTGCCCACCACCTGAATATCGGGTCGTAAGGGGAATTTACGTCGCAACGGATAAATGAAGCGATCCATCTCGGCATCTTTATAGCGTTCATGTAGACCTCGCTCTAATTGATACCCTAATACCGCGGCAATTTCCTGACCATTTTTTACACCCTCAATGAGTTGTAGTGCCATACGCACCCTGGCGGAAGAAAGGTTTACCGCCATTTGATTTTCGATATCTTCGGTCGTGTCCTCATTAGACTTATATCCTGCTCTCAGGATCGCTGCTGTGATCGCATGGTTTATAGAGGGCGTGTGTATATGCCCTTGATTATCGGCATCGGTATAAATAGGTGTGCTTCCGTTTTTCAAGCTGTCAGGTACCTCATCAGGGTCTACCGGTGTACGGGCCCCACCAGGGCGTAGGTCTTCAAGATAGCCCCAACAACCCAAGTGTATTCCTTGTTTGGTTGTACTACGTTGTTTGCGCAAGCGCTCGTGTGCCAAGCCCACCAACCAAGAATCTAGGCGATAACTGCAGAGATCTAAATGTTCTGCGAATAATTGATCAAGTGATGCCGATGGCAGTTGTGCAATCTTGCCCATAGCAGTTCTCAACTGTGCGGCAGGAGATAGTGCGGTGGTGTGCCTACTATTTCCCAAGAAGCTGTTGAACAGCGACTTGTCGATGGGATCCAGATATTTTGCCATCGTCCAGGCTTCATTATTTCCATTGCTTGAACCTTTTACGATATGGTTATATAAAAATCTACTATCGTCGATTTTAAAACCACCATTGGTAAAGTGCTCTTCCCCACCATCGAGTCTGTTCAAACTACGGAACAGAAAACTCCATTTGGTAATCCTCTTATCCAACCCGTCCGGATTATGTTCCGAGGTGGGAATTTCCATGAAACCGGTACCGCCAATTCTGAATTTATCGAAAAAGCTTATGAAGTGCTCACGTCTTAGAATCTCAAGCGAAGCTTGGGCGTAGGTCCAAAGTACGGACTGTCGTAGCATTAGGAACAAGAGCGATTTCGAAGGGAATTGTTCCACATCGTTATCAGCAAGAATGTCGAACAAGTTATGCTCGAGCAACCAGTTGATGTAATTTTGATTACCACCTTCAAGGGGCTCTGTAGTACTTAGCTCCCCCTCTTGAACCTGTACACCGTTGTATTTCGAATTTTCTGCAAAGGAAACAGCACTGAAGTTTTTTGAAAGGTCAAGTTTGAGGCGTTTCTCCCAGTAAGCATGCTGTTCTGTTACTTCATCAGTAACAATGGTTTCAGATGGAATCAAATGTCCGAGAATCTCCATTAGACTCGCCGTACTTGCAGTTACTTGGGATGGAAACTCATCCGTAGGAAACGTTAAAAAGGTGTTGGCGGCAAATCGGGTGTAATATTCCATCGATGCGGGTTGCAACCCTAAAATTTCCATAAAATGATCTTGAGGATTTTCTCCCGAATTGTACGCGTGCGCCACATACTTTTCACGTATTTTGCTCCATTCTGTATGAAAGACCTTTAAAACTTGTTGAAGCTTTTCTTTGTAGCTATTTCCTGTTTGGTGTTCGAACTTTGTAAAGGCAGTGGTCAATAAAATACCGTAAGGCTGGCTATCTACACGAATGGAAGGAAGGTGTCCGCGAGCGGACACGTGATTGATCATGAAATTACGGGTGTTTTCGGTATCCTCTTCTTTTAAGAGGTTATCCATCATCTCATCCATATAGTAGCCCATAGTTGCAGGAAATAAAGCCCTGTTCATTAACTTGGGCAGCTCCATTTCTTCTTTGCCGCTACCTTTTATATGTTGTAAGATATCATAAGATATACCCAAGGCTTCACATAAGAGTTTTCCATCGGCGGGAATCTCACTGCTAGGAACACTTTCCTTAAAATTATTATCACCCATTTCTAAATCGTAGGTGGTATCAAAATCAGTCACCGTACTGCTATAGGCTGCCTTGCTTCCTTCTGTATTGTTGGTTGGAGTGCCCAAGGGCAATAATTCCATGCCTCCAGGGGTAAAATGGTGGTTGTTTAAAAGTGTTTCCAGTTCTTCTTTGCTCTGTGTCGCGGTACCTTCATTTACCCCCAGTACGAAAACTTGATCAAACCCATTTGCAAATTCAGATGCCGATAGGGTCACGGTGATTCCCATTCCTACCGTTTCGGCCGAAGCGTAGTCTGTTAACCATTTGATGTCTGGGTCAACGTTTAAATCACCATTGCTGGTGTACGAGTACACGTCGTCTAAGTCGAATTTATCTGGATTGAGTCCGACCTTGATTCCTGAAGACGGAAGGGGTTTGCCAACTTTTATGTGGTGGTAGGTATGGCCATTTTTGAGAATAACCACAAAGCGGTCGGGCATCACTTTACTATGTGGGGCCTGAGTCCAATCGTCACTTTTTTGTGGGACATTTGGGAAGGTAAACGTCAGTGCCGTGGTCATCGAAAATTCAAGCCCTGGAAGTACTTTCAAGGCAACTGCCCTTTCTTGAAGTAAATTAAACTCAGTGAACATGGGGTTCATAATGGCCTGTACTTCATTTGATGTGGCACCTGGACTTTTGTTAATTGTATTAACGATAATCGTAAAACGCCCTTGAACACGACGGATTTCGTTCACCATCTTGTTATAAGCATATTCATGGGCGACATCTTCGTCTTTAATCGCTTTATTCGCATCTTTAAGACTCTTAAGAATGCTATTTCCCTGAAGTTTTACTTTTATTTTTGCTATGGTATCGCGGGTACTGATCTTTCGCATATCCTCCACGGCATCTGAGAGGTGTATTTGACAATCAATAAGCCCTTGATCCGGCTTTGTATCAAATTTTTTCTTGTTTGCGACGCTTACGTTTGAGGGGTCTAACAATTTGGCGATATAGGCAGCACGTTCGCTACCATGAAATTCGCATAACACTCTCCAAGCACCTAGTTCCATTTCGCGGTCTCCGCTAGCGATCCAAATCTCTTTCCAGTAGTCTTTACCCGTGGTTATTTCGAGTTGGGTCAATGCTTCTTCATGGGTATGGATAGCAATATCATCGGGATAGATGCGCACCCACAATTCATTCATCAGCTTCTTGTTCGCTATGAACACGCCATCCGCCTTGAAATTTCCATCCAGACTTTCAGCTCCCGTAGTCGTGGTAATTTCCCTTTCAGCGAGTAACCCGGTGAGACGGGTGCCCAAAGTACGAGCATCAAAAGTACCTTCTTTGGTTTCTACGGTTTTGACACTCTTAAGTTGCTTGGCCATTTGGTTCGCCTTCTTATCAAGTTCTTTGCGCTTGTCTTCAGGAAGGACCAAATTGTTGCTTTCGGCATTTTTAAGTGTCAGCGAAACCGTTCTTATATCTTGAAGGAGAACTTGTTTCTGTTTTTCTGTTACCCGTCCGGTCCCTGATTTTATTTTTTTGAGCTGGGAATTTATAGTATCAAGCTTACCTGCAGTCTTGGTAAAGTTGGCCGCACTTGTTGCCAAAGCCTCTGGGGTTACACTTTTGAAAGCCCCACCCGAAATGTTACGAAAGGTTTTCAGCTTATCCCTTGAAATGTCCTTTACAATTTCAACCCCCGATTTAAGGCTAAAACGCTGACTCGGATTTGCTACATTAAAGCGATCTAATTTTTTGGTAAAGGCAACTACCTCTTTATCGATATCTACCCATAGTCTTTCAAGTTGTATAGCCTCTTTATCATCTGCTTTTATTACATGTTGCCCCTCTAAGGCATTTTTTTTTAGGTACTCTAAAATCTTTGTTTTTTGTTTTTTGACCGTACCGAAACTATCCGTTTTTAAGAGGTTGAATTCTTGTAAGGCCTTCCATGTTCTCAAACTGTCATAAAAGAGCTTAGTCCCAGTGACGGTTTTTAATTTGCCCAACTCCCGAAATTTACCCAAAACGTGATTTTCAAAATGCGCAAAGGGAATTTTCATGGGGTTTACCCTGCTCTTTTTGAATTGTTCAACGTATTCTTTCCATTTCGGATCACTGTGAACCCTGAGAAGATTTGCCGGCGCTCTTTGTATGCCCCGCATCATACTTTTATGAAGTTCTTCAATACGTTTTAATTGCGTAGATTCCATGGCGGTAATCGTGTTGTAGTAGTCGAGATCTCTACCGTAGAAATTCGCAAATGCTTTTAGTGCGCTCTCGACAAAAGCAACAAGTTTCTTTTTCTTACCTCGCGAGGTGTTGGGCAAGTCATTCCCTGCAAGCGTTCTGGCGCGTCTTTCTAAAAGCCGCATTTCTTCTATTAAACCTGAAGCTTCTATATTGGTAATGTCAGGGGTTGCCTCTAGACTAATTACCGCAGTATTAAGTCTTCTAAGATCACTCTGGAACTTCTTATTCAACAAATTCAATTGTTTGAGCTGGCTTGCATTGAATCTTTTAGAGGCGAGTGCTTTATAGAATCTTTCTCCTTTGGATAGTAGATCGCTCACCTCATTGCGGATCCAAGACCGTTCCATAGGCGTTATTGTCTTGATGTTCTTTAGTTGACCTGTACGTAATCTTGCAAGTTCAGCAATGCCCTGTGTCGCAATTTGTTCGGCTTTGGCAAAGGATAATGTTTTAGTGGGGGTCAGATATCCCTTTTGTGCTTCTGCTACAGCTTTGAGGGTTGTTGAGATTTGTACTCCTCCAGTATGTACACTGCGGGCTACCTGCATAAATCGGGTCTCTACCCGAACAGGGAAAAGCAGAAAGGGAATTCCGTCTTTCTTGGCTCCGGTCATGGAGCGTATTGTTGCCAGTGCATTGTCTTGTTTTATCGCTGTAATTGGTGCCATATGCCTTCTTTTTTAATCCTCTGGTAACATCTCTCCCGCGTGACGGGCAAAAATCACGGGATTCTGATAGAGAATCCACGCCATATCGGCCGCATTTGATTTCCACGCTGCATTCGGTTCACCCGGGGGAGGTGCAACAGTGGTTAAATTCTTTTTAAAATCGAGGTGATAGCTCTGCAAGGCCGCTTTGCTGTTTACCGTGTGTTCCCAAGAAAGATCGTTCCATGAGTCCAACGGACCTGAGGGAGGCATCAAATCCGTATTTCCCAGGTCATCAGTATAATCGTCTAGACCAAAACGGATTTGCCCCGGACGTTCTCTAAGCACAAAGAAATAACCAGGATTAGTAGCGGGATTCTCATCACCTCGATGGCCTCTAGCGGTATCAATGTCCAGATCAAAACCGAAGAGATACACGTCAGGCTCTAATTCGGCCTGAAAAATAGGATACATCACATCTTTGTCCAAATCTTTGGGCAGCAAACGTTGTGCGGTTTTGTTCGCTGGGTCATAAATAGCCTTTTGTGCATATACCATGGTATTGGGGTATTTTTTAAAGACATCTCCCCTGATGAGTAACACAAGATAACCGTCATCATCTTCCGTGGCATTGGTCGCTGCCTTTCGGTTATGGTGTTGACCTAGATCTTTGTTCCAAGTATGCATTTCCTTAATATCCAGTTTTTTTTCAGGATCATCTTCTAGAATGTTGTCGGTAACATCCCAAAACTGCCTGAAGTAGGTACCCCGTTGATCTGTCGGGTATTCTCTCCACAACAATTCTCGAGACATTTCATGGTTGAGGCCAGCCATGTACGATTCTATGAACTTTTGATTCGTTTGGACTATGGTAATACTGTTTTTCTCAACCTTATCAATATTGGGTAATATGTAATCTTGAGAGATTTTCTTCAAATAACGAAAAACGGGTTCGGCGAATTTCGGATAGGCCATTATGGGTTTCAATATTTGGATTGCCTCCATCTGTAATGATTGAGGATTCCATATTTTGATGTTGTGCAAGGCCCTTGCTTTTATGGTAACCAATGGATCCAGTTTTACTGCTAAATTGCTAGCTACAGTATTTATAGATTGTAACGTTGGCTTAAATGTTGGTGTAACAAAGCTAGGTTTGGACGTAACTAAGGTAAATGCCTCAAAATTCGTCTTTAATCCTTGTAATGCCGATAACGTCACCGTCGGTGCGTCTGCTACGTCAGCAGGCACGGTTCCTCCATTTATCAAAGTAACATTGCCCAGAAACTTTCTGGGAACACTACCGAAAAACTCCACGAATTTACCTTCGTTGATTGTTACCTCAACTTTGCCATTTGCGATTTGGCGTGCTGTAATGGCATCTACCAGTTCATTAGCTTTAGTCTTAGCAGCTGCGGTTATGGGTGCCCCGTTAAATTGTGTTGCGTTGACTTTGTTCTTTAGTTGGGTATCGTTTGGAACCGATGTAGCCCCTGCATTCGGCTGAAGAATAGTGAAGAATACTTCCTTGGCAACATGTATGGGATCAGCCGAATATTCACTTATGATATTGTCAAGTGAGGCGGTTGCATCACCAAAACCTACCGCTGCGATGGGCGGTTTTTTCAATTTGGCCGCTGTTAAAGGTAGGGTTCCATCTAAATTGAAATTTGTCAACAGTTGATTCTGGATTTTTTTATTAGCTGCACCCTGACGGTTTATAGCTTTGTTTGATTTCTTTCCGGGCCTGACTACACGTTGAAAAGCAGCACTATTAGCAGCCAGGGGAACTCGTGATTTTAGGATGTTCTGCTTCAGGGTCTGTGGACTTCCTAATTTCAATATGCCATGCATTGCTGCTGTTTTGTTGACCAGAAAATCAGCATTGGCTCGTGACAAATGCTTGACAAAAACACATTTATTTATGCGTTTTGCCAGTTGTGCCTCACGAATTTTTTGGTTTGCAGCGTTGATTTCTCCCACTTGCAACCAAGCTTTGTGCATTAATTTTTCCTGATGTTTCTGAACAGATTTAGTTCCAAGACCAGCAGCACCCCTATTTCGCGGATCGAGATTGAGACTGCGCAACCACTTTCTACCGCCAGTAGCCGCCAAGTGATTGACCAATGCATGCCATTGGCCGTAAAGTGGTGGGGTGACGATAGGATCTTTTCCAATATTTGCATTAAAGAAAGGGTTGGGAGTGGCATCTACCGGGGTGGCCTCATCTTGCATATCATGTGAAAGATTGAGTACCTCACGTAACTTTTCTTTAAAGGTTGCATCTCCTCCGGTATTGGTTGCAGGCCAGGGGTCAGGTTCGAACGAAGGCGGTTTAAGAGCACCTTCCATACCTAGTGTTTTGGATTGGGCGACACCATTGAGTCCAAACCCAGGAGATTGAATATCCATGGCTCGTTTACCTAATTCCGGTTTTGTGATTACCGGTTTCAGCATGGCGACCAGACTCTCAAAATCACCGAATCGCCCCGTGCTGAATTTCCATCGGAAATAAACCGGAAACTCAAAAGGCCGTGGAACTCCGTCATGTATGCTACCTTTTTTCCATGATGGTTTTTGTGCGTCAACCCCCGCTGGATCTTCACCCAGTCCGGCTAACCTGCCTGTTTCGAATGCGGGAATCAAAAAAGCCTCATAGTTGGTCTCCTTCAAAAGTTTTCTTGGGCACAGCAATCGCGAGACACCTTCATCGGGTTCGCTCTCGAGTTCTGAGGTCACCTCATTGACTCTGGCCTCGGCCGTAGTAGCCGCCATTTTATGGTTCATATGAACATGTGCCCATGCCCACGTATTTTTCTCATCATGTAGTGCCGCTTCTATCTGGTTTTCATCTATTTTGACACTGGCCAAACCCTGTTTGGCTTCTGTTACCGTATATTCACCGGCTTTGAGCACAACGAGGGCAAGCCAAGGACGTAATCTTCTTGAATTTTGACCACTATTTGCGGGACTTGCCGGCGTGTATCTCCAAGGGAAATCCTCTTCATAAAATTCGATATACGGGAGCCCATTGGACTCATAATTGTGAACTCCCTTTTTAGGTTCGATGGTTACAATCGCACGATCACTAACCCCAATGACATCTCCCGGGCCCAATATTTTGACCGTTTTGGTAACGTTTGTTTCCGATACCAGAGGATTCTCCCCAGCGTCCGTTTGTTCCAACGCTAAGGTCACCAATAATTCGGCCCGTTCTTTCACGGTTCCGTCATTAGCGCCCAGGGTGTCTTTCTCCACAATTTGCGAGGCAACACCTTGGCGCAGCCAAGGTAAAAACGAATAATTTGCTAACTCACCTGCCATAATATCTAGTCTTGTAATTGGTAACTGGGTACCATTTGTACTTTATCTTTCATCTCAGGATTCGCTTTAACGAAACTACGTAAGGCATCGGTTGCCTGTGCTTTGCTTCCTCCTGCAAAATCAATACCTGCAATTTGCGTAAGATCTACAGCGCTGACCACTTTGAATTCATCCTCCACTAAGCTGACGGGTTTCGACTTTTTGATGCTCTGCTTAAGCTTGTTTTCTTGGGAAAGTGCGGCATGTGCGATTGCACCTCCTTTAGCCGAAAGTTTAAAGGCATCCATATTGGCACCCAATAACTGATCGAACCGTATGAAAGTGAATGGGGTCGCAGACTCTGGTTTGTGATCCGAGGTGATCACCTCATATTGCACAGGGCGGTTGATATGGTAATTCATATGCAACTCTTCGGTGCCCGTCAATTTGACTCCGCTATCTTCTTTGACAAACGAGGGAGATTTTAGTTTGTCATTGTCTTCCATTTCTTTGAAGTTCGCAGGTGCGAAATTATCCTTGACCGAGGTAAAGGGTACTGACAATGATCCTATTCGCGCTTCGGCCACGCTAAGTTTAGAGAGGTCTTGTGGTCTGAAATTACCAAATTTAGAAATATCAAGACCCAGCGGCAACACACTTTGGCTTACCGTAAGTGTCCCGAACGGATTGAGCACGATTTCGCCTTCCAGTTCGCCATCTTCTCTCATGCTGACAAGTGAGTATCGGTTTTTTGGAATTACCGAAATCCAGTTGGGTTGGGCATTTAGTGCTTCGAGCACCTGCGGCATGACCGCAACTGCGGGTAATGTTGAATTTTTCTTTTCTCCGAAAGTCTTTTTGAACTTCACCTTAATGGTAAAGAATAGAATTTTGAAGGATGCGGTACCACTGGCAATCCATGGCGTCGGACCTTGCAACTCGAATTCAAGACTGATAGAGAAGAGCGTAGTACTGCCCAGTTTGATTTCGATACCCGCACGAATGTTGGCAATGAATTTGAATGGTGAGAACTGAAACAGCACATCAAAACCAAAATAACCGATTACCTTAAATTTGGAAACCTTGAACAAGAAGTCAATGTTGGCGCCAAATTGAACCGTGTTCGATGTAATGGCAAAATAGGTGGTCAGGGTCAAACGTGGATTTCCACTAAGCAAATTGAGCGTAAGCCGTTTCATGTTCGATACGCCCAAACTAGCTTCAGGTTTGAAGCTAGGGTGAAAACCACCTACTGACATTAAGAAGTCTGGTTTGTCTCCCCAATTGATGCGAAGCGCCATATCACCTTCTAAAGTAAAGGTCAATATTTTCGAATTGAAAATGCTGGCGTCGAAAGACAGGTATTTATTGTCAAAATCGATGATACCCAAGAAGGCGACCTGAATACGGATGAGATCTTGATCTTCCGTTGGCAAAATACATTTTAGCACACCAAGAATGGCAATGCGAACAGGGCTTTGAAACTCGATAAGAACACCGAACTCAACAGTTATGAGTTTAGGAACACCCCAAGTGATCTGGGCCATCAGACCCAATATAAATTGATCTTGTTTAGGTGGGAATATTTCCCGGATGTCACTGATAATTTTACTGATATTCTTAACGACATCCTCTGGGAAAAGAATATTATCAAGTGTACCTGATTTCACACCAAGACGCAAAGCTTCTACATTTACAGTACGGTTTAAACCAATGAGACCTCCAAGGCCTGTTAAGAAGAAACCAAAGCCCAAAGCAATGCCGGGAGAAAACTGTACACTTATCATTAAAAGAAGGGAGAATCCTTTTGAACCATCAGGCATGCGTGTGGTCACTACACCAATTGCGGTGACCACCAATGTATCTTGAATAGCGAGCTCTAGAGCTCCTGCATACTCTTCTTTTTCAAAATCGAAATAGAGGTAACCGCCACCTTTAACGACACCGGCATCTAAAGAGAGCCCTATCCCATTGGGTGGTTTGAAGCCCATACCAAAATCAATTGGACCAAGATTTCCATTATTACTTTCAGCAAAATCGAAATTAGCCGTAATTCCCATTTTTTCTATCACTGCTACAAACGGTCCTAAATTTGCTGTTATGCTTGTACTGAGATTTATAGGAATACCTTCCGATGAAAGGTTTATACCAATTTGAAGACCATTAATTTCAACCGGACCCAAAGTAATATGTGTGGACAAATCAATTTCTAGGCCGCCACCTCCTTTAAAATAGACCCCATGCTCTGACGACCACCCGATCGCAAGATCAAAATTACCCTCAATGCCACCTTCGGGCATAATATTTTGTAAGAAACCGTCAGCTTCTCCAAGTTCTATGACGATTTTACCGCCGTTTAGCTCCGAATCAAAAAAGAATTCACCTTCGGCCTTATTTGTATTCCAAGAAAGTTCGGACCCCACTTTTAAAATAAATTCTTCTACCTCGAATCGGCTTCCTCCCGCCTGACCTAATATAACGAAAGGAGCAGGTGATATTTTTTCTTTTACTACTAGATTCATTAAGGCTTTACCCGAAATATTGGGGCTTGAAGGCGGCGGTGTTATTGAAATACCATTGGGCTGGATTAATAATTCTGTGTTCAATGGCATATTGAAATCCACATCAAATCCCATATCAAAATTATCCCCAGAAATATTAAAAGCTGTATCCCATTCATGCTTTAACTTTAAAAGAACGCCTTTGGGCGTAACGTTTACATTGGGTTCAGCTTGTATTAAGATTAAATCGAGTTTAGGCAGAGGTCCAGATTCGTCTAATATTACCGGTAAACCTTGCCGTGAGAGTATATCTTCTAATTTTCTAAATAGATCGAGCCCATTAAAAGCATTATCGTTCCACTTGTAAAGAGTTTTTAACTCTTCCCCTGGATTACTCAACCAATTGGTTATTTTATCAAAATGAAATTCAGAACGTGTAAATTGTGGTTGATCGGGGTTGGCAGACCCAACATTTTCTTCAATCTGTTCAAGTATTCCCAAAAAGGAAATGATTGGCGTGATGCCCTTTAGACGATCCAAATACCTAACAAATAGATAATTGAATAATTTTTCTGGAATAGCATTAATCATTTGTGAAGATACCCCAGAGAGCCCTAGCCCATTAATTCCATTCTTTAGGTCGATAAACCCATCTATGGTAACTTTGGCCGCATTCACTACTTTTGTTCCTTTTTGGATAATCTCGTTTAAGTCTTCTGCTTCTATAGCCGCAACTAATGCTTGGGATTCATCAATAAGGGTTTCTGTGTTCGTTATTGTTGTATTAAATGGTGCACTTAGACTATTTACCTGACTCTCGGATAGATTGAACCCTAACTCTGCAAAAAGAAATCTTGCACGTTTTGGGTGCAAATCATCTTTAAGAGGCCTTATGAGCTTGGTTAGCTCCTGTGCTATAATCTCAATCGTTCCTTCCATGATATGATGTCTGGTGTTCGTTTTTTGATAATCTTGATAGCATTGTTTCGAGATCTGCGCAATCCTCAGTTTTATTGATGATGGTATCTGCGTATTTATCAAGCACCTCTTTGAGTCGTTCAGAGCCATGCTCTTGCAAGACTAACTTCATTGCCATAAATAATTCTTTGAGAGAAACGCGATTTATTATTAAGGGTACCTTATAATCAGGGTCATTAAAATTCTTTACAAATTGTGCTACAAATACTGGTCCTTTGTATCTGTGCCAAGTGACCGTTACTGGCCGAACATTGTTGACTAAACGGACTATTTCACCTCTATATCTTTCGAAAATCTGGTACAATTTCTTATTGTATTCACTTGTGCTTTTGAAGGTATTTTTTAAATTTTCCAGAGACTTTAATCGATTTTCTTTTTCTGCGGCAATATTAATTTTACGCTGATCCGCATTGGGTAGGGGTGTGGTTATTATACTGGTATTGAGTAAATCTAATACTGGGTGAATATGGCAAGCAATTCCATAACCAAAAAAAGGAGATGAAGCTGGTACATCGGGCATACTGAACAATAATCCAATGACCTCATCTTGGGCATTCATTATAACAGAACCAGAATCTCCATGGTCTGCAAATTTTCTTAAACCTTCACAATTATCTTCGATAGGTGCAATAAGTATAGCACCGTGTTTAGGGTTATTTGTATCGTATGTAGCATTGGCCTCTACCACCCTGCCTTGGGTTAGTCCCGTTCTTCTGCCTCTTTTTCTAACAATCATAGGAGTTGCAGGATCTATATCGCTTGCTTGTATACGTCTTACACCACTAATAGGTCCTAAATCTTGAATTATGGCATTATATTTTGTACCGCAGTTGGTAGGACAACATGATGAATGACTAGTGGTAACCTTTCCTAGAGCACAGTCTAAGTAATAAGGATGCGCAGTAGGATCTAAATCTTCGGGGTAATGAAAATTGGTATTACTCTGGGTACCGATATGGTGTAAATTTGCTATTACGCCTTCATTGCTACTTTTAACGTCTAAAATAGAAGTTCCTGATTCATTGAAAAATGGATGGTAAATTGGTCTATTTAGAGCACCTGTAAGTACATGCCTGTTACTCAACAGTCCTACATTATCTTTAGTGCTAGTACCATTTAATGTTGTTAAACAACCCAAGGTGCCTCCGTCTATAAATAGACTATCCATTGTTATGGTAATGCCCCCTACAATCGGGTCATAGTGAGTAGTATCTTGGCAATCCAATGGGTCATCGTTAAAAGAAAGAATTACATCTGTTTTAATACCTTTGAAGCTTGAAGGGATTTTCTGTTCAGTAGGCAAGTCGGAAAGAGCAATCTTTTGCGCAACATAAACCCTAAACGATAACTCATCGGTAAGCTTACCATTTGTTTCTTTGAGACCAAAACCAACACCTATTACACCAGGAATCTTCTTAAAATGAGATTCGGCTTTTCTGTAAAGCTGGTTTAATTCTTGATCTGTATATTGCTCTCTCCCCATTTTTGAGATTTTCGTTTATCTTATTTTGGAATTAGTCGAAAACTGCTGCCATTTTCATTTTATCTATAAACGTTTGTAACCTATCTATTCCATAACTATCATGGATAATATCTAGGGCTTGCTGCTCTATAGCTTGTTGCAAGCCAATACTTCCGTTTTCTTTGAGTATTCTTGTCATTTTTATGAGTAATTCCTGCAAAGCAATGCTTTTGACTTGAGTAGGAATACGATAATTTTTATCTTTATAACTATTAGCAATATGCGCTACATACGCTGGCCCCTGGTTTCTATGCCATGTAACCTTAACCTCTCGATTCGTATTGATTAGTTGCAGCACCTCTTTTTGGTGCATTTCAAAAAGAAACACCAATTCTTTTCCTCTTTCAGATTCAAGAAGCTGATCTCTTAGGTCTATATTCAACTTTCTGGGTTTAAATGATTCCCTCAATGCAGTTTTAGTTCTATCAGCAGGTGTAAATACAAGGTCTATCTCCGAACCGCCATTTCTAAAAGCATTTAAAACATCATTTATATGACAGGCATAGGTTTCATCAACGGTAAAAGAATTAGGATCCCCACCCCAAAGCAATCCAATGATGTTATTAGATTCATCGACAATAATTGACCCTGAATCGCCTCCATCTGAAAAGGCTCGTTTACCATTTGTGCCTTCAGTAAACGTTTCTGAAGCAACAGGGCGAATAAATATTTGTCCGGTCATACTACTGGTCACGCCATTTATTGAATTAACAATACCATTTGTGAACCCTGATGTTCTGCCTATTTTACGAACCAGATCTCCTACTACAGCGGTGTCCGTGCCATCCATTTCTATTTCGGTGGTAGTCATACTGTTATTCAAGATAATATCTGTAGCAATGCCAGCATCAATACTTGCAATAGCACAATCTACAGTTGAATTATTAAATGATGGACTTAAAATAGTACCTATCTCTCCTTCTACATAAGCACAACAGCAGCAACAATTTTTAACTACATTGGGTTGACCGATCTTTTCACCCGCTACCGCACCATCACTATATAAAACATGCTCGTTACTTAATAATACAAGTGAGTTATCTGATTTTAAACGACCAAAACATCCCAAGGTTCCTACATGACCTTTTCCGTTTGAAATTTGTATACCACCTTTTATAGGTCTATGCTCACTCGTATCGTCTCTTTTCTTAGCTTTTGGAACTATTACAACATCTGTTTTATGCCCTTTAATAGTTTTCGGAATTACTTCAGAAGCCTTTAGATCACTATCACCCAACTTCTCTTTAACAAATATTTGAAACACGATCTCTTCAGTCAATTCCCCCGAGGTCTCCTTTAAGCCTATTGCAACATCAACAACATTTGGTAGATGCCCCACCTCGACCTTAGCTTCTTCTAAAAGTGCTGACAATTTGTTTTGAATTTTAAGACGTTCAGCCCGTGTTTTCATTGCTCTTCTTGTTTAGACATACTTTCAACTACTAAACCTCGATTTGTACCTAAAGACACATTTATTATGTATCTACTTAATGTTTCATTAACAAAGGTTGTAATGAAAATCTGTTTCATTGGAGGCTGTGTTCTTAAGTAACCTTTACCGATTTCTACATTATCTACACAATCTTGTTGGTACAAAAAATCCTTAATTTTCAAAAAACGCATTTCGTTATCTTGAATGCTATTAAATTGATTGAATAGGTGATTTGCATTTGTTCGTAGGTCTTCTTGAGATTTACCAAAAATTTCACAAAAACTATTCTCTGCCGTTTTGCATTGCCAAATATTAATGGCAATAGAAAAAGTAATCACCACTAATACTATTGATTTCATATTATCATGGATCGTTTGCAATACTTATTAAAAAGCATGCCGGTTCAAAAATAAACTGCGCCCAGTTCGATCATAGGTTGTTCTTTCAGGAACAAATATTTAATCTTTCATAACTTACCTGATTGTTAGTCTATGAAATTACTGTAGGTACAAATAAATCTCAATCCCCTTTTTAGGGGATATTTAAAAACAGTGGAGTTTAAAGCTCCAAAAGCCTTGATGCCTCGCGAATCAAATGAGCGGTATTACGAGCACGAAATTTTTCAATCAAATTCTTACGGTGCGAAACGGCGGTATGATCACTTATGCAAAGCTTATCGGCAATCTCTTTTGAAGAAAACCCCGAGCCTAAAAGGCGTAAGACCTCCAATTCCCTTTCTGAAACAGAAGCCCTATGTCTTGTAGCCGAATTTAGCCTTGGCTTATTTTCTTTAAGATGAATCAAAAGCATATTCTGACCTTCATGCTTAAAAACCTCGGTCATTTGCCACAATTTTAGATGGCGTCCGTTTTTAAGTACAATTTTAAACCGCTTACCAATGTTGCGCTCATGTGATTGTTCGTCGGTATGCTTACAAAACCGGTGTAGATAAAGTTGGTAATCGAACCTATCTTTAGGATGGATTATCTGGAAGAGCTTGTGCAAACTAGTACGCATCACAAAAGCCTGCGTATAGCCTGTAAGTTGTTCGATGGTCGCACTACAATACGCTATTTGTTTTCTAGAAATGTTCGCGATTACCCGTACACCAAAATTGTTGTAGACAAGGTCATGCTCCACAATTCCTACGGTTTCAGGCATAGCTGTAAGTATCGGTATCTCTCCGGGCATGATCGTGATTTGAAGTTTCTTGAGGGAATAAACTAATATAAGAATTAATTTGATATGAATTGTACCTAAATCATAAAGTAATATATTACGATAATTTGTAGCAAAATATTTCTTACAAACACTTACAGTAAGCTGATGTATAAAATACTATATAAATTAGCTAGAGATAATAAGCTCAGAATACCTTCGAAAAGAAAAGTATGTTGAACAGACACGGCAGTATCTGAGACTACAAAAGATATATATGTCGGAAGTCGATAGAAAATTTTATGATCTTTCGGTTGAATGTCTGTAAAAGGGCTACAGAGTCTTCGGCAATCGCATGTGTGGAATATTCAGACGCATTCGCTACCTTATCAAATTCCAAGCGGCCTCTTAAGGCGGATGTTATTGTAACCTGGTGAACGCAAGCTAATGTACCCTACGCCAAGACACCAAAGCTTTTCCAACACGATCGACGAGGCATCATCGCCGGAGAATATGGAAATGGCATCAAAACAGACCGCCTGCATCGTTGTTTGCGAATGCAATGCTTCATTGATAAAGGTGATTAGGAAACTAAAAAGGCCATGCAATATATGGTATTCCCCGACGGGATTGGGTATGACTTCAAAAACAAGCTAGTTCAAACTTTTCGAATCAATGAGATATTTAGTGCGATCTGTTCATTTTCCGAAAATTTGAAGGAAACAAAAAAAGGAGACTTCCTGCTCGATTTGCAGAAAATCCCCTTTAGTGACCGCGGCAGGATTGGCCTCGCCTTTCCTGACAAAGCTCCGCTTTGAAAACCACAAAAGAAAACACTTCACTTTGTTTCAAAAAAGAAGCGAGCTTCATTTCGAAACTCGCTTGCATTTCCACTTTTTGTGGTTTATTCGTGACCGCGGCAGGATTCAAACCTGCAACCCTCAGAGCCGAAATCTGATGCGCTATTCAGTTGCGCCACGCGGCCTAATATTATGCCAGTTTATTTTTTACTATTGTGGAAATGGTCTTTCCGTCGGCCTGACCCGCCAATTCCTTAGAAACCATTCCCATTACTTTACCCATGTCCTTCATTCCTGAAGCACCTATGGCTTCAATGGTCTGAACAACAACTTTCTCAATTTCTTCTTCGCTTAATTGCTCAGGTAAAAATTGCTCGATAATAGCGACTTGTGCCAACTCGGGTTCGGCCAAATCGTCTCTACCTTGCTCTTGAAATATAGCGGCACTATCTTTACGTTGTTTAACCAACTTCTGTACCAGTTGTATTTCTGAAGCTTCATTCAACCCATTATCTGAACTAGCCTCTGTTTGGGCCAACAAAAGTGCGGACTTAATGGCACGAAGAGATTCCAAGGCAACTTTGTCCTTGGCCTTCATCGCCACTTTCATTTGTTCCATCACTTTGTCCTGTAAGGCCATCGATTTTATTTTGGACTGCGAATATAAATATAAACCCGAAAATATCACCTATTTTCGGGTTTAAAATTATTAAAGAAACGCACTATACCAAATTCTTGCTAATCTACATTATCATGTAAAAAAGAATTGTTCGATCGCAATCGCATTTCGTCATTACTATCTTCACTCAACGTAGTTCTTGAAATTCGACCTTCATTATTATTTTCATTCAAATCGATTCTTTGACGTTTATACGCTGGTTCTTTTTCTATTTCGTCGATGTTGGCAATAGTGTTGTTTTGAAACTTATAATTAAAATCCTTTAATTTTCTTCTGCGTTCATCGGCCCTTTCTTTCAACAATTCTTCTATTGGGCTATCCATAGGGTCAACCCTCTTCGCCTCTTCTTCCTTAGTTTTTTCTTGAATCGTTTCCGTTTCGCGTTCTACTCGCTTTCTTTCAAAAACCAACTCTTCCTCGGCTACTTTTTGCTCATAATTTTCCCCTTTTGACTTGGCGCCGGTCAATTTCTTTTCCAATTCCATGTAATCATCCAAACTATAGCGGGTTTCTCCTTCTTTATTATATTCCAATACGGGAATAACCTCAATATGTTCGTTGACATCAATATCCTTTACATCTTCGTCTAGACTAAAAGTTATAACATTCTCTTTTTCTTCCTCCTCTTCGTCTATATTGGCAAGGGGAAGGTCAAAACTCATGGCAAACTGATCATCTTCAAAACTTTTTGAAGAAACCACTTGCGGATCCACCACTTCAATATCGCTCAAGGTATCACGTGAGTCGATGATTATAAAATCTTCTTCTTTAACATCTTTGGCAACTACTTCATCTACCACTTCTTCATAAAATACGTTGAAGTTCTTGATGTATGTAGATGTCGGAATCAAGTCCATACCCAATTCTTCATCATTGTTTAAAAAATCACTTTTTGGCGTAGGCTTCGCGGGTGGTTCCTCTTCCGTTAACTGGTGCACTACGTTTTTAGGTGTCAGGTCTTGTTCTGCCTTTTGACCATCTTCAAGCGTATGGATAATTTTCTTGGATTCAGTATTTACGATATTATCTTGTTGGTCTACATTAAAACCAGTGGCGATCACCGTGACTGCAATAGCCTCGCCTAAATCTTCATCTTCACCAACACCCATAATAATATTGGCACCATGACCCGCTTCAGCTTGAATATGATCATTGATCTCACCAATCTCATCAATAGTAATTTCTTGTGAACCAGAAACGATAAGCAACAATACGTTTTTGGCACCTTTTATTTTGTTATCGTTCAATAATGGGGAATCTAACGCTTTCATTATCGCCTCGTTCGCTCTCGCGGAACCCGTAGCAATCGAAGAACCCATAATAGCTGTGCCACTATTCGAAAGCACCGTCTTCGCATCGCGTAAGTCAATATTTTGTGTATAGTGATGGGTAATTACCTCTGCAATACCTCGAGCAGCAGTAGCCAAGACTTCATCTGCCTTTGAGAAACCTGCTTTAAAGCCTAAGTTTCCATAAACTTCCCTAAGTTTATTATTATTTATAACGATCAGCGAATCAACATTGGAACGTAATTTTTCGATACCCAACTGAGCCTGTTGGCATCTCATTTTACCTTCAAAAAGAAAGGGCATGGTCACGATTCCTACGGTCAGAACATCCATTTCCTTTGCTTGTTTGGCTATAATAGGGGCAGCACCAGTACCTGTTCCCCCACCCATACCAGCGGTGATAAAAATCATTTTTGTTGTGGTATTAAGCATAGCCTTTATTTCCTCCATGCTCTCTAAGGCAGCCTGCTCACCGACTTCAGGATTTGCGCCCGCCCCTAGACCTTCGGTAAGGGATACACCCAATTGGATCTTATGTGGTACCGGACTATTATCCAAAGCCTGTTGATCGGTATTAAGAATTACGAAATCGACCCCATTTATTCCGGCCTGGAACATGTGATTAATCGCGTTACTGCCACCGCCTCCCACGCCGATGACCTTTATCACATTGCTTTGATTCTTAGGCAAATCAAAACCTATACTTTCAAATTCGCTGTTGCTGCTCATACTCTATATTTACTGGTTAATGTTTTCAATTTAAATTACTCCGCATTGTCTAAAAAGTCTTTCAACTTCTCAGACCATTTGTCAAATACGGATCTTCGCTCTCTTCTCGGGGCCCCTTCTCCAACTGCTTGCTTTTCATCGCCAGCCATGACAAGTTCCTCTTCCGTTGGAGTCCGCTCCTTTTCCTTTTCCTTTTCTGTTATCTTTTTGCCTTCGTTTTTCACTGCATTCATCAATAGACCTACGGCAGTCGCATATAAAGGACTTGCAATTTCATCGTCGGAATCACCGGCCAGATGCTCATTGGGGTACCCTATTCGCGTATCCATACCTGTTATGTATTCCGTTAACTGTTTTAAGTGTTTCAATTGGCTACCGCCACCTGTAAGCACAATACCCGCAATCAATTTCTTCTTCTGTTCTTCATGACCGTAGTTTTTTATCTCTACGTATACCTGTTCTATGATTTCAACGACCCGTGCATGAATGATCTTTGAAAGGTTCTTCAGGGTTATCTCTTTAGGCTCTCTTCCACGTAACCCGGGAATAGAAACAATTTCGTTGTCCCGGTTTTCACCTGGCCATGCAGAGCCGAACTTTATTTTTAAAAGTTCGGCTTGCTTTTCAATTATAGAACAGCCTTCTTTAATATCTTCGGTAATCACACCACCACCAAAAGGAATGACCGCCGTATGCCGTATGATTCCATCTTTAAAAATGGCAAGATCTGTCGTACCGCCTCCTATATCGATAAGGGCCACACCAGCCTCTTTTTCTTCTTGACTAAGCACCGCATCGGAAGAAGCCAATGGCTCTAAAGTAATATTGCCCAAATCCAATCCTGCACTCTTAATACACTTCCCGACATTCTTGATCGAAGTCACCTGGCCTACAACCACATGAAAATTAGCTTCCAACCGACCACCATACATGCCCATAGGTTCTTTTACTTCTGCTTGCCCGTCAACTTTATATTCTTGGGGCAAAACATGAATAATCTCTTCGCCCGGCAACATAATCAACTTATACACTTGATTACATAATTTATCAAGATCTTCTTCATTGATCACTTCCTCAGAATCTGATCTAATAATATAATCGCTGTGTTGTAAACTTCGAATGTGCTGACCTGCGATACCGACCACGACGGAACTGATTTTTAATCCCGCATTGGCCTCTGCCTCTTCAACAGCCTGCTGAATCGATTTTATGGTTTGGGTAATATTGTTGACCACGCCACGGTGTACGCCCAAGCTTTTGGACCTACCAATACCTTTGACCTCGATTTTACCATATTCGTTTTCCTTTCCGATGATAGCCACGATCTTTGTGGTTCCTATATCTAGCCCAACTGAATAATTACCTTGTTCCATTGCTTTAATTTAAATTTTCGTACACACTACTTGATTGTTGAATTCTAAACTTACTACCGTAAAATCATCCAAAGTTTTATCTCTGTGTGCTTTGACGTAGAATGCTTTCAAATTGCTAAACTTCTTTTCGAGATTATCAACCCTTCCTAAATTCACTACAAACTGTTCAGTGCGAAACTTCAATTGGTATTTCTGCCCATCTTCAATATCGATTCCAATCACATTCTTATAGAGAAAATCATCTTTATTGATATATTTTAAAATTTCATATATATCGTTTAAGCCCTTTCCTGAAATCTTACCTGTGATTATAGGCACCCGAGCCGAGTGACTTTTGGATAGCGGCATGCGCTTTCCTTCATCATCTAAATAAAATTTCGGATTACCCTCAATACGTCCAATTGGTTTGCGTTGCACTATTTTGGACGTAAGCTCACCATCAATTGAAAGATAAACTTGGGCTTCTTTGACCATTTCATTGGCCTCAATGACCTTCTCTATCGTATTCAAAGCTAATTTTTCTTTGGGCACATTTGTAAGCCCCCCATATTTTTGTATTAACAATTTATTAACCGTGCTTTCTGTTATGTAAAGGTTCTGATCTCCAACGAATTCAATATTCGCCACATTGACCATTTTCAACTTGTTTCTGTGGTTCGAAAATGCGAAAATCCCCACCAAAATCAGCAGCAAAACCACGAACTTTATGTAGTTCCAATTAATTCGCATATTCAAATTCTTTTTGTATAGCAGATACTTCCAGACCGATATCGCCTGCCCCCATAGTGATGACCACCTCCGGTTTTTGCTCTTTTATTTCTTTAATAATCGCTATTTTATCGATTACTTTTTTATTCGGATTTTTAATTTTATCAGACAACCATTGTGCGGTGATGCCCACCATCGGTTCTTCCCGCGCGGGATAAATCGGCAGCAAGAGTACGCTATCGAATTTAGATAGACTTTCGGCAAAATCATCGGCAAAATCTTTAGTTCGTGAAAACAAATGCGGTTGAAAAACAGCCAAAGTTTTTTTATTCGGATGCATTTCTAGAACAGCTTCATAGACCGCATTAATTTCTGTAGGATGATGCGCATAGTCATCAATAAATACAAAATCATCTGATTTTATCTTATAGGAAAATCGACGTTGTACTCCTTTAAAAGTGTTTAAGGCACCTACCAAGCTATCTATCGAGGCTCCCGTTTGTTCTGCCATGGCAAAAGCCACCAAAGCATTCAGCAAATTGTGCCGGCCCGGTTTATTAAATTTCGCATCTAACAAAGTAGTTTTTGGCGTATGCAAATCAAACACATAAGCCCCCTGCTCGACTCGAACGTTTCGAATACAATAATCAGCATCGTCGTCAATACCATAAGTCAGCCCCTTCAAAGGCAGGCCGTTGCGGACAAACAACGTTCCTTCGGGCTTGATTTTATCTGCAAATGATTTAAATGATTTTTGAAGTTCATTCGTATCCCCATAAATATCCAAATGGTCGGCATCCATAGAGGTAACGCAGGCTACATCGGGATACAAACGTAAAAAAGAACGATCGAACTCATCGGCCTCTACAACAGAGTACTCATTCCCCTGGAAGAAAAAGTTACTATTAAAGTCTTCAGATATTCCACCTAAAAAAGCAGTCATCGGAACTTCCGCCTCTTTTAACAAATGCGCCAATATGCTAGAGGTTGTTGTTTTACCATGAGTTCCCGCAACGGCCAGGCAAAATGTATCTTTGGTAATAAGCCCTAATACTTCGGACCGCTTTTTCACTTCAAAATCGTTTGACAAAAAATATTGATATTCCGAGTGATCTGTCGGTACGGCAGGCGTATAGACAATTAATGTGCTTTCTGAATCAAAATACGTTTCAGAAACCATTTTCAAATCGTCTTCATAATGAATTTCGATGCCGGCAGCAACCAATTCCTTGGTAAGGGGACTTTCGGTTTTGTCGTATCCCGATACATTTTTTCCGATCAGTTTAAAATATCGGGCCAAAGCAGACATACCTATGCCTCCGATTCCAATAAAATAAACGTTATGTATCTTTTCTAAATTCATTTCAACTGCTCAACACCTTTTGGATTATTTTTTTATCAGCAACTTTTCAATCTCATCCACAATTTGACTGGTAGCATGTGGCAAGGCCATGCGTTTTATGTTTTCTCCCAATTGTAACTGCTTTTCTTTTGACTCGTACAATTCCTTGAAAATCGGTTCAAATTGGGCATCAAGACCTTTTTCCTTTATCATCAAAGCGGCATCTTCGGCCAATAAAGCCTCGGCATTTTTGGTTTGGTGATCTTCCGCTACATTCGGCGATGGTATAAAAACTACGGGCTTCCCCACAATACACAATTCAGATACCGATCCCGCTCCGGCCCTTGATATGATTATATCGGCAGCCGAATAGGCGTAATTCATGTTATTCAAGAAATCAAACACCTTCACATCTTCCGATTCATACTTTTTATATTCATCAAAATAGAGCTTACCACACTGCCAAATCACTTGGGCCCCCAACGCTTTAAAAAAAGGCAAGTGCTGTTCAATCAATTGATTGATACGCCTAGCGCCCAGACTTCCGCCCAACACCAAGATGACAGGGCTATCGTTTTTCAATCCAAAAAAATTAATAGCTTCACCACGACTGCTATGGGCTTCAACTAGATCACCCCTTACCGGGTTACCCGTCTTTACGATTTTTTCTTTTGGGAAAAACCGCTCCATACCATCATAGGCGACACAGATTTTTGCGACTTTATTTTTTAATAGCTTATTCGTAATTCCGGCAAAGGAATTTTGTTCTTGTAATACACATGGGATACCGCGACTAGAAGCCACCTTTAAAAGTGGGCCACTAGCAAACCCCCCAGTGCCCACAACGGCATCAGGTTTAAACTTCGTTACTATTTTACCCGCTTTCAACAAACTATTTATCAATTTAAAAGGAAACATCAAATTTTTAAGGGTCAGTTTCCGTTGTAACCCCGAAATCCATAAACCTTCTATTCGGTATCCCGCTTGGGGAACTTTCTCCATTTCCATACGATCTTTGGCGCCAACGAACAAAAATTCCGCATCTGGATGTCTTCTTTTTAATTCGTTCGCAATAGCAATCGCAGGGTAAATATGCCCCCCGGTACCACCTCCAGATAATATAAATCTATAACTGCCCACTCAACACTTCTAAAGGGTTCGTATCATCAATTTTCGACCTGCTTGTTTTCTTCACTTGTTCTTTCACACTCGCACTTAAAATTATACCAATGGCCAGACAGGTCATCCAGCTAGAGGTCCCCCCCCTACTTATTAAAGGAAGTGTTTGCCCAGTTACAGGAAAAAGTTCGACCGCGACCGCCATATTGACCAAAGCCTGAAACACAATCGGGAGTCCGACCCCAAGTACCAGTAATTTTCCAAAAATCGTTTGGTTACCATTGGCGACCACCACAATACGAAACAAAAGCAGCAAGTAAAAAAACATCAAAGTAAAACCGCCAATCAGGCCGTATTCCTCAATAATAATTGCATAGATAAAGTCAGAATAACTCTCTGGCAGAAAGTTCTTTTGTATACTTTTCCCTGCACCTTTACCGACGATTCCTCCAGTAGCAATCGCAATTTTCGCCTTTTCTATCTGATAATCGGCTTCGGTATCCGCTGGGTTTCTAAAATTTTCAATCCTACTCATCCATGTATCGACACGGTGTGGAAAAATATTGGGTACGGCTTTGGCCAAGAGAACGAATAGTGTAAGGCATAAAATTCCGCTACCCACAATACCTAATAAATATTTGATAGGGTATCCTCCCAAAAAACACAACATCAAAACCATCGAAAAAATAATCGCGGCCGTTGACAAGTTGGCTGGCAATATCAAAACAACAACAAGAAATACGGGCAACCAAAGGGGAAGAATACTCTCAGAGAACGTGATTTTTTTATCCTTGATCTTGGTCAAATATCTCGCCACGTACACCATCAATACTACCGCAGCCAAGTTGGAGGTCTGAAATTTTATTCCGACCAACGGCAACTGAATCCACCTACTCGCATTTGCACCTTCACTCGTTGTGCCCTGCGCCAAGGTAAAGCCTAACAAAACCAAAACAATTGGCAATGCAATCAAAGACAACCCCTTAAAAAAATGAGTCGGAATACGATGAACACCGTAAATAATTCCAAAACCCAAAATCAGCAACATGGCGTGTTTGACCAAATGCCCCATAGTGGTTCCTGTGCCGACAACATACTCTAAATTGCTACTGGCACTATAAACCGGTAAAAATGAAAAAAGGGCCAAAAGGGCCACAACGGCCCAAATAGCTTTATCTCCTTTTATATTTTCAAATACTGTTCTCACTTACAGGTTTTTGATGGCTTCTTTAAATTGATTCCCTCGATCTTCATAATTTTCGAAAAGGTCAAAACTGGCGCAGGCGGGCGACAGCAAAACTGTATCACCGCGCTCTGCAATTTTATAGGCCACTTTAACCGCTTCATCCATAGCGAAAGTCTCTACCATAAGATCCACAACATTACCAAAAGCATCCTTTATTTTGGAATTATCAAGTCCTAAACAAACAATAGCCTTTACCTTCTCCCTAACCAAAGGCATCAACGCCCTATAATCGTTGCCCTTATCAGTGCCTCCTACGATCCACACGGTAGGCGAACTCATACTATCAAGTGCATAATAGGTAGCATTGATATTCGTTGCCTTTGAGTCGTTTATATATTGAACATGATGAATTTTAAGTACTTTCTCCAATCGATGTGGTGCTCCTTGAAAATTCTCGATGCAATTGCGGATCGTCTCCTTTCGTATGCTTACCAATTTGGCAGCAGTCGACGCTGCCATGGTGTTTTTAAGATTATGCTTTCCTTCCAATGCCAGAGTGTTCGATTTCATTGTAATTTCTTTGTTATGAGTGTTAATTTTTATTTCTTCATTTTCAATATATGCGCCTTCCTCAACGATTTTTTCTATTGAAAAAGGCAATGCCTTGGATTTGACCGGATGATCTTTTAACCATGCTACCACGACTTCATCATCGGCATCATAAATCAGGTAATCCTCAGGCGTTTGATTTTCGACTATTCGAAATTTTGATGCGATGTAATTCTCAAACGTATAGGCATATCGATCCAAATGATCTGGGGTAATATTCGTTAGTATCGCTATATGTGGCCTAAAACCCTGAATACCGTCCAATTGAAAACTACTGATTTCCAATACGTAGTAATCAAAATGATGCTCCGCCACCATTCTTGCGAAGCTATCACCGATATTTCCTGCCACGCCCACGTGCAACCCGCCCTGTTTCAACAGCTGATATACAAGCATGGTCGTCGTGGTCTTCCCGTTACTTCCGGTAATACCAATTATCGTGGCATCGGTATATCGTGCCGCAAATTCGATTTCAGAAATAACAGCGATACCTTGTTCACGTAACTTGACCACCAAAGCTACCGTATCGGGTATTCCAGGACTCTTCATAACGACATCAGCATTTAGAATAAGTCGCTCCGTGTGCTTGTTCTCTTCCCAATCAATCCCAAAATTTTCAAGAACGTCTTTATACTTCTGTTGAATCGAACCCTTATCCGATACAAATACATCGTATCCCTTTTGTTTTGCCAAAATGGCCGTACCTACACCACTTTCACCTCCACCCAACGCCACCAATCGCTTCATCGTTATCGTACTTTTAAAGTAACTATAGTTACAATGGCCAATAGAATTCCTATAATCCAGAAACGGGTCACAATCTTACTTTCGTGATAACCTTTTTTCTGATAATGATGATGTAGTGGCGCCATTAAAAAAATGCGTTTTCCTTCACCGAGTTTTCGTTTCGTATATTTAAAGTAGCTTACCTGCATCATTACCGAGAGCGATTCTGCAAAGAAGATTCCGCAGAGCACGGGAATCAATAATTCTTTACGGATAATTATGGCAATTACGGCAATGATACCTCCAATAGTTAGACTTCCGGTATCTCCCATAAATACTTGTGCAGGAAACGTATTGTACCACAAGAACCCGACCAGCGCCCCAAGAAATGCAGTAATGAAAACTACAAGTTCACCGGCCAAGGGAATAAACATGATATCGAGGTAATTGGAGAAAATATAATTACCCGAAACCCACGTAAAAATACCCAGTGTGAAAACGATTATAGCCGAGGTACCCGCAGCGAGTCCGTCAATGCCATCTGTAAGATTGGCCCCGTTCGAAACGGCCGTGACTATCAAAATAACCACAGGAATAAAAATCAACCAAGCATATTTTTCCGCTTCCCCACCGGCCCAAGTAATGAAACTACTATAGTCGAATTCATTGTTCTTAAAGAAGGGCACGGTTGTCATCGTCGACTTAATTTCTTTTCCTTCTACTTTCTCAACTGTAAAAGATTCGGTAATTATAGTCCGTCCTTCTTCCTTCATGGTCACATCAGGATGAAAATACAGCACCGATCCGACAAAAAGCCCCAAAATAACCTGGCCCATTATCTTAAACCGCCCTTTAAGTCCCTTTTTATCTTTTTTGAAAATTTTGATATAATCATCCGCGAAGCCGATCAGTCCCATCCAAATCGTAGTGATAATCAATAAAATCACATAAATATTATCTAACCATCGTGCGAAAAGTAAAACAGGAATCAACGTTGACAGAATTATAATCAACCCTCCCATGGTCGGGGTACCCGCCTTTTGCTTCTGCCCTTCTAGACCCAAGTCCCGAATGGATTCCCCGATTTGCTTACGTTGTAGAAAAAGAATTACCCGCTTTCCATATGCTGTGGCCAAGACCAACGCAAAAAGAATTGCCATAACAGCCCTAAAGGTTATAAACTGAAACAGACCAGCCCCGGGCAATTGGTATTCTTTTTCCAAAAAATCAAACAGGTAATACAACATTTTGTGGTGTGTTAATTAGTTTTCTTATTTGTTCAAGTCTTTCAACACATTTGTGACAATTTCAAAATCGTCAAAATCAATGCGTACGCCATTGGTTTCTTGATAGGTCTCATGTCCTTTTCCGGCAATTAGAATAATATCATTGGCCGAAGCCAATTGACAGGCCGCCTTTATGGCCTGCCCGCGATTTTCTATCGCTAAAATCTTTCTCGTATTTTGAGGCCCAACCCCTTTCTCCATCTCTTCTATGATGGTGGTCGGAGATTCAGAGCGCGGGTTATCGGATGTAAAAATGACCTTATCACTCATTTCAGAAGCGATGGAGCCCATCACCGGGCGCTTTGACCTGTCTCTGTCGCCACCACATCCCACAACGGTAATGACGCTTTCATTTCCAGTTCGCAATGACTTGATAGTCTCAAGAACATTTTTTAGTGCATCCGGGGTATGGGCGTAGTCAACAATCGCTGTGATTTTATCTTTGGAAATATAGTATTGAAACCGACCATCGACATTTTCAAGTTCACTCATCAGACGTAAAGTCTCCAACTTCTCTAGCCCCAATAAATCTGCCGTAGCGTAAATAGACAACATATTATAGGCATTGAAATGCCCGATCAACTTAGACCACAAGTCATTGTCGTCAATTTTCAGTAGCTGTCCATCAAACTGGTTTTCCAAAATTTGAGCCCTGTAATTGGCAAATGTCCGGAGGGCATACGTGTACTTTCTTGCCTTCGTATTCTGTAGCATCACGAGCCCGTTCTTATCATCAATATTGGTCAAAGCAAAGGCCTTTTTTGAAAGGTTGTCAAAAAGCTCTTTTTTGATATCTCGATATTCGGCAAACGTCTTGTGATAATCTAAATGATCGTGTGAGAGATTAGTGAACACCGCTCCTTCGAACACCAACCCTTCCGTTCTCTTTTGGGCGATACCGTGGGAACTTACCTCCATAAAACAAAATTCAACTCCTTCATCGTTCATCAGGGCCAAATGTTCATTGATTGTCAAGGCATCGGGAGTGGTATGACTGGTAGCATATTTCTTATTATCGACCATAATCTTAATGGTAGAAATCAAACCTACCTTATAGCCTGCCTTTTTAAACAACTGGTACAATAGGCTAGTAATAGTAGTTTTGCCATTCGTACCGGTCACTCCGACAAGCTTCAAATTTTTTGATGGATTTTCATAAAAGTTAGATGCCATTATCGCCAATGCGGCATGGCCGTTCTTGACCTCCAAATAAGTGACACCATCTACCATCTGCTTGGGCAGTTCTTCACAAACAATAGCCCTTGCCCCCAAATCAACGGCTTTCTCAATATACTGGTGCCCATCGGTAATTGTTCCCCTGATAGCCACAAAGACATCATCAAGACGTACCTTTCTCGAGTCGAAACAGATGGCGTTTACCATAACCGAAGTCGTTCCGCTTACCGCTGTAAGCCCCACTCCATATAATATGTCTTTGAGTAGCTTCATGAAAGTTCCAATACTATTTTTTTCACTTGTTTCAAATCGGTTCCTTGGGAAATGGATTGTCGCTTTACGCTTCCATTACCCCTTACCTCTACCTCTAAACCTAGATTTTCCAATATGGAAATGGCATCCATTCCGCTCATGCCTTTTACATTGGGAACCTTATTGTACTTTTTTTGTGCTTGGGCATAATACTTCTGAAAGGAACGGTCAGCATCCATATCTTTTGCCTCGCGCATATCGACCTCATCGACCAATGGCGAGGTCGCATAAATTTTTTGGGCTATGGATTTAAAAACGGGCCCCGAAACATCGGCTCCATAAAATCCCACATTTCGATCAGGCTCGTGAATGACCACTATACAAGAATATTTAGGCTCATCTGCCGGAAAATACCCTGCAAAAGTTGAAATATATTTGAGCTTGTCAGGGTCTTTGGAAACATAATTCTTCTGCGCAGTACCCGTTTTTCCGGCCATCGAAAAATTTGGGGAATACAACCGATTCCCTGTACCCCAGGGTTGCTCTACTACATTTTTCAACAAAGTCTTCATTTGCAGTGCGGTCTCCTTTGAGCAGATAGCCGAATTCATCACTTCTTTGTCAAATTTTTGAATGGTTGTATTGAGCTCCCTAACTTCTTTGATCAACCTTGGCTTTACCATTTCACCATCATTGGCGATAGCGTTATAAAAGGTGAGGGTTTGTAAGGGAGTCAAAGAAACTTCATATCCATGTGACATCCATGCCAATGATATGCCAGACCAACCTTTGTCGCCGGGGTACCTAATTACAGGTTTGCCCTCTCCTTTTACAGGAAGACCTAGTTCTTTATTCAACCCCATACTCATCAACCGATTCACAAAACGCTCTGGGTTATCCTTATAATTGTTATGGATCATTTTGGCAAATGCCGTATTGGAAGAAACCTCAAAAGCTTTTGCTGCAGTAATTTTCCCATATCCACCATATTTAGAGTCTCTAACGGTATTCTTATAAATGCGCCAAGTTCCTTTTTCGGTATCGAAAACGCTACTGGTATCAATAACCTTATCTTCCAAGGCAGCCACCATACTCATCAACTTAAAAGTAGATCCTGGCTCATGAGACTCGCCGATAGCATAATTCAAACGTTCATAATATTTACCTTCGGGAGTTCTACCTAGATTGGAAATGGCTTTGACCTCTCCTGTTTTGGTCTCCATCACAATAACACATCCATGGTCGGCCTTATACTTTTCAAGTTGTGCCAAAAGACCGTGATGCGCGATGTCTTGAATATTAATGTCGATGGTCGAAATAACATCGTACCCATCTTTAGGCTCAACAATATTGTCCAACCCTATCGGCTTCCATTGGCCATTGGCTATTTTCTGTTTTAGGCGCTTTCCCTCAACTCCACGTAAATACTCGCCAAAAGCACCTTCAAGCCCCACACGGGTATAGTATCCGTTTTCATCGACTCGTTCATAACCCACACTGCGCTCGGCAATCTTACCTAGCGGATGCTCGCGAACTGTTTTCTGCTCGACAATTAAACCACCTTTATATGGCCCTTTATTAAACAATGGAAAATCTTTGACCGCCATGTAATCGGAATAATCAAGATTTCGGGCTACCAAGGCATACCTATTCTTATTCGTTTTTGCCTTGCGCAACAATTGTTGGTAGTGCGAAGAAGATTTTCCCAACAATTTCGACAATGCTTCCGATAGGGGTCTGATATTCTCTTTGAAGTTGCGATCACTGACCGTCACCGCATCGAAACGAATAGTATATCGAGACACCGAAGTAGCCAATAAGCTTCCATCGTCAGATATCAAATCGCCACGGTTGGGCTCGATCGTAAACATCTTTTCCGTTCGCTTTAACGCCAACTTTTGGTACTTCTCCCCATCTATCAGCTGAATGCTCACCAGCTTGAACAATACAGTAGCTGCGAACAAGAAGAGAAAACCTGCTACGACATACAATCGGGTCAATATGTTTTTGTCCGTTACGGCCATTCGATCATTCCTTTTCGGATGCTTTTACCATGATTTTTTTTGGAGGTGTTTCCGAGGGATATAATCCTCGCACCTCAAGCGACTGGGCAATCTTAGATTCTAATTTCAAACGCTGAACGCTCGATCGCACATCTACAAACTCACTTCTCAACTCCTTTATCTTTTCGTTTAATGCTGCAATTTGATGCACTTTTCTATCGGCACTATGCGAACTACCGATCATCACCGTTGCCAAAAAGGAAGCAAATATGATGAACAACCAATTCTTCGGCGCATCACCACTGACCAAAAATTTTCCTTTTAGTATGTCTAACAACCCTTTTCTCACAACTACTGCTTTATCTTCATCAAATTCGCGCGGCAATTCGCAACTTGGCACTACGTGCCCTATTGTTCTTTTTTATTTCTTCTCTCGACGGAACGATCAACGGTCCTACTTTTTTAAAGGGAACGTCGATATTCCCATAGAAATCCTTTTCCGGCTCCCCTTCAAATTGACCTGCGCGAATAAAGCGTTTAACCAGTCGATCCTCCAAAGAATGATAACTAATAATACTCAGCCGGCCTCCCTCATCCAATAAATCAGAGGTTTGCTCCAAAAACTCCTTAATAACCTGAATCTCTTGGTTCACCTCAATACGAATGGCCTGATAAATCTGTGCCAATATCTTATGCTCCCTTCCTTTGGGAAGAAATTGACGCAAGACTTCCTTCAAACGATCCGTTGTTCGTATGGGCGCCAGTTCTCGCTGCTCCAAAATCGTTTTTGCCATGGCATTCGCATTTCGCAAATCACCATACTGGAACAAGACCCGTCTCAAATCATCATACACATAATCATTGACCACCTCATAGGCAGATATTGCATTACGCCGACTCATACGCATATCAAGATCTGCATCGAAGCGGGTTGAAAACCCACGTTCCGCTTTATCGAACTGATGCGAGGAAACACCGAAATCTGCGAGTATACCATCTACCTTCCGAATGCCATAGAACTTCAAAAACTGCTTGATGTAACGAAAATTCTCATTGATCAACGAAAACCGCTTATCATCGATTACATTACCTATCGCATCTTCATCTTGATCAAAAGCGAATAATTTGCCTTTATCGCCCAAGTGCTTGAGTATTTCCTTAGAATGCCCACCTCCACCGAAGGTAACATCTACATATACGCCATCTTCCTTGATGACCAGCCCTTTCACGGACTCCTGCAGCAACACCGGATTATGATACATCGTCCCCATCATCACCCATTACTTCTTCCGCCAAGGCCGCAAAATCTTCCGCAGTCTCGTCCAACACATTTTCATAACTGTCCTTATCCCAGATTTCAACAATGTTAATTGCCGAACTCAGCACCACTTCCTTTGAAATCCCAGCGATAGACACCAAGTTTTTAGGAATCAACAGTCTTCCGGTAGAATCAATTTCCACCACCTTCACCCCTGCCGAAAAACGGCGAATAAAGTCGTTGTTCTTTTTCACAAAGCGATTTTTCTTGTTCATTTTCTGCATTAACAGATTCCACTCTGCCATGGGATATAATTCCAAACAAGGTTGAAAAACCGATCGCTTAATTACAAAACCATCGTTCAAAATGGGCGACATCTGATTTTTTAAGGCAACGGGTAACATTACCCTACCTTTGGTATCTGCCTTACAATCATATGTTCCAATGAAATTAATCACGTAACTGGCTGGTTTTTCTTTTAATAACTCAAATATATCAAATTTATTACCACTATTTACCACAAATTACCACATTGTTAATAAATTCCGTCCGTTTCGGGGTCAAAACACCCATTTGCGCCGATAAACAATAAGGGCACATACATAGGCACGTTTTCTATATACAGAAAAACTTCAGCGATATTTTCACGCAACTTTGAACAGTCTCCATTGTGTAATAAGTAAATGCCTATATTTGTCAGTGAAGACCAGAAGTATTTTGAATGGAAAAACAGATTATTACCGAAGGAAAATTTAGGTATATCGAGATTGGGGAGGGTACTCCCATTATTATTTTACATGGTCTTATGGGCGGGTTGAGCAACTTTCAGGGTGTGACCAATTATTTTCCGAAAAAGGGTTACAAGGTATTGGTTCCCGAACTCCCTATCTATTCCCTACCCATGTTAAAGACGAATGTAAAGCAGTTCGCAAAGTTTTTAGAGCGATTTATCGAGTTCAAAGGACTAACCGATGTCATTCTTTTAGGCAATTCATTGGGTGGCCATATTGGACTTTTACACACCAAATTATACCCTGAAATGGTACGCGCCCTGGTTATTACGGGAAGTTCAGGACTTTACGAAAGCGCCATGGGTGACGGGTATCCCAGACGTGGAGATTACGAGTTTATCAAAAAGAAGGCCGAGAACGTTTTCTATGATCCAGCTATAGCTACCAAAGAAATCGTAGACGAGGTTTTCGCAACGGTCAATGACCGTAATAAAATTGTAAAAACCTTAGCCATTGCCAAAAGCGCCATTCGTCACAATATGTCAAAAGACCTACCAAAAATGCGCACGCCCACATGTATTATTTGGGGTGAAAATGATGGTGTGACACCTCCTGATGTAGCAAAATTATTCCACGAATTACTTCCTGATTCAGATCTTTTTTGGATTAAGGAATGTGGCCATGCGCCCATGATGGAACACCCTGAAGAATTCAATCAGGTATTGGCTACGTGGTTGGAAAAACGAGGATTTTAATTCTCAAAAAGGAGGAAATTGAGAAATTATAAACGACCATTTCCTTTTTAATTGGGATAGCCCGAACAAAAGACCCCTTCATTCCCATGCACCCATCGGTGCACTCGTGGTATACAATTATAAAAAATCATCATCATGTGCGCTTGCACTTTTAAACACAACTAGTGAAAATCAAAACTGCCAACTTTGTAATAAGCAATTCAGATGTGGACAAATGCCCTAATGAGCCCTTGCCCGAATATGCATTTATTGGCCGTTCAAATGTAGGTAAATCGACATTGATCAATATGCTTACCGAACGAAAAAGCCTTGCCAAGACTTCTGGGAGACCTGGAAAGACGCAACTTATCAATCATTTCAAGATTAACGGCAACTGGTTCTTGGTCGATTTACCCGGGTACGGTTATGCCCGAACCTCTAAAAAAGACAAGCGGACTTTTCAAAAATACATCACAAATTATTTTTTGAAACGTGAACAGTTGCTTTCGGCATTTATTCTGGTCGACATTCGTCACGAACCCCAAAAAATAGACCTCGAGTTCATGCAATGGATGGGTGAAAACGGTATTCCTTTTAGCATCATATTTACAAAAGCAGACAAATTAAAACCAAAAGTTATAGAGCGCCAGGTCGACGTGTATGTTCAAAAACTGTTGGACGATATGTGGGAAGAAGTACCTCCTTATTTTATTACATCATCAGCGCATGGCATCGGTAGAGACGAGGTTTTGCATTATATCGACAATATTAACCTGGGCTTCTTTGAACAACAAAAGGCATAAGCACCGAACCGATACTATTACTTAGACTCCAACTTTAGCAAGCGATTTTGCAAAAGGGCAATCAATTCCTCCAACGCCACCAAACCATTCAATTCTTGAGTAGATACCATTAGCTGTAGTTCTTGATTTTCTGCTGACAATATCACCGGAAAAGTAAATTTGTGGCCAAATTTAGAGCCATACAGTTTTTCAAACTCGTCTTTATGGAAAAACTCCATTTCCGTTGTACTCCCCTCCCGAAAAGACTTCCATAACTGATGCTCTTTAAATACACCATGAGTAAGGTCGCAAAGACTACATTCATAGGTATTCGGACTTAATAGTTTATGCGCGATATCCATTACGCTATTACGAAGGCCCGAGTTCGCATTGTAGATAAAAACTAATTTTTGTGGATTTCCATTTTTCATAACAACTGCAAAATAGTACTTTTAAAGTTTGTGTTTAGTCTGTAAACCAGACCTTCACTTACAGTTAATAATATTTACATTTTATTTATTTATCAAAAATGAAGAGAATAGTTGCGTTTCTATGGCTATGCCTAGTGTTTATCGGATGTGAAGAAAATAAAAAAGATAAGATTACGGAACGCGTACCGCCGGTAATCGCCCCCTTTACCAATCTTGACACATTGGCGGTCAACGATTGGTGGAATCGCAATGACAATCCAATCATCAATTTAAAAGTGAGCAGAGATAGCGTTGTCGCCTTCGGCATTTACACCGTATCAAACCAAACACTAAAATTAAGTGCGCAGTTATACCCACTCTACCCGGAAGAAACTCGCGAAGTGCGCTTGGAAATCGAAAAAAACGGTAACTGGGAAGAAGTACAACGACAAAATGTAAACGACCTGGGCTGGTCGGCCCTCTTTCGAATAAAAAATTGGGATGATACCCAAGATACGAAATACCGAATCTTGCATGGTGAAAAAGCGAGTTTCGAAGGGTTGATTAGAAAAAACCCGAAAGAAAAAGACCAAATCGTCTTGGCGGCACTCTCTTGCAACTCGAACCAAGATCGCGGACTTCGAGAGAATTACGTACGTAATATTAACTTTCAAGACCCCGACCTTATGTTCTTTGCAGGTGACCAGTCGTACGATCATACAGAACACACTGCAGCTTGGCTCAAATTCGGTCTACAATTTAAAGAGACCTTTAGAAACCGTCCTGCCATTTCAATTCCTGATGATCATGATATCGGTCAAGGCAACCTATGGGGCGAAAACGGTAAAAAATCGATAGAAAAGGGCTCCAACGATGGTGGCTACACCTATCACCCAGAATATGTTAAAATGGTCGAGCGCTGTCAAACGGCGAATTTGCCCGACCCTTTCGACCCTACACCGGTTGAACAGGGCATCGGTGTCTATTACACCAATCTTGAGCTAGGAGGAGTGGACTTTGCAATCCTTGAAGACCGAAAATTCAAATCTGGACCGAACGGAAAAATTCCGCAACAAGGGCCGCGCCCAGACCACATTCGCAATCCTGAATACGACCCCAATTCCATTGATTTACCAGGGCTAAAACTTCTAGGAGACCGCCAACTCACCTTTTTAGAAACTTGGGGCAGCACCAATACCGATGCACTTAAAGTTGTGCTCTCTCAAACCGGGTTTTGCGGTGGAGCACACATACATGGGCAAAAAGAAAATCGTCTGCATGCCGACCTCGACTCCAACGGTTGGCCTCAAACCGGGCGTAACAAGGCTTTGAAACTTATCAAAAAAGCCGGAGCCGTACATATTGCCGGCGACCAACATTTGGCCACAGTAATCAAACAAGGAATCGATACTTTCGGAGACGGACCCTGGTCGTTTATTGTACCGGCCATTGTTAATGATTATTACAGCCGTTGGTGGTGGCCAGAAGATGAAAAGGCGGGACCACATTCGAATAAGAATACGACCTTGCCCTGGACCGGGGATTATCTCGACGGTTTTAATAACAAAATTACCATGATGGCCTACGTGAATCCTGAAAGTCCGTCAAAAGGTGGAGGTTATGGATTGATTCGCTTTAACAAGAATGCAAAAGAAGCTACTTTCGAATGTTGGCCAAGAAATGCCGATGTAACCAAAGAAAATGCCGAGCAATTTGAGGGTTGGCCGATAACGGTAGCAGTGCAGTAAATTAAAAGATCCTAACTGAAACATGACACTATGCTCCTGTTGAAAAATGGGGCTTCAAAGAATACACTACTTTAATTCTTAAAGGCCATAAAAGCCTTTCGGTGTGAAATGCTATGTGCCGATTGGTGCAACTCATTTCATGAAAAGAAAAATTAAGGTTCATGCTGACACAAGGTTGTCAGCACTACCCCGTACCTTTAATCCTAAATATCATCATTAAAGGAACCTAGACATGAAACACGAATGGCGAAAGAAGGAAAAAAAACTATATCTGCCTAAAAACAAACCCGAACTTATCAATGTTCCGGAACAACAATTTTTGACTATTGAAGGCGAGGGCAACCCCAACAGTAAATTTTTTCCAGAATACATCGGTGTTTTGTATGCCTTGTCGTATGCCATTAAAATGACATTAAAGAAAGGGAACAAGGTTGCAGATTATATGGACTATACAGTCTACCCCCTTGAAGGTATTTGGGACATTACCGAAGAAGCCAAGAAACGATATCAAGGAACCATCGACAAAAATGACCTGGTCTTTAAATTAATGATCCGACAACCTGATTTTGTAAATGAATCCTTTGTCGAAGAAATGATGGTCTTGACAAAGAAAAAGAAACCTCACAACCTACTGGAGAAAATCAAGTTTGAAAAAATAACCGATGGCAATTGTATTCAAATGCTGCATCTGGGAAGCTACGACAATGAAGCTGATAGTTTTAAAGTCATGGAAGCTTTTGCAGCAAAGGAATCCCTTTGCAGACCATCAAAAATACATCGTGAAATTTACCTCTCGGATTTTCGTAAAGTAGCGCCCGAAAAACTAAAGACAGTTTTAAGGTTCAAGGTTTCCAATAGATAATCCCACCCCATGATTTTGCCTGATAAATTAAAAAATATACCTCTATATTTTATATAGTTAGTTAAACTAACTATATTTGTTTAGGCAATAGTGCCATAATCCATCTGATTCTCGTCAAGACGAGAATAGAAATAAATTAGACAATTATGAAAAAAGCAACATTCTATCATGCAGGTTGCCCTGTATGTGTAAACGCCGAACAAGAATTATTAAATTTAGTGGACACCTCAAAAGTAAACGTTGAAATCGTTCATTTAGGTGAACAGTCCGATCGTATTTCCAACGCAGAAAATGCCGGAGTTAAATCTGTCCCCGCATTGGTATTGGACAATGGCAGTGTCTTGCATATCAACCACGGAGCGACCATGGAGCAAGTTAAAGGCTAATTACACCCTGCCCTTAATTACAATCTATTTTTTACCCCAAATAGTTAGGTAAACTAATCGTTTGGGGTTAATTTTGAATTATGGACACCTTTGACCCTGGTTACCAAAGTAAGAGCATAGAAGGCAAGATCGTAGTCGCCCTCGAACGCATTTCAGAAGCTTTCAGGGTACTCCTTTGGCAAGAAGGCAAGGAGAATGCCCTTACCCCTCTGCAATTGCAACTTTTGCTGTTCTTAAAATTTCATTCCCCTGAACAATGCAAGGTGAACTATTTAGCCCGTGAGTTCAATGTCAACAAGGCCACCATCAGTGAGACGGTACGCCTCTTGACCAAAAAACAGCTCATTTTTAAGGAAACGGATGCTTCCGATACCCGAAGCTATTCCATTTATCTCACCGAAAAAGGAAGAGAAATCGTATCTAAGACCAGTTCGTTTGCCGGCGCCATAGAAAAACCGATCCATACCTTTTCCAAAGAACAAAAAGAAATAATGTTCCAAAGCTTATTGGAGCTTATCGAGAAATTGAACAAGGCAGGTATTATTACGGTGCAGCGGATGTGTTTTTCCTGCAGGTTTTACCAAGAGGGCCCTGACAGTGATCACTGCGGTTTGCTTAAAAAGCCGCTTTATTCCAAAGACATACGCATTGATTGCCCAGAGCATGAGGTGGGTACGTAGAAACCCACAATTTCTCTTGCCATGCTGGCTTTCTCCTATAAAGCAACAAAAAACTTCTTTTCATTTCTACCGCGAACCTACTTGGCAGGGTCAATTTTCGCACATACTTCTCGAAGGACTTCACAAATTTACATTGATACATTTCTAATTATCGATGAATTAAAATTTGGTAATGGCATTTGATTTTTGTGGCACTCAACTGTCTTTTGCCGAACTATAAAATTAATTTTCTTACCTTGAACTGTCCCCAATAATACAATTCTACACGGTTATGAGTACGGGCAGCAATTTATCTATAAGATTTAAGGAAAAATCCTCTCAAGATATGTTGGTCGAAAAGCTAAAGGATGAAATCGAGGCTAATCTGAACAATGAACAATTCGGGATCGACAGTCTTGCCCAATCGATGGGAATGAGCCGATCGAGCCTTCATCGGAAACTACACAAACACCTTGGCATTTCTACAAGCCAATTTATAAGGGAATACCGATTAAAAAGAGCTTTGGATATTCTTAAGCGAGAGGAGGTAACGGCATCCGAAACGGCCTATCGGGTGGGCTTCAGTAGCCCCACCTATTTCAATACTTGTTTCCATAAATTTTATGGCTTTACTCCAGGGGAAGTCAAATTGAGAAATAACGTGGAAATCGAAGGGCTTATACAAGGTGCAAGTGCTGCGACCGAAAAAACGGGAACAAAAAAAAGAACGCTTTGGATTGCCTTGGTTATTATAGCAATGATATCTGTAGCCGCATATTTGTACAGCACAACTTTTAAGGAAAATGAACAGATAGGCCAGATCCAACCCACTGAAGGCGAGAAGTCGATTGCCGTAATGCCCCTTAAAAACTTGACGGGAAATCCTGATTTGGATTATATCTCTGATGGTATGACGGATGCCATTATTTCAAGGCTTGCCAAAATCAGTTCACTAGAAAAGGTAATTCCATTCATGTCTATACTAAACTATAAGGAAACCGATAATACGACTAAAGAAATTGCAACTGAATTAGGGGTAGCAAGAATGTTGCAGGGCAATCTTCAAATTTCAGGCAACCAAATCAAAATAAACCTACAACTGATCGATGGCCACTCGAACGACCATCTCTGGTCGGAAGAGTACATCAAAGAATGGAAAAGCGACGAGATTTTCAAGATACAGGCCGATGTGGTCGAGGGTATCGCCAATAATATGAATGTGGCCATTTCGGATAACGAATTTGACGCCATACAAAAAGTGCCCACCGCGAACAAACATGCCTATACCCTTTATCTACAAGCAGAATTTCAAAGAAACAAGGCCAGCAAAACGGCCTATGCACACGCAATTCCCTTGTATGAAAAAGCCATTGCACAAGATTCCAATTTTGTGGAAGCCTATGTTGGTTTGGCTAGTATTTGGAGTTTTGGCGGATTGGTTTGGGGCATCCATGACGAACAAGAAGCCTGGGAAAAAGCCAAAAAACTATTGAAAAAGGCCTTAACAATCGATAGCACCAACCTAGGTATTGAAGAAGAATTATATACGGGCTATTTTTATTATGACTGGAATTTTGAATTGGTGGAGCCTTACTACCAAAGAATATCAAAGCAATCTTATGTCGATAAAACACCTGCAATCAAAGCAGACTATCCCATCAAAACGGGAAGATATAAAGAGGCCATAGCGGCATTGGACACACAAATTTCGGCTGACCCTACCGTAGGAATTTATTTTCTGTTTAAGGCAGAGGCTCTCATGTTACTTGGTAAAACAGACGAAATAAAAGACTTGTTGGAAAGCGTGGATCCCTTGTATAGCGATAACTGGTTCTATTTGAGAGAATCCGTAAAATTGTATTACTATCTAGCAGAGTATCAAAAATCAAGACAACAACTGAATAGAATATTGACCAGATTCCCCGATTATCCTCCCATTTTAGTTTGGTTTAATGCGATATACGCCAAGATGGATGGAAATCATGATGAAGCCGCAGATCATTTGGCCGAACTACACCAAAGGTATGTAAAGGGCACTTCGGGCAGTCCAGCTTGGTTCATCGCACTTTACTATTCTCATATAAAAGATTACGAAAAAGCTTTTGAGTGGCTACAAAAGTCGTACGACAGACACGAAGTAGAAATGACTTGGCTACGGGAAGAACCTCTTTTGACCCCGATAAGAAACGATGCCAGATACAAAGAACTGTATGATAAGGTAGGGTTTTCGGATATTGGATTACCGCCGAAAAGTTCCAATTCGAATTAAAAGCGTATCTTAAATAAACGAATGGCATTGAATCCTTGGATTTGCCTTCAATCGAAGTTGAATAACGGTTTCAAATAGTTAGGTTATATGAACCCTCGAGACGAAAAAACCATAGTGTCTTCCACACCTGATTTAGATTTCCATTTTGGATTGTTTAAAGTAAGGGACTACCGGATACCTTACGGCCTTGTTGGTATGCATATTTTTGGTACGCACAAAAGTATTTTTCCGCGTAGCGGGGATCTCGTTCTGAATCTTTATATGGGAAACAGTTTTAAGAACAGGATTGTCAATTACGACAACACATGGGCTACCACGAACAAACTCTATATTTCCGGTCTATTTTCAGAGGGTGCCCTTGAATTGGAACAGAGGGGTAAATGTTTGGGATACGCCATAAAGATCCATCCGGTTATTGGCTATTATATTCTCCACATACCTATGTGCGAAATCGTAGATAAACAAGTCCGAATCAGCGATGTCCTTGAATCGAAAGGCCACCTGTTGATGAATGTCGAAACATCAGAAAAGATCGATTCCCTGAATAGTAAAAGTCTTAGGCAATTTTTTACGTCAATTCTTCCCGAAAAGTCTGAATATATCAAAGATCCTATCTATCACGCCGTAAATTTTATAAAGAATAGAAATGGATGTGTTGGAATCCGTGAACTGTCTTCCCGGTTTTGCATGAGTGAACGTACATTGAACCGAAATTTTCTTCTCAAGGTAGGACTTTCGGCACAGGCCTATTCGAAAATTTGGCAGATTGAACATGCCGTACGCTTGATACAAAGATACCCTCAGGCAAGTCTCAATGAAATTGCGTTCAAAGCCGGATATTATGATACCGCACATCTCTCCAGGGCCTTTCGCGAAAAGGCCAATCTACCTCCCTCCTCTTTCAGGAAAGATACCAACGTACTTACCGAAAATTATTTATTGACCGAACGATTTTCCATATAATGGCTGATTTATACAGTAATTGGCTTTTTCAAAACTTTTATATTTAGATCGGTCATCCAACACTGGAACACCTTCAAGGACTTGAGTATACCTGAGAGGTACGGAGTGATTCAACATGATTGAAAGCCTCTGCACCATAATTTCAATAGTTGGACCAAGACTTAACAAGGATGCAACATGCTTGTTATGTGATACTTGTAGTTTGTTTCCATCTTTACCAAAATCAATTTTGACCATGTAGGTCAAAGATAACAGGATAATATGATTTGACTATAACCCTCCGAATTCTAAAACGCTTTAGTTCCCAGGTATAGCAACGATTAATTATCCATTTAAAAATTACAAATTATGGAACTAAACGAAGAAAAATTAAATGAACTATTAGGAAAAGTAGTAACGGAAATGGGCGCTGCGGCCAACGGCCCTTTAGTCATGTTGGGTGACAAACTCGGGCTTTACAAGTGCCTGGCGCAATCGGGGCCGATGAATTCTACCGAATTGGCCGATGAAACCGATACTTCCGAAAGATACGTGCGCGAATGGCTGTCCGCGCAAGCGGCTTCAGGCTATGTGAGCTATGATGCGAATGGCAAAAGCTTTTCTATGACCCCGGAACAGGCGGCAGTTTTCGGCAACCCTGAGAGTCCGGTATTTATGACCGGGGCCTTTTATGCCATTACATCGGTCTACCACGATGCGCCCAAAATGGAAACAGCCTTTCAAACCGGCGAAGGTGTTGCTTGGGGCGACCACAACACCTGTCTGTTCTGCGGTACCGAAAAGTTTTTTAGTCCGTCGTATGAAGCTAATTTGATTTCCTCCTGGATTCCTTCGCTAGAGGGTGTCGAGGCCAAATTGAAAAGCGGTGCCAAAGTGGCCGATATCGGTTGCGGACATGCAACTTCCACCATTATCATGGCAAAGGCCTATCCCAACTCTACCTTTATCGGGTACGATTACCATGACAAATCCATTGAACACGCTAGGCAAAAAGCGAAAGAGGAAGGCATAAATAATGTTTCCTTTGAAGTATCGACCGCCAAAACATTCCCCGGGGAAAACTATGACTTTATCGCCTTCTTTGACTGCCTACACGATATGGGCGATCCCATCGGTGCCTGTGGGCATGTAAAGCAAGCCTTAAAACCCGACGGTACCTGTATGATTGTAGAACCTTTTGCGCATGATGCCCTAGAAGAAAACCTTAATCCTGTCGGGAGGGCGTTTTATGCCTTTTCAACAACCCTTTGCACGCCCTGTTCCTTAAATCAAGAAGTAGGGTTGGCTTTGGGAGCACAAGCAGGAGAGAAACGTTTGCGGGATGTTGCGACTGCAGGTGGGTTTTCCCGATTTCGCAGAGCTACGGAAACGCCTTTTAATTTGATTTTGGAAGCAAAAATTTAAAGTTTGGATTACGGTCAGCTACCGATTAAATATCAAGACTAAAATTTAAACAATTCATTAAATACGTGAAAATGAAAAATACACGAAGTATCGTAATAATCCTTTTGTTAACCGCAGTATTCGCAAAGGGTCAGGGTGATTCAGCATTAAACCAAGAATATCCCGATGCTAAAAAGGAAGTCAAAAAAGTTTTGGATGAAATTGAAAAAAGCATCCGAAAGAATAAAATCGATAAATTAATTTCCTTCCATGCGTATGGCCCAAAATTTACCGAGTTCGAACTGGGAGGAAAAAGACAAGGTTCAAAGGAGAACGAGGAATTTGAACGCAACTTTCTAGGCGCTATAACCGAAGTAGAAAAATGGGATTGGAATAATCTGAGCATCAATGTTTACGGCGGCGATGTGGCAAACGCTACCTTCCATTCCAATTTTAAATTCAAAATTGGGGAAGAAGCGTATCACTTTAAAATGCAGGGCACCCTACTTTTTATCAAAACCGATAAAGGTTGGAAAATTACCCATGAGCATATGGCGCCTCTAAACGAAGAAGTGAAAGAATAACCAATGTAAGGAGGCTTTTGACCAAACATCTCTTAGGCTGATTTCGTTGGCCTTAGCCAAAATCTCTTTCTTTGAATTTGAGATTTGCATATTTTGAATAGGTAACAAAACGATTCCTCCTATAAAAAATTCGACACAAAAGTAGTAAGCTATTAACCAATTAAATAAAAAAATTATGGAAAAAGTTTTCGAGCCTAAACATTATAAAACAACTACGAGAGAGCAATGGCAAACCGCAGCAGAAGCGTGGCACCGTTGGCATCCTACCTTAAAAAGTTGGCTTGGTCCCGCAACCGACCTAATGCTTGATATGGCGCAGGTAAAAGAAGGCCAGCGGGTTTTGGATATCGCTGCCGGTGCAGGTGAGCAATCCATAACCGCTGCCAAGAGGGTTGGGCCTAACGGATATGTGTTAGCAACTGATTTGGCTCCGAAAATACTTGAATTTGCCTTAGAACTTGCACAGGACCATGGGTTGGGTAACATAGAAACCAAAGAAATGGATGGTGAAAATTTAACCCTACCCGATAATTCTTTCGATACCGTTATTTCACGAGTAGGGCTGATCTTTTTTCCCGACCAGCAAAAAGCGCTAAAAGAAATGCTACGTGTCCTTAAACCAGGTGGCTTTGTGGCGGCGATCGTCTATTCTACCGTAGATAAGAACAAGTTTTTTTCCACTCCGGTTTCTATCATTAGAAGACGTGCCCAACTTCCTCCTCCCTTAGCAGGCCAACCCGGACCTTTTAGTCTTGGAAACAAAGGTGTATTGGATAACGCATTTAAGCAAGCAGGATTTATTAACGTGGAATCTAAATTTGTAGATGCCCCAGTGTTGATGGAGACGGCAAAAGATTGTGTGCGCTTTGAGTATGAATCGTTTGCAGCATTACACCAGATGTTAGGAGGATTATCGGCTGAAGAAAAAGCAGCTGCTTGGCAAGAGATCGAGGATGAACTGTCAAAATTTGAAACCGATAATGGGTTTTCCGGACCTTGTGAATTGGTCGTCGGAATAGGACAAAAACCGTTCAACTAATGAGTTACTTATAACACTATTATCAGTGAATACAGACGATGGGAAAATGGTTCATGAACACCATATACCTTTGATTAAGGGTGAAAACCGATGGTCGTGAAGACTTCCCTTAAAAACAATTTAAAATTCAAATAGTATGAAAATCGACAAAAAAGACATTCCAGTTACCATGGAAGCTCCCGGTACTATAATGCGTGCGTTGCCCAACTATGGTGGTATGACCGTATGCTTTAACGAATTGCCAAAAGGAACCGATTTCACTCCTTTATTACAGGGGTTAAACAATGATAGCTGTCATTGCCCCCATTGGGGTTATATTACCGAAGGAAAGATATTGGTCAAATATGACGACGGAAAAGAAGAGACCGTAAGTGCCGGGGAAGTTTTCTATTGGCCTGCCGGACATACGGCCATAGTAGAAGAAGATGTAAAACTAATCGATTTTAGTCCATCAAAAGAATTCGACGAAGTGATTACCCATGTTGGTAAAAAAATGGCCAACTAGAAGAGTAATAGTGAATATACTACGAAGGAATAAATAACAACCGAAGAAAATGAGCAATCGTACCATACGTTTTATACGATTGTATCCAATTATGCTTTGGCTATGCTGTTCGCTCGTGACACATGGCCAAGCAGATAGTGCTGTGAAAGTGCCAGTAGAGGACGGTAACGGTTTCAAATTTTCTGGCAATATTGGTTTGAATACCAACGGTATTTCACGGGTACCAGCCTTTTCGTTGGGTAAGCCCGCAATCATGGGTTTCTTTTCGCTGCGGAAGAACAGGTTCAGTTTTGATCCCGAGGTTGCCTATTCCACTGAAGGTAACCCATGGTTTATGAATAGTTGTTTTCGGTATCGAATCTACGCCAAAAAGAACTTTGATGTAATGGTGTCGGCAAATTGGAGCATTTCGCATCGTTATACAGAAGTCATTGAGAATGGTCTAAAGACCATCGCGAAAGCGGAGCGCTATGTGGTCTTTGAGTTTGTACCAACGTATAAGCTTTCAGAAAAATTCAGTCTAGGATCGGCCGTTTTCGTAGGCCGAGGTATTGATAAAGGTTCGTTGAAACAAATGCACTTTATATCATTGGTTGGAAACATTACAAAACTACGTCTATCAGAAAAACTGTATTACAGCTTTTTTCCACAAATTTTTTACTTGAATTTAGATGGTGATACGGATAGCCTTTTTGTTTCCGGCGTTGCCGGAATTGGCCATAAAAGATTTCCGTTTTTTTTATCATCCCAAATCAACCAACCTGTGGTTACTGCTATTTCGCCGAATCCCGGATTTTCGTGGAATATTGGGGTGACCTATACTTTTTAAATCGAATGGGTTATCGAATTTACGAAAAGTAGTATATTGTAAATCAGACAGAGCCCCCCTCATTATAATACAATTCGTTAAATCCGCTAAAATGAAAACATTTTGGCCTGCTATTATTATCCATTGTATAATTACAAAGTTTATGGGCACAAGATGTAGAAGTAAATAACGTAATGGAGCGATATGTCAAAAAGCTACGATGGTATGAATTTTTCACTTCCTTACTTGAGTACTAATGAATGTACAAATTAATAATGCACGGAGATAGAGATTCGTTTTCCTATTGACATACCCGTAGATTTTAATAAAGTGATTCTAACACATACCCTTGGATTGTGCCCAATGATGAACTTATTCCGGTCGCAATATATAATCGAAATTCAATTTGTTCCGAGGTACTCTTTAAAATTATAGAAGAATTTTATGCAGGAAAATGGAAAAATAACGCTTAGGGGGTTAGAACCCGCCGACAAAAACCAATTGACCCAACTCGCCAACAACAAAAAGATTTGGGAAAATGTCAGTGACCGTTTCCCCTACCCGTATACCGAAGAACATGCGGAAGCGTTTATTAAACTGCAAAGTAAAGACGAAACAGAAAAGGTATTCGCTATTGAATACGAAAGAGAATTTTGCGGCTGTGTCGGCTTAAAATTTCAAAAGGACGTGTATCACAAATCTGCGGAGGTCGGCTATTGGATCGGTGAACCTTTTTGGGACAGAAGCATTGCCACAAGGGCGGTTGAATTGCTTGTTCGCTATGCATTTGAAGAGTTAAAACTAAACCGGGTCTTTGCAAGTGCCTTTGAATACAATGTGGGTTCAATGCGAGTTTTAGAAAAGAACGGGTTTCAAAAAGAGGGGATTGCCCAAAAAGCGGTTTTCAAGAATAATAACTTTTGGGACGAGCACAGATACGCTCTGGTAAAAAAGGAATAAAACCAATATGTTAGTCATAAAAGTAACCTCATGAAAAAAATAATCTACTATGTAGCAACCTCCATCGATGGCTTTATCGCCGGACGGAATGAAGACATTAGCGGCTTTGTTACTGCTGGAGATGGCGTAAATACATATCTTGAAGATTTGAAAGACTTTAAAACCGTAATCATGGGCCGCAAAACCTATGAATTCGGCTATCAGTATGGCTTAAAGCCAGGCCAACCCGCCTACCCGCATATGCAGCATTATATCTTTTCCAAAGCATTGAAATTCGAAAACCAAAGCGACCAACTTACCCTTTGCAATTTGGACCTCAACATCATAAAAGCATTGAAAGAAACCTCAGAAACCGATATTTACCTCTGTGGTGGAGGCCAGTTTGCAGGTTGGTTGTTGAATAATAAGCTCATCGATGAACTAAAACTAAAAGTGAACCCTCTTATTTTAGGTGATGGAACTCCCCTATTCGGTACTTTCAAAAATACTATTCCGCTTAAACTGACCGAAAGTAAAGCCTATAGCGATGGGTTATCGATAAACACTTACGACATTTTATATTAAGCGGGAGGTTACCAACTCCAAAAAAACTTTATTTCTTTAGTTCTAACTTCTCTGCAAAATAGTCACAGAAATCTTTCATGGTAGCCGTCATTTTTTCGTCTTGGGTTGCTTTCATAAAAGTATCGGAGAGCGAAACAAGTGTTTGATGAAAAAAAATTTTCATTTCATCGACCGGCATATCTTTTGTCCATAAATCGATTTTTAACGATTCTTGATTCTCGCTATCCCAGACCGAGAGTAGCATGGCTTTGGCCCTTTCATTGTCGATGCCACCATCTTGTGCCGACCAAGTCAATTCTTCAGGTACTCGATTCTCGTCTAATTCTACCTTTAATGTTATTTCTGATGTATGGAACTTTGCCATTATTTTTTTGGTTTGTAGTTACTTTTTTTGAAAATTTCAGCTGCTGAAAGGTTTAAAAGCTGTGGTAATTCTATTTCATTTTTTTCCATGAACGACCTCACAATTTGCCATCCTACATAACGACCGATACGCCCTGGGGATTCATTGTCGAGTTCAAGTCCGAATTTTGAAAAAGGTGCTGGATCCAAAAATCGGGGGCCCAATTTTGCATTCGTGCTGTATAAATGTTCTTGTTCAATGAAATTACGCCAGACAGGCTCTTCATTAGCCTGGGCCCAAGCCAGTTCATCTTCTGAATATACTATCTTTTGAGCATCGGAGGCTAGAGGCATTAGTTTATCTTTCAAATACAATTCTTTACCATAATATATCATCTGCGCCAAAAAAGTACGATCACGAGGTCTCGGAACGACCTGTTTGGCAAACGCATTGGCCACATCACTAATCAAATATGCTTTATCAAATCCTTTGGCGATATACCGCTGACGCCCCTCATAAAACCGATGTTCGGGTCCCAAATAATTATCCAACCCTATCAACAAAAGACTGTCGGTCATTATAATACGGTTTTGATAATCAACATCACTGGTTACCGTTATCACTCTAGGGACTTTATATTGAGGAAAATAGTATTTTATATGTTTGAATAGAAGTTCGAGGTCGTTAGCTTCAGTTTGGAAATCTGAGAACACTTGATCGACCTCCTCCAACAATTCAATTTGAAGTGTGTCTTGTAATTTTGCAACCCATACACTATCGGTATACCTTGCCGGAAAAAGATAAGGGAAGGCTTTTTTTAAAACGGGAATATCTAAAGGTTCAGACTTTGCAAACTCTCGGTCGAACCGAGCAATTTCTAAATCAATCTCGATTCTTTCAATTTCTTCAGACACTTTTTCCTTGTCATTACATGCCCAAAAGAGGCTAGAAACCAATAAAATCATAAAAATTCGCTTTCCCATATAAAGTAATTTCCCGTTTGCTTTCCTTTTAAGCGCGTGCTTTTTATTTTTAGGGGCAAAGTTAATTGATTTCCATTTAATACGATATCCCATGCAGACCGAAAAAGTAATAGACCATATTGTGAACTGGTTAAAAGATTATGCTAGCAATGCTGGCCTAAAGGGATTTACTATTGGTATCTCAGGAGGTATCGATTCAGCGGTTACATCAACCCTATGTGCCAAGACAGGCCTAGAATTACTCTGTCTCGAAATGCCCATACATCAGGCGACCAATCAGGTCGATCGCGCTTCAAATCATATTGACTGGTTACAACAAAATTTCGACAACGTAAAAAGGCAGCAGGTAAACCTTACCCCAATTTTTGACAGTTTTATTGCTGAACTGCCAAAAGTAGACAGCGAAGAGTCTCGATTTTTGACGCTTGCCAATGCCCGGGCACGGCTGCGCATGACCACATTATACTATTTTGCCGCCCTTGAAGGCTACTTGGTAGCCGGAACCGGCAATAAAGTAGAGGATTTTGGTGTAGGGTTTTACACCAAATACGGTGATGGAGGTGTTGACCTTAGTCCGATTGCCGATCTTCTAAAAACGGAAGTGTACGAAATCGCCCGCTTTTTGGGCATTAATTCAGAAGTGATAGAAGCCGCCCCCACAGATGGACTTTGGGGCGATGATAGAACAGACGAAGACCAGATAGGTGCTTCATACCCCGAGTTGGAGTGGGCCATGAAAATGAGCGATGAAGGGAAGTCCGTTTCCGATTTTATCGGTCGCGAAAAAGAAGTATTCGACATATATAAGAAGCTTAATTCTGCCAACCGCCATAAGATGGTTCCGATTCCGGTTTGTGAAATCCCTGAAATGTTAAAATAAACCACTCAACTAAGAATCAAGTAGATAAAACGAATAAATTATCAATAATCTTGATTTTTAATAAAAAAAAGCCATTTTTGTCTACGAAATTAGATATTTAAACCTTACATTACGTGTGAGTATTTTTACACTACTCATGATTGGTATTCTTATCTTGCTAAACTTATCAAAATGATTAAAGTATTAATTGCGGACAACCATCCGATTATACGAATGGGGGTGAGACAAGTATTAAACTCTGCTTCAGGTTTCGAGGTTGTCGATGATGTTGCAACAACTTCCGAACTTTTAGAAAGACTGGAAGAGGTTACACCAGATGTTGTTTTATTGGAAATGGACATTCCAGAAATTAACGGTATCGCCACCTTAAGAAAAATTAAAAAAGATTTTCCTGAGGTCAAAGTCTTGATGTATAGTGGACAATCTGAGGACGTCTATGCACTTAGTACCATCAGGGCAGGTGCTTTTGGTTATCTATCAAAAGCCTCCGATATTGATTACATCATCTCGGCCATTCGAAAGGTAAACGAAGGTAGTATGTTTATTACCAATGAGTTAGCTCAGCGTTTAGCTTTTGATGAAGGCACACAAAAACCTCGTAGATTCTTTAGAAAACTTTCTACCCGAGAAGTTGAAGTGCTAAAATTATTAGCCAGTGGTAAACGAAATAAAGATGTAGCCATAGGGTTGAATCTTAATGAAAAAACGGTCAGTACCTATAAGGCGCGTTTGATGAAAAAATTGAATGTTGACAATATGGTTGATCTGTTGCAACAGGCTAAGGCACTAGAGTTATACTAAATATCTTCCCAAAAAAATGAAGACCCAACGTCAAAAGCGTTGGGTTTTTTATTTATACCATTAGAGTACCCGGTTCAATTTCTTATTTAGAAGTTTATTAAGTTGCAGGTAATTCATAATTTCTTCCAAAGTTTCCCGGTTATCCGCTACGCTTTCCCTTGTTTCATTTTGTAAAGCGAACATCCGTTTTTTAATTAAAAAACAACGCAACGTCAATATAGTTTCGCTCACCAATTGGGCTACTCCCTTTTTTTTATCCTTTGGATAAATATCCTTTCGCTCCCAATTATGGAGGGTATATTTTTCTTCTTCCATCATTATCGATGAAATTTCAGCGACGAGGTCTTGATCTAATTCCGATAAAAAAGTGCTAATTGAAAACTCTTCCTTTTCATTCAATTCTTCAATCAACTTATAGTAGATATTTCTAAATCGAACGTTCGTCAGCTCTATTTCATCTTCTTGCAAGTCTAGGTAAATTTTTTCATAAACCTTAGATTCTAAAGATTCGGGTTCGAGAATAAGGTCGCCTTCTTCGTTTTCCTTTAAGACCAAATCTTCGAATTCTTCCAACTCATTGCCGTATAATAGCAACATTTCAATAATTTTTCTTTCAAGCTCATACTGAACGTCTACTTTTTCGACACGCTCTTCATTCTTCACCACGGCAAAAGTATTCTCCTTCTGCGCCTGACGTTCTCTTTTCGAAGTATCGGTGCGTTCCTTTTTACTGATCTGTGCCAAGGTGGTGAACAACACCCCTTCAGAAACATTCATTATTTGAGCACACTCTTGAATATAAATCTCCTTTTTAATGGCATCGGGGACCTTGGCAATACTATTGACGATATCGCGTACCGTTTCCGCCCTTTTTATAGGGTCGTTTGCCGCTTCTTTCGCCAAAAGGTTCGCTTTGAACTGAATAAAATCCTTGCTGTTTTCTTCTAAATAGGTTTTAACTTCTTCGAGTTCGTATTTTTTGGCATAACTATCAGGATCCTCACCTTCAGGAAACGAACAAACCTTAACGTTCATGCCCTGCTCCAAAATCAAATCGATTCCGCGTAAAGAAGCACGAAGTCCGGCAGCATCACCATCGAAAAGCACCGTAATATTTTTAGTAAGCCTATTGATGAGTCGAATCTGCTCTGGTGTAAGTGCGGTGCCACTAGAGGCCACGACATTTTCGATACCTCTTTGATAGAATTGGATGACATCGGTATACCCTTCGACCAAATAGCAATTATCTTCTTTTGCAATAGCTTGCTTGGCAAAATAAATTCCATAGAGCACTTTGCTCTTGTGGTAAATATCGCTTTCGGGTGAATTCAAGTATTTGGCCGCCTTTTTATCGTTCTTCAAAATACGTCCACCGAAACCTAAAACCCTACCGCTCATGGAATGAATAGGAAACATCACCCTCGCTTTGAAACGGTCAAATTTCTTTGGATTATTCGGGTTATTGCTATCTTCCTTGACAATGGTAAGTCCTGTTTTTTCCAAGTAGTTTAATTGATAACCTTTATCTAGGGCGGCCAAGGTAAAGCCATCCCATTGGTCTAGGCAATACCCCAATCCGAATTTCTTGATAGTTTCATCGGTAAACCCCCGTTCTTTGAAATAGCTTAGCCCGATTGCCTTTCCCAATTCGCTGTTCCATAACATCTCGGAAAAGTGTTTTTGGGCGAACTCGGAGACCAAGTACATACTCTCACGCTCGTTTGCCTCTTCCTTTTGCTCATCGGTTCGCTCGGTTTCCTCAATCTCAATGCTGTACTTTTTTGCTAGATATTTTATGGCTTCAGGATAGGTAAAATGCTCATGTTCCATTAAAAAAGCCACCACATTGCCCCCTTTTCCACTACTAAAATCTTTCCAAATTTGCTTGACCGGCGATACCATAAAGCTTGGGGTACGCTCATCGGTAAAGGGACTCAACCCTTTAAAATTGGTCCCTGATTTTTTCAACTGAACAAAATCGCCGATGACCTCCTCTAAACGGGAAGTTTCATATACTTTATCAATGGTAGATTTTGAAATCAAAGTGTCTCGTAAAAAAGAAAATAGTGTCTAAAGATAAGACACTATTTCGCATTCTAAAATCAAATATAGTTTTATTCGGCAGCCACACGCCATATAGTGCCACTATCGTCATCATTGACCAAGAGCGATCCATCAGTTGCAACTACAACACATACTGGGCGACCATATACTTCACCCGCTTCTTCATCGGCAATGAAACCGGTCAAGAAATCTTCCGGGGTTTGGGGTTCACCATTTTCGAAGGGAACAAAGGCAACTTTGTACCCCGAAAAAATTGCGCGATTCCAAGAACCATGCTGGCCTACGAACGCCCCGTTCCTATATTTGGAAGGAAACTGCTCAGCCGTGTAAAACGTAAGGCCTAATGATGCGGTGTGGCTTCCTACCGGAACATCGGGTACAATTGCTTTAGCTACCAAATCTTGGTGCGGGTCGTCTTTCCATCGCGGATCATTTACTTGACCGTAATAGCTATACGGCCAGCCATACCAACCATTTTTTTTTACACTGGTAATATAATCGGGCACTAGGTCATTACCTAATTTATCTCGTTCATTTACCGCAGTCCAAAGTTCACCCGTAACAGGATTCCAGTCCATGCCTACCGGATTCCGTAATCCATCGGCATAAATAATCTCTCCGCTGCCATCAGGGTTAACTTCTAAAATATTGGCTCTTCGCTCTTCTATTTCCATTCCTTGCTCGCCGACGTTGCTGGCAGACCCTACCGATATGTATATCTTACTACCCTCTTCATTGGTAATGATATTACGTGTCCAATGGTTATTGTATCCGCTAGCGGAAAGTTCAACAATTTTATCGCCCTCCCCTTCAAGCTTATTTTGTCCCTCATTATAGGGGTAACGATAAAGGCCATCTGTATTCGCCACATAGAAGAATCCGTCCAAAACCAACATCCCAAAGTTTTGATTCAAGCCTTCAGCAAAAATATGGCGCTCGTCAACCTCTCCATCATTATTTGTATCCCGAAATAGGGTAATCTGATCCGCACTTTTCTCGGTGTCCGACTCTGCAACAAATATATCGTTGTTGGGCGCAATGTACGTCCACCTCGGGTGTTTAAGTTCGTCTGCAAACTTTGTAACCGTAAAACCAGCAGGTGCTACAGGTGTTTTGTCGCCCCAACCGATCACTTCACTTTCTTTGGTTACCGATTCCGATGAAAATGGTGCAACCAACTCAACCGAACCAATAGCCGTCTGTACTGTACTGGGCTCACTATCGGCTATATCTTCCTTGGCCTCTTCTGAGATTTTAACTTCATCTTTACAGCCTATAAAGACTGCCGCACTTAGTATAAATAAAAGTCTCTTTTTCATTGCTTTAGTTTTAAAGTAAGATAAAACTTAAACCCATACCACTCAAGCGACAGCTGCCGTTTAGGATTATTTTAACTAAACAGTCTAGCATATTTTTAGCGGCTTGTATAACTTTATACAAACTAGCCGCTGCACAAATAACAGCAAACATGATCCTCTTCTTTGGAACCCGCCCTGGAAAAACAGAAAACAAAGAACTTGATTCGATAAGTTGTCCTTTTTGCGAACAAACTGGAACACTTACCGTTTCTGAAACTTCTAATTGGTTTCATCTCTTTTGGATTCGAATCTTTAAAATCTCCAATGAAATTATTGCAGAATGCTCGCACTGCAAAAAGGTGTATTACAAAGAAGAATTCAATGATGCCATGCTACGCGCAACGGATGAAAACTAATTCAAATCAAACCGTATACCCAAAGACACATTATGTTGTTCGACCGTAGCATTCTTAAAAATCGGATTTAAATCATATTTTGCATATAGTAGAACACTATCAAAGCCTATATAACCACTTAGCCCGTAAACGAAATTACTAGTGTTATAACTTCTTTTCAATTTATCTTTTACCTCATCTCCTTCCAATTCATATTTCAGTTTTTGTCTTGTCGATAAATTTACCCCCCCATATCCTCCTATACCAAAACGGAATTTATCATGAATGGAATATCGTATCTGTTCATCGGTCTTCGTGAATTTAGAAGGCCCGAATTCAAAATGTACCGGAACCACAAGATTGTCCATTCTAAGTTTTGACTTTTTAAGCTCTAGATTGAACTCTTGTAATTCGGTCTGGCCGTTATTAACTACGAAGTATTGGTTATCAATAGGTTTCAAGCCATTCAACTGAAATGAAAGGCCATAATGCAAACGTAAAAAATTGGTGTTCTCGAAAACCCGCGTACGCCAGGCCCAACCGATTTCGAAAAAACGACTTCCGCCAATTTTATAGGGTGAATCTTCCAATGATTGTTCGTCGATAATTGCATTGTTCAGGCCAAAAGCGATTATTGGCTCCCCGTAGGTTCTCTTGTCATAAACGGGTTTCTTTTGGTTTCCCGAATTGTATTTTATTCCAAAGAGTACATCGCCTTCATTATCGTCACCCCCGAATGCAATTTCGATACTGCTAGTCTCCGTATTGAGGTCTACTGCCCCTTTACGCTTCAATAATTCGATGGTATTCTGTAAAATCGCTACCTTGTTCTCAATATTTTTAGCGTGCTTTTCTGCTGCTTCCTTTTTTCGTTCTTGTGCCTTTTCTTGTGAAATCTCGCCTTTACGAAGGCTTTCATTTATTATTTCAACTTCCTTTCTCAAGGCCTCACGTTCTACTTGGGCAACCGCTGCTTTTTTCATTTCCAGTTCTTCTACCTTGTACTTCAGGGTTTCATCATCTTGTGCCAACAGATTTTGGGTAAGCAATGAAATTAATAGTAGTACTAAATACAATGTAATCGTTTTCATATGATTTTGATTTATTACCCCCGTGTATCGCCGCACCACCTCGTTAGTACCAAAGAGGCGAAGCGATATTCAGGAGTTTGATTAATGATTGATGAATTCTATTTGTTACGATCGGCCACAGCAGTTCTTACCTTAAGGAGGCCATTTTTGAGGGCATCGAAAATTTCATCCCGAAAAGATTTATCCAATTCATTTTCCACATCGGCCAAAAGCGCCATTGGATCAACTGAGCTATCTTTTCTGAAAATTTTGTTTTCTAGTATTTCTTGTTGGGCCTCGAGCAGCAAGGCATCGATTTCTTCATCGGTCACTACCCCATTCTTTTTTTCCAGTGTACCGACTTGAGCAGCAATCTCGGCTATTTTTGAATCGATCAATCCGTTCGAAGCTCTAGGAACTATTACTACCTTTTCCTGCGGAATACTCGGCTTAGCCACCACGGCAATCGCCTTTTTTACAGCGCTCTCGATTTCAGGAAGTGCAACAACCCGATTTGTGTTCTTCGGTTCTATTATTTTTTCAATGTTGGTATTTTCGATTGTTATTTTTTTCCCTAAAACAACTTTAGGCACTTGTTGTTTTTCCTGCAGCGCAGGACCCTCTCGATTTTCCTCTACTACAGTTTGAGGTATATCTATCATCTTTTCCCCATTAAAATACCAAGCAGAAACTAACAGAAGGCCAATCGCACTTGCTGCAATACCGTACCAATAGTAACTTTTTGACCTAGGTTTTTCAGAAACCTCCAGTTTCCCCGAAATACTATTCCAAGCATTCGCAGAAGGACGGATCTCTCGCTCTTGCAGACTTTTTTTAATATGGTTTTCAAATTTACTCGGTGCCATAACCTACTATATTTTGTTGCTTTAATCGTTCTTGTAGCCATTTACGGGCTTTATAAAGTTGCGATTTAGAAGTACTTTCAGAAATATTCAATATTTCTGCAATGTCTTGGTGTTTATACCCTTCTACAGCATACATTACGAATACCGCTCGATACCCCTCGGGCAAAGCATCGATCAAACGCTGTATATACTCGGCATCAAATTCAGAGGTAGTGTTTGTAATCTGCAAAGTTGCCCGTTCAAAAAGACTGTCATCATACACCACGAACTGCCGCTTACGTAAATGGGAAATACATTCCCTGACCATAATTCTGCGTAACCAGCCTTCGAAGCTGCCTTCATTTCGAAAAGTGTCCAACTTTTTAAAAGCCTTTACAAAGCCATTGACCATAGCATCCTCGGCAAACTGCAGGTCTGTAATATACCTTCTACAAACCCCCAACATTTTCGGTGCATACTTCTCATACAAACGCTGTTGCGCATCTCGGTTGCCCGATGCTGATTTTTTGACCAGCTGTTTTTCGTTTTTGTAGAATGGAATAATTTTCAAGCCTTTTGATATTACCTTCTATAAAGATAGACGCATCGTTCTATGAAAAGGTTGCCTGAACGGGTTATTTTTTTAATGAAAATGTGTGAAATACTTACCTTACTTCTTTCGATCGACAACATAGTTGACCATCAATTCAAGTGAATTTTTATAGTCTGATTCGGGGTAGGCACTTAAGAGGAACAATGCCTCTTCCTTAAAAGCCAACATTTTTGTAACGGCATATTCCAACCCTCCCCTTTCCTTTACAAAGGCTATGACCTCCTTTACTCTTTTTTTATTCTTATTATGATTTTTCACCGAATTGATGAGCCATTTTTTCTCTTCGGCACTACAATTATTGAGTACGTAGATTAATGGTAAAGTCATTTTTTGCTCCTTAATATCAATGCCTGTCGGTTTGCCAATTTTATATCCTCCATAATCGAAAAGGTCGTCTTTTATTTGAAAGGCCATTCCACAAAATTCCCCGAATTTTCGAAAAGTCTCTACATGTTCAGAATCGGGTCGCACCGAACAGGCGCCAAGGCTACAACAAGCTGCAATCAATGTAGCGGTCTTTTGACGGATGATATCGTAATAGACCGATTCAGTAATATCTAATCGTCGGGCCTTTTCAATTTGCAGAAGCTCCCCTTCGCTCATTTCCCGTACGGCAACGGAAATAATACGTAAGAGGTCAAAATCAGAATTATCAATCGACAACAACAGCCCTTTTGACAAAAGGTAATCCCCTACAAGAACTGCGATTTTATTTTTCCATAGGGCATTTATTGAGAAAAACCCCCTTCGTTTATAACTTTCATCGACCACATCGTCGTGAACCAAAGTAGCCGTATGAATCAATTCGATCACCGCTGCACCCCGATACGTGCGCTCGTTGACCACACCGTCATTCAACAATTTGGCGGCCAAAAATACAAACATTGGCCGCATTTGCTTTCCCTTTCGGTTTACAATATAATAGGTGATTCTATTTAGTAAAGCAACCTTCGAAGACATGGAATCACGAAACTTTGCTTCAAAAAGTTCCATTTCCTTTTCAATGGGTTCCTTTATTTGGGATACAATTTTCAAGAAGTACGTTTTACAGCTTAGGCCTATCAAATTTGAAGCGCTAAAAATAAGTAAAATGGGGCAGTAATCAACTCTCAACATGCAGTATTCCCCACCCAACATTTTATTCCCGTCAGGAAATTATACACTTACTTACTGTTTGTTGGCCAACTGCCCACAGGCCGCATCGATATCTTTACCGCGCGAGCGTCGAACGGTCACTACAATACCCTTTTTTTCCAAACTGGCAACATAGCGCTCAATAGCCTTATTAGATGCCTGTCTGAACTCACCATCGTCTATTGGGTTATATTCGATCAAATTTACCTTTGACGGCGCAAATCGGCAAAAATCGACCAGGGCATCAACATCTTTTTGACTATCGTTAATTCCTTCCCAGACTACATATTCGTACGTAATGCGACTGTTCGTCTTGGTATACCAATAGACAAGGGCCTCGCGCAGGTCAGCTAACGTGAATGTTGCATTAAACGGCATAATCGATGTACGGATTTCATCAATTGCAGAATGTAAGGAAACCGCCAATTTGAACTTTACCCCATCATTAGCCATTTTTTTAATCATCTTTGGCACTCCCGAAGTAGAAACCGTAATGCGTTTAGGTGACATACCCAGACCTTCCGGGGAAGTAATCTTTTCAATGGCCTTTAGCACATTATTGTAGTTCATCAATGGTTCGCCCATACCCATAAAAACAATATTGCTCAGAGGCCTATCAAAATACAATCGACTTTCGTTGTCAATGGCTACAACTTGATCATAGATCTCATCAGGATTCAAGTTACGCATTCGTTTCAATCGTGATGTGGCGCAGAACTTACAATCTAGACTACAACCTACCTGACTTGAAACACAAGCTGTAGTTCTACTACTGGTAGGGATCAAAACCGATTCTACGACCAAATCATCATGTAGACGAACGGCATTTTTTATGGTGCCATCGTTACTACGCTGCATTTGATCTACTTTAATATGGTTGATTACAAAATTGGCTTCAAGCATATCACGGGTTTCTTTCGAAAGATTGGTCATAACCTCGAAAGAGTGGGCCGATTTGTTCCAGAGCCATTCGTAGACTTGGTTTCCTCGAAATGCTTTATTTCCTTGAGAAACAAAAAATGTTCTCAATTGTTCCTTTGTCAGTGCCCGTATGTCTTTTTTCTTTAGCTGCTCAGCCATTGTATTAAAGATAAAAAATCAAAAAATCCCGCTTAAAATTAAAATTGTTTAAGCAGGATTTTAATATAGTCATTTCAGGGCTCCCAACGAAACCGTAGACTCCTTGAATATTATATAATCAACATGGCGTCACCATAGGAATAAAAGCGATAACCCTCTAAAATGGCCTCTTTGTACGCTTTTTTCATCAAGTCATGTCCCATAAATGCCGATACCATCATCAACAACGTTGATTTAGGCAAATGAAAATTAGTTACCATGCAATTGGCGATACTAAAATCATAAGGAGGAAAAATAAATTTATTCGTCCACCCATCAAAAGTATTCAATGTATGGCCTGATGAAACAGCGCTTTCCAACCCTCTCATGGCTGTCGTACCCACTGCACAAACCTTCTTTTTGTTTGCTTTTGCGTTATTCACAACTTCGGTAGCTCTTTCATCAATGATCAATTCCTCACTATCCATCTTATGCTTTGAAAGGTCTTCTACCTCTACCGGGTTAAAGGTACCTAGCCCAACATGTAGTGTAACTTCAGCAAAATCGACACCTTTTATTTCTAGACGTTTCAACAAATGTTTTGAAAAGTGCAATCCGGCAGTCGGTGCCGCTACGGCACCTTCGTGTTTGGCATAAATTGTTTGATACCGCTCTTCATCTTCCGGTTCTACACCGCGCTTGATGTATTTTGGCAATGGGGTCTGGCCTAAATCCCGAAGTTTCCTTCTAAAATCTATATATGAACCATCATATAAAAACCGAAGTGTACGCCCCCTAGAAGTGGTATTGTCGATAACTTCCGCTACCAAGGTCTCATCATCACCAAAATAGAGTTTGTTACCGATTCGTATTTTTCGTGCAGGATCAACAAGAACATCCCAAAGACGCTGTTCTTCGTTTAATTCACGCAACAAAAAAACTTCGATACGTGCACCGGTTTTTTCTTTATTTCCATAAAGTCTTGCCGGAAACACCTTGGTATTGTTCAGCACCATAACGTCTCCCTCATCAAAATAATTGATCAGGTCTTTGAACATTTTGTGTTCTATTTTTCCCGTCTCTCTATGGACAACCATTAATTTGGACTCATCCCTGTTTTCAGCCGGGTATTCAGCCAATAGATTGTCGGGCAGTTCAAAACTAAAGTGCGATAATTTCATATGTTATTATTATTGTTTTGAATGAAAAACATGAATTCCACAGATAAAACCTCGATTTGCTAAGGAATTCTGAAATTCTATGTCATGCAATGCATTTCGGTTCGCAATTTTTGCGGCTGCAAATATACAATCCTAGAATAGGCGTTGTCAAGTAAAACGATGATTAAATGCTAATTATAATTTTTCAATCTGAATTTGCAACTTTCTCAAGTCATTCCAAAAATCAGGATACGATTTCGAAACCACTTCGGCATCATTGATAATAATTGATGTTTTCAAAGCCAAAGGAGCAAAAGCCATTGCCATTCTGTGATCGTTATAAGTATCTATCGCCACGTCGGGCTTTATCGTAGTGCCCGCTTTCAATGTAAGTGCATTATCGGTCACCGATATAACAGCGCCCAATTTCGACAATTCTTCATGCAAGGCCTCTAACCGATCGGTTTCCTTAATTTTTAAGGTATGCAAACCTGTGAGATGGCAACCTATACCTAACCCAAAACAGGTTACGGCAATCGTTTGCGCTATATCAGGAGCATCTTGTAGTGCGCAGGTAATGGTCGACAATTGTTCATTTTCTATTTTTCGCAGAACAATCGTGTTGTTTTCAAAAGTAGTCGCTACCCCAAATTGTGTGTAAATTTCAGAAAGCACACTATCGCCTTGTAGACTGTCTTTTTTGTATGCTGACAAGGTAATTTCGGTACCTACTTCAGCCAAGGCTACGATACTATAAAAATAGGATGCAGAGCTCCAATCGGATTCTACAACCAAATTAGTAGCATCTATGTTCGACTTTGGAGCTATCTTAATGCTATTGCCTTCGAAAGTTGTTTCTATGCCTACCCCATTTAACAACCCTAACGTCATTTGAATGTAAGGCACCGAGGTAATTTTACCGACCAATTCGAGTTCGAGTCCTTTTTGTAAACTGGCGGCGATGAGTAGTAAGGAAGATATATATTGACTACTTACATCGGCCGGAAGGCTCACCTTGCTTTTAGTAATTTTTCTCCCTTTTATCGTAATAGGAGGATAACCTTCGTCTTTTTGGTAGGTGATATCGCACCCCAAACTGCGCAAAGCCTCAACGAGGATTTTAACCGGTCTTTCCGTCATGCGTTTCGAACCGGTCAGAACCACCTCTTTCCCTTCTTGAGAGGCAAAATATCCGGTTAAAAAGCGCATTGCAGTGCCCGCATGGTGTATGTCGACCACTCCGTTTTGTACCTTCAGTCCCTTTTGCATCACTTGGGCATCATCGGAATTGGAGAGATTCTCAATGGAAATATTCGGATACAAGGCCTGCAAAAGCAATAGTCGATTCGATTCACTTTTTGAGCCTGTAATCTGAATTTTTGAATTTAAAAAATTACTGGGAGGAGCGGAAAGGTGTAGTTTCAATGTTCTCTATATTTTTAGGCGATGAGCAGAATTGAGGAGCTCAAACATCAAATGTTGGCACCTAATATCAAACTCAAAGCGAACGAAGCACAAAGATAAATTATTTAAGCTTTTTATTACTATGATGTCGATCGTGATCACGTTCGGTTTTAAGCTTTAATTTATCATAAAAGGCCTTGTCAAGATCCACACCTGTCTGATTGGCCAAACAAAGTACCACAAAAAGTACATCGGCCAGTTCTTCCCCTAAATCTTTTTCTTTGTCTGATTCCTTTTCGCTCTGCTCACCATAACGTCTCGCAATAATACGGGCTACCTCACCTACCTCTTCGGTAAGCTGTGCCATGTTGGTCAGTTCATTAAAATAACGAACGCCATGGGCCTTTATCCATTCATCTACTTCCTGCTGCGCTTTCTGTATACTCATTCTCAGTAATTTTAGATAAAACTACCTTTTCTGTTTCTTTTTCTACCAATTGTCGATAAAATTCTTTCAGGGTTTCATAATAATTAGGCGGAATTATACCAGAATTGATAGCAACGCTTGCAGTTAAATCTATTTCTTGGGAATTATTTTTTATTGCGTATTTGAACGACCCTAAATTTTCCGGCAAACTAATTATTTTAGCTTGGGGCATAGTCTCTACTTGATATCCTTCCGGTATTTTAATTTTGATTATAAACTTATCTTCCCAAGGAAAACCAAAATCAACAGGAAACTCTCTTTTCTCAAGCTTAAATGGATTTTCTTCCGCTGCCAAATGAAGCATCGGTGAAAAATATAACTTGTTGCCAACAACATCAATAACATCTTCCTTATAGAAATTATAAAATTGAACTATAGGCTTATCTATTTCAGAATTGTTGGTCAGTTTATAATCAGATATTTCGATATTGTCGTTTAGCTTTTCCTCTTGTTCCAGAAAGGCATCTTGGGTACCTTTGTTATACTTGCCCCTAAAAATCATGGCATAATGACCCCTATACTGCTGTCTGAATTCGCCATCGACTGAACCATCATCATTAATAGCCACCCTGATCATGGCAGTATCAGTCGATTTTTTTGAAGGAATTAAACTGATATTTCTTGACGTTCCATTTTCAGAAATAAGTCTCCCTTCCCAATTCAATGCCCGCACCGGAATCATATTTGGAGCATTGAATGGGCTCGTAGCATCTAACAAAACCATACCATTAGATGTCTCTACACCTGAAACCACGTAATTGTATCCCTCACGGGTCGGGAACAACGGAATGCCATGAGACCTTGTACTTACAAGTACGGGGTTGGCCTTCAACCCCGCATTTCTTAACATTGAAGTAAGAATTAGATTGAGCTCTGCGACATTACCGGTACGATCTTTATACGCTTTTTTCACACCGTCGATAGTGTACTTGCCATAGACCCCGTTCCACTTGATCTGTGACTTGACGAAATCAAAAATCAAAGTTATTCGTTCTATAGGATTAGACACCCCGGAAATAATTGTTTTTAGGTCATCATCGTAATAACCCTTTTTATTCAATTCTGTTCCAAAATTGGGGTGGTCGTATATCTTTTTAACTACATCTTCCCATGTCGTGGCAAAATACTTAAGTCCGCTATTCGGGAACTTTGTGTACGATAATTCATATTTAATGGACGAACGATAGTTGTTGATATTGTTTACAAAAGGTTCTGTTTTCAAAGCTGGCACATCTGTTAGTTCATAGGTCGTAATTTCTTTATTAAAACTGATCACACTAGTACTAAAATTAGTATTTCTAGATGAAAACCCTTGCCCCCCTGATCTTGTTTTATTCAGAAAAGATATTTGATCGGTTACTGTACGTTTATCTGACCTTATTGGCAAAAAACCTTTCGTATTCAATCTAAAAATAAAGTATTCGGGCGATTCCATGATTGCCACTGTCTTTTTTATGGGTATATCTTCCTGTAAAATGAATTCATCAATATTGGAAATAAAAGGGGAAACTACGGAATATTGATATTCTAGTACCGAACCCTCTTTTACATTGGGCATCGTAAAAGATTTTTGGTCGTAATATTTAGACAATTCGATTTCAAATTCACCGTCTTTCCTTAATTTTGATTCTACTATTTTTCCTTCTTGTAAATTATAGGTAACTCCTTTTAATCCTAAAACTTGTTCTTTGGCGCCGCCTTCTTTGTAGAGGTTTATTTTTCTCGTGGCGTAATCGAATCCCTCTTTACTGAAGATTTTAAGTCGATTATGAAATTCGGTAACAAGCTCAAATCCTTTATCTTTATTATAGACAAAATGTGTTTTTCTATACTGGTATAGATAAGTTGCATCAGCCAATGAATCTTTGGGGTTGTATTTTTCCGTCAATTCATTCATTGAAACCTTTCCAAATTTAATTTCCTGCGCCTGCAATTGCATCACTATTAAAACAAGTACGGCCGTCAAATATTTACTTTTCATAATTGTCATATTATTTTTTTAGATAAAATGATTTTTAAATTGTCAGTTTTCGAAATCGTTCTTCTAAAGTCACGGTATGCATTGTATTCTTCCTTAGAATATCGGCCGCGTCGTATTAAAAGCTTCCTCGTATACTGCAGGCCATTGGAGCCCTGTTTCTCTACTTGCATGCTATAGGTTCCGAATTTTGTATCTATAATTTTTGGTTCGGGCAGAACATCCACTTTATAAGACTCTGGTAATGTTATCTTATAGGTATTCTCATCTAAATATCCTCTTGAAACTTCAAAATCTTGTTTTCTTTTTCGGTATCTATCGGGCACAAAGGTATTGGCATCAAAAGGGTTAAGTTGGATTAGCATATCGTCTGCAACCCAACTTGCGTATGACTGTGCTTCTAATCTCACATTCTCGGCATAGGCAATGGCATCTTTATCATTTTCCAATTTGATTTTGTTAATTTTTAATCCATTGATATTGCTCCAGTACTGTTTATAGTATTTATCTCTTTCTTCATCGGTCAGCATTGTTAAGGAAGAGCGCTTGTCGTATTGCATCCCTTGAGTTGATATGTTGACATCAGCACTAAGACCACCTTGCCCAGATATAATGATATCGGCCTGAGTCACTTTTTTATTATCCGAATCAAGATAAGCTGATGTGTGCTTAATAGTTCCTCCCTCCGGAGTAATTACCAAAACATCACGGTCATCTGTGAAATCGCCCAAGAACCCAAAAGGTATCTTTTGACTAGTACATTCAAGCCAGATATCATCACCATCATTCGGTAAATTCAATATGATATGATTGCCTTGCATCGAGGCAAAATCCTTTTCTATATTACGTTTCTCATCACCTGCCCAAACAACGGTATAATACGATTCAATACCCTGTGATTTAAGAAGTGCACGTGTATAATTTGTAAGACCTTTGCAATCACCATATTTTACACGGTCGACCTCTTCTGCAGCGATAGGCATCCATCCTCCAATTCCCAACTGAACACTTATGTAGCGCGTGTTATCTTGCACATATTTATAAACAATTTTGGCTTTTTTGACCGGGTCTGTGATTCCCTGTAGTAAACCTTCGATTTTGGCTACTGTGGCCGACGAAAGCACATCTTTATTTGCCAGCATTCTATCATACCGCCATTTACCAAAAGATTTCCAATCACTGGCTTCCCCATCGATGCCCTCTAAATGGAATTCATCGAGTGCAAGTAGCAACTGGGGCTGCGTCTCGTTGAAAGACGGACTTATCATTTCCTTTTTTAAGACCGGAATATCGATAGCCTCATAAATCAAAACATTGCCTGAAGATTTATTTGAAATAGCATAACCATCAAAGTTTTTTTCAAGCTTTCTGACGTTGGTTCCTTCCGGATACTCAAATCGATATGCACTCTTTTCAACTCCTACCAAGTAATCGTCTACAGGAGTCCATTTTGGAATAAATGCCGTATTCGAAGTCTGATAACTGTAAGAGAAATCTATGGTATACGGATAACTAAGGGGTATATATTCAAAATATTTAATTCTTGAATCCTCATATAACGAAATACTCGATACTGCACTGACATCTTTAAAATCTTTCTTTCTTATTTTATCGATCTGATTCCCCGACGCATCATAAATAATGGCCTCGAATTCTTCTAGTTTAATTTCCGAATCGTAGTACACATAGTTCTTTATGGCTTCTTTCCCGGCGTTTCGAAAGACGGTTGTCACCGTTCTGCTTTTGACCGTCATTCTATCACTCGAAAGTAACCTTATGTCGGTTTCATCCAGGCGCACCAACGCATTGGCATTTTCGGTCAGACCCTTATTCAAAATAATAGACTGAAAATCAGCATTCTGAGCACTAGAAACGTGCAAAAAGAGCAGGAAGAATAGATAACTAAGTAGGCGCATTTGTCAGATTTGGGAAAAACTTACAATGACAAATCACCTAAATTTCTTACTAAAAAAAATAAAAATTCGACAAAGAGTGTTATTCTTTGTTCTTTGTATCAATAATAATCGTTACCGGACCATCGTTTAACAAATCAACTTTCATATCGGCACCAAAAATACCAGTCCCGACTTTTTTACCGAGGTCATTTTCAAGTTGTTTGACAAAATTCTGATACATAGGCACCGCAACATCAGGCTTTGCTGCTTTAATATACGAGGGTCGGTTTCCCTTTTTTGTAGCTGCATGTAAGGTAAACTGACTGACTACCAAGGCATTGCCTTGCTCTTGAAGAAGTGATCTGTTCATAACGCCTTCGGCATCGTTAAATATTCTAAGATTGACGACCTTCCGCGATAGCCATTCAATATCTTGTAAATCGTCGGCATCTTCAACACCCAAAAGAATTAAAAGCCCCTTGGTAATTTCAGAAACTATTTTTCCATCAACCGTGACACTTGCCCTGGAAACCCTCTGTATGACCGCTCGCATTTATTTCTCTTCTCCGTAGTTATCAATCCTATAGGTATCGTCATCACCCGTAACCATCTGTACATAACTTTTATACCGGCTCCACGACACTTCATTATTTTCTAAAGCTACTTTGACCGCACATTTTGGCTCGTCTAAGTGTAAACAATTATTAAATTTACAATCACCTTTCAAAATAAAGAATTCGGGAAAATAATCACCTATTTCCGAGGGTTCCATATCGACAATACCAAATCCCTTGATCCCAGGAGTATCGATAATCCGGGCTCCAAAACTTAAATCGTGCATTTCGGCAAAGGTTGTTGTATGTTGCCCTTGAAGATGTTGTTCCGATATTTCGGCCGTCTTTATTTCCAATTGTGGTTCGATTAGATTGATTAAAGTCGACTTTCCCACTCCCGAATGGCCTGCGAACATACTCGTTTTATCATTCATCAACTGCTTTACCTCATCAACATTCTTTCCCGTTTTTGCTGATATACCAACACATCTGTACCCGATATCACGATACATTGCAGCCAAATATTTCACTTCGGCCAACTCGTCGATATCATAACTATCAATCTTGTTAAAAAGCAAAACGGCAGGTACTTCGTAAGCCTCGGCAGTGGCTAAAAACCGATCTATAAACAAGGTATAAGTTTTCGGATTGTTCAAAGTCACAATCAGAAAAACCTGATCTAAATTAGCCGCAATGATATGAGTTTGCTTTGACAAGTTTACCGATTTGCGAATGATATAATTCTTTCGGTCTTCGATTTGAGAGATTACACCTATAGCATCATCGCCTAACCGTTCGATTTCGAATTTAACAATATCTCCCACAGCCACTGGGTTAGTACTCTTAATCCCCTTGAGCCTAAACTTTCCCTTGATCCTGCATTCAAAAAAACGCCCGTCATCAACCTTTACCGTGTACCAACTACCTGTTGATTTATAAACAGTTCCCCGCATATTGCAAAATAACGGTTTTTTAACGTAATGGCAGTGATTCTTTTCCGTTGTCGCTTGAACTATTTCAATGAGTTTCAGGGAAATTTAAAACCCGTCCTTTTTATAAATAGTTTTATTTTTGAAAATCGAACACGTTTTTCAAACGCTCAAAATAAAATCATCCAACAAACATTTAAAAAAATGAAAAAGCTTTCTATTATTTTAAGTCTGTTTTTATGTGCATTTCTAGAGAGCAATGCGCAGCAATTCAAAGTAATTACAAGTGTAGAATCTATTGTACCCAGTGGTATGGGACGGTCTAGAATCATTGATGCCCAAGAAGACAAAGATTTTGAGGATTTTACTTCAGAGCAAACCGATGAAGACAATACCCGTAATAAATCTAAACGCAGTGAAATTCGAGTAAAGAATTTTGAAGAAACGAAACTTCTTAATTTTTATAATATCGCAGGTATACGCTTTCAGAATATCGCCGCTAACGATGCCGTAATCTCATCTAAACTTTCTGCATTGGCCGCAGAGGGATGGGAACTGGCCTTTGTTACCAGTGCCGTTGAAGCGGATGCCGGCCAAAATGATGGCCAAGGTATATTTATTACCAGATACGTATTTAAGAAAGATTGATTAATGTCAACATTGGTGCAGTCGAATGGTTTTAAAATACTTCGACTGCACGCAACGTGACAAACGAGTTACCAAGAAGATTATGCGTTAATAATCTTTTCTTGGTGATTTATAGATTCTTGGTGAATGGCCTTGAACATTTTTAATACGAATTCTTCGCTCAATCCTTTCGACTCTCCTTCCAAAATCATGGCGCCCAAAATTTGGTTCCATCGTGTTGACTGTAAGACCGCAACGTTTTTTTGCTTTTTCAAAGCACCAATACTGTCAGAAATCTTCATTCGCTTCCCTAGGGTTTCAATCAACTGGTGATCGAAGATATCTATCTGAGTTCTTAGGTTGCTCAGTTTACTGTTATATTCCGCTTCGCTATCGGTCTCCTTTCGAATTCTCAAATCTTTCATGATCTGAACCAATCGATTTGGGGTAACTTGCTGAGCGGCGTCACTCCACGCATTGTCAGGATCATGATGTGTCTCAATCATCAATCCATCAAAATTTAGGTCCAATGCCGTCTGTGAAACATCAAAAATCATATCACGCTTTCCGGTAATATGCGATGGATCATTGATTATAGGAAGGTCAGGAAACTTTGTCTGAAGATCAATGGCCAACTGCCACTCTGGAATATTTCTGTATTTGGTCTTTTCGTAAGTAGAGAACCCTCTATGAATGACTCCTAAGTTTTTGATGTTTGCCGTATGCAAACGTTCGACAGCACCTAACCATAAAGACAAGTCAGGATTTACAGGGTTTTTAATTAGAACCACTTTATCGGTTCCTTCCAAAGCATCGGCAATTTCTTGAACAATAAATGGACTTACGGTAGAACGGGCACCAATCCATAATAAATCAATATCATGCTCCAAAGCTAATTCGACGTGGGCACGATTGGCAACTTCGGTAGCCGTTTTTAATCCGGTTTCCTCTTTTACTTTCTGCAACCATTTTAAACCCAAGGCACCTACACCTTCGAAGTTTCCAGGACGCGTGCGTGGTTTCCAGATTCCGGCGCGGTAGTAATTTACGTCGGTATCTTTCAAACTGTGGGCTATTCCCAACACCTGTTCTTCGGTTTCAGCACTACATGGCCCTGCTATCACCAAAGGGTGATCCAACCCCATATTATCTAACCATGATCTCATTTCTTTTGAATTCTCCATTACTTGTTAATTTTACTTTTTGATATTGCTACTTTAATGCGATTTATACTTATTATTTTTGATACTCTTTATCAGAGCCTACACTTTCTTACCCTGTCAATTCTTTTTTATTATGGGGCATCCCTTTTAATATTTCCTTTATTCTATTCGTATCGTTCATTTCATTAAAAATACCCTCATAATCTCCATCTTCAAGCAATTGTTTAAACTCTTGAAGGTTCTGAATGTACTCGTTCAGGGTCTTGATCACATTGCTTTTATTCTGTTCGAAAATAGGTGTCCACATTGCAGGAGAACTTTTTGCCAATCGCACTGTGCTTTCAAACCCACTGCCTGCCATGTCAAAAATATCCCTTTCATTCTTTTCTTTCTCGATAACCGTCTTTCCCAACATAAATGCGCTTATATGTGACAAATGAGATACATAGGCTATGTGCTTATCATGTGCCTCTGGGTTCATATATCGAATGCGCATACCCATTTGCTGAAAAAGTTCTAAAGCTCTTTCCTGCAATTTAAAGGCCGTTTTTTCAACTTCACAAATAATATTGGTCTTGCCAACATACAGCTGATCGATTGCCGCCGAAGGACCTGAAAATTCGGTTCCGGCAATAGGATGGCACGCCAAAAAATTACGTCTTTTCGGATGGTCTTCAACAATTTTGCATACCATTGCCTTAGTTGAACCCACGTCGAATACCACACAATCATCGGAGACGGCATCCAATATTTTAGAAAGTTCGGCTGCCAAAACGTCAACCGGGGTACTGACAATTACAATATCTGCCAAATGCAACTCTGCATAACTTGATTTTATATCGATGATATTCAAGGTCAAGGCTTCCTCCAAATGAGATGCGTTTGCATCAATTCCGAAGATTTTACCCTCTAATCCCAGTCGCTTAATGTCTTTGGCCATTGAGCCGCCGATCAATCCGATACCGATGATAAATATGTTCATTTTGTTTATGCTAAATTTCAGATGCTCACGCTTCTTACTTTCTTTTTATTATTTGCACTAATACCGCAACTACTTAAATCTACTTATAGCCTCCTGTATCTTCTCTTCTTTTACGCATAAAGAGAATCGAATGTACCCTTCCCCCATACTTCCAAAAATAGTTCCGGGAGTCAAGAATATGTCTTTGTCGTATAAAATTTCGTTGATAAACTCCTCTGCCGGGAGGCTTCCTTTTGGTAATTTCGCCCAAACGAACATACCGACAGAATCCTTATCATAGGTACAACCCAATTTATCTGCCAATTTAAAAATCAGTTCTTGGCGCGCCCTATAGACTTTATTTAATTCATCAAACCAACCCGTTCCACTTTTTAAAGCCGCAATGGCCCCTTTTTGAATTCCGTAAAACATACCCGAATCCATATTGCTCTTAACCTTTAAAACAGCATCGATGTGTTCTGCACTTCCGAGTACCATACCTACCCGCCATCCAGACATATTAAAGGTCTTGCTCAATGAATTCAGCTCCAAGGCGAAATCTTTTGCGCCATCAATTGCCAAAATACTTGTTGGATTATTGTTCAATACAAAACTATACGGATTGTCGTTGACCAATAAGATATCATTTTGTTTGGCGAAGGCTACCAGTTGCTTAAATTGCTCTCGACTTGCGATTGCCCCCGTAGGCATATGCGGATAATTAATCCACATCAACTTGACCTTCGACAAGTCTTGTTCCCCTAGAGCTTCCAAATCGGGAAACCAATTATTCTCTACAGTCAAATTGTAATATAGTGCCTTGGCACCGACCAGCTTTGTAACAGAGGTGTATGTCGGATAACCCGGATTGGGAATCAAAACCTCATCGTCTTGATTTAAAAAAGCCATACTAATATGCATGATGCCTTCCTTCGATCCCATTAAAGGTAAAATCTCGTTTTCAGGACTGACCGCTACCTCGAACTTTTCTGCATAAAATTCAGAAATGGCAGCCCGCAATTGCGGCAACCCTTGATAACTTTGGTATTGGTGCGCGCCATCATCAAAAACCGCGTTCTGAACACTTTCAATAATTTCTTTTGACGGTGCCAGGTCAGGGCTACCGATACCCATGTTGATAATAGGACGCCCTGCGGCCATAAGCCCCCTAACTTCCCTCAATTTCTTTGAAAAGTAGTATTCCTCTACTGTATGTAAACGATCGGCCGTACGTATCATGTTCTGGCGTTTTTATATTCTCCCAATATTTTGAAATCTTCTGACATAATTTCCAACAAAGACTTTGCCTTTGCAAAATGCTTATATTTTTCGAAAGTTACATCCACAAAAAAGGAATACTTCCAAGGTTCTTCTATGACCGGTAATGATTGTATTTTTGTCAAATTCAAATTACAATCACTCATTACATTTAGCACTGTTGCCAAACTACCCCTTTTATGATCGGTCAAAAATCGAAGTGATGCCTTATTAATCTGAGAGAGTGGCAAAACTTTATTCTTTGTTCTCACGATAATAAACCGTGTTGCATTGTTCGAAATGGTCTGTATTTCAGAGGCGATAATTTCAAGATCGTACAATTTAGCCGCCACTTTCGGGGCTATTGCAGCAATATCCTTCAAGCCGCGTTCTTGAATTCGCGCCGCCGTTTCAGCCGTATCGACCGCTTCTACCAGCTTAATATGCGGATAAACCTTCAGAAAGTCTTTACATTGCAACAAAGCCATTGGATGTGAATGTATTTCCTTTATATCCTCCATCTTTTGGCCTTTGAGAACCATTAAATTATGATGTATATTCAAGTAATGCTCCCCTACGATATGAAGGTTATTGTGGTTCACCAGCGCATAATTGGGAATTATCGAACCCGCAATCGAGTTCTCAATAGCCATTACGCCTACATCAGCATCCTTAGTGAGCAGACTATCGACCAATTCATCAAAAGACATACATTCTACAAGATCGACATCTTCCGAAAAATACTCATTTGCCACCTGATGGTGGTTCGACCCCTTAACGCCTTGGATAGCTACTTTTAAACTCATATACTTTAACTGACCCCGAACCAATGGCCGGGAGGTTTGTTGTTGACCAACTTCTAATTACCGATTCTTCTATCGAACGCAAAAAACACAAAATTGAACAAAAAAAAAGCCCCATTCTTCATGGGACTTCAACTTGTTTATATTTTTAGAATATACTACAACAGTCCCATACCTCCCTTAAAAAAGAAGTAAAAATAAAAACCGTTCCAGAAATATCTTTTTGTCATTGTTCCGTAAATATTCGGCTAATGTACTAATTAAATTTAAAAATCAAGTTTTAAGGGAATCTTTTTTTGATTTTTTAGGCTATCAAAGAAATCACTGTCGATTTTTTTATAATATTCTGATTTGTTGCGAATAATGAATTAGAGCCGTCTTCCGTTTTTGTTTATTTTTGAAAAAAAATGTATTCATGTCCATATCGGTGCAACATATTTCCAAATCATTTGGCACACAAAAGGCGCTTAATGATGTCTGCTTTGAAATCAAAAAAGGAGAAATCGTTGGTTTCTTGGGCCCCAACGGGGCAGGTAAGAGTACCATGATGAAAATACTAACGACTTCAAGTCTTGCCGATGAAGGAGATGCCACCGTTAATTCGTTTGATGTTCGGTCAAACAAAAAAAAGGTACAGCAATGTGTGGGTTACTTACCAGAACACAATCCGTTATATTTAGACATGTATGTCAAAGAATACCTTCTTTTTAATGCGGAAGTATACCAGTGTGAAAAAGGAAATGTTCAATCCGTAATCGAGCAAACCGGACTAACCCCTGAAGCACATAAAAAAATAGGACAACTCTCTAAAGGTTATCGCCAACGAGTCGGGCTTGCGGCGGCCCTATTGCACGACCCCGAAGTTTTGATTTTAGACGAACCTACTACCGGACTTGACCCTAACCAATTGTTAGACATCCGAAAGCTTATCAAAGAAATAGGAAAGCAAAAGACCATTATGCTTTCAACCCATATCATGAAGGAAGTAGAAGCTGTTTGCGATCGGGTAATCATTATTAACAAAGGTGTTATCGTTGCCGATAAAAAACTGGAAGCACTTCGGGATACAGAAGAGCAGTTAATAGAAGTAGAATTCGATTATAGGGTCGAAGAGGCTTTTTTGAAACAACTGCCCCATGTTATCAGCGTAAAAAACACAGGAGGATTTGTCTATGAGATTACGTTCAACACCGCCAATGACATGCGCGCTGCTGTATTCGATTTTGCACATGACAACAAATTGAAGACGTTGCAGCTAAGCCGAAAAAATAAAAACCTTGAAAGCCTATTCACTGAATTGACAAAATAGTTGTTCTCTTTAGATTTTTTCGTTATTTTTTAGAAGTTTTAAGCTCCTAAAAATGAATACCATACGCTGCTATTTCTTCGTAACCACCTTATGTATTCTTAGTTTTTCTTGTAAGCCGCAAAAGGAACAGAACAAAGCTATAGAAACTTCGCCAAAAGAAGCTACCGCATTTTTTAAGGCCAATCCACAAGAGGTGCCCGAACAAAAGGTTACGACCTTGAAAATCGGAGAAAAGGCACCAGACTTTAACCTTCCGGGTACTGATGGAAAATTCCATAAATTAAGTGATTTCAATAGCTCAAAAGTTTTGGTTATCATCTTCACATGCAATCATTGCCCAACGGCCCAAGCTTACGAAGAACGTATGATTACCTTGACAGAAGATTATAAGGGCAAAAGCGTTCAGGTGGTGGCCATTTCACCCAATTCTATTAATGGCATTTTATTGAACGAACTCGGTTATAGCGATTTAGGCGACTCATTCGAAGACATGATCGTTCGCGCAAAAGATAAAGGTTATAATTTTCCATACCTCTACGACGGTGATACGCATACAGCGTCTTTGCAATATGGTCCGGTAGCGACACCACACGCCTTTGTGTTCAATAACGAAAGAACACTCACCTATGTCGGCCGTCTTGACGATTCGGAAAAACCGGGTACAGGCAATGCGGAAGACCTTCGAGCGGCTATCGAAGCTACCTTAAAGAAAGAACCTGTGGTTTTGAATACTACAAAAACCTTCGGATGTTCGGTTAAATGGGCATGGAAGAATCAATATGCAAAGAAAATCAATAAAGAATGGCAGGAAAAAACAGTGACGCTCAACGAAATTGATGTAAATGGGCTGAAAGAATTGCTGAAAAATGATTCTGACAAACTACGCCTAATTAATATTTGGGCCACTTGGTGCGGACCCTGTGTGTTGGAATATCCTGAATTTGTGGATATCCACCGAATGTTCTCGTTACGCGATTTTGAATTTGTTTCGGTCAGTGCCGATCGTTTAGACGCCAAGGAAAAAGCATTGGCCTTCTTGCAGAAAAAATCGTCGGCACTTGACAACTATATTTTTTCGGAAGAAGATAAATATGCGCTGATTGAAGCGGTAGATCCCGAATGGAACGGAGCCTTACCGTATACGGCCCTAGTCGAACCTGGCGGAAAAATCGTATTCCGAAAAATGGGACCTATAGACCCTTTTGAACTCAAACAGACCATCGTAGAACACCCTATGATCGGCAGGTACTACTAATTTGTCCAGCTTGAGCAGCTGAGCTTAATACACTTATAAAAACAAGCCTGAAAAATAAATTTCAGGTTCGTATTGATGCCTAAGTTTTTCAGCTCTAAAATTTCAAGGCCAAACCTATTCCGTTTTCGTTGCTGGTAGGCTCCAACCTTAACGATGTCGACTTGTCAAGACTATCATTGTACTCAAGAATGGCTTGCTTTTTATTCTTCATGGCCAAGTGATAAAATATAGAACCAATAACAGCCGTACCCGCAAAACTTACAATTGGGGCCGTAGTGTCTTTGTCATCATGCTCGTTGACGAGATACCAAATCGCCGATCCTAGATTGGCCGTACCGGCAATAAGTCCACCAAACATTTGCTTCTTTGATTTTTGCCAGTACATTTCAGAAGCTTGGCTCTCCGTCATAATAGTATTGATTTCTTTCCAACTCAATTTCTCTTTATCTTGATAGAAATGTGCGCCCCACATACTATGGAACGATGTAATTTCCTGTGCAGATAAACTAGTCAGCGATAAGACCATACAAAAGAAAAAAAGTGTAGTTTTTATTTTTTCCATAGCACTGCAATTTTTTATTTATTTTAAAATTACGAATCACGCGATGAAATATTAACTCCATCAAAGCATTCTTTGGCCCATATCGGCTTTGAAATAAAAGGGTAAATCACGAGCTAGTCTTTGAAAGATCATCACATTCTCCCAACGTAAACTCTTTTAAGACTCTTCAGTACGGGAAACTATCAGAGCATCGATCACCTCATCCAATTCCACTTGAATATTGGGAGAAGTACAATTTACCAAAATGACAAGCACCATTTGCTGTTCTGGATATACAAAGAAGTTCGAATATCCTCCTACCCCATTACCAACATGACCGTAAAAACGTCTACCCTTTTTATCTTGGCTTACTTGCCAACCAAGTCCGTAATAGGTCGGAACGCCCTTAATCGTCTTCGAGGTCAAAAATTGAGACAGTACATCGTGGGTTAAAATCTTACCCTCCAAATAGGCCTGACCTAATTTGGCAATATCTGCCGCTGTCGAAAGATAGCCACCACCGGCCAATTTAAAAAAGTTGTTGACGGGAATAGCAGTTCGAAAACCTTTACGGTTTTTAGAGTAGAATTTTGTCACCCTATGTAGAACGTCAGCATTCAGTACGGCCTTCGGATCAAATGTACTTTTCATTCCCAGAGTAGCCAATACTTTTTTGTGTACGTAGTCTTCGAAAGGAATTCCGCTAACCTCCTGCATTGCCAAAGAAATCAAAACCCAACCGTAGCTCGTATAAAAGTAACTAGTCCCTGGTTTAAAAAGCAGGTCGTCGTCTTTAAAAACCGAAATACTTTCCTTTATGGAGTAGGGTTTGTTCAAACCATATTCTATGCCCCGATAGCCCCGAATACCTGCCGTATGACATGCCAGCTGGCGGAGTGTAAAATCGTGCGCTTTCTTCGGATAATACGGTACATAATTATAAAATGAGGCATCTAAATCAATCTGCCCATCGGCTACCATTTGCGCCAATGCAGTGGCTGCAATTGGCTTAGAGACACTCGCTATTCGAAAAAGGGTTTTTTCAGGATGCACCGGAATCTTCTCTTCAAAATCGGCATATCCATAGCCTTTTTGAAGTACCACATCACCTTCTTGCAACACCGAAATAGAAATTCCCGGCACCTTTTTTTCATTGACCAGCGTAGTCAAAACGGCATCTGCCTTCGTCAACCCTATCAATTTGGCGTCATTACCTAACAAACGCTCGGCAGCAAACAAGTTTTTAAGGTATTTTTGGATAGGGTTCATTTATGTCATCTTGTGGGTCAAACTGTCAAAGGCAATGCCTGACAGGGCCATCTGCCTAATTTGTGCTCCATGGATATTGACTTATATACAGTCATTCCGCTTTAAAAATACAGATCGCTTCGTCGCTAATAATATTCGGAGTAATTAAATTTTTAATTGGCACCTCGCGAATACGATATCACCAAAATAGCACCGCAATCGGTTAAATTTATTCTCCAGCACATTTTGACCAACTTTAAGCCTCTGCCCCATCCACACAATATAACAGATCACTTCATCGTCGCCATCATTAGGCAGGCTTAACTTTCCATAGGCTCTTCATGAAGACGTCACTTGAAAATCAACCGCCCATTGAAAAGCTCCTCTACATTAATTTCAGGTGGGCGATTAATGCTGATCACATCACCGGTACCCCTTATCACACCGCTCAAAGATACTTGCGGATTGATGAGCACGTCATTGGTGCCTCGATGGTTTAAACTGATGTTTTGAGCTACTAAACGTTCAGCCGCTATTCGAGAATCACCGGCGGCAATCGTAATGTTTAAATTATCAGTGGTTCCCGATAACTTAAAATAAGTAATTCCATTTACTACAATATTGAGGTTTTCAACAGCAAGTTGTAAATCAAATTCACCATCGGTAGTTTCCGATTCGGCGTTAATATAGCTTTCTGAAATCAGCATCAAAGAGGAGTAACCAAGTACTCCTTCACTAGTGACAGGCAACCCACTACTACTACGTATTTCGGTAATATTAGGTGAAGTCACATATATTTTCGTCAGGTTATACTCACGAAATAGATTGCATCCATTATCATTGCGCAGTACCAATCGACCTTCTTGCACTTCGGCACTTACTGCCGCGATAAGAAACTCACCACTTTCAATCTCAACCTTTTGCTCGGTTCCTTCTTTTAAGACAAGGGCTACCTTTTCAAAAACCGTAATTTGGGTAAACTCTGGCACCGCTATTTCCTTACGAACAGTATCTCCGGCATTTTGAAAACAATCTGGGGCATTCTCAGAATTGCAGCTCCATAGCAAAAGACTTAAACACCCGAGTATTATTTTGGAGGTAACGAGTTTGTAGCGATTTTCGATCACTACAAGCTTCAAACTCCATGTTCCAAATTCCGGCATCGTTATTTTTTTTACTTTCAACATTTAATTTCGGTCTTACAAACGTACGCCAACACCAAATTCGACGGCTTCTGCGGCAGCCCCATGAGACTTCAAACTCACGGCCGCAAATACTTTTTTTCCGAAATACCGCTTTAAGCTCACTCGGTTATACATCTTTCCTTCAAAATCGAAAGGATAATAAATATAGTAACCCAATTGGGTACCAATGCTCAATTTATTGATAAATAATTCATGACCGACGAACAAACCGACACGTTTATAATCGTCATCTGCCGAAACTCCATTTTCGGGAAAGGAAATCGATTGGTAGCGGATCAATTCCTTTAAAAAATTGGAAAAAAACGCATCGGCGCCCAACTGTAATGCACTTCTTCGCCCCACCCTTTTATCGGCATATGCAGAAAGCACTATAAAACCGTATTGCCCTGAATTAACGACATCGCTCTCATTAAGACCAGCCCGAAATACCAGATTATACCGAATCGGCTCTATCAACTTTTCGGGTTTGGGATTGTTCATAAAGTCAGTAGTCTCACCTCCATCGAGGTCATAGACCAGCCCAGCGTTAAGGGCAAAGGTATTGGTTGAAGTATTGGGCGCCTTAAAATTGGCATTCGAATAATGAATTATCGAAATACCAGCCTTAAAACCAAGTCCCTTAAAAATGTTCTCTTTGTGATAATTAAGCATTAGAAAGGTGGAACTCAAAAGATGGGACCCGTAAGCATTATTTCTAAAATTGGTGTTTTTATCATACGGATCGGTGTTGTAGCTAACACCTTGACCGATTCGAAATTGAAGATTCCTCTGAAGAAAATAGAAATTAAAATGGGCGAAGAGGCCATAATTATCCCCTAAGGTACCATTATTCATATTCTGGTAAATAAAGGAATAACCCATATCGGGATAATTGTACAACCGATGCCACGGCTTAGAACCATAGGTTTTACGGTTATAGCCTAAAATGACACCCGCAGGATGGGCATTGATCAAATGCGAAATATCAGAATTGTGTAAAAGTATCGAACCATAGAACTGGCTCACATCAAGCGTATGCTTTTTAGGGTAACTTATCTCCTGGGAAAAACAGAAAGATGCCAAAAACAGAAAAAAAGGAAACAACCTTGGGTTCATGGGGGGCAAAAGTAGCTAATTTAGTTATGAATTGATCACTCGGGGTCGACCAAAAAACTTGCCCCCATTCACTTGACCTATGACAATTAAAACAATTCTTTAGCGATTGCATGAATATTGTCCGATTTGCCCATCGAATAATAATGGAGAACGGGAACTCCCGCCGCCTTCAACTCCTTCGATTGCTGTATACTCCATTCGATACCCACTTGTCGCACTTCTTTATTGGTAGCACAATCATCAACAGCATCAATCAGATCTTGGGGCAAATCGATACGAAAAACTTGGGGCAGCAATTGCAAATGCCGTTTTACGGCAATCGGTTTGATCCCGGGAATGATAGGCACATCAATACCCATATTTTTTGCCGCTTCTACGAATTCAAAATATTTTTGGTTGTCAAAGAACATTTGGGTCACGACATAGTCGGCTCCGGCATCTACCTTTTCCTTTAAGCGCTTTAAGTCTGATTGTAAAGACGGTGCCTCTAAATGCTTTTCGGGGTAGCCCGCCACCCCGATGCAGAAGTCGCCACAGTTCTCCCGCTCAACCGTTTCATGTAAATAATGACCGCAGTTCAGGTCTTGAATTTGCTTTACCAGATCGCAGGCATAAGAATGCCCCCCTTTGGTGGGTTGAAAATATTTTTCTTCTTTCATTGCATCTCCCCGGAGTGCCATAACATTTTCGATGCCTAAATAATGACAATCGACCAACACATATTCCGTTTCTTCCCGAGTAAAACCACCACACAAGACATGGGGCACGGTATCGACATCGTATTTATGCTTGATCGATGCACATATACCTACGGTACCTGGGCGCATGCGCGTAACTCTTTTATCCAACAATCCGTCGCGGTCGATATAGACATACTCTTCCCGTGAGGTAGTCACATCAATAAAAGGAGGGTTGAATTCCATCAACGGGTCGATGTTATCGTATAATTCTTGAATGTTCCTGCCTTTTACCGGTGGAATAATTTCAAAGGAAAACAATGTTTTTCCGTTGGCTTTCGTAATATGGTCGGTTACCTTCATCTATGCTGAACTTCTATCAGTATCTGTTTATTTTTCTTTTTTTTGACGTTTTGACGGGCTATCCGCTCTATTTTTTACTGTCATTTATTTCGTACGCTACATTTTTCGTGCAAAACTACAGTAAAAAGATGCCGCTTCTATCCCTAACGTAATCTCGTCTGGATTTTATTCATCTGCCCTTTAATCATCGGCAATATTCGGTGCCAACCATTTGGCAGCTTCCTCAAAGGGAATATCTTTTCTTTCGGCAAAATCCTTTACCTGGTCTTCCTTTATTTTGCCCAGACCAAAATACCGTGCCTCAGGATTTCCGAAATAATAACCCGAAACCGAGGCTGCGGGCCACATGGCCAGACTGTCGGTCAATTCAACGCCAATTTTTTCCTTAACTCCCAAGAGTTCCCAAATGGTCAGTTTTTCCAAATGATCGGGACAAGCCGGATAGCCCGGTGCGGGCCGAATACCTTTATAGGCTTCCTTGATCAAATCTTCATTTGTCAATTCTTCTTTTTTGGCATAGCCCCAATGTTCTGTCCGCACTTGTTTATGTAAATACTCGGCAAAGGCTTCGGCCAATCGGTCGGCCAATGCCTTTATCATAATCGAATTGTAATCATCGAGGTCTTTTCTATATTTTTCTGAAATCGCATCGGTTCCAAAGCCTGTACTGACACAGAAACTTCCCATATAATCGACTAGCCCCGTTTCTTTGGGCGCTATAAAATCGGAGAGGGCCGTATTGGGCACACCCTCGCGTTTTTTCAACTGCTGACGCAATGTTCGAAAAACAATGGTGTTTTCACCAGATACCACCTCAATATCATCATCATTGATGGTATTTGCCTGAAAAAGACCGAAAACCGCTTTTGCCTTTAACCATTTTTCATCGAAAACTTGTTGCAACATTTTCTGGGCATCCTTAAAAAGTTCCGTCGCCTGTTCGCCCACCACTTCATCTGTCAAAATTTGTGGATATTTACCGTGCAACTCCCAACTTCTAAAAAAGGGCGTCCAATCAATAAAATCTTCTAGTTTACGCAATTCAAAATCTTCTAAAACCTGAATACCTAATTCGTTCGGTTTTATTATTTGGGCGATATCCCAATCTATTTTGAATTTATTCTCCCTCGCCTCCGACAGTTTTCGATATTCTTTATGCTTTCCGCGTTTTGCAAACTGTTTTCTAAATTCCTCATAATCCGTCTTAATAGAAGCTTTATACGCCGAAGAAGTTTCTTTCTGCAACAAATCGCCAACAACTGTAACTGCTCTTGAAGCATCATTTACATGCACCACGGCATTTTTATATTGCGGGTCGATTTTCACAGCGGTGTGCGCCTTACTTGTCGTTGCCCCACCGATCAACAACGGAACCTTAAAGTTTTGTCGTTCCATTTCTTTTGCCAAGTGCACCATTTCATCAAGTGACGGCGTGATCAATCCACTGAGTCCGATCGCATCGACATTGTGCTCTAGGGCCTCTGCGATAATTTTTTCCGGTGGCACCATAACACCTAAATCTACAATCTCATAATTGTTGCACGCCAATACGACACTCACAATATTTTTTCCGATATCATGAACATCTCCTTTAACGGTAGCCATCAATATCTTGCCATTTCCTTGATCATCGCCAATTTGAGGATTCTTTAATTTCTCTTCCTCTATAAAAGGCAACAAATAAGCAACGGCTTTTTTCATTACCCTTGCCGACTTCACAACTTGGGGCAAAAACATTTTACCGCTTCCAAAAAGGTCGCCAACCACGTTCATACCGGTCATCAAATTCCCTTCTATCACCTCAATGGGCTTATCAACGCTGAGCCGTGCCTCTTCAACATCTTCAACGATATACTGGTCAATACCCTTGACCAAGGCACGGGTAATTCTATTTTGCAAAGGTTCTTCGCGCCATGAAAGATCTATTTTGCTCTCTTTGGTCTTGCCGATAACACTCTCGGCAAAATCAAGTAATCGCTCTGTGGCATCGTCTCTTCGATTTAAAATAACGTCTTCGACCATTTCCAATAAATCTTTTGGAATATCATCATAGACCTCCAACATCGTTGGGTTCACAATACCTATATTCATGCCCGCTTTAATGGCATGGTATAAAAAAACCGAGTGCATCGCCTCTCGCACCGGGTTATTGCCACGAAAACTAAACGAAACGTTACTCACCCCTCCACTTACGCTGCAATAAGGCAGGTTCTCCCTTACCCATTTGGTGGCACGAATGAAATCCAAGGCATTGAGTTTGTGCTCGTCCATACCTGTTGCCACAGGAAAAATATTCAAGTCAAAAATGATATCCTCTGGAGGAAAACCTACTTTGTTGACCAAAACATCATATGACCGTTTCGAAATCTCTATACGTCGGTCATAATTATCGGCTTGACCCACCTCATCGAACGCCATGACAATAACCGCTGCCCCGTACCGCTTAATCAACTTTGCATGATGTACAAACGCTGCCTCACCCTCTTTTAAACTGATCGAATTCACCACACATTTACCCTGCACTACTTGCAATCCGGCCTCAATGATTTCCCACTTCGAACTATCGATCATAATAGGCACACGTGCAATATCAGGTTCGGCAATCACCAGATTAAGAAACTTGACCATGGCCTCTTTGCCATCGATAAGTCCGTCATCCATATTGATGTCGATAATCTGGGCTCCATTTTCTACTTGGTCGCGGGCCACGTCAAGGGCCTCCTCAAACTTCTCTTCTTTGATTAGGCGCAAAAACTTCTTTGAACCTGCCACATTGGTGCGTTCCCCAACGTTGACAAAGTTACTTTCGGGCGTTACAATCAAAGGTTCTAGACCTGACAGTTTTAAATATCTAGCTGATTGCTGATCGTTGTTCGTTGATGGTATTTTTGAATTACCCTCTATCATTTGTTACTACTTTTACAATAGTTGATAAATCCGTTTATTAACTTTTTATAATTTTTAATTTGACTCCGTAACCAATCGAAATTAGTTTGCATTACATATTTTTGGTCCAATGCTAAATACAATAGTGCTCCCGATTCATAAATAGAACCAACTCTTGAAATATGCGATGGAACAGCAAGCGCACATCGTCTCAACCAACTTGTTAGCTTATAGACCGAGTCTATTGGTAATTGCATGGTCGCTTTGCAAACACTGTAGACTAGCGAACGAAACTCTTTCCCAACTTCTAATTCAACATATTTCATACTATCAACTAAAAACCACTAACCAGCAACCATTAATGACCTAGGGTCATACTTTTCGACCAATTTGGCAATGGCCGTTATATGCTCTGGCGTGGTACCACAACAACCGCCAACAATATTTACCAAACCCTTTTCGACATATTCTTTGATTTGCTCTGCCATTTGCTCTGGAGTTTCATCGTATTCCCCAAAAGCATTCGGCAATCCGGCATTGGGATGGGCTGAAACAGCATAATCGCTCTTGCCAGACAAGACCTCTAAATGCGGAACCAATTGATCGGCACCCAAGGCACAGTTGAACCCTACTGATAAAATCGGAATATGTGAAATGGAAATTAGAAAGGCTTCGGCCGTTTGCCCTGACAAAGTTCTGCCCGAAGCATCGGTAATCGTACCACTGACCATTATTGGCACATCAATGTTGCGCTCTTCTTTAACCTCTTCAATCGCAAACAATGCCGCTTTGGCATTCAACGTATCAAATATGGTTTCCACCAATAAAATATCGGCACCCCCATCTAACAAAGCCTCAACCTGCTGTTTATACGCGATACGTAACTCATCAAATGAAATAGCTCTAAAACCCGGGTCGTTAACATCGGGAGACATGCTAGCTGTTTTATTTGTCGGTCCTATACTGCCCGCAACAAATCTGGGTTTGTGGGATTCTTTGGCGGTAAATTCTTCAGCCACCATTTTAGCAATTCTGGCCGACTCAAAGTTTAGCTCATAGACCAACGCTTCCATATGGTAATCTGCCATGGCGATCGTAGTGCCCGAAAAAGTATTTGTCTCTACAATATCGGCACCCGCTTCAAAGTATTTGCGGTGTACATCGGCAATAGCTCCCGGTTGGGTCAAAGACAATAAATCGTTATTTCCCTGCAAAGGAGATTTCCAATCTTTGAACCGCTCACCGCGAAAATCGGCTTCTGTAAACTTATAGCGCTGCAGCATCGTACCCATAGCGCCATCAAGTACCAAAATGCGTTCTTGTAATATCTCTTTAATATCTTTCATGTTATCCGTCCCTATATTCAATTTTAGTCCTCATAAATACATAAGATCCAAAACGGGCTTTTTTTTTCGGTAAAATATCAAGTAAGGAATAAGGACAGACAAATCTGTCTCTTTTTGTTATCTGCCAGGATACCGAATGCTTTCGGCACGGGGTAGAATGTAGCACCTTCTTTTGGCAAAGGGTTGCTAAGGCTTCATAGGGTCTAATCCCTCCGCCTTTCTTGATAACTTACAGTTTTTTAATGAACTAACGAACCCTTCCAAATTTGAGTTCAAATGCAAAGTAACAGTACAGCCTGCTCAAAAGCAAGGAAAGTGTGGGGTTTTTGTAACGATACCAACCTATCGGGTTTAGAACCCGATAAGTTGGCATTTCGTTTAAGATATACTTTGTACCACTTCTTTTTTAGCCTCTTTTTTGCTTCCGTCAAATCCTTCTACCCCGCCTACGGTGGTATACTTCATGACATATCTTTTACCTGGATTGATCAGTTGATACGCAAATTGGCACATAACGGCAGCTTCGTGAAAACCTGATAATATCAGTTTCAACTTCCCCTCATAGGTATTGACATCTCCAATGGCAAATACTCCAGGAATATTAGTCTGATAATCTTTAGCGTTATTGACCTTTATTGCATTTCGTTCGATTTCCAATCCCCAATTTCCAATAGGGCCGAGTTTTGGAGAGAGTCCGAAAAGCGGTATAAAATTATCGACCTCTACATAGGTTTCCCCTTTACTGGCATCGTTGTGTTTTACGACAACAGCCTCTAGATGTTCGTCACCATATAATTTTTTAACTTCGGCTTCGGTAAACAATTTGATTTTACCTGCTTTGGCCAGTTCTGATGCTTTTTCAACAGAATCTAAAGCACCTCGAAATTCGTTGCGCCGGTGAACCAAAGAAACTTCGGAAGCTACATCGGCTAAAAAAATCGCCCAATCCAGGGCAGAGTCACCTCCACCAGCAATGACTACTTTTTTATTACGGTAGACCTCTGGATCTTTGATCATGTAGGCTACTCCTTTATCTTCAAAGTCGGTAATATTCTCAATAGGAGGTTTTCTAGGTTCAAAAGAACCCAGCCCACCTGCAATTACTACTACGGGTGCATGATGTTTCGTTCCCTTATTTGTTGTAACGATGAAAGATCCGTCTTCCAATTTATCAAGTGTTTCAGCCCGTTCCCCTAAAGTGAAACCTGGTTCAAAAGGTTTGATTTGTTCCATCAGGTTGGTAACCAGGTCACCCGCCAAAATTTCAGGAAAAGCAGGAATGTCATAAATGGGCTTTTTCGGATAAATCTCGGAACATTGTCCACCGGGTTGCGGTAACGCATCGATTAGATGTGTTTTTAGCTTTAATAATCCTGCCTCAAAGACCGTAAATAATCCTGTTGGGCCAGCTCCTATTACAAGTATGTCTGTTTTAATCATTTTTACCTTTTTTATTTTTTTCGACCAATTCTTGGGTTATTTCGTTCATTTTATCCACTTTTTGTTCGAAATCACCTTTTATTGTTTTTCTGTACTCATTTAAATTCTGCACCATCTCATCGATATCTTCGGGAATGACTTCCTCAAAAAACTGCCGTAACCTCTTTGCCGTTGTGGGCGATTTTCCGTTGGTGGAAATCGCTACTTTTACATTTCCCTTAGTTACAATACCGCCCATATAAAAATCGCAATAAGGCGGATTATCCGCTACATTGACCAATTTATCCAACGCCCTGCAATCTTCGTACACCTGTACGTTCACTTTGGGGTTATCAGTAGTCGCTATGACCAAGTGATGGCCATTTAAGTGTTTTTTATCGTACGTATCACTTATCAACGTAACATTATACTGTTGGGCCAGTGCCGAAGTGCCCTCACGAAACATGGGTGATACTATGGTCACTTTTGCATCAGGACTGGATTTTGTCAAGAAAGTAAGTTTCTCTTCCGCCACGTTCCCTCCACCAACAATCAATACATTCAATTGTGCGGTTTTAAGAAATATAGGGTATAAGTTGTTTCTTTCTGTCATAACATATTGGCTGTCTTCAAGCAAAATGGCACTATTCGTTTTCTGAAATGTTTTCGAACATGTGCAATTTTTTTAAATCTTGCATATAAGCACGATGACGCACGACTTCACCGATAACAATTATAGCCGGATTGGACAATTGTAGTTCTTCAACTTGCTCGGTTATCGATGCTATGGTTCCTACACCTACTTTTTCATTCTCGAGGGTACCGTTCTGAATAATGGCTATGGGGATTTCTCCCTTTCCCACCTTTTTGAAAAGCTCGACTATCTGTGGTAATTTTGACATTCCCATGAGAATCACAACGGTGGCATTGGATTTTGCCGCCAACCCCACATCTTGCGATAGTTTATGGTCTTTAGTGGTACCTGTAATGACCCAAAAACTTTCTGCCGCCCCCCTTTTCGTCACCGGGATGTGCTGCGAGGCAGGAACAGAAATACAGGAGGAAATACCAGGTATCATGGCAACTTCCAACCCATGACCCGCTGCATATTGCATTTCTTCGGAACCGCGACCAAATACGAAAGGATCACCTCCTTTTAAACGAACAACATGCCCATGACTTTTGGCCCTGTTAACGATCAATTCATTAATTTGCTCTTGGCGGTGGGAATAGCATCCCTTTCGTTTGCCTACAAAAATATGTTCTGCCTGAGGTGCATATTCTAACAATTGGTCATCGACCAAAGCATCGTACAAAACCACATTCGCCGTTCGCAAGGTCTTGATCGCTTTTAGGGTAATCAACTCTACATCACCCGGACCAGCACCAATAACGGTCAACCGAGCGCTATTACCCGTGGCCACCTTTGGTTCAAATTTCTCGGTATGTATGTCTCGATATGCCATATTACGCCTCTATCAACTCTTGTTTTCTATACGCCTCGATTTTTTCCAATACGGTTTGTGCATTCCCCATATAGCGTTTTGCAAATGCCTCTGTAGGTTCATTTTTGTTCAGTTGCAGTGCCAATTCTTCGAATGAAGAGCCTAAGTCTATTTTGCCCGCCGCAACAAATTTTTCATCAAAATCTTTGATGATACCTATATGCGTATTGGTCTTCACTTTTTCAGCGGTCAATATTGCTTTTGCCGAATTGACCATTGAAGAATAGGAATGATAGATACTCGCGGCCCACTTACCTTCTTCAAAAGTTTCCCGGGCATTTTCAATTTTCTCTTCACTTTCGAACAATAGGGTAGCGATCAAATCAATAACGACACCCGCACATTCACCAACCCCGATTGCCTTTTTATAACGCTCGGTCGTACCCCAATCGATAAAATCTTCAGGGGACAGGTTATCGGCATCGGACAAATGGGTAAGAAAGTCATAAAAATACATTTGACCCTTATCGGCATAGTAATCGGCATAAGATTGCCCATTTCCGTTCTTGTCAAAATCATCCAATATCAATCGTAACGCTTCCGGGCCACGTTTGCTAGGCACTTTGACCACTTTATCGGCAAATCGTCCATTACCATCCCCGATATTACCTCCGCCCAAAAGCACTTGAAGTGCCGGGGCAACCAATTTATCTTTGGTACGAATACTCATCCCTTGAAAACCAATGTTGGCCATGTTATGTTGCCCACAGGCGTTCATACATCCACTAATTTTTATAGCTACATCAGGATTGGCAATATAATGTGGATACTCCTTTTTTATAATCCGTTCCAATTCTTCCGCGATACCCGTACTACTCGCGATTCCAAGGTTACAAGTGTCGGTTCCAGGGCATGCCGTAATATCCAATGCCGTATTGTATCCAATCTCGACAAAGCCCATTTTTTCCAATTCGGTATAGAAAAATGGTATCAATTCTTCTTTTACATAGGGTACCAGTATATTTTGTCGCAGAGTCATTCGCACCTCACCTGCCGCATATTTTTCAACTAAATCGGCCAACAACCGCGCTTTATCGGTATAAAAATCACCTAATAAAACTTTAATTCCGATGGCTACAAACCCTGCTTGCTTTTGGGGCACCAAATTCGTAGACTTCCACTTTTCGAAAGTTTGCTGATCTTTGATTTCAACTTCCGGTGCTACTGCATCCCCTATTTCTATTTTTGGATAAGCCTCTGCATCAATCGGGTAAGTTGTATAAGGCACCGCCTTTTGCTCTTCCTCCAACAACGCTTTAAACCCGTCAAGACCAATGTCTTTCATTAAAAACTTCATACGGGCCTTTGCCCTACTTTTTCGTTCCCCAAACCTGTCAAAAACACGAACAACACCATCCATCAAAGGAATAATCTTATCGGATGGCAGGAAAGAAAACAATGTATCGGCATGTCGGGGCTGTGAACCCAACCCGCCTCCCAGCAGTACTTTAAAACCACGAACACCATTTTCGATTTTTGCAATAAAACCTAGGTCGTGCATATAGGAGAGTCCCGTATCTTCGTCACTCGCAGAAAAAGACACTTTAAACTTTCTGCCCATTTCTTGACTGATCGGGTTTCTCAAAAAATACTGGAACAGTGCGTGGGCATAGGGTGAAACATCAAATGGTTCGTTGATGTCGATACCTGCGGTTTCACTCGCCGTAACATTTCTAACCGTATTACCGCAAGCCTCACGAATGGTGACATCGTCTTTTTCCAACTGTGACCATAGCTCTGGTGTACGGTTTACATCAACATAGTGAATCTGAATATCTTGTCTTGTGGTGATATGCAAGCGACCTGTAGAATATTCGTCTGACACCCCACAAATTCTTCTCAATTGATTGGAGGTCACTTTGCCGTAAGGCAATTTAATACGAATCATTTGAACACCGGGTTGTCTTTGCCCATAAATCCCCCTTGCCAAACGCAGGCTACGGAATTTTTCTTCGTCTAACTTCCCTTCCTTGAACTCATGAATTTTAGCTTCTAAAGCCAAGATGTCTTTTGCTACAATTGGGTTTTCTATTTCAGTTCTAAAACTTTGCATATGTTTAAGATTCTAAACGCCTTGGCACAAAACGTCTGATGAATTATTCTATTTCACTATTACACCTATAGACTTAATAGGTAATATTTAATTTATATTTCTTAGGCCACTTTTTTACGATGTGTTCTATTTAGTTGATAAACCCTACCCCTGACGTTGCATTGGTTTGGGAGTCAATTAAAATAAAAGAACCGTTCGTACGGTGGTTTTTGAAAGCATCGAAAAAAATCGGCTTGTTCAACTTAAAGGAAACTTGAGCGATGTCGTTCATTCCCAAAGCATCTGTCTCTGCATCGATTCCAGAGTAGTCAGGTTGTATTTTATGATGAATACGATCCACTTTGGCCAAAACCTTATTCACACCGTGCTGTAGCACATATTTACTGCCTGCAGTCAACTTCTGGGAGTCCATCCAAGAAATAGTGGCCGTAAATTGCTTATCGATGGTAGGTAAATCGTCTACTTTTACCAACATATCGCCTCGACTGACATTGACTTCATCTTCTAAAGTAATGGTCACCGAAGAACGTCGGGTCGCCTTTTTATATTTCTTGTCGTAAAAATAAATATCCTTTATTTTAGATCGGGTCATCGAGGGCAATACGACAACTTCGTCGCCTACACTCAATTCACCGCCGTACACTTTACCGGCAAACCCTCGGAAATCATGGAATTCTTCGGTTTTTGGTCGAATCACATATTGCACAGGGAATCTTGGTGTACCTACATTGAAAATATCTTTTCTATCCAACTCCTCCAAATGCTCTAAAAGCGTTTGCCCTTGGTACCATGTCATGTTTTCAGAACTGTTCACAACGTTATCACCTTTTAACGCACTAACAGGAATAAAAGTAATTTTCTGGTCTTGATAATCGCGCTTGCTCATCAATTTCTCAAAATCGGCTTTGATGGCATTGTATTTTTCCTCAGAAAAATCGATGAGATCCATTTTATTGATAGCGACGATGACATCTTTGATACGTAAAAGGTTGTTGATGAAAAAATGCCTATTGGTCTGCTCTATCACTCCTTTTCTAGCATCGATCAATATAATTGCTGCTTGCGAAGTCGAAGCACCGGTAACCATGTTACGCGTATACTCGACATGCCCAGGCGTATCTGCTATGATATAACTCTTTGATGCCGTTGAAAAATAAATATGAGCGACGTCGATAGTAATTCCTTGCTCCCGCTCTGCCACTAAACCATCTGTCGCCAAAGAAAAATCAAGATAATCATACCCCTTTTTCTTGCTCGTCTTTTCGATAGCTTCCAATTTATCATCGGTCAATGATTTGGTATCGTATAAAAGCCTTCCTATCAGAGTGCTCTTTCCATCATCTACACTTCCCGCTGTTGCTATTTTAAGTACTTCCATTTTATATTTTGTTGTCGGCCGATCGTTATTCGATTTCGCTAAAACTTTCTGCCTATATTTTCATTCGTTAACTACACCTTTGTTGTCAACGATGTTACCATCACTGAACAACACCAACCATCGACCGTTAAAAATAGCCTTGTTGTTTTCTTTTTTCCATCGCGGCTTCGGATCGTTTGTCATCGATTCGAGCCCCACGCTCCGAAATTTTTGATTCACGAATCTCAGCTACCACTTTATCGATCGTATCGGCGTGCGAAAAAACGGCAGCGGTACATGACATATCGCCTACGGTTCGAAAACGTACCGTATGTTCTTCTACCAATTCGTCTTCCGCTCTAAAAACAACCTCATCTTCAGCGGACCAAATCATTCCATCACGTAAAAAGACATTACGCTTATGCGCAAAATAGATGGAAGGTATTTCGATATCCTCTTTCTCGATATAGCTCCAAACGTCTAATTCCGTCCAGTTACTAATAGGGAAAACCCGAACATTCTGCCCCATTTCGATTTCGCCGTTCAACATATCGAAAAGTTCCGGACGTTGATTTTTTTCATCCCATTGTCCGAAATCATCACGAACCGAAAAGATACGCTCTTTGGCCCTTGCTTTCTCTTCATCCCTTCGGGCACCGCCAATACAGGCATCGAACTTGAACTCTTCGATAGCATCTAAAAGTGTGGTGGTCTGCAGCATATTCCGGCTCGCATATTTCCCCGATTCTTCCACTACCTTTCCCTCATCAATAGAGTCTTGTACATTTCTAACAATAAGCTCAAGGCCCAATTCTTTTACCAAACGATCCCGGAACTCAATCGTCTCAGGAAAGTTATGCCCGGTGTCGATATGCATTAAAGGAAAAGGAATCTTGGCCGGATAAAAAGCCTTTTGGGCCAATCGAACCAAGGTTATTGAATCTTTTCCTCCTGAAAATAATAGAACAGGTTTCTCAAATTGCGCGGCCACCTCTCTAAAGATGTATATGGCCTCGCTCTCCAGTGCGTTGATTTTAAGTTTAGGCAAACCTTCTGTTTTAGTTGGGGTATCTATAATTGTTGTTTCCAAATCGTATTTTTTTTCTAAATTTAAGATGCTATTTCTTTAATCTCCTTTTCTGAATTAGGTATGTAACCCACATTCCCTATTCTCCAAAACTTTTGTAGGATCAAAATACTTGTGCTCGTTGGGTAAATTTCGCTTTTCTAAATAAGCATCTAACTGCACATCACTATAATGATAGAACGGACTCACTTTTAAAACGCCATCTTTACTAAGACTTAAAACATCTAACGAATCGCGTAACGCTGTCTGCCCTTTTCTCAGGTTGGTGAACCAGACATCAGGCGCATGTTCTTTCATCGCCCTTCTAAAAGGCTCCAATTTGACCTGTTCGGTAAATTCGGCATGTTTGGGATCATCAATACCGGGAATACCCATAACGACATCCCTGTGCGAAGAAGTCTGTTGCGGCACATAAAGCTTCACGTTCAGCCCTAAATCGGCAATAAGCTGCTCTGCATGCTTGTAGGTATTCGGTGTATTGTAGCCCGTATCGCACCATATCACCGGAATCTCTTTTTCTACTTCGACCACCGCGCTAAGAATAGCCACCTCATAAGGTCTAAAATTCGTAGTGACCACTGCTTTTTTTGCATTGGCAATTGCCCATGAAATAATTTCTTTGGGCGTTGCTTCTGCAAACTTCGCGTTCAATTCATCTATTTGTTGCTGTGTAAATGCCATACTCTTTCTTTATATCTATTATTTCCCCCATTTGATTTTGTTCCAAATACGCTCATGGAAAAAATACAATATCATCTTTGTAAAAAGCTCCACAACCCCTATAGAAAAAGCCACTGATAAGGTTCCAGTGACTATCCAAGAAATAAGTATGGTATCCAACGTTCCTATAATTCGCCAGCTGATGGATTTTACAATACTCCGTTTGGGGCTTTCTGATTCCTTATCGTCCTTATAGCTACTTTTGCTGGTTTTACTATCTAAAATCAATTGATCGGCTATCATTTAAATGTGTATTTCTAATACCCTATAGACTTAATAGGATATTCAAAAATAGTACTATTCACTGAAAGTTAGACGTTAAAAAACCTTAAAACTTAAATCTACCCTATAGTTTTAGTAGATTAATTGAAAATATCATCCATTTTTAAGAATCTTCTAACGATTTGGAAATATTTTAAGAATAGTCTACAACCTTTTTTAAGCCTCCTTCGATTGCACCAATATATCTGCCAAGGTATGGCTTCGATACACCCCTAGATTGGCGTCGCGCACCATCAGCATAAGCTTATTGACCGAACAGGTGGCCTCATCGGGGCAATCGTCACATTTTTCGTAGAAGTTAAGACTAACACAAGGCACCATCGCAATTGGCCCTTCTAAAATACGCATCACATCGGTCATGAGAATATCGGCCGGTTTTTTAATTAAGTAGTATCCGCCGCCTTTTCCTTTTTTTGAACCCAAGATCCCTGTCTTTCTCAAGGATAGCAAAATACTCTCCAAGAACTTTTGGGAAATGTTTTCGTGTTTCGCAATCTCCGATATTTGCACAGGGCAGTTCTCTGACCTCGACGCCAAATACGTAAGTGCCTTTAATCCGTATTTTGTCTTTTTGGAAAGCATAGTGCGAAGATAGGGAAATTAACAAACTCAATCGATGTTGGTCTCTTTTGAAAATCACATTGCCTTTATTTCCTTGTCTTTTCAATACCTAAATTTAAATTCAACCTCAATTCGCGCCACTATTCACGAGAATTGATTTTACTTTAAATACTTAACTTTACGGCTTGTATCGATTCCTATAAGCAAATCTTTATTCAATGAAAAAATATCGTACCCTTACCCTTTTATTTGTTCTTTCTTTTACCAGCGTATTTTTAGCATATTCTCAAACCGATACCAAGGCCGTTCCGGTTTTTGAGAACGGGGAAGCTCAAATTGTTGAAGCATTCAATGATCCGTCGAAATGGATCAGGCATGACCTTTGGGTAGAAACCACTTTTGATACCGATGGCGATAAAAAACCCGACAGAATGCATGTGTCGGTAACGCGACCGTTTCAAACCGATAGTGAAAAGCTCAAACTGCCCATAGTGTATGTTTCGAGTCCGTATTTTGCAGGAGTGGCCCCCAATGTCGACGGCCTTTTTTGGGATGTAAAGCACGAATTGGGCGCAGTTGCCAAAGAACGTTTGCACCCCGAAGTAACCCGAACGGGAAAACGACCGATCATTTCAAATTCACACATCAAACAATGGGTTCCAAGAGGTTATATTGTGGTGCATTCTTCCTCCCCGGGAACCGGACTCTCCCAAGGATCGCCCACCGTTGGCGGCGACAATGAATCATTGGCGCCAAAAGCCGTAATCGACTGGCTATGCGGACGCGCTAAAGGATATACCTCGCCATATGGCAATGAAAGGGTCAAGGCCGATTGGTCTACAGGAAAAGTAGGCATGACCGGTACTTCGTATAACGGAACCATTCCCTTGGCGGCCGCCACAACGGGCGTAAAAGGGTTGGAAGCTATTATTCCCATCGCCCCCAATACCTCTTATTATCATTATTACCGATCTAACGGATTGGTCAGATCTCCCGGTGGATATTTGGGAGAAGATATTGATGTGCTTTACGATTTTATACATAGTGGTGATGAATCGAAACGCGCTTTCAACAATGCAGCCGTTCGTGATACCGAAATGAAAAATGGCATGGACCGTATTACGGGGGATTACAACGATTTCTGGGCCGGCCGTGATTATCTCAACGATATGGAACCCATGAAGGCCGCCCTGCTGATGGCCCACGGTTTTAATGACTGGAACGTAATGCCCGAACACAGCTACCGTATTTATAAAGCGGCCAGAGAAAAAGGTCTACCTGCACAAATCTACTACCACCAAAACGGGCACGGCGGGCCACCACCGATGAAATTGATGAACCGCTGGTTTACCCATTTTTTACACGGCGTAGAAAATGGCGTAGAAAACGATGCCAAAGCCTGGATCGTTCGTGAAGCTGATGCCCAAGACCAACCCACAGCTTATGCGGAATATCCAAATCCTGATGCAACAATGGTTCGATTACACCTGCACCCCGGTGGTGTTGCACACGGCGGATTGCAAGTCGAGAAAGCAACGTACCCCGGAACTGAAACCCTGGAAGACAACTACTCCTTTTCAGGAGCTATCTTAGCGCAAGCAGAAAACACCGACCATCGCCTACTCTATACGACCCCTACCCTGACCGAAGATCTTCATATTTCAGGAACCGCTAAAGTTACCATCAAACTATCAAGTAGCAAACCGGCGGCCAATCTTTCGGTATGGTTGGTGTCTTTACCGTGGAACGACGGAAAGAATTCAAAAATTACCGACAATATCATAACGCGGGGGTGGGCCGACCCGCAGAACTATAAGTCTATGACCGAAAGCGAGCCCCTACAGCCCGGCAAATTTTATGAATTCTCGTTTGACCTGATGCCTGATGACCAGATCATACCCAAGGGACAGCAGATCGGACTCATGATCTTCTCTAGCGATCGTGAATTTACACTATGGCCCGAACCGGGTACCAAACTTACGGTTGATTTGGAGGCCACAACAATCGACTTGCCCGTTGTAGGCGGTACGGCAGCGTTTAAAAAGGCTGTGGAATAAGGCAGGAAATTAATTACAAATCGTTGATTGCACCCTACAAAAAACATACGGTTTATTGGCATTAATTAATTTGGGCGTATATCGCTGTAAAATACAGCTATATAAAAAAGTTAGGCACATGGTTTTAAATCAAAATATGGGTAAGACAGATATTTTTAAAAAAGAAAAACTTGAAGATATATTCAAAGAGAATTTTGATGACACAAAGACAAAAGGTATAGATAAATTAAATGCGATTGGATTTATGAATCGTAAAAAAGAATTATTGAATGCTACTGAAAGAAAGATTTATGAAGAATCTTATACTTTCAGTCCTTACGTCGAAGTACTAAAATTAAAAGGTAGAAATAAACATCCAAGGATTATTTCAATCCCAACGGTAAGAGATCGGATTATATTATTTGCTATCAAAGAACATTTGCATGACTTATTTCCTGATAGTATAAATAAGAAATTACCAAATTCCTTTATACGTGATATAAAAAAATACCTTTCTATAAATAAGAAGAAAAAATACTTCCTGAAAATTGATATAACGAAGTATTATGATACAATAAATAGAAAATTACTTCTTCAAAAATTGAAAGATAAAGGCGTGGATGATTTTGTTTTGGGATTAATCGAAAATGCAATTGAAACACCTACAATACCTCAAAATACAAGTAAATCAAATTATCATTTATATGAAACGAAAAAGGGGGTTCCACAAGGTCTTTCTATTTCAAATGTACTAGCTCAAATCTATATGGAGGAAGTGGATAAAATATTAAGTAAAAGGAAATATTTCTATTCAAGATACGTAGATGATATTCTTATATTAAATGATGATCCCATATCTAAGTACAGATTTAAAAATATAGAAAAACAGATCAAACATATAAATTTAGATCTAAATAAATCAAAAACTGAATTCGGTGATGTTTCAGATGGATTTATCTTTCTTAGCTATTCCATATCAGACAAGAAAGTTTCGATTGCAGAAAAGAATGTTCAGCTTTTTATACGAAGGATTGCGGGAAAATTTACATGGCTCAAAAATGGTTTATCAAATAAACATGATAGACCTAAATGGCTTAAAGATGATAAAGATCGATTTAAAGAAGTTTTTTTAGAAGAACTTAATGAGATGATTACTGGCATTATTTCTAAAAACAAAAAGTATGGATGGTTATTTTACTTTGCTGAGATTAATGACAAATCTTTATTATTCAAATTAGATAAAATTATTGCAAGTTTTTTCGAAGATTTAATAACCTTTGACAACAAACCGCCAAAAACATTAAAAAGGTTAGTACGAAGTTATCATGTAATAAGATTTGATAGTAATAAAAATTATATTGCAAATTATGATGAGATAAGCACAATTAGAGAAAAAAGAGAGTTCTTGATTTTCAGAGGTCAAATTGGGTCAGAAATACCCTATACAAATGAGGAAATTGAAAATTACTTTGAAAAATTCACGAATAAGACTATAAAGAAACTAGAAAAAGATTTAGGTTATAAATATTAAATATTGGGGTTACTTCCACATTGTGGAACTTGATTTATTCAAGTATTTGTACAATTATCACAGAAATGTGTTTAGATTTCCGAAAGGAAAAATTGTCCTACTGTTCTTTTAAGTAACCCCTTATTATTCAATTATGGAAAACGAGTTAAATAGATGGTATAAAAAGTTGTGGGAAACTAAAGGAAGTAGATTTATAGCTGCAAAAAGATATGAAAGACATGAAAAATGGTCGACAATAACTATCAGTTTAGTTTCAGTATATATAATTTGCATTAACCTTTTAGTATTCGTTCCTAATAGGCCTAAAATACTTTCAGACATAAATATAACCTTATCAACTATTGGTCTTTCAATTATTGTTATTGTAATCTCTATTATTTTAAATAATATGGGATACAAACATCTTTCTAATAGGTTTCATGATTGTGGAAGAGAAATAGCTATCATATATGACAAGTTATGTCTATTAAAAATTAAATCAGAAAATGTTAGTTTAGAAGATTTAGAGGAAATTTCAACTGAGTACAATTCAGTATTAAGAAAATATAATATAAACCATTCCTCTCTTGATTATGAGGTTTTTCAAAAAAATCATATTAAAGATTACCCTGGGATAAAATACTCCTATTTGTTCCAATCTTGGGTATTCCTACGTTATCAATTCGACACTCTAGGCCGATATTTTGTATTCATTTTAATTCCGATTGCATTATATTATATCTTCATAAAGCACAGTACCTAACAAAGAACTGAGTTGAAAAACAACTGTTATCCGGATTAATTTTAGGACATAATTATTCTGTACCCAAACCTAAAACCAGTTTTCGTTACTTTACCCCTGCCGCTATCATTTCGGAATCGAGTTAAAAACCTGTCGCATGGTTTTTAAAAGCGCGAAATTCGATTCTGTCTCGCTACCAGACGCCCGACTAAATTTTCCTTTTTCGTCATATACACCGTGCAACGTAAATTGATGGTCTTCATTGATATAGCCATAAGCAGCTAACTCACCGTTCGAATAATAGGTTTCCCATTTTTTACGAATACCAGGGTTCCCCATATAAGCTTCAAATACTTGGCTTTTGTGTTCTCCACGATATATAATGGTTTGACCGTGTAACACTCCGTTTTGATACATGACCGAAAAATGAAAGGGAACATTATTATCCTTGTCCATGGCGTAGTTGTGATACTTCCATAGTCCATCCTTTTTACCTTTCAAGTATTGCCCTTCCATACTCACCGAGCCATCTTCCTTATAATGAACGCATTGTCCGTCAGGTACCCCATCATCATATACCGCCTTCATAATCAAGGTTCCGGCAGTGCTGAAAACCTCTAAAGTGTCCACAAATTGGTTATTCGCATTGACAAATCCTTTTTTATGAACCTTGCCGCTGGGGTAATATTCCATATGGGGCTCCTGTTTAAAAACGACTCTATTGTATGCAAGTTTGGTTTTGATTCTATTCTCTTGAATAGGAATGGAGCTGAAAAAATCACCCATTACTTTCAATAGGGAATTAACTGTTTGACCATCGTTTTTAAGTGTAGCACTTACCTGACCATCAGCATCATAAACCGTATCTAGGGTAAATTGATGCTTACCATCAACACCCCCAAAAGCCCCTAAATTACCATTATCATAATACATCTCCCATTTTGAATTAACGGCCAGTTTACCATAAGAAGCGTTGACTACACGATTCTTCTGTTTTCCCCTATACAGAATTGTCTCTCCATGAAGATGTCCGTTCTTATAATTCACAGCGAAATGGTATTGCACCCCATTCAATTGCATATAGTTCTTATAAGTCCATAGTCCGTCTTTATTACCCTTAACATAACTTCCTTCGGCACTTATTGCCCCATTCTCGGCATAGTGCGTACACTGCCCATGGGGCACCCCTTTAACATAACGAACTTCTGCTGAAATTTTCCCCGAAGGATAATACGATTTAAAATCACCAATAAGCTGCCCAGAAGCATTTTTAGTGCCTTTCTTTTTGACTACGCCCCCTTTATAATATTCCGTATAACTTTCTACTTCGATATAGCGAATCTTTTCCTTTGTTTCCTGAGGATAACAAATATGAAGTATAAAAAAAGTTAAAAAACCCAAGATAGAGGTGCGTAATCTCATTATCGAACAAATGTTAAACTGAATCGTTCGAAGATACTGGATACTTTTTTAAAAAACCTATATCGACGTAATTTTAAGACCGTCTAGTATGCCAAACCACGATAATACGTTTCGGGTCATTGCGCTGGGAAACCCGACACACATGGATCAAATAGCAATGTTCTTGATTTGGTGATGATATAAAGGAGTTTAAGGCGATACATGACGATATTTTCGAAGTCTCCCAAAAGATTTTACCCTGATTTAGAGGACCAAAAATCCAATTGATTGAGGTGAAAAAATGTAAATTTCACTTATAGCCGAACTTCCCCTTAAGATTCAGCAATCAATTCTTTGTCTTTATTTTCCAAGGGCAGAAATTGCACATCCAAATACCCACCACTCGCATTGTCGTCTGTCACTATTTGAGGTGTTCCCTTAATCAATTCCATAGAAAAACGATGTGTATGCCCCGCAAAAACCCCGAGTAAGTTTGAAGCAGAAAATACTTCTTTGTGAAAATCGAATGTCGTTTTCGTATGTCCTGACACGGGCCATTTCGGTCTTCGCTCAATTTCAAAGTTAGTGTCACTCGCTTCGTTCCAATTTGGATTTCCACAACCAAATGAGATGCGTTTTCCTGGGGCGTACATTGGAATATGCACTAAAAGCACCAATGGCATACCACTGGCTACCTGTTCTTTAAAAAAAGTAAGTTGGTCTTCGTTAATTTGGTAAGTAGAATTATCGATAGCTATAAATCGAACCCCTTTTACATCGGTAGCTGCCATCAACGGATGCTTTCCTTGATATAACGGCAATAGTCGTTTTTGGGTCCATGTATCCCGAAGTTCTTCAAGCGTACCCGCCATTCCTTCATAATGCCAATCGTGGTTTCCTGCTATATAAATATACGGAATGCCCGTTTCCTTTAATCTTTCCAACACCCATTCGATGGCAATTTCAGAAGGAAAACTAAAAAGATCTCCCACCAAAGTAATCAAATCTGCATCGGCCTCTTTGGCCAATTTTAAAGTTTCGACAAATGTTTCTTCGGGGTTGGTCTTTTCCCCGGTTTGAAAATGCGTTGTTTCATTATACGCCTTGGCCATTCGACCGCTAAATTCCTGAAAGGGAACACCCCTTTGGTCGTCTTTAAAAAGGTGTGTATCCGTAATATGAAAAATGGTAATCGGTTCTTTAACCGCCTCTGCATAAAAAGACAATTTATGCTCTTCAACAGTAGCGCATATTTCCGATTTCATCTTACGCTTTCCATTCTTTTTCTGGGCAAAAACCTTTCCCGTAAGTCCCAACCCTAATAAGGCTGCAGTAGTTTTTTGAAAGAATGATCTTCGTATCATAAGGTGTTGAATTGATTATAGTTTTTTTTGCACTAAAAACTGGATGCATACAAATATAACTTAATTGATTCGACATCCTCCTTATTTAAGTAGCAGTCGTACCTAGAGAACCACGACTATTTTTTTTAGCACGTAATTTACATGCCTAAATTTCTTAATTTGGAATTTTAAATACGGGAACAAATTGTCAAACATTTCAAAAATGCGCCTTAGAATTTCAACAACGGTTTTAACAATGCTGTTCTGTATTGCTATTAAGGCGCAAGAAATACCGGGAGAATTAAGGATCGGACTATCTGCCGGCCTGGAAAAAAATGTGAGTTCGGAAAGAATGGCTTTTAGCCAGTACACAGGATTTTTAGCCGATTATGACAGACTCAATTATAGGTTTGGATTAAACATATCGTATCTATTAAAAAGTAATTGGGCCATGAATGCTGCCGTGAATTACTCCAATAAGGATTTTACGGGCACCTATTTTTGCGATGTTTGTGATTTTGCCGTTTTCCCAAGTCCAGAAAAAGTTGACTTTCGTTTCATTGAAGTGCCAATTACCCTGAAATATTATTTTACGCCTCATAAAATCAGGGTGTTCGGGGAGGCGGGACTAAACAATTTATTCCCTTTAACCAATCTTGACTATGAGGCAAAGAGCAATTCATTCGTTGCCGGGTTTAAACTAGGCGTCGGGGTTGTATACAATTTAAGTCAAAATACAGCTTTGGAGCTGGGGTTGAATTACAGCAACAGCATTTCTAAACTGTTCAAAGACTCGTACTACGACGACCCATATTTTATGCTAAGATCGCTCAACTTTGGCATCGTTATATTGAGAAAAATATGAAGACATCTTTGTTTTTCGGACAGTATAACAGTCTAACAAGACTTGTGAAAAACGCTAACGGCTTTATCTCGTTGACCTTCGATATTGGTTATTCAGAAACTCCTATTTTACTGTAATGCCTGCTCAACATCTGCAATGATATCATCGATATGCTCCAAGCCTACCGAAACCCGTACCATACCGTCAGAAATGCCCGATTGATTGCGTTCTTCGACCGATAATTTACTATGGGTCGTTGATGCCGGATGGGTAACAATACTTCGCGAATCACCTAAATTTGCGGAAAGCGACAACATTTCAATGGCATCGAAGAATTTTCGCCCGGCCTCTAGGCCACCTTTGACCTCAAAAGCCACGACACAGCCACCTGCTTTCATTTGCTTTTTAGCAATTTCATGTTGCGGATGCGATTTCAAAAATGGGTATTTCACCCAGTTTACGCCCTCATGGGCTTCCAAGAATTTGGCCAATTTCAAGGCATTTTCGCAATGACGATCGACGCGAACAGCCAAAGTCTCTAAACTTTTTGACAGCACCCAGGCATTGAAGGGTGATAACGACGGACCAGTAATACGCGAAAAACGATAAATTTTATCAATAAGCGCGGCAGTACCTACAGTGATTCCGGCCAACACCCTACCCTGTCCGTCCATAAGTTTGGTACCTGAATGAATGACTAAATCTGCACCAAACTTGATGGGTTGTTGCAGATAGGGTGATGCAAAACAGTTATCGATTATAAAAATCAAATCGTTTTTTTTGGCAATTCTACCCAAAACTTCCAAATCAAGAATATCAACACCTGGGTTCGTGGGAGATTCAGCATATAGAATTTTGGTATTTGGTTTGATCAGACTTTCAATAGTGTCGACTTCATCAACTTTAAAATAAGAATGATCGATATTCCATTTTGGAAAAACACTATCGAACAATCCGTGTGTAGACCCAAAAATGCTTCTTGCAGAGATGACATGGTCACCGCTATCGAGCAATGCCGCAAAGGTCGAAAAAACGGCTGCCATACCTGATGCAAATGCAAAACCATTTTCGGCACCTTCCATCTGGCATACTTTTTCAATAAATTCTGAAGTATTCGGGTTTGCGTACCTTGAATAAATATTACGCTCCTTCTCTTCAGCAAAGGAAGCACGCATATCTTCGGCATCATCAAAAACAAAGCTGGATGTCAAGTACATCGGCGCGGAATGCTCTAAAAATTGAGAGCGTTCCAATTGCGTACGTATGGCGTTGGTTTCGAATTTCTTGTTGTTCATGTATCTGTTTCTTGTGTTCTACTACGTTCAGGTCTCCTATACCTAACTTCGATTTCAGACCTACTCAATCTGCATAATTATTATGCGAAGCCTATTTCCTTTTCTTAAATTTCCTTGGGCAGCTTAGCCGAAGCTAGCCTTTCTCGGCGATTCGTAATATATCGCCAAAAACGCCCCTTGCGGTAACGGCCGCACCCGCACCGGCACCTTGAATGACCAATGGGTTTTCGCCATACGACTCCGTATATATTTCGATAATCGAATCGGACCCCTTTACTTGCCCCAAGGCACTTTCTTTGGGTACAGAGACTAATTTGACATCTAAAATTCCCTTTTCCTTTTGTAAATTACCATGTAAATCGCCCACATAGCGTAGTACCTGATTCGGTTTTTGATTCTTTTTAATTTCATTGAACTTATCGTCAAGCACATCAAGGTTCTTTAAAAAGAAATCAACATCTCCTTTCTGTAGCGCACCCGGAATCAAGTTCTCGATATTGATATCTGAAAACTCGTTGTGCAAATCAAGCTCTCTGGCCAAAATCAACAATTTACGTCCCACATCGTTTCCGGAAAGGTCTTCCCGTGGATCTGGTTCGGTAAACCCCTTTTGCATGGCATCTTTTAAAATCGAGGAAAATGGTGCATCTACCTCTGAAAAAGTATTGAAAATATAACTTAAAGAGCCCGAAAAAACACCTTTGATCCTCGTGATGTTCTCACCTGACAAATGCAATAGCTTAATCGTATCTATTAGCGGTAAACCGGCACCCACATTGGTCTCATATAAATATTGCTTTTGATTCTTTACCAATTCTTCCCGTAGCAACTGATAATAATCAAAGCCCAAAGTATTGGCTATTTTATTCGATGATACCAAATCAAAACCGTTTTCTACAAACTCAAAATAGTTGGCTACAAAATCAGAACTCGCTGTATTATCTACTACTATTAAATTCTCGAGATGGTTCTTTCTTGCATAGTCAAAGACGTCTTTCAACTCGTATGGTTGCCCCTTATCCTTGATGGCAGATTTCCAAGTCTTGGGAATTCCATTTCTATTGAACAATATTTTTTTAGAATTGGCTACCGCAAAAACATTCAAATCGACCTGTTTTCTTTTTTCAATGGTCTTGGAAGATTTCAAAATTTGGTCTATTAGCGTACCTCCGACATTTCCATGGCCAAAAACAGCGATGTTCACTTTTTTACTGATGCCAAAAATTTGTCCGTGCATGACGTTCAACGCTTTGTGCAAATCAGATTTTTTGACCACCAGACTCACATTTTTGCCCGAAACCGTGTTGTTAAATAGCAAAGGAACGATCTGGTTTTTAATCAAGGCATTGTAGGGCTTATGAAATGTACTTAAATCTTGGCCTACAATAGAAATTACCGAAACCCCGTCTGCCACGGTAATCATATTTATGTCTTTGGATTTAAAATCACCTGTAAATTCTTCTTCCAAAGCTCTTTTGGCACGCTGCGCACGATCTTGCTTAACCACAAGACCGATTCCCCTTTCCGAAGAACCTTGGGCAATGATACTTACGCTAATATTATTAGCTTCTAGGGTCTTAAATATACGGGCATCAATACCCACTTTACCCAAAAGCCCCCTACCTTCTAGGTTTATCAGTGCTACATCTTCAATAACCGAGAGCGATTTGATACCTTCCTTGCTTGACTTCGCACTGATTAAAGTGCCTTCGTTATCGTCGTTATAGGTATTGAGAATTCGCAACGGAATGTTCTTCTCGATCAGTGGAATTATGGTTTTGGCATGTAATATGGTTGCCCCGAAATTTGCCAGTTCGTTAGCCTCGGCATACGATAGGTTCGCAATACGCTTTGCCTCGGAAACATAATCTGGGTTTGCCGTAAAAATGCCATCAACGTGCGTATAATTCTGCAACTCTTCTGCATCTAAAAAATTAGCGATCAAAGCTGCGGAATAATTACTTCCGTTTCTCCCTAAAGTCGTGGTTTCACCTTTTAAGGTCGACGCGATAAACCCAGTGATCACCGCCACTTGATCATCACCTAATTCAGAAAATCGCTTGAGTACCTTCTCTTTGGAAACTGGTTCCAATAGTTTGGCATCACCAAAGGTATCATCTGTTTTAATGAACTGTCGGGCATCGAACAACTCGGCTTTAACCTCTTTTCCAATCAGTAATTTGGTAATCAATTTGGCCGAGATCAATTCACCATAGGCCAATACCTCATCTTTAATTTTCGGACTATAATCACCCAACAGCGAAACGCCTTCAAAGAGTTTTACCAACCCCCTGAATTCATCTGAAAGATTGACATTTTTAAATGAATGATTCTGGTATTTCTCAAAAGCTTCAAAATCTGCTTTATAATCTTCCCCGTTAGCCGCCTTTTCCAGCATGATCTCCAATTGATCCGTACCTTTTCCCCGTGCAGATAAGACTACGGCAATCTTTTCTTCATTTTTGACTTTGTCGGCAATAATTTCGAGCACCCTGCCCAAACCTTCACCGTTGCTTAAAGATTTTCCACCAAACTTTAGAACCTTTATCTTTTTTGATTTTCCGTTTTGGTTAAAAATACCGTTCAGCAGCTTCTGCATCTGATCGAACTCTATCAGAAAAGCATCGTGGCCGTGAAGAGATTGCACTTCCCCATAGGTCACATTGCTATTCGCTTGAGCCAATTGCTTAAAAGTATCTTTGTTTTCCTTAGCCGTAAAAAACAAATCGGAATCGACCCCAATAATATGAATATTGGTATTACTATTTTGCAAGTCGATAAACGCCTGCTCTCCATTTCTGGTAATATCGATGGTCTTCAACAATTGATTCATCAACTTATAGGCCGACAATTGAAACCTATCTTTTAATTTATCACCGTGATGCATCAACCAACTTTCAACGTTGAACACCTGAAGTTCTTTGTTGGTGCTTCTTTTGAACCGTTCTTTAAACGATTCAGGGGTGCGATAGCAAAGCATGGCGTGCATACGTGCATCGTGCACCGGATGCTTTGAATTGATCAAAAATTGCTCTTGAATCTGGCAATTGGCAATAAGCCAATCGGTCGATTTCCAATCTGATGCCACGGGAACAAGATGTTCTGTTATTTTCGGATTCAAAGCGGCCATTTCCCAAGCGATACCGCCGCCTAATGACCCTCCGATTATGGCAAACAATTTTTTTATTTTAAGCTCTTGAAGTCCCCATAAAAATATTTGTGCCATATCACCAGACACAAAATCTTTATAATTCTCGATAACAAAACCATCGTGTCCGTTTCCCGGTACATTGAAGGCAAGTATCGTATATTTATTGGTATCGATACATTTGCCCTCACCAATAATGGCAGACCACCAGCCATCGACTCCAGTAACATTGGAGTTACCGGTCAATGCATGGTTGACCAAAACAATGGGCGCCGAATGCAATTCTTTACCAAATAGTTGATAAGAAAGATCAATAGGCTGAGAGACCCCGCTAAGCGTGGTGTAATTCTTGAGTTTGAGGTGATGTAACATAGTCATCAATTAGACCTTTCGGATATTTTGGCCCGAAAGGTCTGTTTCATTTTATAGTGTTGCGAAAGCCTGTTCCAAGTCTGCTTTAAGATCATCAATATCTTCCAAGCCCACGGACAAACGAATCAAATCTTGACCAACACCGGCAGCATCTTGCTGTTCGGCCGTTAATTGTTGGTGCGTTGTACTTGCCGGATGAATTATCAAAGATTTGGTATCTCCAATATTGGCCAACAACGAGAATATTTTGGTAGCATCAGTAAGTTTTTTTGCAGCTTCGAATCCGCCTTTTATACCAAATGTCACCAATCCACTTTGTCCTTTTGGTAAATATTCATGTGCCAGATTATAGTAGGCGCTACTCTTTAAGCCTGGGTAGTTGACCCATTCAACTTCTTCCCTACCTTCCAGCCAAGTAGCCAGTTCCAAAGCATTTGCACTGTGTTGCTTTATACGAACCGATAAGGTTTCCAAACCTTGAATAATTTGGAAAGCGTTAAACGGACTTAAAGCTCCACCGAAATCACGCAACCCTTCCAAAATCAATTTAAAAGTGAAGGCGGCAGCACCCAAAGCTTCGCTATAGACCAAGCCGTGATACCCTGCGGAAGGCTCTGTGAATTCAGGGAATTTCCCATTGGTCCAATCAAAAGTTCCTGCGTCGATTACGGCCCCACCTAATGAAGTTCCTTGACCACCGATATATTTTGTAAGTGAATGAACCACCAGGTTTGCCCCGTATTCAATAGGATTCAACAGCGCTGGCGAAGCAACTGTATTATCAACAATAAATGGTACTTGAGCTGCTTGGGCCTGTTTTGATATTGCTTTTAAATCCAACACGTCCAATTTCGGATTGCCTAGCGATTCAACAAAGATTGCCCGAGTATTGTCTTGTACGGCTTTTCCAAAATTCTCTGGATCGGCAGCGTCGACAAACGTGGTCGTAATACCCAACCTTGGCAGGGTTACATTCAATAAATTAAAGGTCCCACCGTATAAACTGCTCGAAGCCACGATATGATCACCTGCTTTTAAGAGGGTCATTAAACTTGAGGAAATAGCGGAAGCTCCCGAAGCAAAAACTACGGCCCCGACACCCCCTTCTATGGCCGCTAATCTATTTTGTAAAATTTCATTGGTAGGATTGTTCAATCGTGTGTAAATAAATCCCAATTCCGCCAACGAGAACAGATTAGCCGCATGATCCGTATTATCAAATACATACGAAGAGGTTTGATAAATCGGTACTGCTCTTGTTCCACTTGTTTTGGTAGTATCATGCCCTGCATGCAAAGCATTCGTTGAAAATTTTTGGTCACTCATAATTCTTTAGTTTTATGCATCCTTATTAAAGGGATACTGGTTTTTTAAAAACTCCCGATCTCACGGAAATATAATTAATTCTGAGGCATGAAAGTCCTCAAAAAAAATTAAAAAGCCAAACCCTGCGCCGACCGCAATCAGGTAAAATCAAAAAGTTAAAAAGAAAGAGAAATTACTAATGTAATTTGTTTTTCGTTATCTATTCTTGCCTTTAAGGTTAAAGGTGTTGAATTGTGCATTCAACGTCAAGATAGAATTTAGCACCTTCTTTACGCAAAGGTTGTAAAGGGTTGCTAAGGTTTCAAAGGGTCTATTCCCTCCACCTTTCTTGATAACCATTCAATATATGTTTGAACTTTGGATTGACAAATATAATGGCGGAAAATTAAAATGCAATACTTATTTTCAAATTAATTTTCCGCCCGTATGGAAAAACAGTCCGATTTAGCTTCAAAAGAACCGTTGGAAAGCTTACAATTTAAAAGCGGCCTTAACTTTATCGACCATATCTAGTTTTTCCCAGGTAAATAGCTCTACCTCTTTTTCTATTCTCCCATTATATGGCGACTCGAACACTTTAGTCACCATTCTATGCTGTTTACCCATATGACCATAGGCAGCAGATTCAAGATATATGGGTTCTCTTAATTTTAATCTTTTTTCAATGGCGAACGGTCTCATATCGAATAGCTCGGAAACCTTTGCTGCGATTTCCCCATCGGTTAAATCAACATTCGCCCGACCATAAGTATCTACAAAAATAGAAGTAGGCTCTACTACCCCTATAGCATAACTCACCTGTACCAACAATTCATCGGCAACCCCGGCAGCGACTAAGTTCTTCGCCACATGTCGAGCAGCGTATGCGGCACTTCTGTCAACTTTGCTTGGATCTTTTCCACTAAATGCACCACCACCATGGGCACCTTTCCCACCATAGGTATCAACAATTATCTTTCTTCCGGTAAGACCCGTATCACCATGCGGACCCCCAATAACAAACTTTCCGGTAGGGTTGATATGATAGTTGATCTGCTCATCGAACAAGGCCTGAATTTCTTTCGGTAATTGTGCCTTGACCTTTGGTATCAAAATTGAAATAATATCTTCCTTTATTTTTGCCAACATCGTATCATCATCTTGATCAAAGGCATCATGCTGGGTAGAAATAACAATGGTATCGATACGTTGGGGCACGTTATTATCTGAATATTCAATGGTAACTTGTGATTTCGCGTCAGGTCGCAAATAGTTTATTTCCTTTCCCTCGCGTCTTAAATCGGCCAAGACCTGTAATATTTTGTGTGAGATATCAAGCGCCAAAGGCATATAATTCTCTGTCTCTTTGGTCGCATAACCGAACATCATTCCTTGGTCACCAGCCCCTTGTTCTTCTTTTGACCCTCTATCAACCCCTTGGTTGATGTCTTGAGATTGTTCATGGATTAGTGAAATGACCCCACAGGAATCGCCACTGAATTGATACTCTCCTTTGGTGTACCCGATTTTGTTGATTATCTCACGGGCAATAGTCTGTACATCTAGGTAAGTATTGCTTTTTACCTCACCGGCCAAAACAACCTGACCCGTCGTAACCAACGTTTCACAAGCGACTTTACTTTCTGGGTCGAAAGCTAAAAAATGATCCAATAAGGCATCACTGATCTGATCGGCAACTTTATCGGGATGACCTTCACTAACAGATTCCGAAGTAAACAAATACGACATGTTATTACTTTTTTTTTAAAAAGGAGATTTGAAAAAAAATTGCTGTAGGCTAAAGGAAGTATGATATAAAAATATCAACTGCTTTAGCATTTTTTAAACTGAATAAACTTTGAAATCGTCCCTTGGCACAATTACACCATTTATTCAGAATATTTGAGGTTGCAATCAGTCAAATCCCTCCTCATGATTATGAGCTACAAAAGTATAAAAAATGTTTTGTTCTGAAAGTTATCCGATTGTAATTTGTCAAACAGTATTGAAAATCAGTTTTAATACAACTGCCTATAAAGGTCTTAACTCGCTATATATCATACTTAATTGAAAACAACACATATCTGGGCTGTACGAAATAGGATTGTGTAGAGAAATAGAGTTCATTGGTACTATCTTGATTCAGTATACCGGTATTAAACAGGTTAGTCCCTTTAATACCGAACTCCCATCGACTATTTTGTTGTTGATAGGTTAGATTAGACTCTAAAAAGCTATACCTATTGCCAATCGTATTGTCTTTATCGGTATAGTTATAATAATCATAGTCTAGCGTAAAAATAAAATTCTTTAGGAAGGCCGTATCAAAACGCGCGTAGGGCCTGCTTGTATAAAAGGTTGTTTCACGTCCGCCATTATCATAATTATTAACGTTATATCGATATCCCAATTCAAGATTCGGTGCATTCTTAAAATTAGTAGACAGTGCCCCGGTATAGTTCTGTGTAAAGGAATTCGAGGTACGCTGCAGATTATCTATCAAGTTATTGGTAGTAGACCATGATACACTTCCCCTGACCGAACCTTTAATTTTGCCAAAAGTACGTTCATAACGGCCATTCGCTGACAGCGATTCATCTTCAAAATTGGAATTTATGGTCGATCCGATTCGATTAATGCCCACAATATTGGCACTACTTTTTAGGGCATCGATTCTTTTCGTATAGGTAACATTCCCAAAGATGTTTGTAAAATTGAACATGTTAAAACTGAAGAAATTTAGCGAGAGGTTATGATTTAGGGCACTTTCAAGATCTCTATTGCCCCGGTAAGCCGAATTGTAATTATTGAGCACATACCCTTGCGCAAATTTGTTAACGTCGGTAAATGAGCGGGTCACCCGATAGTTAAACCTTAGATTTTCGGATTTTTTCAGTTGGGCATTGATATATACATCAGGTAGCAATGAAGTAAGATTATCTTCTACGACATTACCCAATTGCTCGTTCTTGACATTGAATTGGTGTAAGGTAAGTCCTGGGTTAAAAGTGAAAATTCCAGATATGACTTTATAATGAAAACCCAAATATAGATCTGAAACATTAAAAGTCACATCATTTTCGTAGTCAGAGCCAGTCATGTCCAACGTATTGCCCCCATCCAAAATTTGATAAATGGCCGAGTTAAAATTCTGATGGTTTTGGGTCGTTCCCAAGGTAAAGTTCAAATTACTTTTGGTACCCAAAACATAGTAGTAATCAACTTTGGCATCGACCTTATTGGTTACCACATTCTTGACTTGGTTGATATTGTATACATTTTGATTCTCATCGACAGGAAAAATACTGGTAAAGGCAAACTCATCTCTTACCGCTTCATAGAAAGGATCTTCGTCTTGGTAAAGATGTTGGGCTTCCACTGCAAAAATATTCTTGTCATTCAAGGTATAGTAGAGGTTGATATTTTGGTTTACCGATAAAGGTTTTTGCTTTTTGACTTCGGAAATTTCATCGGTGATATCCGATATAGAAAGTACATCTACAACCTCGTTATCGTCAGATTGTTTTAATAGTGCGTCATAATCTAACTGAAGATCGGCATTTGGCTTGTACCTGGCACTTAATTTCGCCAACCCTAAGTGTACCGTTTGATCGGTATTTGTCGTTGCATTCTCAATATCGTCACTGGCAATATAGGTCGTGCTTCTTTGCGATTTCATCATGGTTCCGGTGTAGGAATAAATTCCGAACCCACTCAAATCCAACGTCTTGGTAGGAGCATAACTAAAGTTTACTGCCGCAAACTTGGTATCAATATCGTTTGCCCTATTATTCTGGGCCGTAGAAAGCCCCAACCCATCAGAACCTATCCCGATGGAACTACCGCCCCTAGAATTTATATTTCTAAATCCTCCAGTAAAATTGCGATAATCGTTTCGAGTAAAGGGTACTTCGCCCAAATTATTCAAATCCGTTATAATATTTATACTATAATCAGGGCTGTAATAAAATAACTTCGGATGCGCCAAGTACCTGTTATCGGGGCCATAGCCGGCCGTGAGCTCACCGAACCAAAACTTCTTCTTCCCCTCTTTCAATCGAATATTCAGGGCCACATTATCATCGTCATTTGTGAGTCCTTTCAATTGCGACACCTCGTTATAGTTCTTTAATACCTCAACTTTGCTCAGGGCATTGGCAGGAATGTTTTCTACGGCCAACTTTGAATCTCCATCAAAAAAGTCTTTTCCTTCGACCATGACTTTGGTTACGGTCTTTCCTTCTACTTCAATCTGACCGTCGTCATTGACCTCGATTCCGGGTAAATTTTCAAGTACATCCTTTAACTTTTTTTCGGTGCCCGAAACAAACGAATCCGTATTGTAGACAATCGTATCTCCTTTTACCGATACGGGCATTTCATAAGTCACTTCTACCTCGTCTAGTTGGGCAGCCTGTTCTTGCATTACAATATCTTTAATGGCATCGACCTCACCTGCGGTAAATGTAAAAGATTCCGTTTTCAACCCTAAATAGCTTACTTTGACCGTATACTGATTCGCCGTTTTCAGCTTTAATTTGTATTGCCCGGCATGATTCGTAATACCATAAGATTCCAGGCCTTTTGTCGCTGTATTGATAGCAATTACATTTGCCATGTCAACACCCGTTCCTGCACTGTCCTTAACGACGCCCGATAGGGAAATTTCTTGTGCCGAACCAACAAAACTTAAGGCTAAAAAGATGATAAAAGGCAAAGTGATTTTCATCCAAATATATTTTGAAGTAAATAATGGTTATGTACTATTGGAAAGTCAACGCTAAGATCTACCACCGCCCCGCCCTCCAGGACCTCCACGGCCATTACGAAAATTTTCACGCATTTCTTTCATCTTCTCGCGTGAGATTTCGTCATATTCAGCCTGGGTGACCTTCTTGCCTTTACTCGGTGCTTTAATTTCAATTTTTTCTTTTGGATTCATGGTAATTTTTGAACAAACAATAGTGGTCACATCATCGCTTACGGCCAAGATAAGGCCCGGTAGGCCCCAATAACCCGAAGGACCCTGATTTATAGGAATTTCCGGTGTGTACCATGCAACGATAGAAACCTCTTTCTCGATGAACTCCTCTTCCCTATTTTCCTCTTCCTTGTTGTCATTACCCCGCCTTCTGAAAATGGCTCGCATATTGGGGCGCTTTACGGTTTTGACCGCAGTAGCCTTAAATGCAGTATAGTTACCAATCTGTTTGGTATCACTTTCCATCTTCCAATCTAATTTTTCAAGACTATCTTCTATTAAGAATATTTTTCCGAAAAGTTCATTTTTGACCAGGTATTTTTCCTCCTTAATATTTTTATACAAATCGCCGCCGGCACTTCCCATGGCACCAAAACGACCTCCTCGACCACCTCTATCATTGCCGGGCTGATCCAGCTTTTCCACCTCCTCATATATCGATTCCGTCGCATTGAACGCCAGCTCATAAGTTCGCTCATTCGCCTTTTTCATACGCTCCATGATTTCTTTCTTTCGGTCTTCCGGCATTTGCCTATTGCCAAAATCCATATCTACTTGGGTCTTACTTTCGTAAGTCGCATTTCCTTGAAAATCTTGTGAAAGACCTACATGCACGGAAAAAAGTAAAAGAAGGAGCGTGAATATTCTATTTTTCATCTTTTGATTTTTATTTTATTAGGCTTTTTATGAACTCTTCATTCCATTTATGATCTCACATTATGAAGACTTGTTTCATGTTATGAATTCATAACTATGCGGTTGGACTGTTTTAAAAGCAATAGGTTTAATAGCCCGTTGAAAAAATTCAAAATATCTTGCTTCCATTTTTTTTCTTGTTATTCTGGTAAAGGTTTTTACTTCCTATAGTTATCTTGTATCTTGTACTCCCCATAAACTAAATTGAAAAAACACTAATCATAAATCTGAATACCCTATGCATATTGCTGTTGCTGGAAATATTGGTGCCGGTAAGACTACTTTGACAAGACTTTTGGCCAAACATTATAATTGGGAAGCGCATTTTGAAGAGGTTGTCGACAATCCGTACCTAGACGATTTTTACAATCAAATGGAGCGATGGAGCTTTAACCTACAGATCCATTTTCTTAATCACAGGTTCCGGCAAATCTTAAAAATCAGGGAGAGCGGTAAAAGCATTATTCAAGATCGTACCATATACGAAGATGCCTTTATTTTTGCCCCGAACCTACATGCAATGGGATTGATGACCAATCGTGATTTTACGAACTATTCGAGTCTTTTTGAACTTATGGAGAGTTTGGTACAACCACCCGACCTTCTAATTTACTTGAGAAGCAGTATCCCCAATTTAGTCAATCAGATCCATAAAAGGGGGAGGGAATATGAAAACTCTATTTCCATCGACTACCTGAGCCGTTTGAATGAACGCTACGAGGCGTGGGTTCATGGTTACGAAAAAGGAAATCTGTTGATCGTAAATGTTGACAACTTAAATTTTGTCGACAATCCTGAAGACCTTGGTATTGTCATCAATAAAATCGACGCGGAAATCAACGGTTTATTTTAGAACAGGGAGACCTACCCCTTTCAGAACTTTGCGAATTCTAGATAAAACCATTTTCACGGGCGTGTTCGATAGCCTGCTCGCTATTTTCGACCAATAAGACCGGAGTTGTTTTGTATGCTTCGAACAAACCCCTGATTCTTGTCATTTTCTTTTGATGTGTAACGCTCCTCAAGTAAATAGCCAATATTCTATCTGGGTGGGCTTGTGCTATTTCAATATAGATATCGGCATCATGCTCCCCACTATCACCGATCAGTATAAAAGACAGCTCTGGGTATGTTTTTAAGATATTGATGATTTCCTTTTGCTTTTGAGGTTTCTCCGATGCTGTTTTCCGTTGGAAGATGGTTGAAAAACTTCTCAATAAAATCGGTCCTTTGGGAAAATTATTCTCCTTTAAAAAGAATTCCAAGTACCGATATAAATTCCACGGACTGTGACTCACATAAAATATAGGGTTAACCCCTTTCCCTGTCTTGCCCCGATGCAGAAGATGATAGAAGTTCGCAGCACCCTTTAATGGGGAACGACTACCGGCATTCTTAAAAAAAGTATTGAATACGGCCCGCCATTTCAAAAAAGAAGCAACCCCAGTATGTATGATAGTATCATCTATGTCACTAATTACCCCATATTCAGCTTTCTTCGAGGGAATCAAAACTTCCCCCGGAAAACGATTCTGATGCAATATTTCCCGTTTTAAAGAAGTATCATTATACGAAATCTCATAGGGCAACCACCCTTCTTCATTGGTTAGTGCCCTCAGATTTTCAGAAGGCTCGTCCAAAAGATAATACCCGTCATTGTCGGTCATTCCTACTACCGTTCTACCATCGGGCAATCTTAGCGTCAGACCGGTATTGCGAACCTCATCGGTTCCAAACCGTTTCCACGTATTGATGATTAGCTTGAGAATTCCTTTTTCCGCCAGGCCAATCTGTTCATCTTCAAGGGCCCTACCACGGGCGTATATATGTGTATCAGTGCCATAACACTGAAAAGCAATGATCTGTAGCTTATCTTTTTTGTTGAAAAATACCATTACATCAAATATAGAAATAAGACATTAGACTTGACACCAACTGCCACCAACTTTCCCTTCTTAAAACAGCATTCCATTTGACGGCCTTTCCCTGTTCGTCTTTTTGCGTGAATTTCACTCGATCAAAACGCCAGTTCCCTCATTGCTCCTTTTACTGGGTACAACTACATCATACATTTATCACAGCAAAACAGCAACCAACGGCGCAATTATCTTTTATGAACTTTAAATTTTAATAAAATGGAACCAAAAAAGAACCCAACAAAGGACTTGAACAACAAAAGTGGACTTTATTTCGTAATCGGGTTATGTCTCGTTATGCTGCTCACCTATGTGGCATTGGAGTGGAAAACCTATAACAATATGCACGGTTACGACATTTCATTGAATGTAGCCGATGAATTAACCGAGGAAGTTCCCATTACCGTACAAATAAAAACCCCGCCACCTCCACCACCTATTCCTACACCGGTTATCATCGATGTGGTAGAAGACGACACAGAAGTTGAAGAAACGATAATCGAATCTACCGAAACCGACCAAGAAGAAGCAATCGAAGTACTCGATGTGGTGGTTGAAGAAGACGAAGAACTTCTAGAAGTATCTTTTTTGGTTATTGAAGATGTTCCTGTTTTTCCAGGATGCGAAAAGGAAAAGAACAAGGGTCAGGAAGCTATGCGTGCTTGTTTTCAAGAAATGATGAACAAGCATATCAGTAAAAATTTTCGTTATCCTGAAATGGCACAAGAAATGGGAATTCAAGGAAGGGTCAGCGTCATGTTCGACATTCAAAAAGATGGAAGCATCGGCAATATACGTATGCGCGGACCGGATAAAAGCCTCGAAACCGAAGCTGGGCGTATCATCGGAAAACTACCCCAAATGACTCCTGGTAAACAACGGGGTATCCCCGTACGGGTTCCGTTCAGCATGCCCATTAATTTCAAATTACAATAATCGAAGACAGTTACCTTTCAGTGGTGGTTCGAATCAAAAATGCCATGATTCGGGCCATAACCACATGATCAACAAACCCGCGATAATAGAAATTCCGAAAGAAATGAAAATCCATTTTGCCAATTGTCTCGTACCCAAGACTGCGGCCATTATTCCCTTAAATAACAAATTGGCCAACGAAGCCAGTAAAATAAGTTTCCACCCCGTGTCAGTATTGAGTCCGCCATTTTTCATTAGTTGCGAGAGCGAAAGTGTAATAGCGTCTACATCGGTCAGCCCACTAACGATGGCGACCGCATATAAGGCATCTTTCCCAAATTCTTTTTCAGTAAAGGCCACTGCCAACAGTATTAGTCCGTATAAAAGACCAAAAACCAGGGCACTTTTGAATTGAGCCGGATTTTCAGGTTCAGGCATGGTCTCATCAGTGCTCTCTCTATTTATCAAATAAAATAAACCGATACAAATACTTCCCATCAAAAGGAATTGGACGGCCAAAGGAAGAATAATCTGAGGTAATTTCTCTGGTATAACAATGCCTACCTCAATAAGCACTCGAACCAAAGCAATGGCCGAAGCCGTCGTAATGATAAACGCCGCCATTTTATCAAGGGCCTTCGTATTTTTGGTTTTTCGTGCGTAACTAACGGTGGTTGCGGTACTACTAATCAACCCTCCCAATATACCATTGGAGATGATTCCTGTTTTTTTGCCAACAAATTTGTAAATAAAATATCCGATTACACTAATACCCACTATTAAGACCACCATAAGCCAAATGTTATGTAGATTCAAAACATCTAAAGGGCCGAAAGTCTTATTTGGCAAGATAGGCAGTACAATTAAAGAAATACCCACAAACGTCATTATGGCCGTCAGATCTTTATCCTTTAATTTATCTATAAAACTATGCAGATGCTCTTTTACATATAAAAGTACGGCCATTGCTCCACCAACGATAATTCCAATGATTTGACTTCCAAGAACCAAATAGGCACTAATGGCAAACATCAATAGCACGGCTACTTCGGTAGTCTGACCGACATCGGGATCCGTTAGCTTTTTTAATTTGATAACATTGGCAGTTACTAGTAGGGCGGTGAGGGCCAAGCCAAATACGGGTATAATAAAAGGGTTGCCCAGATCACGGGATAGAAACCCAGCGATTACACCCAAAACGGCAATCAATGTAAACGTTCTTACACCGGCCATTTTATTATCGGCATGTTCTCGCTGAAGTCCTACTAAGAGCCCCAACCCGAAGGCTATGCCCAACGTTGTAATATCTTTATAGTCCATTTAGTTCCAATATACTATAAATCAATAAAAAAACCCCGGCAGTTCCGCCAGGGTTAATTCCTTTTTTTGACTCAAAAAATATAAAAATTGGCTTTATCCGCTATTTTTTGATGTCTATCCTTTCTATGGTAACCTTATTATTTTCACCATTCGTTTTGATTGTAGCATTCTCAAAGGCGATTAATTGGTCTTTTACCTCCGCTTGCGTTCCTTTAAAGGTCTTTTCATCAATTACCTTCTGGCCATTCACCACAGTCGAATAGGCTATAGTCGCCTCGGCCAAATCGGGATTATCGACATTCATTTCAATTTGAATTTCGTTTGTATTTTCATTAACCCCCATACCATCAACATTCAAAGCGACACTTGGCGCTATGACCAAGGCAACAACCGACATTAATTTTAAAAGAATGTTCAAAGAAGGCCCCGAAGTATCTTTAAAGGGATCACCTACAGTATCACCAACTACAGCCGCTTTATGGGCATCGGAACCTTTACGGCCATCAGATTCGATCATTTTTTTGGCATTATCCCAAGCACCACCGGCATTAGATTGAAAGATGGCCATTAAAACTCCACAGGTTGTAACTCCGGCCAAAAGACCTCCCAACATTTCAGCACCGCCAATAAAACCAACGGCAACAGGTACCGCTATGGCCAAGAGACCAGGAAGCACCATTTCTTTAATAGAAGCTTTTGTCGAGATCGCTACACATTTATCATACTCGGCCAGTCCATCTGCCTCATCAAAAATTGCACGTTGTTCCGGTGTGGCTTTTGACATGTCTGAATCAACCGATCTCATTACCTCTAACGCTGCTTTCAATTGAGGAATATCCCTAAACTGACGTCGAACCTCTTCGATCATCGCCATTGCTGCACGACCCACAGCATTCATCGACAAAGCAGAGAATACAAAAGGAAGCATTCCACCTACTAAAAGACCTGCCATGATTTTAGGTTGAGAAACATCGATAGCCGTAACATTCGCAACTTTCATAAAAGCCGAGAATAAAGCCAAAGCGGTCAACGCGGCAGAAGCAATAGCAAAACCTTTACCAATGGCGGCAGTTGTATTACCTACGGCATCCAATTTATCGGTACGCTCACGAACTTCAGGGTCTAATTCGGCCATTTCAGCGATACCTCCGGCATTATCAGAAATTGGTCCGTATGCATCAACAGCCAATTGAATACCTGTATTGGCCAACATACCAACCGCAGCAATCGCAATACCATACAAACCTGCACAATAGTGCGAAATTAGAATTGCAGCGGCAATCAATAAAATAGGAATCATCGTAGACATCATACCAACACCCAAACCTGCAATAATATTTGTTGCGGCTCCCGTCTCAGATTGCTTTACAATTGAGTTTACTGGTTTAGTACCCGTACCGGTATAATATTCCGTAATTTTACCTACACCCAAACCAGCAATCAAACCGGCCAAAGTTGCATAAAATATACCCATTGCCCCCATTGGCAAACCTTCAACGGATTCTGGTATCAATGCAGTAATTATAAAATATGAAGCCACCACCATTAAACCGGCAGAACCAAATTCACCGATATTCAAAGCTGTTTGCGGGTTTCCACCATCTTTAACCCTTACAAAAAAGGTACCTACTATAGACATTAAAATACCGACGGCTGCCAGCACAAGTGGAAGATATACGGCTCCAAGACCAGCAAAATCAGGTGTTATAATAAACGCACCCAAGACCATGGTACCTATAATCGACCCTACATATGATTCAAAAAGGTCAGCCCCCATACCGGCAACATCCCCTACATTATCACCAACATTATCTGCAATAGTCGCAGGGTTCAACGGGTGATCCTCAGGAATTCCAGCTTCGACCTTACCTACTAAATCAGCTCCGACATCGGCGGCTTTTGTATAAATACCACCCCCAACACGTGCAAAAAGCGCTATAGAGGAAGCTCCCAGTGAGAAACCAGAAAGCACATTCAATACCAAACCCAAGTTATCGGCGCCCGGCCATATACCCTGATAGATAATAAAAAGTCCACTAAGCCCTAAAACACCTAGACCAACAACACCTAGACCCATCACCGCACCGCCGGCAAAAGCCACTTCCAACGCCTTTCCTAAACTTGTTTTAGCTGCCTGCGTAGTACGTACGTTAGCTTTAGTAGCAACACGCATACCTATGAATCCGGCTAAAGCCGAACAGATAGCACCTACTACAAATGATAAGGCCACCATACCATTTGAACCAACCTCGGAACTCCCCTTAAAAAACAAGAGAATAGCGACAGCAATTACAAAAATCGAAAGAATTTTGTATTCGGCCTTTAAAAAAGACATAGCGCCATCGGCTATATTTTTGGCAATTCGAGCCATTTTGGCATCTCCTACATCTTGTTTAGAGACCCATTTATTCTTTACAAAAACAAACAAGAGTGCCACTAGCCCAAAGGCTGGTAATAATTGAATTACTAATTCCATATGATACGTCGTTTTTAGGTTTTTTTAACGAGCCCTAATGTAGTAAAATTGAGCAGAATAAAAAAAGAGCCTCTTTTTTTTGACAAAAGAGGCTCTTAATTGGAATTTGATTTACTTATATCGTAAAAGTTCGCTTTTTTTTATGATCGCTATTTTCATAGCGCTTCACACACTCGTGATAAATTTGTATGGCTTCTTCGGCGTTGCCCCATCCACCAACATCGACCTTTTTCTTCTCTAAATCCTTATACACTTGAAAGAAATGCTCTATCTCTTTTAATCTATGCGGATTCAAGTCGCTTATATCATTATTATTGCTCCAAATTGGATCCGATACCGGAACACATATTATTTTCTCATCCGGTCCCTTTTCATCGGTCATATGGAATACCCCTATTGGTTTCACCTCCATAACGACCATAGGATAAGTAGGCTCGGTACCCATCACCAATACATCTAATGGATCATGGTCCAATGCCAAAGTTTCAGGAACAAAACCATAATCCCCGGGATACATCATAGATGAAAAGAGCATGCGATCAAATCGTATTTTATTCAATGTAAAATCGTATTCGTACTTGTTTCTACTTCCTTTAGGGATTTCGATCAATACGTCGAATGTTATTTGTTCTTTTACACTCATACTTCTTCTATTTAATAATTAAGGTTAATGTTTTCTATGTTAATATCTATGCTACTTATGTTCCTACTATCTTTTTTATACTATCTAAAAATCAAACCCAAAAGTACCGGTAACACTAAAAGGTCGTGCATTGGGGCTATCTAAATAGTTTCCTCTAAAATTAAAGTCAATGCGCAAGATTTTAAATATGTTACCGATTCCTACCGAATACTCATAATACATCTTTTCATCAGGCGCCTGCAATGGCGTATTTAGACTTGCCGGTGCACTTAAGGCAATATTCTCGTCGGACAGTTGCCCCCAAACCCCTCGCAAACCAATAATCTCTCTCAAATTTAGTTTTCGCACCAAGGGAATTCTGGAAAAAAGTCTTCCGTTAAAATTGTGTTGCAAATGCAGCGACACATAAGTGTCGGTCACAAATTCATAAAAGTCAAGGTTGGGAAAAGTACCATAATTCGAGAAAAATGTTTGGTTACCGGGTATGACATTTAAAAGCCCCAAAGGCACTTTGCCAAAAGTTTTGCCCATTTCAACCGTACTGAACAGCCGACCGAAGCCGCCCACTTGCCACGGCTGACTATACGAAAATTGAATTTTGTTATAATTGAAATCACTACCCCAAACACCATCGATACCACGGGTATAATTTAAAAGCAAGGTACTGTAATTATCGTTCATGCCCCTGCGCTCGACACCGTAACCGATGGTTTTTCGACCAGGCGTATAAATCATCAGGGCATTAAAATCGAACTGTCTTATTTCAGAAGATATTCCCGTTCCTGACGTAGGGTCGACATAATCTAGGCTAAAATCATCGGGCAAAGCCGAACTCAGAGTACGAAAAGTACTGCCCACCCCAATGCGCACATTGGTCCATGGCTCCATTTCAATACCGAAGGTACTCAGGTTAATTTTCGTCAACCTATTGTTTGCCCCCACTGTCACCAATGATGACGAAGCAATACTACGCCCCAACACATCGTTGGTCGCCGTGAGACTTACACCCAGTTGTTCAATATCACTACGGTTACCGCCAGAAATGATCAAGCGGCTTTTGCGATCCAACAAAAACTTACCAGAAATACCGTGCTTGACCTTATGATCGGTAAAACCGTAAGCCATATACCCTTCTAAGCGCCAAGGATCATTTTCTCCATAATATGTTCTTAGGCCGGCCCGTACACGCGGACCTTCTGCCTGATTGTACCCAAAAACGTCGTATACGGATCCGATATCCATATTCCATTTATCTATTTCTACATAACCCGAACCCAATATGCTTACGATATTATAATACGATTTAAACTTGGGAACCGTCTTGAGTGTGTCTAAAAGCTGATAAATGCCCTTCTCATCACTATTAAGGTCTTCCAATCTATTCTTTTGCCAAAAAGCATCATCTTTCACCACTAAATTGGGGTCATACGGGTTGCCAATCGCTTTATAGAACTCTTTTGGTTTCTCTTCGTCAAAAGTGTAACTGTCATATACGGTTGTTCGTTTCCCATAAACACCCCGGGACTCTTCTTTTTTCTGAAAACTAAAATCACTAAGCATATAATCCCTTTTTAAGAGAAAAATGGAATCGTTGACCACATCGAAATCTTGTTCGATATAGATTTCCTTAACCCAGTTGATATTAGCACTCTTGGTGACCTGTAGATTGATATTTTTTATGGCAAAGGTTGAGTCGTTGACCCAAAAATCACCTTTAAATGTCAGTTCGTTTTTACGTCGCGGATAATACACAATATTATAGCACCATTTGTCTTCGATAAAGGCACTATCCCTCAACGCGTAGTTGTAAGTATCTACCCCCGTTCGTGATAACGGACTCGTAAAACTCTTATCAAAAAACTTTAGGTAATTATCATAAATATCATAATCTTGGTACAAATCTGCGACGAAGGCGATAATTGCCTGATTGTTGTCAAAACCGGAATTTTTGTTTCCGATAACCTCTTCTTTTTCCTCATTGATAAGGTTATCACCATGAACTTTCGAAAAAGTCTCGTTAAGAAAGATGGGGAGATAGGTTTTACCTGTTATCCGAGAGGTATCTAAATCTTGAAAAACAAATTCAAGTCCCTTAAATATCTTTCGCTTCATTAAAGCACTATCGATAGTATTCAGGTCGAACTCTATCTTTTCGTACTTGTCAAAGGCGTATTGTTTGAATTTCCGAACCCCATTTTCCCGTTTTTTCGCCCAAATCTTTCGCAAGATATCGACCGCAGGGTTGTTCTTTTTCGATTGTTTTCCTGATATCAGCACCACCTCATCTAACTGCTCCGTCGATTCTTTCAGACTAATTTTCATGTCATAGGTCACCTTGGCAGTAAGGTCGACTTCTTGACTCTCATATCCTATAAAAGAAATCAACAATACGTCATGCGCATTGTCAGACTCCATATAAAACCGGCCATTGTCATTTGTGATGGTTCCTTCGGAAGAATTCTTAAAAAGAACGTTGGCAAAGGCCACAGGCTGCCCGTTTTCGTCTAAAACGATACCACCCACTTTTGTTTGGCCCAAGGCAACTGCAGCAATTAAAAGTATAAATGGAAGAATCAGTTTCTTCATCAAAAATAGGTTGTCTGTTCTGTTATTCAAATACTGTTCCAATAAAAAAAGCTTCGCCAACATTTGGTCGGCGAAGCATATTTTGGTTTACAAATTTGCCTACCTTATTTATACATTACTTTTTTAACAGCTTCGACTACATCGGTATAACTAGGCAACCATTCTTCCAATAACACTGGGGAATAAGGCGCGGGCGTGTCTGCAGTATTTATTTTAATAATGGGCGCATCCAGATAATCAAAGGCATTTGACTGAACATGATAGGTAATCTCCGTAGCTACATTGCCAAAAGGCCAAGCTTCTTCCAAAATCACCAATCGATTTGTCTTTTTGACCGATTTTAAAACCATCTCATAATCCAGAGGTTTTACCGTTCTCAAATCAATTATTTCACAGCTAATATTGTCTTTGGCCAATTCATCGGCAGCCTTATCGGCTTCCTTAATAATTTTTCCAAAAGAAACGATGGTAACATCTGTACCTTCCCTACGAATATCCGCGACCCCTAAAGGAATGGTATAATCCCCTTCTGGAACTTCTCCTTTATCTCCGTACATCTGTTCCGATTCCATAAAAATGACCGGATCATTATCACGAATCGCCGCTTTCAACAATCCTTTTGCATCTGCCGGATTCGATGGCACTACGACTTTTAAACCCGGACAGTTGGCGTACCAACTCTCGAAAGCTTGGGAATGTGTCGCAGCCAATTGGCCCGCAGAGCCCGTTGGCCCCCTAAAAACTATCGGACAGGGAAACTGCCCTCCCGACATTTGTCGAATTTTGGCGGCATTGTTGATAATCTGATCGATACCTACCAAGGCAAAGTTGAATGTCATAAACTCGATAATGGGTCTATTGCCGCCCATCGTAGAACCTACGCCAATACCGGCAAAACCAAGTTCGGCAATAGGTGTATCAATTACCCGATCGGGGCCAAACTCGTCCAACATCCCCTTAGAGGCCTTATAAGCACCATTATATTCGGCAACTTCCTCACCCATTAAATAGATGCTCTCGTCATTTCTCATTTCTTCCGACATCGCTTCCGCTATGGCTTGTCTAAACTGTAGTGTCTTCATTTATATTTGGTTGTCCTTGTCAAACATTAATTCTCAGAATGCTAGCAAAAATAGCAAAATATCTATCAAAACACCGAGTGAAGGAATTAAAAAAATCCATATAATTTATTATGCATGCATAGTATTTTTTAAAAAGTTTGACTATCTTAGCTGCATTCATTTTAAGTCTTAAATATATACTATGAAAATATTAGTGTGCATAAGTAACGTTCCGGACACTACTTCAAAAATAAATTTCACCGATGGTGATACAAAATTTGATGCAAACGGTGTGCAATTCGTAATCAATCCCAATGACGAATTCGGGTTGACACGCGCCATGTGGTTCAAAGAAAAACAAAGTGCTACCGTTCACGTAGCGACTGTCGGCGAAGCCACGGTAGAGCCTACCATGCGTAAGGCTTTAGCTATCGGGGCCGATGAAGCCATACGGATAAATGCAGTGCCTACCGACGGCTTTTTTGTAGCCCAACAATTGGCCGATGTGGTCAAAAATGGCGATTACGACCTTGTAATCGCAGGTCGTGAGTCCATCGATTACAATGGCGGCATGGTTCCTGGTATTTTGGCCACCTTGCTTGGCATGAATTTCGTAAACACCTGTACAAATTTAGAAATCGATGGCACGAACGCCACCGCTATTCGTGAAATAGATGGCGGAAAGGAAAAAATAGCCACTACCCTGCCCCTTGTCATCGCGGGACAAAAGGGATTGGTCGAAGAAAGCGATTTACGTATTCCGAACATGCGCGGTATTATGATGGCCCGAAAAAAGGCCTTGAATGTTGTGGAACCGACGGAAGCTACAAAAGCAACAGAAGACACCAAATTTGAAAAGCCTGCCCCAAAAGGCACGGTTAAACTTGTTGATGCGGATAACATTGACGAGCTGATAGACTTGCTTCACAATGAAGCAAAAGTCATTTAATTCTATATAAATACAATTACAAGTGCTGCTTGCCGAGCAATTTTCAGGAAAGAACACTTGCTAATCAAAATTTTATAAACCTATGTCAGTTTTAGTATATACAGAATCAGAAAACGGAAAGTTCAAGAAGAATGCCCTAGAGGTAGCATCTTATGCGAGTGCGGTTGCCAAGGCGATGGGTTCTTCCGCTACGGCCATATCGTTCAATACCTCAGAAAATGATGATTTGGGCAATTATGGTATTTCAAAAGTACTCAACGTCACAAATGAAAACTTGAACACCTTTACTGCTTTGGCCTATGCCGATGCCCTCGCGCAAGCAGCGGAAAAAGAAGGGGCAACGGTAATCATTGTCAGTTCGAGTGCAAACTCCAAATTTTTGGCGCCTATTTTGACGGCTAAATTAAAGGCGGGTTATGTACCCAATGTGGTTGCGGCCCCGGAAAGTATTAGTCCGTTTGTAGTAAAACGAACGGCTTTTAGTAATAAAAGTTTCACATTTACCCAAGTCAACACAGAAAATAAAGTTATCGGCCTATCGAATAATGCTTTCGGTTTGGTAGAAGACAAAGTGGCTCTTACCGTTGAAGATTTCACCCCTAGTATCAATGATGAAAGTTTTGCCGTTAAATCGGTAGAAGTCGACAAAGTTGCTGGCAAGGTGACCATAGCCGATGCCGATATCGTTGTTTCCGGTGGTCGTGGTTTAAAGGGTCCTGAAAATTGGGGTATGATCGAAGAATTGGCCGATGTGCTGGGTGCGGCCACGGCATGTTCCAAGCCTGTCTCCGATATGGGTTGGAGACCGCACGGGGAACACGTAGGGCAAACAGGGAAACCTGTTGCCAGTAATTTGTATATCGCAATTGGCATATCGGGAGCCATTCAGCATTTGGCCGGAGTAAGCGCCTCAAAGGTAAAAGTAGTCGTCAATAGCGATCCTGAAGCACCGTTTTTCAAGGCTGCGGACTACGGAATTGTAGGAGATGCCTTCGAAATTGTACCTAAACTCACTGAAAAATTAAAGGAATTTAAAGCCCAAAACGCTTAATTTTTGTTAATTTACGCCCTTAAAGGGCTGTTCAAATAATTGGTCATCCCTTTTTTTGAACAGCCTTTTTTGGTTTATAGCGAGATATGAGTCTAGTCAGATTAAAAATTAAAGGGATATCGTACAGTCAGACACAGAATGGTGCCTACGCCCTTATTTTGAATGAAGTGGAAGGCGATCGAAAGCTTCCTATCGTTATTGGTGCCTTCGAAGCCCAATCCATTGCCATTGCCTTGGAAAAGGAAATCAAGCCGCCACGGCCGCTGACCCATGACCTTTTTAAAAATTTCGCAGATCGTTTCGATATTGTTGTAAAGCAAGTGATTATTCATAAACTGGTCGACGGTGTCTTCTATTCGAGTATTATATGTGAACGCGATAAAATCGAGGAGATAATCGATGCCAGAACCAGTGACGCCATTGCTTTGGCCCTCCGTTTCAATGCACCGATTTTTACGTACAAAACTATATTGGACAAAGCAGGTATTTTTCTGAAGTTTTCCTCCAAGGAGAAAGACAAGGAAAAGGAAGAAAGCGATGACAGCATCATGGTAGATGAAATTCTACAAGAAGGCGAAACCGTTGAAATCGATAACGACCCCTCAGGTGCCTATAAAGAACTTAATCTCGAAGAACTGCATAAAGAATTGGAAAAAGCGGTCGCCAATGAAGATTACGAAAAGGCAGCCAAACTTAGGGACGAAATATCAAAACGCAACTAGCTTGCCGTGCCTTGTAATAAAAAACATTCCTTGGCATAAATAATGAGTTTTAATTTTTTTTTGGATTTCGAGCTATTTTAGCCCCAGTACAATTTTGACACAAACAGATCAAAAAAAATAGATTTTAAGGCCTCGTTCAAAGGGCCCACTCAACCAATCGTCTTTTATGAAATCCCTTCCCTGGTTTTTTCTGTTTCCCCTTTTTATAGCATCTCCTTCCATAGCACAAACCACTAGCCTTCAAGATACGCTAAGCACTACCATCAATGCGACAACGATTATCAACGACATGGGCTCCTCTGAAATTATAGCGAACCAAGGTTTCTCCATTGATAGCCTATGGCGTGGCATTCTGGGCATGGGGGTGCTTATTTTAATCTCGTTTCTCTTTAGTTCGAACAGAAAAGCCATTAATTGGAAAACCGTCGGAATCGGGTTGACATTGCAATTGTTGATTGCCATCGGTGTCTTAAAAGTTCCCTTTGTAAAACTCATTTTTGAAAGTATCGGAAAGGTTTTCGTCAGTGTGTTGGATTATACCCGGGCAGGAAGTAAATTTCTGTTCGAGGGCCTTGTCGTCGACATGGATACCTTCGGCTTTATTTTCGCCTTTCAGGTGTTGCCGACCATTATATTTTTCTCCGCGTTGACCTCGGTATTGTTCTATCTAGGGGTCATTCAAAAAGTAGTACGCGGACTCGCATGGTTGTTAACCAAATCATTGGGCATCTCGGGCGCGGAAAGCCTCAGTATTGCCGGTAACATATTTTTGGGTCAGACCGAAGCCCCTTTATTGATCAAGGCTTATCTCGAAAAAATGAACAAATCGGAAATCTTATTGGTCATGATCGGGGGTATGGCTACCGTCGCCGGGGCGGTATTGGCGGCCTATATCGGATTTTTAGGGGGTGATGACCCTGCCCTTCGATTGACTTTTGCCAAACATTTATTGGCCGCTTCGGTCATGGCGGCACCCGGGGCGATCGTTGTCTCGAAAATTCTATATCCGCAAACGGAAGCAATCGATACCAATGTAAAGGTATCTACCGAAAAAATTGGCGCCAATATATTGGATGCCATTGCCAACGGTACTACCGAGGGACTCAAATTGGCTGTAAACGTCGGTGCCATGCTCTTGGTATTTGTGGCGTTTATTGCCATGCTGAACGGCATTTTCGGTTGGGTCGGTGATTGGACCTCTCTCAACGGGTGGATTGCCAAAAACTCTATGTACGAACAATTATCGTTAGAGGCGATATTAGGAACTATTTTCGCTCCGTTGATGTGGTTGATCGGGGTGGCCAAAGAAGATATATTATTGATGGGCCAGCTCTTAGGCATCAAATTGGCGGCCAGTGAATTTATCGGCTATATTCAATTGACCGAATTAAAGAACGTGCTCAGTACCACCCATTTTACCTATAATAAATCGGTGATCATGGCCACCTATATGCTTTGCGGCTTTGCCAACTTTGCTTCTATCGGCATACAGATCGGTGGTATCGGCTCCCTGGCCCCCGGCCAACGCAAGACCCTTTCTGAATTTGGTATGCGCGCCGTTTTGGGCGGATCTATCGCCTCTTTGCTTTCGGCTACGATTGCGGGAATGATTTTGGGGTAAAACAAAGGTGAAGGGCCCTAGGTAATGGGTTGACTAAATGGGCCAAATATGAGGAACTTTAGAGAACTTGAGGTTTGAAAAGAAGCCCGGAAGTTGGTAAAGGATGTCTATTTGATTACAAAATTATTACCGGATGAAGAAAAATACGGACTCACATCACAGATAAACAGGTGCGCCGTTTCTATTCCCGCGAATATAGCCGAGGGCTCGGCGAAATATTCCCAAAAAGACTTTGTTCGTTTTTTACAGATTAGCCTAGGGTCGGCCTATGAATTGGAATCGCATTTAATACTATGTTCCGATTTAGATTTTATTGATGCCAAAACCGGATCAATGATAATACGTGATATACAATTACTTCAAAAAAGAATCGCCGCCTTAATAAAATACAACTCCAAACCTTAACCTTTCTACTTTTACCCATTTACCTTTCCCCCCTTCACCTTTCACCTTTCACCCTTCACCCTTTACCCTTTACCTTAACCCTCTCCCCTTTACCTTTCACCTTTCACCCTTCACCTTTCACCCTTCACCCTTTACCCTTTACCTTTCACCCTTTCCCCTTCACCTTTACCCTTCACCTTTCACCCTTTACCCTTCACCTTTTACCCTTCACCCTTTACCCTTTACCCTTCCACCCTTCACCCTTTACCCTTTTCACCCTAAAACACTTCGTTAATAAATTCTGAAAACTCCCTTTCGACCACAGCACCTATAACTACCTGAATCTCGTAATTTTACAGTACTAAAAAGCAGTTGGCTTCTAGCCTATTTTGACATATTATAGATATTGATCAATGATTATATACAATTGTTGGCAGTAATTAAGAAAATGAAACAAAAAATAGATACAATCAATAAAACTGAATATCAAGAAGTAGTAAGCGTTTGGGAATCTTCAGTTAGAGCAACCCATCACTTTTTGAAAGAAGAAGACATTGAGTATTTCAAACCTTTGATTTTAAACACGTATTTGGATGCTGTTGAATTAAGGTGTGTAAGGAACAATGAGAATAAAATTGTTGGTTTCCTTGGTGCTGCAGAACAGAGTTTAGAAATGCTATTTATTGACCCTGAACATCGAGGAAAAAAAATTGGCAAAACATTATTAGACTACTCAATTGACAATTTAAATGTTACCAAGGTTGACGTTAATGAACAGAATGAACAAGCAGTTGGATTTTACAAACATTGTGGTTTTCAAGTAGTAGATCGCTCTGAATTGGATTCCTCTGGAAAACCTTATCCAACCTTACATATGAAATTGAAAAGTAAAACTACTGCCGACACGGTGTATAAAACATAGCTAATAAATGCTTAGCCGAAAGGTTTGGCTATATTTATGTGGGTCGCCAAATTTTTAATTTGGCTTTTAAAAGAGAAACTTTAAACCAAAATATAAAAATTCGGCTCTCTGTTAATCCGAAAAGTTAGTGTTATTTTTCACACTACGTTACATACACAAACACGTTGGGCACAAGCTAAAAAACAACTATATTAACGAGTGATCGAACAAAAAATAACGATAAAATACATACTCACAGGAATAATCATTGTGATTCTCACATGGATAATTCACGAATTTGCCCATTGGCTAACAAGCGAATCATTGGGCTATGATACCATAATGAGATTGAATGGAACATCTTCTGTAAGCGGAGAAGGCCCGACAGATATACATAAAATCATGATTTCAGCATCAGGGCCGATTATAACAATCTTTCAAGGACTAATTGCATTTGTCTTTCTTAAACAAAGTCATTGGAACAAACCTGTTTATCTGTTCTTATTCACAGCATTTTATATGCGAATTTTTGCGGGAATAATGAATTTTATCAATCCAAACGATGAAGGTCGTATCAGTGCGTTCTTGGAAATTGGAACATTCACTTTGCCGATTCTTGTGAGCGGAATTTTATTTTTTATGGTTTATAAAGTATCGACAAAATATAAGCTCACTGGAAAATTTCAACTTTGGACAACTATTATAATTATGGTAGCAAGTTCAGTTTTGATACTTTCTGACCAATTTTTGGGAATAAGAATTATATAGAGCCTTGAACAAACCATAGGGCAAGCTAGCACACAAAAATGTACAACTGTTCGAAAGGCTTTTAAAATAAAAAGATAAAAACAAAAAAATTGGCTACAAGCTAAACCGTTAATAGCATAAAAACTTGATTTAATGAAAAAGAACCTATTCACAATACTAACACTTTTAGTGGCCTTTCAATTTAGTACCGCACAAACGGAGCGCCTACAATGGCTTGACCTCGAATTGTCAAACTATGAATATCCGTATGCCGTTTCTACTGTAGCCTTAACAATACAGGAGCAAGATTTAAAAATGGCCTATATGGATGTTAAACCCGAAAATTACAATGGAAAAAACATCGTACTTTTTCACGGTAAAAATTTTAATGGCGCCTATTGGAAAACGACGATCGAAGCGTTGAGCAAAGAAGGGTTTCGCGTAATTGTACCCGACCAAATCGGATTTGGAAAATCTTCAAAACCAGCGCATTTCCATTACACCTTTCAACAACTTGCAGAAAATACAAAAGCACTTCTTGACACTTTAAACATCAAGAAAACGGCCATTCTGGGCCATTCTATGGGCGGTATGCTGGCTACGCGTTTTACCTTAATGTATCCCGATACAGCTGAAAAATTGATATTGGAAAATCCTATTGGCCTTGAGGACTGGAAACTAAAAGTACCTTATAAACCTGTACAGTGGTGGTACAACAACGAGCTTAAAAAAAATTATGACGGCATTAAAAAATATCAATTGGTCAATTATTACGACAACAAATGGAAACCTGAATACGATCAGTGGGTGAACTTATTGGCGGGTTGGACATTAAATTCAGACTACGAAAGAATTGCTTGGAATGCCGCACTCACGTATGATATGATTTTCACCCAGCCCGTTGTCTACGAATTTAAAAATATCGCTGCTCCCACACTTTTAATTATTGGCACTAGGGATAGAACTGCACTCGGAAAACCTTTGGTTTCCGATAAGGTGAGAAAAACAATGGGACTATATGATGAATTGGGCAAACGAACTCAAAAAGAAATTCCGAATGCCCAGTTAGTGGAATTAGAAAACGTGGGCCATTTACCGCATATTGAAAAGTTTGATAGTTTTATAAACCCATTAATTGAATTTTTAAAAGAACAATAACTTTTGCTTGCCATATTTAGCTGCCATTGGCTTAAGTGATTTAACCAGGTTGACGAGTACAATACAACAAGCATTACTATTGCGGATGAAGGCAAATGAGTCAAAACAGAACATTCGAAACCAAAAGATTACTCATCAAAGCGACTTCTGAAGAAGATGCCGCATTAATTTATCAATTGCTAAATACACCCAAGTTTATCGAAAACGTAGGAGATAGAAAAATCAATTCCATAGAAGCGGCCCAAAAATATATTCAGCTAAAAATGCTGCCACAATTACAAGAGCTCGGGTTTTCAAGTTATACGTTGATTACAAAGGCTGATGGTATTAAAATTGGCACCTGTGGACTTTATAACAGAGACGGAGTCGATGGCATTGATATCGGTTTTGGCCTTTTACCGCAATATGAAGGAAAAGGATTTGCTTTTGAAGCCGCTACTGAAATAAAGAACATGGCATTCACCGAATTTGGACTTAAAACCATTAGTGCCATCACCACAAAGACCAATATAGGGTCTCAAAAGCTTTTGGAAAAACTTGGCCTAAAATTAATTGGAACAACAAAAATTCCAAATGATAATAAAGAATTACTTTTATATAAAATTGAAAAAGAAAGCATCGTAAAATGAAACAATACCACGACTTACTCAAACATGTTCTAGAAAACGGCAACCAAAAAGGAGACCGTACCGGCACAGGTACCCTAAGCGTTTTTGGCCATCAAATGCGTTTTGACCTGAGCGAGGGCTTCCCCATGGTGACCACCAAAAAACTGCACTTAAAGTCCATCGTCTATGAACTGCTGTGGTTTTTAAAGGGAGATACCAATATTGGGTATTTACAGGAAAACGGTGTACGCATCTGGAACGAATGGGCCGATGAAAACGGCGATTTGGGTCCCGTTTATGGGCACCAATGGCGCAACTGGAACGGTGATGAGATCGACCAGATCAAAGAAGTGGTGCATGCCTTAAAAACCAACCCGAACAGTCGGCGTATGTTGGTATCGGCCTGGAACCCTAGTGTGTTGCCCGATACCTCAAAATCGTTCGCCGAGAATGTTGCCAATGGCAAAGCGGCACTTCCGCCTTGCCATGCTTTTTTCCAGTTTTATGTGGCCGACGGCAAATTGTCTTGTCAATTGTATCAACGCAGTGCCGACATCTTTTTAGGTGTGCCGTTTAATATTGCTTCCTATGCCCTCTTTACGATGATGATGGCACAGGTTTGCGGATACGAGTCGGGCGAATTTATACATACGTTTGGCGATGCCCATATCTACAACAACCATATGGAACAGGTGGAATTGCAATTAAGCCGTGAACCGCGGCCGTTGCCTAAAATGATATTGAATCCTGAAGTAAAAGACATTTTCGATTTTACGTTCGGTGATTTTACTTTGATGGATTATAATCCCCACCCCCATATCAAAGGCATTGTAGCAGTGTAAAAATGTAAACTCCTATCTCCCCTCTTTTTCAAAGAGGGGAATGAATCCCGCGTAACGCAGTTCAGCGGGAGAAAGGGGAGTTTGTTTAGCAATTCTAGATAGATAATTCTAAGCTAACCCTCCGACTTTACCTGCGGTAAACCCACCTCCCTTTCAAAAAGGGAGGAGCTATCCAGGATTTAAACTCTTAGTAAAATAGTACATCTATGTGCTCCCCTCTTTTTCAAAGAGGGGTGTCCGCACCCAAGCGGACGGGGAGTTAAAGACCTAGACTTGTCCGACTACCTTCATGTGAAAATCCGGGATTCCAACCCTCCGACTTTACCTGCGGTAAACCCACCTCCCTTTCAAAAAGGGAGGAGCTATCCCAGATTTAAATTCTTAGCCAAATAGCACATCTATGTGCTCCCCACTTTTTCAAAGAGGGGTGTCCGCCCAAGCGGACGGGGAGTTAAACACCTAGACTTGTCCGACTACCATCATGTAAAAATCTGGGACCCGAACCCTCCGGCTTTACCTGCGGTAAACCCACCTCCCTTTGAAAAAGGGAGGAGCTGCTCCGGATTCAAATTCTCAGTAAAATAGCAAATCTATGTGCTCCCCTCTTTTTCAAAGAGGGGTGTCCGCCCAAGCGGACGGGGAGTTGAAGACCTAGACTTGTCCGACTACCTTCATGTGAAAATCCGGGATTCCAACCCTCCGACTTTACCTGCGGTAAACCCACCCCGGATTCAAATTCTTAGTAAAATAGCACATCTATGTGCGCCTCTCTTTTTTCAAAGAGGGGTGTCCGCACTCAAGCGGACGGGGAGTTAAATTTTCAAACCCTACCGTTTTAATTCACGTACCAAAACAAAGAACCTCGGGAAATCGATAGATTTCCCGAGGTTCTTAGATTTTATCCCCAGTGGTTATTGCATTTTATGGCAAAAGACTATTCAGAGAACGCTTCGAATCGTCCATCCAAATCGGCTTTATCCAAATTCTTGCTAGCCACGATAATTCGGTGCTTGAAAGTAGTGCTTTCCCCTTTGTCCAATTCAAAGTTCAACTCCTCTTTGCCATCACTAAAAACTGCCTGTCCCAACGGATTGGCAGCGAAAAGTCCGTAACCACGGGAGTGCCAGTAGGTCGGATAACCGACATTCGATTTGTTATCCAAAATCACAAGTGAGATATGTTCATCTCCAATTTTCGACCTAAGATTCACCCAATTCGATCGCTTGGCCCACGTATCCTCACCTTCGATACCTTCGGCATTCAGGTAATTCCCGTTAACCCCATCGTTATCGAGCTTCTCGACCTTGGTGGCAATTCCGTTGGCATCTGTAAACACCCCGGGCTTATCGGAAGGGTGTTCCAGCTCTCGAGTAGTTCGTATGCCGAGCATACCTTCCTTATTATCCTTAAATAAAACTTTCTCGTCTTGAGCAGTTAGCTTGGTAATCCGATCAATAGAATACACATCCCCTTCCCCTTTAAAGACAAAAGTGGTGTTTTCTTTGAGCAGTACCTTGCCATCAGGTGCAACCCAGTCCATAGTAACGTCTAAACTAGCCTCATCATCGCCTTCGGTGATATTGTCGATAGACTTATGCATGATGGTGCCATAGCCATCGCGATCGGCTACTTTAATGGAATCTGAATTGTTCCAAAAATCCAATCCGTTAACATCACCATAGTTAAACCAGACACCCACATGGTGGGGGTGGTCAACACGCTCTCCTACAGATGGTTCCAAAGGAAATTTTCTTGTGATCTTTGTGCCTTGAGGTGTTATTAATGGATACAATACCGGTTTTTTGATGTTCTTAGGATAGATATACGAGGTAAAATGCTTTCCGTCGATCATCACATCTACACTTCTGTCGGCTTCGTTCGAAACGAGTTGTATTCTTTTACTGGCAGGTTCGGCTTCACTCATAGTCGATGCTTCTTTTTTAGCTCCGTCTTTACAGGAACCCATAACCATGGCTACGGCCATTAAACTAATACCGGCACCCTTTAATTTTGAAAAAATAGTACTACACATAGTAAATTGATATATGAACAATTAATAATTGAACCAGAGCTTAACTACGTCTGGATAAAAAATATAAACAAACCTATTTAATGGCTCCTATCCCGATATTACGGAAACTTATGGTCATATCCTTGCCAGGATGTAACTGCAAACCTATCGGACCTTCTTTAAGGGCATCTTCCGACTCATATTGCATTACCTCTTGCCCGTTAAGCCAAACGGTATATATGTTACCGACCGCTTTGACCTTCATGGTATTCCAATCCTTTAGTTTTAGTAGCTTGGCGACATCTTTCGCCTCGACAGGATATCCCTTTCCAGGAATATAGGGCGATCCGGTCATGTCTCTTTTTAAAGACCCTGAAATTCCTATTTGAATTTGTTGCTTTTCAGTACGAATAAATATACCGGAGTCAATCGTGCCTTCACCAAATAAAAAGTCTGCCGCTATCACGAAATCGCCATATACTTTTTTAGTCCATAAAATAGATCCCTTTTGCTCCGGTCCGCTTTTTGCGACTAAAAGTCCGTCTTGAACGCTCCACCAGGTGTTATTCTCAGGAGCCACCCATCCTTTCAGGTTTTTACCGTTAAATGCTTTTTTCAGTTTCGGTTCTTGTGCCGTAACATTCTGAAGTGACCATACCAGAAAAAGTATGGCAATGCTGCTTTTTAAATTCATTTTTTAAGTGTTGTTTTTCTAAGAGCATGAAAATATAAAAATTATTGCAACATCTTATGCTACTCCCATTTTAATTACAAATGGATTGATCCAAAACTGTATCGAGCACCATACCCTATTTTCATATTCTTTATCTTTAGTGCAAAATCGTCTTTATGATCGTTATCGATTCTCTCGTTGATTTCTTTCTAGAAACCCGAAAACACACCGAAAAAATTTGTGAACCGCTCGAAATCGAAGATTATGTGGTACAACCCATCGTAGACGTTTCCCCGCCCAAATGGCATCTAGGCCACACCACCTGGTTTTTTGAGGAATTCATTCTAAAACCTTATGCCAAAAACTATACTATTTTCAATGAAGATTTCTCCTTCGTTTTTAATAGCTACTACGAAACGGTAGGCAAACGTGTCGTACGTTCGGATCGGGGCAACCTTTCTCGACCTTCGGTGGAAAAAGTGTATGAATATCGAAACCATGTGACAACGGCCATAGCATCATTTTTTGAACAAAATCAAAATGAAATACTCTTGGGATTGCTGGAAATAGGCATTCACCATGAAAAGCAACACCAAGAATTGCTCTTGACCGATATCAAATATATTTTAGGGAACAACCCTTTGCTACCGGCCTATTCGGCTACTGTTGAAACACATCAGAACGAAATTCAGCAACAGCAATGGATACCCATAGCGGAAGGTATTTATGAAATCGGACACAATGCCAATGACTTTTGCTATGATAATGAATTAGGCAGACATAAAGTATACCTACAACCGTATCTGATTTCAAATAAATTGGTTACCAATGAAGAATATATTGAGTTTATCAATGCCTCAGGGTATACAAAATTTGACTTATGGCATGCCGAAGGTTGGGACTGGCTAAACCAAAACCATATTTCAGCTCCATTATATTGGCATAAAATTGACAATAAATGGCACCATTACACCTTAAAAGGATTGCAAGAGGTACCGATGAATACCCCTGTAACCCATATTTCCTATTATGAAGCCTTTGCTTTTGCCCAATGGAAAGGGTGTCGGCTGCCCACGGAATTCGAGTGGGAAACGGCCCAACTACATTTTCCTTGGGGACAACGCTGGGAATGGACCGAAAGTGCCTATCTGCCTTATCCCAACTACAAAAAAGCTGATGGTGCCCTAGGAGAATACAACGGTAAATTTATGGTCAACCAAAAAGTACTTCGAGGTGGTTCGGTCGCCACACCAGAGCGACATACAAGGTTCACCTATCGCAATTTCTTTCAAACAAATCTAAGATGGCAATTTACCGGATTAAGGTTAGCCAAATAACTACGACTTACGCCATATGCAACAAACAATAGATACTATTTTTGAAACTCCTTTTGAAGAAGAAGTATACCGGGGCTTAACTGATTTTCCCAAACATTTATCCTCGAAATATTTTTATGACAAGAAGGGGGACAAGCTGTTTCAAGATATCATGAACATGCCCGAATATTACCTTACCGACCGTGAATATGAAATTCTCGAAACGCACAAGGAAAAAATTGCCCAGTTATTTTCCTCAGGAAAAAAGGCGTTCAACCTTATTGAGATGGGCGCTGGTGATGGTAAAAAGACAAAAGTAATTCTCAAATACCTTGCCGACCGCAATATACCTTTCAAATACCAGCCCATCGATATAAGTCAGAATGTTTTAGATCTTCTTGAAAAATCAGTTCGTAAAGAACTTCCAGAAATTGATTTGGAAACGCAACAGGGTACTTATTTCGAAACACTGGAAAAAATAAACATCACCAATGGTTCCAAAAAGGTAATTCTATTCTTAGGTTCGAATATTGGCAACCTCCTACATCCACAGGCCATTGAATTTTTGACGCACCTTCAAGAATTCATGCATGATGAAGACCTTTTATTTGTAGGGTTTGACCAAAAAAAGAATCCCCAGACCATCCTAGATGCGTATAACGATAAAGCAGGAATTACCGCTGCGTTCAATAAAAACATTTTGACACGGGTAAATACTGAACTTGGTGGAAATTTCGATTTGGATCAATTTTTACATTGGGAAGTATACAACCCCGAAACAGGCACTGCCAAAAGTTATCTTGTTTCAAAAAAGAAGCAGTCGGTCGAAATCAAAAAATTAAATGTAAAAATCGATTTTGCCCCTTGGGAGACCATACATACCGAAATATCTCAAAAATATGATGATGCTACCGTTGCCAAACTAGCGGAAAAGTCAGGGTTGCAAATCGAAACACAATTTGCCGATCCTGAAAATCAGTACAAAAACTACGTTTTTAAAAAAACTCTAGCATAAAAGCCATTTGAAACGATACAGTAGTAGCGGTAAGCGAGGCTGCCTTCATTATAGGAAACAATCAACATTTCCCAGAAAACAGTATTCTTGAATAATATTTCAAACCTAGCGAAACACCCACGACTTGCCCATGGAAAGGTCGTGCATCGCAGTATACCCTCGAAGTCGACGGAAAGAAAACACCGACACTGCTCGGTACTACCCCAAGTAAGTGAACTTGCCAAACCTATTCAAGGAAGGATTGCCTTTTAAAAAGGGGGCGAAATAAGGAAATAAAAAGGCACGGAATACTTCGGAAAAATATTCCGTAGCCTTTAATTTTGTTCGTATCTCATTAAAGATCCAAAACGGCGTTTTCAGAACCAGCAAATTCGTTCCACTGATAACGATCAGCAGACTCTTCGTTTACGTAGGTTCCGTCAATGATATATTTGAACTCGAAAGAACCTTCTTTAGGTAATTCCAAGGTACCTTTAAATGTACCGTTTTTCAATTTTTTTAAAGCGCTAGTCTTGGTAGCTTTCCAATTGTTGAAGTCGCCGACTACAGCCACTTTTTTTGCTTCTTCCGCAGGAACGGTAAAAGTTACTTTACAAACAGGTTTTGTTTTCAGATATTGTTTTGCGATTGCCATGATAGTTTCTTTTTAAAATATAGGACAAAACTAATATATTAAATCACTCATTTCCAATGATTAATGTCATTTTTGTCATTTTCATAATATTAGAGTAACATTTAGTCAAGTTCATTAAAAATATCGCTCTGTATTTCCGAGTAAGCAATTTCTATATCGCTGTTTTCAAGATTCTTACAATTTCTTCTATGTCATTTTCTGTATTATAAAAATGAAAACTCAACCGAATTCCGCTTCCACGTTGTGAACAAATAACTTGGTTCTTGGATAAAAGTTCAAACACTTTATCGTCTCCTTTGATATTAAATATCGTGCTATGCGCTTTCCGATTCACTACGCTTTCCTCCAAAAGTCTCAAATTCGCAAATTCCTGCTTTGCTTTTTTAGATAACTTATTCAGGTACAGATCAATATCATTCTTCCCCAAACTATCTAGATAATTTAGGGAAAACCCCAAACTACCAAAATTCAATGTATCCAAATGCCCAGGTTCAAAGTGTTTTGCAAATCGGATGTCATCTTTACCTGAAGCATTGGTATCCGCTGAATTGAATCCCATGCCTTTAACCGAAAAATGCTCCTTTACAGTATTTTTGAACAACATAAACCCGTTGCCATACCCACCCAATAACCATTTATACGAACTGGCGCCCAAAACATCTATGGCAGAATCTTCAAAACTAAAATCGGAAGTACCCACAAACTGGGTACCATCAGCAATAATCGTCAATTGGGGAAATTCACTTTTCAACGCCTTTAAAAAATCTAAATCAATTTGAATACCATTAACCCATTGCACCAAGCTCAGTGCAAGTACCGAAATGCTTTTCGTTTTTACCTGCTCGTAAATATGGTCTTCAAGATGTTCATCAACCTTCGCATAAGAAACATCAAAACCTCGGTATTCAAAGGGCCAGTTGACCGAAGGATAGTCATTTTGCAGCAATAATACCTTATCATCTTGACCCAAACCCTCTAGCAAAATATTAAGGCCCATTGAAAAATTCGGCACTAAAGCAACATTTTCGGTTTTACACCTAAAAAAATTACCCACCGTTTTTCGAATTTCAGGAATCTCAGTCTGCATGGCCTTCGTCTTCATGGTACTGCCCCCTGTCAAATAAGCCTGATCGTGTTGCTGTCGCCATAATGACAAATCGGCACTCAACAGGCCTGCAGAAGCTGTATTGGCATAAATGTATTTTTCTAAAATCGGAAATTGTACGCGAGTCTTTTTCATAGAAATTAAATTGACAATCGGCAATTGCCTTATCTTTGTTTTAAAACTAAAGGTAATCATTAGCATGTTCTCCAAAAATAAAAATAAGATTCAGGTCAATCTAGAACAGCATGAGCTCTTGGAAAATGCCCATAACCGGATCAAGCAGAAGAAAAGGTTATATACCCATTTCGTTATCTTTTTGATTGGAAGTGTTTTTTTGATCTTAATCAACAAGATTTTAAAATACTGGGACAATTACGATTGGTTTATCTGGGCCATAACGCTATGGGCTTTTCTTTTCGTCATACATGCTTTCAATGTTTTTTTTACTCAAAAATTCATGGGCAAGGAATGGGAACGGGAACAACGCGAAAAATTGGTGCGTAAGCAGAAACAACGAATCGCAGAATTACAAAAAGAGATAGAGACCGATTTTCCGCTTTCTCAAATAAATAAAAAAAAAGAGCCTTGAAGAATACCATAACGATGATTGCCGCTGCTGGAGAAAACAATGCATTGGGTGCCAACAACGATTTGCTTTGGCACCTGCCCGACGATTTTAAACGATTTAAACAAATTACCTCGGGTCATAAAATCATTATGGGCCGCAAAACGTTTGAAAGTTTTCCCAAACCGCTACCGAATCGAACTCATATTATAATCACACGCGACAAAAAGTATCACGTTTCCCATGATGAATGTATTATTGTTTATTCGCTAAAGGAAGCTATCGACATGGTGAAAAATGAAACCGTTTCTTTTATTATCGGAGGAGGAGAGATTTACACTCAAGGAGCGGAATTCGCCAATAAGATTGAATTGACAAGGGTACATGCTACATTTGAAAAAGCAGATACTTTTTTTCCTGAAATTAATGAGGGTGAATGGAAATTGGTAAATGAAGAATATCACCCCAAAGACGAACGGCACAAATTTGATTTCACGTATTTGACTTATATCAAAAGGTAACCGCTACTTCTATGTAAAATTGCAAAGCTTTGCTATAAAGCTTCCCTATACTTACCGCTTTAAAATCATCCTTTTTTTTAGTAATTTAGTCTACCACCAGTTCGATACTTTTTTTAAGATGTATGGTAAAAAAAGCCAATTGACATGCGAAGGTGGTGAGGGGTTTTTCGAGCCATACCCAATAAGATTCGGCTGAATTTTATACAGTACTATATTTGTTCCTTGAGAATACTTCATGAATATATCACCCTTTTTTCCCGATTGGCTTCTCGCTGTTTGCCAATAATTTATGCATTGTCAACTACATTGGGGTTTTCTCAGCTACACCATGGTGCTATTGACACGTCGGTAGCCGAAAAAATCTACCTTCAACTCGATTCACAAAACTATGCCACTGACCAAACGATTTGGTTCAAAGCGATTGTGACCGGTTCGGAAAACCATATACCCAGTGAACTTAGCGGAGTGTTGTATGTTGATTTTATTGGTCCTAACCAAAAAATTCTGGCGCACAATTTGGTGAAATTGAACCAAGGCATAGGCAGTGGTCATTTTGAAATTCAAGATGACTATGTCTCAGGCCGCTACCAAATAAGGGCGTATACCCAATGGAATCTGAATTTTGGGGAACATTTTATGTTCGAGTCCTATATAAACCTGCACGATACATCGCTTGAAATAAACAAAAATCCTTTCGAAGCCTTCACTATAACTGAAAACAATAAGGGGCGTTTTCTGCTTAGCGGACAGCTTTGGCCACAAAGGATGGGTTACCAAACCGAGAAGCAAGTTCAACTCTATCTCGACTGGGGCAAAGGCCAAGATACCGTAACGATCAAAAGACAGGGACAGGAACTTTACCAGTTGGTGTATGAAGTTCCCAATAAGGCCGACTGGATGAATCTTACACTTGACAACGGCCGCAGTGGCCGACATACTGAAACCGTTGTTCTCAATGATTCGTTACCAAACGTGCAATTCTTTCCCGAAAGCGGGCGGTTTGTTCATGGCTTTCGCAATAAGGTTGGATTTAAGGCCATTGGCCTCGATGGTAATGGTAGAGAAATATATGGTGAGGTTTTCAACACCAAAGGAAACAAGATTACCGATTTCACGAGCAATCATTTAGGTATGGGAAGCTTTTCTTTGAAAGCGGATAGCACCGAGAACTATCAGGCAAAAATTTTCTTAGGAAAAAACAAAGATTCCTCATTTATGATTCCCTTGCCCGAAGCAGTTTCCAAAGGCAGTATTCTTTCCGTAGTCAAAGCTGGAGATAAAATACGAATCAATGTAGCTTCTAACGACCTTAAAGATCGGGTTTATGTAAAAGCCAGTTGCAGGGGAACGGATTATTATTTGATAGAAGGTCCGTTACGGGCAGGATATTTGATTTCCGAATTGCCCTCCGTCGATTTACCGGAAGGGATTATCGCTTTCACCTTAATGGACAGCAATAAAAATGCCGTGGCGGAAAGATTATACTTTAATGAATCGGAAAAGGATAGGTTAAATCTGGCCTTAGAAACAAATAAAACTCTTTACGGCAGAAGGGAAGAAGCCAAATTGAACATTCAAGTTTCAGGAAGCAGTACCATACCCCAACCAAAGAATACCGATTTGTCTATTATCGTGATTAAAAAAGACCATTGGGCCCCAGGTACTGCGGGAAACATACGCTCTTACTTTCTACTGAATTCAGAGCTGAAAGGCAAAATTGAAGAACCCGCTACCTATTTTAGCAAAGAGAATCATAATAAGTTCAACGACTTGGATGCCCTCTTGCTGACCCAAGGGTGGAGAAACTATAAATATCCCGTAAAACGGCAAGGCAGAACTTTTTTCTGGCCACATCCGGGCCTTACTGTCAAGGGCAACATACACAAGGCTTCCAGCAAAGAAAAAAGCTTGAAAGACATTAATATAACAATGGTGACTTTTGGCGAGAAAACATCCTTTTACAACCAGCAGACGGATAGCTTGGGGAAATTCAGTTTTTTATTGGAAGATAATTACGAACAAAAAATGAAGATTTTACTCAGCGCTAGCAGTGCTGAAGGCAAGAAAACCAATTATCGCCTGTCGATAGACTCAATAAGAACGCCTCAAGTGAATTATGAAGTAAAACCTTTCTTGAGAAAACCGAACAAGGTTGAGAGCGCAGTGATAGCGGCCAAAGCAAAACGTGATGAAACAAAAGCGATATTTGATTCGCTTCAGGGAGTCACCCTGTTGGAAGAAGTTGTAGTAACCGATTACCTATTGACTCCTGAACGAAAAAAGGCCTATAATGAATTCGGTCAGCCTGACGTGATTATTAGGGGAGAAACCTTACGAAAGCAAGAAAAGAATTGGTCGTACGGACTTTACAGCATCCTTTTATTCAATTATGGGGATCAAGTAGAAATTGAACGGTTTTCCGATGGATTCATGTTGGCACATATTAAAGGTGGCCGTGGCGAACCTACATTATTGGTCGTAGATGGGCAATTACTCACAAAGGAGCAATATGAATTTGTACCCAATATGCCGCCCGGAATTATCGAAGATGTTGAACTCATCAAATATGCCAAGTTTTTTAAAAAACAATATTTGACGGTATTTCCTGAGACCGACCCCTTGGAAGCGCCTAGTCTTGGGCATATTATTTCGATATACACCAAAGGTGGCGTGGGTATTCATGGCAGGGCCAAGGCGCCGCCCGGAAGACTACATGCCACAGTTGACGTATTCGCTCCAGAAAAAGAATTCTATGCCCCGAAATACAACAGGCCGGTTCTTCCCGATAGTCAAGAACCCGATCTAAGATCTGTGATACATTGGATTCCCAGCTTACGTACTAGTGAAAACGGAAAGGCTTCAGCACGCTTTTACAATGGTGATGTCACTGGTGAATACGCGATTATTGTAACGGCAATTTCCGAGGATGGCCGTATAGGATATCAGGAAATGATGTACCACGTTGAAAAAGAGAATCCCTGAGTATTGATTTAAAAAGAATAAAAACTTATAGTAAATGGGCGTCATGTTAGCGATTGACCAAGAAATTCTTAGAATCGACCAATTCCCGAACAGAGCCACAGGAATGCTTGGCAGAATTAATTCTCCACCTCCCGTTCGACTTAGGTAAAAAACCGTTGCAAAAATTTTCGGATATTGCTTGAATGCCCATGACGACATTACCATTCGTCAAATTATTTCCCATATAAAAGATTAATATGGATTATAGACCTGACATTAGTACTCTTATTTTGTTGCTTTTCTTAAAAACTCCAATAAGCAGTCTCCACAGGCACGGGTACATCACTTAAAAAACACCTTAATATGTCAACATCGGAATTGGTAAAGAACTGGTAGCGTCCATTTTTATCGGTATTTTTTAGAAGTCCATCCCGTTCAAGCACCGCCTTGGTCTGCTTGGCAACCGCCGCCCCCGAATCGATTATCTTCACATGCTCAGGGAGCAATTTCTTTAAAACAGGAATCAAATATGGATAGTGCGTACAGCCCAGAACCAAATAATCGATACCTTCTTTTACCATAGGTCGAAGGTACTTTTTTAACAAGACTTCAGTTTCTTTTGTTTCAATTTGTCCTTGTTCGATCAGCGGTACCAGACCAGTACCCTCCTGCTCTAAAATGCGTATTCCATGGGCATGGTTGACCGAAGTACTGCTAAATAAACTACTCGACAAAGTGCCCTTGGTCGCCAGAATACCAACGGTCTTCGATTTTGAAAACAAGGCAGCTGGTTTAATGGCCGGTTCTATCCCGATAAAGGAAACCTCATACCTTTCGCGCAGCAAGGCAATAGCATTTGTGGTTGCCGTATTACAGGCAACCACAATCAGCTTACATCCTTTTTCAATCAAAAACTCAGTGTTCTTTACACTTAGTTCAACAATACGCTCTTCTGACTTTTCTCCATAGGGAGCATTCTTACTATCGGCAAGATAAATAGTGCTTTCATACGGCATCAATTTTTGAATTTCTTTCCAGATAGACGTACCTCCTACTCCAGAATCGAAAATACCAATAGGGCGTTTGTTCATTTTTTTAGAGTTTACTCCAAGACCTCAACAATAGGCTTTCCTGTAGCGCCAGTCGGGAAAGCAATGCCCAAAGAAGCTGCTATGGTAACGGCTATATCGGGTATTTCCGTTCGTTTTAAGGTACTTCCTTTCTTAATTCCCATCCCATAAAATAACAAAGGAACGTGTGTATCGTAAATTTGCGGTGAACCATGACTTGACCCGGTTTTTGAAGAGGTTGTTGCAGGTTTTGGAACTATGAGCACGTCACCGGAACGTTTTTGGTTGTATCCATTTTGTAAAAGGTATGGTACCCCACGGGTATATTCGTTTTGCCACATTTGATAACCGGTAAACACGCTTTCAATATCTTGATACCCTAAAAGTTCGGCAGCCAACGTTTCTTGCACTTCACGAGGTTCTAAATCAAGATTCTTGATGACCTTATAATCAAGAAAAATTTGATTGCTCGACCTATTTTTTATCAAATCTGAAGTACCATATGTAAATTTAACAAACTCGTCGAACTTAACATCCATATCTTCTGATGTCGCGTAACTTGCAGGCAAGCGCTGGTCCATAAGAAAAGAAGGTACATGACCAGCGCCATGATCCGCTGATAAAAATACGGTATATTGGCCTGCGCCCACTTTCTGGTCCAACGCATCAATCAACCTTTTCAAATCTTGATCCAAACGAACATAGGTATCTTGAACTTCCTTTGAATTTACACCAAACTTATGCCCAATATAATCGGTACTAGAAAAACTAACCGCCAAGAAATCGGTATTCATGTCTTGCCCTAAATTTTCACCGTCAAGAGCCGCTATAGCAAAATCAGCGAGAATACTATTGCCGTAAGGTGTAGATTTAAGTATACTATATTTGCCATTATCGTCCCACAGTTTGGGTAGATCATGTGGAAATATGGGGGCAGTCTCTCCATCAAAGAGTCCTTCATAGGCATTATTATCAGAACCACTTTCCAAATACTCATTAATATCTTTATAAGTGGTCCATGGTTTTTTATAGCTTTCCTTGATATTAGAGTTGTTAAAATCTTGAACCCATTTTGGCAATGACTTCATATAGTAGCTACTGGTTATCCAGTTGCCATCATCATTCCCGCGAAACCAATAAGCCGCATTGGCTGTATGGCCACCAGGAAGCACTGCACCTCGGTCTTTAATCGACATAGCAATTGTCTTTCCCCTCATTTGGGTACTTAACCGTAATTGATCGGTTATTGTAGAAGTCAATAAACGATGGGGTGACATTTTACCATCATCAGAGGTCGAACCAACTGAAGTATAGCTATCATCGCCAGCACAATACACACTGGTACCCGATTCTTTTTCATACCAATTGTTTCCAATAATACCATGGGTACTCGGTGTAGTTCCGGTATACACCGAAGCATGTCCGGGCCCGGTAACGGTTGGGGCATAGTTAAAATGGTTGTTTTTACAATTGAATCCATCATTTACCATACGCTTAAAGCCTCCATCTTCAGCGTAATCATCCCAAAAACGGGTAATGTAGTCGTATCGCATTTGGTCAACTACGATACCCACCACCAATTTCGGGGTAGTTTTTAAATTAACTTTCTGTACACCGTTAGTTACCTGTTCAACTACTTTTTTATTTTTTGATTTTCGCTGTCCATAACTTTCAACAGGAACACTTGCCAGTGACATTAGAAGAATCAATACCAAAGAATTTTTAAAGGTCATAATTATATATTTTTAAAGTCATAAAAGTAAATAAAATACACCTTAAAAGGTCAATGATAAGTTGATCGAATTTTCTAGTTTTTAAACATTTTCACAATTGCTTCCGCAGTGGCGCCCCCAACTACGATATCTGTGAAAAGCAAAGCATAATTTTCACCTTAAACTATTAAAACACAAGTCGAGTTCATTCTTTATTGTTATTTTTACGTCAATAAGCCTATTAGCAATTTATGAACTATCTCGCATCGATTGGCAGTTATGCCCTTATGATCAAGGAAGTCTTTAGAAAGCCCACGAAGTGGAGCATAATGAAATCACTGATTTTAAAGGAAATAGATGAGCTCATTTATGGCTCGATGGGTATAATAATTTTCATTTCTTTCTTTATCGGTGGAGTTGTTGCCATTCAGACCGCTCTAAACCTTACCAACCCGATCATACCAAAAAACCTGATCGGCTTTACCACCAGACAATCGATAATTTTAGAGTTTGCTCCCACTTTTTGCTCCATTATTATGGCCGGAAAGGTTGGTTCGTATATTACATCAAGTATCGGAACCATGAGAGTAACAGAACAAATAGACGCTCTCGAAGTTATGGGTGTGAACGCCCTTAATTACTTGGTTTTTCCTAAAATTGTTGCGTTAATGTTATATCCTTTCATTATTGCCATAGCCATGTTCGTAGGTATTTTTGGTGGATGGATGGCGGGGGTTTTTGGAGGATTCTTAACAAGTGCCGATTTTGTCGAGGGCGTTCAACTCGAATTTATTCCTTTTCATGTAACCTATTCCTTTATAAAAGTCTTGGTATTCGCCTTCGTACTTGCCACCATTCCTTCATTTCACGGATTTTACATGCAAGGCGGCGCACTTGAAGTAGGCAAAGCTAGTACCACATCTTTTGTTTGGACAAGTGTGGTCATCATTATTTTAAACTATATTCTCACGCAACTTTTATTGGGCTAATGATAGAGGTCAACGACATACACAAATCTTTTGGCGAAGCCCATGTACTCAAGGGCATAACGACTACTTTCGACCAAGGAAAGACCAATCTCATCATTGGTCAGAGCGGTTCAGGAAAAACAGTTTTTATAAAATGCCTACTAGGCCTGTTCATACCCGAATCGGGCAATATTAGCTATAACGGCAAGGTGTACACCGAACTTTCTGCTGACCAACAACGGGAATTGCGCCAGGAAATGGGCATGGTATTTCAAGGCAGCGCCTTATTCGATTCGATGACCGTTTCCGGCAATGTGATGTTTCCTTTGGAAATGTTTACCAAGCAATCAAAATCGGAAATGCAAGATCGCGTAGATTTTGTACTAAAAAGGGTAAATCTCATCGACGCACATCAAAAGTTTCCCTCGGAAATTTCAGGGGGTATGCAAAAAAGGGTGGCCATAGCCCGGGCAATCGTTATGCACCCCAAGTACTTGTTCTGCGACGAACCAAATTCCGGACTCGACCCCAAAACGGCCATCTTGATCGATAACCTCATTCAAGAGATTACCGAAGAATATGAGATTACTACAGTTATCAATACACATGACATGAATTCGGTCATGGAAATCGGAAAGAAAATTATTTTTTTAAAGGATGGTCTAAAAGAATGGGAAGGCACCAACAAAGAAATATTTAAAACCGAAAACAAAGCGGTTACCGATTTCGTATACTCATCCGACCTATTTAAAAAAGTACGACAAATGTATATTGAAGAGCGGAATTAAAAGCAATGGCCTTAACGGCTATTCAGTATCATCAACCGCAGCCACAGTCACTTCTTTCAGTTGAATTTCGTTATCTTTTAAGCGCAATTTCAACCATTCGGCCAGTTTACCAACATCTTTTTGCTTCTGATCCTGCGTCACCTCAGGTTTCCATTTCACTTCAAAAACAGGAATAGTATCCAGCGTATTAAAGTCAGTGGTAATGGTTTGGGAATAACTCAAAGTCAATAAATTTTCATAATTAGCCCTTGCTTCGGCACTTATTTCGACAAATGGAATCTGGTTCACCGTCAATTTTTTCAATCGCGTTAACTCCGATTCAAGCAATTTTATCCTATCATCTTTCCCCAACAATTCGCTTTTTTGCGATTCATATAATTCGTTCACATATTTGAATTGATCGACATCGGCACTGTTCGCTCCTTGAATTATTCTTAAACTGCAATCGGTCAATTTAGAAAATTCATTTTTTTGTGAATTCCACGTATCAATGATATTCTCTGGAATCGTTTCATTCCCCATAAATACCAACTCTATAGACGCATCTTCGCCATCGTTGTACTCAATATTCGAAAAGTCTATTAAAAACCTCCCTCCTTTAGAAAATTGATAGGGCATTATTTTCTCGGTAATGAAATCATTGGCCTGCTTTCTAAAAAGTGATTCCTGAAAAACGTTGTAAAAAGTGTACCCTGCCGGAATCATCACCAAAACGGCTACAATAGATGCGATTCTAGCCGTTCTCCTCCTTTTTTGCGAGTTGGCGTACCGCACCATAGGGAATCGTAAAAACTTAATGATCAAAAAAGTAGCCAGCGCAATAAAAATGGTATTTATAGTAAACAAATACATGGCACCCATAGCATATTCAAAATTGCCGATGGCGATTCCAAAACCAACGGTACACAAGGGCGGCATCAAAGCGGTTGCAATGGCCACACCAAAGATAACCGACGCAATAGTACCTCTTTTGGCACGGGCGATGACCAGTGCCAAACCACCAAAAAAGGCAATCAATACATCGCGAATATCAGGTGCCGTTCGCGCTAATAGTTCTGACGACTCGTCTTGCAAGGGAAAAACCGCAAAAAAAAGATAGGCCGTTAAAACACTTAAAATAACCATAACGGCAAAGTTCTTTAGCGAACGTCGCAGGGTATCGATATCATTTATTGCCAATGACATGCCTACACCCAAGATAGGCCCCATTAAAGGAGAAATCAACATGGCTCCGATTACTACCGCAGTTGAATTCGCATTTAATCCAATGGAGGCTATGAAAATCGAACAAATCAAAATCCACGACGTATGTCCCTTAAATGGAATATCGGCAATAATAGCCTCCTTGGTCGCTTCTTGATCCGTATTCGGACGAATATCCAAAAGATCATGAAGAAAGACTTTGGTACTCTCTAGAAGTCCCTTAAAATCTTTTTTTACCTCTTCCCTACTTTCAATAGGTTCTTCTTCCGGGGTAACGCCATTGTCTTGTTCTGACTTTTCACTCATACTTATGCATATTTATCACCAAAAGCATCTTTTACCTTCCCTAAAACCTGTTTGATATCTTGTTCTTTGGATTTTGGATAAATCAATAGAACTTCTTCTTTATCAACGATAATATAATCCTTTAAACCATCGACAACAACAATTTTATCTTTGGGAGAGCGAATCATATTGCCCGAAGCATCTTGGGAAACAACTTTACTATTCACAATGGCATTCTCATTTGAATCTTTATCCAACTTATCGTAAAGTGAACCCCAGGTACCCAAATCGTTCCAATCAAAGGTAGCGGGAAGCACGAAAATTGATTTCGAATTCTCTAAAATAGCATAGTCGATCGAAATGTTCTCGGCCTTAGGGTAATTCTCTCTGATAAATTCCCGTTCTTTATTTGTATTATAACATGACGTGCCCGATTCGAAGAGTTGATATTGTTTTGGTTGATAATTCTCAAAAGCGTTTACGATTGTTTTCACGCTCCACATAAAAATACCGGCATTCCACAAGAAATTTCCTTGCGCCAAAAACTCTTTTGCGGTTTCGTAATCTGGTTTCTCACGAAACTGATGTACCTTTTTAAGGTCTGAACTACCATCCTTTTCAAATTCAATATAACCGAATCCGGTATTCGGAAACGTGGGCTTTATCCCCAACGTACATAACACCTCTTCCTTTTCGCACTTCTCAAAACAGGCCGTGACATCTCTGGCAAAGGCATCTTCATCTTCTATCCAATGATCACTTGGCGCCACAATCATTACCGCATCGCTATTCATTTTTTGAATTTTGAGCGCTGCATATAAAATACAGGGGGCGGTATTTCGCATGGCCGGCTCCAAAACCACTTGTTCTTGCGTAACCAATGGCAGTTGTTCCAATACCAGGTCGTTATAACGTTCATTGGTCAATATCAAAATATTTTCCGTAGGAACGAATTTATTCAACCGTTTAAAGGTCTTCTGAATAAGCGTATCACCCGTACCCAACATATCGTGAAACTGTTTGGGATATGATGATGTGCTTATAGGCCAAAATCGCGAGCCAACTCCACCGGCCATTAATACTGCATAGTAGTTTTTATTCTTCATATCTTCTTTTTAATCAAAATTAATCAGTTATTCGGTATCTCAGGTATTATTTCTATTCAACCTTGCAGGATATTCACAAATCACCCCTTGATCAGTTCAACTTCTGCATTGGGCTGAAACAAATATAACCGCCCCGTAGTCACTTCAACACATTCGTACCGTTTTACCCGTTTGTTGCCTTTCTTGAATAGTTTTCCATTGTAAATACGAAAAATACTACCAATGGGTATCTGAAAAACGTAGGTTTTATCAGTATGTTGTACATCAAACTGTTGTAAAGCAATTGACAATCTCGCATCAGTACTACTACTTGCTTTTGGATTTTTAAAATGTTGTGCCAATAGTGGTAATAGTTGGGTCGGAAAAATTTCTGGGCGTATATAGGGAACCATCAAATGTTGAAAAGTATGTTTCCACTCTTTCCCATGTGGTTTTATTCTACGACCATATTTCTCGAAGGTCACCAAGTGGGCAATTTCGTGAATCAGGGTAATCAAGAATCGATATTTATTGAGCGTCGCATTAATTGTTATCTGATGTCCCCCGCCGGGCAACCTTCTATAATCGCCATGTCTTGTTACACGTTCGTTCACAATTTTTAAATGAACCCCTGTTTCCTCAATAAGTCCAAAACAAGGCTCAACGGCTCTTTCAGGTAAATATTTAATCAATATCTTATTCACTTGGGCAAAAATAAGTTTTTATTAAATGGAAAAAACAAACTGTCGGCATCCATAATTTTTTTTTAACTTGGAATAGTCAAAGGGGAGATTCAACCGGTTTGTAGAATTTACGGTCTTCAGACATCATTCATAAAAATAAGCATCATGAAATTAGGCGCATTTTCAATAAGTTTATCTGTAAAGAACATTAAAGTTTCAAAGTCATTCTATGAAAATCTCGGTTTTTCAGTTTTTGCAGGGGATTTAGAAAAAAACTACCTGATTATGAAAAACGGTAATGCCCTTATCGGATTATTTCAAGGCATGTTTGAAAATAATATAATAACATTTAACCCCGGATGGGATGAAAATGCAAATAAACTTAAAGACTTTGACGATGTTAGAGAAATTCAAAAGATGCTTAAAAGCAAAGGACTGAAATTAGATAACGAAGCAAAGGAAGACACTTCCGGACCGGCAAGTGCAGTAATCACCGACCCAGATGGAAATACGATTCTAATTGACCAGCATGTATAGTTTTCTATCCAATACTCCAATCAACATCAGATAGTTAGCGACTATTCTCACCTTAATTTATTCATCAAAAACCAAAATCGCATTTTTTTAGTTGTATTGACAAATCTTCCCACATTTCTTTGATTTGAGCTCAGCAGTGTACTTCTTTCATTTACCTTTGCAAGTCTTTATATCAATGTTATTACATTCAATGAACAATTTAAGAACCACCAATAGGTTATTACTAATAATAGTAATTCCACTCGTATTTTACTTATTGAAGATACTTTCTTTTATTCTTGTTCCTTTGGTATTCTCAATGTTTATCGCCCTGCTGTTTTTACCCCTAATGCGTTGGTTACGTAAAAAAAGGCTATCGCAAGGCTTGAGTATTTTTATTGTCATACTTATCATAATAGGAGCCCTAAAAATTGGAGGAGAACTGGTACAGCTTTCAAGTCGTGAAATACGGGCGACCGACGAGGTATTCTTGGAAAAAGCCGAAACAAAGCTTGAGACTCTACTTATCTCTTTGGAAACGGTATTTGGTATTCCATATGCGGAAGACGAACCTGTGTTAAACCATTTTATCGACAGGGATTATGTTATGCAGAATTTTGGTTCGACCTTAGGTTTTATTGGTAATTTTCTCACCATGATTTTAATGACCGCCTTTTTTGTTATTCTATGGTTGGCAGAATCAATTAATGTTCAGAAGTTATTAAATTCTACCATTCTAAAGCAAAAACATGCTTCGGTCAAAACATTTATGAAGATTGAAAAAGACCTTATCACTTTTATTAAGGTAAAATTTCTGGTAAGCTTGGGTACGGGCATCGGTATTGGCTTGGCCTGTTACTTTTTCGGCGTCAGTTTCCCCATCTTTTGGGGTCTTTTTGCCTTTGTAATCAATTTTGTACAAATGATTGGCTCTTTTATATCGGTCATCATGACGAGTATATTTGCCTTTGTAGAGTTAGACACAACAGGTCATCTGCTATTTTTTATTCTGATAATAACCGGGGTACAGATACTCTTTGGTAGTATTCTCGAGCCTATTTTAATGGGCAAATCATTTTCCATAAACATAATAACCGTTTTGGTTATGCTAATGTTATGGGGCTTTATTTGGGGAATACCAGGTTTAATCATGGCGATACCATTGACCGTTTTTCTTAAGATAATACTAGAGCAATTTCCACAGACACAGCTTATAGCACGCTTAATTTCTGGCAAAGGGGCTAAATAAAATTGTAGCTAAAAAGTAGTAAAAAGCTACCTTCAAGGCGTACTATTGCTTACCTGTAATAGTTTTCCGTTATACAATTTATGCCCAGTTAAAGCGAATTCTTTGATATAGGCTGCCATTTCGAGCGCTGTTGTTGGGGCTTGATAACCAGGAAAGGCTTCTTGCAACATTTCAGTCTGCACGGCACCCAAGGCCAGTACATTAAAAAATGGCCCAGTTTCCTTAAACTCCTCGGCCCAAAGCTCTGTCAATGTTATGGCAGCACCTTTGCTACTACTATAAGCGGAAAGCCCTGGGAATTTAACACTGCCTTGCACCCCACCCATCGAACTTATGGTGACAACATGACCATTCTTTGGCATCTTGGGAATAACGGTTTTCGTCATTTCGGCCACCCCAAAAACATTTACCTTATAAACCTCTTCGAACTCTTTTGAAGTAGTTTCTAAAAAAGGCTTGTTAACCAATCTTCCGGCATTATTAATCAAAATATCTACGGTTTTCCATTGATCACATAAAAACGTCCTTAGCTTATCCACATCATTGGCCTTGAAGAGATCAAATGAAAAGGAAACTATATTCTTATGCTTCAAAGCTGCAATAGGCGCATTGTTTCTAGAAAGTGCCAAAACCTGATGTCCTTCCTCAGCGAAAAGTTTTGCCAATTCAAAACCGATGCCCCTACTCGTACCCGTTATTATTACGTTTGCCATATTAACGATGCCAAATAATCTCTTTGATAGGTGAATTCGCAATGCCTTTTACCACTGGAATACTTTTGTTTATTATGGATGCCATGTGGTCAAAATTCATAAGGGCATTCTCATCACCTACTTTGTGATAATGATTAAAATTAGTAAAGTCGAAGGTACAAAAAGTTTGGGCCGGCACGTTAAATTCAGAAAAGAACGGATAGTTATCAGACCGTTGAAAAAGATTCATATCGGCTGCAGACGGAAGAAAACCCACCAACTTTTCTTTTGCATATCGGTTGCATATTTCAGCCAAATTAGAATTTCGATAACCGGTCACGTACATGTCGTAATTTCTCCCCGACAAGGGTACACCGACCATCTCAAAATTCAACATGGCATAAAGGTTTAAATTTTCCCCTTTTAACTTTTGCGCCAAGTGTTTTGACCCTATAAGCCCTTTTTCCTCGGCACTAAAGAGTGCAAAAATTATACTACGCCTGTTATCACGCATAGCCCCAAAATATCGTGCAAGCTCTAATACGGTCGTGGTTCCTGAAGCGTTATCGTTCGCTCCGTTGGCTATGCTATCACCATTCTCTTCGGTCAAAGTTCCGATATGATCATAATGTGCACCAATGATAATGAACTGCTTTTTAAGCAGTGGGTCTTTCCCTTCGACAAATCCAACGATATTAAAAGCGGGTTGATCAAAATTGACCAAGGTATCACGATAAGAAGAAAAATAAGGTGCTATACCATTTTCTTTAAAGCTCGTCTCGATAAAATCTGCAGCCTTAGCGATTCCTTCGCTACCGGTCTCACGCCCTTGCAATTCGTCGGATGCCAGGAAATTCATTATTTCCGCTACTTTTTCGTTATTGGAAAAGTGCTCTTGTGCGATGTTAAAACTTCGAATTGGAACGTCATTCGCATGAGTTAATTCACTCTTATCAGATTCAGTTCCAATACTTGTAGTCGTACTTGAACTTGCACGTGCAGTTTCGTTCAACACGACTTCTTGCTCAACCTTAGAACTACCACAACCAATTAAAAATCCCAACAACAATACTGTGAAATACGTTTTCATTTAAAAAATTTATGCCGATTTAACCAGGGGATGACACAACGTACGCTCTCCTATATGACTACATTTACTACCACCAATCGGGAAAGATACGGGTATGCAGCTAAAACAAAAAATGATTAGGCTTAAAGGCAGTATCTTATCGTTAAGATGACCAGGATAACCCTAAAAATAAAAAAACATCCGCCCACGACGGATGTTCAATTCATTATATCTTATCCAAGAAAACCTAGGCCAACATAGTAACCGGGTTTTCCAAAAAGGACCGAAGTGTCAAAAGGAACTGAGACCCAGTAGCGCCATCAACGGTTCTGTGATCGCAGGCCAATGTTACCGTCATGGTTTTACCTACGACGATTTCACCTTTTTTCACCACGGGTTTTTCAACAATTGCGCCCACCGACAAAATAGCCGAGTTTGGCTGATTGATAATCGAAGTAAACTCTCTTATCCCGAACATTCCTAAATTGGAAACCGTAAAGGTACTTCCATCCATTTCTGCCGGTGTCAATTTTTTATTTCGGGCCCTACCCGCCATATCTTTAACCGCCGATCCTATTTGTGTGAGACTCATTTGATCGGAGAACTTCAATACCGGAACAACCAGACCATCATCGACTGCAACAGCGACACCCATATGCACGTGATGGTTATAACGCATTGAATCACCTTTCCACGTGGTGTTCACTTGCGGATGCTTTTTCAAGGCCATAGCACATGCTTTGACCACCATATCATTAAATGATACCTTAGTATCCGGTAGATCGTTAATTTGTAGTCGTGATGCCCATGCATTATCCATATCAACCTCAATAGTCAAATAATAATGGGGCGCGGTGAATTTAGATTCGCTCAATCGCTTCGCAATCGTCTTACGCATCTGCGAATTTTTCACATCTTCGTAACCTTCTTCGCCAACAGGCAGATTTACCGGCGACGTAGCAACCTTACTATCTGAAGCCGCTTTTACGGTAGAGCTTTCCGCTTTGGCAGGCTGTTGTGCGGGTTTAAAGTTTTCTATGTCTCTTTTGGTTATCCTTCCATTATCACCGGTACCTTGAACATTGCTTAAATCGATACCCTTATCCTCGGCCATTTTTTTAGCCAATGGGGAGACAAAAATGCGCTGTCCGTCATTTACTGATTTTGTATCCGAATCAGATGTAGACTTTTCTATTTTTTCGTCGGAAGCCGCTGAAGTTTTTTCTTGGGAAGGAGCCTTTTTAGGGGCAGCCTTTCCCGCATTCAATACCGCATCAACATCAGTCTCTTTCGGACCAATGATCGCCAACACTTCATCAACCGGTGCAGACTCACCTTCTTGAATACCTACGTACAATAAAGTACCGGAATAAAAGGATTCAAATTCCATGGTAGCTTTATCAGTTTCAATCTCCGCCAAAATGTCTCCTTCCTCTACTTCATCCCCCACTTTCTTCAGCCAAGTGGCCACGGTGCCCTCTTCCATGGTATCACTTAACCGAGGCATCTTAACAACCTCAACACCTTCAGGGATTTCTGTAGCCGGAGCCTGAGCATCATTAGCCTCAACTTCCGCAGTCTCTTCGTGTTCGGCATTTTCTTCTGAGCTTTCAGAACCGTCATCCGAGGGTTCACTCGATCCATTGAGCAAACTTGAAATATCTTCGCCTTCTTCACCGATAATAGCCAAAAGTGAATCAACAGGTGCACCATCACCTTCTTCGATACCAATATGTAACAAAGTACCCTCATGAAAAGATTCGAATTCCATGGTTGCCTTGTCAGTCTCGATTTCAGCTAAAATATCTCCTTCTTCAATCTTATCTCCAACTTTCTTAAGCCATTTTGCAACGGTACCCTCTTCCATGGTATCGCTCAATCTGGGCATGTTTATTACTTCTGCCATCTACCTATTGTTTATGTTGTACAAATGGATAATCTTCCTGCTCATAGACCATATCATATAATTGATTTACCGGAGGATAATCAGACTCTTCTGCGAATTTCTCGCATTCGGAAACCTTAGCCTTGACCTGTTTGTCAATTTCCTTGATTTCCTCCTCGGTCGCATAATTATTTTCTTTTATCACCGTAAGCACTTGTGATATGGGGTCTATTTTTTTGTACTCTTCGACTTCCTCCTTCGTTCGATAATGCTGTGCGTCTGACATCGAATGACCTCGATAGCGATAAGTTTTCATCTCTAAGAAAGTTGGCCCACCACCACTTCTCGCTCTTTCGATAGCTTTGCTCATTTCTTGGGCTACCGTTACGGGATCCATACCATCAACGGGGCCACAGGGCATTTCATAACCTAGACCTAATTTCCAAATTTCAGTAGAATGTGAAGTTCTGGCCACCGAAGTTCCCATGGCATATCCATTATTCTCGCAAATGAACACCACCGGTAACTGCCAAAGCATTGCTAGGTTTAGGGCTTCATGAAAAGAACCTTGTCTTACCGCTCCATCGCCCATATAGCACAAGGTTACTGCATTTCGTTTGAAGTACTTGTCTGCAAAAGCAATACCAGCACCCAAAGGTATTTGTCCACCGACAATACCGTGCCCACCATAAAACCGGTGTTCCTTTGAAAAAATATGCATCGAACCACCCATTCCTTGAGATGTTCCGGTTACTTTTCCATAAAGTTCTGCCATCACTCTTTTAGGATCAACACCCATTCCTATGGGCTGAACGTGGTTCCGATACGCAGTAATCATTTTATCCTTGGTAAGGTCCATGGCATGCAGAGCACCCGCCAAAACAGCTTCTTGCCCATTATATAAATGGAGAAATCCGCGTACTTTTTGCTGAATATAAACTGCAGCAAGCTTATCTTCAAACTTCCTCCAAAACAACATGTCTTCATACCACTTCAGGTAGGTCTCTTTGGTTATTTTTTCCATTAATCGGTGTTTAATTTAGAATTTCTACGTTTCGCATCAACTTTAACAGCATCAAGATAACGAAAATCAGGAAACAAAAATACACATATAAATGAATCGATAAAACAATAAAGTCAAAAGCTTGATGGAAAAACAAATACAGAGCAAGTCCTTCATCCAAGTAAAAAAACAAATAATTGGGTGATTCTTATAACAGTTCATTCTAAAAATGAACTATCAAAGGCAAGTGGAAGGATGTCTGCCAATGAATTACAGACAATTACTTCACCAGTTTCTCCCATCAAAAATAGTTTAATGGCACTTCTTTGTTTCACCTCGTATTCGGAAATAGCCTGACGGCAGTTACCGCAAGGAGCTGCGGGCTTATCGACCAGATAATTCTTCGATGTGGCGGAAATAGCGATGGAACTAATCGAAATTCCCGGATATTTAGCACCTGCCTGAAAAACTGCAACGCGTTCTGCACATAAACCGGATGGGTACGAGGCGTTCTCCTGATTGTTGCCAATGACTACTTCCCCATTTTCCAGCAGTACTGCCGCCCCTACTTCGAAGTTTGAGTATGGCGCATAGGCATTTTTTCTTGCTTCTACAGCTTTTCGCATCAGTTCTTGATGGGCCGAAGGCAAATCTTCGATAGTCTCGAATATGCTTAATTCAATAGTTATTTTTTGTTTTCTCATTTAGCAAAAGTTAATGCCCGCTTATCATATAAACCATATATACTTTTGTCGAGCATATTCCACATTTCAAAAAAAATATGCCAGCCTATAAAAGTACTGCATTTCCTTAGGAACACCAATGCTTAAATTCTATAACAAAAAAAAGCCTGCTGTAGCAGGCTTCAAAAGTAGTATCGTGATAAATTTACTCAATCATTATAAAACTCATCCCCTAAATTAAAAGTAAGTGAAAACCGTAAAGTGTTTTCCACGGGGTTGCGCACTTTTGAGGCCGAAAACAAATAGGCCAAATCAACTTGGGCAGACTTGAACTTAAATCCGGCACCCAAGGTAAAAAACTTTCGATAGCCTTTTTCCTCGCTCTCGTTGAAATACCCCGTTCTCAGCATAAAGGCATCTTGATAGACATATTCAGCACCCAGGGCCCATGTAAATTCTTTAAGTTCTTCCCCAAAACCATCAGGGGCATCACCAAAAGATTTAAAGACTCCACTAAAAAAACCGATATCCTGATATTCATCATTATCTGCACTATCGAGTTGTCCGTCACCATTAAAATCTTGAGGGGTTGGCACTAATAGTTTATTGAATTCCGAGGTAAGCCCAAGAACATTATCTTGATCCAGTATAAAATCAAAGCCTACACCAAACTTTAAATTGGTAGGTATGAAATTTTCCTGCCCATTTTCATCATACGCAATCTTCCCCCCTAAATTGGAAAGATTGAATCCTGCTCTCCAACGACCATCAAAACTGTTATAAGCAATCTCCCTTGATCTATAATACCCTGAAACGTCTACTGCCAAAGTACTGGCTGCTTTCGAATCAATAGATCCCTCTTGGGGTAATTTCAGATTCGACCTGATATACCTGGCCCCTACACCCATTGAAAATGTAGGACTCAATTTTAATGAATAAGATCCATCAAAGGACAATTCATTAGGCTTTACTATAGTTCCCCCATCATCAAGCGTTTGTCTTAACTCTATTTCTCCCAAAGTAAAATAGCGTAAACTAAGGGCAAAAGCACTCTGGTCATTAATTTTATTATAATAGTTCGCACTTAATAGCCCGATGTCAGCAATAACACTTTCCAAATAGGGTGTATAACTCACTCCGATGCCCATTTTTCGCTCGGCAAAAGCAAACTTTGCGGAATTCCATTGCTGCGAAAAAGCATCAACCGATGTAGCAACTCCCATATCGGCCATCCCGGCAGATCTAGCGTCGGCAGCAATGGTCAAAAAGGGAACTGCTGTAGTTATTACCCTTTGTTCTTCTTGGGCAGCAAGTTTGAATACTGTGGTCAAAAGTAAAAATACTGCTAATTTCTTCATTTTTTAGTGTCAAAGTTTTGGTTCCCTATTACAAAGTTCTTTGATTTTGAACTACTCATGTAAACGAGCATTTACCGATTATCTTATATAAAGAATACATTATTTTTCGAATCTGTACTGAACGTAATACAAATTGGGTCAAAAATATCGATTATACGGTTCAAAATTACTTTTTTATTCCTTAACGGTCATATTTGATCGTTGATGTGGAAAAGAAAACCGATTGTTCATACTATATTGCGTTTTGATCCGTTATGAAGATTAGAAACGCCGTTGTGATTTTCAATGGATGTTCAAACCGATTTAAGATTTTTTTTTCGGAATAAAATATTATGTGAAAATCACCGTTTTATATGCCGAAACCGATGCTAAAATTAATCAAAATACAAATTCAAGACTACCTTGTCGTAGTTTATTTATTTGAATTCAAGACCTTATTATGAAAAAACAGTTTATAAAAATTGTACTTTCTTGTGCAGTAGTAGCGGGAGGTTTTTCAGTTACAAGCTGCAAAAAATCATCCTCATCTTCCAAAAACGTATCCAGGGCTACCGGATGGAAAATAAATGCCAAGGAAGGTGGTTTCCAGTACAACACCGATTTCAAAGAGCAAGAAACGGCTCCAGGTCTAGTATTTGTTGAAGGAGGCACATTTACCAAAGGTCAGGTTCAAGACGATGTAATGCACGACTGGAACAACACCCCGACTTCGCAACACGTTCAGTCTTTTTACATGGACGAGACCGAGGTCACCAATGTGATGTATTTAGAGTATCTTGATTATTTGAAGAGTGTTTACCCTCCCGAGAATCCGAAATACACGAACATTTATACCGGAGCACTTCCCGATACTTTAGTATGGAGAAACCGCTTGGGCTTCAATGAAACAATGACCAACAATTATTTACGACATCCAGCATATGCAGAATACCCTGTTGTGGGTGTTAACTGGGTTCAAGCTACACAATTTGCAGAATGGAGAACGGATCGCGTGAACGAAGTAATGTTGGAAAGGGAAGGTTATCTTTCCGAAGATGCCAAATACCAAGCTGCAACAGGGGAAGTTCAAGGAACATTCAGTACCGAAGCCTACCTTAACCGACCAGAATCAGTTTACAACGGACAAATCGATTCGCTTCAAGGTAAAATGCAAAAAGATAGCACCAATACCTATGCAAAAAGAAGCAGTGGTGTAATTATGCCCGAGTATCGCTTGCCGACAGAAACCGAATGGGAATATGCAGCACAAGCCAATCAAGGTAGCCGAGAATACAACAATTATAGAGGAAGAAAGAAATATCCGTGGGATGGCGAGTATACCAGAAACGGACAACGTGTCGGTCGCGGTGATCAATTGGCCAACTTTAAACAAGGAAAAGGAGACTACGGCGGAATCGCCGGATGGTCTGATGATGGAGCCGATATCACTGCTCAAGTAATGTCTTACAAGCCGAATGATTTAGGATTGTATGATATGGCAGGTAACGTTTCTGAGTGGGTAGCCGATGTTTACAGACCCATAGTAGATGATGAAGTAAGTGACTTCAACTACTATAGAGGAAATATTTATATGAAATCTGCTATCGGTAAAGACGGAAAGGTAAACATACTCAGAGATTCTATTGTCTACGACACCTTACCAAACGGAAAAATAGTGGCCGTCAATCTACCTGGAGAGATCAAAATGGTTCCGGTTGACGAACAAGAAACTTATTTAAGAACCAATTTCTCATCAAGTGACAATAGAGGTTACCGAGATGGAGACCCAGGTTCATCACGTTTCTTTGATCGATTTAGCGATGAAGACGAAGAACAAGACGATTCTAAAAAGATGTATAACTCTCCAAAACATAAGGTTGAACGGGATTCTGATGGAAATCTTAGTCGTCAGTATGACACATCCAATAATAGAACCACATTGATCAATGATGAAGTTCGAGTTTACAAAGGTGGCTCTTGGAGAGATCGAGCCTATTGGTTAGATCCGGCACAAAGGAGATATTTACCACAATATATGGCCACAGATGACATCGGATTCAGATGTGCCATGTCAAGAGTAGGCTCTAAGTCTAAAACAAAAAACAAGACCCCTAGAGGTAAAAAAGCGAAATAATTTTCTATAACCTTAAAAAGAAGACCTTGGTAAAACAAGGTCTTTTTTTGTTTCTATTTCACTTGGTCGCCAGCAAAGCTATTTTATAATTCCTATTAAAATTACTAAAAGACAAATCATTAGCCCAAGAACACTTCCATAGAACAACTTTTAAACACCACATTGTATTTAATAATCCTAAAAGTATTCAAAAAACAACTATTTTTATTCTTTAAACAAACAGTGACCTATTGGTCGCCATCAAACTTAAAATGTTTATTTTTTTCCTTCTACGACTCCTATAGATGACCATACCAGAATTACACTCGCTCTTTTTAAAATCTCCACATATTTCTACCGACACTAGAACGATTGGTGCCAATTGTATTTTCTTCGCTTTAAAAGGAGATAATTTTAATGGAAATAAATATGGCGCCCAAGCTCTTGATAAAGGAGCCGCATATGTTGTACTTGACGAGAAAGAATATGCCACCTCAAACAGGTTTATAGTTGTAGAAGATGTACTGCAAACACTTCAAGAACTGGCTAGTTACCATAGAAATTATTGTGATGCCAAAATAATCGCTTTGACCGGCAGCAATGGCAAAACCACCACAAAAGAATTAATCAACGTGGTACTCTCAAAAAAGTATAATACCACGGCCACAAAGGGTAATTTAAATAATCATATTGGTGTACCGTTAACTTTGCTAACCCTAACGAAAGATACCCAAATAGCCATTATTGAAATGGGTGCCAATCACTTGAAGGAAATTGCTTTTCTCTGTAATATAGCACAACCCGATTTCGGATATATCACCAATTTCGGCAAAGCCCATCTTGAAGGGTTTGGAAGTCGCGAAGGAGTAATTAAAGCAAAAAGTGAGCTCTATGACTATTTAATCAGAAATGACAAATCTATTTTTATGAACGCCGATGACTCTGTTCAAATGGACAAATTAAGCGGATATGTCAAAAAATATGGGTTTAGTACCGAGAACCAAACGTTTCATAAAATTGAGTTTTTGGGGGCCGATCCTTTTGTAAAACTTAAAACCGAAGGTAGTATCATAACTTCCCAATTAGTAGGACGCTATAATTTTACAAATAGCGCGGCAGCAGTATTGATCGGAAAATATTTCAATGTGCCATTATCCGATATTAAATCCGCCATTGGTTCTTATACACCAGAAAACAATCGATCTCAAATAATTGAAAAGAACGGCCACAAAATTATTCTAGATGCCTACAATGCAAATCCTACAAGCATGGAAGCGGCATTGAAGAATTTCGATACGATGGGATATAATCCTAAAATTGCATTTTTAGGCGATATGTTCGAACTCGGCGCATCAGCAGCCCAAGAGCATCAATATATTGCCGACTTGGTCGCTAAAATGAATATCGACAAGGTATTTTTTATAGGAAAAAATTTCTTCGAAGTAAAAACAGCACATCAAAAATTTGATTCTTTTGATTCGCTATCTTCTTATTTTGAAAGTGAGTCACTTCCGCAAGAAAGTCATATTCTCATCAAAGGATCACGAGGAATGGCCCTTGAGCGGCTTTTGAACCTTATCTAATTATTGGATGGTTTTTGTGACACTTCCGCAGGTCAACATCATATCCCCGAAATAAGGGTTTCTCACGTGATCTTGAAAACTTAGCCAACTACCTCCTTTATTGTCGTCTGCCATAGGACAAAACTGAACGTATATTGGCTGATCAAGACCGTTGAAGTTAGAGGCAATCGCCACCATATCCTCCGATAGCGGCTTAAAGCGTTGGCGCTGTAGTTTGACTTCGGTAGTCTCTGAAATATGCCGAGCATTCTTCTTGATTTTTTCGAGTGGTATTTGTACTGTTTCCTCCAGCATCGTTTCATCTATTTCATTCAATTGCAACAATAATACTTTGGCTTTTTCGACAGACTTATTGGCATCAGTTGCCACCAAAGCGTCTTTCAAAGCAATATAGGCATGTATGGCCTTGGTAAATTTATTTTTAAAGTCACCTTTAAAATGCATAACATCTGAATGGCCATCCATCATAACCTCTTCTGAATCCATCGTCATTTTACTACTCATCATTGATTTTTTACCTTGCAACTGGGCGGCCGCATCTACCGTAAATGTTCCATTAGTCACAACCTCATCCCCATTTGACAATCCGCTCAAAATAACATAAGAATTACCCATGGAGCTCCCCAAGGTAACCTCGGCCATTTCAAAAATGGGGAGGTCTGGATTAGGTTTGGTATACACCAATGATCGCTTTCCCGTCCACAAAACAGCAGATTTAGGCACTGTCAAGACCTGTTCACCCCCAGTTACCTCTACTTGCCCTTGAACAAACATTCCGGGCTTCAGCACTTGATTTTTATTGTTCAAAGTAACCCTAACCGAAACCGTTCTTAACTCATCATTCAAAACAGGTTCTATAAAAGAAATTTTTGCCTGCAACTCATCACCAAAGGCGTTGGATACTATTGTGATATCCTGACCCTGCTTTAGTGCCGAAAGCTGGTTTTCGTAGACGTCAAAAACGGCCCATACCGTATAGAGATTAGACACCTTATATAAAGGATCACCTACTTTATACCATTTACCTTCAGTCGCAAAAACTTCGGTAACCGTTCCTGAAACATCAGCATAAATAGGAAATTTCATCATTGGTTTTTTGGTGCGAAGCACCTCATCAATCTGTTCATCTGTCATTTTCCAAAGCCCTAGTGTATTACGGGCGGCATCATATAATTTCTGATGAGAATCTTTATATGATGCTGAAGTCAGTAGCTTGTCTTGCGCCAGGTAAAGATCGGGCGAATAGATATACCCCAATTGTTGCCCCTTCTTCACGTATTGGCCGACATAGTTGACGTTTAATTTCTCGATACGACCATCAAAAACCGTAGTTTGAATGCCGTTGGTCTTTTCATTGGCGGTAATTTTCCCCGAAAGTGTGAGCTTGTTGTTCTGTGATTCACCCATTCCCACAGTGATTGTTTCAATATTGGAAAGTGCCAAAGCCTTCTCCGACATTTTGAACTGGTTCGTCATCAGGGCCGACCCTGACCCAGTTTCGGAGGAAATCAAATCCATACCACAAAGGGGACAATCCCCTTTTTCAGGGAGCATAATTTGAGGGTGCATCGAGCAAGTCCACATTGCTCTATTTTCATCAGTAACCTCATGCGTATATTGCTCAGCTTTACTGCCGGAATTGCCAAAAATAAAATATCCCAACACTAGGCCAATTGCCAAAACCGCTAAATATGTACCATATTTTTTTATCATGGTCATTTAATTTTATGCTTACCCTCAGATGCTAAGGTCCATTCTTTGCGCCAGCTAAAGAGAACCGGCACAATAAACAATGAAATAAGTGCTACCAACATACCACCGAAACCGGGAATAGCCATAGGAATCATAATATCGCTTCCCCTACCGGTTGCTGTTAAGATCGGCAATAGGGCTAAAATGGTCGTTGTTGTTGTCATTAAACAAGGGCGAATACGTTTTTTTCCTGCTTCCAATACAGCTGCACGTATCGCCTTTTCATTCGTTGGTGCATTTTTTTCGAAAGTCTGTTTTAAATATGTCGCCATAACCACACCATCGTCTGTAGCTATGCCAAAAAGCGCTATAAAACCGACCCAGACGGCAACACTTAAATTTACGGTGCCCATATTGAAAAGTTCCCTAAAGTTCATTCCGGCAACACCAAAATTCATAAACCAAGATTGTCCGTACAACCAGAGTAGAATAAAACCTCCGGCAAAAGCTACAGCTACACCTGTAAAAACCATTAACGAAATGGATACTGACCGAAACTGTAGGTACAGTATCAAAAATATAGCTAATAAAACCAAAGGTACTACAAAAGACAGTGTTTGTTCAGCGTGTAATTGATTCTCATAGGTACCTGCGAATTGATAGCTAACACCCTGAGGAACTCTAATTCGATTACCATCAATGCTCTTTTGAATTTTCGCTTTGGCGGCTTCCACAACATCGACTTCTGCAAAGTCGCTTTGCTTGTCGAAGACCACATAGCCCACCAAGAAACTGTCTTCACTTTTAATAACCTGTGGCCCCTGCTCATAGCGAAAGGAAACCAATGCGGAAAGTGGAACCGATGTTCCATTCGACAGGGGCAGGTAAATATTTTCCAAATCTTCGGGAGTCCCCCGAAGTTCCCTCGGATAGCGCACTCGAATGCCGTAACGCTCCCTTCCTTCAATGGTTTGGGAAAGCACTTTGCCGCCAACAGCTACCTCTATTATTTCTTGTACCTCGGTTATAGAAACTCCGTGTCTGGCAATTTTGTTGCGATCGATATCGATAAGAAGATAAGGCTTCCCCACTATTCGATCAGCAAACACAGTTTCTTTCTTTATTCCAGGAACTTCTTTTAAAATGGATTCGAGTTGCAACCCGAACGCTTCAATTTCCTTTAAGTCTTGCCCTTTTACTTTTATTCCCATAGGAGCTCGCATTCCAGTCTGCAACATGACCAAGCGGGTTTCTATGGGCTGTAATTTAGGGGCAGAGGTTACCCCAGGTAGTTTAGTTACAGCTACTATGGCATCCCAAATATCTGCTTTGTTCTTAATTTCGGGTCTCCAATTTCTATAAAACTCCCCACCCCGTTCTTCAATCAAATCTTCAACATCATATCCGCTTCCGGAAGCAACAAATGCACCACTTTTAGTTTCAAAGAGTCCGTCAGCATTTGTTCGAAACGCAATGGGATTTCCATTTTCATCCAGAATAAATTCTGGTTTATAAAAGATAATATTTTCGTACATGAATAAAGGAGCTGGATCCAAAGAAGATTCTGCCCGACCCGCTTTTCCTACAACAGTTTGTATTTCAGGAAGCTGATCGACTGCCATGTCCAACTGCTTTAAAACCCGTTTGTTCTCACTTATTCCTGCATGGGGCATAGAGGTGGGCATCAAAAGATATGCCCCTTCGTCTAAGGAGGGCATAAACTCTTTTCCCGTATTTGTCATTATCAAGAACCCCAACAACAATAATACAGCAGGAATACTCAGAAACCATAACTTAAACTCCAAGGCCCAAATCAGAATATATTCATAATACTTTTTAAATAATAATATGCCACCAATTACAATTGCACATAGCACGGAGACAAACAACAAGTTCACCACGATATTGTTACCGTAGCCCAATGGACGCCAATAGTATCCTAATAAAATTACGATGACCAATACACTCCAAATCAGTCGGAATAGCTGAACTTGACCTTCCGTAATTTTTTGAAGTTTTCCCAGCAGGCCAATTACTCCAAAAACGATCAGTATACCACTTAAATAGTTGCCGAAAAAAATACCTCCTGCTCCTAAAACAATTATAAAAATATTGAAACCAATGGCCAATCGATTGTTCGAGCGTTTTTCACGAAACAACTGTGCGGCAATTGGAGGAATCAAAAACAGTGCAATAATCATTGAAGCTGTCAACGCAGCCGTTTTTGTAAATGCCAAAGGCGTAAACAATTTACCTTCGGCCCCAGTGAGCGTAAAAACAGGAATAAAACTAATGATAGTGGTCAATCCTGCCGTAAGAATAGCCCCCGAAACTTCAGTGGTCGCCTTATAAACAACTTGATCTACAGTTTCGGTATGCTTCCTTAAATCGAGGTGCCTGACAATATTTTCGGATAAAATAATACCCATATCGACCATAGTGCCTATAGCAATGGCTATACCCGATAGTGCAACAATGTTTGCATCTATCCCGCCTATCTTCATGGCTATAAAAACCATTAAAACAGCAATGGGCATCAAGCTTGAAATTAAGATAGAAACACGAAGGTTAAATAACAAAACGATGACCACCAAAATCGTAATCAACACTTCGAATGTCAGCGCATCGGCAAGGGTATTCAAAGTTTGTTCAATCAGTATTGTTCGGTCATAGAAAGGTACAATTGTCAATTGCGAGGTTCTACCATCTTTCAACACCTTTGATGGCAACCCCGGTGCAAGTTCCCTTATTCTTTGCTTGACCTTATCAATAGTTTGCATAGGGTTGGCCCCAAATCGGGATACTACCACCCCACCGACCACCTCGGCCCCACCTTTATCAAGAATACCCCTTCTTTCGGCAGGCCCCATGGTAACACGGGCAACATCCTTAATACGAATAGGCGTAAAATTCGTGGTTCGAACCTGTGCGTTTTCAAGATCTTCTATACTCTTGACATAACCCAATCCACGAACAAAATATTCCGCTTGATTAATCTCTAAGGTCTTCGCCCCTGCATCTTTATTATTCTCCTTAACAGCCTTAATGACTTCTGAAAGTGTTACGGCATATTGCCGCATCAGTTCTGGGTCTACATCTATCTGATATTCTTGAACATACCCCCCTATCGAAGCTACTTCCGAGACCCCACTTGCGGAAGCGAGTGCATTTTTTATGTAAAAATCTTGAACACTACGAATTTCGTGAAGATCCCAACCACCGGTCACTTTCCCGCTTTCGTCCCTACCCTCTATGGTGTACCAAAAAATTTGGCCCAAAGCCGTTGCATCCGAACCTAGTGTCGGCTTGACCCCATCGGGCAGTACGTTTGATGGCAATGCATTTATTTTTTCTAAAATTCGGCTTCGAGCCCAATAGAAATCGACACCTTCCTCAAAAATCACATAGATACTTGAAAAACCGAACATTGAAGAACTTCGAACCGTTTTGACACCGGGAACGCCCAACAGGTTGGAAGTTAACGGATAGGTAATCTGATCTTCAATATCTTGAGGAGATTGTCCGTCCCATCGCGTATAGACGATTTGTTGGTTTTCCCCTATATCAGGAATGGCATCAACGGTCACCGAATCCTTGGGTAAAAAGTCGAAACCAAAATTAAACGGTGAATGTACCGTACCCCAAATCAAAAACAATCCCAGCAAAATGAAAGCTACGAGTTTGTTTTCAATTAAAAATTTAATGCCTTTATTGAGCATGTTCAAAGATTATACGAATTACTGAAAAACAAATCAGAAACCACCGCATTTATCAACGTTCAAAAGTAACAAATGATTGTGGGCCTTGTAGGTGCAATTGCAATGAAAAAGCCAAAAAATAGATGGATTTCATGTTTTATCCGTTCATCTACTGGAGCTAAAGATAAAAAAGGAATATAAACCGCGACTTTACAACCTGAAAATTGAGGGATACTAAATATGAAGTAGAAAATGTGGGATATACTGGATTCGAACCAGTGACCTCTGCCCTGTCAAGGCAGCGCTCTAAACCAACTGAGCTAATATCCCTAAAACTGGGCGCAAATGTAAAACTATTTTTTGGTCTCCAAAAATTTAAATAGTCTCGAAGATGAAAACCAAGCAAAAAACGGCCTCAGAGACGATTAACAAATTCTAAAAAAATTAGCTTACTTATCACTAAAGCCATATACATTTCCTTAAAAATATAACATTTAAATAAAATATGTATTTTAGGTGACCTATATAAACACCTAAATGCCCAGTCTTCGAATTTTATTGATTTTTTTGGTTTTTTCGGCCACTTCATGTTCGCTAAGTCTTCCGAAAGATGTGGAAGTGGCATACGACGCACTCCCCGAAACCATCGACTTTAACTTTCATGTGAAACCTATTCTTTCCGATCGTTGTTTTGCTTGTCATGGTCCGGATAAAAACAGCAGAAAAGCCGAATTACGATTAGACCTCGAAGAAGAAGCGTTTGCCATACTTAGTAATGGCAACCACGCCTTTGTTTCAGGAAATCTTGCCAAAAGTGAGAGCATCACAAGAATACTTAGTGATGATCCAGCGGTAATCATGCCTCCGCCTGAGTCAAATCTTTTGCTGACTCCGAAGGAAAAAGCCACAATTATCAAGTGGGTTGAACAAGGCGCTCAATGGAAAGCGCATTGGGCTTTTGTCAAACCCGAAAAACCAGACATCCCAAGACCATCGGACAGCACGTGGAAAAGCATTAACGAGATTGACCTTTTTGTTCAGCATATCTTAAAACAGCAGGGTTTCAAACCGTCTCCCGAAGCCGATAAAGAAAGATTGTTACGTCGGGTTACCATGGACCTCACTGGACTACCGCCAACCATTTCTGAACTCGATGCTTTTTTAAAAGATGAAAGTCGGGATGCTTATGAAAATGTGGTAGACAAGTTATTAAAAACCGATGCCAACGCTGAACGCCTTGCCCTAGACTGGATGGACCTTTCGCGTTATGCCGATTCCCACGGAAAACATGCCGATGGGGCTAGAATGATGTGGCCTTGGCGTGATTGGGCAATCAGTGCTTTTAAGCGCAATATGCCTTATGATCAATTCATCACGTGGCAATTGGCCGGAGACCTTTTACCAGAAGCTACAAAAGAACAAAAATTGGCCACTGCCTTTAACCGCAACCATCCCAGTACGAGCGAAGGAGGTGCCATTGATGAAGAAAACCGATTAAATTCTGTTTGGGATAGGGCAGAAACCGTAGGCACCGCTTTTATGGGGCTTACGGTCGCATGTGCTCGATGTCATGATCATAAATTCGACCCTATTTCCCAAAAAGATTACTTTCAAATGACTGCTTTCTTTGATAATATAAAGGAATTGGGCGTTACTGGCAACGATGTCAATTCAGGACCAATGTTAGCCTTAACCGATGAAGCGACAGATCAGGTATTAGACAGTTTAAAAAGCGAAATTCATCTTAAAGAGCGACAGTTACAGCTTACCAAAAAAGAACTCGCCAACTTGAAAACTTATATAAAAGAACTGCCCAATGACTATTACAAAACAGGACTCATAAGCCACTACCCGTTCGACAATGTTTCAAAAAAAACCAATACCGATAAGCGGTATGTCATAGACGGAAATAAAAAAGTGACTTCAAAAGCTGCCCCTAGCATAGTTCCCGGAAAAAAGGGAAATGCATTGGAATTCACTGGGGAGTACGACGAAATATATATCGACAACACCCCAAATTTTGAATGGACGGATAAATTTTCTGCTACACTATGGCTAAATACCAAGAAAAGGAAAGCCGGAAAAACCCAAACATTGCTGGGTACAGTGGGCGGAAAAAACAGCCTTTGGCGGGGCTGGGATTTTTATCTCGACAGCCTAAACCATTTAAATGCGCGACTGGTCAGCTCCCTCCCGCACAACTACATACATGTAATAGCAGAAGATTCGATCAATCTGAACACGTGGCGACATGTTGCATTTACTTACGATGGTTCGGGAAAGGCAAAAGGACTAAAACTTTTTATTGACGGTAAAGAACAACCCACAAAAATCCCTTATAACCGACTGTATAAAAGCATAAAATCAATCAAAGACAAAGAACATACTTTATACACAAGATCTATAAAAGTAGCTAGAAACTATAGTTTTTCTACTGGGGAAAACGGAATTTTTCAAGGAAAGATAGATGATATCCGAATTTACTCAAGAAATCTGGCGCCATTAGAAATACAGGGTATTGCAGAAGCCGAGGATGCGTCGCCCGTTACTAAAATCAAAAAACCTGATCGGGAATTTTGGATAAATCAATCCGAAAAAGTCAAAAACATTGAAAAAGAGCTCAAAGATCTGCGAAATGCATGGTTGTCGCAGATGATGCCGGTTATGGAAATCATGGTTATGGAAGAAATGCCCGAAAAAAGAACCACATTCGCCTATGATCGTGGAGAATACGAGCAACCGATTTACGAGGTAAAACCCAACACACCGGAAGCATTGCCAAGTTTTCCCGACGAATATCCCAAGAATAGATTGGGGTTGGCACAATGGTTATGCTCTCCCGACAACCCGCTTACCGCCCGAGTCACCGTAAATCGGTATTGGCAAATGCTATTTGGCAGGGGATTGGTCAGCACCCCCGAGGACTTTGGCGTACAAGGAGCTTTGCCCAGTCACCCGCAACTATTAGATTGGCTGGCCTTGTCTTTTATGGAGAATGATTGGAACGTAAAAGCCCTGCTAAAAACTATGGTGTTATCGAACACCTACCGACAATCATCACAAATCGACCAAAAAACCTATGAAAATGACCCTATAAACCGTTATTTGGCCAGAAGTAATACATACCGTCTGCCGGCAGAGATGATTCGTGACAATGCGCTTGCCGCTAGCGGGCTTCTTGTTCGTGATGTAGGCGGAAAAAGTGTGCGACCGTATCAACCAGGAAATCTTTGGATCGAAAAAAGTAATTTCTCACATCAATTATTACGGTATATCGAATCTGAGGGCGACAGCCTTTATCGCAGGGGACTGTACACATTCATCCGCCGAACTTCACCACACCCTGCCATGTCGGCTTTCGATGCCCCTTCTAGAGAGGTATGTACAGTAAAACGTGAAAATACGAACACCCCTTTGCAGGCCTTAGTACTCATGAACGATACGCAATTCGTCGAAGCTTCGAAAATATTGGCGCAACGCATGCAACAGGAAGGAGGGGATTCTTTAGAGAGTCAAATCGGCTACGGATTCCGGCTAGCCCTAAGCCGATTTCCCAAAAAAGAAGAACTTTCAATTTTAACGAACCTTTATAAAACCCAAGCCAATCGTTTTAAAGTGAATCCCGATGAAATCGAAAAACTTTTGACCGTTGGTAAAAAGTCTATGAACCCATCCCTATTAAATAATAAAACTGCCGCTTTGACGATGGTAGCCAACACCATTTTGAACCATGATGAAACCTATATGAAACGATAATGGCACACCATAACCATTGTAAAATTTATAAATTAAAAAATGTAATTTTAAGGGCTTGGACCCGATGTATAAAATGAAATTAAAAAAAATCGCCATATTATGTCTGATCTGGTTAACGCTATCATGTTCTTTTGACCTACCAAAAGAAGTTGAAGTAGCCTATAATGCCCTTCCCGAAACCATCGATTTTAATTTTCATGTAAAGCCGATTCTTTCCGATCGCTGTTATGCCTGTCACGGTCCTGACGAAAACACCCGAAAAGCGGAGCTCCGATTAGACCTTGAACATGAGGCATTCGCAAAACTAAGTAATGGAAACCATGCCTTCGTTTCGGGGCGTCCCGAAAAAAGCGAAAGTATTATCAGAGTGCTGAGCGACGACCCTGAAGTAATGATGCCTCCACCGGAATCTAATCTTTCCCTCACTGCAAAAGAAAAGGCGACCATCATCAAATGGATCGAACAAGGAGCAAAATGGAAAGATCACTGGGCTTTCACTGTGCCCGAGAAACCAGAGGTTCCAAAAAAGGCAAACAACTCATGGCAAGGGAACAATGCAATTGATTTCTTTATACAAAGTATACTGAAACAACAGGGTTTTGAGCCATCCGTCGAAACCAATAAAGAACGGTTATTGCGTAGGGTGACCATTGACCTTACAGGTTTACCCCCTACAATCGGGCAAATAGATGCTTTTTTAAAAGATGAACGCCCCAATGCCTACGAAAAAGTAGTTGACGAACTGCTTGCGACCGATGCGAATGCCGAAAGATTGGCCCTTGATTGGATGGACCTCTCACGATATGCCGACTCGCACGGCCTACATGCCGATGGTTGGCGCTTGATGTGGCCATGGCGCGATTGGGTTATCAATGCTTTCAAAGACAATATGCCATATGATCAATTTGTGACTTGGCAATTGGCAGGAGACCTTTTCCCCGACCCGACCAAAGAACAAAAATTGGCCACGGCATTTAATAGAAACCACCCCATGACCGCAGAAGGTGGTGCCATAGAAGAAGAATTTCGACTCAACTATGTTTGGGACCGGGCCGAAACCGTTGGCACCGCTTTAATGGGACTCACAGTAGCTTGTGCCAGATGCCACGATCATAAATTCGACCCTATTTCGCAGAAGGATTATTTTCAAATGACCGCATTTTTCAACAATGTAAAAGAATTGGGAATGACAGGTGATGATGGAAATTATGGACCATTACTTGCGCTTCCCAATGCCCAAACCGAACGTAAGTTGGAAACCGTTCAAGACGCCATTCATAAAAAAGAAAAACAACTACAACTGACCAAAAAAGAGCTGCTCGATTTAGATAGTTATATCAATCAACTACCTCAAAATTTCAAGGAAAAAGGACTTTTAGGTTACTATCCATTAGACAAGATAAGCAAAAAAGGAGGTTCTTATTTAGCCGATGGCAATCCGAATGCTACTTCCGGCAAAGCTCCCAAAATAGTTAAAGGTAAAAAGGGGAATGCTTTTGTATTCACGGGGGAATACGATGATGTTTCTCTCAAAAATATTCCCAATTTTGAATATACAGATTCTTTTTCCGCTGCTCTTTGGATGAATACTAAGAAACGTGAAAAAGGCAGAACCCAACAATTGCTAGGTACATCAGGATTGAAGAACAATTTTTGGAGCGGTTGGGATTTTTATCTTGATAGCTTAAATTATTTAAATGCCCGTTTGATTCACTCCCTGCCCCACAACTACATTCAAGTACGATCTAAAGATTCGATTAAAACCAACGCTTGGCGACATGTAGCCTTTTCGTATGACGGATCCGGTAAGGCTAAAGGGTTACAACTTTTTATCGATGGACAAGAGATAGAGACTACCGTACCCTACGATCATTTATATAAATCGATAAAAACACTGCAATCCGCAGTTCATAAAATAGAAACCAGACCTGTAAAAGTTGCTAAAAGTTATCGGGCTTTTACAGGGGAAGACGGTATATTTAAAGGTGCGCTTGATGACATTCGAATGTACTCCAGAGCCCTCACTCCAATAGAAATTACCCGCATCGCACAAAACGATGAAGATGTTTCGAATACTTCAAAAAAGGAACTCCTGGCCGAATATTGGATCGAACAATCGCCTCAGGTAACCGAGATTGAAAAAGATTTGCAAAACCTCAGAAAGGAATGGCTGCAACTTATGATGCCTGTGATGGAGATAATGGTAATGGAAGAAATGCCCGAAAAAAGACAAGCCTATGCCTATGACCGTGGTGATTATGAGCAACCTATCTACAAGGTGGAAGCCAATACACCTCAAGTACTTCCTGCTTTTTCAGAAGACTATCCCAAGAACCGATTGGGACTTGCAAAATGGTTCTTTTCCAAAGAAAATCCCTTAACGGCAAGGGTCACCGTTAACCGCTATTGGCAGATGCTTTTTGGAAAGGGGTTAGTAAATACTCCCCAAGATTTTGGCGTTCAAGGAGCATTACCCACCCATCCGCAGTTGTTGGATTGGTTGGCCATATCGTTCATTGAAAATGATTGGAATGTAAAGCATTTGCTCAAGACAATGGTCATGTCCCACACCTATCGACAATCATCACAGGTTACTGATAAAATGCGTGAAAAAGACCCCACCAATATCTATTTGGCTCGAAGCAACAGTTACCGTTTGCCTGCCGAAATGATTCGAGACAATGCCCTTGCCGCTAGTGGACTACTAGTAAACCATGTTGGGGGCAAAAGCGTAAAACCCTATCAACCAGAAGGCCTATGGATCGAGAAGAACAGTTTTTCCCATATTTTATTAAACTATAAAGAGTCTGAAGGTGATAGCTTATACAGAAGGGGCTTATATACCTTTATACGAAGAACCTCACCCCACCCTGCGATGACAGCCTTTGATGCCCCTTCACGCGAGGTATGTACCGTAAAACGAGAAAATACCAATACGCCCCTTCAAGCCTTGGTACTGATGAACGACACTCAATTTGTTGAAGCATCAAAAATACTGGCAGAACGCATGCAAACAGAAGGGGGCAACACACTGGAAGATCAAATCGCGTATGGATTTCGATTGGCGGTAAGCCGTTTTCCGAAAGAGGAAGAGGCATTGGTGTTAAAGGAATTATATCAGACGCAATCTGACCGTTTCGAGACTAATCCAAAAGAAATCAAGCGGCTACTAACGGTAGGAAAAAAAGAAATAAATCAGGTATTGCAAACGCCAAAAACAGCCGCCTTGACTATGGTCGCCAATACCATTTTAAACCATGACGAAACTTATATGAAGCGATAGATAAAATAAAACTGAGGACCTCGTTCAAATAGCATATACCATTTGAACCTGAAAACTTACCTGTGATGAACTTGAACTGATTTTAAACTTGAACCTTAAACCATGTGTACCCACAACGAAAATAAGAACTATTCACGTCGCGATTTTTTGACCAAGACTTCGTTGGGCATGGGAGCCTTATCAATGGCCTCGATGATCGACCCAATGAGCCTATTCGGCAAAGAGACGCCCTTACTTCACAATCACACCAATAGTGGTGGTATTTTGGGGCAACCTCATTTTCCGCCAAAAGTGAAGCGTGTTATTTATCTCTTTCAGAGTGGAGCGCCCTCTCAGTTAGATCTTTTCGACTACAAACCTTTGTTGAATAAAATGCAGGGGCAAGATTTGCCCAAAAGCGTTCAAGGCGAACAACGGCTCACCGGCATGTCATCAGGTCAGGCCACACTGCCCATTGCAGGTACAATTTTCGATTTCAAACAACATGGCGATAGCGGGGCTTGGATGTCAGACCTTATGCCACACACTTCGAAAATTGTCGATGAACTTTGTTTTGTCAAGTCTATGTATACCGAGGCTATAAACCACGACCCTGCAATTACTTTTCTGCAGACAGGGTCACAACTTCCCGGTAGACCTTCAATTGGCTCGTGGGTAAGCTATGGTTTGGGAACCGATAATAAAAACCTTCCCGAATTCGTAGTTTTGGTTACCAAGGATAAATACGGTCAACCGCTGTATTCTCGATTATGGGGCAATGGGTTTCTCCCCTCTCAACACCAAGGTGTTCAATTTAGAGCAGGAAAAGATCCGGTATTGTATTTGAACAATCCACCAGGAATTGATGAAAAAAGTAGGCGCGAACAATTGGATCATCTTCAAAAACTAGAACAAATAAACCATCAAGATGTTGGCGATCCCGAAATTTTGGCCCGTATGGCCCAGTATGAAATGGCCTTTAGAATGCAGACCTCGGTTCCCGAAATTATGGATACCAAAGACGAACCCGATTACATTTATGACATGTATGGGGAAGACAGTAAAAAGCCAGGTACATTTGCCGCCAATTGTATTTTAGCCAGAAGATTGGCCGAACGTGATGTAAAATTCATCCAATTATATCACCAAGGCTGGGATCAACACGGCAATCTGCCCAATGCCATAAAGGTGCAATGCAAAGATACCGACCAGGCTACCGCAGCATTGATAACCGACTTAAAACAGCGAGGAATGCTTGAGGATACTTTGGTCATTTGGGGTGGAGAGTTTGGTCGCACTAATTATTCACAGGGGAAATTGACTCCTGATAATTTTGGAAGAGATCATCACCCAAAATGTTTTACTATTTTTATGGCTGGTGCCGGAATCAAAAAAGGGTTTACCTTAGGTGCCACTGATGATTTTGGTTACAATGTTGTACAAAGACCGGTGCACGTGCACGATTTTCAAGCCACATTGATGCATTTACTCGGTGTTGATCATGAACGTTTGACCTTTAAATTTCAAGGAAGAAGATATCGGCTTACCGATGTTCACGGTGAGGTTGTTAATGAAATTTTAGCATAAAAAAATGACAAACCACAGGAATGAATATAGCCTTTACAGATTGGAATCGCTTACAGGCTTTTTAGATTTTAGCCTTAGAATAGCAACTATCTTTGCAGGAAGCGATTCCCATACACAACGGAGGAGGATAGGCAAAAATAGATTTCATTTAGGCTTTTACCCAATACAACATATCACCAGAAGGCCATGGTCTTCCAAATTTTTTCTAACAACCTTATAATTTCCACCACAAAACCATTACTATGATCGCATTGGAATTCTCTACTTTTTTGGGTCGTTTCCATCCCCTATTTGTGCATTTACCCATTGGCTTTTTACTTTTGGCCATACTTCTGGAATGGTATCAAGCCATAAAAAAGAAAAAAAGAAAAAGTCGTTTGATTGCTTTTGCATGGCTTTTAGGTGGTGTTAGTGCTTTTGTGGCAGCCCTGTGCGGCTGGTTTTTAGGAGAAAGTGGATCGTACCAAGCCGATAATTTATTTGTGCATCGATGGTTGGGCATCGCTTTGGTCATCGTGTCTTTTATAGGATGGCGGATAAAGTACAAAGCTGAGAATTTCTCGAAGCTCGTACACAATGGAATTAATATCGTTTTGCTATTAATGCTAATGATCGAAGGGCATAAAGGCGGAAATTTGACCCATGGTGAAAATTATTTGGTCGAATATGCGCCAGCACCCATTCAAAATATGCTCGGAGTCGTTCAAAAGGAAGAGAAACTTCCCCAACTGAGCTCTCCCGATTCAGTAGCGGTATACGCCGACATGATCCATCCGATTTTAGAAACAAAATGTATTAGTTGTCATAGTGACGAGGTGCAACGTGGAGGACTCAATCTTGCCACCCCCGAACTCCTTCAGGAAGGAGGAGAAAACGGACCGGTAGTGGAAGCTAGCCAACCGACCGAAAGTGAGTTGTTCAGGCGAGTGACCTTACCACAAAAAAACACAAAGTACATGCCCCCTAAAGGTGAACCCATGACTTATGACGAAATAAAAGTTATGGAATGGTGGATCGCCCAAGGTTCACCTTTTGACAAGAAGTTGAGCGACTTGGAAATACCGAACACGATCAAACCGACAATTTTACGCCTCTATGGACTCGACACCGAACCCAAGCCCTGGTATGAAACGGTTCAATTAGCCCCCTTGGATAGTACGCAAATAGAGAATTTGCGCAAGGTTGGGTTTTCAGTAAGAACATTAGGAGGAAAAAATCCGCTTCTAGATGTTAAATATTCGAAAAACGATTTGACCAAAGAACAACTTTTGGAGTTAGAAAAAGTCAAAGACCATATTACCTGGCTTTCACTTGCCGATAGTAATGTGGAAGATGAATGGCTTTCCATTGTAGGTAATTTTGAAAACCTAACGAGGCTTCAATTAGAAAAAACGGACATCACAGACAAAGGTGTCGCCATGCTTTCAAAGCTTGGTCATATAGAAACATTGAATTTATACGGCACCAAGGTAACCGATTCGTGCTTGGTCGATCTTGAAAAAATGGAAGGTCTTAAACGGGTATACCTATGGCGCACAGGTGTTTCCCCTGAGGATGCCAAAAAATTGCAGGAAGAAAAGTCCGACTTAGAGATAATCGGTGGGAAAGTTTGATTTATTTCTAAAAAGAATACAGCCAACTATTATATCGATATAAGGTTGTTTATCGAGCTTAACTTTTGTTGCAGTTTCGATAGTGGGCAAAAACTATCCATCCCATCGATTATTCCATTTTTGCCGTCTCGCTTATGTACCTAGGTGACAAAACTAGATTATCCATGCCATAAAAAATTCGCCGTAACTTTCACTTAATCCATCCATAAATATTCCAATACAAAATCTGCAACCTTTTGTATTTACAATGTTTTAGGGCAGATCCCAAGTAAACATTTTTACTTATATTTATATACTTGCCCATATTTTTCTGAGCATTCGAAAAAGATTAGGGAAAAGTTTTATTTATTCATAAAAGAATCTTTGCGTATGTCAAAATACAATGTAGCGGTATTAGGTCCCATCCCTAGAGACCATATTACGACCCATCATGGTGAAGTTATTGAAAAATATGGGTGTGCTACCCATACCGCAATTGGTTTGGCCAAGTTGCTAGGTTCGGATGGAACCGTTTTTTTGGTATCACATGTTCGCAAAAAAGACGAAGCCGCCGTAAAACTGCTGTTGTCGGAATATGACAACATCAATGTGGAATATATCACTAGCGATTTAGACCAAGGAGACGTTATTAGCCTCAAATTTATTGACCAAAACAATCGCTTGGAGAAACAAACAGGTTTTATGAATCCGATTATCCCGGCCGACATCAAAGACCTTCTGCATTGTGATGTTTTTGTCTGTGTGCCCATAACTGATTATGAAGTACCTTTAGAAACTTTAAAATATATCAAAGAGAATAGTGAAGGCACTATCATCTTCGATGGTCACGGTCCCACGAACACAGTAACTATGACAGGGGACCGATTGATAAAGTTTTGGATCGACCGCGACCAATGGCTACCCCATATCGATGTATTAAAAATGAACCTTGAAGAATCTAAGTGCTGCTGGTTCGATAAGGAATATTTGCCAGAAAAACTGGTGCATGTTAATGACGAAAGTACAGAGCACCTGCCAGCTTTGGCAGCCCATGCCCTTAAAACGGGAGTAAAATCACTAATTGTCACCTTAGATGCCAATGGCGGGGCAGTATTTTTTAAAAAAGGTGAAAATGTACATCATGAAATAGTCAAATCAATTCGTGTCGCCAATGTTGTCGACACCACTGGGTGTGGTGATTCTTTTGCGGGAGGGCTCGGATATGGTCTCTTGGTAAACAAAACCGATTATATCAAGGCAACTAAATATGCAAATGCTCTCGGCGCACAACGAACTCAAGGACGTGATTTTGAAGTTTTTAAATCAAAGGCGGAAACAGACCAGATGATACTTGATAACTACGGAAGCATTTGATGCACTGTTTAAAATAACCTGCTCATCATTACTTCAAATTTTGAGGTTATTAAAATAAACTTTTATTTTTCCGATTTTTCTTTTGGGCATCTAAAAATCTATATTATATTTGCACACCTTTTTAGGGCTCTTAGCTCAGTTGGTTCAGAGCACCTGCCTTACAAGCAGGGGGTCACTGGTTCGAATCCAGTAGGGCCCACGGTAATAAAGACAAGGCTTCCGAGAAATCGGGAGCCTTTTTTCTTTTTAAGGGCTGAATCTTACATTACGCTTGATTTTAAAGATGTCAATCAACTAAAAATAGACTATTACCGATCTATATTCCTTTGGTAAGCAAATTTGAATTCATGCTTTATCTAAGCTTTCCAAGTAATATCTTACATTACCTTATTTGCCAAATATTTCTGAACTTCATATACATCGATGCTTTTATTGAATTTCTTACTAACACTAGGAGTATCCTCACTGGAAATCCAAATCTTGAGCTCTGCGTCCAAATCGAATGTCCCGGACGTTTCTAGCGAGAAGCGAGAAATGTTCTTATAGGGCAAAGATTTATATTCAATTTTGCTTCCCGTTATGCCTTGAATATCCACTAAAATCAACCTTTTATTAGTGAACATAAATACATCTCTAAACAATGTAAATCCGAGTTCGATTTGCTCATCATTGATTAGTAACCTGGCGTATTTTTGATTGAGTTTTTCAGATGAAACCTCACTCGCGTTCCCTAATATTTTATTTAATAGTCCCATTATAATTGTGCTTTTCAAATTGTTAAATAGAATCTTCAAGAAGGTACTAAAATTTATAAAACACAATAAACTCTTCACAAAATATACTTGCTTTAAACCATTTTTCAAGCCCCCAGTGCTTCTCTGAGAGAAATCAAAAGTTCAATTAAGGTGAAAATAGCAACGCATTAAACGATACGGCAAATTAAAATTATTGTAGCAATGCCGCTGTGGCTTGAAAAGTGTTAAAATACAGGACCAGTTGAATATACTTCTAAAAAACAACCAGTTTCTTCTAGAACTTTGCCTCCATAAGAACATAACATATCCATAGTCACCGAATAGACCTGTTCAATCTGCTATAAAAAATAGATTATTCTTATATTACCGCTATAATGGATAGTAGGTGTAAGCTTTGCCCCTATTTCGTCAAAAGGTATAAATGAGCAAACTGAATATTGTAATTATCTTAGTGACATTGACATTAATTTGTTCTTGTAAAACTGTTGTAGAAAGAACTCCACTAAAGGTACTTATTGGCAAACATAGAGCTGTATTCACAGCACCCCCGACCAAAATTCCTGTATCCCATTCTATAGATGCACCAATGTTAGGGAACGGCTATACAGGCGTAGCCATCTCTGGTAACCCTGAAAAACAGGTTTACTATTTGGCACGGAATGATTTCTGGCGACTTAAATCATCATTAAACGAGTCGTTTCCCGCGGTACTTGGAAAAATTGAAATCGATATTCCCGCATTAAAGGGTGCCTCTTATAGAATCGAGCAGGACCTGTATTCTGCAGAAACATATGCCGATTTTTCTAAAAACAAACAGCACGTTCAGTTTAAGACTTTTGTTTCCGCCGTTGAAGATTTAATGCTGGTGGAAATTCAAATGACGGGGGATGGAACGATGGAAGGTACAGTAAACCTTGAATTACCCGGGAAAGAGGAATTTGTTGACAGACCACCTTTTGATTTGATATTTGAAGATAACACTGAAAAGAGTAAAACAGATAACGGTGTGCATTATATTTCACGAGCATTTGTGAATGATGTAGATATTCCAACCAAAGCGGTGTGCGCATTAAACATTTTGGGAAATGATTCAAATAAATTTACGCTCTCAAAAAATGAGAAAATAATAATCGCAGTTGCCTTTTCAAGTAATTTTAAAAGCAAGAATTGTCTACAGGATGTTAAAACTCGGGTTACTGATTTAGGTGAAAGTGAAATTAAAAATATCGAGGTCGGCCATAAATCGTGGTGGAAAGATTTTTGGTCAAAATCTTATGTTGACATCAACGACTCAATCATTGAAAAGCAGTATTACCTGTCAAATTATAGCATGGCAAGTTTTAGTCGCGATAAAGATTTCCCCCCATCCATTTTCGGCACATGTATTACCAAAGAGCGCCCAGATTGGAATGGTGATTATCACTTGAATTATAATCATTTCGCCCCATATTATGGCTTATTTTCATCAAATCATATTGAACAGGCCATTCCATCGAATCACACTATGTTGGCACAAATAGACCGCGGGAACTACTATTCAAAAAAGGTTTGCGGAATCGAAGGCGGAATCATTTTACCTGTAGGTGCTGGGCCATTGGGTATTGAAACCACCCGCAGAAACGAAATGATGGAGAAATTTCGCAGCAACTGGATAACTAACGGGGATGTTCAAGACGAAGGTCTGTTTTATGGCCAGAAAAGTAATTCAGCTTATGCTGTTACCAACATGGCTATGCTCTTTTATTCTACCTATGATATTGAAGTTTCCACATCATATTATCCATTCGTGAAAGGGGTGGCTACCTTTTGGGAAAACTACCTGTCTTTTGAAGATGGTCGTTATGTCATTTATAACGATGCCATTCATGAAGGCACAATAGGTACCGTGAATCCGATTCTCTCCTTAGGTCTTGTTCGCTTAGTGATGCAAACCTCCATTGACATGAGCAAAGAATTGAATGTAGATTCAGACCGCATACAAAAGTGGCAGCATATTATAGATAATTTGTCTAATTACACCTTTCAAGAGCGTGAAGGTAAAAAAGTATTCCGCTATAGCGAGAAAGGTACCGATTGGTGGGGAGACAATACACTCGGTATTCAACATATTTATCCGGGTGGCCAAATTGGTTTGGACAGTGACCCAGAATTACTTCAGGTAGCCCATAATACAATTGATGTGATGCAACGCTGGATCGATTTTAATGGGTCAAATAGTTTTTTCCCCGCGGCAGTACGAATTGGTTATAACCCCGATACTATATTGACACAACTGAATAAATATTCCAAAAACACCTACGCTAATGGTTTTCAGTTAAATAATCCACATGGAATAGAGAACCTCAGCACGGTACCTAATACCATTAACGAAATGTTATGTATGGGGCACGGCGGTGTATTACGTGTTTTTCCTGTCTGGCCAAAAAGTAAAGATGCCCGTTTTCATAAACTCAGAATTGTTGGCGCATTTCTTGTATCCAGTGAATTAAAAAACGGAAAAGTGCAATCGATTGAGGTTTTCAGTGAAAAAGGAAAGACACTCAACCTCCTAAATCCTTGGGAAGGAAAAGCCGTAACGGTCATCAGAAACAATGGAAAAAAGGAAATATTTCAGGGAGAGAGATTAAAAATTGAAACTTCGGATGGTGAGAAAATATTGATTAAACCTTAATGCTATAGGAAATATTATTGTTGACCCCGGATAGATTCCAGAAAAAAGAGCATTCATAAGCAGCATGACGGCCGTTTGCCTATTCACAAATCTCCCGTTTCTATTCAACACATTGATATTGAATGAAATTTAAACAAATCGTACTGTAAAAGAACGAAAGAATCTCGAATTACAACCTAAGGTTGTTCAAAGAAGATATATGCCCATTTTTTATTTTTTACGATGCCCAATAAACAATGCTGAATCATCAGAAAAGTACAATGTATATTAGGCCTGTCCGATTCGCAATTTCCAATTAAGCAGTAATATAAAGACTACCCAAATCTCCAAAACCAAGAATACCCTAACCAAGATTGTTACTCAACGGCTATTTTTTTTGGCAACGATACCAAAGTAATCTACTAAGGGGTAATTATTTCAGATCCCATCACTAAATCACAGTGGGTTTTAAGCATATTGCTGCAGAAAGCTACCAGATCAAATTCAAGTTGATTTCTTTATAAAAAGAAGCTTCACAAGAAATGGGAAGCTTTACATTTTAAGCTCTGTGCAGATCTTTTAGTTGGCCCAATTACAGTTTTTTTTAAAAATTCTATGCCGACTGCTTTATGAAATATTCAAATTAACAGAAAGCTTTCTTCAAGCCAGAAGACCACGGTTAATTTTCCAAAAATACATTATCACCAATATTACAAACAGTTCCGATGGTTTTACAACAAATTGTTGTACACCGTTTGCTGTTATACTTTTTTTGATGTTGGGTTAAAAAATTTTCTTTTTAAAAGCCATCCAAATGAACCAAAAATTACTTTTTTTTCTTCTTGCCATTGGATTCAGTTTCTCAGTAAAAGCACAGTTAAGTAATCTGCATTACTTACCTCCTTTGAAGCAAGGTCAAAATAATCAGGCTATTCAACAACAGGCGGTTTATCTTTCTACGCCGGAGCCTACTACTTTTACTGTAAATGTCTATCGCGGAACCAACAATACACCTATTGCAACATTTTCCATTTCCAACGTGAGTCCAGCGGTATACAACACTCTAGGCAATGGTGACAACAATATTACGCTAGTCAACAACGCAAACACCGGGGTCGTCTTAACCAATAGCGGACTTCGATTTGAATCGCCGAGTGGAAATCGTTTTTATGTAAACTACCGAGGTTATTCGGCCTCACAGGCAGCATCACTTACATCAAAAGGTAGGGTTGCCATGGGTACCCGCTTTAAATGGGGCGGGGTGCCAAACTTAGGTTCCCACTCCTCAAAATCAAATACCTTGGGCATCATGGCGACCGAAGACAATACTACGGTAAATCTTTTTGGCTATGATCCTGATTGTGAGTTCAGGGTTGGAAACAATGTTGCAGGCATTACCTCAAATACGCACCAAATTACGCTTAATGCCAATGAATCATTTGTTTATGAAACCTATGTCGGCAACTCTCCCACTGCCGCACATAGAGACGGTTGGATAGGCGCATCTATAGTTTCCGATAAGAATATTGTCATAAGCAACGGTTCTATGAACTTTGGCCGACAAGAAAATAATAGCAACCGCGATGCAGGTATCGATCAACCAGTACCCGAAAACAGATTAGGAAAAGAATATGTATTTGTAAGGGGCAACGGTTCAACCAACGGCACTACAGAATTTCCATTATTAATTGCCATAGCCGACAATACGCAAATTTTCGTTAACGGTTCCGCTTCTCCAATAGCAACAATAAACAATGGTGAATATTTTGAAGTACCCAGTAATTATTATTCCTCCAACACGGTCGGGGCAAATATGTTCGTACAGACCTCAAAAGATGTATACGCCTATCAATGTATGGCCGGCGCCAGTCAAGTATATACCCAGGGACTTAACTTTGTAGCTCCGGTTAACTGTTTGTTACCAGACGTGATGGACAATATTCCCGACATCAGAAATATGGCAGGCACATTGGTCAGTGGTGGTGTAACTATAACGGCCGCAACCAATACACCAGATGCAAATATCGTGGTTACTGATGGTAATGGTACCGTCGCATTGCCGCCAGCCGTTCCAGTGGCCGGTTCGACCGATTGGAAGACTTTTTTTATCCCCAACCTCAATGGTAATGTAAGTGTGCAATCTACAGGGCCCATTGCCGTAGGTTTCTTTGGATATAACGGGGCTAGGGGTGTTGCAGGATATTTCTCCGGTTTCGATACCGTTCCTGAGGTTAACTTAGAAATTAGAGGTGGCAGCGGTTGCTTTGTGGGATCTTCAATCTTTGAGGCTACCGGTAATTTTGACGCCTACCAATGGTTTGGCGATGGAGTGCTAATCCCCGGAGCCAACGGCCCAAGCTACACCCCATCTACTGCCGGCGATTATTATGTAAGAGGAACCAAAGGGCCATGTACTTACGATTCACAGCCTATTTCTGCATATTATTGTGATCCAGATATTGTTGTAAATAAAACAGTAGATAAGTCTGAAATCATGGAAGGCGAAAATGCTACTTTTACTATCAAGGTAAGAAATTTAGGCGTCGGACCTTTGACGAATCTCCAGGTTACCGATAATATCCCTACCGGACTCACATTGGAATCCGCATTTACCATTACCGGAAATTGGAGCGGAAATACTTGGAACATTGGCACCCTTAATGGCGGCGAAAGCGCTGTTTTAGAACTTGAAGTCAAAGCCGATGAGATAAGCACCCTTCCGTTGCTTAGCTTGACCAATACTGCTACCCACACTCAAGATCAGGTCGACACTAATATTACCGAAGATAGTCCCTCTGCCCGAATAACGATTCATAATGACTTTGACAATGACGGTGTAAACGACATAACAGATCTAGACGATGACAATGATGGCATTTTAGATGAAGATGAATGCAACAATTTGGTATTCAATATTTCTGGGGGAAATACCTTCAATAGTACTTTGACCAGTATAGACAACTATTTGGTATTGGACATTTTTAGTTTGGACAACTCTTTTAACCTTGAAGTAAATGGTGTCGACGTCGCAGGAGAAATACAGTTTCAAGACGTGCCAGGAAATTTTGCAACTTTCTCAGATGGATTTGGGTATGGCGAAAATGGGAACGCACAGATTTATTCGCTGACCGGCTCCCATGGGAGTCCGTTACTTAGAGTGGTGATAGATGAACTCGGAGAATTCGAGCTTTTTGGTGCACGTACTTCCAATGGACCGTTGGAACCCATGGTTCTGGACAATGTGGCCAATACTATTACTTGGAGTCCGTCAGGCAACAATACCATTTCAATAAACCAAGAAATTACCGGGCCTACTAATATGAGCGGCATTTTATTAACAGCGGGCTGTGACACAGATAACGATGGCTTTCCCGATCAACTAGACCTAGACAGCGATGGCGACGGCTGTACCGATGCCAATGAATATTATAAAGACAACGATGCCGATGGCGGTGATGGTGGCGAATATGGTGCCGGTGTTCCCGCAGTCGACCCTAACACAGGAATGGTATTGGCAGCATCTTATAACCAAGTATTCGCCCCAGAAATATTACTCGGCAATACCACTGAAAATTTGGGCGGTATTGATATCAACGGTCAAGACGTAAGTTTAGGGCAAACCATACAATATGTCTTACGCTTTCAAAATACGGGAGACGACGACGCCCGAAACTACACCATCAAGAATATATTACCTGATAATGTCACATTGGACAATGTAGATGTATCGGATGCTTTGAACACTACCTATAATCATGATATAGCAACAAACACCATAGATTTTTCGGTGCCGGATGATTTAGTGGAAGTGGGCCGCCCAGAGTACACCATCAGAATAAAGGTAACAATTGCCGCTAATTGCTCTGATTTTATAGCCGCCTGTTCCTCCCAATTGGAAAACAGGGCCTATTCGACCTATCAGGGTACCATAAACACGTCGACCTTTACCGATGAAAATGGCAACAACCCAATATCGGCTTGCGCTAGTGCTCCTGAAGTAGCGAGTAACTCGATTTTCAATGATCTATCAAATTGCAATCAAGCCAGAAATGTTCTCCTATGTGGTGATAGTGTTATTCTCGCCGCAGGCGAAGGCTTCGCTACCTATAACTGGGTAGCAGACACAAACGGAAATGGTCAAGTAGACAGCGGTGACACCGTTTTGAGCGATGGCGACCCCGACAACAATCCAAGTACCTTGGTAGTTACGGTTATCGGGCAATATATCGTAGAAAAATCTTCGAACGGTGCCTGCCCCGATATGGTAGAGCGTATTAGCGTGGAGCGTTTTGGCGCAACCCAGACCAATCCTATTGAAGATTACTTTAATCAGGTAAATTCAGATAATAATCCTGATAACGACTTGCAAGGTGAAATCGTCGAGTGCACGAATGATAGGGATATACTCCCCAAAATATTCTTATGTGGTGCTAATGATGAGGCCACGATCCAATTGGGAATCACCGATGCACAAAGTATCACATGGCAAAAGCTTGATGAAGGTAGTTGTTCCGCAAACGGAGACGATTGTGCCAACAAAAGCAGCAACTGTACTTGGAGTACAGTTGACGATCAAGACAACTTTACAATAACGGATAGCGGTGAGTATCGTGTCGTAATTGCATATCAAAATGGCTGTTCGAGTCGCTTCTATTTCAACGTATTTAAAAACAATCTTGACCCAACGTTCACTTCCTCGGATATCCTATGCAACACACCAGGGAATATCAGGGTCACCAACGTGGGTTCGGGATATGGCTTCCAATTGGTAGACGTTAACAATAATAATATCGTTGTTCCATTCTCGGCTAACAACGGGCCAAATTTTGACATTGCCAATAGCGGTACTTACAAAGTTCAGGTTACTCAATTGAATCCTTCCGATAATACGCCATTAACAGGTGGTTGTGTATTTGAAACAGAAGATATTGGTATTTTAGAACGTGATTTTGAAGTGCAGCTGAGTACTACCCCGGCTGATTGCAACCAACTCGGAACCATAGCGATACAAGCGCTGAATGTGTTGCCCAACTACAACTATGAACTTCGTTTGGATGATGGTAGCAATAGTGGTCAAGGTAGCTTGGTGAGCAATCAAACTACAACTGCAGATAACACCCATACCTTTTCAGGCGTTAATCCTGGCAACTACATTGTCACTACCAGAACAGATGATGGCTGTCTAGATACCAAACAGATTACGGTAGACCGCATTGCCGAACTAACGCTAAGTGCTTCGGTAACCAATAATATCACCTGTACATCAGGTGTTATAACCCTAACACCTAATGGTGGTTTGCCCGACCCTAATTACGAAATGGCGATTTGGAGCAAAGATGGAGTACCTTTATACAGCGACCCTTCCGATATTCCGGCATCAGCTATTCAAACGGCTTCCAGTTTTCTCTTCGGCCACAGAGGCAACCCCAGTACTTATTTTCCAAACGAAAACGGTGATTACACATTTATTGTAATGGACGGCAATGATTGTCATAAAATTTCCAATACCGTTCGAATAGAAGACCTCGGCAGCCTTTCGGTCAGTGCCTCACATTCACAGATTACGTGTGCCGACTCGGCAACGTCTACTTTGACCGTATCGGTTACTGGGGGAACTGCACCTTACCAATACAGTTTAGATGGTGGAACCACCTATCAAAACTCAACCAATTTCTTAAATCTAGCGGCGGGCCATTACGAAATTACCGTTAAAGACTCTAGTGGAAGTGGCAGCAACACCTGTACGGAAACTATTACCCATGAAATTGACCAACCTTTCCGTTTAACGGCATCTCCTTCAATAGTTGAACATGCCTCATGTAATACGAGTGGAGCTTTGGTGAAAATACTTAACCCGAATGGTGGTCAAGCACCTTATGAATTTAGCTTTGACGGAGGAAGCTCCTTCAGCGCAACTGATGCGGTAAGATTGTTACCGGGTTCTTATCAATTGGTTCTAAAGGATGCCTTGGATTGCACCTATAATATGGATATTACGGTTCCAAACGCCGTGACCGACCCTTCTTTTACGGAGGTTGTGACCTATGACTGTGACGGATTGGGCACTATCACCATAACACCATCCAACACAACAGATTTCACCTATACCTATAGCTTGAACAGTTCGTTGAACGCACCTGCCGACAGCAACACCTTTACTTCCGTGGCGACAGGCACACAAACGGTAACTGTAGGTTATTCAAGCAACATTGCACCAGGCCAAAGTACATTGTTCTTTGAAGATTTTGGATCCGGACCCACCACCCAAATTGGGGAAATTGGTCCTGGTTATTGTTACGAACCCCAAAACGGCAGTACAACGGATTGCAATCTTGGTCCTGCCGGTATTTTGGTAAATGGAGAATACACGGTAACCAATTTTGTCACTAATCCTGTTACCGCATGGAGAAGCCCCAATGACCACACAGGTTTAACCGAGGGACGTTTCTTGGCAGTTGACGTCAGTACACTGGCGGGTGAAAAAGGAATTCTTTGGGCACGCCGAGGATTAGAAGTTCTTCCCAACCAAGACATCACACTTTCTTTATGGGCGTATAACCTGATGCAAACTTCGGCCAATGGTAACAATCCGGAAATATTAGTGGAACTTCTAGATGCATCCGGCACAGTACTTCACAGCATACCTACGCCTGAAATACCTAAAAATGGTGATGCAGATGATTGGCACAACCGACAAGTCATTTTGAATCCAGGAGCAAATACGACCGTAGACATTGTTTTGCGCAGTAATTTGGATAGTGATTTTGGAAACGATTTGATTATCGATGACATTCAAGCTTCACAGCAACCCGAAGTATGCGAAAAAACCACGGATATAACTGTAGTAGTTCAAACAGGCCAAGCTTTTGAGGCCGCATTACTCAACACCATAGACCCAAGTTGCAATGGCAGTTCCGACGGAGCCATCCGTTTTGAAGTGGCTAATTTTGACTCGACCACGGGATTTGAATATTCGACCGACGGCGGTCTCAACTGGACGGCCTCAATGACCTCCCCCGTGACCACAAGCGCCACCTTGGCCGATGGATCTTATACGGTAGACGTTCGTAAGGTTGCCGATAATTCATGTATTACAGATTTTTCAGCAACTATAACAAACCCTACGCCAATAATCCCACAATTGAATCAAATTGCAGATTACACTTGTTTCAACACAGGCGGAACCTTAGAGGCCTCCGCCACCGGCGGCAACCCTGCATACACCTATCAATTAGAAGATACGGCAGGGATAGTTATCGCTTCCTATCAAACTAACAATCAATTTCCCAATGTACCGGATGGCAGTTACGTAGTTAGGGTTCGAGACCAAAACAATTGTGAAGTAGTTTCTACAACTGCCGTAACCATAGCTCCTCCAGCGGATATTGATTTTGATTTGAGTGCTACGGCCTGTTATGACGGGCAGAACAATGCTAGCCTCACCGCTGCGGTAACTAATGGTAATGGGGGATATAGCTTTAGAATTGATGGCGGGGCATGGATGACCCCTACCCCATCAACCGTGACTTCGTATACCTTTAACGGACTTTCCAATGGTTCTTACGATATCGAGGTGACCGACTCTTATGGCTGTATTTCTTCTATAAAATCAATATCCATATCACCGATTTTATTGGCTCAAATTGATGTAGTCGATGTCAGTTCCTGTGCAGATGGCAGTATTACGGCATCAGCCACAGGAGGTGATGGGAACTACTTCTACGCCTTTCTACCAACGGGCAGTGCGGTTCAAGACAGTGATTTTGATGCTTCGAATAGCATTACCGTAACCAATGCGACCGCGGGTGATTTTGATGTATATGTACGGGATAATAACGCGACAACACCTTATTGCCAATATTTGGAAACAGTTACCGTAAGAAACACTCCTGCACTTGCTTTTACAGCGCTTCCTACCGATGCCATCTGTTTTGGCGGCCAAGGTAGTATTGACGTGAATATTACTTCGGGGCTTTCTCCATACACCTATGAAATCAGAGATATAGATAATGGCACCTCAGATGCCTTACAAACAGGGGTTATTGGTACTACAAGAACCTATTATAACCTCGCACCAGGCGATTATGACATCATAATAACCGATGCAACCGGATGTTCCGATTCTGTAACAGGAATTACCATAAACGAACCTGAGGAGTTGACTGCAACAGTTACAGGCATAACACCTGCCAATTGTACCGGAGACATCAATGATTTCGGATTCGGTTTCAGTGCTTACCCAACAACTTTAGGAACCATAGAGTTCAGTGCCGATGGAGGTACTACATGGATTGGAGACAATAGTGTCCCGGGTACTTCCGATCAATTAAAAGGATATTTGTCAGGAGATACCGTTTATCCATCCATGAGAACAATAGATGGTTCAAACAACACGGTTTGTCAAACAGATTTGGACCCATTCATTATACCTTACCCTTTAGATGATCTGGATATCACCATTCTTCCCATAGTAGTTAATTGTAATGAATTGCAAGTAACGGTACGTGGTCAAAATGGAACTAGTCCTTATTTATATACCTATACGGATGACCCCGCCAATTTTGACCCAATTACTCCAGCCAATGGTTGGGTTGGCCCTTTTGCCGCAGGTGTTACACATACATTTACCGGTTTGATTCCAGGTAGAACATACGCTTTTTATGTTCGCGATTCTTCCTCACCTGCCCCAGGTTGTGTCAGACAAAGCAGCGTAAACGTAAATGATGTGGTTACGAACCCCATGGAAATAACCGCTACTTACGAACCCTCCTGCAGTGGCGCTAACAATGGCGAGATTACCTACAACATCACGGATACCGACGGTTCTACGGAGCTAAAAATGAACTGGACCCTGTACGATATTGATGGAAACACGATTACTTCAAGTGGAGGTGATATCGACTATGCAAGTTCAATTAAAATTGAAAATTTGGCACCGAACGAATATTATATAGTAGTACAACAGGTCAATACTGGAGGAACGCCACAATGTTTCAGTGCCAGCGAAAACTTGCTTCTAGAAGGATTGGCGCCGATTACGGCCAGCTTGAACTCTTTACAAGATATTAGCTGTGAGAATCCTGGGCTAATTTCAGTTGACAATTTGACCGGCGGCGGTGGCACTTATACTTTTACGGTAACCGGACCAGCGCCATTTACTACTATTACAGCTACCTCGGACAACCCTTTGGAAATTCCTTCGAATTCTCCTTCGGGAAAATATTTTGTAGAAATCAGTGATCAGTTTGGTTGTATATCTCCCCTATTGGACATTGATATGAGCTTAACGGCCAATCCTGTCATTTCAGGAATAACTATCGACAATTGTAGTTCAGCGGCCACAGTAAATATTTCAGCAGCACCCGTGTCGCCCTCCATGGTCTATTCGTTGGATGGCGGAACCACTTATATCAATAACGGTGGTGTTTTCACTAATGTCGCACCCGGACCTTACACGGTTTTTGTAAAAGACGGTAACGGTTGCACCGATTCTGAAGCGATAACCGTACATCCTAGTTTACAAGCTACGGCTTCACTTACAAGAAGTTTGGGTTGTGGGGCTGGTCATGAAGCTCAACTGACCATGGAAGTATCCTCTGGCTCTGCGAATTACGAATATCAAATAACCAATACCTCTGGCACAGTCGTGGCAAGAGAAGCAATGACTTCGAACCCATTAACGGTTTTGGTAACAGCAGCCGATACCTACAACATTACTATATACGATGCAGGCACGACTTCGCCCGAATGTAGTCGTAACTTTAGTATTGAAGTACCCGCTGCGGTTTTACCCGATTTTACTCCAAATGTGACCGATGTTACTTGTTTTGGCGGTAGTGATGGAGCAATTGCGCTTACCCAAGTAAACAATGGTAATAATCCATTAAGTTTTAGCCTAAGTCCTAACCATGGAAACTTCAATACCGCCACCAACACCTATGAAAACCTTCCTATGGGAACGTACCAGGTAACAGCCTCGGGGCCTAACGGGTGTACTACAATATTGAATGGTATAAATGTAGATCAGCCCAACGAGATTACTTTTGATCTGCCTACCGTAACACCCTTCGGCTGCAGTAGCGGTGATGTTATGAACAATGCCGAAATCACCATTGACCTCAGCAGTATTGCCGAAGGTTCGGGCACTTACATCCGCTATGAATTCATAGATAATGGCAGCGGTTCCGTTCTACAGAATGGCTCTCAAAATAGTTATACCTTTACCGACACCTCTGGTGGCGATGTCGTTGTTCGCGTTTTTGACGACAATGGCTGTCTGGGTGAAAGAATGGTAATCGTACCGCCTTATGATGAATTGGGCACACCCACCTTAACTATTGATGATCCAATTTCCTGTAGTAATGCCGGCGAGGATATCTCAATAGACATTGCGAGTACCGTAACCAATTACAGCGCTAATCCGTCAAATTATGAATTTAAGAAATTGCCTTCCGGCAGTTTCCAACCATCCAATGAATTTCTTGACTTACAACCAGGCAACTATACCTTTGTTATAAAGAACAAAAACACAGGTTGCGAAGTCAATTTATCACACTCCGTAGCCGAACCGAATACCTTCGATGTGGCCGTAAACAAACTCTCTGATGCCGTATGCTTTGGTGATAACGGCAGTATTACCCTCAGCATATCGGATGCCACTTATTCCGGAGGTTTCACATGGCGTATTTTCGAAACCAATGGAACACCTGCGGATCGCTCCGATGATGGTGCCGAAATAATATCAGGCACTTCTGTCAACCTAGGTCCAACGGCACCCATCAATATTCCTGCTGGAAATTATTTGGCCGAGGTCGTGCAAGCTGCCTTTCCTGATTGTACTCAAGTAAGGTCGTTCAGTATAAGTACCCCTCCAGCGGCAATCACCCTAGACACCATTGATCTAACCGATGTGGGTTGTAGCAATGATCAAGGTAGCGCAGCTATAAAACCCTTAGGCGGAGTGGCACCGTATGACATTGTAGTAACAAATACTACTTCGAGTACTGCGCACAATGCCACACAAGTAAATTCGAATTTGTTCCAAAGCTTAACCGCTGGTATGTATACCGTTAGTGTCACCGATGCTTTAGGGTGTATGCAGACCTTCTCCAATGCTTTCGAACTTTTGACACCCGACCCCATTTCTGGAACAGTGACAGCAACAGATTTGGTATGTCAGGGAGATACCGATGCCTCATTATCTATTGCCCTGAACGCTAGAAATGTAAGTAGTAATTATCGTTATCTATTACACAGATACACCGATAATGCAGGCAGCACGCTACTCGAAAGTTCCGCGAGTCAGGTTACCAATACCTTCAACAATTTGGGTGCAGGATTTTATAGGGTCGAAGTTTTTGATGATATGGGGTGTACTTTTATATCTCCAACAACAGAAATTGTAGATCCGATAACGGTACATTCTCAATTGATTACCCTACAGGCGATGAGTTGTCAAAATGGTGCTACATTAGAGTTAACGGCCCAAGGAGGTACCGGACCATATACCTGGAGCATTAATGGCTCCACCCCGAACCCAATGAATAATGCCAATGGGGCCGGAACCCATGTATTTCAAAATGTAGGTGCCGGCACCTACGAGTATTATGTTAGCGATAGCTTTAATTGTATTTCTATGCTATCCAATACGGTTAGAATCGAACCAATTGAAGATTTAACCGTCACCCTTGATACAACAGCGGCCTTTATCAATTGCAATGGCGAAAGTTCAGCCTTAATCAATGCCGACGCTGATGGAGGTTTAGGTAATTATCGCTACGGACTATATGCCGATACCGGGTTGAGTATTGAGATACGTCCGTATCAAAACTCTGGTCTTTTCGATAATTTAGCACAAGGCAATTACTATGTAAGCGTGATAAGTGAAGATTGTCAGGTGACTTCCGAAGTAATAAACATTACCCAACCTGATCCACTCTCGATTGAAACAACGATTACAGACATTCAATGTCACGGCGAAGAGAATGGAAGCATTGTTATCGATGTAACCGGTGGTACCGGCTTGTACCAATATGCCATTTCACCAAATTTAAATCAATTTGATGATGACAATAGTTTCGAAGATCTTTCCCTTGGTGACTACAGTGTAATTGTACAAGATAGCAATGGTTGTTTCGAACTGATTGAATTTACGGTTAGCGAACCTGATTTATTGGAAATGGAGACCAGTTCAACTCCTGAAATCTGTGCAGGAGACCGAGATGGATCTATAACTATAAATGTTACCGGTGGTACGGCCCCATACAGCACCGCATTAAATTCTAACCAAGATGCCGATTTTGTCGAAGGCAGACTAAATATCGAAAATTTGGCCGGGGGTACATATATTGTATTTGTTAAGGATGCCAATGGGTGTACAACGAATGAAACCATTACTGTAGAAGGCGGAGCCAACCTCAATGCCATGGCAGAGGTCATTTACGAATGTACAGGTGATACGCCAAACAACAGTATCAATCTCATTTTAGAAGATGAAACCGTTACTCCTGATCTCATGTATGCATTAGACTCTTCGGATCCTAATGATTTTGTACTAGAGGCCAATTTTACCAATTTGGCGGCAGGTACCCACTTTATTACTATCGCCCATGCCAATGGATGTATCAATACGGTCGATTTTGAAGTGGAAGGGTTTGAGCCTTTGGTCTTGACCCTTGAACAACGTAACCTCAATGAGATTACAGCTATCGCAACTGGCGGAAAAGAACGGTATACCTTCTATTTTGATGATTACGATAACGGTGACTCCAATACTTTTTATATTAGAAGAACGGACACTTACACGGTTAGGGTCGTTGATGAAAATGGATGTGAGGCCATAGCAACCATCTTCATTGAATTTATAGATATCGATATTCCGAATTTCTTTACGCCTGATGGTGATGGAAAAAATGATCTTTGGATACCAAGAAATATAACTCAATTTCCAGATATATGGATCAATGTATTTGATCGATATGGCCGTCAAGTCTTTCGATTGATCGACAGTCCGAATGGATGGGACGGATTCTATCAGGAGCACACGCTCCCGACAGGAGATTACTGGTATATCATAAAATTAAACGGAGAAAACGATACCCGTGAATTTATAGGGCACTTTACGCTTTACAGATAAAACTTAACCCAAAACAACACCCCATAATTAATTGAAAAAAGGCCCTAATTAAGAGGGCCTTTTTCGATAGATTAACTGTCTTTTTATATCAGATGGTTGGGGAAATCTTTTACTTCTTCACAACAAATCTGCTCCATAACCTGTTGCAATTCTCTTTTTAGGAGTGAAATTGTGTGGTCTCCGCCCTTTTCACCTAGAGCCGCAACACCGTACATAAACGACCTTCCCATAAAAGTGAATTTGGCCCCGCTGGCCAAAGTTCTCGCTACATCAGGACCAGAACGTAAACCACTGTCCATCATTACAGTCATTTTATCTCCATATGTTTGGGCTATTCTACTTAGGGGTTTTATGGTTGATTCTCCTGCGTCCAATTGGCGACCTCCATGGTTTGATACGATAATACCGTCCAACCCAAGTTTAACCGCCTTTTCCGCATCCGCTTCGTTGGCAACTCCTTTGAGTACCAACTTGCCCTTCCACATATCACGTATCGGCTTAATTTTTTCCTCATTTAAACGCCCTGAAAAGGTATCGTCCATGAATTTCCCCAATTGCCGTAAATCTAAATTTTTCGGCATATAAGGTTTCAATGTCGCAAAATTTGGTTGTCCATGAATAAGCGTTTTTAGGGCCCATTCCGGTTTCCCTAAAATCTGTACTATATTCTTGACCGACATTTTTGGGGGCATGGCCAAACCGTTCCTAATATCCCTAGGCCTAAAGCCAAAGGTGGGCACATCACAAAGAATAACCAACACTGGGCATTCTGCCGATGCCGCCCGGTTGATAATATCGTCACGTAATCTATTCTCGGTCGGGTGGTACAATTGAAACCAAGCCTGGCCCTCGGTTATTTCTGCAATTCGCTCGATACTACTGGTAGTTACCGTACTGAGCACAAAAGGAACATTGTGATCAAAAGCCGCTTTTGCCAATATTTCCGGTGCGTTGGGCCACATTAGCCCCTGCAGGCCGACTGGGGCAATACCAAAGGGTGCATCGTACGTATGCCCGAACAATTCCGTTTTCATGTTTGAGCCGGTATGTTTGCTCAAGTAATAGGGTAAGAGCTCTACATCCCGTATTTCGGCTGTATTCTTATGTAAATTTACATCTTCGTTACAACCCCCATCTAAATACTCAAAAGCGAATTTTGGAATTTTTCTTTGTGCTTTTTGACGTAAATCGGTAACAGACGGGTATTTATCGTTAATCTTCAAGTTCATTATACTTTATTTTTGATTGCACTCCGCATACTGATAAGTACAATAATCACCCTTCCCTCAACTTTAAAATATATATCTCTATGCTTTGTATGCCTTAGCTTCTTGTCGTGAGGATCCCAAGCCTTCGATACCCAATTCTACGACATCACCTGCTTTCAAGTATTTTGGCGGATTAAACCCTAACCCCACTCCAAAAGGTGTTCCGGTAGAAATAATATCACCCGGCAACAGGGTCATAAACTGACTAATGTAACTTACAACTTCTTGAACATTAAAAATGAAATCGGAAGTCGAACTATGCTGTACGGTCTCTCCGTTCAATTTTAACCAGAGGTCTAAAGCATTGGGGTCATTAATTTCGTCGGCAGTGGCAATAAACGGGCCTATCGGGGCGAAAGTATCACAACCCTTACCCTTACACCACTGACCTTCCTTTTCAATTTGAAAAGCTCGCTCACTATAATCATTATGCAAGACATAACCTGCAATATGATCATAAGCATCAGCTTCGGTAACATAGGATGCTTTTTTACCAATAACTATGGCAAGTTCTACTTCCCAGTCAGTTTTTTCACTTCCTTTCGGAATAATCAAATCGTCATTCGGGCCTACTATCGCCGAGGTCGCCTTGAAAAACAAAACGGGTTCTTTTGGTATGGCCATCCCACTTTCTGCTGCATGTTGGGCATAGTTTAGGCCGACACATACAATTTTTGAAGGACGAGTCAAAGGCGAACCTAGTCGAACGTCTCCAGAAACTACCGGACAATTTCTCTCGTTCTTTTCCAACCAAGCACTTAACCTTTCAATTCCGTCGGTTCCAAAAAATTCTTCGTTGTAATCTGTTATAAATTCAGAAACATCCAACCGTGTACCATCTTCAAGTTGTACTCCTGGTTTTTCTTCTCCTATACTTCCAAATCGTATTAGTTTCATCGTAATTGTTTTATCCGTTTAGTTTAATAAATCCGCCATCAATAGGAAAATCGGTTCCCGTAACAAAAGATGCTTCGTCAGAAGCGAGATAAAGTGCAAGATTTGCAATTTCCTCAGGCTTGCCCATACGACCAATAGGTTGGGTTTTCGACAGTTTTTCCAACATCTCCTTTTCTTGTCCCGGATAATTTTTACTTATAAACCCATCGACAAACGGGGTATGTACCCTCCCTGGTGAAATGCTGTTGCACCGTATTCCGTAATCCAAATAATCTTTGGCCACAGAATAGGTCATTGTCAATACCGCTCCCTTAGTCATTGAATAAGCGAACCGATCATTTATTCCAACCGATGAGGCAATAGAGGCCATATTGATTATAACCCCTCCTTTCTCTTTCATTGAAGCGATGCAAGCTCGCATACAATTGTACACTCCTTTCACATTCACTTCGTATAATCGATCCAAATCTGCAACTTCGGTCTGCTCTAAATTACCAATATGCGCAATTCCCGCATTATTGACCAAAATATCAATAGCTTTATTGGCCGAAATAGATTCAACTGCCTTTTTGACCTCATCTTCATTGGCTACATTGCAATCATAAGCCTGTGCTTTCCCACCATTGGTCACGATAGCATCAATAGTATCTTTAGCATTGATCGCCTTTAGTTCAAGAATGTGAACCGTAGCCCCATGTTCGGCCAACGCAATACAAATAGCCTTTCCTATGCCGCTACCTCCTCCGGTAACTACGGCCGATTTATTATTTAAGTTGAATTTCATTTGCTGTTTATTTATTTAACGCCAATTCTTCTTTCCAAAAACTACCGTTAGGAAAACTGTATTCCTCTATCGATTCCGGTTTCATGGTAATACTGTAACCTGCCATGCTTGGTGGCATATATGCGCCGTTTTTTATCACCACGGGGTCAAAAAAATGTTCGTGCAAATGATCTACATATTCTATAATTCGATTCTCTAAAGAACCACTAATCGCTATATAATCGATCATCGATAAGTGCTGTACGTATTCACAAAGTCCGACACCACCGGCATGTGGACAAACCGGAATCTTAAATTTCGCAGCCATCAACAGAATGGCCAATATCTCATTCACGCCCCCGACCCTACAACTATCAATTTGACAAATACCAATGGCATCGGCCTGCATCAATTGCTTGAACACGACTCTATTTTGACAATGCTCGCCAGTGGCCACTTTAATTGGGGCAACAGCCTTCGCTATTTTGGCATGGCCCAAAACATCATCAGGACTCGTTGGTTCCTCGATCCAGTAGGGGTCAAATTTTTTGAGTTCGGCCATATTTTCAATGGCTTCGTCTACATCCCATTTTTGATTGGCATCCATCATCAAGCGTAAGTCTGGACCTATTTCTTCGCGAATAATAGCCGCTCGACGCATATCATCTTGCAAGTCTGAACCTACTTTAATCTTCATATGGTCAAAGCCAGCCGCTTTCGCCTCTTGACAAAGTCTTCGCATTTTATCATCGGAATAACCCAGCCAACCTGCTGAAGTCGTATACGCAGGATATCCGTCTTGCTTCAATTTATTAATTCGCTCTTGCTTTGAGCCGGCTTTTTCCTTTAACATTTTCAAGGCTTCCTCGGGAGTTATAGCATCGGTAATGTAGGTAAAATCGACACAACGCACCAACGCTTCGGGGGTCATATCAGCCAATAACTGCCACAACGGTTTACCCTCCACTTTAGCATACAAGTCCCAAACTGCATTAACCACTGCCCCTGTTGCCAAATGAATAACACCCTTTTCAGGGCCCAACCAACGCAACTGACTATCACCCGTAATCATTTTCCAAAAATCACCCATGTTATCCGTAAAACTTTTCAAGGTCTTACCTATAACCAAAGGCGCTAAAGAATTAATAGCGGCAGCGCATAACTCGTTGCCCCTACCAATGGTAAAAGTGAGGCCGTGACCTTCCACTCCATTTTCAGCATCGGTCTTAAGAATTACGTAGGCCGCAGAATAATCGGGATCGGGATTCATGGCATCGGAACCATCAAGCGATTTACTGGTAGGAAAACGAACGTCTTTGATGATAACATCCGTTATTGTTATTTTATTTGACATAACTTCTATTTTAATAATACAAAATTAAGAACTCCATTTTTTCAAAACTACCTAATAAAACACCTAAATCAATACTATTTTTGCCGTACCTACTTTTTTAAGCGATTTATAATTGATAATTCATCAAAATTAAAAGCGATAAGATGAGTAACAAGTACGATTCATCGGTAATATTCCAACAAAATTCCAATACCCCTGGAACCAAACATTTTAGGTAGTGAACTTTTTTTGGCCCAAGGGGTATTTGGAAATTTTATTGATCAAAACAAAAGACTACAACTTTTCTATATAAACATAATAAGCTGGGTGCACCCTTTTATCTTTGTCAATCAATTGGGCCTCCATGTTGTATTTTCCCGCTGAAATATCAGCAGTAAACGACACTTCTTTTTGTCCTTTTTCGATTTTTTGGGATTTTTCCAAATCGGCCACAAAGATATACGCACTCTCAAAATCAGATTTTACACTAGCCGGCATAAAGCGGTCTAATTCCACTCTTTTTTCTTGGGCAGGAAAAGTCTCATTTATACCCAGGCCACTTTCACGGGGAAATCGGCATAGACTTATCTTGTACGATCCATCTTCCACAAACTCAATTTTCCAGCTTCCTGTAGCTTGAACAGCGCTAGCCGCGCCATATTGGTGCCACATATGCGTAAATTTCCCGGTCAACATATCATGGGCCGATATACGACTGGGGTTTTCTTGTGGCGTGCCAACCTTAATATAAGCATAGCGTTCGTTTACACCTTCATCCTTTATCGATTGCCACCATTTTTCATAACCCAGTGCCAACTTTTCAACTACTTCCGGATGCTGGTCATAGACATTTGTGGTCTGACTACGGTCTTTGTTCATGTCATAGAGTTCCGACCCGTTTACCAGACGCCAATTGTCATCCATTACGGAATACTTTCTGTATTTCACCAAATTTTGCAAGCGCTGCGTATCCATATATAATGTTCTATTGGGCCACGCCTCGGAAGTATCATAAAGCAAAGGTTTCAGACTTTTACCATCCAATGGTTTTACTGGATTAAAATCCAAGTCTAAAACATCTACAAAAGTCGGCAACAGATCATAATGTGCAACCAATTTATCGATATCCTTACCCCCCGTAAGTTCGCCGTCGGGCCACCGAATTAAAAACGGTACGCGATGACCACCCTCGTATTCACTCCCTTTAGCGCCCCTCAAACCGGCATCATAAATTCTATTCCCCCCTGCTGTTCCATTGTCGGTCGTAAAGATTAGAATGGTATTGTCGGCAATATCCAATTCCGCCAACTTTTCTTCCAATAACTTAAAATTATCGTCGATATTAGTTATCATTCCATAAAACCGTTGGAACCTTTCCTCCAAACCTTTTACGCCTTTGTACATATTCAAATACTTTTCCGGTACGTTTAAAGGACCATGCGGAGCGTTGGTAGCGATGTAACAGAAAAAAGGATTGTCTTTATTCGTTTCTATGAAATCCATGGCTTCCGAAAAGAAAACATCCGTACAGTACCCTTCATATTTTTCTGTTTCCCCATTATGCCAATAGGTGTCATCAAAATAATCATTGCCCCAATAATCCGGACCTTGGGTAATGCCACCTCCCCCATGACGTACTACTTCATGAAAACCTCGATCTTCAGGACGGTAGGGATAATTATCCCCTAAATGCCATTTACCGAACATACCGTTGGTATAACCGTTTTGAGCAAAAATTTGAGGAAGAATCACCTCATCTTCAAAAAGTAGGGAGCGACCCGCAATAGTATGAAATACATTTAAACGATTGGTATGCCTCCCGGTCATAATAGCTCCCCTACTCGGCGCACAGGTCGTAGACACGTGATAATTGGTCAGCCGTACTGCATCTTTATAGAAGTTATCGATATTCGGAGTTTTTATGTACGGGTTTCCATAGCATCCTAGATCCCCCATACCTTGGTCATCGGTAATCACAACAATAACATTCGGTTTTTTCTTGGATGGAGTTTGGGCTTGAACAACGGTCGATAAGGCTCCGATTACAATCATCAAAACTGAAAGGCATTTAGCTGCAAGGCTTCGACTATATGCCCTGGAAAAGGGCGATTTTCTTCTAAATAATATCTGCATCATTTTTAGTTTTTTATTTTAACGTAATCTATTATTCTTTCTATTGGCAATCAAGCATTTGATGAAAATTATCTTTATAAGTCACAGAAAGCATGTAAAAAGCCATATTAGTATCCTGCATTTTGAACGAGATTCTCATTGTTCCGCAATTCATCCGTAGGAATTGGGAAGAGTAGTTCCCGTTCGGTCAGTTGAGGACCGTAAACAAATTCATGACCCACAAAATTTTCAAAACTACCAGTTGAGACATTAAATGCCTTCCTGAGGCGTACCATATCAAACCATGTTACATTCTCATAACTTAGCTCATGCCATTTCTCCTTCCAAACGGCTTCCCGAAATTGTTCTTTGCTTAAGCCTGATAATTCTGGAAGTTCAGCTCTGCCCCTGATCCCATTTACGGCGGCATACGTTTCGGTAGTCGGGCCTGACACTTCGTTCGCCGCCTCTGCATAAATCAATAGTACTTCTGCATATCGAATCAAGTCCCAGTTCAAATCACTACTAGCCGTTTCAAGGTTCGCCGTTATATCGAAATGCTTGTATAGAAAATGTCCGCCTAGAACAATAGTTTCGTCCCTGTCGAACTTTGAGGTATAGGTTGTATAATAAAACTCTTTTTCCTCAGCTCTTTTATCACCTTCATCATAAGAATTAACGAATTCTTGATTGGCATAAATAGCTCCTGTCTGAGCCGAATAAGCGGAGATATTCATGTTATACGGAATAATCAACGGCTGCCAATCAGATGGATCGACAAAAGCCTCGTACTGAACCATAAAAATATTCTCACCGATATTGTTTTTAGCAGGATCATGTAGGTCGGCATACTCGGGAAACAGGCTATACGCTTCCGAATCGATTACTTCTTTAGCTTTTTCCGCAGCTTTTTGATAATATTCAGCTCCCATTTGCAACGGATTCCCGGCCATGGTAAGATACACACTTGACAATAACGATTTGACCGCACCCAAGGTCACTCTACCCGAGGTATCATTAAAAGGCAGGCCAGAGGTCTCGGCGCCGGTTAAATCTTCGACGATTTGCGTATAAATGTTCTCCACTGTTTCTTGGGAAGCATACAAGTTTTCGGAACTTAAATCTATAGGGTCTGTAATCAATGGAACCATCCCAAAAATTCTAACCAAGTTATAATAGTAGTAGGCCCTTAAAAATTTCGCTTCGCCCAACAACTTGCCTTTCTGGTCTTCATCCATGGCAATATCCGGAATATTCGCAATGGCCAAATTTGCATTGGCGATCCCTTGATAACTGCTATCCCAGTAGCTCTTACCATAAGCATTATCAGAGGTATTTGTTAAATTTCGAATGATATTGCTATTATCGGCTTGACCTAAATCGCTATCGGCAAGTCCGGTTGCAAATTCCAACATCAACCACGGGCTGCCCCCATAGGCACCCCCACGTACAGACCTAAGGTCTGAATAAATAGAATAAATTGCGGTTTCGGCATGTTCTGCAGTCTTAAAGTAACTGTCAGCAGTTATATTGGAAGGATCGGTTTCTTCGAGAAAATCGGAACACCCGATTCCTAAGAAGAGCAAAGACCCCATTAACAATACTTGGATTCTAGTTTTTATCGTATTTTTCATGTTTGTCATTTTTTGAATTAAAACGTAGCATTCAACCCGATCATAAATACTCTGGGTTTTGGATATTGGTCAAAATTTACCTCTCCTTGGCCAAAAGTCGTATCACTAGTCTGAACTTCGGGGTCGTACCCCTGATATTTCGTACTTATGAAGAAGTTTTGCGCCGAAGTGTAAATCTTCAATCTGCTCAACCTTAATTTTTCGGCTATGTCTGACGAGAAATTATAGCTTAATAAAAGATTTCTGCCCCTAATAAAAGAACCATCTTGAATCATGTGCGAAGTATCTAGATTATCATATCCTGCAGATACAGGTCGCCACTGTGCTATTGGCGTATCTTGGTTTTCCCGCGTCCATCCATTCAAAACGGTGGACAAGCTGTTCGCTATACCCTGACGATTTTCTTGCGGACGTGTTGTAATGTACATGATGTCGTTACCGTATTGAAACTGTAAATCGACCAATAATTCAAAATTTTTATAGCGGAACGTATTTATCAAACTACCATAGCCATCAGGTATTCCCTTACCAATAATCGTTCTATCGGCCTGATTGATTACCCCATCATTATTGCGATCCTCTATTTTAACATCTCCGGGCAACCTAAAATACGTTGCTGCCTCATCAGCCTCATCAGACCCCCATGTTCCCAGATTGACCAAACCGAAAAACGAACCGACCGGTTCTCCTTCACGGATTATCGTTCGGCTCGAAAAAATATCACTTCCTCCCGAAAGTGCTACTACCTCATTCTTGTTCATGGCAATGTTAAAATCGGTTTCCCAAGAAAAATCGGTATTGAGTATATTCTTGGTGTTTAAGGAGAATTCAAGTCCCTTATTTTCCATGCTTCCGATATTTCGGAATACCGAAGCATAACCACTACTGGTCGGTACCGGTGAATTCAAAAGCATGTCATCTGTCAATTTGCGATAAACATCCGCCTCTAAAGAAATCCTTCCATTGAACAAACCAATTTCGACACCCATATCGACTTGCTTTGTTTTTTCCCATTTTAAGTTAGGGTTGGCCAATCGGTCAATACCAATACCGTTTACAATAACATCATTTACGACATATGCATAATTACCGAGGCCAGATAAAGCTCCGTATGCCGGTATTTCAGAGTTCCCGGTCACGCCATAACTCGTTCGTAATTTGAGGTTGGAGATAAAAGAAGAATCTTTTAAGAAATTTTCTTCGGAAACCTTCCAAGCCAAAGCAGCCGAAGGAAAGAACGCGTACCTGTTCGTATCACCAAATTTCGATGACCCATCGACACGCCCGGTAACCGTTAAGAGGTATTTATTCATTAATCCATAATTGATCCTGCCGAAATACGAATTCAGACCGTAAGCAAAGGCATTGGAGCTTGGGGTTCTGACCACAGACCCGGCACCGAGGTTATCGAAGCCGAAGAAATCATCGGAAAAGTTTTCTGAACCTGCGCTAAAACCCGTATTGTCAATATGTTGCCATGAAATACCCAAGAGTCCGGTAATCGAATGTATTTCCGCAATATCCTTGGTATAGGTCAAATAATTCTCAAATTGCCATGAAGTATATTCATTTGATGCCCTTGTAGCATATCCGTTCGTATTCGTACCAATAAAACTAAGCTCACGCCCAGCATATTCATCGGTTTTTTGCTCCACGTTATTAACACCAATGGAAGTTCTTAAATCAAGACCTTTGGCCAAGGTGACATTGGCAAAAATGTTACCTAGAATGGTATTGGTTCGTAAATAACGTTTATACTCTTCGGCCACCCGCACCGGGTTAGGGCCTCCTTCCATACCAGGGTAATCGGCATTGCTGGCCCAACTTCCATCAGGATATTTGACGGGAATAATGGGGATATTCTCTATCATATTCCTTCCCACCCAAGAAGCATGAATCACCCTTTCTTTTTGATTGTTATAGCTAAGGCTACCCCCTACCTTTAGCCAATCCCTTATATTTGAGTCGAAGACAAATCGTCCGGAATAGCGTTTTAACCAAGAATCTTTCATTATACCTTCTTCGTTCATGTAGCCCAAAAAAGCTCCATAACTACCTTTCTCATTGCCTCCGGTAAATGATAGTTGATGGTTTTGAGTGAAAGCCGCTCGGGTCACTTCATCTTGCCAGTCGGTATCATAAATCGGGTTTCCATTGGCATCGAATAATCTCGGGTCATTTCTCTTTAAGGCAGGATCGGTATACTTGCCATTGGCGAAGCCCACTGCATCATATTTTTCGGCATTCTGATAGGCGACCTCCTCTATCATCAAAAATTGTTCGGAGTTCAATACACCCACTTTTTTCGAAAGGTTTCCTAAGCTATAATAGCTATCATAGCTTATTCTTCCCCCGGTATGGTTTCCTCTCTTGGTTGTGACTAAAATAACCCCATTAGCTCCCCTAGATCCATAAATTGCAGTGGCCGAGGCATCTTTAAGCACCTCGATTGATGCAATATCGTTGGGATTGATATAATCGATGGGAGTACTATTGTTCGCTAGACCGGTCGATACTAAAATAACCCCATCGACCACATACAAAGGGTCATTCGATAGACTGACGGACGAATTTCCCCGAATTCTGATATTCGATTTCCCTCCTGGTCTACCTGAATTTATGGATACACTAACACCCGGCATCTTCCCAGATAGCGATTGGGTAAGGGAAGCCGCAGGCCGCTCTTGCAACTCGTCAGCCGAAACAGAACCAACTGCGCCGGTCAGATCGCTTTTCTTTTGCGTACCATACCCAATTACGACCACCTCATCTAAACTTGCCGCATCTTCTTCCAAGGTTATATTGATACTGTTCGACTGGCCAACCGATACCGACTGTGTTTTCATTCCTATATATGAAAAAACCAGTACATCACCAGTACTGGCGGCAATGGCATATTTTCCATCAAAGTCAGTTTGTGTACCTGTAGTTGTCCCTTCAATTAGCACATTTACCCCTGCCAATGGCACACCTGAATTATCTAAAACGGTACCTGTAATTTGCTGTTGCACAACCTCAAAATCATGCCCCAAGGGAAGGGGAATCGTCCCGGCATAGACTTGCGGAATAAATATAGGTAAAAGGAATGCCCACAGGTAGCCCTTTAAAAGTTCCTTCGAGGCAACCTCAAAGGAATAAATTCTAGTTTTCCGTTTTTTCATTTTCTTTCAGTTTTTATTTGGTTAAATTAAAATTGAGTTCTCGCACTGCCATTCGTATTCGTACTTCAGCCATAGCTGTTCTTTCTTGGTTCGTTGACCCTAAATTGACCAAGACGATGGCCACAAAAAAATTCACCTCGCTACTTGTTCATTCATACTGTCAAATTCTTGTTCGCTCTTATAAGCGTGCTTTTCCATATAAGATGATGAGACTCTAAGCATAGACTTTAAAATTGCCTGTTAAAATTTGACACATTGTTCATCGTTCAGCCACACATGCGGAACATTCTGGCCAATAAATTCAACTTCATCTGCTCTGAATTTTTTAATACTATCGTCAATAAACCGAGTTTCCGAATCTTTAAGAATTACCACCAATTCAAATTCAGGGTCTGAATTCCATACCCTCAAAAAATTGGCATAGTAGTTAGGGGCAACCATAAGCGACCCATCGTCAACACAAGACCTGTTCAGCAAATGAAGTTTCATTTCCATGGTTTAATATATGTGACCTCAGAAAAGGGCCTGTGTACTCTCTACCCACTACGTATCTAATAGGCTTTTTTTTTACAAAAAATACGTTTGTTCGAACAAACAGGGAACAATCGCTCTTTACTCCCGATTGTTTATTTTAGACTTTTCCGCTCTTCCGAAAAGCAGTCTTCTGGAGGATTTTCAGGCAACGCTGCTTCAAAATTTTTGAGTTTACCCAATAGTTCTTGAAGTTTTTCTGGGTTTTCGGTGGACAAATCTTTCTGTTCCTCCCAATCTGAATTGATATTATAAAGTTCAGTTCTTCCTAATGTTTTGTTGGTCAACAGCTTCCAATTATCTTCTTGCACGGCTGCACTTGGCCAAAAATCTGGACGATTATTTGAAAAACGCCAATCCCAAAAAATGGGTTTTGCTCGTTTAAAGGCTTTTCCCAAAATAGCGGGCACTATACTAACTCCGTCAGGTTGATAATTCTCCGAAGCAGTCGCCCTTGCCAATTCCAAAAATGTCGGCAGCAAATCTACGGTGGCCAACTCCGTCATATTATCGACGGTTCCCGCAGCCACTTTACCGGGCCAGCGAACCAGAAAAGGGATACGAACACCGCCAGCAAATAGCGAGCGCTTTCGCCCTTTGAGCCCCCCAGTTTCACCCACGGAATAGAACGTTCCCAACCCAGGGCCGGTTGAATTATCATCAGTTTTTCTATTTTTTCCCGTTATTTCAGGTCCGTTATCGGAAGAGAAAACCACCAACGTATTGTTATCAATACCCAAATTTTTTAAGGCTGCGAACAATTCTCCGATACGGGCATCATATTCGGCGACCACGGCTGCATACACTTGCTCTTGCTCGTCTAAATGGGCAAATTTTTCCATATATTCTTCCTTCGGATAATGAGGTGTATGTGTTGCATGGATCCATGCATTGACAAAAAACGGTTTCTCCTTATTTCTTTTTACAAAATCAATCGTCTTGTATAAGGTAGAATCGGCATGCATTTGATGTAGTCTGCTTGGTAAATTAAAAGCTCCATACTCGTCATATCCGTATTCCAAAGGGGAAGGAGCATCTTCAACATGGGTATTGGAAAGATGCCATTTGCCAAAATGTGCGGTGGTATACCCTGCATCTTTTAACATCTTTGGAAGTAAAGGTGCTTGGGGATTCAACCAGTCGGGCATATCTCTCTTTATATGTGATTCGACGGAAGCAAAGTGACCGTGCACACTTTGACGGGCCGGAAATTGACCGGTCATTACCGCTACCCTACTCGGCGAACAAACGGGATTGACAACCGAAAAGTTTTGAAAATCGATGCCTTCAGCGGCCATCTTATCAAGGTTGGGCGTTTTACAAAAGGTACTGCCGTGAATTCCTAAATCCGCATAGCCCCAATCATCAGCAAAAATGAATATAATATTAGGTCGGGGTTCTTGATTAGTCGTCACCTCTTTTTTGGTCCTTTCTCTACCCCCACAGGATAGGATTATCACCAAGATGCTAAAGAACAAGATTTTTGTTCCTATCTTCATTTTATACTTTTATTTTAAAGTATCAGTTCGGATAGCCAAATTGACATCGACCGATGTGCGGGCCATGACCAACTACTAACACAGTTATTGGACAAACCTACAGACCAAGCCTAAAACGGTATTTCTCTGTTCGATCTTTTTTTTGCTTGTTTCACCCAAAATTGAAGAAATTGGGCAATTGATAATCTTTAGAAGTATTTTAACTACGATTTGAACCATTCGGGCATCACCCAATTCTTTTTGACGTACTCTTGGGGTGCACCGGGTGTTGTTCTCCCCTCACTAATAATTCTAGTTATTTTTTGGGTAAGCTTTCTCACTTCATTGGGATATTCAAAATATAAGTTCGTCGTTTCCCCTGGATCTTCTTCAATATTATAAAGTTCAAAGATTGCCTCACCTTTTAAAGGTTCAATAATTCTAGGTTTTAAAGAACCTCCCGAACCGCGTAACATATTCAATTTCCATTTTCCATCGCGAATAGCAAAATGGCCCGATACGGAATGATGGATAACCGGCCCCCTAACCGCTTCATCATAACTTTCCCCTTTCAGTATTGGCAAGAGACTATAACTATCCTCACCTGCATTATCAGGAAACTTTACTCCAATGATATCGGCTATAGTGGCAAAATAGTCAGTCTGGCAAACTGGCACATTTGCTTTTCTCCCTGCTTCGATCATATTGGGCCAACGCATCAAAAATGGTACGCGGTGCCCTCCTTCGTATATGTCTCGCTTACCGCCCTTAAAATTCAGGCTACTATAATGTCCATACTCTTCTCGTTGATAAACATAGTTGGTTTCTGCACCATTATCCGAAGAAAAAATGACCAATGTATTGTCATCGATACCATTGGCTTTTAAAGCATCAAGTACCTGCCCTACCCTAAAGTCGGTTTCTTCCATAAAATCACCATAGTTACCACAGTCGCTACGCCCTTGAAAATCGGGATGCGTGCAATGTGGTAAGTGTGGACTTGTCAAGGGCAAGTATAAAAAAAAGGGCTTCCCTTCTTTGGCTTCACTTGCGGCATCGGCTATATATTCCACGGCCTTCTTGGCAAATGTCTGCAACACCAGTTCATCATTAAACGATGCTGCTACTTCGACCCACCCGTTTGAACCTTTCTTAGGTTGATTCTCATAGGGAGGCGTCATTCTATAACCCTTTGGGGTAATAGTGTCGCTGAACGTACGAGGGTTGTTGTCATCTTTCTTTTTAGTCCATAAAACCGGTGGGTCCAAAACCCTATCATTTTCCAAATAGGTTAGAATACCATAATTCATAGAGGCGGGAATGCCGAAAAAATAATCAAAGCCCTTGTCAATAGGTCCATCGCTAAATGGCTTTGACCAATCACGGTCTTTACCCAAACTTCCTTCAAACTGCATTTGAAGATGCCATTTTCCTACCATGGCCGTGTTATAGCCATTTTTTTGCAATAAAGAGGCAATGGTCATCCTATCCTTCTCGATCAAACAAGGTCCATCGGCGCCTAAAACTCCTTTTTTTAACGATGTACGCCAACTATAACGCCCTGTTAACAAAGAATACCTAGATGGGGTACACACGGCATCGCTACTATGGCCATCGGTAAAAATTATTCCCTCGTTGGCCAATTTGTCCATATTGGGTGTTTTGAATTTCGCATCAGGGTTAAGAGCGCTTACATCACCATAACCCTGGTCATCGGTGTATATGATGATGATATTAGGTTTTTTAACGCTTTGGGCCGACGTGGCAATTGAAAACAACAATAATAAAGCTCCAATAAAATGTTTTGACAAATGCATCATCTTTTTTAAAATTAATTTTTTCAATAGTTATTCCTCAGGTATCATCTTACGAACTTTCTGCAATAGCTTAAGCGATGCAGGTGATACAGAACCGTCTTCGTACATTTCAAGATTTATGGAAAGTGGATACCGATTTTCTCGTGCATGTCTGATTCTTCCGGCAAGTTCTTCAACCGAATATTTTGGTGCACTAATTTTGGTATTTTTATCAATATGCCCCCATCTCTTTTCAAGGGGGAAACAGGTATGCGCCTGCAGTCCCTTGAAATTTCCTTCAGGAAAGACACCATCCTTCAATCCTGTAAATTGTTTTAGCCCTTCTCCTGCATAATAATCTTGATATTCAGTAACCCTAGGCAAAATCCATGAATTATAGGTAATCAAGCGCTGTGGATTGCCTGTTTTGGCTGCTTGACTTATTTCTTTAAAATTGGCCGACGCAATGCCTCCAACCGTACCATCGAAATGTGTGTCATAATAACGCTGCGCTCCATCAAAAAACCATCCGTTCAGCTTTTTCCCGTAGCGATTACCGACCTCGGTCAAAATAGTATTTATGTTTCGGTACAATTCCGTTTTATCGGCCTTATATCCCCCTGCAGCCTTCAACCAAGTGGAATCTTTGGAATGATAGCAATCATAACCGTAGTGGTAATAGAAAATCAGTTTAATTCCTTTTTCATAAAGCCGATCAGCCATTTCGCCGAGTAAATCGCGTTTTGTGGTTCGGTCTTTTATTATTTTGTTCAAGGATTGAATAGGCGCAGAAATATACTGTTGCCCCCAAGTAATGGACCAAATGACATATGCCGCCCCCGATTTTTCAACTAAATCGACAAATTTTTCGACATCAAAATCGTTGACTTTTTCTTCCCATGGTTTAACATCATCTCCTTTTTCCGGTGTTGCACGGTTGGTCCACTGAAACATCAAGCCGTAACCGGCGTCTTTGAACCAGTCTGCTTTTTGCCTTAACCTTAGTGCTTCTTCATCTATTTGAGCTCCATAAGTAGGTTCTATTAACTTCAATGCGGATAGTTTGAACTTTTGGTTCGACTCAATTTTTAACTGCAAATTGTTCACCCCTTTTTTTAATGCAATAGTGCCAAGTTTTAATTCAGACCACTCTTTTTCATTACTTGTAAAGTCATGACTTTTTCCATTACTGGTTAATATCCCCTTTACATCTTCCCCAAAGATTCTAGCCACGACTTCAAAACTTTCAGCCTTAGATGATTGTACACTCCATTTCATTATATATGGACTAGGAGCCTCGGATTCTATCCATTGGAACATAAAATTTAGAACCGTAGTTTTTAGATTTGTACTTTTCTCCGCAAGACCACCTGAAAGTACATTCACCTCTTTGCTATTTACCACTATGGGTTCAACAACATTTTGAACACCATTATGTCCAGTTTCGGCATAGGGGTCAGGACTATCTTGACCTTGGGACTGCAAGGTTATCACTGATAACCACATTATAAACCCGCAGCACTTTGAAAGACACTTGATAAAATTGCCCATACTATGATTTTTTGATTGAACCAAGATTCTTTTTCCCATCACAAACTATCCTAATCATTATAATTTTATAACAGCAATGGCTTTAAGCAGGTTGGATGCTCTACAAAAATGAAACTCCTTATTCAGTTGGAATTTCTCCATCCGTTCGAAAAGGATATGCCGGCAAATTCACACCATTGACCAAATTCACATCCGGTTTCCCGGCAAACGCGTAACGCACGTAACGGGGTTGCTTTATTTCATTACTGGAAAGAATAACCGTTTCACCTTCTATATTCGCTATGGCAACTTTCCATTGCAACGATTCATCGGAAACCCAGAATCCGGAAGGTGCATTTCCATCTAAAGTTTTTAAACCTTTGGCATTTTTAAAATGAACTACCAGCGTATTCTTATGAGTTTTGACCTCATCTAGAACAGGCCCTTCGGCAACAATATCTTTTTTGAGCACATATTTTTGCGCGAGAAGCGCAAGTCTCTCGCCAATCGGAAGCTTATCCTTGGGGTGAATATTAGTTTCATCACCAAGATCAATAGTGTTAGCCACACTGGTATGGGGCAAATCCAATACTTTTAATTGCGACTCCCGCATCCAAGACCAAGACAAGGCTGTAGGGCTTTTGGGGTCGATATCCGGACTATTTTCAGTTCCTTTTCCGTAGCCTGGAAGCATGACAACGGCGAAATGCATTTTGTCGTTATTCCATTCTTTTCGATAACGCCTCACCCATGATTTTAGCACATCGCCATATTCCGTAATTCCTATGACCCTATGATACCAATTGGCTTCGGTGACCTCAGGCACGCCCGAGATATACCGTGTATTGCGTTCCCCTTGATACCAAACCAACCCGCTACAAGCGTATGGAACCAAAGGCTTGATCATCGCATTATAAAGAATATTGGGTTGTCGGCGCATGAATATATCCTCTTTATTAGTCCAACCTTCGGGAGAAGTAAGCGAAGCGTTTATGCTATCATGGGTCGACGTATCGGCATCAAAAGCATCCATAATATCCTTAAAATAAGGAAATTCTTCGGCCATGTCGCGCGGCATCCAAGCTTCAAGTGACGAACTGCCCCAAGAAGCATGTATTATTCCCACGGGAATTTCTTCGGCTTTCTCAAGAAAATAGGCAAAACCAAATGCAACAGCGCTACTTGGGGGAATAGCGGCCCATTTTCCGATGACATTGTCTTCTTCTTTAAAGGAAACCGTTCGCTTCACTTCAAAACTTCTTATGTTTTTGGCAATGGGCAACAACGCTTCCAATTCGGGAACATTGGCAGCCGAAAATTGCATGTTCGATTGTCCCGAACATATCCATACCTCACCAACGACCACATTGGACAAGACTATTTCGGTATTTCCGGAAATAATCATTTCCCTAGGGGTTTTCGACGCTTGCAATGGCGCTAATTTAACCATCCACTTACCATCTTTTCCACTTTTTGTCGTGGTGCTTTGATCCGCAAATTTTACCGTTATTTTCTCATTCGGCTTTGCTTTTCCCCATACGGGAACGGGCATCCCACGTTGCAAAACCATATTATCGCAAAATAAATTGGATGGCTTTAATTCTTGGGAAAAAGCAATCGTAATATTGAATAAAAGGGAAATAAATACTACTATAATCGAGGTGTTTTTCATCATTGCTAGTCGTGTTATTTAAGCAGGCTGAATGATCACTTCTTCTACGAAATTGAACTCCGCTTTAGAATGCACTCCCGTTTTAACTGCTTATCATAAAACGGGTATACACTAAAGTACCTTCTTGTCTCTTCTGCTATATTTAGCTCTCAAACCTACAAACTTTTACCCATATATTTCAATAACGGCTTACTCCATACTCTCTTCAGGCGTTAATCGTATTTCTTTGAGACTGGCGCCCTTCCTATTTCCGTCTACCAAGGAAACGGTAATTGTATGTTTTCCAGGCTTTTCAAATTTCAAGAGTCCCATTTCATAGTAATTATAAACAGCAGATGAATTCTGTTGATTCTGAACAACCGCTTCTTCATCTGAAGTAATATTCCAAACCAAACGACCTTCTCCGGCATAATTGAGTTCCGTTTGGTAATAGCCGGGTTCCATTACTTCTATTTCCCAAGTCACCTTGCCCTCACTTTCCCAATCTTGGGCCTGTTCAATATGTTTCCATTCCCCAAATTTTTCCATCCATTTTTTTTCTGCTATCTCAGCACTTTTTGCCGTGGCGAAATCTACTGGAAGTATCGTAGGAAATACTGGATCAATACTATTGGAAATCATAACATCTGCTTGCCCAACGATATCCAATTCTATTACCGATACGGTTTTTTCAGGACGTTTTATTGGAAGTTCCAAACTTACCCAATCTCCATTTTTACTGGTATCCAATTGCAAAGCTTTTCCATCGTCAAGCAGCTTTGCTGATTTAATTTTGTTCTTTAAGCCCGGAAGCCACAATTTACCATCCAGGGGCCATTGATAGACACAAAGATTTAATTTACCATCGGATGACACCGTAACATCACCCCAAGGCAAGGCATGGCCCCAGGGTGAAGCGCTCGCCTTATAAACCACTTGCGGATATCGCTCTATCCAATCCCCCGAAGCCCTTAAAGATTGTTGGGCTACAATAGGAATCGTACCGTCGGGTGCCGGGCCGACATTTAACATATAGGTACCCCCTCTGGCCACTGTCGAAATCACACTCTTCAAAATTCGTTTGGGACTTTTCCAATTTTCGTCATACCAGGCATAGCCCCAAGAGTCATTGGTCACATCGACGGTCTCCCAAAGTCCGGCTATATTCTTAATGGGAATGTTCATGTCGCCCAAAGACTTATAATCTCCCAATCCGTGACCTGCCCGCCCTGAAATCATAGCATTGGGTTGGTGTTTTCGAACTACTTGCACCAATTCTTCAACGTATTTTTTTTCCATATCCCCCGGTGTATCGAACCACACCATTGCGATATCGCCGTATTCCGTCACAATTTCCTTTACCTGCGGAAGGCATTTGTTTTCGAAGTAGTAATCGAACCCCACTTCTTTCCCTTTTTTATTGACTTTCGCCCCCCCGTTTCCTCCCGGAAATGTCCAATCTTGATTGTGCGAGTAGTAAAAACCGAAGCCTAAGCCCAGTTCTTTGCATGCCTTTGCCAATTCTTTCATAGGGTCTCTGGCGAAAGGCGTAGCCTTTACGATATTAAAGTCATTGCTTTTGGAATCATACATGGCAAAACCATCGTGGTGTTTGCTTGTAATAACGATATATTTCATGCCAGCATCTTTAGCCAGTTGGGCGATGGCAAGAGCATTAAAATTCTCGGGATTGAAGTTTTTTGCTTCGGCTTTATATTCTTCGACAGGAATGTTTGCCCTTCTCGGATTCATAATCCATTCGCTAATTCCATAATACGTACTGTCTTTCCATTTATTGGCGATTTTGGAGTATAGTCCCCAATGAATAAACATAGCATAATTACCTTCATCAAATAAGGCGGTTCTCGAGGTTGGTGCATCAGCGCCAAGGCTTTTTTGTTCGCCCCACATCTCGTCCATTCCTTTTTCTTTTTTCTTCACTTGTGCCAACAAGAAACCACTTTGCAATATCAATGCTACCAATAGCACTACGAGGTATTTTTTCCTATTTTTTAAATTCATTGTCCGTTTTAGATTATAAATGTATCACCACTTAGTCAAGTCGGTGTTTTTTTGAACCTTCAAGTACAGCAGGATTATCGCTCTTGACGAATCGCATCGGTGAACTATAAATGCTCTCCCTTGAATCAATTGTGTTTATAAAGTAAGCTACCGCCTTTGGAGGCAGACTTGCTGAAATCGTTTTGCCAGAATCGGATAACCGGGCGGTAACCTGTTTCCATTCATAACTATCTCTTCCCCAATCTGCCGTATCGGTAGTATAATAAAGAAACGCCTGCTCCACTTTTCCCTGAGACCTGTATAGCAGTTCATTTTTTTTATTTAACGACTTAAACTTCGGCAACCTGGGTGCCTCACCCCGGTTCGTTACGTAATCGGCAAAAGCATATATTGTTTTGGGAGCCCATCCCACTTGATGCCCGTGTTTCATACGATGTTCGACACACAAATATTTTTCGTTGGGGGATGCTTCGAATGTTCTGGTAAAGCTGTTCATTGTAAAATGAAAATCGTTTGTACCATTTACAAAAAGTGTGGGCTGTTTTTGCAATGGCACATAGAGGGAAGGTTCCCAATTATCTAAATAAAATGCCTGTTGTGTTTTGGTCAGCTTTCCGAGCATTTCACTGTAGTGTGGTGTTTCCTGTAAAAATCCACAGCCGTATACCGGTATGGCAAAAGCAAAGCGATTGTCGATCCCTGTGATTACATTGGCAAGTATACCTCCCCAAGAAATACCAGTGATGCCTATTTTGGCAGTATCTACTTCCGGAAAGCTCTTTAACAGACTAACGCACAGCATAACATCTGCAACAGCGTGGTAGAACCATTGATCCTGTAATTTTTCGGAAACAACATCTTCGAAAAAACCTATTCTTCTTGGCCCTGAATATTCAAAAGTCGGCCAGAATTTTTCGTCTTTACTATTCATAACTCTTTCCCCGGGAATCTGGCCTTCCAAAGCCACTGAAATAGCAATATATCCTCTATCGGTCCACTCTTTTACCCATTCGGGAAAAGCCGTGCCACCACCACCATGAACTAAAATGACAGCAGGCCTTTTAACTCCTTTTGATAGTCCTTTAGGGACACCGTACCAACAAAACACTTTAGTCTGTTTTCCTTTGAAGGGGGGCCCCTTGAAAAATAACCCTTTGATATTCGCAAATTTTCTATGACCATCAAAAGTATCGGTGAATTCAAAATCAGGGGCACTGAAGACCTCACTTTTGATAAGTTTGCTTTTAACCCACGAAGGGCCGCTTTTTTTCTGAAAATTCGATAAGGAATGACTCGCAACACTCACTTGACCGTCAGCAGTAGAGTAAATAGCCAAAATAAGCAACCAAAAAACTGGACACTTCGACATTATTTTTTTATGTAGGACTGGCATATAATTCACTTGATGAGTTCTAGAAATAACCGTTTTTGTTGACAAAAGTCTTAATCGAATTTTGGTCCGCATTCATTATTCAGCCAAATCTAACCACAGAAACAGGAGTAGACCTTCTCTTTTCAACCATACTTTTGCTTATTTCGACCAATCTTATTCTTTGGTAATTTAAGCCGTTGACATACCACCACACCATCAACAAAACCTAACTAAAAAAGCGATAATTTGAAATACGCTATATTCTGAAAGTAGTCACATCTCAAGTTAAAAAGCAAACCGGTCGGCTACTTTACTACGAAGAAAGAAACTTTAATTTTTCTTGTTAAACTCCGAAGGGGAGACACCGTGTAATTTTTTAAAGGAAGTAGAGAAGTATGAATTTGATTCGATACCTATTTGATACATCACCTCAGCAACATTAAAGCCTTCGTTGCTGCTTAAAAGTTTGGCTGCTCTTTGCAACCTGAAGTTTCTTAAGTACACGTTGGGAACTTGCCCCGTGAGCTGTTTTAAACGTCTATAAAAATGGGAAGTGCTCAAGCCTATTTCGAAAGCTAATTCTTCAACACCGAAATTAGAGTCTGAAATATTTTTTTCAATGGCTTCTATCGTCTTTTTCAAAAATTCTTTATCCTTGGTCGATATTTCAAGACCCTCTTTGGGGAGTCCACTATTTTTTGAAAAATAGTGACGCAATTTCTTTTTATTTTGAATCAACCGTTCAATGCGGAGCTCTAGATGCCTCAAGGAAAAAGGTTTGCTAATGTATTCGTCAGCGCCAAATTCAAGTCCTTTAATTACATCTTCCTTATCTCCCAAGGCAGTTAATAACAAGACGGAGATATGGCTCAATTCGGAATCTGATTTTATGCGTTCACAAAGCTCGAAGCCATCCATCTCAGGCATCATCACATCACTAATGACCAAATCGGGCTCTTTTTGTTTAATTTTTTCCAGTCCTTCTACGCCATTATTTGCTATGATAATATTATACTTTTGAGATAATGTACTTATTAGAAATGTCTGAACATCTACCTCGTTTTCAACTATCAAAATAGTATATTCTTTGGTCACTCTATTTACAGGGGCCGTCAAATTCTCCTGTATGATATCGGGCGCTAAGGGAATCCAATCTTTTATAAAGGATTTTTCAGAACGACTAATGCCGTCGATCCCGTGTTCGGCAATCGGTTTTGAAGGTATTGCCACGGAGAAACGTGTTTCTATACCAGGTTCACTAGCTACCGAAATTTCACCGCCCAATAATGTAACCAATGATTTGCAGAAAGACAGGCCAATTCCACCGCCACTAACACTTCCCGATTTATTTCCCAATTGATAAAAGCGTTCGAAAATATTTTCCAAATCTTTTTTTGGAATACCCTTGCCGTTATCTATAACATCGACATGGATCATCTTTTGACCGGAGTCGAAAGTGATTTTCGATTCAACACTGATGCTACCTTTTGGGGGAGTATTCTTAAAAGAATTGGAAAGTAAATTGAAAATAATACGTTCCGTTTTTTCTACGTCGATAACAATTTCTTCATCGGGCGTACTCACTTTATAGTAGAAGTTAATATCTTTTTCAACAGCATAATTCTCGAACCCTTCAGTTGTAGGGTATATAAAACCACCCAAGGTATCTTTGTTCAATTGTAAATTGAGATGCCCTTGTTCGGCTTGACGAAATGTAATTAATTGATCTACCAAACTCAGCAGCCTTTTCGTATTCTTTCGTATTATTTCTAAATATTTATTGTTTCCGGCGTCTGAATTATGGGAAATCATATACTCCAAGGGTCCGGCTATCAAGGTCAAAGGCGTTCTAAATTCATGCGACAGGTTTGTAAAATAACGGAACTTGCCCTGATTGATCGTATCTTGTCTTTCTTTATCCAACTTCTCATATTTAAGGCGCTGTTTTAATTTTTCGTGTTGCGAAAAATAAACGACTACGCCTATACCGGCACCAACTACCAGAAATGTAAACAAAAGATAACTCCACCAAGTTTGATACCATGGCGGCAATATTTCTACATGCAAAACTTTCGCCTTTGTATTCCAGATGCCATCACCATTGGCTGCTTTTACCTTAAAAACATAGCTTCCCGCGGAAAGATTGGTGTACGTGACCGTTGTTTTACCCGTGTTTTCTTCTACCCAGGTATCGTTAAAACCTTCAAGCTTGTATGCCAACCTGTTTTTCGATGGTGTCGAAGTATGTTCTACCGCTAAATTAAAAGCTATTATTTGTTGCTTCTGACTTATCGCGATACTTTCGGTCTCCGAGATAGACTTCTCGAGCACCACATCATTATTTAATTCTTCGCCAATGGTTACCGATTTATTATTGACCAAAAGGTCAGTAATCAAAATCTCGGGTGGTTGGGTATTCAATATAATTTCTTCCGGCTTGAAAACAGTCAGGCCATTCAATCCTCCAAAATAGAAATATCCCGATTTCCCCTTAAAAAAAGCACCTTGCCGAAAATTATTCTGCGGAAGACCGTCGCGAACATCAAATACGTCAATGGTATTATCAGGAAGATAAAATCGGATCAGCCCCATGTCGGTACTCATCCAAAGATAATCTTCCGCTTCTTGTAAAATACCATATATTGCATCGTCGGGTAAAAAGTCGTTTTTTCTGAAGTACTCCATTTTTACGGGAACACCTTGAGCATCCAACGACATTTTATTAAGCCCACCGCCAAAAGTACCCACCCAAATAGCACCAGCTTCATCTTGAAGAAGTGAAAAAACATTGCGATATGTCAACTTTATTCCATTAGTGGCTTCCTCAGAAATTTTTTGATCTATTGTAATTGTTCTTCCATCAAAATTTCCGTGTAGCAAGCCTTTGTTGGTCCCGAACCAAAAAGAACCTCTATTAACTTCAAGTAGTGCCTGAACATTTTCAGACTTTAAATCTAAGCTAGACTTTACCTTTAAATGTGGTTTGCTGTTTTCGTTTATTGCAGGCCAAGGATCGGCTATTACAGCAATTTGAGTTCCTGCCAAAAGCACGTTATTTTCATCAATTTGGTAAACTTTTCGCACCTTTTCAATTCCAGGCCGGTCATCATTCATTTCTAGGGCGACCTCTTTGAATTGGTGAGTCGACGGATTAAAAACAACTATCTTTAAATCGGTTCCAATCCATATATAGCCTCTTTTATCTTCATAGATGGACCGAACAACATCATTATTAGCCAAGGACAACTTATCATCTAAATTTTCAAACTCAAGTTTATCTACCGTAGCATCGTTGACCGCGGTAGTGCTTCTAAACAAAGCTTTATTATAACCCGACATCCACAATCTACCTTCGCTGTCTTCAAGAATTGCCATAAGTAAATTATCGAACAATGAACCTTTCTCATAAGGGTTATGGGAATAGCTGACAAACCTCTTTTGGGTCAGGTCTAATTTATTTATCCCTGCTTGAGCCGTACCGATCCATAAAACATCAAAGTCATCTTGATAAATGGCATTGATATGTTGGCTGCTTAAACCAGCACTATTTTCCGGGTCGTAAGTAAAGTGTTTGAAATAATCACCTTCTTGCTCGTACTTAAAGAGTCCGTCGTTTTTTGTACCGACCCATATAGCACCAGAATTATCTTCAAAAAGTGTCTTGATCACAAACTCAGAATCGAGCGATTCAGGGCTTCCCAAATGCTTAAATGTGTCGATTACGTGTACCTTGTCTTCTTCAAAAGTTGTCTTATACAATCCATCTCCGGTTCTTATCCAAAAAATGCCTTTTTTATTTAAAATCTCAGTAACAATCTTATTTTCAAAATCTTCAAAAACAAAAGAGGTTTTAATATCAGGAAAGCCATTCGTGCTTGTTGAATGCAACGTTAATTGGCTCAGTCCTTTGGAGGTTGCCAACAAAACTGACCGGTCATCTTTAAAGTTAAAATCATTTATGCTTCCCCTATCGGATAGCGATTTGAAGAGATTACCGGAAATATTAAAAATTCCACTTTCTACGTTCTTCAGTTCACAAACATATAGTTCGTTCTTTCCCGAGAACCAAATTTGACCATTCGGCCCTGAATCAATAGTGCCAATATGCAACTTATTCGACAGCGGAACCGTATAGAATTTCTCCAGGGAGGGAACATATACATTTAGACCCAGATTGGTACCAATCCACAATATGCCATTCGCATCATTGTACAAGTATGTAATAAAATTGCTAAGAATATTTCCGTCGGTATTCGACTGTGTGGTATAGCTTTTAAATTCATAGCCATCATATCGTATCAGGCCATTGGGCGTACCATACCACAAATAGCCATATTGGTCTTGTTCAATGGTATATATGGTATTCTGGTTAAACCCTTCTTTATTGGAAAATCTTTCAAACTTTTGAGCATAGCCATGTGGCGAAACGATAAGCACCAAAAATGCTATCTCGAAAAAAACCAATAACGTATTTCTTCTGTTAGGTTTTCTCATACGTCACCATCAAATTTGAACTTCATTCTTCAATCGTAAACACCAATCAACTTGAATAAAACACGCGGTACATTCGTTTAAACTTTAGTGAGAGACCGTCTTTAAGCCGACAATCGATCCGATGAGGGTTGCAATAAAGAAAATTCTCCAGAAACTTGCGGGGTCTTTAAACACAAAGATGCCCATTAAAACGGTGCCGACCGCCCCAATACCCGTCCAAACGGCATAGGCCGTACCGATGGGCAATTCCTGGGTGGCCTTTATCAGCAGCAACATGCTCAAGGCCAGGCAGATTAAAAACCCGCCATACCACCAGTACACATCGTTACCTGTTGCTTCCTTTGCTTTGCCCAAACAGGAAGCAAATGCGACCTCGAACAGCCCTGCAACAATTAAAATTATCCAACTCATAGTTTTTGCTCGTTTTCTTTTACAAAGATTAATAAGAAATGGCTAGTCTTTATTCAATTTTTTGATTTTTACAGCTTCAAAGCATCCATATCTATTACGTGGCAGCTCGAAATCATAATACATACTTCTGAAAAAGGTCTGCCAATTCCTTTTCGGGATCCAGACATAGCCCTGGGTGTGTATTCGAACTCTGAATAATGGTACTTCGAGAGGCGGTCAGCCAGCGGAATCTAGAGGCTAAATCCATTTTTCCGATGGCTCCCCCTTGACGCTCTCCCTCACAAACCATTTTCCACGCTTGTAAGTAGGTATTGAGCGTATTGATGTCAAGTTCCTTTGAAAAAGCATCTAGACGCGATTGATTAATCTCAAATTTCATACCCAGAAACTTTTTCCGTTTAGAAAAAAGTATAGCGCCTACATTAAAAAACTCTTCCCGTTCTACTTTCGGGACTATTCTAATAATCGCAAATTCATAGGTACATCTATCTTGCATCTTCCGCTTCTTTAACAAGTACATCAATTTTAGAAAGTCGCGTCCCAATAAATTCAATATAAGCTGCCCGCATTTCATCAACTGTCATTGCCAGTGACGCATCAAATAACCAGTCATCGGGAATTTTCAAAACAATCTCCGCTATGCCATCACCATCGAGCAACTGCCGAATCTCAAGTGCGGCTTCGGTCAAATGTGCGGCACGATCTAAAAGCACATGATCTTTTATTGCAGGAAATGTTCGATTTAGGTGTGTTCTCCATGTTTCCCAGTTATGATGAAAATAAAAGCTTGACCCATGATCGATAAGCCATAATTCTTTATGCCAATTTAATAAATTGGTATTTTTTGCGGTTCGGTCAATATTGCTAATCATACTATCCAATACCACCACCTTTGAAGCAGTCATAGCATCAGCTATCGAGACCAGGGGATCGTAAACAATGGCGCCCGATAAAAAATGAAGCCCCAAGTTAAGGCCGACACTAAACTTTAACAAGTCTTGAATTTCTTCATCAGGTTCGGTCTTACTAAAAGAATCATCAAGATTCATAAAGACGATTTCGGGCACCTTCAGACCAATGGCCCGTGCAAGTTCGCCCCCGAGAAGTTCAGCAATCAATGCTCTTTTTCCTTGACCGGCACCCCGAAATTTTAGCACATAAAGAAATTCATCATCGGCTTTGACGATAGCGGGTAGCGAACCTCCCTCACGTAAAGGTTTGATATATTGAATGACATCAACGGTACGAATATCAATTTTATTCATGGTTTCGAAGATAGTAAAAGATACAGCTCGTATGGACAATTTGGAACCCATAAATGGCTTTCATCTCGGGATGTTAAAGCAATTGAAACCTAACTAGTATTTTAAAGATTAAAATTATTCGGCAAGTCACCGGCGGCATTCAGTCTATTGAAGTAGCTGTATGAAAATTCTATGTGGTCTATTACCATTTCATTATTCATCGAATCAAATTCTGAAACAGCCCATTTTATTGGCCACGAGTTTACAAAAAGCCACGATTTTAATGGATTGCCGTTTCCGTTTAATAACCTTACTGTAATCGAATTTGTTTTTATGGCAGCGTCTAACCGGGCCGAGAACGATTCTGAACACCACATGGCAATCCCCGAATTTTGGGGCATCAACCCTCTCTTTAATATCAAATTAGAGAATTTCGCCGAGGTTGGTACGCTGTCCTGAAACCTGTTTTGACCCCCTTTGACAATATCTTCTGTGTTCATCTCCATGCTTATACCGGAAACTTCTTTAAATACAACTGGTGGACTTGATTCTTGACCAGAAATAGCCAAGTCAAAATAAAACGGGACAAGAGGGTCTATTTTACGCATACCATCATGTATAAGGGTAATTGGATTTTAAAAGGTGTGTTCATAAGTGAGACTGCTAAAAACGGTCATTTACATATTGCTTATGCCTGCCGGTGTTTTTCATTTTACCTTGCTATTGCAATTACTACATTTCCTCTTTTATGTCCCGTATCTACATATTCATGTGCATTTACAATTTCTTCTAGCGGAAAACATTTGTCGATAAAGGGTCTTAGTTTTTTTTCTTCGGCTAACGCCGCTATTTTTTTCAAGTGCTCACTTTTTTCTTTAGTAAGCATTTTAACCGAAATAAAGACACCTTCTTTATTCATCACTTTTTTCGCTTTCGATTTGGTTGTTTTGCCAACGGCATCAAAAACAATATCGAATTTATCTTTAAGCAAAGAATAGTCTTCAGTTTTATAGTCGGTCAAATCATCGGCCCCTAGAGATCTGACCATATCAAAATTTGGTTTACTGCATACGGCCATAACAGCCGCCCCCTGCTGTTTTGCAAATTGAGCGGCATAACTACCAACACTTCCCGATGCACCATAAATTAATACTTTCTGTCCACTGGTCATCTTTGCTTTTTCCAATAAATAGAGCGCAGTCATTCCTCCTATAGGTAAGGCAGCAGCTTCTTGGAAATTTAGGTTTGCAGGTTTTAAATCAATAACGCCATGTTTCCAATCTTGAGGTACGCAGATGTATTCGGCATAGGAACCCGTTTTTAGCATTGTCGTCGTACCAAATACACTATCCCCAATATTAAATTTTGTAACGTTCTTCCCTTTTCCCTCAACCACCCCGGCCAGCTCATGGCCCAAAATTTTCTTTTTAGGTCTAAATAATCCAAAAATGAGTCTTGCCGGAAGCCAAAATAAAGGAGGGAAATCAGAACTGCGAAGTCTCACATCTCCGGAAGTAACGGTCGCCGCATGTATTTTCACTAGAATCTCATTGTCTTTGGGCTTTGGCTTTTCTACCTCCGTTAACTTAAGAACATTTGGTGGGCCGTACGTATCGTAAACTGCTGCTTTCATTTTATTTTTTTCTTATATGACAAAACCGTCTCGGCCAAGGCTATCTACTGTAATTTGCCCGACGTACACAAGCTTCAAGGTGCCTGGCCCGGTTGTTGGATTAAAAATAGGGATTTTCGTCAAAGAAATTCATCGTTACATATTATTATCAAATGACTGTTATATAAGATTGTGGCTGCCATGTTAGTAGCTGGTGATCGATTAAGGTTGGCTTCAGCGACTATTATTTCTTTCGCTTGTAATGGCTTTGAACTATTTGGTCAAGAAACACTTCTGTTTTTACATGATCAAACTCCAGTGGTTTCGGTAAAATATCAAACAAAGAAATTCCGTCACCAAGGAGTATGGGGAGGGTAGAAATTCGAAGTTCGTCGATCAAATCTTGCTTTAAGAAATTCTGTACTGTTCTTCCGCCATCGATATATAACATATTGTACCCCTTTGTATGGATGTTGGAAAGAATTTCTTTTTCATTTCCGTTTAGTAGTGTAACTTTTTCCCTCAATTTTTCGGGAATGCTCTTTAATGAATTGCTCAACACAAAAACATGTTTTTTATAGGGCCATTCCCCTTTAAAGTTACAAACGGTATCGAAAGTTGTTCTTCCCATGACTATAGCATCAATTTCATCCATTAATGCAAAGAACCCCATATCATTTTTTTCGGGGTTTGGAATAGCATTTAACCAATCGAGTTCTCCATTTTTTCCGGCTATAAAACCATCTATGCTTTTCCCAATAAATACGATATTTTTTTTCATTCTATAATTTAATAAGTGTCAACGGTAAAGTTCAATCCGATTTAGTTATTTGTGCCCAATATACAAGTTAGTAAAAAAACTGTCGGTGTTCTGCAGTCTTTCTTAAAAGTGGTAGTAAAATTAATTTTCCCTTCTAAGCGGAAAATAAAAAAACCGCTGTATAGCGGTTTATATTGATTCATTATTCCGTCGACCAGAGCTGTGCACCGGTTATTATTCTTAACGGTGGATTAATTTATTCTCCTATATTCTTCGAACTTTTATGAGCCACAGCTTCCTTTTTAGCTTTATATGCAGTAAACACGCTGTATAGAATGATCAGAAGTACCACCAATACTACAGAAGTCATAATCGCCGTGATTTCCTTATCAATATCCATAATTTTATCTTTTTGTTCTATTTACCGCTGTTTACCAGGACTTTGTAATTTACACCAAAGTTTTAAGGTACAAAAAACCGGGTTTCCCACTTCTGATTGGGGAATAAAATATTGATTTACATAACTTTATATTTATTTAGAGACCCGCTTGTCGAACGGTCACATGTATTAGGTTTTCGCTTTTTCGCTAATCATCTTAAGCGTTTCTTTTATAAAATCGGTTTTTCCTAAGACGTAGGAACCTCGGTCGTTTTTAAATTTACATGCCAGTGCTATTTTCAAATCTTCGTACTGTTTGGCTCTTTCATTATTGGTGTTTAAATAGTCTCGAAACTCAATTTGTTTCCACATGACATTTTCTCTCGGGCACATATGAATATGAAAAATCTGCTCTTTTTTTCCGTCTGGGCGGTATCCTTTCCCAAATGACATATACGCATCGATATTTTCCCTCGCAGGTACCTTAAAATAAGTATAGCCCAATGCTGTAAATTTTGCGATGAGATTTTCGTCGAATAATAATTCCGCCGGTATTTCAAGCATTAAATCGATGTATGGTTTTGATTTTATGCCCGGAATCGATGAACTTCCAAAGTGTTCGATTCGTAAGATTATTTCTTTTCCTACTTTTTCAACTATTCGATCTTTCTCTTTTTCATAGCTTTCTTTCCACATCGGATTGTGATCTTCCAATTCAATCGGAAAAAGTTCGTTCCAATCTTCTTTGGTCAGTTCGTTCAAACTCTTTTTCATTATATCTAAATTTTAAAAGCCCGGTCACGGTGGTGCATATAAAACGTAGTGTGCAAATAGCCGTTGATTTTTCGGATGATACACAAACCAAAATCAACAATTTGGCAATCTTCGCAAATACTCACCAACCTCTCGGAGAGCCTGCAATAGTAATGATTATATATGTTAGTGAAAACGTTTTTAGTGTTTTTCAGTTGTAATACTTCTTGCGTCAGATATTAGATGTGCTGTAATAAACCAATCATTAGTTTTTTCAAATATTCGATAATGTGAAGTTTTTCTAGTTCCCAAGTCTTTGTCATCTGATGATTTCTGACCTTTTCGTTCGACTGTAGTAATTACTAAAATAGCATTATCACCTATTTTTTTAAGTTTTAATGTGGTTTGTTCCGTTTTTCCTGCCATTACAAAATCAAACCCGAACACTTCAGTTAGGTATTCTTGAATTTCCGATTTTCCAATTCGATTAAATCCAAATGCATTTGTAAAATCAGCATTTTCAGAATACCATTTGGCTGCCAACCCAGCATCTTTAATTTCCCAAGATTTATTCCAATCGTCAATTTTTGCCGTAATTTTCAAGCTGTCAGATTCAGATAAGGCTTGAGCATTTGTTGTTTGTATCCCCAAAACAAATGTAATCATCAAGATTATATGTCTCATTTTCAAATGTTTTACAACGGTAAATTGTATGAGTAGTGGCAGAGTGCGTGGTAGTTTCCGCTCAAACCGCAACGCAGTTTGAGCGGGCTACAAACCTTGATAATTAACACTTTGCCTGCCATTACTTATACAAAATGTTGTGCATAGTTATTTCTTCAAATGTTTTCTGTTTAGAGAAATTATTAAATCCTTATCTAAGAATATAATATTAGACTTAATTACATCATTGATTTTATACTTTATCTTCTCTTTTGCATTTTCTGAGAAATTACCACTTATAGCAATAATTAGTTTTGAAATAGGATATTCATTTCTTTTTATGTCTTTCCATGGAATTTTAAATGTGTCATCACATTGGCCAATAAGTTCATCAATCTGCGAATTAACTTTTCCACTTACCCCTCCAGCTTTAACTTGTACTCCATAGAAATCCTCGATCCCGAATTCATTAATTCTTGACAAAATAAAGTCTTTGCCAAATTCCTTGGTTCCATGATTATATATTACTTTGTCAAAACCCATTTTCGAAAAAAGGGGCTGTAACAGATCTTGCGAAAATAGTTTTTCATTTTTCTCGTAATCTAGATTCCACTTAAAATCATTAATCTGTAAATCCACAATTTTTTCAAGATTTTCTAGTAATGGTTTTAATTCTTCCTCTAAAATACTTTTAATAGATTCCTTTTCATTTTTAAATTTGAAAACCATTGATAAGGAGGAGCAGTCTTCAACCCCTTTTTCCTCAAGATATTCAATTATTGGAGGCGATGAAAGTGTTTGTGCTTCTAAAATCATCGTTCTATAATAAACGTAATCTTTGTAATCTATATGTAATAAATCGTCTCCCCAAGATGAAACAGAAACTCTTAATATATCATCTATTTTTTCAATAGCAGATAGTCTAAATATGTTTGTGAAGTTATATTCCTCAGCCGTTTCATTTTCAAATAATATAATGCTAATATTATTTGGAATCTGATTAATAGTGGTATCAAACTCTTTACGAAAGCCAAATATCTGTTCCGGTTGATCTAATTCAAAATGTAGAATTGAATTATCTTTATATCCCTCTATTTTAATTCCTGACTTTTCAAGAATTAGATATTCCTTTTTCTTTATGTCTTGTATTATCATAATACTTAGTTATTAAACTTACTGAGATTGCGGTTTAATTATGCACAAAACAATGAATATAGTTACTAGTGACTATATCCCATTAACTCACTAAGATAACAAAACCTAATGGTGTAAAATTTGAATTTTTACACTTTAAAGAGACGTTAAGAAGAAATTTAGGGCGTAATCAGTCTACCTCATTGTAATTGCTACAAAAGGCTTTTAAAATTGAATAAAGCGTGAATAATAGGCTGTTCTTATTTAGATACGGGAACCGGCGACTAATAAAATCGACTATAGTTTTTGCGTCTACGTTCTTTAAAACTCGAAATATCAAAAACCAAAAAGAGTTCCAACGAGTTTGGGATTAATTGCTTGGCTTGGGCCCCAAAAGGCAATCTATAGTTTAGCCCCAATTCAAAAGTTTCCAAAATAATACTTGTGGCAAAGCCAATTTCAGAGAACGTGGCACTTTCCATAAAATTCAAGTGCTCGTTGACCCCTATACTAAAATTACCCAAAGTCACATCTTGATAAAAGTCAAGTCGGGTATTCGGGCCTTGCACCGATACGGCATTAAAAAGGTATAAATACGAGTATTCGGGCAATTTGGTCTGTCCGTATTTATTGATGTCCATTTCATAACCGAACTGCCCTGAAATCAACATGTTCAGATTTACATTATTCTCACTCTGTCGTGATGATATCTTAGGTTGGTTCAGATGTTTAAATGCCAACCCGAAAACCATATTCATGTCGTTATGGGCCATGACAGAAGCACCCATATCAAGGTATCCGATATTTTCCGAGGCCGTTATGGGGTCAATGGTATTTGCGCTGATCTGCCCCGTGAATATATTGATCTGGTCTTGAAACGTCAGGTTGTTGAAATCGTATTTATAATTGCTATATCCGGCAGTAATACCGGGGTAGATAATCCAGTCGTTCGACAATTCCAATTTATACATATAACTTAAGGCCGCCGAAGTATAATTAAAACCCGAATTGTTCAAATTGTTATTGAACAGATCCAACCCCAATTGAAAATTATACTCTTCAAAAGCCGTAGATCCAAAGGCGTATTTATGTTGCGATTGCTCTCCTTGATTCTGGCTTGCGAATTCGGCCAACACCCCAATTCTGGTCTTGTCTTTAAAGGCATGAAAACTGGGGTTTAACGATGCCGGGTTCTTACTGAGGTTATGCACAAACTTTTCTTGGGCATATGACCCTAGCGAAATAAGAACGAACAAAAGGGTGGTTATCAGTTTTGGTTTTATCATTATCGTAATATTGCGGCTTCGCCAGATTTGGTTATTTGGTTATTTTCTTTAGTGGTTCCGACAAACAGGTATCGGAACGATTTGTTTTTATACAGTTTTCCTGAACTGTAGGTACCATCCCAACCCCAATTAACGGGCATATCGTCGAAATCGTAGGCTACCTCGTAGACCAAAGCTCCCCACATATCGAAGACTTGAAAGGTAAAGGAAGCTATTCCTGTAAGTTCACCTTGGAAATAATCATTGATACCATCGGCATTAGCGGAGAAAACGTTAGGGAACATCACATCGTAACCATTGCCTATCTGTACTTCTTGCGTTACCGTTTTACTACAACCTTGTTCGTTGAACAAGGTAAGCGTCACAGGAAACAGGCCGGGATACGCATAATTATGGACAACCATCGTACCATCGGCATTTGGATCAACATTTACAACGGGGCTTCCATCGCCAAAATCCCACGATGCATGGCCTGCACCAAGTTCATTTGTGATATTAAACCGAATATCTTCTTTGGCCATCAGCAGGCCAGTGACCTCGAACTCGTCAGAGCTATAGTCAAATTCAGGGTCGGTTACACCCGAACTTATCGGCATGGTAAATCCGCATCCTTCATCATTGACAACATTGAGCGAGGCATCGGCCAACGGATTCGCAATTTGTATCGAATAGGTGTCCGTACCCGTTTTTACCGAAGGCATCAACGCATTGTCATAGTAAAAGCTTAAATCACCGCCTTGGCTATTAAAAACGGACACTGAAATACTGCCAGGGTTCCCTAAGCACAACGCATCATCTAAATACGGGCCATCGACCAAACTCAACGATTCCGTTTTGTTCAAGGTGATGATCTCTCTGTAATAATACGCAGGGTCGGCCTCTGTACAACCGTTTATCGTACTAGTGACCGTAAGTCGATAACGACCTTCTTCCAAATTGTCGAGCTGTGTAATATTCTGTCCCATAGGTGTGAATACCGGTGTGGGGTTACTTGTCGTACCTGCTTCCTCTTTTTCCCAAACAATAGTGTAAGGTCGAAGTCCACCACTTACAACTATAGCAATTGCACCATCATTTGTAGAACCACAACTTACGAGGTCGATTGTTTTATCTACCACAATAGGTTCGTAGGTTGTGTCGAAAGTGAATTCGATTAATTCCGAAGCACAGTTTTTACTGTCGGTAATGGTCAACGAATAAGTACCGGCTACTGCATCGAAAGCAGTAATATCTTGAGCCACAAAATTGTTAGGGCCCGTCCAGTCATAAATATAGTAGGCCTCATTATTGGCGTCTACAAAGGGAGTTCCGCCCACAACAAGATTTGTATCGAGAACAAATGCAAAATTAGTCTCACAGGCTGCGATGGTATGCGATTGTACGCCTGTGTAGGCAAGCGCATCATAACGTTCCATGACAAACGTTTGCACCACACACTGGTTTGTATCGGTTACGTCGATGACATGACTATCATTCGACAGTGCACTTATTGTAGTTTCAGCGCTCGTAAAGAGAACAGGAATTTCATTATCTACGGTATATTGATACGGTGGTGTACCTCCCTGAACGGAAAAAGTGAACGTTCTTCCCGTGTTGACATCGATACAACCGGGAGTTTCCGCTTGTACTTCTTGGGCAACAAATACTTCGGGAGCACTTACTACAAACGTTTGACGAACCGTACAAGGTGCAATGGGGTCGCTATTGGTATCTTTGATCACAACTTCATAAGAACCTGCCCCCAAATTTGTAAGATTGGTATTATTCGTTGTATAGCTTGTACCGTTTTTAAACCATGTGATTTGCAATTGGCTACTAGGATCCGAACTGATTTGAATACTGATTTCAGCATTGGTATCACCAGCACATTGTAACTGTTCGTTGGTCGTCTGCACATTACTGATCTCAAGCAATGCTTTAGAAGCCACATTTGCCGTATAAGTGGTGCTACAACCAATTTGATCGGTAACCAAAAGTACATACACGCCTGGAACAAGATTCGTTATATTCTCCGATGAATAGGTCGCATTGTTCGGTCCTGTCCAGCTAAAGCTATATGGAGGGAAACCACCTGTTACGGTCGTCGACCCAATATTCAAACTAATCGTACCATCATTTTGACCAAAGCAGGTCGCATTTTCGACCACTACGGAAGCTTCATCGAATTGTAAGCCTAAAGGCAAGGTTACAGATTCCGATTCTTCCAGACTACAGGTAGCCCCTTTTACACTTACGGTATAGGTAGCGCCACCTGTTAAATCGGTATAGGTAACATTCGGATTGTTTGAAGTTTGTACCAAAGTAGTGCCATTCGGTCTCGTAAGTGTATAGGTAAACGGAGCTATGCCACCTGTACTCGAGGCTGTAATAGCCGTGTTACAAGTATCCCCTATCGTAAGAACAAGTTCTTCAGGCTGCGAAACCAAGAACGGAGACGATGTTATACCGCAGAATTCATTATAAACGGTCAACAAATAAACGCCTGCCGTCAAATCGGAAATACTCAATGTAGAAGCACTAAAACCGGTATCACCGACTTTTGTCCACTCATAGGTATTGGCAACCCCGTTCGGTTGGGTTATGACATTGGATGCGCTAGCATTGGTAGCACTCCCTGTACTTACGTAGGCCGTAAATGGAATTCCCGTAACTTTTGCGGTCAAAATAATTTCGTTCGCATTGGTCGTTGCAATTACTTCACTAAGGTCAGCACCGGTCGCCGAGTTTATTTCTTGCGCAAGGGCAACAGCGACCTCATCATTGTTCTGCGGTTGATTTACGCCATTCAAAGTAACTTGATGCTCGTAAACAATACTGTTGATGATTAAACTATAGGTATTGTTGAGTTCCGGAACCCCAAAAAGAGAAACCGTATTGATTTGTGTTTGAGCAGTATTTCCACCCGTGATCCTTCCGTTTGGTATTACGATACTACCATCGTTTCCTCCAAAGCAACTGACATTTGTAATATCATTATCAATTATAGCATCGTTATCAATTATAGGATAAGGTATGACCGTCACCAATTTAGGCGATGTTTCGTCTGTACAAGGAACTCCTGAAAGGGTACTAGTCACTACTCTTTTGAAATACGTTGAAGTAGTGAGGGTCGTTGGTGGTGTGTAGTTCGGTTGTGTCGCACCCGGAACCATGGTATAGGTTTGATTGTCTGGGGAAGACCACCATTGATAGGTCAATACTCCTGCGCCAGTTGCGGATTCCAATTCTATAATGGCAAGGGGCTGGCTACCTTCACAGACCGACTGGTTATCGGTTATTTTACCAGCATATACCGCATTAAGTGCCACTTGAACCACATTTGATTCTACCACACAGGTCAGGCTGCCAAAAGATGTTCTACTGATTGTTCTTTTGTAGAAAGTTGTTTCCGTAGGAATCGGTGGCGTATAAGATGCCGTAGAAATATTGAGGTCGGTCCAAATAAGCCCATCAGGCGAAGCATACCAAGCATAGCTCTGATCTACAAAGGTACTGCCGCCTGATACGGTCAACGCCGCGGGTACCACACCTTCGCAAATGGTCTGGTTACTACTCAAAGTTCCGGGGACCAATTCGGCGGTCACCTCAACCACAACGGTATTACTATCTTCAGAACAAGCCAGGTTGTTCAGGTTGGAAAAGGTGGTTCTTTTAAAATAAGTTGTCGGAAAACTTCCGGCCTCGGGATCATAAGAACTATTCACAGCGCCATCAATAGTACTCCAGTTCGCATTATCTTCCGAGGAATACCATTGGTACCTTAAAACGCCTGATGCGGTTCCATTGACATTGTTGCCCAAAGTTGCGGGGTCGTCTCCAAAACATATCTGCTGATCGCCCGTAATCGAACCTCCACTGACATCATTAATAATAATTTCAATGGTATTGCTTAATTTTTCAGGACCACAAACACTCGCATCTACCGTTGCGATATATCCCCTACGATAAAATTTATTGGAAGTAAAAGCTACACCGGGAGAATAGGTGGGTCCCGTTGCACCGATAATTTCCGAAAAGGACACCCCATCATTCGAATCATACCACTTAAAATCGAGATAAGGAACTCCTTGGATCGTATTCGTATCACCAAGTGTCGGTGGAATCGTATTGGAGCAGATGGTTATATTACTACCTAGGGTATCTGCATTTGGTACCAAAACAACAACAGGGTTACTTTCGACGATACACGTCACACCCGATATATCGGTACTGTAGGTCGTTCTATGGTATGTCGTTGTTTGTGTTAGTCCGGCCGGGGGATCATAACTTGTTGCGTTTGCTCCGGCTATCAAAACGTTGTTGGCATACCATTCATAGGTCAAGGTCTGGCCGGTCGCAGCAGTTAATTCTTCTATTAAGCTTGGGTCGTCACCTTCACAAATTACCTCTTCATTCGTACCGTTTGTACCGTTTGCATTCGTAGTACCAATACTTCCGGGGGTAGCATTACCACCGTTGATAAGCTCAAGAACATTACTTGTTACACTACAGGAAACCCCATTTAAGGTAGATGTGGTAATTCTTTGGTAGTAGCTATCTTGGGTCACTTGAGGCGGGTCATAAGATACCGCATTAGCTCCGGGGATATCGGAAAATGTAATATTGTCATAGGAAACCTGCCATTGGTAGGTTACTGTTCCTGATGCAATTAACTGGAAATTGGTATCGAAAGGCTGAGGATTACCATCATTACATACGACAGTACTTCCCGTTGCTCCTGAAACGAAAGTTATTCTATGATTGACGGCATCATCAAATTTGTTCACATAAACAATAACAGGTTCTGTAGTAGCTTCACAAGTGGCGCTTAGCAACGTGGTTGTGGCCTTTCTCCTATAATAGGTTTCTAGATCACTCGAATTGCTAGGAGCATAAGTAGCTTGATCAGCTCCGGCTATATCAGACCAGGTGCTACCATCGGGGGAGCTCTCCCAGCTATAGCTGATTGTTCCGTTAGAAGTTGCATCGAGCGAACTCGTTAAAGCAGCCACATTATTGGAACCACAAACGGTTTGGGTCTGTGAAATTGTACCCTCTGTCAACGTAAGCAAGGTTACCAATGTAGGAAGACTCGTAGCTTCGCAAGTAGTGCCATTGTTTGTAAAGCTTACGTTTCTTTTGAAATAGGTCGAGGTAGTCAGGCCTGTTGAAAAACTTAAGGTTTCTCCGGTTTCGCCTGCTATTTCAGTATAATTCGCATCATCTGTTGATGATACCCATTGGAAATTTATGCCGACACCGGCAGGCGTTCCATTGACAACACTAATAGTGGCAGGAATTTCTTCTTCACACACCACCTGATCGGCAGACCCTTCTCCGCCAGCAATTGCTCCAGCAACGGTTATTGTAACTTCATTCGTATAATCGGAACAAACTTTCCCATTTAAGGTACTTGTGTCCAATCTTCTAAATACTGTAGAAGATGGGAGCGTGCCAGGCGTATATGTGGCGCCCGTGGCCGCTGCTATGGGAGTCCAGCTACCACCATTATCGGTAGAAGCTTCCCATGCATAGGTCAAGTTGCCAGCAGCAATTGTATTTCCTAAGTTTATAATAGTGCCCGGTGTTCCTCCCGAACAAATGTCTTGGTCGTTCCCAATGACACCGGTAGTAAGTGTGTTTACAAAAACAGTACTTTCCGTAGAGTTTTCAAAACAGACCTTGGCGTTGTCAGATACTACAGTTTGCCGTCTGTATACGGTAGTAACACCGGGGGCACTGGCAAAGTTAAAGGCGGCATCGGTCTCCCCACTAATATTGGTGAAGTTACCTGTCGTTTTTGACTGCCATTGATAGCTGATGTTCGGCCCTGCGGCTGTTCCGTTCGTAATGGTAATTGAGGCAGGAACTTCCCCTTCACAAATCGTTTGATTGGCGCTAGCATCACCTCCACTAATTTGATCGAGAACCGTGATTTCAATTTCATTGGTATATTCTGAACAGGTATAGCCGTTTAAAAGTATGTTGTCTTGTCTTCGAAATGTAGTTGATTGCGGTAAGGCAGCGGGTTGGTAATCTGCGTTAGTAGCACCTGAAATTGTGGCCCATGAAACCCCATCAAATTCTTCCCATTGATATGAAATTGTACCTGTTCCCGTAGCGTTGACATCAGATGTTAAGGCATTGGGCACTTCATTTGCACAAATTGTTTCCGTTCCTGAAATACTTCCAACGGCAAAATTAGTGAATGTTATAGTGGCTACAGTACTGATTCCCTCGCAACTGGCTCCTGAAACAGTCGTTACCCTTCTGAATTCTTCAATTCCGGGACTAAGATTGCCACTGGCATTATAGGTATTTTGAGTGGCTCCGCTAATATTTTCCCAAGTGCCAAGATTATTTTTTTGCCATTGATAGGTACCATTGTTCTCTCCGCTATTTACGCTTAATAATTGTAATTCGCCCAACTCGCAAATATTCTGATTTGTAGCCGTCCCCCCTAATACCGTTGAATTAACAATAATGGTGACCGCAGGAGTTTCCTCAAAACAACTGAAACCATTGATAACATTGGTAAATCTTCTTTTAAAAGATGTCGACTCTGTCAAAGGCGTAGGTTGATAAAAATTATCGGTCGCTCCGGCAATGAGGTCCCATGTTCCTGCGTCGTTTTTGTACCATTGATAAGAAGTTGTTCCCGTTGGTGCAACAGCCACATCTCCAGAGGCACTTAATTGCTGGGGCGTTTCGGTGGCACAGACATTTTGCCCGGTACCTTCGGTAATACTTCCTGGGTATATTTCATTTACGGTAACGGTGGCCGGCGAACTAATTTGGGTACATGATTCCCCATGTAGGTTAAATGTTGTTAACCGTCTATAGCTACTTACCCCATTAGGGAAAGTAGCTCTATCTACTACCAATATCTCTGAATTGGAATTTGCAATCGATGTCCATGTACCACTCAGATTTTCTTCCCATTCAAAGGTTCTACTTTGCGTAATATTGGAACCAACTACACTGATATTTTGAACATCGGAAATCGCACATACTTGTTGATCGACACCGGTGCCTCCTACAAGTGGATTAAAAGATATATTGGCGAGCACCTGATTATCGGTCAATGCATTGCTATTATTGGCGTTTCCATCTAGAACATATTTCAAACTTCCATCGGTCGTAGTTTCACCTGGAACAAGAAGTATCCGAACATTTTCTATGGTAACTACATCTAATGAGCCTTGGGCGTTTGCAGTTAGGGTTATTTCGAGTCGCGAGGGATTACCAGCATCTTGTGTTACAGTTGCAGCCGTAATATCGGTACCTGTTTCAGAAATTGCCGTGGCATTAATCTCAAAGTTTGTCGGTGCTTGAATATAAAATGTAAAAGTGCCTATTGAAAAATCTGTTGCCAAAGACTCGGTCAATGTTAGATTTCCAAGATTGAGTTCAGATTGTGGCAAGTCTGCACCACAGGTATCGAAATTCGAATTCTGCAGGTTAGTGGTGATTTGCGCCGTACCATACCAACTATGGAAACTAAACAACAAGAATAATAGCACTAGGTTTTTGGTTGATGTTATCATGATATTTGGTCCTTGTTTTAAAATCGTAGTGAACTAGCACTACTTTTACCATTTGTAGGAAAGAACTTATAACGACCTAGAAGTTCAATATATTGCAGGCTTTTCCAATATTCTTAACATCCTTTTTGATTTGATGTGAAACTACATTTTAACGTGGTCAATAGCGGCAATTGTTATTTGTTTGGGGTTATTTGCACTGTGAAACATTTCAGAACCAAACCCTCGGTTCTAAAAGCCGTTTTAATGTCGTTTTCGATTCCGTTAAATACTTTAAAAAGTATCGCCTCCAGAAAAATACCTGCACCTTAATCCATAGTCAACTTGCACTAAGAAACATCAGAAAAAAGGGGAAGAGTAATTGCCCTTATATAAAGTTTCATATTAACCTATGGTTATCCATTACCTATAAAAAGTTTTTTAATAAACATTGCTTAACCATACCTTAAAATCGGCTTTACCGAAACAATGCATTTTATTTATAACCTTTGAATATGCTGATATTCAGTACATGAAAATTGTTTCGGTTTCCTTTTCGTCCTTATCATTCAACTTGCCTATAGCCTATATGGGCACGACTTATTTGCCCTTAAAACTTAAGAGAACCAATACCCAGCCATACAAATGAAAAAAAGACCCGTTGACCTTGTCGTTATTTCCGATGTGCATTTAGGCACTTATGGTTGCCATGCGAAAGAATTATTGAATTATTTAAAGTCGATAAAACCAAAACAGGTCGTGCTGAATGGCGACATTATAGATATTTGGCAGTTTAGCAAACGATACTGGCCAAAATCACACATGAAAATAATCAAGTTATTGATGGATTGGGTGGCCAAAGGAACCGAAGTGCATTACATAACTGGTAACCATGACGAACTGTTACGAAAATTCGTCGGCTTTCAGATGGGGTCATTGAGCATTTCAAATAAAATTGTATTGCCCCTGGACGGTAAAAAGGCCTGGATGTTTCATGGTGATGTTTTCGATGTAACCATGCAGCATTCAAAGTGGATTGCCAAGCTTGGTGCCATGGGCTATGATTTTCTAATTCTTTTGAATCGAGCGGTCAACTTTATCAGTAAAAAAATGGGTAAAGGTCCTGTTTCGATGTCAAAACGAATTAAGAACGGAGTGAAATCGGCTATTAAATTCATTAGTGATTTTGAGCGGATAGCGGCAGACATTGCCATTGAAAAAGAGTTCGATTATGTGGTATGTGGACATATACACCAACCAGAGATAAAAAGTATCGTAACCGAAAAGGGAGCCGTAGTATATCTTAATTCAGGAGATTGGGTTGAAAACTTAACTGCTTTGGAATATCATAAAGGGCGATGGTCGCTATATCAATATGAACAAGATATTATAGCTAAAGCCCAAGATCAGGAAACTAAGGATTCTGTCGAAATACTTGAAAAAAACGAACTTTTTGAACGCCTAATCAAAGAATTCAATACAATTTCCAAGCCTACAAGTGAAAAAAAAGCCGTATAAATGAAAGTACTTTACGCCATACAAGGAACTGGTAATGGTCACCTGAGTAGAGCACGTGATGTGATTCCTGTATTACATAAAAATAAGGTAGACCTCGATATTCTCGTAAGTGGAACGCAGGCGGATATCAAAATTCCCTATCCCGTCAAATATCAACTAAATGGTTGGAGTTTTATTTTTGGTAAGAAGGGTGGTGTCGACATGTGGCGAACGTATGCAAAAACAAATTCTCTCAGACTTCAAAAGGAAATCAAAAGTATTCCTGTTTCCGATTATGATTTGGTTATAAACGATTTTGAACCTGTTTCGGCTTGGGCCTGTAAACAGAAAAACAAAGAATGTATCAGTCTTAGTCATCAGGCCGCCGTGTTATCGCCCAAAGCACCGGAACCAAAAAAAAATGATCGCTTGGGGAAATTTATTCTCCGCAAATATGCCCCCACGACAAAACAATATGGTTTGCACTTTAAAAATTATGATGAAAATATTTTCACTCCCATCATACGTCAAGACATTCGAAACATTACGCGTACAATCGGCAGTCATTATACCGTCTATTTACCCTCGTATAGTGATGAAAAAATTCTGAACTTTCTTTCCAAAATAAAAAATGTTGAATGGGAAGTTTTTTCGAAACACACCGAAAATGATTTTTTCTGGCGCAATATAGCCATTCGCAGAATCAACAATGAATCTTTTATCAAGAGCATGGCAGCAAGCAAAGGAGTACTGTGTGGCGCAGGCTTTGAGACACCCGCTGAGGCGCTGCACATGGGAAAAAAACTTATGGTCATACCAATGAAAAGTCAATATGAACAACAATGTAATGCCGCTGCCTTGAACGAAATGGGAGTGCCCGTAATAAAATCACTAAAAACCAAGCACCTAGACAAGGTAAAAAATTGGGTCGAAAGCAACAAAAAAATCGATGTATACTATCCTAATATTACTGAAAGTATAATTGATCGCTTGCTTCAAGAAGTGGTCATTGGCCAAACCTACTAACAGAGTTTATGACCAACGAAACAATTCCCCCACATTTTGAATTGCATACCAACGACTTCGAAAATGATTTTATTTGGGGAGTATCGACTGCCGCCTATCAAATTGAAGGGGGGCACACCATTCATGACAAAGGAGAATCGATATGGGATCGTTTCGTTTCCCAAAAAGGAAGCATCTTTCGAGAGCAGCATGGAGAGATAGCATGTGACTTTTACCATCGCTATGAATCTGATATTGAATTGATGAAGGCAATGAACATTCCCAACTTTAGATTTTCATTATCATGGTCTCGACTAATGCCTCAAGGGGATGGTGCATCGAGTCAAGCCGGTATTGATTTTTATAATAGGGTCATCGACTATTGCCTTAAATGCGGCATTACCCCATGGATCACCATCTATCATTGGGACCTGCCACAGAATTTGGAGGATAAAGGAGGTTGGACCAATAGGGATATAATCGGCTGGTTCGAGGGCTATGTCCGTCTTTGTGCAAGACATTTCGGCGATCGCGTAAAGCATTGGATGGTGCTGAACGAACCCATGGTGTTCACCGGAGCTGGCCATTTTTTGGGTGTTCATGCCCCGGGCCGCAAAGGGTTAAAAAATTTTCTCCCTGCAGTACATCATGCCGCCCTATGTCAAAGTGCCGGAGGCAGAATATTGCGTGTGGAAGTGACCGACGCAATCATTGGCACCACTTTCTCTTGTTCTCAAATAACACCTCGTACAAAGACGAAGAAGGATATACATGCGGCACGAAAAGCAGATGCTTTACTCAACCGCCTTTTTATCGAACCATCTTTGGGTTTAGGTTATCCAAAAGACATCAAAATTTTACAACGCATAGAAAAATTTCAAAGGCCGGAAGATGCAAAAGACCTTGTTTTCGATTTTGATTTTATAGGAATTCAAAACTACACTCGAGAAGTCGTAAGGCATAGCTATACTACTCCTTATCTACGGGCGAAAATCGTAAAGGCCACCAACCGAAACGTACAAACTACTTTGATGGATTGGGAAGTATATCCCCCTAGCATTTATGCCATGATCGCAAAGTTCAACACCTACAAAAATGTTAAAAAAATTATCATAACGGAAAATGGTAGCGCTTTTCAAGATTCAATCGTCGAAGGTAAAGTACACGACCCACAACGCTTAGCTTATCTTCAACATTATTTAAAAGAAGTGCATAGGGCCAAGAACGAAGGGTTTAAAATTTCAGGCTATTTTGCATGGACCTTCACCGATAATTTTGAATGGGCAGAAGGTTACCGCCCTAGATTCGGATTGGTGTATGTCGATTTTAAGAATCAAAAAAGGATTGTGAAATCATCAGGTAAATGGTATAGTGAATTCTTAAGGCCGTTGTTCGACCAAGCTTCAAACGAGAAAAAAGAAAAAACCGATGTCTCCACCGGTTTTGACTAAACCAATTCAAATGCTTCATCTAAAAAACGTCTTCTTTTCTAAAGGTCATTCAAAAATAACATGACAGCATTTTTTGAATGTAATTAAAGTTTAAGCAATTGATTAACTTTTAAATTGAACCATTCGGATAACGCAACCTCAAAATACTTTCGCTTAGAAAGCTATACCCCACTATTTTACAACAACCTCTAACGGACTATTAATTTTCTCTGCGAAATCGCCTAAATAATCTTCCCAAGCTTTTTTGGTTTCGAACTGTCCGCTTTTTTTCCATGAGAAACCTGCGTAGTATACCACCTTTTGATCAGCAACTTTTAAATGGGCGAAAAGGTTGCTCTCATCTGCTTTATCGGTCACATAATGTTCGTGACCAATCATAGTTCCTTTTGGAACTACAATTCCTGTCCCCAATTCTGAATCTTCATGCGGTTCCCAATAACTCAGCCAACTTTTTTCTTCATTAATAGCGACTTCCCCATCGTTCTCGTGCAGGGTCAAGCCCGCAGAAAGCGTATCGATACCATTGACTTTTATTTCGAACCTTGAAAGGTTGCTTCCATAATCCAATGAAATATGCTTTTCTTCCGAAATTTGATTTCCTGCAGCATCCCATGTAGCGTAGTTCAGTATAAAACTTGTACGAATAGGTCCATTGTAAAGGGTCTTCCAAGAAACATAGTTTCTAGAAGTGTAATAGGTGGTATCAACCTTAACGGCCGTACCTCCTACCCCTCGGCTAGGTCCTACATGAAAGTTATCAAGTCCCTCACCCGTATCTTTGTGGTAAGAACCATCAGTTTCCAATTCTTTTTTGTACCATTTATTGATAATAGGATAATCAACTCTTTTGAGCCAAGCATCGATACCACTTGACAGAGTACCCCCCTTAACCCCATCTTCTACCATTTTCTGGGCCGTTGGGCCATAAGTTCTAAATGCTACGCGGTCGTTTTCCCAAGCATAGTCATCCGTTCTTTCCGGCACAAATCTAGAATAACAACGATCTTCAATCTCTAAGGACATCGAATCGCGCTGTACAACTTTAAAGGTTTTTTCGGATAGCGCTTTTACCTCCGGTTGAAAAAGCAGTGCATCTAAAGTTCCATCGCTATCGGAATCAACAACTTGCACAACCAGCGATTTTTGAGTTTCGGCGTCTACAATGCCTAAAGCATCGAGATTTACCGTCTCGCCCATTAAATCTAAACTGTTCAAGTCTAATGACACCGTCTCAGCAGAACGGTCAATATTCAAAGTGTTCTTAACAAGAATTTGTTTGCTTTTTTCCGATTTCTCGGCACATCCAAAACATAACGAAAGAACAATTAAAGAAAGAAAAACCGGGTTCACACGCATAATTAATTTTCATTTGAAGGTTTACCGATGGTTGCCAAAATACCCCCATCTACATATAATATATGACCATTGACAAAATTACTCGCCTTAGAAGCAAGAAATACCGCAGCACCACCTAAATCATCTGGATCACCCCACTTTGCAGCCGGAGTTCGATTGACAATAAAATCGTTAAACGGATGTCCGTCGACCCGTATCGGTGCTGTTTGGGAAGTAGCAAAATAACCCGGGCCTATTCCGTTCACTTGAATATTGTGTTTGGCCCATTCGGTTGCCATATTCTGGGTCAACATTTTCAAACCGCCCTTTGCCGCAGCATAAGCTCCTACCGTATTACGGCCCAATTCGCTCATCATCGAACAGATATTGATAATCTTGCCTTTTTTTCTGGCAATCATACTTTTTACCACATGCTTTGAAACTATAAAAGGACTGACCAAATCAATATCAATGACCTGCTTAAAGTCGGCCACTTCCATTTCCTCAAGAGGCGTTCTCTTGATAATGCCGGCATTATTGATTAAAATATCGATGGCACCCACTTCGCTTTGAATCTTTTGTACGGCTTCGATTACCTCAGCCTCATCGGCAACATTGAATTTATAGCCAAAAGCCTTAATACCCTCTGACTCATAATATTTTACGGCATCGTCTATTTTTTGTTGTGACGAATTGCCGTTAACAATCAGGGTCGCACCAGCGTTACCCAATCCTTTTGCCATCGCCATACCGAGACCGTGCGTGCTACCTGTCACTAAAGCGATTTTGTCTGTCAAATCAAATAATGAATTATCCATAATCTATCTTAATTCGGTTATTTTAGCAACATCCATATCTGTATAATCGAGATTTTCTCCCGCCATTCCCCAGATAAACGTGTAATTTGAAGTTCCGGATCCACAGTGTATCGACCATGGCGGTGAAATCACAGCTTGGTGGTTATGCATCCAGATATGTCTAGTTTCATTTGGCTGCCCCATAAAATGGCATACCGCTTGTTCTTCAGGCACATCCATATAGAAATAAACCTCCATACGACGGTCATGTACATGTGCCGGCATGGTATTCCAGACACTACCCGTTTTCAGAGTTGTCATTCCCATTTGCAATTGACAGGTGGTAACAACACCACCAATAATCATTTGGTTTACGGTACGGTGGTTGGCAGTTTCCAGAGAACCCAATTCAAGTTTATTGGCATCTTCCAAACTAACTTTTTTGGTAGGATAAGTGGTATGGGCCGGGGCAGAATTCAAATAAAACTTGGCAGGTTTGGCTTCCGAATCACTTGTAAAAACTACTTCTTTTGCACCCATTCCGATGTATAGCGCATCTTTGTGGCCTAAGGTATATGAAGTGCCATCGACCATAACAGAACCGTTATCTCCCACATTGATTATACCCAATTCGCGACGTTCTAAAAAATACTCCGATTTTAGTGGATCAATACTTTCTAGGGTTAAGGGTTGCTTAGGCACCACTGATCCAGCGATATACCGATCATAATGGGAATAGGTAAGAACTACCTTTCCTTCTTGCATAAGATTGTCGATTAAAAATTCACCCCGTAACTGAGCCGTATCGTATTGTTTTACGGCTTCAGGACTGGAAGCGTATCTTGTTTCGTAAATAGTTGTCATTGCTTGTGTATGTTAATGAAATTAATAATAAGATATAATCGTAATTCGTCGACTCAAACCCGTATGAGCCCTCATCAATTCAAAAATGATGAATTTTCAAATGTACACAATTAATACAATCGATTGTATTAATTATCCTCAAAATCTTTAAATTTACAAAAATTAGGCAATGGAATCAACCGTTAAAAACTTCCGTTGATTTCCCCCCAATTGCAAAAAATCAGTTATGAAAAATGTGACCATTCATGAAATTGCCAAGGCCCTAAATATTAATAGCTCAACGGTCTCAAGAGCCCTGAACGATAGTGACCGGGTTACTTCAAAGACAAAACGTAAAGTTTTGGACAAAGCTAAAGAAATGGGCTACCAACGTAATATGTTAGCTTCCAATCTACGCCGAAAAAGAAGCAATACCATAGGTGTAGTCGTACCACGGATTTCAAGACATTTTTTTTCATCGACCATTGCAGGTATCGAAGAGACCGCCTATAAATTGGGGTTTAACGTTATTATCTGCCAGTCATTGGAAGAGCTTGAAAAAGAAGAGCTGATCATTGAAAATCTAATCGCCAATAGGGTCGATGGTATTCTCATTTCAGTTTCCATGGGTACCAAAAAAGGAATGCACTTGGCCAACTGCCTAAATAACAGAATTCCCGTAGTGTTCTTCGACAGACATTTGGAAGGATTTCCGGATATGGGCAAAGTCTTAATAGATGATCAACTGGGAGCCTATCGTGCGACCGAACACCTAATTCAAAAAGGATGTAAAAAAATAGGCCATTTCTCAGGTCCTAAAAGTCTTCAGATTTACAGAAATCGACTTGAAGGCTATAAGATGGCCCTAAAAAACTATCACATCCCCTATGATGAAAGTTATGTACTCACCTCCAAATTGATGAAAAAAGATGGTTTAGAGATGGCAAAAAAGATATTAGAAGCGCACAGTGATCTTGATGGCTTGTTCTGTGCCAACGACACCGCAGCTGTTGGTGCCTTTGATTATTTCAAAACCATCGACAAAAGAGTTCCAAAAGACATCGCTATTGTCGGCTTTAGCAACGAGCCTTTCTCGGCTCTTACCGAACCTTCATTAACGACCATCGATCAATCAGGAGAAGAAATCGGAAAGGCAGCCTGTAGCCTTTTGCTCGAAAACATTGCCAGTGGCAACACCCTAATAGCCAACGAAACGGTGATCCTAAACCCAAAACTTATAGAGCGTGGTTCAAGCCAAAGATAAGTTCATCACGATATTTTGAAAGTCGTGGGTAGAACTTTTGACCTTTGGGTATCACTTCTAATTTGGCTACCTTAATTCAGTATAATAAAAAGTGTGAAATAAAAATTATGAATTACCCAAAACGCGATGTTCCTGCAGGTTTACCAGAAAAATTCAGTGATATTAAGTTAGGTAAACCAATGAACTACGCCGCCGGCAAATTGGCGGTCGCAAAAACGCTTCAACATGGTTTTATGGAAATGGGCGTCGTCAAATCGTTTCGGGCTCTTTCCCGCATGAATCAAAATGATGGGTTCGACTGCCCCAGCTGTGCTTGGGGTGATCCTGAACGCCCATCAAAATTGGGAGAGTATTGCGAAAACGGTGCAAAAGCCTTGGCCGATGAGGCCACCAATTCACATATTGGAGCCACCTTTTTTAAAAACAATTCCGTAGAAGACCTCGCCCGTTTAACCGACTATGAACTCAACAAGTTCGGCAGAATTACCGAGCCTTTGGTACTTCGCCCAGGAAATATACATTATGAGTCTATTTCTTGGACCGAAGCTTTTGAACTTATGGCCGGTGAACTTCACAAACTTTCGAACCCCGATGAAGCCATATTCTACACCTCTGGGCGGTCTAGTAATGAAGCGGCTTTTTTATATGGCATGTTCGCACGCGCCTTCGGAACCAACAACATGCCCGACTGCTCGAACATGTGCCATGAGTCAAGTGGGGTAGCCCTCTCAGAAACTTTGGGAATAGGTAAAGGATCTGTAAAACTAGAAGATCTTTATGAAGCGGAAGTTATTATTGTGGCTGGACAAAACCCGGGTACAAATCACCCAAGAATGCTTTCGGCACTTGAAAAATGCAAAGAGAATGGGGGGCGTGTGATTAGCATAAACCCTTTAGAAGAATCAGGACTTGTACGCTTCAAAAATCCGCAGACCATTAAGGGCATGCTTGGCGCCGGGGAAGAGATTGCCGACATACATTTACCGGTTAGAATCAATCAAGACATTCCGCTGATAAAACTTATTACCAAGAAACTAGCGCTTTTAGATCAAAATTCGGGGCAGGTCTTCGATCATGCTTTCATTGAAAAATACACACAAGGTTATAGCAAATTAATGACCGATTTGGCAGCTTATGAAGAAACCGATTTATTGACCAAATGTGGCGTAGATGAGGCATTAATCAACCAAACTGTTAGCCTGTTATCCAAAAAATCAAAAATAATCGTTTGCTGGGCGATGGGATTGACTCAACATAAAAATGGTGTAGCCAATATCAGGGAATATATTAACCTAATTTTACTCAAAGGGGCACTCGGGAAGCCTGGCGCGGGCACCTGCCCTGTTCGAGGACATAGCAATGTACAAGGTGATCGGAGTGTGGGCATCATGCACTTTGTCGACAAGGGATTGAATCAGCGAATTGCGGAACATTTAGGGTTCAAGGCTCCTGAAAAAACAGGTTTTGATGTGGTAAAAGCCATGCAGGCCATGTATGACAGAAAGGCTAAAATATTTATGGCCCTTGGTGGAAATTTTTTAATGGCGGCGTCAGATACCGAATATACGGCAGAAGCACTAAGGCGTTGCAGTCTAACGGTTCAGGTGAGCACAAAATTAAACAGAAGCCATCTTGTAACTGGTGAAACCGCACTGATTTTGCCCACTTTTGGTCGCTCGGAAAAAGATGAGAAAGAAGGTAAATTGCGTTATATTACCGTCGAGAACAGTATGGGAAAGGTTAAAAAATCAAGAGGATTACTTAAACCTGCATCGCATACCATAATGAGCGAACCCGAAATCATTGCTAATTTGGCAAATGCCTATTTTAAAGGAGAGCACCCAGTAGATTGGATCGGCATGGGTGATGATTATTCACTGATACGTGATAAGATCGATAAGGTCGCCAAAGGTTTTGATAGCACCGAGGAACGTCTTAAGAATTCTGGATATTATTTGCCCAACAATGTAAGAAATCTTGACTTCAGCATGCTACCAGATGGTAAAGCCCAGTTAACGATAAACCATCTTCCAGAGCTTCATGTGAAAGACGATGAGTTTGTTTTAATGACAATTCGATCTCATGATCAGTTCAATACCACGATTTATGGTTTAGATGATCGCTACCGAGGCGTTTATAATGAAAGAAGGGTAGTTTTCATGAATCCTGAGGATATAAAAAAATTAGGCTTGAAAGAATTGGAGGTCGTAGACATGACCAGTCTTTACGACAACAAGCAAAGGACTGCAAAAAAATTCAAGATTGTTCCCTACACCATTCCCGTTGGGAATTTGGCGGCCTATTATCCTGAAACCAACGTACTGATACCCTACAACCACTTTGCTGACAAGAGCCATACCCCCATCAGCAAGTCGGTAATCGTAAAAATCAAAAAAATATGACGGTAAAAAGTGTATGAACCGATTGTACTTCGACAAAGTTTCACCAAGCAGGGCCAGGGTTATTTGTTCGCTAAAGGGTTAGGATAATTATCGGACTGATCTTCAATAGTTTCATCCAAGCAGGTAAAATCTTTTTCCAAAAGCAACGAAAGTTCTGCGCCCGAATCCGAAGGTATCGTATACTGAAACCCGACTTGGTCACTGCTGCCCCATCTTTCCCTTTCTTTTTCAGGAAGATATAACGTTATTGTATCTCCGTTAAAGTTGGCATCAAGATGATCCAACCCGGCTTTTGCCTTTAATTCATAAATAAAGGTCTTATTCCTGAACTGCGTTTTCTCCTCAAAATGACCCGTTTCGCAAAAAATCTTTACGTCTGTCTTAGTCAACCTATATCTAACAGCGTTTCCTTTTATTCTAATCTTCATCATCAAAAGTTTTATTGGGGCAAAATTCCTTGGCCCACTTTCTCATTTTCGTTTTCAGTTCTATAATTAATAGTGACGCGAGTTCCACTCCCAAGTATTGAATTTATAAACAAGCGTCCATTAATATAACCAATTCTTTCTTTCATAAAGAAGAGGCCCATCCCTCCCTCACTACTATTCTTAGGGCGCTTTTCCAAGGCTTCTGGATCAAACCCTTTTCCATCATCGTCTATAACCACACTTAAAATACCATCACTGTGATTTAAGGTCAAAAGAATATAATTGGCATCGGCATATTTTATGGCATTGTTTATGGCTTCTTGCACCACCCTATAAATATTGGTCTCGGCCAACGAATCAAACCGTAAATTTCGACGTGTTTTATTCTCGAACAAAATATTCTTTCCCGTCAATTTCGAAAGCTCCATCGTCATTTTATGCAGCGCAGGAACTATTCCATGATCACTAAGCTCTGGCGGGGTGAGATTAAAGGTCGCTGTTCGCACTCCCTTTATCAAATCAGAGGCAAGCTCTTTTAAGTATGCGATTTTCTCTGCAGTTTTATCCTTATTCTTAAGATTTATCGATTCGATATTAAACTTCAAAGCCGTCAACATTTGGCCGATACCATCATGAATATCTTTGGCAATACGCTTACGCTCTTCTTCTTGCCCTTCGACAATTTGACTGGCTTGCAATTGTTTTTGACGCATGATTTCATCATAGTTCTGTTTGGTAAGCTGTTCAATTTTTAATTGATTGTGCTTACGCTCGGTTATATCGGAACACAAGATTAAAATACTTTGCTCCAAGCTTGTTTGGTGCATCGGTATAATAGACATATCTAACCATAGTTCATGACCTTCTTCCGTCTTGATCTTTATTTCTTCGGCTCGAATGTTCTTTCGATTGCTTTTAAAAATCTCTTTCAAGTATTGCTGTTGGCCCTCATCACTGGTCAATATTTCAGATAAAGGTCGCGTTAAGTCTTGTTCATCGCAACCCAAAAGTTCCAAAAATTTCCTACTGATGAATACGACTTGACCGTCATTTTTGGCACTAGCAAACAATGCTGCATTGTCGATTACAAAATTGAGTTCTTGTAATTTTTGAAGTGACTTCTCCTTCTCTTGATATAACTTTTCTATTTTTTGAGAGTTTTCATCCGAGTTTTTTTGGCTATCCATCAAATTCTTGATAGTTTTTCTAATTTGAATGGAAAGGGGCCTGAAGATAAAACCGATTTCCAACAACAAGATCGTTAGGGAAAAAGCTAGCAAAAAATACTCTTTCTTCTTAAGGTTCTGGAGTTGATTTTTACTTCGCTCGTCATATTCATTAACGATACCGTCCATCATATTCAAGAAAATTCTTTCGTTCCCAAGAATCGAAGCCACCTTTGTCTCACGGATCTTTTCGACTCCTGAACTACTATCTTTCGAGTGTTGTAACAGCCAAGTTATATTATCTGCTATGGCCAGTTGATGTGGGCCTATTTTATGAAAGAGATCCAAAATTTCATCATTCCCCTCTTTTGGAAGGCCCGCTACCTCATCGCCAAACTGCAGGGCACGATGTGCCTTTTTCCAAGCCAATAAATCTTCATGTATTTCCGATATAATATGTTGTTGTTCCTCTGAATTACCACCAGCCTTAAGCAATAAAACTTCTTTGACTAATTTCTGGCTATAGGCCCGCTGCATTCCTGCAACATTGATAACACGCGAATCGTCTAATTGCAGATTCAAATGCCTTTGAATGAGTATCTGTGCGAAGATTATGGTTAAGGCGATGGCTGCCAGCGCAAGCAAATACCATTTTCTGACCCTTTTAAAAGTAGCCGCATCTAATGGCAGGGTATACTTGTTTTTGCTCATTGTACCAGATTGTGACTGTAAAGATAATCGATTAGCCTTGAAGGGCCTTGGCAACCAAGGCCTGAGTAGACTGAGACAAGGGCAATCGATGGGCTGCCGAATGCCCTTCTTCAGACATTTTACGCCATGTTTTCTGAAGAATATCTATCAATTTGACCTCTGTATATTTTTGTGCGAAACTATCGAAGTAATATTCAAGAAACACCAGGCAGATAACATCTTCCAAAGTCTGGGTCTCCTCATTTTTCTTTAGCTGTTTTTTCTCTAGTAAAAATGAGACTTGTGCAATGATATCTTGTTCATAACCTACCTTTTGAAGAATTTCGCTAGCCTTCTTAGCATGAAATTTTTTAAGATCCTGTCGCCATTTCAAATACCCGGTACGGTTCATCTCATATGATTCACGAGGAATTTCCCACCGACAAATATGTTGACAGCGAGCGGTAAGCTGCAATGCCTCGGAAGCATCAGGTGCAAATTCGTTTAGCTTATCGGTCATCCGCATGGCATACAATAGCTCTTTGGCGTATTCATTGCCCTGCCACTCCTCCACATTGGGATCTTGCTTATTTGCTTCATCAAAAAGCGTAAAGGCTTTTTGTAATTTTTCCGATGATGCCATAATATCTCTGGGTTTCTTCCAAAGCTATTCAGAAAACCCGATATACACAAAACCATTGTCTAATTTTACTGGATAAGTTTTAAGCGTGCTCAAATTACCGTTAAGGTGCTCCCCAGTTTTAAGAGACCATGTGTTCTTATGTAAGGGACACGCTATTTTGGGTTCACCATGATCTTCCCCGATCATACCACGTGACAACACCATTTCCATTTTATGTGGACAAAGATTTTGACAGGCGTACCAGGTACCTTCCCTTGTAAAGTTAAAAACAGCGATTTGTTTATCCTTATATTTTATGCAGGCCCCTCCATTTTTTGGGAATTTAAAAATCTCTGCGGCCTTGAACCATACCTTGATATCTTCCGGTTTTATTGCTTGTTGTATATTTAAACCTAATTCCATAGTTTTTTACTTTTTAAAGTTGATATAGCAAGTTACTTATACCTGTCTTTGTTCGACTAAGCCCATGCCTTGGGCATTTTCTGGTCTCGAAGTGACACAAATTCGATACTCTCATCTTCCTCTTCCGTATTTACGAAATGGGTATATCGCGATCGTATCTCAGGGTTTTCGACCGCCTCTTTCCATTCACATACATAGGTATCGACCAAATGCTGCATATCGGCATCCAATTGCTCGGCAATACCGAGACAATCATTGACGACCACATCTCTCACATAATCGATTCCTCCATCTAATTTTTCTAGCCATGCGGCCGTTCTGGTCAGCGGTGGCGCTGTTTGTATGTAATACATCAAAAATCGGTCTACGTATTTTGTAGCTGTGGCCTTATCAACTTTTTCGACCAACAACTGAGCATGTTTGGGGTTGGCCCCTCCATTACCACAGATATAAACGTTCCACCCCCCTTCAACGGCAATAAAACCGAAATCTTTACTTCTTGCTTCGGCACATTCTCGAATACAGCCAGAAACACCACCCTTTATTTTATGCGGAGAACGGATTCCCTTATACCTATTTTCAATATCAATAGCGAAAGTGACACTTTCGTCCATACCATAACGACACCAAGTAGAACCAACACAACTTTTGACTGTTCGAAGCGACTTTCCATAGGCTTGACCAGTCTCAAAACCTTCGTTGATCAATTCTTCCCAAATCAAGGGGAGCTCATGTAATTTGGCGCCAAACATATCAATACGCTGACCCCCTGTAATCTTGGTATATAGATCATATTTTTGGGCTATTCTCCCCATAGCCAAAAGCTGTTTCGGTGTAATCTCTCCCGCAGCGACCCGTGGCACTACCGAATAGGTGCCGTTTCTTTGAATATTGGCCAAATACCTGTCGTTGGTATCCTGTATTGTTTCTTGCCGGTTTGCGGTTTCATTATAAATACTTGCAAAGATTGCGGCGACCGCAGGTTTACAGATCTCACAACCGTGCCCTGTACCCACTTCATCGAGAAGATCATCATAATCTACAATATTTCTAAGCTTGACGATATCATAAAGTTCTTGTCTTGAATAGGCAAAATGTTCACAAATCGATTCTTTAACTACTTTCCCCAACGACTTTAAGGTTTCTTTTACCAAGTCTTCGACCATAGGCTTACAGCCGCCACAACCTGTTGTGGCCTTAGTCGCTTTGGCAATGGCCTTAACCGACTCGTTACCATCATCTTTTACCGAACAGCACAACTGGCCCTTCGTAACCGCTTCACAAGAACAAATAACAGCAGTATCGGGCAAATCCATAGCACTGCCAAAAGAAACTGCTTCACCTCCCCTACTTCCTAGAATAAGATTTTCAGGGTTTTTTGGCAAGGGCATCTCATTTAGATACATCTGCAGTAACATGTTGTAATCAGATGCATCACCAACCAATATCCCTCCCAACAATTTCTTACCATCGTGGGTAACATTTATCCTTTTATATAAACTTTCGGTTTTGTTTTCAAATATGATGGAATGTCCTTTTTCTGCAGGCATAAAAGGTGTTCCAAAACTGGCAACGTCAACCCCGATCAATTTCAGTTTAGTAGACATATCTATCTCCTCGGCCATTAAGGTGGCCTCATCTCCTAGAATCTGGTCAACCGCCACGCCGGCCATTTCATATCCCGGTGCCACCAAACCATATATCATTTTATTATACAATGCAATTTCACCAATAGCATAGATATCTGGATCGGAAGTCTGCATCTTATTATTGACCACGATGCCTCCTCGGGTTCCCATTTTTAATCCACAGCTTTTCCCGAGTTCATCCCTTGGTCGAATACCTGCCGAAATAATGAGCATATCAACATTAAGGATATCATCTTCGTTAAACTCCATTCCTATGATGTGACCATTGCCCAAGATTTGATTTGTCGCCTTACTGAGATGAATATTAATACCCATAGACTCCAATTTCACTTGCAAGACTTTACTGCTTCGTGTATCTAGCTGTCTTGGCATCAATTTAGGCGCGAACTCCACAACATGTGGCTCCATGCCCATATCCATTACGGCTTTTGCCGCTTCAAGCCCTAATAATCCTCCACCTAAGATTGCAGCTTTAGGCTTCTGAACTCTTTTCTTGATTTTATCGGCGTAGGCCAAAGTGTGCTCAAGGTCTTCGATAGTTCTATAAACAAACACTCCGTCTTTATCAACCCCATTAATTTGCGGTACAAACGCCGAAGATCCGGTCGCCAATACGAGATAATCATAACTGAATGTTTTTTCACTAAGTGTAGTTATCGTCTTTGAATTTCTGTGGATGTCGGTGACCCGCTCATTCGTGAACAAGGAAATATTGTTTTCTTCATACCACTCCCGAGGAGCCATAGCCAATCGTTCGGCATCATTGTTCTCAAAAAATTCGCTCAAGTGTACCCGGTCATAGGCTACCCGAGGCTCTTCCCCAAAAACAATCAGCTGAAACAATTCTTTGTCCGCTTGGGCCACAAATTTTTCGCAAAACTTATAACCTACCATTCCATTTCCAACAACAACAACAGTTTTCATACGTAGTGTGTTTTATAATTACCATACAAAACTAAGTATTTTTACGTATACATCTTGTGTTTTTATCAAAATAAATACGTAGTTTTGTTGAGGATTTAGCAAAAGTCCACCTTAAGCATTGAAAAAATGAAATCAAAACAAATTGCAAAAGTAACCTTGGTAGGGGCAGGGCCCGGAAGTGGAGATCTTATAACCTTAAGAGGATTCAAAGCACTTCAGGAAGCAGACGTTATACTATATGACGCCCTAATTAGTAAAGAACTACTAAATCAAATTGGAGGAGATGCACCTCAGATATACGTAGGAAAACGTTGCGGAAGACACGAATTCAATCAAGAGGACATCAATGCCCTAATTATTGAAAACGCTTACAGATACGGGCATGTAGTGCGATTAAAAGGCGGAGACCCTTTTGTATTCGGAAGAGCTTCCGAGGAAATTGAACATGTTGAGTCTTTCGGAATCCCTATAACCGTCGTTCCAGGTGTTTCCAGTGCCATTGCCGTTCCCGGTAGCCAAGGCATACCCGTTACCCAAAGAGGGATCAGCAGTAGTTTTTGGGTACTTACCGCAACTAAACGAGACGGCTCTTTTTCAAAAGATCTGGAATTGGCCGCCCAATCATCGGCCACTATCATAATTTTAATGGGCATACGTAAATTTGACCAGATAGTTAATATGGTCAAAAGACACCGAAACAAATTGACCCCCGTAGCCTTAATTCAAAATGGGACAATGGAAAATGAAATCTGTCATACGGCCACACTGGGTACCACCTCATCAATGAATAAAAAAATAGACCTAAATAGCCCCGGAATTATTGTTATTGGGGATGTTGTAGCCAACCATCCCTCCTTTTTTGCAGAAGAAGTTCAACGTGTTCTGCACTCCCATATGTAGGCTTTACTTACATAACGCGCCTGAATTCACCCTAAATAAGACCATTGTCCCTGTAATTATTTATGAATGACTAAATAAAACCTATCCAATATTCTCAATACGCGGGATTTTTTTCCTCATTTTAATCAGCTACGTAAAAATGCATCCAAAAAGAACCTTTAAAGCCCTTTGATTACGTAGTAGTACCCTATTATATTTAAATTTATACTCCTTACCGAGGGCTTCTGCCTACACGAGAAACTGAAAATTTAAAAATAGGAACATGAGCGAAACTAACGACTTATTCGAGAGAATTGGGGGCACCGATATTGTCAACGCAGCTGCCAAAATCTTTTACAGAAAGGTAATAACCGACAACAGCATGGAACATTTGTTCGCAGATTCGAATATAGAAACCCAACGTAAAAAACAAAAAGCCTTTGTGTCACATGTATTCGGAGTTCCAGAAAAAAAAATCAAGAACAAAAAATATGCCTTCAAACTTTTAAAGCTGACTGAAAATCATTTTAATCTTGTTACTGGATATTTAATTGATACACTTCGGGAATTAAACGTTCCTAAAGATTTAATAGACGAGGTGTTAATGATCGCCAATAACACTAATAAAGAGTTGTCGGCAGACTAAATGAAGTTCCCCATAGCCTTTAGATTGACATTTCAAATGCAATAACCAACTTGGCGCACCATCCTTTGAGCCCCCAATTAAGGCTCCTGCCCCCACTATAGATTTATCGCCGAATAATTTACGTATTGGCCTCCCTATTAAGTGACATTTTCAGTCCTTATCCGCCTCATTATCTATAAAAAATACGTACCTGCATTACTGCATTTCTATAATATCATAATTTCAACCTTCCCTTTTTTTCAATATCCCAATTTATTCCAACACTTTTTACAAGTCCAGCAAAAAGAGTATAAAATCATCAAAATTAAAACAATAAAATACGTACATATACTTAGTTATACGTATTTTTGTCTTGCAAATTATTTCGATAACCCATTAAATTTACGTAGTTATGAAAAAAGCAATCGCCACCAAAGCAACAAAATTAGAGCTCTTGAACTTTAAAAGTATGCCCATGCGCACTTTTTGGATAACCTCCATTGCGTTTTTCGTGTGCTTTTTCGCATGGTTTGGAATCGTTCCCTTTATGCCCGACGTAGTCAAAGATCTAGGGCTTACACCTACACAAAAGTGGAATTCTGTTATTCTAGCCGTTTCAGGAACTGTTTTCGCCCGTTTACTTATCGGTAAGCTATGTGATAAGTACGGCCCTCGATTATGCTATACCTATTTATTAGTAATCGGCGCCATTCCGGTTATTCTCCTGGGCTTCGTACAGACACCGCTTCAATTCTTGATATGTAGATTATTCATAGGTTTTATTGGGGCCTCATTTGTGATTACGCAATTTCATACTTCGATTATGTTTGCTCCGAATATAGTGGGCACGGCCAATGCCACATCTGCCGGTTGGGGCAACTTAGGTGGAGGTGCAAATAGACTGGGTATGCCATTGATTGCCGCAGCCGTAGTTAGTTTTGGGGTTGCCGATGAAATTGCATGGCGCTACTCCATGGTTATTGCCGGAATTATTTGTTTTACCATGGGTGTCGTATATTATTTCTTTACACAAGATACTCCCGAAGGAAATTTTAAAGAATTAAAAGAAGCGGGAAAAATGCCCCAACTGAAAAAGGATGAGGTTTCCTTTGCAAGTACCCTAAAAGATTACAGGGTGTGGATTTTATTCTTGGTTTATGCCGCCTGTTTCGGAATAGAACTTACAGTATATGGCACCATGGACGATTATTTGCAAAACCGCTTCGGCCTAGATCGTTCAACGGCCGGAAATCTCGTATTATCTTTTGCTTTAATGAATCTTTTTGCCAGAACCCTAGGCGGATATTTCGGCGATATGTTTGGAAAACTTCGGGGACTCCGCGGGCGGGTACTTTTCTTAGCCCTAATTCTTGCTACCGAGGGCATAATACTTTCCATATTTTCGACAACCACAAGTTTGGTAGTCGGTATGATTTTTTTAATCGCCTTTAGCCTTAGTGTTCAGATGGCCGAAGGGGCAACTTTCTCGGTTGTTCCTTTTATCAACCGTAAAGCCATTGGCTCAATTTCGGGAATTGTAGGTGCTGGCGGTAACGTTGGCGCATTTTTGGCCGCAATGTTGTTGAAATCGAAATCGGCGGTTGCCGAAAGTGCGGCTATTGCCGCAAATAGCACCTTAGGCGAAGAGGCTGTTAAGGCAGCTCAAACAACCGCGGCAGCAACCGCAGTATCAAGTGGCTACTTCGTCATCGGTGGATTTATCGTAGGGGCCGCATTACTTTCCTTGGCCATTAAGTTTGCCACAGCGGATGAGAAAACCGCACTCGAAGAAATCAAAGGTGATCTTGTCTTAAGTGGAGGAGATAAATAATCTTGGGCCCTTGAAACCAAAAAGATGCTTCCTCCGGGGCATTGCTTTAATCAAGAACATCTAAAAAATAAATGAGTTTTATAATAAAAAAAGGGGCATAAAATACGGTGCCCCTTTTTTAACATAAGCTTAAAATAAATAAAACCAGGCGGCACTTGCAAGTGTTGACATCACTTTAAAACAAACCTATGAAAATAAAAACCCTCGTACCCCTGCTGTTCGCGACAATTCAATTTGCCTCGGCCCAATTCACCTTAGACGGCGAATTTCGCCCTCGAACCGAATACCGTCATGGCTTCGGATCTCTAATTGCCGACAGTACCGATGCCGGCTACGCCCTTTCAACCAGATTAAGACTCAATGCAGGATATGCTGCAGATACCTATTCTTTTTATGTAAGCCTGCAAGACGTTATGGTCTGGGGTGAGAACAGGCAATTAAAGCCCGAGGACAGCAATAATTCATTTGCAATTTTTCAAGCTTGGGCCAATATCAATCTTGGCAGCAACTTTTCGACCAAAATTGGTAGGCAACAATTGGTTTACGACGATCAACGTATTTTCGGGGGTGTAGACTGGACGCAACAAGCGCGGAATCATGATGCCTTACTTTTGAAATATAAGAATACAAAATTTCAGGCAGATCTAGGCTTGGCATTTAATCAAGATTTCAATAATCCTGCAGGGTTTCAATCGGAAGGAACAACTTATGCAACTACTGGTTTTTTCTCGTATAAAACCATGCAATATCTCTACCTGAAACAAACATGGGCTGGTCTTTCAGGAAGTTTATTGTTACTTAACAATGGCTTTCAGAATTTTCAGACCAACGGCATCCTTGGGGATGGAACAAGCAACCTACAAACATTCGGCACCCATTGGGACTACAAAAAAGATAATTTCGGAATAGCCCTGAACGCATACTTACAAACCGGGGAACGGCAAAATAATGTCGATGTTGGCAGTGCCCATCTCCTAGGCCTTGACTTTAGTTACAAATTATCTGACAAAATAGGTCTGGGCATCGGAACAGAATTGATCAGTGGAAACAAAGCGGACACTGCCAGTAAAACGGAAGCCTTTTTTCCATTATATGGCACCAATCATAAATTCAATGGTCTTATGGATTATTTCTATGTAGGTAATCATGCCAATTCCGTGGGCCTATTCGATGTACATATAAATGCTAATTTCAAATTGGGCGAAAAGTCAAGTATCTTGGTTAATGTATTGAATTTCAGTGCTGAACAAGAATTATCAGATGGAAGCAAATCATTGGGCACCGAATTAGACCTCGTATTTTCACAAGCTTTTAATGGCTATGCCCTCAAGATTGGTTACTCCCAGTTATTTGCAAATGACGGAATGAATCTCCTGAAAGGCGTATCGGAAGATGCTGCCGCAAGTTCGCAAAATTGGGCATGGGCCATGCTGGTCATCAAACCAAAATTTTTAAACACTTCAAAGAAGTAATTTCAAAAACGATTGCTTCGTGAGAGCTATCATGACCATCATTTTTTTTGGTTGTGGTAGCTTTTTTTCATTCCTAAAGAACCAATGAAAAGGAAAACCTAAAGTAACGCATACACGATTGACCCGTAGAACAATTAAAATGGGACATTATCAGACTGCACCGTACGAATACGTAGTTTTTTATATATTTGCCAACTAAGAAATAATTATTTTGAGCAACGTAACAAGTATCGTATTAGCTGATGACCACTCGCTAGTCCGTGATGGTATTCGAGCCCTGCTCGAAGAAGAAGGAGATTTAAAAGTTGTTGGTGAAGTATCCAACGGCGAAGAGGCCATCTCCATGGTTTTGGATAAAAATCCCGATTTGCTTATTATAGATATTCGAATGCCCGTAATGAACGGCATCGATGCCGTTACCGAGTTAAAGACAAAGTCGCCTGCCACCAAATGTATTATTCTTTCGATGCACGATTCGGAAGAGTACATTTTAAAATCGGTAAGTGCCGGCGCTAGTGGCTATTTATTAAAGGATACCGGAAAAACAGAATTTCTAAAGGCCATACATACCGTGCGCCAAGGTGGTAAATATTTTAGTGGTGACATATCAAATGTTTTGGTCAACAACTTATTGCACTCGAAGAAAGTACAGGTAGAGAAGGTTCCCGAAGACAAGAATACAGAAACTCCTTTTGACCTGACCAGTAAAGAACTGCAAATATTGCAATTGGTTCTCTCAGGACTAACGAACAAACAGATTTCCGAAAAGCTACAAAAAAGTAAACGCACCATTGAAACACACCGATTTAATCTAATGCGTAAAATGGAAGTCAAAAATTTAATGGATCTTTCTAAAAAAGCCCAAGCATCGGGACTGGTCTAGTTAAAAAATACCTTACATATTCGCTATTGGTCTTTAAAAACCATTAAACGAGCGAGACTTAGTCACGAATGTTTCTTTGATATACCTTCTATTCCAAGAAGAATGTAATAAACTGGGCAATTCTAGCAACTAGTGAAAAAAACGTACACTTACTGAATGGTAGAAAAAGTAAACTCCCTATTCAAATAATACCCCATGTATTTCCAGTTTATACTACGGCTTACTAATTTAATAGCAGGAACTACACCAAAAAACATACTACATAGTATGTTTTTTAATACCTTTGTTGCATGGAACAGAAACTAAAGTCTGAACTTACCAAGCAGTTGATTCTCAACGAGTCATTTAAACTATTCTACGAAAATGGTTTTAAAACGACAAGTGTTGATAAAATAATGAAAACTACCAAGCTCACAAAAGGTGCATTCTATCATCATTACAAGAATAAAAAAGAACTAGGTATTGCCGTAATTAGTTTAAAATTGCAACAAAGATTGTATGAAGGAATGATGGCGCCTTTATATAATTCAGGCGATGCCTTGGCCATACTTGAAGCAACTTTTATAGACCGTTTGAAATCATTTTCAGTATATGAAAAAAAACACGGCTGCCCTATGAATAATTTGATAAATGAAATATCCGATTATGAAGTGGCCTATCAAATAGCATTGAAAAGAATAATTGAAGAGTGGAAGTCAGCATTGATATATCTGATAGATAGGGGAAAAGTCGAAAATACGATTGCCAAAAATATTTCCAGCAAAGCGGTGGCCATTTACCTTATAAGTGCTTTTGAAGGTATTCGTGGAATTCGTAAATTATATGATAATGATTTCATTCTTGATGAATACATATCTGGCCTTTCTTTATATTTAAATCAAATCAGAACATAATTTTTTAATCCAAAAACATACCATATAGTATGTTTAACAATGCCCTGTTTAGTATGACAATTTCAAAAAACAAAAGATGGGATTTTATCACAAAATCGACATAGGAGAAGCACTTGAAAACAGAAGTGAGCTATTGCCTTTATGGTTTACAACAATGCCGCAGTAACCATTGTATCTACGGCAGGAAGACGATATAACGGTCAGCATTATTGGTGCGGCCGCAGTCAACGTAAAAACAGTTAAAAATTGCGGGATACAAAACAGCATCTTTTATGAACTTCTCCAATAAAAGTGTCGAAACACCATTTAAAAATGTCGGATTAATCAATTTATTTGAAGAACGATTGAGTGTAGAACGTATAGTTCTTCAGTAGACCAGAACCTAAAATAAATCTTTTACCAATGGCCTTGGTATTAACATTTCTATCGATTAACCGATTAAAAAAATTAACTAATCCACTAAATAAAAGACGATATGACTTTACAAGATAAAGCAGTAATAGTAACAGGCTCATCAAAAGGCATTGGAAAAGAAATTGCCATTCAATTAGCTAAAAATGGCGCTAAAGTAATTGTAAACTATTCAAAAAGTAAAATTGAAGCAAAAGCCACTATTGACACTATTATTAATAATGGAGGAACTGCCTACGCTATTAAGGCTGATGTAAGCAAAAGGGAGGAAGTCACTCACTTGTTCGATAGCACCATAGAACGCTATGGAAAAATAGATGTTCTAATCAACAATGCTGGCATACTTGTCACCAAGTTGTTAAAGGACAATTCTCAAGAAGATTTCACACGGCAGTTTGAAATCAATGTTAGGGGTGTTTTCAACACACTACAGGAAGCACATAGTAAACTGGCCGACAATGGAAATATAGTTAATCTATCATCAAGTACCGTTAAATTAATGTTTCCCAATTACGCTCTTTATTCAGCATCTAAGGCAGCCGTTGAGCAAATGACCCGGGTGTTTTCGAAAGAAATTGGCAGGGGAATTTCAGTAAATGCTATTGCCCCTGGGGCGACCGAAACTGAAATGTTCTTGAATGGCAAATCTCAAGAATTTATTGATAGATTAAAAGCGATGAATGCCTTTAATCGACTTGCAAAACCGGAAGACATAGCAAAAGTTGTTATATTTTTAGCAAGCAATGATTCTAAATGGGTTTCCGGTCAAGTGATTGGTGCAAATGGTGCTTTGATTTAAATTGTTATAATCGGACCGTAGAAAAAATTGTCTCATTAAATTTTCAAATAAAACTATCTATGAATACACAAATTACTTATCTAATATTAAGAACGGGAGTCGGGGTAAGCATGTTCGGCCACGGATTGGTCCGTCTTCCCAAACTGCAGCTATTTAGTGATTGGATGCTCAAATCATTCGAAAAAGCAATGCTTCCCGAAATGCTTGTATTGCCCTTCAGCTATGTTTTGCCTATTACAGAGTTTGTCTTGGGCATATTACTTATCGCGGGGCTGTTCACCAGAATATCAGCTATTGTGGCATCGACCTTAATGATTATACTCATTTTTGGCACCACTTTAATTGAAAATTGGAGTGCACTCACACCTCAATTCGTACATCTAGCTCTTTTCGCCTACCTCATACAAAACAGCACCAACAATAGGTTTGCGGTCGACCATTTATTGAAAAAATAAAGGGTTTGCACCTATTTTATAGGTATCTTGAAATGTAAATTATTCTATTATCTTAAATATTCTCGCATCGGTTTTTTTATATTCTCGATCATTTTCCGAAAACTCTTTATGGCGGTTTCAGAACGAATCTATATCTTTAAGATTATGGTAAAGAATCCAAAGAAATATGGAGCATACTAGTTTATTCTTGCAACGCTTCATATATTCTGGAATTCGTGTAAAATGAAAACCGACCCAGTAAACATATCTAGAATCGTCAAAAAAAATACGGCCAAACCCAAAGGGAGTTTTTATACGGTCTGTTGGATCCAAGATGAGATAAAAGGTATAGAAATAGATAGAATTACCTATAAGAATGTTTCCAATGCGATTTTTTTCTAGACCCTAAAAATGAATGGAAGATTTTCAGTAAAGACACCAGTTTCAGCTCAGGGTACATTATGTATCTATCCAAAGAAATTTTAAATGAACCCATTTTAAGCAAGTTGCACATCAATGAAGTACGGCTTTTTAATTCTGGCCAGATTCCTAAGATAAATTTAAGTCCTGGTATTGCAAAAAGAACGCAATCTATCCTTGAAATGTTAGACGAGCTCATTGCATCTTCGCTCAATAATAGACATGATGCCATACTTTCCCTTTTAAATACATTTTTCGTGTATTGTGACGGACAGTGTAACGTAAAATCAATCATCACATCGAACAGCAATAAATCGAATATCGTTTACAAATTTAAAAAGTTGGTCGACAAAAACTTATCGGAATTGCATCAAGTAAACGATTATTCCCAGCTTTTAAATATTTCATCGAAATATCTCAATGAATGTGTTAAGGAAACACTTCACGTAAGTGCCAAAGACATTATAACCGAACAACTGCTCATGCGGTCTAGACATGCATTAAAGTTTTCTGGCAAAGCCATCAAGGAAATCAGTTTTGAGCTTGGTTTTTCCTCTCCCGATTATTTCAATTACTTCATCAAAAGCCATACAGGAAATACTCCTTCAGCTATTAGAAAGAGTTAATAGTTCTGAAAATCAATGTTTTTACCGTGGTTTTCACATAAATGGATAGCCATTCAGATAGTAACTTGCCTAAAAGTTATATTATGGACAGAAAAACATTCATCAAAACTACCAGCCTTGGGATAGGCCTGACAATTATTCCTACAGTTTCTTGCGCCAACCAAGCAATTTCCAATGAAACCACACAAGCAAACCCCAAAATCGTAGAAAATAGTGAAGGAAAGGTCTACAATGTTATCGGAGATATTCAAACACATAAGCTGGTTGGGAGCGATACAGGCAACCAGATAGTAGAATGGGTAGACGATGTTGAACCCGGTGTGGGAATCCCGCCGCATATCCATACCAAAGAAGATGAAATATTTCGGGTAATCAAGGGGCAAGTTGAAATTTTAATAGGCTCTCAAACAATCGTTCTCGAAGAAGGAGATATAGCATTTGCACCTAAAAACATCGCTCACTCATGGAAAGTAGTTGGAACGGAGAAAGCAAAAATGATAACCAGTGCATTTCCAGCAGGCATCGAATATATGTTCGCCGAATTAAGCGATTTACCCCCAGGGCCACCAAATTTTGAAAAAGTGGCGGAAATATGTGGAAGACATGGTATAAGGTTTGTGTAAATCAAAAAATCGCTCAAGGGTATCTAATCGATACATCAACTCATAAAAATTAATAATTTGACCGTTCAGTAGAGCGGTTTTTTTGCTGACAAGTTTCCGTAAAAATCTCAAATTTCGAGCTCGGCAGACACTTGATAGTCGCCCACTTTCTTCTAAAAAACAGAAAATGTTTTATTTTTCAAAAGTTCTTGCAGTCCTCAGACCGTCTGATCGGTTCTTACTTTAGTGCCCTGAATTTAGGCGGTATTACCCACCTTCTAGTTTAGCAACAGCCATTTTCTCAAACCCCAAAATTGTCATATTAATAATATTCTACCCTCACAATTACCGATTAAAAACTACGTATTTATACTTAATTACGTATTTTTGTATATCGAATCGTTGGTAGACTCTTGAATATAGAACCTCATGCTAAAAAAAAACGTACATAAGACCATCTGCTCCTACTGTGGTGTCGGCTGTGGCATCTTGGTAGACCAAGATGCCAAAGGAAATATTAGTGTTGAAGGCGACCCTGATTATCCAGTAAATAAAGGAATGCTTTGTTCGAAAGGAAAAAACCTAAACTACGTAGCCCAAGATATAAGCGATCGAATTCTTTACCCCGAAATGCGGTGGAGCAGAAACCATCCGATGGAACGCATTAGCTGGGATACGGCATTTGATAGAGCTGTTTCTGTCTTTAAGAGTATCATAGAAAAACACGGGCCCGACAGTGTCGGTTTTTACGTTTCCGGACAATGTCTCACTGAAGAGTATTATTTAGTAAATAAGCTAACGAAAGGCTTTATAGGCACTAATAATATTGATACCAACTCTAGGCTCTGTATGAGTTCTGCGGTTGTAGGGTATAAAAAATTGGTGGGAGAAGATTCGGTACCCATCTCATATGATGACATAGAACTTTCCGATTGCTTTTTGATTGCGGGAGCTAATCCTGCATGGTGCCACCCGATACTTTTTAGAAGAATTGAAAAACACAAAGAAGAAAACCCGAACGTAAAAATTATTGTGGTAGACCCACGAAAAACACAGACCTGCGCATCGGCCGATTTACATTTACAGATATTACCGGGCACCGATGTGATTTTATTCAATGCCATTGCACGCTGGTTGATCGAGAAGAAAAAAATAGACAAAAGCTTTATTAAAAAGCATACGGTAAATTTCGAAGCATGCAAAGAAAGTGCTTTTCAGCTCTCACTGCGGAAAGCTGCCGATCTTTGCGGAATCGATGTAGAGGATATTCGCAAAGCGGCCCAGTATATCGGCAATGCCAAGGCTTTTATCAGTATGTGGACGATGGGGCTCAATCAAAGTGTCATTGGAGTTTCCAAGAATGTGGCCCTGATGAACCTTTCATTACTTACTGGACAAATAGGAAAGCCCGGCGCAGGCCCCTTCTCCCTTACCGGGCAACCTAATGCCATGGGAGGCCGGGAGGTAGGCGGCATGGCGAACCTCTTAGCGGCACACCGAGAATTGAGCAATCCGAAGCATCGCCAAGAAGTAAGCCAGTTCTGGGGTGGAAAAGAAATACAATCAGAGCCAGGGTATACTGCTACCGAGATGTTCGATGCCCTCGAAAGTGGAAAAATGAAAGCGGTTTGGATTATCTGTACCAACCCTGCCGTAAGCATGCCTAACGTGCATAAAGTAGAAAGAGCCCTGAAAAACGCTAATTTCGTGGTAGTTCAAGACATTTCCCATAATTCGGAAACCACGAAATTTGCCGATTTACTTTTACCGGCTGCAGCCTGGTTGGAAAAAGAAGGTACAATGACCAATTCGGAACGTCGCATTAGTTACCTCCCCAAAGCTATTGACGCTCCCGGAGAAGCTATGCCCGACGCCGAAATTTTATGGCGGTTCGCACAAAAAATGGGCTATTCAGGTTTTGATTATCAAAATGCATCCGAGGTATACGACGAACATTGTCTGTTGACAAAGGGCACGGAAATCGATATTTCCGGTTTATCGTACGAGCGATTGAAAAACGAGGGCAGTTTTCAGTGGCCCGTACCACACCCCTCCCATAAAGGAACACCTAGATTGTTTACCGACGGCCGCTTTTTTACAAACGACGGCAAATCACACTTCAATGCTCCTCAAAAAATATATAATAGTTCTGAAACGACTACTAACGAATATCCCTTAATACTGAATACGGGCAGGGTACGTGACCAATGGCACACGCGAACTAAAACGGGAAAAGTAAAACGATTGCTGACCCATATTCCAGAACCGTACCTCGAAATGAACAAAGTAGATGCCTATCTTCGTAAACTCAAAAATGGCGATATTGCCGTCGTAAAGAGTAGAAGGGGCCAAGTACAGGTCAAGGTCAAGGTGAATTTTGACATTCGTGAGGGTGTGGTCTTCTTGCCAATGCACTGGGGAAAACTACTCAACAATGATTTTGGAAGAGCCAATAACATCACCAACGACCTTGTAGACCCCGTTTCAAAAGAACCCGACTTTAAGTATTGCGCTGTTGCTGTCGAGAAATACATAAAACCAAAGCAGAAAATTTTGATAATCGGTGCCGGTGCCGCCGCTTATCGGTTTATACAAACGTATCGGGAGAAAAATGAAATTGATGAACTGCATGTATTTTCAAGAGAAGACGACCCCTTCTATAATCGCGTGCTATTACCCGAATACATCAGCGAAGAGCTTTCTTGGAAAGCCCTTGAAAAACTCAAAAAAGGAGAACTTGAAAAACTCAAAGTACATCTTCATGCAGGCGTAGGAGTAGCTAAAGTCGAGGCAAAAACCAAAACGATTATCGATGACCTCAATATAGAACACTCTTACGATATATTGATCATGGCAACAGGAAGCCGAGCCTTTGTACCCAGTGATGTGCAAATAAAAATGCCAGGACGCTTCACTATGCGTGAACGTGGCGATGCCGACAAACTTCGTACATACTTGCAAGAAACCGGACTTCCTGAATCAGAACAGCACGTGGTTGTTGTCGGAGGGGGGCTATTAGGGCTTGAGCTGGCGGCCGCACTCAAAAGGAAGAATGTCAACATTAGTATTATTCAACGGGCTCCTCGCCTAATGGAGCGACAATTAGATAGCATAGCCAGTAGATTATTGGCCGAAGACGTAGCCGAAAGAGGCATAAAAACCTATTTCGACAATGAGGTTAGCACCGTGTTTGAAGAAAAAGGCATAAAAAACTCCTTGACCGTTACCTTAAAAACAGGTAGAACCATTAAATGTAATGCCATCGTTTTTGCCATTGGTACACGTCCAAACATTGAACTTGCAAAACAAGCCAACCTAAAAACAGGCAGAGGGGTTCAGGTCAATGAATATTTACAAAGTAGTGAACCCAATATTTTTGCACTTGGTGAAATCGCAGAGTTCAAAAATGGTCTTTTCGGAATAACCTCTGCCGCCGAACAACAGGCCGATATCGCAGCAAAATATATTATGGGTGATTTCGGAAGTATCTATAACGGTTCGGTTCTTATGAATATCCTAAAATTTGAAAACCTTGACCTCTGCAGTCTAGGCATGGTAAACGCTCCGGTTAACGATACCAGCTATGAAGAAATCATTTTTATGGATGTCAGTAAACGATATTATAAAAAGTGTATCGTAAAAGACGATACACTTCTTGGTGCTATATTGATGGGAGATAAGAATGAATTTGCCGAATTCAAAAGACTTATCGAGGAAGAAATCGAACTCTCGGAAAAGCGAAATGAACTTTTACGCGGTAACGCTAGTTCGGTACCCATGAAAGGAAAACTGGTCTGCTCATGCAGTCAAGTGGGTGAGGGCAATATCATCGATACCATTCGCAATGGATGCGGAGAGTTTGCCAAGCTTTGTTCAGAAACCGGAGCTGGTCTCGGCTGCGGAAGTTGCAAACCAGAAATACAGGAAATACTCAACCAGCAGTTACAGACCGCTACCTCTTAACAAAAAGGCTATGAATGATGATTTACACCGCATATTGATCAAAGGAGGGGTAACCTCCCCCGGAGAGCTGAAAGATATCATTGCCATGTTGGAAGCAGGCGGACTGAAAGAAGTATTCTTCGGATCAAGACAAGATTTATTATTTCCCCTACAGAACGCTGCTGAAGAACAGTTAGAGAAAATATCAAAGTTCAATACCGATATTGTTTCTGAGCGCAGCTACCAAAATATTGTTTCCTCTTACGTGTCAGCCGATATCTTTGACATGACGCACTGGCTCAAAGGCTCTACCTATCTCTATATACTGGAAGGTTTTGACTTTCTTCCAAAATTAAAAATAAATATTACTGACCCAAAACAGCGACTCGTCCCCGTATTTAATGGCAATCTCAATTTTATCGCTTCTGAAAATGAAGATTACTGGTACTTGAACATCAAACTGCCTGATTGGAAAGAATCGGCCTTCTACCCTGTACTCGTCTACAGCTGGGACATCACTATTCTGGCCAAGGCCATTGAAGACATTTATGAAGATGTAGCCAACGTGGAAGAACTATTTTTTATTCTCAACAAAAAACTAGACACAAACAACAGAACAATAGAAAAGGAATTGGAAATTCCTTATTTGAAATTTCCATACTACGAAGGCATGAACCGTATGGGCCTCGACCAATACTGGCTGGGCCTCTACTGGCGAAATAATCGATACGACCTCGATTTTTTAAAGGAACTATGTGGATTTTGCTTAGACAATAGTATCGGAAAAATATGCATCACGCCTTGGAAATCATTTGTAATAAAAGGCATCAAAAGTGGTTCGCGCCCAGAACTTGAACGTTTTCTAGGTCAAAAAGGAATTAATATACGTCATTCACAATTAGAAATGAACTGGCATTTACCAGTTGATGACAATGAAGCAATGGAGCTAAAAAACTTCTTGGTCCGTAGTTTTGATCAAAATGATATTAGCACCTACGGACTCACATTTGGTATTAGCAATGAGTCTGGAAAAAGAACGCATTTTTCGTCAGTAATTATCGAAAAAAATACACTGCCTACTATTGTCAAAGATTTTGACGTGCGACCGACCTATAACGTACTTCATTTTAAAAATTTCGACCCCAATACGCAAATATACAAGGCCTATGCTCAAGATGTCGATAAAATAGAGTTGCCCGGGTTACTAATGGAGCTAAGCAAATATTACTTCGAACAGCTGGGCAAAACTGAAAAGAAAATAGAACCGACCAAGAAAAAAGTAGTTGCAACCACGCGTGAAATACATCAATGTGAAGCTTGTTTTACGGTTTACGATGCGACATATGGAGATGCCAAGGCCAACATCTCAATTGGTACACTTTTCGACGCGCTTCCGGCAACCTATGAATGCCCGGTTTGCGAAGCCCCGAAATCTAGCTTTGTAAAAACCGAAATATCGATCAGCGAAGTCAAACAACCTCGGCAACGGTAAAAGTGCTACCTCCAATAAATATAAAATCAGTTTTTGAAGTATTTCGAAGTGCCTCGGAGTATGCTACTTTCACCGAAGGATAGCTTTCTCCCTTCAATCCGAAATCGGCGCCTTTATTCTTTAGCGTCTCGACATCCAAACCTCTAGAGACATTTGGTGAGCAGAAATAATAGATTGCCTTTTGAGGAAATAAAGGCAGTATACTGTTCAAGTCTTTCTCCTTGACAAAACCAAGCACAATGTGGAGGGTATCGAATTTCTGGCGGGTCACCTGCTCTAACACCATAGAAAGTCCTTCACTATTGTGTGCCGTATCACAAACCACAGTAGGCGACTTCTTCAGTACTTGCCACCGTCCCATTAATCCAGTGTTTGCAGTCACCTTTGAAAGTCCCTCTTTAATATTTTTTTCAGAAATTTTAAAGCCCTTTAATTCCCGAATAGTAGCCACAACTCCTTTTACATTCTTTGCTTGATAGCTCCCCAGAAGGGCGGTTTTATAAACATCTTGTACAAACTTATCAGCGAAAACAATGCTGCTATTCCGTTGTTGGGCTATCATTTTAAAGGTATCGGTAATTTCGGGTTGAGATTCGCTAATTACCACTGGAACACCTTCTTTTATAATACCTGCTTTTTCAACAGCTATTTTAACCAAGGTATCTCCCAACATATCAACATGATCCATTCCGATATTCGTAATCAAAGAAACCTCGGGGGTAATAATATTGGTAGAATCCAATCTACCGCCCAAACCTACTTCTATAATGGCCACATCTACATGCTCTTCGGCAAAATAAGCAAATGCCATGCCTACGCTCATTTCAAAAAACGATAAATTGAATGTTTCAAAGAAGGAACGGTTGATTTCGACAAAATCAACTACAAATTTTTTAGAAACTTGTTTGCCATTGATTCTTATACGTTCCCTAAAATCCTTTAAATGAGGGGAGGTGTAGAGTCCGACCCTATAACCGGCCTCTTGTAGTATGGAGGCAAGCATATGACTGCTAGAACCTTTTCCATTGGTTCCGGCAACATGTATACTCTTGAATTTTTTCTCAGGATGATTTAAATGGGCCGAAAATGCCAAGATGTTATCCAGCTTTCCTGTAAAGGCCATCTTTCCACTTCGCTGGTACATCGGAAGTTGAGCGAACATCCAATCTACGGTTTGTTTGTAGGTCACTCTCCCAATTTAAAATTGACAACTACAAACCCGACTTGTTGACTTGGCGCATTGGAATCTAAATTCCATTTGTGCTTAAAAGCCGTTTTTTTGGCGGGATCTAATAGACACGGATCGTTATTGGTCGTACCCTTTACTCCAGGAGTAGCACTAATTACGTTACCATTTCTATCGACCACAATCTTTACGACTACCCTACCCTCTTGGTTACAATCTTGCTTTACTTGGCCTTTACTAACCAGGGATCTACCATTAAGACCGTAACCACCAGTTCCACTACCAGATCCAGGGCTACCGTAATAACTGGTAGCATAGGGGTCACCGTCAGGTTGGCCCTTGTCCCCCGTTCTATTGTCGTCACCCTCTGAACCTGTGGCCGTACCATCAGATTTATTCAGACCTCCCATCAACGCATCCAATTTTTTCTTTTTGGCTTCTTGTTCTTTACGGGCCTTCTCCGCGGCATCCTTTTTCTGTTGTGCTATTTTAGCTGCCTCAGCCTTTGCTTTTTTCTCGGCGTCTTCGGCCCTTTTCTTAGCTGCTTTCTCCGCTGCTTCAGCCTTTCGCTTCGCCTCTTCAGCTTTTTTAATTTTGATAGATTCTTCGTTCTCTTGTGTCAGTATCTTTTCAGCAGGCGCTTCTTCCGCTACAGTTTCTTCTGGAACATCTTCGGCCATTTCCTCAACTTCCTCTACGACCTCTTCTTGTTTACTGGGTTCGACGGGGGGCGTCTCCAAGGGTTCTGATCGTATTTTTTCTTTAGGTTGTTTGTTACCGCTGCCAAAATCCATTGTGCCAAAATTCACAGAAATTCCGTTCTCATCCGGTGGGTCCATATAGGTCAAACCTATATAAAAAAGCAAAAGCAGCAAGGCACTTAACAGCGCCGTGGTAAGTGTAAAGGATTTTTTCTTGTGTCTCGTATCTAAGAATGACATTACCTCAATTGAATTTAAAATATCGTTGAATAATATCGTTGATCAAATCAAACAACTACTAAATCTCGACAACTTAGCAACGGTTGTTATTTCTTGGAAGAATTACACCCTACGTGTCTTTATGATTCTCAAACGCACCAGTTTCAATTGGGGCGCACTGCCAAGATAACCTTATAATTGTTTCTATTGGCAATATCCATAACGTGAACCGCCTCTTTAATGGCTACACTTTCTTCGGTTCTTAAAATAATGGTAGGCTTTTCTTGCCCCTCTAGTGCCTTCTTTAATTCAATTTCAATATATTCACCGTTAATTCTTTCATTATTCACAAAATACTGTAAATTCTTGTCGATACTTACAGAAACATTTTGAGTATTAGTCGATTTCCCCTTAGCCTTTGGCAACAAAAGGTCCAATGCATTGGGAGAGTTGGCTGTAAGCATAAAGAAAATCAAGAGCAGAAATACAATATCTGTCATTGAAGACATGCTAAAGTCTGGACTTACCTTATTTCTTCCTTTCAGTTTCATATACCTATAACGGTTCGTTCAACAAATCAAGAAACTCTACAGCATTCGCCTCCATTTTATGTACCACTTTATCGGTTCTGTTCACCAAGTGATTGTATCCTATGTACGCAATAATACCGACTATAAGCCCTGCAACGGTAGTTGTCATCGCTGTATAAATTCCCGAGGCCAAAGACCCCATTTCGGCTTGACCTCCACTGCTGGCCATCTCATGGAATGCCAAAATCATACCAATAACGGTTCCTAAAAAACCAATCATTGGTGCGGCACCCGCCACCGTAGCCAAGACACTGACATTTTTTTCCAATTTATACACCTCTAGCGTTCCTGCGTTTTCGATTGCCGTATTAATATCGTCTAAAGGCTTTCCTATTCGAGAAACCCCTTTTTCAGTCAATCTTGCCACAGGGGAATCTGTTTGGGCACAAAGAAGTTTTGCGGCCTCTAATTTGCCATTGGTCACATGATCGCGAATCTGATTCATAAAATTACTATCAATCTTTGAAGCCGCCTTGATGGCAAAAATGCGCTCAAAGTATATATAGAGGGCAACGAATAACATTATAAAAAGTACAGAGATAATAAGAACACTTCCTGTACCCCCATTAATAATAAGATCAATTACCGAAAGGGTCTTTTCTTCCGATACAACTTCCCCCACAGCAGGGTCTTGAATCAATAGCATAGTATTCTGGGTTATTAATTTGCCATTATAACGGCATTTTGTCGATTAAATTATGCGTTGAGAATTAAATTTCGAATTAAAATAAAAGTTACCGCTCCTGAAATAAATCCTACGAACGCCAACCAGGCTATTTTCTTCAAATACCAGAAGAAATCGATTTTCTCCATACCCATAGCAACAACACCCGCCGCAGAGCCAATAATCAACATACTACCTCCCGTACCAGCGGAATACGCTATAAAATGCCAAACAGGGTCATCGATAGGCACCGAGAACATTCCCATACTTGCTGCCACCAAGGGTACGTTATCAATAACGGCCGAACCAACGCCCAAAAATAAGACTACCAAATCGGAAACATGTTCCCCTATGGATTCGGTACCCAACATCGGCATCGTTTTATCTAAACTCTCGGCAAAATGAAAGAGCATACCCAATGACTCCAAGGCCGCTACGGCCAGCAAAATACCTAGGAAAAACAATATACTCGGCATCTCGATTTTTGACAGGGAGTGATGTACCGGACTATGGTGACCAACCGAATCACTCTCTCCAGCTACGTCTACAGGGTCTGAAATGGTAAACTTAGAACTGCTATAAATTTCAGCAAAAGTGGCTACTACGGCCAACGACAGCATCATACCAACATAAGGAGGCAAATGTGTTATTGTTTTAAAAAATGGAACAAATACAATCGCTCCCAAGCCCAAGTACAACATCGTCGAACCGAATTTTGATTTGGGACCATCGTTTATGTCTTCTACCGAAGCTTCGATATTACCCTTAAAGGCCTTGTACCTGCTAGCAAACAATACAGGAACCACCATGCAAACAATTGAAGGTACCAAGACATGCTCTATCAATTGAGCGGCAGATACTTTATTTCCGATCCACAGCATGGTTGTCGTTACATCACCTATCGGAGACCATGCCCCGCCGGCATTTGCAGCAATAATAACCATACCCGCAAACCACAATCGCGTATTTCTATCGATAATCACTTTTTGGAGTATCGTAACCAATACGATAGTTGCCGTAAGGTTATCGATGATGGCAGAAAGTATAAAAGCCAAAATGGAAAACAGCCAAAGCAATTTACGCTTGCTTTTGGTTTTTATATAGCCCTTGATCGTTGCAAAACCATCAAAATAATCGATGATTTCCACAATGGTCATGGCCCCCAATAAAAAGACCAGTATTTCTGCTGTTTTACCCAAATGATGGAGCAACATTTCATCAATATGTGAAGGTTCCAACTCTTTTAAATCGGTATTCACCTCAAAAACCGGCAAATGTGCCAAAGCGATGATAGCCCATAAAATGGCCATCATGGCCAAGGCCGGAATAAGTTTATCAATTTTAAGGTTATGCTCCATGGTTATGGCCAAATAACCTACTACAAACACAATAATGATTATGGTCTCCATATTCAATTCTATTAATTTAAATTAATTGTTTTAACGCTATTTCAAATCCTGTTTTACTCAAATTTATTTTTGATTGATTTTGTTTAAAGATATTCAAAATTGCCTTTCTAATAGTCTCTGAATTATCTTTAAATATCAACTCTTCATCCATGCCGACCCTTTTCTCCATAAAGTAGGAAAAAACCCTTGCCATTCCACAATTAGATATAAAATCGGGAATAAGGCTGGTTCTCTGATCCGTATACTCCATTATGGGGCCAAAGAAAATTTCCTTATCGGCGAAAGGAACATTGGCTCCGCAAGAAATCATTTCAAGTTCGGTATCTATCATTTTTCCGATCTGCTCTCTAGTAACTAATCGAGAAGCTGCACATGGTACAAATATCTCCGCAGGCAGTGTCCATATCCGTTCATTAATTTCTTCAAAGGGAATCATTTGATCTGCGGGGGCCATAAGATTGTTTCCCGATTTATTCAAGAAAAAAGAACGTATCTCCTCAAAAGAAAAACCATCTTCATTAATAACTCCACCGACCCTATCCAATATACCTACGATTTTTGCGCCCATTTGGGACAAATAAAATGAGGCCGCACCGCCAACGTTACCAAAACCTTGCACAACCACCCTTTTTCCAAAGACATCTCCCCCGAAAATATCGTAATAATGTCTCACGGCTTCCGCTACTCCAAAACCTGTGATCATATCGGCGACGGTATATTTTCGCGAAACGTCGGGAGAGTACCTATGTCGTTCCAATGGTTTTATCACCCCTAGTCGAAGTTGACCAATCCTATTTATTTTATCAGCCTCTGTCGGCCTAAAATGCCCGTTAAAAACACCTTCTTGAGGATGCCACACTCCAGCATCTTCGGTTATAGGGATAACTTCATGAATCTCATCGACATTTAAATCGCCCCCCGTACCATAATAGCTTTTCAACAAAGGAGACACCGCATGGTACCATCGTTCAAGCACCCCTTCTTTTCTCGGGTCGCTAGGATTAAAATTAATGCCCGATTTAGCCCCGCCAATTGGCGGCCCTGAAACCGTAAATTTTACCTCCATAGTCTTTGCCAACGACAGCACTTCATTCATATCTAAACCTTCGCGCATTCGTGTACCTCCGCCCGCGGCCCCTCCCCTCAAGGAATTTATGACCGTCCAACCTTCTGCTTCCGTTTCGGGATCTCTCCAATTAAAAACGATTTCAGGCGGTTTATTCTCATAGGCACTCAGTAACTCTTTCATTTGATAATTGCTATTAAAATTGTAAAAACACCATTATTGCCTACTTGCCTTAAACATCTTTATTCAATGCGCCCGTTTTACAGTTAATGTTGCCTCATAATTTTGAATTTAAATCGATCTGAAAGATTGAATCTGAGCAAATATAAAAATATAGATTCGGTTTGAAAGCATTTCTATTGGTCATGTCAAATTATCGTAAAAACTATGCCCAAAAAGGCGGTCAATTTTTCAGACATACCCTTATATTTGTATAGACGCAAATATACCAAGTTATGGACTTCACCTTATCAGAAGAGCAATTGATGATACAACAGGCGGCGAAGGATTTTGCCCAAAACGAACTACTACCCGGTGTAATAGAAAGAGACGATGCACAAAAATTCCCTACCGAACAAGTCAAAAAAATGGGCGAATTGGGTTTCCTAGGCATGATGGTACACCCCGATTATGGAGGTAGTGGTCTAGACACCCTATCGTACGTCGTTACAATGGAGGAACTCTCAAAAATCGACGCTTCCGCCTCGGTAATCGTTTCGGTAAACAACTCTTTGGTCTGTTGGGGACTGGAAGCCTACGGAAACGAAGAACAGAAAAAAAAATATTTGACCCGCTTGGCCTCTGGGGAGATCATCGGAGCTTTTTGCCTATCGGAGCCTGAAGCAGGTAGCGATGCGACCTCTCAAAAGACCACGGCTATTGATATGGGCGACCACTATATATTGAACGGCACTAAAAACTGGATTACCAATGGCGCCACAGCATCGGTATACCTGGTCATTGCACAAACCGACAGGGAGAAAGGACACAAGGGCATCAATGCCCTGATCATCGAAAAAGGCATGGAAGGTTTTGAAGTAGGCCCTAAAGAAAATAAGTTGGGGATACGTGGTAGCGACACACACTCCCTTAACTTTAACGACGTCAAAGTACCTAAGAAAAATAGGATCGGTGATGACGGTTTCGGATTCAAGTTTGCCATGAAGACACTTGCTGGTGGCCGTATCGGAATAGCTGCCCAAGCTTTGGGTATTGCCGCTGGCGCCTACGAACTGGCAAAAAAATACGCCAAGCAAAGAAAAGCGTTCGGAACCGAAATAGCCAACCACCAGGCCGTAGCCTTTAAATTGGCAGATATGCACACCCAAATAGAAGCAGCACGTCATCTTGTCTACAAAGCCGCATGGGATAAAGATAATGGGAACAATTACGACCTTTCAGGAGCCATGGCTAAACTTTACGCCTCTCAAGTTGCCATGGACACAACCATAGAAGCGGTTCAGGTTCATGGCGGTAACGGTTTTGTAAAAGACTACCATGTTGAACGGTTGATGCGCGACGCCAAAATAACCCAGATATACGAGGGTACTTCTGAAATTCAAAAAATCGTAATTTCGAGAAGTATTCTAAGGGATTGACACAGTTAGTTCGATCCAACGGACAAAACAACCCAAAGATAAATAGGGGTATAACCTCGATTTTGGATAAAAAACAAAAGAAATTATAAAAAATAAGGGGTGCAAAGTTATGAAATATGTTATTTTTAACCTCCTACCCCCTAAAAACATTTTATAGAACATTGATTTACCTTACTTTTGTCATTATGACAAATTAACACCCTCAAAAATCCATTTTTGAATATTATTTAACATTGAATTCCATTCGTTGAATTTTTTATTTCATTTAACCCGAATCAAGGTAAATAATTCAGAAAGAATGCTATTTTTGAGGAAATACCCTAATTTATGAAGCTGGAAAAACAAGGATTATATCTCCCGGAATTTGAACATGATAATTGTGGTGCAGGGTTCATCTGTAGCCTTAAAGGAAAAAAGTCTAACGATATTATTCACAAGGCACTCGAAATATTAGACAAGCTCGAGCATCGAGGTGCTGTAAGCTCAGATGGAAAAACAGGTGATGGCGCCGGAATTTTAGTGGATATTCCGCATGCCTTTTTTAATGACGTTTGTGATTTCAAATTACCGGAACCTGGTGAATATGCCGTTGCGAATGTCTTTTTACCACAAAAAGAAAACCAACGCAACTACTGCTGTGAGGTGTTGGAAGAGAATATCAAAAAACAAGGGCTTCAACTTTTAGGTTGGCGAGATGTACCGGTGAACAAATCTATCCCTGGAAGAGTCGCCATGGAGACCGAACCCTACGTAAGACAGGTTTTCGTCGGAAAAGAGAACGCCGAACAAGATAGTACACAATTCAACCTAAAGCTGTTCATCGCAAGAAAAGTATCGGAGCATACGGTTATCGCCTCGAAACTTTCTGAAAGCAAATATTTCTATTTCCCCAGTCTTTCAACAAAGATTATCATATTCAAGGGGCTTTTGATGCCAAAAGATATCAGCCTTTACTATAAAGATTTGATGGACCCCCGCGTGGTTACACGTTTGGCCTTAGTACATCAACGCTTTTCCACCAACACATTTCCAACATGGGATTTGGCACAACCCTTTAGATACATGTGCCATAACGGAGAAATAAATACCTTACGGGGCAATGTATCGCGCATGCGTTCTCGGGAAGAGCTTTTAAAGAGCGATTGGTTCGGTGATGAAATAAAGAATATCCTCCCTATAATTCTACCAGGAAAATCGGATTCTGCCACAATGGACATGGTAGTGGAGCTGTTGTTGATGACCGGGCGCTCATTACCCGAAGTCATGATGATACTTGTACCCGAGGCCTGGGAGAAAAACCCCGAAATGTCAGAGGCAAAAAAAGCCTTTTATGAATACCACTCCTGTTTAATGGAACCTTGGGACGGACCTGCCTCCATACCATTTACAGATGGCAACTATATTGGTGCAGTTTTAGACCGAAACGGTCTACGACCTTCAAGATATTCCGTAACCAAAGATGGCTACGTTGTTATGTCATCGGAGACCGGCGTTTTAGATTTAGCTCCAGAAAATATTGATCTGCACGGAAGACTCGAACCAGGAAAAATGTTCTTGGTGAATATGGAAGAAGGGCGCATTATCAATGACGAGGAGATCAAGGAAGAAATTGCACAACGTCACCCGTACAAAGAATGGCTTGATAATAATCTGGTGCATCTCAAAGACATTCCATATAATGATTGTCCTTTATTTTTAGGAGAGGCTTCCCTTGAGCGAAGAAAATCTGTTTTTGGCTACACCTTGGAAGATATCAACACAATTATCCTTCCCATGGGAAAAACTGCCAAAGAACCTATTGGCTCAATGGGGTCGGATACACCGATTGCGGTACTTTCGGATCGCCCGCAGCTCATCTACAATTACTTCAAGCAACTTTTTGCGCAGGTAACCAACCCACCACTAGACGGTATTCGGGAAGAAATGATTACCGATATCAGCCTGACTCTGGGTAGCGACACCAATATTTTTGAATCTACCGAGCTACATTGCCGAAAACTAAAAATACAGAACCCGGTTATCTCAAAAGAGGATCTCGATAAAATAAAAAATTACGATGCAAGTCCTGACTACAAAGTAGTCTCCATTCCCGTTCTTTATGAAATAAACAAAGGGAATAACGGGTTAGAGGAAGCCTTAGACCGTATACTCGACCAAGCATCGAGGTCTATAGATGAAGGCACCAATATCATTATATTGTCAGATAGAAACGTCAGCAAGGAAATGGCACCGATACCAGCGCTTCTTGCTTGTTCTTATGTAAACAGCGGACTTCAAAGATTAGGCAAAAGATCGAAGCTTAGTATCATTATCGAATCTGCAGAGCCACGTGAAGTCCACCATTTCTGTTTATTATTCGGATTTGGTGCAAGTGCTATCAACCCTTATCTGGTTAATGAAATTATCGGTGAGCAGATAGAAGAACATGATATAACCGAATACACTTTCGATGAAGCTGTAAAGAATTACAACAAGGCAATTGGCAAGGGTATTTTAAAGGTGATGAACAAAATTGGCATTTCTACCTTGAATTCGTACCGCGGATCGCAGTTGTTCGAGTGCATCGGTATAAACACAAAGGCCGTAGAAAAATACTTCCCCAATACCCCTACCAGAATTGAGGGTATCGGATTGTATGAAATTGAAAAGGAAATTGCCAAGCGGCATGCCAAAGCTTTTTCCAAAAAAGAAATAGCTGCCAACCTCGACCTTGAAATAGGAGGCGAGTATCGCTGGAGAAGAGAAGGCGAAAAACACATGTTCAACCCGCTGAGTATCGCAAAGCTCCAAAAAGCAGTTCGTAGCAATGAACCTGATACCTACAAGGAGTTCTCGGAAATGGTGAACGAACAATCTAAGAACCTAATGACCATTAGGGGCCTCTTCGAGTTTTCAAACTATGACCCTATTCCTCTTGAAGAAGTAGAACCGTGGACAGAAATTGTAAAGCGGTTTAAAACTGGCGCCATGTCATATGGGTCCATTAGCAAAGAAGCTCACGAGAATCTAGCAATCGCCATGAACCGTATCGGCGGTAAAAGTAATTCGGGTGAAGGCGGTGAAGATGCTGATCGTTTTTATAAAAATGCCAGTGGTGATTGGCGAAATAGCGCCATTAAACAAGTTGCCTCTGGTAGGTTCGGTGTAACTTCGAATTACCTCACCAGTGCCAAAGAAATTCAAATAAAGATGGCCCAGGGTGCAAAACCTGGAGAAGGGGGTCAATTGCCAGGACCTAAAGTAAATCCTGCAATTGCCAAAACTAGAAACTCAACACCCTACGTTGGCTTGATTTCCCCTCCACCCCATCACGACATTTATTCGATTGAAGACTTGTCACAATTAATTTTTGACTTAAAGTCAGCCAATCGCGAAGCTCGTATCAATGTCAAATTGGTTTCTGAGGTTGGCGTAGGTACCGTTGCAGCGGGTGTTTCTAAAGCCAAAGCCGATGTAGTACTTATCTCTGGTTTTGACGGAGGAACGGGAGCATCGCCACTCACATCGTTGAAACATGCCGGTTTACCATGGGAACTTGGGGTTGCCGAGGCACAGCAAACTTTGGTACTGAACGATCTTAGAAATAGAATCGTATTGGAATGTGATGGTCAGTTAAAAACTGGTCGTGATGTTGCGATAGCTTGTCTTTTAGGTGCAGAGGAGTTTGGTTTTGCAACTGCCCCATTGGTTGCATCAGGCTGTATCATGATGCGCGTATGCCATTTGAATACGTGCCCAGTTGGTATTGCCACCCAGAACCCAGAATTGCGCAAAAAATTCGAAGGTAAGCCTGAACACGTAGTCAACTATATGTATTTCGTCGCCCAAGAACTTCGAAGCATTATGGCGCAGTTAGGCTTTAGAACAGTCAATGAAATGGTCGGTCAAGTACAAAAACTAGATCGCAAAAAAGCTATTGAGCATTATAAAGCAGCAGGTATCGACCTTACTCCGATTTTATACCAAGTAGATGTACCGGCCGGAACCAAGTTTTACAACACTCAAAAACAACAACACGATGTACACGGATCCATTGAATTCGACATCATCGAAAAAGCGCATCCTGCGTTGTTTAGAAAGGAAAAAATCGCTTTAGATTTCCCGATTAAAAACACAGATCGGGCCGTAGGTGCCATAATGAGCAACGAGATTTCAAAGATTTATGGAGCCGAAGGGTTGCCCGAAAACACCTTAAAACTTAATTTTACGGGTTCTGCCGGTCAAAGCTTTGGGGCTTTTGCCACAAAAGGACTTACCATGATTGTCAACGGAAATACCAACGACTACCTTGGCAAAGGACTTTCGGGTGCAAAATTAGTTATCAAGGTACCCTACAAATCGACCTTAAAACCGGAAGAAAATGTAATCACTGGCAACGTAACCCTATACGGAGCAACCTCGGGTGAAGCCTATATTAACGGAAAGGCCGGTGAGCGTTTCTGCGTGCGTAATTCAGGTGCTAAAGCAGTGGTTGAAGGTATCGGTGATCACGGTTGCGAATATATGACTGGTGGTATTGCTGTTATTTTGGGAGAAGTAGGACGTAATTTCGGGGCCGGTATGAGCGGTGGAATAGCCTATGTATTCGATGAGCAAAAAACGTTCACAAGGAAATGCAATACCGAAAGTCTGAACCTGTTACCGGTAGATGAAGATAATGACATTGTCGAATTAAGACAACTGATCGAGAATCACTACAATGCCACCCTTAGTCCGTTGGCACAGCGCATACTCGAAAATTGGGAGGAATGCCTGCCCAAGTTCATCAAGGTCTTCCCTGAAGAATACAAACAGGCACTGATTCGTTTGGAAAAAGAAAAAATGGAAACTATATAAATCGAGAAATGGGAAAGATTACAGGATTTTTGGAATTCGATAGAAAAGTAGAAGAATACGCTCCAGTAGAGGAAAGGGTAAAAAATTACAAGGAATTCACCCTTCCGATGAAAGAAACAGCGTTAAAAGACCAAGGGGCCCGTTGTATGGATTGTGGCATCCCGTTTTGTCATAGTGGTTGCCCACTTGGCAATTTAATTCCTGATTTTAATGACGCCGTTTACAAGGGCAAATGGGATAAAGCCGCAAAAATTTTGCATGCGACCAACAACTTTCCAGAGTTCACTGGGCGATTATGCCCTGCACCTTGTGAAGAAGCCTGTGTTTTGGGCATAAACGAAGACCCGGTTACCATTGAAAACATTGAAAAGAATATTGTTGAAACGGCCTTTAAAAATGGATGGATTACACCAAACCCTCCCGCTGAAAGAACCGAAAAAAAGATAGCCGTCGTCGGTTCCGGTCCGGCCGGTCTTGCGGCCGCACAGCAGCTAAATCGTGCGGGGCATTGGGTAACCGTTTTTGAGCGAGATGAAAAACCAGGTGGCTTGCTACGATATGGTATCCCCGATTTCAAGATGGAAAAGCATATCATCGATCGTAGATTGGCGGTATTGGAAGAGGAAGGCATCAAATTCAAATGTGGTGTTCATGTTGGAAAAGATATCACCGGTGAGCAGCTTACATCAGACTTTGACGCCGTTGTTTTGAGTGGTGGTGCCACCGTACGAAGGAATCTTCCTATTAAAGGAGCTGACTTAAAAGGTGTAGTTCAAGCCATGGATTTTCTTGCACAGAACAACAGACGTGTTGACGGTATAAAAGACCTTGGAGAAGAAATCAAGGCCACTGATAAAAACGTAATTGTAATCGGTGGTGGAGATACGGGATCAGATTGTATAGGAACATCCTTCCGGCATGGTGCTAAATCTGTTTCCAATTTCGAGATTTTAGGAAAACCTACCACCGAGCGCCCAGAAGGCCAACCTTGGCCCTTTTGGCCCATGCGCCTGCGAACCAGCTCTTCACACAAGGAAGGTGCCGAACGCTTTTTCAGTATTTCGACAAAAGAATTTGTTGGAGATGAAAATGGAAATTTAAAAGGGTTGATTACATCGGAAGTAGAGTGGATAAAAGAGCCCGGCAAACCTATGATGCTGAAGGAAATCGATGGTACGGAAAAAGAATGGGAATGTGAATTGGCCCTTTTAGCTTTAGGGTTCACGGGATCTGAAATGACCATTGCTGACCAATTGGGGCTTGAAAAGGATCCAAGAACCAATATCAAGGCATCTATAGAAAACTATATGACAAACGTTCCGGGTGTATTTGCCGCAGGTGACCAAAGAAGAGGGCAATCATTAATTGTTTGGGCCATTTCAGAAGGCCGTCAAGCAGCCCATCATGTAGACAAATATTTAATGGGAGCCTCTGAATTACCGCTTAAGGGCGAGGGTGATTTGCCAAGGGTCTAACGTCGATAACTTTTTCATATTTGGAAAATAATATAATCCAACCCATGAAAATTGGGTTGGATTTTTTTTGTCCTTCTAGACTATTCGGACACCTTACCTTAATCTCAGCCAATGATCATCAGAAAAGTTCTGAAATACATGATTGTAAGCGCCTTGGCATTTACCTTAATGAATATTTCGGTAAAGCAGCTGGCACAATACAATGTTTATGAAATTGTATTTTTTCGCGGATTTGGTTCGCTTTTATTGACGATGGGTATATTACACCGGTTACAAATCCCCATACTCGGTAACAAAAGAAAACTATTGGTGCTTCGAGCATTAATCGGCACCAGCTCAATGACTCTTTTTTTTATGTCTTTGAAATACCTTTCGGCAGGTACTGCCGTTTCGTTGCGCTATCTAGCTCCTATATTTTCAGCTATTTTTGCCATCCTCTTGCTAAAAGAAAGAATAAGAGCCCCCCAATGGTTATTTTTTCTAATCTCTTTTGCCGGCGTCTTAGTACTAAAAGGGTTAGACACCAATGTCAGTACTATCGGTCTTTTACTTATTCTGGGAGCAGCTTTGTTGAGCGGTCTGGTCTACATTACAATTAGTAAAATAGGAAACAGTGACCACCCTGTAGTAATTATTAATTATTTTATGTTTACTGCGACCGTATTCGGCGGATTACTCGCAATACCGTATTGGAAAAATCCAATTGGAACCGATTGGCTCCTCTTCATAGGTCTCGGTATTTTTGGCTTTATCGGACAACTTTATATGACCAAGGCCTTTCAAATAGCTGCCAACAATCTCGTAGCGCCATTCAAATACCTCGAAGTACTTTTTACCGGACTTATTGGTTTTATGTGGTTGGGCGAGGTATATACAAAATGGAGTCTCTTAGGGATTATTTTAATTATTCTTGGATTGGTATCAAATGTGATTTACAAATCACATCGAAACAAATAGCACCATCCCATCTAAAAGTAAAACGGCCTCCCGATTATATTTTCCAACGCTCACTTTCAGCCGTTATTTCAACATCCCATTCTTGATCTGGGTTTGCCTGATACTTTGGATCATTATCTTTTAGGGGAAATGACTCAAAGACTTTCTTTAAACGTTCAAAATTGGTTGTGCGCGCTTTTGTATTCAAGCTATCAATGATATTGTGTTCTTCATAGGGATCAACTATTAAATCGAAGAATTTTTCGGGCTGTCGATCGGAACCGATGTATAATTTATATTTCTTGTTTCGCAGTACCCGATCTCTAAAATTGTATTGGTTCTCAACACCATTTTCCGTAAGACGTGCATTGTTGCCACCACCCATTCCCAAAATCCACTCACGGACAGAGTCGGTACTATCGAGCAGCACATTTTTAAAAGACTTCCCATCAATTATTTGTGATGCATTGTGCTGTGTCCATTTATTCGGCGATGCCGCCCCCGCAATATCAATAAAAGTCGGAAGCATATCGGTAAAGTCTATAAGTGCATCAGATACTTGATTCGCTTTTACCTTTGCAGGCCAACTTACGATAAAAGGCTCACAAATTCCGGCTTCCACAGTGCTGGCTTTCGCACCAGCGATCTTCCGTCCATTATAGCCCCCGGTAATTGATTTTGTGCTACCGTTATCCGTAGTAAAAACCACCATGGTATTATCTAACAACTGGTTTTGTTTTAGCGCCTCTACCAACTCGCCAACAATTTTATCGGTATACCGCACCATGGCCTTATGCTTGCCTAAATTATCGCTAGCCGACTCATCTGGTGTATTCACTAAAGGAGTATGGGTCAGAGCCATGGGATAATATATGAACATGGGTTCTTCTTTATTCTCCTTCATAAACCGAATAATAAAATCACGGAAAATATCGGGGCCAAAAGCATTCGCATAGGTTTTACTGCCCTCTTTTGTAAAAATATAAGGATTCCAATACCGCTCGGCACTGGCTGCTACCCCGGCCTCATAGCCTGTCCACATACAAAATTCATCAAAACCGGCCTTGGTCAATGCATCGGGTTCAACACGAAAATCATCGATCTGCCATTTGCCTGTAATACAAGTTTTATAGCCGGCCCTTCTCATTTCTTGAACCAAGGAAGGATTCACTGTTTCATCAAAATGGGCGCCACCACCCCAACGCGGAACATCCCAGTGATTTACCCAACCATGCCTAAATGGATACTGGCCAGTCAATAGCGTTACCCTAGAAGGTGTACATTGAGGCATTGAATATACATTGTTGAACCGCATACCCGATTTGGCAAGTTTATCGATATTGGGGGTAACAATATCTTCCGCACCATAAGCACTTATCCACTCCTTACCCAAATCGTCGACAAGAATAAATAAGATATTGGGCTGGCTGTCATTAACCACTTTAGTCTTAACAGTTTCGTTGCAGCCCATAAAAAACACGGCGAAAAAGAACAAAAATATTCTATACATAAAAATTGATTAAGACTTGTTTTTTACTTTCTCATAAATCTCGTGCAAAGACAATTCATCGTCCATTGTTTTCTGCAGCTCCAAAAGATCGGCAAATAAGGTTTCGACCTTTTCAGCGTACTCAGGATTAGCGGCCAAATCGTTCATTTCATTAGGATCATTTTCCATATCGAACAACAGCACTTTCTCTATTTTCGGATAGACCAAAAGCTTAAACCCATCTTTACGAATCATTCGTTGCACATTGATATAAGCTCCATATATACCATCGTAATGACTTTCTTTTCGGTCACCTTTGATAATATCCATAAAGCTATTGAACTGCACATAATCGGGTTTGTCAACTTCTGCCAACTCTAAAGTAGTTGCCATAATATCCTGTAAATAGACATCTTGATCTAAAAGTTTACCCTTTGGTATTCCCGGGCCGACCACCATCATAGGTATACGTACGCTATGGTCGAACATACTTTGTTTGCCTATCAGTCCGTGATGACCTACGGAAAGTCCGTGATCAGCACCAAAAAAGATATAGGTATTGTCTATTTTGCCACTCGCTTCCAAAGCGTCGAGTATTTTTCCTATTTGCTCATCCATATGACTCAAAAGCGCATAATACTCTTGACGATGGACCTTCACGGCATATTCGGTTCTCGGAAAAGGTGCCAAAGCTTCATCCCTTAAACCGGGAGGATTTCCCATATCATCTTTATAAGGGTACTCGGGAAGGAAGTTTTCAGGAACTTTGATGTCTTCCAAAGGATACATATCTAAAAACCTTTGCGGAGCCTGTCTCGGGTCATGGGTGGCGTTAAAGGCCAAATACATAAAGAACGGATCCTCTTTTTGCTTGGCTGTTTCTATAAAGGATAGCGCATCGTTGCGTACTACTTCACTCCAATGGGTTCCACCTTCCCAAAAACCACCCTGCAACGTATCGGTAGGCGACCATTCTGTATCATCCGGGCCGGTTGGCCGACCATAACCGACAGGCATGTAATCGTTCCAATCTTTCATATCACTAGATTCTTCTTTCCACTTTTTTATGCCAGCACCCAATTTATTTGCATGGTCCCTAGGCATTCCCGGACGGATATGCTGTGCCTCGTTAAAAATAGTATCGGCCGGAGCCCTCACATGCCATTTTCCCGTCATATAGGTATCATAACCCTGCTTCTCCAACAATCTGCTCCATGTTTGATTTAAGGCCATTGTATCTCCTTTAGCCCATTTTTCACTTTTCTCCTGGGCATTCCAAATATAGGAACCGGAAATTATCATGGCACGTGATGCTACACAGATAGCTCCATTCCACCCTCCCATATTGTAGGCATGGGTAAATGTAGTTCCACCGTTTACCAATCGGTCTAAATTCGGGGTATGAACCTCATCAAAACCAAGTGCCCTTATACTTTCAAAAGTCTGGTCATCGGCGAACAAAAAAACAAAATTCGGTTTTTCCGCTACTTCACCATCTTTCTCTGGACCGGAGGTCTTACAAGATGAAACGAGCAGTATCAAAAGCATGGGAAATAAATGTGTTATTCTCATAAAGTTTCTTTTTGTAATTAAAGGTGTCTGAATAATTTTTAAAAAATCGCCAATTTAGAACAAGTGTCGGCGAATGAAATCGCTTATTTGATTGTCTCTTTGTTAATAATCATTTTCCTGAGCGCTGTTCTCTTGAGAGGTTTTCCATTTACGCCATACGGAAACCATTTCGCTTAGTCTTTCAGGTTCATCATCGCCCAAGTTATTTTGTTCCCCAGGATCATTCAAGATATTGTAAAGCTCGAAGTGTTGCCCGTTGTCATTACTATAAATCTTATATTCATTATCCATCAGTGCCGCCTGCTTTTGAAACTCAAAAGCTAAAGGGGAAGACCTTTGTTTTACCTTTCCCTGTACAATGGGAAGCATGTCTACACCATCGTACGGACGCTCGTTTTTCTTCAAATCGACACCTAGTATATTCGCTATAGTAGGAAAATAATCTGACGTAAAACAAGGTGTTGCCACATTTGTACCTGGCTGTATCTTACCTTCCCATTCCATAATACCCGGAACCCGGATTCCTCCTTCGTGAAGACTTCTTTTTCTACCAGTCAAGCCCTTAGTGACTCCTTGGGTTCTGCCAATCGTCGATTTTCCTTCAGGTCCGTTATCGCTAGTATAAAACAACACTGTATTCTCGGCCACCCCCAAGGCCTTCAATTTATTGCGTAAACGCCCAACCTGTTCATCCATGGCCGAAATAACCCCATAATAATGCTGTTGGTCTTCGGAAAGATCGGCATACGACTTTCGATCATCGTCTCCTGCCAAGACAGGGAGATGTGGCGTATGAAACCAAATGATACTCAAAAATGGCGTTTTGCTTTTCACTGCCGTCTCGATAAAAGGGATGGCCCGATCCATAATCACGCGAGAGTCATCTCCCTCTAAATTATCTGTTTCCATTTGGCCAGGCCCGATCCAATACGCCGTATTAAAGGGCTTGCCTTCTTCCAATGTACCATTCACATCACCGGATGATCGCGGGGGTGTTATCATAGGGTTCCAGGTGGGCACCTTCGATTCGGTTACAAAGCTAGTATCAAAACCATGATCCCAGGGCGGTGCATAATCACCATCAAATTTAGGACGACCTCCCCGATTTGCCTCCACTGTATCGCGCGTAAGCGTACCTAAGTGCCATTTACCAAAGTGGCCCGTGGTGTACCCTAATTCTTTGACCATCTCACCCAGTGTAATTTCTTGGGGTTTTATATGGCCGCAATTAGCTGTGCATATACCATAACGAAGGGGGTGTCTTCCAGTCATCACACTACCTCTAGTAGGAGAACATACTGCCGACGCCGAATAGAAACGTTCGAAAACCGCTCCGTTGGCGGCCATCGCATCTAAATTCGGGGTTTTGAGATGAGGGTGTCCGTTGTAGCCAGTGTCGCCCCAGCCTTGATCATCGGCCATTAATAAAATAATGTTCGGTGTTTCTTGATTGGTGACATGATTTTCCGCTCTTTTAGATTTTTCGGCGCAGCCAACTATAAAAATTCCTAGTAAAACCGCCACAAAAAATAGTCTTCGAAATGCCTCCATATCCGCAATTACTTCGGTTATTATTCTAATCTTAGAAACAGGGGTTTCGAATAATTTCCACAGCCAAAAACAAGAAACCCCGATTCAATTGCAATTTACCAAAATATTCGAGTATTACTCACCATTCTGGATTTTAGGTCTAGCTTGAGACTAAAATATACCCGACTACTTCGTTCGTCAATTCTTAGTATTCTAAAAACCTAGATAAAATATTGAAAAACCAGAAGCTTTATTCCAATAAAAAATGGGAACAAGACTATGAACTTGTTCCCATTAGCAATAAAAAACTAAACTAAACTAACTACTAACTCTCTTAACTATAAACCGAGGTCTAATCGCTTACCAAGGATTCTCAGAACCCTGAAGCAACCACATTTTTGAATAGGAGTGATCACCACTCTGACCCGTAGGAACATATGGTGTCTTCTCTAGTCTATTGACAGCCGCCGAATAATTGTCTAAATACTTTGGATCCAAATTCGGTGAAGGGTACATAAATCGAATCGGAAGTTCGTCTCCATATAGCGTTACGGGGCCCGTTTGTAAATCGGGATACCCTGTTCTTCTCCAGTCGAACCATGATTCTATACTCAACCAGTGGGATATCCATTTTTGAGACATTATTCGCTCTAGCTTATCAACGGCACTGCTTAAATTCACTTCTGGATTGGCATAATAGGTTGCAAAATCATTGTTTTCAGTCGCTAATTCTACCCCATAATCATCCCAAGACGCTTGAATACCGTTCTGAAAATGTTCTTCAGCACTACCCACAACACCAAAATCACCTTTTAACGCAGCTTCCGCCAAAATAAATTCAACTTCACCAAACGTCATCAGCTTAACATTTACGTATTCATTGGCATCTTCCCTGTACCTATCATGAAAAATCGATATATAAGGACTCCTCTCATCTTCAAATGGGTTTGTATCGCCACCCCTATTATAAATAAGCGCATCACTACCGGCCAACCCTGGAGGCAAACCGACATAAAGCGAATAATCTATTGGTTGTTCATTGCCAGCTATTGGCGGAACAAGTGTAACGTCTTGCGGTTCCCCATATATATTAACTACGTTCGCAGGGGTATCTTCGGTTACCGAATCATCCCACTGCCGAAGCACGGGAAGTACCCATCGGTCTAATCGTGGGTCTTCTAAGGCGACCAGTTTATCGACAATAGTGGCGCAAGGCTTGTTCCCCAATCCCTGACTTGCCGAGTTCAAAGCTCCGCCCGGGGCAGAGTTGTAATCAGCCACTCCCAAGAATTCCATGATAGCGGAATCACCACCGCTCTCAAACACAAAGGTACTGGCATCTTTAAATTCTTCTGTGACATCGATTCCTATAGCATTCATTTCAGCGCGTTTATTATCAAGCCTCATGCTATATCTAAGCCGTAATGAATTCGCGAATTTTCGCCATTTGCCGGGATCGCCCTGATAGATTACGTCTGCAGATGGAGAAATCGGATGCACTGCAGCATCAACATTCTTCAATAGTTCATTAGCCTTTCGTAAATCTTCCAGAATACCTTTATAAATAAATTTTTGCTCATCATACTTCGGAAAATAGACCTCATCGATAGCCCCCAAACTTTCTGAATATGGACAATCGCCATACAAATCGGTTATAATGCCAAAAGTAAAAGACCTCATCACCAACGCTATTCCCTGGAAAAAATCATGTTCATCTTCAACCGATTTTCTATAAATGATTTCATTATTCCTCAATATTTCATAATAATTGCTCCAAGGCTCAGGGCTCCAATCATAGCTATTCACCCTTAAAGCATTAAAGTCATCTCCTCTTTGGCCATACTGCATAGCCGAAAAAATGTTACCCCCTTCTTTACCAAGGTTATAGTAAGCCTTGGACGTTTCGGTAAGCACATAGGTCAAAATATAATTTGAAGATACTTCCTCCGCATTGTTCGGGCTGACATTTATATCTTCAATATGATCACATGACGACATCATAAAGAAACAGGAGGACCACACGAATATAATTCTATATAATTTTTTCATCTTTTTTTATTTAAAAATCAACATTTAATTTAAATCCATAGGACGCAACCCAAGGTAGGGTGTTGTAATACTCTATCCCCTGCACCCAATTACTGCCACCTTTAAAAGCCCGTTCTGGATCAAAATTTATTCCCGCTTCTGTCCATTCAAAAAGATTTTTTGCTATTACCGATACTGAAACTCTTTGTAATCCCGCGGTCTGAATCAACCTCTTGGGAATATCATAAGTTAGCGCCAGTTCCCTTACTTTCACATAAGTGGCACTGTATATATTATGTTCAGCAAACTCTCTTGCCGAATTCTTATTGGCATCGAATGGAGTTTTCCAAATAGTCTCAGCGCCTCCCAAGTTTTCCACAAAAACTTTCTCGCCATCGACAATCACTTCTCTAACCCCAGGATGAAAACTGGCATCTTGCTCCCTATCAAGCGAGGGATCTCCCCAATCAAATCCGCCGAGCTCCGCAGTTCTTCCCCCTACCCAATACCCGAAGTACTTATCGGGATCTTCTTTAATCTGTTCTACAATATCTTGGCTTTGATCATAAGGCGTTCCCGAAAACGTATTCTCTAGTTGACCATTGTTTCTAAAAAATCGCATGGACCCTGAAAAGAATTCCCCTCCCTGCCTCCAATCAATATTGGCGGATAATGACAATGATTTATAGGCGAATCTCGGTTGAATTCCCATTGTAAAATCATTATTAAAATTACCTATCTTCTTCAGATTTGCAGGGTCATTATCTTTCTGTAGTAAGCCTCCATTGGAAATTATAGGATATCCGAAATAGGGTGAACTTTCATCTTTTACAGTTAGTACGGGCCTCGCATAAATATCCCCTATGGTTTCCCCAACATAGGTTCTCACAATAGCATCGCCCTCTTGCCCAAAATTGAAGAATTCCATACCATCGGCCAGTTCAACTATCTTGGTTCTATTTCTAGAAACATTTATACCTAGGTCCATTCTAAAATCACCGGCTATAATGGGGGTAGAGTTTAATCCGATCTCCCAACCATTACTAGCAATCAATCCGGCATTGATCAATTTATTGGTTGCTCCGGATTCGACTGGAACAGAAATATTCAGCACTTGGTTCCTATTCTCTACTTCATAATATGTTGCTTCCAACCCCAGTCTATAATCAAATAGTTTGATATCGAAACCTACTTCTTTCGATGTAGCTATTTCAGGTTTCAATCGGCTATTTCGAAGTATTCCATCTTGATACATGCGCTTTGCATCACCCCAATCTCCCGTTGTTGAAAAATACTGCTCCAACTGATAGGGCGCCAAATCATTACCCACCTCTGCCCAACCAGCCCTAAGCTTTGCATAAGGCATCCAAGAAGGCATGCTCATCATATTTGACACCAAAAAGCTTACCGAAGCCGACGGATAGAAATAAGAATTATTTTCAGCCGGCAAAGTACTCGACCAGTCGTTTCTGCCGGTGACGTCTAAGAACATCATATTCTTATAGCCTACCGAAACCATACCATAAACTCCCTTGATTCTCTTTTCGTTGTATTCACTATTGTAGCGAACGGTACCAGGAACCGCATTGGAAATGGTATACAAATCTGGAACAACCAATGCATCGGCAACGGTACCCAACGAGTTTCCATTGATATTTAAATCACTCACACCAATAAGGGAATTAACATCCCAAGACTCGTTAATTTTTTTGTTATACGCCAGAATAAGGTCAAAATTGGCTTCTTTTCTGTATACCGATTCTACATTATAACCACCTTCTAACTGCCCATACGTACTAAAGGCTTTTTTTGATTGCCTCCCCTCGGTATAACTATCTCTAGAGTACCTACCGGTCAAGGTTAAGTCTTTAATAATATCCCAATCAAACTGAAACTTGGCCACTGTTCTATCCCGCTTAAAAGAAATCGTGTTTTCGTTGACTAGAAACCAAGGATTATTTTGTTTGGTTTTATATTTCAATTGTTCGACGTTCTCCAATCCCGGCAACCAATAATCCTTCAGATCATTGATATTTACGTGGGCCGACATTTCATATACACTTCTTACCACGGTATTACGCCCTCCATCGACCACAGGTCTGTTGTCTGAGCCTGTTTCAGATATTCCTATGTTTCCTTGAACCCTTAAGTTTGGTGCAACCTTGTAAGAACCATTTAGATTGAACGATTGCCTGCCAAAATCTGTATTCGGCACAATACCAGTATTGTCCATTTTCCCCACCGACAACCTGAAATCTCCCTTATCATAATTACCTCCTACCGATACATTATTCGTGTATGTAATGCCTGTTTGAAAAAAATCGGTAAGTCTGTTGTCATACGAAGTTAAGGGAGCTTTAGAACCGTTGGTATTCCATTGCACCCATTCTTCTCCAGTATCCAATCTAGAACCCCAACTCTCATTTTCTTCTTCTTCGAACATGTGAACACCAGCCTTACCTGGACCAAATTGAGTTTGGTAATCTATATATCTATATGGATGATCAAAGGTGACCGCCGAACTTATACTCACACCTATTCCTTTTTTTACACCCCCCCCGGTGCGGGTAGTGATCAACACGACGCCGTTCCCTGCTCTTGACCCGTATAAAGCCGCAGCACTAGGACCTTTTAAAACGGACACATTTGCTATATTGCTGGGATCCAAATCAGATATGGCGTTGCCCATATCTGCTCCTTCATAAAAATTATTGAGACTGTTGACAATGGGAATACCATCAACTACGAATAAAGGTTGATTGTCACTACTTAAAGAAGTCGCCCCCCTTATGACCATATTTACCGAGGAACCAGCCAATCCGTCCATTTGGGAAATACTTACCCCGGTAACTTTTCCCGCAAGTGAATTAAGAACATTTTCTTGGGGCGTAAGATTAACAGCCTCACCATCAACTTCAGATATGGAATACCCCAATGATTTTTTCTCCCTTGATATTCCTAGTGCAGTGATAACGACCTCATCCAAACCTGCAGCATCTTCGGCCAAACTTACAGCAATATTCGACTGCCCATTTACACTGACTTCTTTGGTCGCGAAACCAATATAGGAAATCACTAAAACTGCATTTTCATCAGTAATGTCCAAAACAAATTTTCCATCAAAATCGGTTTGGGTACCGTTGGTCGTACCCTTCTCCAAAATATTGGCTCCGGGCAACGGAGCTCCATCTGCATCTGATACCACCCCAGAAATTTGACTTTGCACGTCACTTTCATCTTCATCTATAACCGCCTTACCCTTCTTAACGGGCGCTACTCGTGGAAGGTTTTTTTTGGTAAGTATGACTTGCCGATTGCGGGTTTTATAGGTAATGTTCGTACGATCAAAAAGCAAAGCCAATACTTCTGTAATTTTCCTTTCCTTAATGTGAAGGCTTACTTTTCTATCTAGGTCTATCTGAGAACTTTCGTATAAAAAACGAAATTCGGAAATGGTCTCTATTTCATTAAAAATCTGAGCAATACTGGCATTTTCCAGATCCAAAGTCAATTTCGTACCCTGGGCGTAGGAGTTTGCCTGAATTTCGAATAACGAAACTATAAGCAGAAAGGTGGTCAGTTTCATTTTCAAGTCTAATTTAGGGAAATGCCGATCTAGCAACACCCCCATAAATATTTTTTTCATAATTTTGGTTTGATTAAATGATTTTGAAAAGGTCGTTTAATTGATTATTCTTAAATCGGGAAATGGTCTCAAGCATTTTCCGGTTTTTTTTGAACTTTCTTTACTTCTTTATAAAGGTCAAAGCATAGGCAATCGAATTATTTGAGTTCATGATAATATTTAATCTATTGTGATGTTTCCCTCTTTTATGGTATACTCAAAAGCATAAATTTCTCCAATCGACCTCATAACATCTTCTATACTCTCAATGTTTACATGAAAATGAGCGTTCAGTATTTTATCACCTAGTAGGCTATTATTATTCTTAATGGTAACATTGTAACTACGCTCTAGTTTTTTTGCCATTGCCGAAAACGAGGTGTTCTTAAAAACCAGCTCTCCCTTAATCCATCCTGTATACTGCGTAACATCTACATCTTCGGAAGTGGTGGCGTACGACGCTTTATTCCAAGCTCCCTTTTTACCAGGAACAAGCACTATATTATCTGATGGTATCAATGAGTTCGACATGCTTACCGAACCCTCGACCAAGACAGTTTTAATCTCGGCATCTTCTTTATAGGAAGATATATTAAACTCGGTACCCAGTACTTCAACCGCCACTTCTTCGGCATGCACGACAAAAGGGTGGGCCTTATCTTTCGTCACCTTAAAATATGCTTCCCCTTCGATAAAAACTTCCCTTTTCCCATTGTTCATAAATTTGACGGGGTATCTCATCTTGGTTCCTGAATTAAGATGAACCAACGTGCCGTCGGACAACTCAACATCAAAAATTTTCCCAAAAGGAATTTCCAATTCGTTATATACCAGTTCGTTCATTTCCGAATCTGACCTATAACTTATTTTATTGCCATTCTGCACACCTAGCACTTTTCCGGAAGTAGAAATTATTTGTTGACGCTCTCCCTCTTCGATAACTTTAACCTCATCGCCTCCCATTCTTAATTTGATGGCAGTTTCCGAAATGGGAATTTCGGGTTTAATATTTTGACTTTGATAGGCAATGTACCCAATGGCCAGTAAGCCAACAAAAATGGCGGCATACTTTAGAAGTGGTTTCAAAAAGGGGAATCTTCGTTTTTTAGATACCGTCATTTTCTGCAAAAGTTGATTCCATTCTTCTTCGGTATCCATATCTTCCAAAAAATCCAATGCTTCCGAAAGTAAATTTTCACGATAAAGGGTATCGACCATTTCGCGTTCACTTTCCGTCAGACCTTCAAGCGCATCATTTTCCAATTCTGGAGCATCTTGAATACTTTTCAAAACGGATTTTAACTTATCTAGGCCCGACATTTTAAGGTTGTTTCTTATATGTTACCAAAAAAACAAAATAGGGTGACAAAAAGATTAACTTTTTTAAGAATTCGATAAATTTTCCCATTAAATGAAATTAAATTATTATAATTGAAGCCTTAAATTGAACCAGAGCACAATTACCCATTCTAAAATAGTTAGTTCAATATTGGGAGAATCACCATGTTACCAAACAAAAAAGACCACACTGATGAAATGGGACAGCTCTTTAAAGAGCATTATCCCTTACTGTGTTTGATTTCCTTCGGAATTACGAAGGATAAAGATGCGGCAAAAGATGTGGTACAAGATTTTTTTATCTCCTATTGGCAACGAAGAACATCGGTATCGATCACAACTTCTTTTAAAGCGTATGCAATTCGTGCCGTAAAGAATTTAAGCTTGCTTTCCTTAGAGAAGGAGAAAAAAGAAAAATTGTTATTACAAAATTTAAACATTACCGATTACGAAGAGCCTAAAGTTTTTGCCCTACCCCATTCTAATAGTAAAGTTCTAGCGTTACTAAATGAATTACCCGAAAGTAGAAGGGAAATATTCATTTCAGCTATTCTTAACGGACAGAGTTATGCCGAAATAGCCGAGAATCAAGGCATATCTATCAACACTGTTAAAACCCAAATGAAGCGGGCCTACGCCTTTCTCAGAACTGAAACCGCCGAGAATCTTTTGCACATTCTTATTTGGTCGATTCTTGTTTTTGCAAATTAAGATCTTAAAGTTAAATCGCACTGATATCTCGTTTTAATCTAATTCAATCTTTGGTCACCTTACTCCCCCACCAATCTTCATTCGGCCTGAAATCCTCAGATAAAAAATTGAGCCGTTCCGCTTCCAAAGCGGGCCATTTCTCTTTAATGATTTTGCTATGCCTTTCTTCTGCGAGTTTCGCATCAAAATCCGGGTCTTCTGTCGGCATATTGGCTCCGACCTCCTGAAGCCAATCCAATAGCTTTTTACTTAGGTTCTTTGCAATTTCAGGATGTGCATCAATCACGTTTGATTGCTCGCTACCATCTGAAGCCAAGTTATAGAGTTCTTCGCTATCATCTTCCCAATAATGGATAAGTTTCCAGTCCTTTTCACGAATAACCGAAGAAGGGTTTCCCCCTTGGTTTCCATAATGTGGATAATGCCAAAACAAAGGTCTGTCAATATCCATTTGCTTTCCTTCCAAGATAGGTTTAAGACTGACACCGTCTATATGTTGTTCTGGCAACATAGCGACGCCTGCAAGATCAAGAAGTGTCGGATAGAAATCGGTACCAATAACCGGAAAATCACTTTGTGCCCCCCCGTTCTTCAACCATGGTACTTTTATAAAATAAGGTTCTCGAATGCCCCCTTCCCATTGATACCCCTTACCGCCCCGTAACGGAAGGTTTGAAGTAGAGAATGCATCACCTGAGGCCACGCCTCCGTTATCGGAAGTAAAAACCACAATAGTATTTTCTTCCAGCCCTGAACTCTTTAACGCCTTTAGCACCACACCTACGGCATCATCCATACTTTCGACCAGCCCTGCATAAATAGGATTGTCTTGCACCTGACGAATGGGCAATACGCGTTCCATTTTATAGCCAGTATCGGCTATACCCTGATCTTCAGCCTTGTCTCTGTACTTTTGCCATTTTTGTTCGGTCGTCTGTATCGGTCCGTGTACCGCATAGAAGGAAAGAAAAGCAAAAAAAGTAGAATCTTTATGCTGTTTGATAAAATCAGCGGTTTCGTTGGCCAGGCGCATGGTCAGGTTTTCCCCGTTCTCTTTATTGGGTAATTTAGGATTGTCCCAAGGAGAAAAATAACCGCCCATAGGACTACCCTTGTCCCAACCTCCTTTATTAATTTCAAAACCATGATTTTCAGGGTAGGAGCCTTCAGCTCCTAAATGCCATTTTCCAGAGAAAAAAGTTTTGTAGCCTGCCGCTTTCATGGCCTCGGCCAAACTAATATCGTTGGCTGGCAGACTATGCACATACTCGGCAGGAAGCAATTTATCATGTCGATTATGTTTGCGCCATGCCGTACCTGAAGCCGCACCGATCCAATCGGTAATACCATGGCGTGCCGTGAACTTGCCAGTCATAAGACTGGCTCTCGAAGGACTACAGACCCTACTTGCCGCATACCCTTGTGTAAAGACCATGCCCTCTTTGGCAATCTGATCTACATTCGGAGTCTCATAGAACGTACTGCCCGTAACGCTAAGGTCTTTAAGCCCCAAATCATCGACCAATATAAAGACAATATTCGGTTTCTTTTCCGCTTCCTTCGCCGCGGAATTGTTATTCCGGCATCCAAATAAAGTAAGCGTACACAGTACTAAAATTGCATCCCTTAAATAATTCATATTCATTCTCTTTAAACCCTTCACATTGTGGTCAATCAACCATTTGAAATTGTATTCAACGCTTATTGGGTTGTCTTTTTCACTATTTCCCTTTAAGCTTATTTGGCATACGCCTCGTATTTGCACCGTTTAATAACCCGGGTTCTGCGTCAAACTTCCCTCTGAAATTTCACGTTCTCGAGCAGGTACCGGCAACAAAACATGATGCTCCTGGATGTTCGCCGCAGGTGTTTCCATATGGGAATCATTTACATTGCGTATGGTTTCAACAAAAATACCCCATCGCAATAAATCAAATTTCCGATGCCCTTCAAAACCAAGCTCCGTTGCGCGCTCTTTTCGAATGGCCTGTCTAAAGGATTCTTGATTAAGCCCAGCTAAGGGTGATAGCCCTGCACGATCTCTGACCAAATTTATAAATTGATAAGCGGCAGCAGGGCCATTCAATTCATTTTCAGCCTCTGCACGCATCAATAGAACATCTGAATACCTAATTACATAGGTATTCTGACTTCCATTGTTACTCTTAGGAGGATCACCGTCGGCATTAAGATATTTTCCTGAGATAGGCCCTGCACCCGGTGTTCTCGGTGATTCTAAAATGTTCCCATTTAACTCTGTAACATAGCTAATATCCTTTCTCAGATCCCCCGCTTCAAACATGGCCAAATAATCGGTCGTCGGAAGCATATTTTCCCATCCACCACCAACAGCATTCGTAGCACCCACAATTTCAGTATCTCGAGAGGCCGTCCAACTCTGTTTGAAGTCGTTGCGTTCATTTTGTTCGAATTGTATATCAAAGACTATTTCGTTTACCAAGTTACCATTCTTGTCGGGCATGGGCACATATTCCGCATTTTGGCTCCACAAGCTGTTATAGTCGGCCACTAACCCGAACATACCCGAGGCAATCACTTGGTGCGCCCTAGTTGCTGCTGCTTCCCATTCCCCTTGAGTCAAATGGACTTTTGCCAACAAAGCTGTAGCCGACCATTTTGTCGCCCTGCCGAGGTCTTCACCGACATAATCATTGGGCAATACAGCCAATGCCTCGGTCAGATCCTGTTCGATAAGTGTGTACACTTCTTCGACTGTGTTTCGCGTAATTCCGATCAAATCTTCTGTATTGATAACAACCTCGTTAATTATAGGAACATCACCATATACCCTTACCAGTTCAAAATAATAGAATGCCCTTAAAAACTTAGCTTCCGCAATCAATCGTTGTTGCAACGCTTTATCGTTCATCTCAACATCAGGTACAAATTGTATCACGGTATTGGCCAAGGCGATACCCTGAAAATTCTGTTGCCACATAGCCGTCGCATCACCGTTATTAGGGTTAAGATCTAAAAACCACGACACCGGCCGCATATTGTGCTGCCCTTGAAAGGCAATATCACTCGGGGTAAAACCGTAGTAAAACGATATAATGCTACTATGCAAACGGGTATAGGCAGCTGTTGTTGCTGCCACCGCATCTTGTTCGTTAGCGGGGAAACTTCCAGGAACCAAAAAATCTACTGGCTTTTCAGTAATGATGTCATCACAAGATGTAAGCCCCGCAAAAATTACCAGAATTATAACTATTATTTTTTTCATCGCTTTATTTTTAAAAGGTCAAACTTAAACCAAGGGTAAACGAACGGACCGCAGGATCTTGGGCCTGATCGTATCCTCTTCGGGCGTTTTCGTTTCCTCTATTAATTTCAGGATCGTAACCACTATAATTATCGAACAATAATAAATTAGTGCCACTTACATATACCTTGGCATTTTGAAATACCGGCACGTACTGCGTAGGAATATTGTAACCCAAACTTATATTACGCAAACGTAAAAACGAACCATCTTCGACGATTCCAGTTTCGGGCACCACTTCTGTTCTAAAAACACCTCTCACCGAAGGCACGTCGGTATCAGTGTTCTCTGGTGTCCACCTATTGGCGAACATACCGCTCACGTTATTGTCAAAAGCCGTATTTATTCTAGAGTCTGTCTCATTAAAAATATCATTGCCTAAAACAAAAGACCAATACATAGCGAATTCTAGTCCCTTATAGGTAAACGTATTATTCATGCCGCCGAACAACTTAGGGTGTGGGTTCCCGATGATGGTTTGATCATCGGCATCTATTATACCATCTGGCACACCATCTGGTCCGCTAATATCTTCAAAGCGTTTTCCGCCTGGAAATACACCCCTACCTTCTACTCCAGCGGCATCGATTTCCGCTTGGCTATTCCAAATTCCATTTCGAATATACCCATAAAATGCACCAAGAGGCTCTCCCTCTTTTATAACCGCGGACGGTTGATTCAAGACCCCTCCAAAACGATTTATCAAAAGCTCACCATCTTCATCGGGAATGGACACCACCCTATTCTTATTCGTTGATATATTAAAACTAGTGTCCCACCTAAAGTCGCCTTTGTCGACATTAATGGAATTTATAAAAAGTTCAAACCCTGAGTTCTCAATAGTACCAAAATTCGTTGGAATGATCGCATCGGGAACCCCGGCCAACCATAAAATTTCTTGGTCAGTAAAAAGGTCGTTCGTTTCTTTATGATAATAATCTAAAGTAACCTGTAAGCGATTATTAAAAAAGGAAGTATCAATACCCAAATCTAATTGATCAGTGGTTTCGAACTTTAATTGGTCATTACCCAATCTATTCAATCCAATGCCGTTGGTAATATCCCCACTATTTCCAAAAAGGTAGGTAAACCCTGCTCCTAATCGGGCTAATGAAGTACCACCTGAGGCAGGATTGCCCAATCTACCATAACTTGCCCTAAATTTCAAATCATCGAAAATCTTTAAATTTTCAACAAATTCTTCCCTTCCAGCATTCCACGCAATTGCCACAGAGGGAAAAGTACCCCATTTGCTATCTTTAGCAAAGTTTGAAGACCCATCGACCCTACCGTTTAAGGTTACCCTATACTTGCCTTTATAACCGTAATTTAAACGGAACAGAAAAGACTCCACTCCGAATTCATTTGCAAATGAACTGGCGTTCGACCTATCTGATCCCGCATCAATGTTATTGTACTCAAAAAAGTCGGTAGTAAACCCTCTCGTCTGCACGGAACTTCCTGAATTAAAAATCCGTTGTCTGGTATATCCTAAAAGGCCGTCTACATCATGGTCACCGAAAGAGGTATTATAGCTCAGGGTTTGTTCAACCAGAACACTTAAGTATTCAGAATTCCCAATGGTTGCAGTACCTCCATCATTTCTTTGACTGAATAGTGTAGATGGCGCATAATCTTCACTTTTGTCGAGAGAAAGGTCGGTGCCGAAATTGAATTTGTATTTCAAGTGTTTAACTGGCTCCAATTCGGCATAGAGCGTACCCAATATTCTTGTTCTAGTGTCTAAGTTAATGTTTTTAGCGGCATTTCCGACCGGGTTCTCCGCATTGAGTTCGGCACTGGCTGTTTGAATAGTATATTCCCCATTTTCATCGAATACCGGCAATGTTGGAAACCAGCCCGCAATATTGATGATGTTACTGCTTCTTGGCACCTGCGTACTTCTCGAAATCGTTACCGAATTGCCTACTTTAAGTATTTTATTCAGTCGATAATCGCCGTTCATTCTAAGTTGATACCTTTCTAGATTACCACCTCTAAAAATACCATCTTGATTAAAATAGTTTCCTGAAACAAAATATTGTGCTTTTTCATTTCCGCCGGAAGCCGACAGGGTGTGACTTGTCATTGGCGCACCATTTCGATACACCTCTTCTTGCCAATTAGTTCCCTCACCAAAAGATGCTGGGTTAGGATAAGCTTCCGTACCCTGAACTTCGTTTTGCCAATCGGCAAATTCTGCACCATTAAGAACATCCAAAAAACGTGACGGTGATTGAAAAGTCGTAAAAGCGTCATATGTAAATTTTGACTGCCCGGCTTTACCCCTTTTTGTGGTGATAAGTACAACTCCGGCAGAGCCCCTTGATCCATATAGGGCGGTGGCCGAAGCATCTTTTAAAACCTCGACCGACTCAATATCGAGTACATTAATGTCGGACGAATTTCCTGCTCCGATCAACCCATCGATAACAAAGAGGGGCGAACTATTTCCTGAAATAGAGTTCGTACCCCGAATACGTATCGACGCGGCTGCACCCGGCTGGGAAGATGTAGGTGTTATTTGTACCCCTGAAACCTTTCCCCTTAAAGCATCATCTAAACGTACCGATGGTGTGGCATTGATTTCATCTGTTTTAATTGAGGCAACTGCTCCGGTCAAATCCGATTTTTTTACCGTACCATAGGCCACTACTACGACTTCGTCTAACTGGGCGGCATCTTCAGAAAGGGTGATAGCAATCGATGATTGCGAACCAACAGCTACTTCCTTCGTTATATATCCAACGTATGACACTTGTAGAACTGCAGAAGAACCAGCTACAACAATAGCGTAATTGCCATCAAAATCGGCTGTTACACCATTTGTAGTTCCCTTTTCCACAATATTCGCCCCTGGTAACGGCAATCCACTTTCGTCGGATACCACACCAGTAATTTGGTTTTGAGCCATAGCTACTTGCGTACATAGTAGCATTACCATAAAGTAGAAATAGATTCTTTTTTCGTTCATCCTTGATTGATTTTTAACTGGTTATACTATAGAATATCGACATTCTCAACATCTATCAAAAAGATATTGTAGCTATTTAAAAGAAGAGCGCCCAATTAAGGTTTTCAAAAACGAATAAAGTATGTATCTGTCATTTACTCTTACTTAAGTAAACACTCATTTAGCAGTATTGCACTCACCTAAATCTATAAACTTTAAACAATATCATTGAAATGCCTTCAGGAAAAAAAGAAATATTCTCACTGAAAACTCTCCACCTTCAATTGTTTTTGATCCCAATATTCGTCACTTCTAAACTCGAAAGCGGTTGGGTTATAGGAACCCACCAAGTTTACGTTAGTTTTTGAGGGTACAGGCAAGTCAAGGGTCCAATACACCGCATTTACAATCAGTCTTCGCGTACCTTCTATTGTGAAATCTACAGCGGAAAAAGCAGTAGAGGTAAATGCCTTTCCTTTTTCCCCTCCAGGTATTTGATAGGTTCTTGTCCAAGCTACAGGCATTATCGGATCGTTGAATTTCACACCTTTCTTGTTCGTATCGGCCTCTTTATCGTCGGTAGGTCTCATTCCATAGAACATATCGTTCTCATCGAACTCCCCGGCCCTATCCATCACTTTACCATAAATAATGGGTTCGGCATCTCCAGGCAAAGGTAAGCGAACACCATATACATCGGCGGAGGCCCATACATCGCCATCTTCAATGCCGTTGGCAAGTCCGTTACGCTTTCCGGCCTCGGCTACCATCCCTTTGGTACTTTGATGTTTGTGACGGCCATGATGGTTGATCCAATGCTCACCCAGAACGACTCGGCCAAAACCATCAGTCCATCCGGTCATATCACCTTTATAAGAGTTTCCGTAATGTTTATAAGCAGAAACATCCTCCTTCTTAAAATTAAAGGCATGCGTAGCTGTTCGCAATCCGATAACGGGTTTACCCAATTTTAAATAATCATCGATATGTTTCATTTGGTCGTCTGGCAAAGCTCTAAAACGAGTAGAAATAATCATCAGGTCAGCATTGTCTAGGGCTTCCAACCCAGGAATATTATTGACATAATTGGCATCTATTATTCCAGGATGCTCAGGATCTTGGGCAAACAATACCGTACAGTTGAAACCGTGGTGGGCCGACAAAATTTTAGCCAATTGCGGCATAGACTCCTCCGAACGATATTCTTCATCCCCCGAAATCAAAACAACATGCTTTCCATTTTCATCCGAACCTTCGAAAGTCAACCATTGCTTGGGTGTTTCGGTCGCCTCAACTTTTGTGGTTTCTTCAGCTTTGGTTTCTTTTTGTTCTTTACAGGCGAACATCAAAAAACAAATAATAAAAGGTAGTAGATTTTTCATCTGGGGATATTTTTTTATTTAACAAAACAGATATCATAGTTTCATCTGTACTTAATTACTCTCAAGAAAAATTCATGAATGCCCAATTTAACCAATCGACATTGCCATGAGCTCTTTTAATGGAATGCGCTAATCAATACCCATTCCGTTCTTAATCAACTTCAAACCCTCGGTATAAATTTCCTCTGAGGGCGAATAGTCACGCCATACGTTAATGGCATTCGCAAACTCTGGAATAATGGTACTAAAGGCCTCAATGGTCAACCAGCCGTCATAGTTTATTTCTTTCAGAGCTGAAAAAGCATCATTGAAATTTATCTGACCACTACCCGGTGTTCCACGATCATTCTCACTAATATGCACATGTTTTAAATGAGGTGCAATAGTCTTTATCGCCGAAGACTGACTTTTCTCTTCAATATTCGCATGGTGCGTGTCGAACATAGCCCCCAAGTTGGGGTGATTGACCGCTTCTACCATGGCGCCTAAATCGGCCATGGTGTTATAAAGGTAACACTCAAATCTATTAACTGCCTCAGGGGTAAGTATAATGTTGGCTTGCTTTGCATATTCTGCTGCATGCCAAAGCATTTCATTACTCCACTGTTTTTCCTCAATTGTGGGTGGTTGACGGGTAAAATAGGCAAAAGTGGAATGAAAAGGCCCACATATCACCTCTACATTAGCGGCGGCTGCCATATCGATAGTCCATTTCAATTGTTCTAAACCTGCCGCCCTAACTTTCTTGTCAGGACTCGCAATATTCTGATCAGGTGATAAGGCACCTACTGCCGTGACTCCCATATCAATACTGGAAAAATGGTTTCCTAATTTTGAATAGTGCTTTTCATCACCTTCTCCTAAAAATAATTCAACGCCGTCATACCCTGTTTTTTTTAAGGTATCGACAATACTAAAATGTTGCTCTGTGACATGGTTTGTCCAGAGCAACATATTCATTCCAATTTTCATGCTTAAATTTTATGGATTATCTAGAGATCTGTAACTGGTTGGTCACTACTAGCTTCAGCGGGGTCGGTACTTTTTCTATTTTTGACCCAAAACCAAAGTATGGCGAACAAAACAATTAAAATTGCCGGAAACGAGACCATTGTGCCCAAAGTATCTTGACCAGCCACCAATTCAAGTTCATCTCCTGTAAGTCCTTGTGCGGCAGCTTCAGCTTTATCAGCATCGATCCAGCCTCCAATTATGGGTTGAAAAATAGAAGAGGAAAACATTCCGACTGCACCAAGAACCGACAAACCTAATGCACCACTTTTTGGAATTTTATCGGCAATGAATCCCAACATGTTCGGCCAAAAATAAGCGATTCCCAATGCAAAAAATATTGCCGCTACATAGGCCATTGTTCCCGTTTGAGTGCTAAAAAGAAATATACCTATAGTGGCTAAAACTGCCGAGCCCAAAAGAACCCCCGTCTGATCGAACTTCTTTACTACATCACCACCAAAATACCGGGCAACGGCCATAAGCCCCGTAGTCAAAGCCAAAATAATCATAGGTTTGGCTCCACTCTTCGCAAGAATGAGGCCTACCCATTGCTGCGGACCGAACTCTGAAATTGCCGTTAAAGACATACATATAACCATAAAAAGGAACAAAGGCGAAATCATGGCCTTAAAATTGCCCGAAAGTGTTGCTGCCTCGTCTACTTTGGCTTTAGGCCAAGGCTGGCCAAAAAACAAATAGGCATAAATCAATGTTGGAATCATAATTATCCATATTTGGGTTTCCCAACTTATAGATGAAGATGTCATAAATTCAGAAATAAGACTTCCGAGCATTATACCTCCTGGGAACCACATATGAAAGCGGTTCATCATCTTACTCATTCTATTGCCTTGGTAGGCATCGGCAATCATCGGATTACAGGCAGCCTCTGTACACCCGTTGCCCAAACCTATCAGCAAAGTCGAAATCAACAGGCCTGTATAACTACCCGAATATATAGTAAGAATTATACCAAGGGCATGGGCAAAAAAAGCAAACTGCATAATCGCTTTACCACCTACCTTATGATAAATTAAACCTCCAACGACCATCGACAATGGAAATCCTAAAAACCACATTGAGTTAATAAAGCCCAACTGTTCTGCCGTTAAACTTAGCTCTTCTCCTAGTTGAGGCAATATTCCGGCCCTTATACTAAAAGAAAAGGCGGTAGTGATCAACGCAAAACAGCTACCATAAAAAAGTCTATTGGCGTTTAAGCCTGCTCGATTACCTGTAGATTCCATTGGTTAAATAGTTTTAAAATTTAGATTATTGTTTTTATTATCAAGAATTGGTCAATGCTTTATGAACCTGTAAGTTTACCATTTTTTTTTATGATATTCATAATTTTTTACGAATACACTTGTCAAATTACTGATTTACAAGCCTTTATTTTAAAAATAACAACAGTTTAGTCTTACAACTTTCGAAATCAAACAAATCTAAAGCAAAAGGAAACTTCAAGATTCCTATATTTTGTTAAAAGGTGACACTTTTTTGTCTTATCAGGAGATACTGGTCTTAATATTTAAAAACAACTTGCGATACTCATGGGGACTCATATCGGTAATCGCCTTAAATTGCCTATTAAAATTAGACAGGGCATTGAAGCCACATTCATAACTGATTTGCGAGATGTTGAAGTTATCTTCGAGCAACAGTTTACGGGCATGACCAATTCTTATTTCGTTTACAAAACGCGTGAAGGTTTTATTCGCCCTTGGTTTAAAATAGCGACAGAATGAAGTTGTGGTCATGTTCAACATCAGGGCAGCCTCTTCCAAGGAGATTTTGGTCTTGAAATTAGTCATTACGTATTCATAGACCATGCGCATTTTTTCTGCGTCATCGCCTTTAAACACGTTCACATAACCAGGACTCGATAGTAAATTATAATCTTCACTACTGGCCAAAATATCCAATATTTCAAGCAATTTAATTATACGCCGAAATCCTTTTTCATCGGCAATTTGCAAAAACAATCCATTGATTTCATCTCTAGTTTCACCATAAAACTCCATACCTCTTGAAGCGTTCTCGACAAGTTTGTTCAAGTTATAAAACTCCTCTCGATCCAACAACGATTCACTTAAAAGCTCATGATCAAAATAAATGACCAACCCTCTTGTTGTCAGTTTGCTATCCTTTTCAAAATAAGCATCATCACTACGCCATAAATGAGGTAGATTGGGGCCAGTAAAAACAAGATCCCCTTCTTCGAAACTATGCACATGATCACCGACAAACCGGGTTCCCTTTCCTTTGACTATAAACGAAATTTGGAACTCAGGATGAAAATGCCAATTGGGGTTAAAGTACGGCCCCACAAGATCTTTAAAGACAAAAGTCTCTTTAGAAGTAAGTGTTTTTTCTATATTTGGGGTACTCATAAATTTTCTCTAAAATCGAAATTTAACCAAATATAAGACAAAAAAGTGTCATCTTTTAGTAAGATACAGGAAATATCAAAACCGATAGTATTTTAGCTTTGTACAGCTAAATTTTAATTGTCAAATTATATCCTAACAATTTTTGTCAATAGTGCATAAAATATGATAATAAATTTAGATATTGACACACAGAATGATTTTAGGAAGGTCTCTGGTATTTTAACCTTTATGCGAACTTTGATTTCTTATAACACTAGTAAATTTACTTGCAAAATTAATTGACCAACAAGTGTTATAGCTTTGTATTATTATGTCAAAATCATTATTTTATCGCTATTCTTTTTATACCAAAAACGCAAAAATTATCATGTGGTATTTTTTTGTGATAGTACTTCTTTGTTCTTGCGGGGATCACATGAAAAAGAATATGGCTGTGCACACAGCTAGTATTTCACAAGACAGCCTATCGGAAAATTTCAATATAGCCCTTGAAAAAAGCCTGCCGATACAGAGCGAAGCGAATATTGACAAGTATCGTGTAACCTACAAAGGAAAAAAAGGACCAGGAAAAAACAGAAACATTGTTTTTATTGCAACAGACCACGAATACAGAGGAGAAGAAACACTTCCTGCGTTAGCAAAAATCCTTGCCAAGAGATACGGCTTCACCTGTACCGTTGTCTGGGCTTTAGATGACCAAGGCAACATATTCCCGGGCAGTTCGAACCTTAAAGGCCTTGATGCGCTTGAAACAGCCGACCTCATGGTAATCTTTACACGGTTCGCGAATTTCGAAAACAAACAAATGCAGTTTATAGACGATTACCTGCGTAAAGGGCGCCCGGTGATCGGCCTCAGAACGTCTACGCATGCTTTTAAAAATTCCGATAACCCCAATTGGGGCCATTACGATTATAAATATGAGGGCGAAAAAGAAGCTTGGCATGGAGGTTTCGGAGAGGTGGTTTTAGGTGAAACCTGGGTAGGGCATTACGGCAAAAACCATCAGCAGGCTTCTAAATTAATCACGGAAGACACAAATAAATTGCATCCGATTATGCGCGGGGTAGAAAATGCTTGGGCCCAATGCGGAGGTTACAACGCTTACCCCCAAGGAAAAGATTTAAAAATATTGGCCCGTGGCAGGGTCTTGAACGGAATGACCCCCGATTCACCGGCAGACGATACCAAAGAAGAGCTTCCAGTTGCATGGGTTCGCACCTACCAAATAGCATCAGGCAAACCTGGACGTGCATTTACAACTACACACGGTGCTTCCGAAGATATTCTCAGTGAAGGCTTTAGAAGGATGCTTATTAATGCCTGCTTCTGGGGACTTAAAATGGAAAATGAAATTAAACCCAATAATAGTATTGATTTTGTTGGAGAATATAAACCAACTACTTTTAACTTTAAGGGCTTTCAGAAAAATGTCAAACCGTCTGACTTGGCGGATTGGAATTCTGTAATAATGCCCAGAAAATAATTAAGAAACGATTAAAAACAACAGTTATGCCAGAAAACAACTATCCTAAACTCCACAACGCTTCGTGGCCCGGTGTGGTAGGGAAAGGACCAGATTCAGAACCACCAATTTCCATCGACACCATGATTGAAATGACTGCGAATGCCGAAGTTGACGGAGTCAAGTTCGACGGATTCGATCTTTTTGCTGCAGACCCTCATTTAGATATCGACTCCAATGATGACGGCATCAAACAATTGGTAGACAAGGCCAGGGCCAAGAACTTGGAAATTGGAAGTTTGGTAGCCCCGGTTTGGGCCGGTACCGGAGGAGGATCAGCTATGGGCTCTCGAGATGAACGCAATCAATTTGTAACCCAAGTACGCAAAGCCTGCGTAATAGGCAAGAAGCTGCGTGATCTTGGCATACGACCCAATGGAGTCATACGCATAGATTCATCGGTCGACCCTTCAAGCTGGGCGGCAGACCCGACGGCCAATACAAAATTGATAGCACAAACCTTTAGGGAGGCTTGTGATGTGGCAGCCGATTATGGCGAGTCACTTGCTGCCGAAGGCGAGATTTGCTGGGGTGGAATGCACGGCTGGAAAACAATGGTAAATACGCTTGAAGCAGTGGATCGTCCCAACATCGGATTCCAAGCAGATATGGCACATACCTTATTATATCTATTGGGGTACAACAAAGAAGATGAAAGAATACTGCCCAAAGACTTTGATTGGAACGACCGTGCCACTTTGACCGAAGGTTTAAAAACGGTTACAGCCGCCCTTCGCCCTTGGACAATCGATTTTCATGTAGCACAGAATGACGGTACCGTATTCGGCTCTGGATCACATGATAAAACAGGAAGACATTGTCAAGCCTCCGATCCTAACGGAAAATTAGATATTGCCGTAGATGCAGGTCATTGGTTACGTGATGAAAACGGAAATATTACCAAAAAAATAAGACATATCTGCTGGGACGGATGTATGTTCCCGAATGATGTTATGATGCAGCCAAAAACATGGAACGATATTTTGGGTGCTATGATAAAAGTTCGACAACAACACGGATGGTACGAGGCACCTTAAGACAATACCGATCTCTAGATCGGCCCTCATTTAACTTCAACTTATAATAAAAATCAAGTATACATGTCAAGTAAGAAAGAATTACGAATAGGAATGGTAGGATATGGATTTATGGGAAGAACCCATTCCAACGCCTATAGTAGAGTCGGCAATTTTTTTCCTGAACTGGAATATCAACCCGTATTAAAAGCAATTTGCGGTCGTAACCAAGAACGCACACAGGCGTTTGCAGACCAATGGGGTTATGAATCGGTAGAAACCGACTGGAAGAAGTTGATTGCCCGCGATGACATTGATGCCGTAGACATCTGTACCCCGAACAATATGCATGCAGAAATTGCTATTGCCGCAGCGGAAGCCGGAAAGATGGTGTTATGCGAAAAACCTTTGGCTCGCACGGTTGCCGAAGCACAACCTATGGTTGATGCTATCGAAAAAGCCGGTGTACCAAATACCGTTTATTTTAATTATAGAAGGTTACCATCGGTAACCCTTGCCAAGCAACTTATTGATTCCGGTAAATTGGGAAAAATATTCCATTATCGTGCTAATTTCTTGCAAGATTGGACTATCAGCCCTGAGCTTCCCCAAGGAGGCGAAGGACTATGGCGATTAGACAATGACGCAGCAGGTTCTGGCGTAACCGGTGATTTGCTGGCTCACTGTATAGATACCGCAATGTGGTTAAATGGCGGAATAAAAGATGTTTCGGCTATGACCGAAACCTTTATCAAAGAACGAGTTCATACGGGTACCGGAGAAAAACAAGAAGTGACTATTGACGATGCCTGTATGTTTCATTGTCATTTTGATAATGGCTCCCTCGGTCTTTTCGAATCTACCCGTTATGCCAGAGGACACAAAGCTTTATATACCTTTGAAATAAATGGCGAGCATGCTTCTATTAAATGGAACTTGCATGACCTTGCCCGTTTAGAATATTTCGACCATAGGGACGAATCACAAGAAAGAGGATGGCGATCCATTCATGTTACTGACGGCGACCATCCTTATATGGACAAATGGTGGGTACCAGGTCTTTCCATAGGATACGAACATAGTTTTGTCCATCAAATAGCTGACTTCCTTAAGGCGTTGGAAGAAGGCAAACCTTGTTCCCCTACCTTTAAGGAGGCACAAGAAACCCAGAAAGTTTGCGAGGCTGTTTTAAATTCGGCCAAGGACAAAAGTTGGAAAGATACGGGAGTAAATTGGTAAATTTGTTTTCATTGGTCGTATTGACCATAAAAAACAACAATTTAATTTAACAGAAGACAACATAATGAGTGAATCGATAAAGGGCTTTTGCCTTCATACAAACGAAAAAATTTATCCCAATAAAGCCACATCCGTACTCAGCAACTCGGCTGTGGTCGAAATGGAAATACCGGCATTAAAAGAGGGAGAAATTTTAGCAAAAACCCTATATACAGGCATCTGTGGTTCCGATAATAGCGCGACCATAGGAAAAGCCAATTTTGATTGGGTACAACGTCCTCGTGTAATCGGGCACGAATTCAGTGCCGAAGTATTGGAGTTAGGCCCAGGTGACCATGGCGACCTTAAAGTAGGGGATATTTTCACACCTTTGGCGATGCTAGGGTGTAGAGAGGAAGATTGCCCTGCCTGCAGCGTATCTAAATGGAATTTGTGTCCGAAAAAGCAAATCATCGGTTTTCACAGAAACGGTGGTTTCGGTCAACACGTAGTATTAGAGTCAGATCGCGTGGTTCCGTTGATGGACGGCCTTACGCCGGCCCAAGGCGCATTGGTCGAACCTTTATCGATCATCACTAACGCTCTTTATAATAAATGTGACATCAAGCCCGGTCAAGATGTAGTTGTGACCGGCTGTGGCATCATAGGAATGATGTCTGCAGAAGTTGCCCGAGCGGCTGGGGCAAGAGTTGCCGTCACCGGTATTGCCCATGATCGGAATATTCGTTTAAAAAGAGCAAAGGAAAGAGGTTTCATTACGATAGAGGTTTCACCCGAAAACTCATTGAGCACACAATTGCAAAACGGAATTAGTGATGACAATGGTATTCCATTCGGTTCGAACGGAAAAGTAGATTTACTCATAGAATGCTCAGGTGTTCCACCTGTACTCACTGAAGCGATCGGTGTCGTCAAACCTGAAGGTGACATTTGCGTAATCGCTACATACGGTACCGACGTGCAGATAAACGCAACCCATCTTACAAGAACGTCTTTAAATATGAGGGGTTCAATGGGGTCTTGCAGAGCTGATTATATGGCGGCCCAAAAACTTATGGTTACCGGTATTTTTCCTTCTGAACATTACACAGATTATTACGACTTTAAAGATATCAATCAGGCTTTTGAAGATTCCATTAAAGCCAATAATATGAAGGCAGTCGTGAAAATGAATTGAACCGTTCAGTGCACACGCCGTCCCAGTGGGCATGAAGTTTTAAAAATGTAGCTTATGAAAACAATGACCTGTAAACAATTGGGAGGTGCATGCGATATGCAATTTCATGCAAACACTTTTGAAGAAATTGCTGAAATGAGCAAAAAACATGGTATGGAAATGTTCCAAAAAGGAGACGAACCACATCTAAAGGCCATTCATGAGATGCAAGAACTCATGAAATCACCAGTAAGTATGAGTGCTTGGTTTGAAAATAGAAAACAGGCATTTGAAGAACTTGCCGAAAACGAATAAGGAATACTTTAGAAACAAAAAAATATGCACAAAATATTTATTACCGGTGGCACAGGCTGTATCGGCTCGGTAACCATCTACAAACTTTTGCAATCGAAAGAGGTAGAGAAAATAGTAATCGCCACAAGGTCGAATAATGTCGACCCTCTAAAATTATGGCTCGGGGAAGCACTAGACACACGTCTAGAATTTGTTACCCTAGACGTATCTAATTACAAAGAAATAGAAAGGGTTTTATTAGAGGTGAATCCTACCCATATTATTCATTTAGGCGCGTATCAAAGCCCTGATTGTTCACGCGATCACATCGGTGGAATGGAAATAAACACCGGAGGCACTATGGCCCTTTTCGACGCCGCGGAAAAATTATCGAACCTCCAGCGATTTGTATTTGCAAGTTCAGCTGCGGTCTACGGTATGCGTTCGATGTATTCCGAAGACAGTATTCCGGAAAACGTGCCTTTGGCACCACCCAATCATTATGGCATTTGGAAATTGGCCGGTGAACACCTGGCCCGTCTATTTTATGACAATACCAAAGTACCTACCGTTTGTCTAAGATTGAACACTACTTATGGCAAAGGACGCGATAAAGGAAAAACTTCTGCTCCGACCAATGCCTTAAAAGCCATTGTATTGGGCGCTGCAGCTGGAGAATTAATTCCATTTGAAATGCCTTATCAGGGTCGTGAAAATTATCATTTTGTTGAAGATGTGGGCGCCCAATTTGCGGCATGCACGTTACAAGACTACGAAGGCTTTGGTGCATTTAATATACAAGGAGAAACGATTCCTATTACGTCATTTTTAGAAATCATTAAAGAACAGGCAACTGCTTTGGGATTGGGTGACTACGTATCTTTATCTGTGGCCGAGGGTGCCCCGCCGAACCTTTTTGTATGTGACCTGAATCACGAAAAAATAGCAAACACTTTCAAAGATTTGCCTTTGACCGAAATATCCGAAGGAATAAAAAATTCATTACTTGAGTTTAAAGGAATGGCGGAAAAAGACACATTGAAATATTCAACCCCTGCCTCATGAAAACCATAGGAATAGGATTTATAGGTGCAGGTGATATTGCCGATTTGCATGCCGAAGCCATTAATGGACTGCCCGGGGCAAAACTGGTTGGCCTTTGGAACAGAACCTTTGAAAAAGGGGTAAAAAAAGCTGAAAAGTTCGGTTGTAAAACGTACACCACAGTTGACGATTTGCTCAGTGATGCAGAAATAGATGCTGTTTTTATATTAACGAATATGGAAACACATTGCGACTATACCATACAGGTCGCCAAAGCCGGGAAACATATTCTAGTCGAAAAACCGGCGGCTTCGAATATCGCTGAACTGGAAAAGATGCAAGAAGCCATCACTAAGGCAAATGTCAAGTGCATGCCCGTACACAACTACATCTATGAAACAGGTATCAAACGGGCAAAATCTATGATAGAAAGTGGTAAAATTGGTGATGTTGTACAATTCTACATGATGTATAATATTCATCACGCCGACGACATTCGGGCACGTTATCCCGGAGTGATTAGCCAGATATTGACGCACCATAGTTACACCATGCTCTATTTAGCAGGCCAACCTAAAACCATTTCTTGCCTAAAGCATACGGTAGACCCTACTCTGGCACCCCAAGAGAATGTAGCCATGGCAAACATACAAATGCAGAACGGAACTTTAAGTCATCTTTGTGCCAGTTTCGCCAATGATGATCACGCGGGCGACCCTTGGACCTGTATCATTAAGGTTATTGGCACCAAAGGCAGTACGCGCTATAGTTATCGTGATTGGGTCATTAATGATCGCAATGGGGCGCATTCGCAAACCTATCAGTGTTATCCTGAATCGATTAAGAATACGGCAACCCATTTTATAAACAATGTGCTTCGTCAAGATGAAGAACCCTTATCCAGCATTGAAGATGCCATAACATGTCAACGTATTATCGAAGCTTGCGAAAAATCTGTAAAAGAAGGAATTCACGTGAATTTCAGTTAATTATATACAATTAAATTATGAATAGCATTAAAAAAATTAGTGTGGGAAAGATCTTCCTAGTACTTTTCCTAGGGCTCGGAATCTACAGCTGTAGTAAGGAGGAAGACAATACCTTAAAAATAGGCAACAACTCACATATCGTTCTGATTGGCAATAATTTGGCATCACGAATGATAAACTTTGGGCATTTTGAAACTGAAATGCAGCTTCGTTACCCCGATGATTCGTTATACATACGAAATATGGGTGACGGTGGCAATACCCCAGGGTTTAGACCCCATTCTTCGAGAAAATCGCCCTGGGCGTTTCCAGGTGCAGAAAAATTCCATCAGAATGAACTTTCAAATAAATCGGGGAGTGTCGGGCATTTCCCTACCGAAGATGAATGGCTGAGCGAGCTTAAAGCCGATATTATTATCGCATTTTTTGGATATTCCGAATCTTTCGAAGGTCCAGAGGGACTAGATGACTACAAGGGAGAATTACGTGCGTTCATTAAACATACGTTGAGCCAAAAGTACAATGATTCTACAGCGCCACAGCTGGCACTCGTCTCTCCTATCGCTTTCGAAGATCTTTCGGAGAAAATGGATTTACCCAACGGAATAGAGGAAAACAAAAATCTCGCCCTCTACACCGAAGCCATGAAAGAAGTTGCCGCCGAAGAAGGTGTACTTATCGTCGATGCCTTTGAGCCCACTAAAGAATGGTTCGAAACAGAGAATACCGATTTGACCCAAGACGGCTTTCAATTGACCGATCAAGGTTATCAGAAATTTGCGAAATTACTGGCTGACAAAGTTTTTGGTGAAGAGGATGCACATGCTGAAAAAAATCGTCAATTGGTACTTGACGCAGTAAATGAGAAAAACTGGTTTTGGCATAACGATTTCAAAATACCAAACGGGGTTCATGCCTACGGAAGGCGTTATGACCCTTTTGGTCCTGACAATTACCCTTATGAAATCGAAAAAATTCGTCAGATGACCGAAATTAGGGATTCAGCCATTTGGGAAGCATTACAGGGGCAAAAAATGGATCTGGTGGCCGCAGATGCAAAAACCAGAAAGCTGCCTCCCGTAAAAACGAACTATAAGCCAAGTAATAAAAATGGCACACCGGAATATCTATATGGCCAAGAAGCCTTAGATGAAATCAAAGTGGCTCCAGGCTATAAAATTGAACTCTTTGCTTCTGAAGAAGAATTCCCAGATTTGGCGAACCCCGTACAAGTTTCGTTCGACAACAAGGGTAGATTATGGGTAGGTGTGATGCCCAGCTACCCCCATTATAAACCGGGCGATAGCAAACCTAACGACAAACTACTTATTCTTGAAGATACCGATGGCGATAATAAAGCGGACAAGCAGACTATTTTTGCAGACGGACTTCATTTGACCATTGGTTTTGAATTTGCACCAGAAGGCGTCTATGTCTCTCAAGGCACCAACCTTGTTCTTTTAAAAGATACCGATGGTGACGATAAAGCCGATGAAAAAGAGGTCATACTAAGTGGCTTTGACGACCATGATACGCATCATGCGATCAGTGCATTTACTGCTGACCCTTCCGGGGCTATTTATATGGGCGAAGGGGTCTTTTTACACACCAACGTCGAGACAGCTTATGGCCCTGTACGGGGCACTAATGGTGGATTTTACCGCTACAGTCCGCAAAAGCATCACTTAGAACGTACTGCACAACTGTCCATTCCGAACCCTTGGGGAATCGCTTTTGATGATTGGGGCCAAAACTTTTTCGCACATACATCGGGGCCTGATATGACATGGATGATGCCAGGCACTATTAAACCTCGCTATGGACAGGCCTCCCCTCGTCCTGAAAATTTAATTGAAGCCAAACATCGTGTAAGGCCTACTTCAGGACTTGAATTTGTGTCGAGCCGACATTTTCCCGATAATATTCAAGGAGATTTATTAATCAACAATACCATCGGGTTCTTGGGAACAAAAGAGCATACCATGGTAGATGACCCCAACTCCGCCGGATATCTTAGCAAACATCGTCAAGACCTTGTTTTTTCAAGCGACAAAAACTTTAGACCAGTAGACATGGAGTTTGCCCCTGACGGTTCTTTGTATCTTATTGATTGGAGCAATGTACTCATTGGGCACATGCAGCACAATGCACGTGACCCGCTTCGTGATCATGTACATGGCAGGGTATATCGCATCACCTATCCCTCCAAACCGTTGGTGGAACCCGCGAAAATCGTTGATGCAAGTATCGACGAATTATTAGACAATTTAAAACTTCCTGAATACCGAACGAGATACCGTACAAAAAGGGAACTACGGGCACGAGATGCTTCCGAAGTACTATCAAAACTTAAAACTTGGGTTAAAGATCTAGATAAAAATGACCCTGGGTATGAGCACAATCTCCTAGAGGCCTTATGGGTATCTTGGGGATTAAATGAAATTGATGAAGATTTACTCAAACAAGTGCTAACCGCAAAAGATTTCAGGGCCCGTACGGCGGCTGTCGGTGTACTTCGCTTCGCCGGAAACCAAATTCCCGATCAGGCAGAATTGCTTATGCAAGCGGCTAAAGATGACAACCCCAGAGTACGCTTGGAAGCGTTAGTCGCCGCCTCTTGGTTGGGTAAAGATATCGGTATTCCTATTGTGACAGAAGCGGGAAAAAAAGGTTTGGATAAATGGATGGAAAAACCTTACGAAGCGGCCATTGCCCATTTGAATGATCATAATGTTGGCGAAAAGCCAAAAGAAGTAATAGAAAGCGATTTAAAAGGAAAAGACTTAGAGCTTTTGGTTGCAGGGCAAGAGGTGTATGAAAGAGATGGGTATTGCGTCACATGCCATCAACCAGATGGAAAAGGTCTCGAAGCTTCAGGTTTCCCTCCACTTGCAGGTTCGGAATGGGTCACCGGAAGTGAAGAAAGACTTATTAAACTAACTACCAATGGCCTTATGGGACCAATAGTGGTGAATGGAAAAAAATATCCCGGGCAAGTGCCCATGACTCCGTTTGGCAAACTACTCAATGTCGAAGAAACCGCCGCGGTACTAACTTATGTAAGAAATACTTTTGGAAATAAAGCCGGTCCGATTTCTCCGGAAAAAGTAAAAGAAGTTCGTGAGCAGATTAAGGACAAGAGCGGTTTCTATTCTCCTGAAGAGCTATTATTAGAACATCCGATGGGTAAGTAACAATGATGCTCTGTCAATGAGAACCTAACACAATAATACCTTATTGGTTTAGCATTATTAAAGATCAATCACAAAAATAAAAAGGGTTCGGACTTAGAAAGTCCGGACCCTTTCTTTTTCTCCTCATTGTATTAAAGTCACTAGAGAGTCCCATTCCCTAACAACTTTCCCACTCTGATTTGACTACTATCTAAATAGTCGAAAAAATCACCCATTTTAAGTAGTTCTCGAATTATACCTATCAATTCTATGAAATAAGCTATATATGACAAAAAAAACTCATGATTTGATAAATTATAGGTGTACTTGCTGTGGGCATAAGGCTACATTTGAAATGTATCTTACAAAGCTCTACACGTAACTCAAATATTAAAATTATGAACTCAATGTTATTATCTTTTAAGATTAAAAAACGCTATTTCTTATTAGGTCTTCAAATTGTATTCCTTCAGACTTCCTTTGGCGCAAATTCGTCAGTCGACAGGTATATAAACGAGGGCAACGATATAAGATACCTCTTGCCCGACAAGCAAGACCATGTAATTACCGGAACGGTCAATGATCAAAACGGACAACCACTAGCAGGGGCTAGTATTGTTGAAAAGGGAACCACAAATGGAATCACTACTGATTTTGATGGCAATTTCTCCTTGGAAGTCAGTAGTCAAAACGCCGTTCTCGAAATCTCCTATATCGGGTATACGACCAAGGAAGTTCCGGTGGGTGGTCAAAACAGTGTCATCGTTACTCTTGAGGAAAGTGCCGCTGCTCTTGACGAAGTAGTCTTAATCGGTTATGGTACACAGAAAAAAAGTGACTTAACAGGAGCCGTTGGATCTGTTAAGGCAGAAGAACTGGCCGAAAGGCCCGCAGCATCGCTGAATCAAGCGATGGCAGGAAAAGTATCGGGTGTAAACGTAACATCCGGTTCGGGTCGACCCGGCGGAAGAACCGTGGTACGAATTCGTGGTAATACTTCGGTAAGTATTGCCAACACCCCGCTTTACGTTATTGACGGTGTTATTCTAAATGCCACTAGCCTACCTAACGGCAGTACACCCATTGATTATATGAACCCCAACGATATCGAATCGATCGAAGTATTAAAGGATGCATCAGCAACTGCCATTTATGGGGCAAGAGGTGCTAACGGTGTCATACTGGTGTCAACCAAAAAAGGAACCACCTCGGGCGGTACCCGTTTAAATTATGACGTCGATTTTAGCTTGGGAACTTTACCTAAAAAGCTAAATCTCTTAAATTCAGAAGAATTTCTCCTGGTAGAGGAGATAGCTTATGCCAATGCGGAAAAATACGACCCCGCGGGTTGGGCAGGTGGTGCCTACACCGACCCTACCACTAAGCGAACCGACCCCAGACTTTTTGATTCGGACGGTAATCCCTTATATGACACTGACTGGCAAGACGAAGCCATTAGGGCATCATTTACGCAAAACCACCAACTTTCTTTTACCGGTGGAAACCAACAGTCGAATTTCGGTTTGTTTATGGGCTTCCGTGACGAAGAAGGCTTGATCGTAGAATCGTGGTTAAAGCGCTATTCAGGGAGATTTACCTTAGACACCGAAGTTACCGATTGGCTTAAAGTGGGAGGTAGTCTTAGCTACAACGATCAAAATGAAAAGCAAGTTGACCAACTTGGTGGCGGAGGTATTACCACAATGCGCCAGGTATTTGAAGCGCTCCCAATAATACCTGTACGTTATGAAGATGGCAGTTGGGGGTCGAATATCGACTATCCAGGTATGGAAGGTGGAGGGAGTCCGGTTGCCGTTGCCAACGATCGCAGGTATTTTTTAAAAACACAAACGGTTTTAGGAAATTTTTACAGTAACATTTCATTTAACGACAACCTCCAATTAAGAACAACCGTCGGTACCAACATCATCAACCAGCGAAACGATTATTACGGTGGTCGTGATTTAAGGTATATAGCCAGGCCCGATGGTGCTGCCTATGTAGACAATAGCCGTTATAATTCATGGCAATTTGAAAATTACCTGACCTACAATAAAGAGTTTGATGCCGATAACTCGTTAACTGCCATGTTAGGACTTTCTTGGCAACATATCGATGAATTTGGATCCAGGGCATCGACTCGTGGTTTTGCCGATGACTTCTATGGTTTTAACAACTTAGGTGCTGGCTCAAACCCCCAGACGCCAACCTCGAGTAAAATTGCTTATGGCCTCAACTCATATTTTGGGCGCGTCAACTATAGTTATAAAAATAAATATCTCTTGACTCTGACGGGTAGAGCGGATGGATCGTCGAAATTCGGTCCAGAAAACCAATTTGCTTTCTTTCCATCGGCAGCACTTGCATGGCGCGTATCCAATGAAGATTTCCTTTCGCAAAACGAAACGATTTCTAATCTAAAAGTCAGAGCTAGCTACGGAGCCACGGGCAACTCTGAAATACCCGCATACCGCGCATTGGCAGGCCTGTCAAACGGAACCGTAATTTTTAATGGCGATCGCGCGGCATATACTATTCCGGGGCGAATGGCCAATCCCGACCTAAAATGGGAAAAGACCGAACAGGTCGATGCCGGACTTGAATTGGGCTTATTCAATAATCGTATTGCGCTAGAGCTCGATGTGTATCGGAAATTGACGACAGATATGCTTTTAAATGCTCCCGTACCCTCTACAAGTGGTTTCAGCAACGTATTTAGAAATGTGGGCAGTATGGAAAACAAGGGTATAGAAATTAATTTGAACACCATCAATATAGACAACGAACTTTTCGGATGGAGCAGTAATTTTAATATCTCAATAAATAAAAACGAAGTTGTAGCCCTATCGGGAGGTTCCGATATATTCTTGGGATCGACACTGATTCGCGTTGGCGAACCTGTCGGTACCTTCTTTGGGTATATCGACGAGGGCACATGGAACACTGATGAAGCTGATCAGGCAGCCATTTATGACAGATTGCCCGGTGATATCAAGTATCGCGACCTGAACGATGATGGAGCTATCAATAGCGACGACCGCGCCATTATCGGAAAAGGTATTCCCGATGGTTTCGGAACCTTCTCCAACACCCTTCGATATGGAAACCTGGAGCTTTTGGTCGATCTACAGTTTCAATATGGCAACAGCATTATGTATCGTGACGAGCATTCGGCCGAAGATAGGCAAACCATTGCCAACAGCTTTAAGACCGTTTTAAATGCTTGGACACCCGACAACCAAGATACCGATATCGCTCAAATAAGACCAATTGCCGCAGGTTACGACACCAATAACGATTCGGGAAAATTAAAGGATGCTTCCTTTTTAAGGGGAAGGAACCTAATGCTATCCTACGTGTTCGAACCAGAATTGGTCAAGCGTCTGCACCTTAATCGATTAAGAGTATATACTTCGGTACAGAACTTTTTTGTGGTAACTAAATTTCCAGGCTACGATCCAGAGAGTTCAAATGGCGGCGGAACTTTTGACCAAGGATTTTCCCTTTACGATTATCCGAGACCTCGCACCTTTATGCTAGGATTAAATATTGGACTATAATTATATAAAAGATAAAAGAATGAAAATCTATAAAAACTTTATAAGAAGTATAGCGGTTATTACGGCAGTTTCTACCATAACCTCATGCAGTGACTTTTTAAACGAAGAAGACGAGTCTAACTTTACGACCGACACCTACTTCACCAAGGCCGAACATGCTGAAAGTGCGGTCAACGGAATATATGAACCTTTGGTTCCAATTACCAACAGTGGATTTGGAGGTGGCACTTGGATGATGCTAGAATTTGCCACAGGTCTCGCCAATACGGCCTTGGGTCAAGCTACCAATATTTACTTGGTAAAAGATTTGATCAACAATTCCGACAATGGATATGGCAATAGTTTTTGGAATGAATACTATACGGGTATCTCAAGGGCCAATTTGGCAATTGAAAAAATACCGGAAATAAACATGGATGAGACCGAAAAGCAAAATTATTTGGCTGAAGCCAGATTCTTTAGGGCATATTATTATTTCGGTTTGGTACGTATGTTCGGAAACATACCCATTATCACAAGTTCGGTAGACCTGACCTCAGAGCAACTGTACCCCGAACAAGCTCCTGCGGAAGCAGTTTATGACTTAATTGTCAGCGACCTTATCGAGGCGGAGAACTCTACTTTGCCATGGAACGACCCAGCTGGTAGAGTTTCTATGGGAGCAGTGAAAACACTATTGGCCGATGTTTATTTGACTATGGCAGGTTATCCCTTACAAAAGACGGAAAATTATTCTCTTGCAGCAGCCAAAGCCAAAGAGGTTATCGATTCTGGAGCGTTTAGATTATTCGACACCTACTATGAACTGCACGATCCCGCCACTAAAAACACCGGTGAATTTATTTTTATGACGCAATTTGCAGCCAATATCCAATCAGGCAATTGGCAACCGGGCATTTTACCTTACAACCTCGGTATTTCAGCCTATTCCGCTCAAACCGGAGGTATTTTTTCGACACATGAGTTTGCAGATTCATACGAAGAAGGCGATAAAAGAGCCGACGAAAAAGAATTTTATTTTACCAGTTATTCATTAGAGGCCGACAGAAATGACAGTATCAATTTAGGGGCACCTTACATCTTTAAGCTTTTTGATGTAGCGGCCCACGAAGAAAGTGCCCAATCAGATTTAAATTGGCCCATCTACAGGTATGCCGATGTACTGTTAATGTATGCAGAGGCTTTAAACGAAGCCAATAGCGCACCAACAACTGAAGCCTATGCTGCGGTAAACCAAATAAGGCAACGTGCCGAGCTCGCCGATTTATCCGGATTGACACAAGATACCTTTAGAGATGCGGTACGTATTGAAAGAATTCATGAGTTGAGCTTTGAAAACAAAACCTGGTTTGATATGGCACGATGGCGAAAAGCCTACAACCCAGAGACCAACCTATTAGAAGATTTTGTTGGTCACAACTACTCTTACCTTCCCAACAAAGCACTAACGGAAAGAGAACTACTATTTCCTATTCCAACAGCTGAAATGCAAAACAATCCCAATCTAGTACAAAATACGGGATACTAGGCGTACTATTAAAGATAGCTTAGAAATATATTATTTTGAGTTGAGTTAGTTTATAGTGATAATACCCTCCGAAAATAATCGGGGGGTATTTTTTTATGTAGATATGGGTAAAGAAAAAGAGATTTAACTGTTCATTGCCTTTGTTGAACGAATCACTAGTATTTCAAAAACTACGGCTAGCGCCAAAACCGAGAATAGCACAATTTCTGTTTGTAAGATCCAAATTTTACCTGGAACAATCCCCAATTTAGAGAGGATAAAAACAACCAGCACAAAAAGTGTTGCCAGCGGCATCAATTTAGACAATTTCTTTCCGCTAAGAATTCCTACCAAAATCATGGGACCCATCATCGCCGTTCCCGTAAAACTAGTTCGTGCCAAAAGCACCAAATGCTCTGTGCTCACAATAGAAAAGATTAAGGCGAGCAAACCAAAGACCATAATAAAAGTGCGGGTAATAGAAATGGCCTTTTTATCATCTACGTTGAGCAAAGATCTTAATTCAGAGCCCAAAGCGAATATTTGCGAATCTGAGGTAGAAATAGCAGCTGCAATCAAACCGATCAAACCCAAGGCAGCAACGCCAGAGGCCTGATCGTACAACAAAACCTGACCAATAAATTCCTGTGTTGTCGCATCAGGGTAAAGCACTGCCCCGTACATGCCCATGAACATAGTAGGTAGAATCACTAATATGGCAACAACCCCTAGGCCGATTGCCATTTTGCGCAGGGCCTTACTGCTTTTCATAATTACTACTCGAGTTGAAATCTGGGGTTGCGTAAATGGCAACGAGATAATTGCAATGGCCGAAATAATAAAAAATTGGGCAGTAAAAAGACCGTTCGGACCAGGGGTGGACAATAATTCCTCTTTGACCGACGCCACTTTTTCAAACATAGCGGGAATACTTCCGAAGTGGTCGATGCAATTCCAGCCTATAATCCATATCGTCACAAAAAGAAGAATACCTTGTAATGTATCGTTGTACATAATCGCCCTAAGACCGCCCGTTTCACTATAAATAATCATTATTCCGACAATAATTAAACTCCATGCCCACACCGGAATAGCATCGGGAAAAGCGGCATTAAGAAAAATCGAAATTCCGCTTATCTGAACGGCAATATATGGAATCAAAAAAACGACAGCGCCGCCAAAGGCTACATAACCCGCTAATTTCGTTTTGTAGGTCATGGTCATAAGGCCAGACATTCCTTTAAAATCAAGTTTTCGTGCCTTTCTTCTTAATATTTCGCCCACCCGTAGCAGCGCATAGACCATCATGGTATCGGAAACCGCAAGAAAAATCCAAGCTCCAACACCATGTGTTCTGAAAAAGTCAGGCATACCCACTACTGTAAAGGCACTAAACAAGGTAGCCGCAGTTGTAAACAAACCGATGACAAAGCCAATATTACCCCCTCCAAGCAAATAATTTGATGTAGTCTTTTCCTTTAAACGTGTTCGTCTGACCAAAAAAATGAGTATTCCCAGGTAAACTATACTGGCGATAATAAATTTAATCAGCATTTTTTCCCTCTTTATTAACGATTGAAACAAAATAGGCCAATACAACAAAAATGATGCTGACCAATAAACCCATCCACATGGTATAAGGCAGTCCCATAAAAAACGGAGCTGTCTCATTTTCAGGAATTACCAAAGGGGTAAATGTTGCGATAAAAGTGAGCAAGGCGAGACAATCCAATACCCATAACAAAGTGGTTCGTTTTATTTTCATAATTCTATTTTATAATCTTGGAATGGTCAGACCGCCATCGACCATAACAATTTGGCCTGTAGCATAAGGAAAATCACCTTTAATCAATGCAGAGACTGCCCTACCTACATCTTCAGGACGTCCGAGACGAGGTTCAACGGTAAGTCCCTCATCTACTAATTTCTGGTATTTCTCAAGTACTCCCGAAGTCATATCCGTTTCAATGATTCCTGGACGTACTTCATAAACAGGAATTTGATATTCTCCCAACCTAGTTGCAAACAACTTGGTCATCATACTCATTCCAGCTTTAGAAAGACAATATTCCCCCCGGTTTATCGATGCATGCGTAGCGCTCATAGATGATATATTTATAATACACGCCTCAACTTCCCCATTTACCAATTTATTTTCCACAATATGATTGGCAACCGTTTGAGTCAGAAAGAAAGGGCCTTGGAGGTTGATACCCATAACCCGGTTATAGCTTTGTTCGGTCGTCTCAAGAAGGTCGACTCTCGTCGCAGGACCCACCCCGGCATTATTTACCAATACATCCAATCTACCATACACATTCAAAACGGTCTCTAGAATCATTTTACGATCTTCGGCCGACGATACGTCACCTTGACAGTAAACAACTTCAGCACCGAGTCTTTTTAGGTCCTGAATCACATCGTCTACCCTTTCCGGTGATCTCATACCATTAATTGCCAAATTATGGCCCATTCTAGCTAATTCCTTTGCTATTCCCAGACCAATTCCGCGCGAACCACCGGTAATTAAAACATTTTTGGTCATAGCTCGATTCCTTTTTTGTACTCTTTTAAAAGGGCTCCTTCGGGCATCTTTTTATAATAGGAATCCAGAGGAAAACAGCCAGAAATCATACCTATTCTGGGAGCGGTCGTACAATCTGAAAAAGTGCGACATATTTTACCTCTTACCAATGTCTTTCCTTTCAATATATCTTCAGGCATTTCGGGATAACTAAGCACCATTCTTCCTAAACCAACAAAATCAGCCATATCTTTCTCGATTACGGCTTCGGCTACATTTGGCAGCCATTCTTGCAAATAAGAATAGGCCGATCCTACGATAACAAGATTCGGAAACCTCTTTTTTATTTTATGGGTCATGTGTATTTGTCTTGCCACACCAATCAAGGGGTCTTCGGGAGGAAGATATCCGTCAGATGGAGGAAATATGGCTGGTCGCTGAATATGAGGCACGTAATATGGACTTCCAGCCGTAATACATACCATTTCAATACCCAATTGTTCAAAACAAGTCAGAAGTTCGAAAACCTCGGTAAGATCAATACCCGTTCCCGTGGTATCACCGCCAAAAGCTTCTTCATAATTTCCCTCGGTGCGCTCAGGAACACCAATATTGTTTTCATTCTTCTTGTAAGGGACAAAATCGAATGCACTCAGTCGCACCGCAACCGGAATGTTGCTGGTGGCTTTAATACCTTCAACTATAGAAGTTAAAAAACGCATCCTGTTTTTTAAAGAACCGCCATACTTGCCTTCCCGATTTTTTGCACTTAAAAATTCATGTCCTAGATATCCATGGCAATGTTTAACATCGACAAATTGAAACCCAGCCTCTTTGGCAAGACCTGCAGCCTTTACAAAATCTTCCACCAAATCATCTATTTCCTCGTCCGTTAATACCGGATAATCTTTAGGAAGATTAAATTTCTCATCAAGAACCGAATGCCGATAAAGTATTTTGGGTTTTCTCGTTCTGTCAATATCGGGTATTGCAAATCTGCCTGAATGGGTCAATTGCAGCCCCACAAACAAATCATCGGATGTTCCAAATTTCTCTTCATGGGCAGAAACCACGTCATTATATAACTCCTTAAAGGCATCAAGGTTCCCGCTATTAATCATAAGTTGATTCGGATTCGCCCGACCTTCAGGATGTACAGCCACCGCTTCGCAGCCCCACAATAATTTGGCACCACTGATTGCAAAATTATACCATCTTCTCTTCGTATGTTGCGTAGGAAGCCCTTCGACAGTACCATCCCATCCTTCCATAGGAAGAATACAAAATCGATTGCCAATTTCTTGGCCAGATTTTAAAGTGAAAGACCGCCCCAATACAGATTCTGCAGGTTGATTCAAATATTCATGAAAAGGTAATGTAGTTCCAATGGTCGAAAGGTGGTCAACAAAATCTTGAGGAGATTTCAATTGGGCCACTCTAGTAAATCTAGGTTTTGATTTGGCCATTTAAAGTATGATATTTTTAAAAAATGTATAATAATCTGTCCCTGTGCAAATAGTTTTTAAGTAAAATGCCAACTCCCGTGCGTGATAATCTCCCCACATACAGGCTTCCCCATTAGGAATCTTACTCCCCTCAGGTATATGGTCCCAACCGTTAGGACGATGATAAATACTATGTAAGATAAGTCCTTGATGCCCAGCTTTTGAACTGAGGTAAGGTTCGTCGAAAAGGGTATTGGCAATAGTCAAGCCAGCGGACCAATAGGTATCGGCATCCTTAGAATTTTTAAGTCTTAGGTAATTCCCTAGACGTAGAAGGCCTTGGGCACCAATGGCGGCAGCAGAGCTGTCTATCGGTTCATAGTCATTAAATGGATCCGACTTCTCCTTTCGCCAATCCGGTAAATTAAAAAGTCCGGGGGCACCCGTATCCCAATAGGGTATTCCATCTAAGGCACTATTGGCAATATAAAAATCGCAGGTTGCCCGTGCTGCTTTCAAAAAAGTTTCTTCTATATAATCCTTTCCGCCAAGTTCAGCCAGTTCAGGTAAGGCATCCTGATTTTGCAAAAATTCCAATTGTTCGGCAAAACCCAACATGGCCCAGCTCAAACCCCGCGTCCATGTAGAATAGCCGCTATAACCCTGTTGTGTAGAGGGACATCGAAAGTTGCCATCATTGGTATTAAAAACGGCCTCGTGGGCAGTACGACCCCACATATCGTATGTATCTCTGCCTTCCCCATAATAAACCGAATATTTGGCTGTGGCAAGAGCATGCTCATACGCTCTTTTTAGCAAGTTGATCTTATTGTCATTTTCCCCTGAGGAGTAGTGCCTTAGTTGGTGACCTGCAACTAAAATTCTAATTGTACGAATGGTGTCTACAAATAAGGAGTGAGGACCGTTGAAAGAATATATAAATCCACCTCCCTGTATTTTGGTCCAACGCTGCGCTTGTACCGAAGCCGATAATTTAAGGGCTAGAACGCAGTATTCCTTGGTCCAATCATTCCTCGAAATCATCCCCTTATTGTACAATCTCAGTAACGCCCCATAGGTACTTAAGTTATTAAACCCGTGGTCATGTACCCCAAAATGACTGACATGCGGAGTCATTTTATTTTTGATGTTCTCAATACCCAAATCTAAATAATAGGAGTCTTGGGTGGCCTCAAATTGCAATAATTCAGAGCCGTATTGAAACCCCTGTGTCCAATCGGTCCAACTACGTGGTTCATATTTACCATTTACAGTTACTACAGGCGAACCGGAAGTTCCTTTTAAGTGGTTGGTCATGTTCTTTATTTTTTCTCCCGAAAACGACCAAAATCCATTAATCTTATTTAACAAATCTTCAGGTTTGAGTGCTGTGTCTATGTGCATAAATTACAAGGGTTGTAAGTATTCAATTATTATAAAATTACGTTGCGTTATTCGCAAGTAACTCATCGATTTTTTAAATATACGAATAGAAGTCGTTATTTTTTTTCGAATGAAATAAAAAGTAGATTTTTTTTGCTTTCGAGGAGTACTTTTGGCCAATCTGGCCATGACTATGCAAAGTAGTTCGCGCTAATTTGAGTCGAGTGCGATTCACTTCATCCTTTGGGGAGACGGCATAAAAAAAGGGCCCTCCACGTATGTGAAGGGCCCTTCGAGG